>FWPV01000438.1_pt1 | contig 132118 bp, 124 predicted proteins | sample 2228371 | NCBI WGS metagenome assembly FWPV01 (sample SAMEA103939776, study PRJEB20133) | metagenome | reverse complement strand
TTACAGGCACTCGCGAAGGTCAACTGCACAAATTCCAATTGCTACCACACTAACCAGTTGCAATTATTCGATTAACGTTGGGACAGTAGTGATACTGGTAGCAATTATGAAGAAGACCTTGAAACTGGACCAGAGCCTCTACACAATTTTACAGATTTTGAGCATCACTCTTTTTGAGAAAACGCCCATTTTACAGGCACTCGCGAAGGTCAACTGCACAAATTCCAATTGCTACCACACTAACCAGTTGCAATTATTCGATTAACGTTGGGACAGTAGTGAATCGAAGTGTATTTCCGGTCCGGAAAGGAGGAATCCAGCAGGAAGTCGAGCTTGAGAAGCCAGGGGCCGAACCGTTTAACGAAACCAGGGTCCGCTTCAGGTCCGGTGGAGGAAGAAAGGAGATATACTTTTGATGGATCATACTCCTTTCGAAAAAGACTTGTCAATAACAATAAACGCCGCTCTTAAAAATCGAGGGGATCGAGTAGGCTCGCTACCCGGGTAGTGACCCTACCGGAAGGTGGAGAGTGCACATGCACCTTGAGCGGTTGTTTTAGACTGGAGTAACTCGAAAGAAATTGTGCTCAAGGTTTATGATCGGCTGCAAACGGAGGTGTCCGAATGGATACACTTTAATACCGCGATTAGATCAACGAAATGCGCCTGGATGGGGAACAACTTGTGACCGTGGGGAGGCTGTCGGTCGGCGATGGGTCGATGCGGCTTTTTCTACCCAAATCGAGCTTGGAGAGCTGGGAACGCATTTTTAAAACCGGAAGGCTGGAACGCATCGGTGCCGGCCACCGGCCGATGACGGATGTAAAGATCGAACCAGGACGGGTGAAACGAGAACCGGCCTTGGTTCGGATGGATCGAAACATGCAAAATAGCGGCCTCGTACTTTGCCAAGGAGATGCTCCAAGGCACGCGGTGATCGAGCAGCCAGGACGGAAAGATCCTCCTCTCGGCTGCCGATCCACGCTTCTTTCATCGCAATCGGCTTCGATCCATCTCCGGAAAAGTTATCGGACCGAAGTATGCCGGCAATTCTGATATGGGGGGAACGGGGCGGAGTGTGGGCCAGGTGCCGCCTGCGGACCCGGACCCTGCCTGGCACGCGGCTGAAGATACGCCGTCATTTCAAGAAAATTAAAAATCGAGGACAGGGGGCATCCCCGGCCCGGTGGGCTCGGTTCAGCCTCAGAAATCCTTCAGGAACAACCGCTCCGCCACAAGCCTCCGCCTGCTGTTCCAGACGTACTCCGGCCCATGACGATCCAGGATCACCCGAAGTTCGGCCCTCTCCTCGTCCAGGTCGGCACCGCGCACCTCCAACTCCCTCCGGTACTCCCCATACAACTCCAGGGGGTCTGTCCAGTTTCGGGGGAATGGCCGATCCTGGGTTCCTGAACGTTCGGCTTTGAGTTTTTCTGCTATTCCCATCACCGGCGCGTGGTTGCCGAGCGCATTCATGAACCGCCGCCGGTACTCCATCTGGTCTTTCAACTTGGCCACCACTTCATCCAGGTTTCTCGATCGGATCTGCTCATGAACCTCGCGCAGGGAATGGTTGTGGAGGAACAAGACGAACTCCCCCTCGACGGTCTCTTCGATTCGGAAAGTGACGTAGTTCATGACGGCTCCTTTGCAGTCGATGCGGCCGGGCCCTCTTTTTCGGGAAAGGCGCGGTCAATTCCCTTCCAGCGAATTCCCGGGACGATCGCGCGGGAGAAACCCTGGGGGCGGATCATTCCGGAATCCCTTGCCCGCCGCCATTTCGTCTGGCAACCTCTGCGAGTTTCGTCTCTTGTTTTCCCCGTCGCGGGATGCCTTCCGTTGATCTCGATCCGGTCGCGACTTGCATGCAAGGACCGCAATCGAGCAGGCAGAATCCCCGTCTCCGGAAACAAAAAACCTCCCGCTCCGGGGAGGTCCGATCTGAACATTCTTTTCGAGCTCATCGTCCCCCGGGTGGGGCTGGCATTGGCACCGTGCTCTCTCGGGCCGGTTGCCGGGCAGTCATCGAGCCAGAACTCTCGTGCCCTCTGGATGATTCTCTTGAAAATCAGTATAGCAAAACGGGAGGCGGGGTCAATGGGTCGTCTGAAAGCAATCTGTTGCGAGGTAGAATCTGGAGTTGCGGTGCTCATGGTCTGCCAGTCCGGCCGCATGGCGCAGTTCGGCCGCCGGCGAAACGAATGGCCGATGAACTTCCCCGGTCCCGGATCGTTTCCCACCCCCTCCGGCGCGGCACGTCCCGAAGCCGGGCCGGCAAGGCGCAAGGGTGAGGGAAGCACCGTGCGGCCTGGGAATCATGGCGTTAGAAATGACGTTGCCGTCGTGCTCGAAGGCCATCGCGATGGCATCATCGACCGCCGCGATAAGCCCATCCCTGCCAGGCCTCGGGAAGGGGTCAACGACAAGACCAAGGCCGAACAACGAACGGCTTGGGGCTTTTTCGGTCTTTGCGACTTGACCCCGGACAATCGATCGGCCTGGATGCGACCGATGTTGGAGATCATCCATCGCGTTGGGGTGACTGCGAGCGAATCGGTTTCGCCCCGCGAGGGGCCCACGCTCTCAAGTCCACGTGGATCCCGGGGTGACCCGGGCTCGGTCGCCACGACATGCGGAAAGATGAAGGGGGGGCAGCAATGCTGGGATCGATCGCCGGGGACATGATCGGCGCGCCGTACGAGGGGCACCCCACGGCGCGGAGGGATTTCCCGCTCTTTTGCCCGCTTTCGCACTTTACCGACGACACCGTGCTGACCGTGGCCACGGCCTATTGCCTCCTCCACGGTTCGGGGTATGCCGAGACCTATCGACGCTTCGCCCGGGCCCATCCCGATCGGGGGTACGGGCCAAGTTTCCGCCGCTGGGCGTTCCGGGACGACGCCGGGCCATATTGGAGCATGGGAAACGGATCCGCCATGCGGGTCGCCCCGGTCGGGTATGCCGCGGACTCCGTGGAGGCGGTGCTGGCCGAGGCGGAGCGAAGCGCGGTCGTGACCCACAACCACCCCGAGGGGATCCAGGGGGCCCAGGCCGTGGCCCTTGCCGTGTTCCTCGCCCGCAACGGGGCGGAAAAAGAAGAGATCCGAAAAGAGATCGCCGCGCGCTTCGGCTACCGCCTGGATCGAAGCCTCGCAACGATCCGGGAGCGGTACGTCCCCGATCCCACCTGCCCGGGGAGCGTGCCCGAGGCGATCGTCTGCTTTCTGGAGGCGGAAGGGGTCGAGGAGGCGATCCGCAACGCGATCTGGCTGGGGGGGGATGCCGACACCCAGGCCTGCATCGCCGGCGGCATCGCCGAGGCCTTCTTCGGCGGGGTCCCCCCCGACATCGAGGCCGAGGTGCGAAAACGACTTCCGGAGGATTTCCTAGAAATCCTCGATGCCTTCTATGCGCGCTACGTGAAACGACGCCCCTGACCTTCGCTTCCCCCCCCGCGCTCGGCTCGAGAGGCGCCGAGCGCATGCCCGGCCGTCGGACTGCGCGGGCAAAAAGCCGGGTGCCTCTGGGGGGGAGAGGCGGCGACCGCGGAGACAAGGAGAATGGCCCTTGTGCCGTTTGAGGGCCCGGCGGCGGGAGGCGCAGGCTACTTCGGCTCGGCTTTCCCGGCCGGTTTTTCCTTCTCCGCGTCCTTCTCCAGGGCCCTCTCGGCAGGCAGGTGGATGACGATTTCGCCCTTCGCCCCCGTGAAGGCCCCACGGTCGGGGCCTTCTTCGCGGTGTTTGGGGGGGTGCCAGGGTTGAATGTGCCCGCAGGCCGAGAGCGCAAGCCATGCCAGGGCCGCAGCCGTGAGAACGCACCGTTTGGTGAAGGCGTTAGCCATAAAAACTTGATCCTCGCCCCGACAGTTCCGACGCCGATGTCCTCGACGCCCGGCCCGGAGCTGCGGTCCAGCGAAAAGAGGCGGTACTGGAGATAAAGTTCCGTCCCGAAGGGGTCGATCGCCTGCACCACGGCTGCGCCGAGGGAGTAGCCCTCGTCGTTTTCCGCGGGCAAATTGTAGGATCGCGTGGCGTCCACCCCGAAGGCGGTGGGCCCGATGTCGAAAAACCGGGCGATCCATCCGAGCTTGGCGTAGAGATTGGCGGCATCGTCGCGGTCGTCTCGTTGCTGCATGCCCGCCGAGAGCGTGAGGTTCAGGCCCGTCGCTTCGTGCAGCATGGAAAACGATCCGTTGTAGCGCAGGTCGGCGCCGTTCTGATTGGGGTCCGAGACCGCGGCCGCGCCCGCCGCCTTGAAGCCCAGGCCCCGGCCTCCCCAGAAAACCGCCGCATCCGAGCGCTGGTTGCTGACGAGGGAGCCGGCGAGGTTGAAGCCGTGGAAGGACGGGCTGTCGTAGCGCAGCCGTGACTGGCGGCTCAGGCCGTCCTGGTCGTTGAAGGCATCGGAGACCTTGATCCCGGTCAGCGCCTTTCCGTCCCGGGTGCGGAATTGGAGCCCGGCGACGATGTCGGAAACGCTCGAATACATGACAACATCGGTGCGGGAGAGATCGACCTGGGAGGTGTTGTTGGAGGCGGTGTCGCCCTTTCCGAGAGAGAGCTTTCCCCAGGTGCGGCTGTCGAGGGAGACTTCCGCCCACCGGCCCTGCACGTAATTTTCGTCTCCGCCCTCGTTTCCCTGGGTGACCGTGGAGGATTCGTTGGGGGCGAAGGCAAACTCGATACGCGAGCCGAGCGCCAGATCCTCCGTCATCCGGGCGGTACCGACAAAGCGCACCCGGCTGTTGCTGACGTCGTTGTCGACGAAGTAGGCCTTCGTGTTGTCCCCGTCATCGACCAGGTTCACGGCGCGGTTCACTTGCCCGGAGACCGCGAGTTTGACCCGCTCCTGGCCGGAGCTCACTTCGCGGCGGCCGCCCTCCGCGGCGGGTTCCCGGGTCGCGACCGCCGCGGCGGCGCGATCGGCCGCGCTCTGGGCCCGCGCGGCGCGCCGGCCGGCCTCATCGGTTTTTCCCTTGAGCTCGTCGAGCTGCTTTTGGAGCGATTCGAGCATCTGCGCCTGCGCCTTGAGCTCACGGGATTGCCTTTCCAGGAGAAGCCGCTGCTGTTCGAGGGTTTCCTGAAGCCGCCGGAGACGGTCGGCGTTTGAATCGCTGGGCTGTGCAAAGGCGACCCCGCAGAAAAACAACGCCATCCCCGCGCAAAACCCCGTTTTCCACATGGCTTGCCCCCCTTTCCCCCGGACTTCGGCTGAAAGCCCTTCGTGGTTTACGGCGCTTGCCCTCTCGAGAGCCCTTGAACACGCCTTGCAAGGCGTTGTCAACGACAATCGCCCTTTTCAACGTGCACAAGCCATTCGCGCGGCCTGAAAACGTCTCCCCGGCGCCGGGCGCGCAAACGATTGATCCAGTTCGGTGGCGCCCCCGGGGAAACAGGGCAAACCGGGCCGGCCGGCGCTCTGCCGTCCCGGTTGACAAATGCCCCACCCCGAGGCTATCGACGCTGGACAACGGTCGGCGAACACGGCCTTCCTGGATTCTTCCACAACGGGCATGCCGCCGCAGAAGCGGCGCGGTGGCCGCAAGAAAGGAGCGCAGCATGAAGAAACGGGCATTGACGGGGGTGCTGGTTCTTCTGGTCGCCACTCTTTTCGCGGGGGGCGGACTGGCAGCCGACAAGCCGATCAAGTTCGGTTTCGCCTACATTATGTCCGGCCCCTTCGCCACCTACGGGCAGTTTGCCAAGCAGGGGGCGGAACTTGCGATCGAGGAGCTCAACGCCAAGGGCGGCATTCTGGGGAGGAAGGTCGAGGCCTACTTCGAGGACACCGCCGGCAAACCCGACGTCGGCATCCGCGTGATCCGCAAGCTCGTTTTCGAAAACGGCGCGGACGTTGTGGCGGGCCTCGACTCAAGCGGGGTCGCCTCTGCGGTCGCCCCGGTCATGACGGAGTTGAAAACGCCGCTCATCATCACCCACGCCGCCACCCCGGATGTCACCGGCTCGAAGTGCAACCGCTACACCTTCCGGGTCTCCCTCAACATCAACCAGAACATCGCCATGGCATCCGCCATCGCCGTCGACACGAAGGCCAAAACCTGGACCACGGCGGGCCCCGATTATTCCTTCGGGCACCAGTCCTGGGAGTATTTCCAGGCCTATCTCTCCCGCAAGAAACCCGGCGTCGCCTTCCTGCCCCAGGCCGAGGTGGCCTTTTCGCCCGCGGCGACGACCGACTTCTCCTCCTACATCACGAAAATCATGAACTCCAAGGCCGACGGCGTCCTGATCTCGCTCTGGGGCGGGAACCTGATCGACTTCGTGCGCCAGGCGGTGGACATGGGGTTCTTCGACGGCAAGCGCGAAATCCTCATGACCCTGGGGGCGGCGACCGAGGTGCTCTACGCCTTGAAAGAGAAGATGCCCACCGGGATCTGGGTCGGGACGCGCTACTGGTTCTTGGCAAACGACACCCCCGTCAACAAGGCGTTCGTGGACGCTTACCTCAAGCGCTACAACGTCTATCCCTCCTACAACGCACACGGCGCCTACGCCGCCGTCAAGGCGTACGCGGCCGCGGCCGAGAGGGTGAAATCGGTGGACAAGGAGAAGATCGTCGACGGCCTGCGGGGGCTCGCCATCGAGCTTCCCGTCGGCAAGATCACGATCCGCCCCGAAGACCACCAGGCCGTGACCGACGGCGTCTGGGGGAAAACCGCGGCCGACCCGAAGTACCCGATCCGGGTTCTCCAGCCGATCCGGAAGTTCACCGGCGCCGAGATCACGCCCCCCGTCGCCGAAACCGGGTGCAAGATGAACTGACCCCCGCGCGAGGGCGAAAGCTCGACTCCGGGGCGGGCGGGCGTCGCCCGGTTGCACCGCCCGCCCCGCAACGGTCCCTGCGTGCACGAGGCGATCGGTGGATGCCTTCCTTGCGAACCTGCTCAACGGGCTCTCCTGGGGGATGCTTCTCTTTCTCATCTCCATCGGGCTCACGATCATTTTCGGGGTCATGGGGGTCCTCAACTTCGCCCACGGCTCGCTCTTCATGCTGGGGGCCTATCTCTGCATGCAGTTTGTGCGCTGGACGGGATCCTTCTGGGTGGGTTTGCTCCTTGGGCCGCCGCTGGTCGCCGTCCTGGCGGTCGGGATCGAGCGCTTTCTCCTCCGGCCGCTCTACGGCCGGGACGTGAGCCTGCAGCTTCTCTTGACCTTCGGGGTGATGCTGTTTCTCGACGACGGCGTGCGCCTCATCTGGGGGGCGGCCTACCACGTCGTCCAGCCGCCCGATCTCCTCTCCGGCTCGGTGGCGCTCTTCTCCGGGAGCTATCCCCTCTATCGCCTCTTTCTCGTCGTTCTCGGGCCCCTCGTCGGTCTCGGGCTGTGGGCCTTTTTCGCCTTCACCCTCTGGGGGAAACTCCTGCGCGCGGCCGCCATGGACCGGCAGATGGCCGAGATCGTCGGGGTGCGCGTGCCGCTTCTCTTCACGGCGGTCTTCGCCTTCGGCGCCTGGCTTGCCGGCGTGGGCGGTGCGCTCGCCGCACCGCACCAGAGCGTCGGGCCGGCCATGGGCGAGCGGATCATCATCGAAAGCTTCATCGTCGTCGTCATCGGGGGCATGGGGAGCTTCCCCGGGGCTTTCGTCGGCGCCTTGATCCTGGGGCTGCTCAACTCCTTCGGCACGACCTTCTTTCCCCAGGTGCAGATGGCGCTTCCCTACATCCTGCTGGCGGCGATCCTGCTCACCCGGCCGCGCGGCCTCTTCGGGGCGGAGGGCTGAGATGAAACCGCGCCTCGGAAGCCTTCTCGCGGCCGCCGTGCCCGCCGCCTTTCTGCTCGCGGCGCCCTTCTGGCTCAGCACCTACTGGGTCATGATCCTGACCGAGATCCTCACGATGAGCCTCTTCGCCATGAGCTTCAACCTGCTCTTCGGCTACACGGGGCTCCTCTCCTTCGGGCAGGCGGGGATCTTCGGGGCCGGGGGGTATTTCGCGGTCCTGAGCCTGGTCCACGGGACCTCCTCGCTCTGGGCCGCACTCGCCGTCGCCGTTTTCGGGTCGGCCCTGCTCTCCCTGTTCATCGGCTGGTTCTGCGTGCGGCGCGACGAGATCTTCTTCGCGATCCTCACGCTGGGCTTCGGCATGATGCTCTTCACCGTCGCCCACAACTGGCGAAGCGTCACCGGCGGCAGCGACGGGCTGGGGGGGTTCACGCTTCCCCCGCTCGATCTTTTCTTCTGGCGGGGCTCGCTCGCCGATCCGCGCCATTTCTACTTTCTTGTCCTCGGGGTCGTTTTCCTGGGCGCGCTTCTTCTCCACCGCATGGTGCACTCGCCCTTCGGGCTGCTGTTGCGCTCGATCCGGGAAAACACGCAGCGGCTCTCCTTCGTCGGGGCCGACGTGCGGGCGGTTCGCCTGTGCGCCTTCGTGGTGGCGGGGACCCTCGCCGGTCTTGCCGGCGTGCTGTTTGCCTTTTTCAACCGCATCGCCTCGCCCGAGATGCTCCACTGGTCCTTTTCGGGGAAAGCCGTCCTGATGACCATCCTGGGCGGCTCCGGGGTGCTCTTCGGTCCGGCCGTCGGTGCGGCGATCTTCTATGTTCTCGAGCACGTGATCACCGCCCACACGACGAACTGGATGATTTTCCTCGGGGCGATCCTCGTCGTCCTGGTGCTTGCCTTCCCGCGGGGGGTTCTGGGAAGTCTCCTGCACTTGGCGGCAAGACGCCGCGGGAGGCCTAAACCATGAGCGCGCCGATCATCCTGAAGGTCGAGGGGGTGAGCCGGAGTTTCGGGAAGTTCCAGGCCTTGCACGATGTCTCCCTGGAAATCCCCCGGGGACGGCTGTGCGCCCTCATCGGGCCAAACGGCGCGGGGAAGACGACATTCTACAACGTCGTCTCGGGGAGGTACCGGCCGAGCCGCGGGCGGGTGTTTTTCGAAGGCCGCGACATCACGGGGATCCCCCCCCACAAGCTCGTGCGGCAGGGGCTGCTGCGCTCGTTTCAGATCACGAACATCTTCCCCGCGCTCACGGTGCTGGAGAACGTGCTCGCCCCGCTCGCCGTGATGCACGGGATGAGCTTCTCGTTCTGGCGGTCGCTCTCCTCGCAAAAGGCCCTCGTCGAGGAGGCGATGGCGATCCTCGAACGTCTCGGGTTGGCCGGCCAGTCGCATCGCGAGGTCGCCACCCTCGCCTACGGCGACAAGCGGCTGATCGAGATCGCGATCGTCCTCGCCTGCCGGCCGAGGCTCGTTTTGCTCGACGAGCCCACGGCCGGCATGAACCCGGAGGAAACCGAGCGCATGATCCGGCTGATCCATGATCTGGCCGCGCGCTCGGAGATCACCTTCTTCGTGACCGAGCACGACATGAGGGTCGTCTTCTCGGTCGCCCAGACGATCTTCGTTCTGAATCAGGGAACCCTTCTCGCCCAGGGGACCCCGGAAGAAATCCGGGCGAACCCGGCGGTGCGGCAGGCCTATCTGGGGGGAAGCCTCGATGCTGAGCGTGCGTGATCTGCACGTCTATTACGGGGACAGCCACGCCCTGCAGGGGGTCTCCCTCGAGGTGGGAAGCGGCGAGATCGTCTGCCTGCTCGGCAGAAACGGGGCCGGGAAATCGACCACGCTGCGGGGCATCCTCGGCGTCGTCCCGCCGCGTTTCGGGCGCGTGGTCTTCAACGGGGTCGAGATCACCGGCCGCCCGGTCTACGAGTCGGTGCGCCGCGGCCTCGCCCTCGTTCCCGAGGACCGCCGGATCTTCGCCGGCTTGACCGTCCAGGAGAACCTCGAGGTCGCCTCTCTCCCGGCCCGGCCCGGGCAGAACGCCTGGACCCGAGAGCGGGTCTACGAGGCCTTTCCGCTGCTCGCACGCCTGAAGCACCGCAAGGGCGGAAACCTCTCGGGCGGCGAGCAGCAGATGCTCGCCATCGCCCGGGCCCTGGTCGGAAACCCCCTGCTGCTCCTGCTCGACGAGCCCTGCGAGGGGCTGGCCCCGGTCATCGTGGAGGAGCTCGGCCGGGTCATCGCCGGCATCAAGCACGAGATCCCCATCCTGCTCTCCGAGCAGAACGCCCGCTTCGCCCTCGCGCTGGCCGATCGCGGCTACGTCATCGACAAGGGCGTGATCCGCTTCGAGGGGACTCGCCGGGAGCTGCTCGAAAACCGGGAAGTCCAATCGCGGTACCTCTCCGTGTGATTTTTTTCGCGAAGCGGCAGGCCGTGCGCTCCGAGCGCAGCCGCCGGGTTCACACCTCCGTGAGGCGGACCCGGATGCGGTCGAGAAGGCGGACTCCGAGGGGGAGGAGCGCGTCCGCAAAGTCGTATCCCGGGCTGTGGAGCGGAGGGGCGGACAAGCCCGCGCCCAGGCCGAACATCGCCCCGCGCGAGCGGGCCGTGAAGTGACCGAAATCCTCCGACCAGCGGAAGGGCGCGGGCGGGGCGGCCACCTCGAGGCCCAGGTCCTGCGCCGCCCGTTCCACGAGCGCCGCGGCTTCGGGGCGGTTGACCAGGGCGGGAAAGGGCTCCCGGAGGGTGATCGAGACCTCGAGGCCCGCTTCCCGGGCGAGGGCGAAGATCCGTTCGCGCACCGCGGAGGAGAGATGCTTGAGCGGCTCGTCGCCCGCGGCCCGGAGGGTCAGGCAGAGCTCGGCTTCCCCGGGGGTGACCCCGAAGCCGGGCTCGCCCAAGCGGGCGTGGGTCACGGTGAGAAGGGAGAAGAACTCGAAGCCCTGGGGGATGCGGGGCAGCTCGTCCAGCAGGCGCGCGATGACGTGGGCGGGGGAGCGGGCCTCCTCCGGGTGGGCGGCATGAGAGGAGGCGCCCCGGAGAGCAACTCGCAGCCCGACCGAGGCGCAGGCGAAGACCCCCGGCTTCACGAGGACCGTGCCGAGCGCCACGCCCGGCAGGTTGTGCAGCGCGAAACACCACTCCGGCGCCCAGGCGGCGAAGGAGGGATCCTCGAGCATGCGCCGGGCCCCTTCGCCGGTTTCCTCGGCGGGCTGAAAGAGAAGCACGGTCCGGCCCCGCGCCGGGCGGTTTGCGGCGAGAAGGAGCGCGAGTCCCGCAAGGATCGCCGCGTGGCCGTCGTGCCCGCAGGCGTGGGAGAGGCCCGGTTTCTTCGAGCGGTAGGGCAAGGCCGTCTGCTCGTGCACGGGGACGGCGTCGATCTCGGCGCGGAAGGCGACCGTCGGGCCGGGAGAGGGGGCCTCGAAAAGGACGGTCAGTCCCTTCCCGCCGACCCCGGTGAACAGGCGGTCGGGCTTCAGTCGACCGAGAAATTCCGCCAGAAGGGCCGCCGTGTCGCTTTCGCTTCCGCCGGTCTCGGGGAAAGCGTGCAAGCGGTGCCGCAGGTCGACGACCGCGGCCAGCGCCTCCCCGGTGAGGCCGTCGCGTCGATCCGCGCCCCGTGGGTCAGGCATAGCCCAAAAGCCGCGGAATCCAGAGGATGACGGCCGGGGCGTAGGTGACGATCAGCAGGATTCCGATTTCGAGCGCGAGAAAAGGCAACACGGCGCGCGTCACCTCGGGCAGCGGAAGGCCCGTCACCCCGCAGACGACGAAAAGGCAGACCCCGAGCGGCGGGGTGAGCAGCCCCACGACGATGTTGAAGACCATGACGAAGCCGAAGTGCAGGGGGTGGATCCCGACCCCCTGCGCCACGGCGAGCAGGGTGGGGGCGAGGATGATGATCGCGGCCCCGCCCTCGAGGAACATCCCCACGAAGAGCAGAAAGAGGTTGATGAGCAGCAGGATCAGGTAGGGGTTTTCGGTCAGGCCGAGCAGCAACGCCGCGATGCGGTTGGGGATCTGCTCGGCCGTGAGCACCCAGGCGAAGACGTTCGCCATGGCGATGATCAGCAGCAGCACCGCCGTCGTGACCGCGCCGTCGACGAAGACCTGTTTGATGCCGGCCCAGTCGAGCTCCCGGTAGACGAACCGCCCGAGGAACACGGCATAGAAGAGGGCCACGGCGGCCGCCTCGGTGGGGGTGAAGACCCCGCCCAGGATCCCGCCCAGGATGATGAGCGGTGCCACGAGCGCCGGTCCCGCCTGCTTGAACTGGACCCAGAGGAACGCCGCCGTGAAAGGCTCCTCGACGCGCGGGTAACCCCGGCGGATGGCCATGAGGTAGGCCAGGCCCATCATGGAAAAGCCGATCAGCAGGCCGGGGATGATCCCGGCCGCAAACAGGGCGCCGATGGACAGGCCGGTCGTCACCCCCATGATGACCATGAAGATCGAGGGCGGGATGATCGGGCCCATGGTGCTCGAGGCCGCGGTCAGGGCCGCCGAGAACGCCTTGTCGTAGCCCGCCCGGACCATGCCCGGCACGAGGACCGTGCCGATGGCCGAGGCGTCGGCCACGGCCGACCCCGAGATCCCCCCGAGGAACATCGAGGCGACGATGTTCGTGTGCGCGAGGCCGCCGCGGATGCGGCCCACCAAGGCGTTGGCGAAGCCGACGAGCCGGAGGGTCGTTCCGCCGCGGTTCATGAGCTCACCGGCCAGAACGAAGAGCGGGACGGCCATGAGGGGAAAAGAGTCGATGCCCGTGAACATGCGCTGGGCGATGAGGCTCAGGGGGACATCGAGCACCCACAGCGCGGCGAGCGCCGCCAGCCCCAGGCAGAAGGCGACCGGGAACCCCAGGGCGAGGGTGACGAGGAAGACCGCCGCGATCAGGAGGATCATGGGGAACCTTTCCCCCCCGGCGGGGGGGCGGCCGGCGCCAGGAGCCGCAAGACGCCCCCCACGAGCTCGACGATCATCAACGCGGCCCCGACGGGGATGGCGAGGTAGGGGAAGAACATGGGGATCATCATCGCCGGGGATTTCTGCATGGCGTTGAACAGGGCGAGGTTCAGGCCCTCCCGGGCGATGAGGGCGAGGAAGGCGATCAGGACGAGGTGGAGCCCGATCGCCGCAACCCGCCGCGCGGCCGGCGGGAAGCGCTCGACCAGGCTGCTCACCCCGATGTGCCGGCCGCGCCGCAGGGCGACGAAGGAGCCCACCATCCCCATCCAGATCATGAGGTAACGGGCGAGCTCCTCCGACCACGGAAAGGGCACGTATACCACGAAGCGGAAGAACACCTGCAGGATCACCACGACGGACATGGCGATCCCGACCAGGATGAGCAAACGCTCCGCCGCCCGGCTCAAGGCCTCGCTTACCCGGTCAAGCCCCCGAGAGAGCCTTTCCATCCCGCGTGGGGTCCTGCGCACCGGCTATTTCTTGATCTGGGCGTACTTCTCGTTCGCCATGCGGATGAACTCCTGGACGATCTGGTCCGCACGGTCGCCCACCTCCTGTTCGGCCTTCGCCGCGGCGGCGAGGATGCCGTCGGTCCACTCGTCGCCCGCCTTTTTGCGGATGAAGGACAGGCCCGCCGGTTGGGCGATCTTCCGGAACTGGTTCAGCTCCTCGGCCGTGGGCTTGTGGATCTGCATCCCCTGGGCCTTGAGTTTCTCGATCCCCTCGATGTTCGCTTCCTGGGAGAACCCGTTGTGCGTGTGGGCGAGCACCACCGCCGCCTCGGCGACGATCCGGCGTTGGGCGTCGGTCAGCTTTTTCTGGAAGAAGTTCTCGTTCATGAAGACAAACAGCGGGTTGTAGAGGTGGCCGTCGAGGATCACGTATTTCTGGACCTCGTAAAACTTCATATCGTGGATGAGGACGATGGGGAGCTCCATCCCGTCGACCACCTTCTGCTGGAGCGCCATGTAGAGCTCGCCGAAGGCGATGGGGGTCGGGTCGGCGCCGAGCGCCTTGACCATCTCCATGTGGGCCGGGTTTTCCATGGTGCGAATCTTGAGGCCCTTCATGTCGGCCGGGCTCTTCATCGGCCGGTTGGCGGTGAAGTGGCGGTAGCCGTTTTCGGTGATCGCGAGCACGCGCACCCCCGTCTTGGCGAGAAAGGCCTCGCCGAAGCGGCGGCCGAAGTCGCCGTCGAACACCTTCCAGGCCGCGGGGGCGTTCGAGAAGAGAAAGGGGATGTCGAAGACGACGGCCGGGTCGAAGAATCCCGGCACCGGCCCGCTCGAAAGGGTCGCCATTTCGATCGTGCCCATGCGCACCCCTTCCAGGGCCTCGCGCTCGTTGCCGAGCTTCGAGGCGTGGAAGGCCTTGACCTCGATTTCGCCCTTGGTCTGGGTCTCGACCAGGTGGCGGAAGATCTCGACCGCCTTGACGGTGCGGTTGGTGGGGACGTCGGGGCCGGCGTTGGCGACCTTGATCGTGATCTTGGCCCAGGCCGGGCCGCCGGCAAGCAGCAGCAGGGCGAAGAGGCAAACGAGCATGCGGGCGATAACGTTCATGGGCAGGACTCCTTCGGTGAACTCCGGCCCCGGAGGTTGTTGGCGTGCCCCGCCGCGCGGGAGCCCCGGGGGCCGACGGGATCCTCGCGGTTGCGGCGGGGCGGTCGATCCATCGGCCTATAGAAAAGATTCGAAAGCGGTGTCAAGTGCCGCGAGGCGTGCCCGCCTCGTTTCCCCTCACTCGAAGACGCGCCAAGCCTTCATGCGGCTTGAGCCGAACAGGTTGGGCGTCTGGGGGTACTGCTGCGAGGGGAGCATGCGGCGGATCGCCTTGTACCAGCTCCGGTAACTTGCCCGCTGCGGAAGCGATTTCAAGGTCTGCAAGGCCACGTAGGTGAAGGCGCCGTTGGGGCGTCCCGCAAACCAGGCGTCGTAGCTGTACTCGGTGTCCTGGCAGCCGGCGAGGAGAAGCGCCGCGTAGCGGCCCGGCGGGCTCGAGCGGCGCAGGGCCCGGCCGATTCCGAGCTTCGCCGCCTCGCGCCGGGAAAGAAACACCGCGGGCGGCAGAAACCGCACGAGCCTTCGGGGGGCGGACCGCCCGGGCATCGTCGGCGGGGTGAGCACGGGCGCAAAGCGGGCGACCGTCCCGGAATGGCAGGAATCGGAGATCATCACGAGCCGCACGCCGGGGGGGCGGGCGCCGAACAGGTCGAAGAGCTCGTCGTCGGTGATCGGCCCGCGGCTGGCGATGTCGTAAGGGCAGAGGCATTCGTCGGTGCCGTCGGGCTCGTCGCCGTCCTCGTCGGGGACGAAGGAGCCGTGCCCGGAATACTGGACGACGAGACAGTCGCCGCTTCGCGACTTCGCGAGCAGGCGGCCGATCGCCCCCCGGATTCCGTCGCCCGTCGCCTTGCGGTCCAGGAGGGTCTCGACCTCGAAGCCGCGGGCGCTGAGCGCCGCCGCCCAGTCCTTGGCGTCGTTGACGCAGCCGGAGAGGTCGCTTGACGTCCCCGGGTAATCGTTGATGCCGATACAGAGCGCGTGTTTGGCCATGGCCGCCTCCTTTCGCGGTTGAGGGAAGAGGGTTTCAGCGAGAGGCCTCCAGGTAGGGACGGAGCCTCTGCTGGACCCGGTGGCGGATCCACTCCGCGGGGCGAAGCGGTCCGGGGGGTCGCTCGGGGGGCCCGATGCCGCCGGGGATGACCTCGGCGGCGAGGTCCTCCGGGATCGAGGGGGAAAGGTTGGCGAGCAGTCGGCTGCGGGCGGCCTCGACCTCCGGGCGGGCCCAATAGTAACGTACGCGGTCGAGGCGGCTGGACAGGAGCAGGGCCTCGATTTCCTCTTCCGAGCCGCGGTAATGGTCGCGCCAATGCTCGGGATGCTCGCGCATGACGCGGGCGAGCACGGCGCGCAGGCCCGAAGGGACGATCTCCGGGCGCCGGCGGGCGAGGGCGGTTTCGATCTCCTCGAGGAGAAAGAGCGCCTCGCGGTAGGCGTCGGTCAGGCAGGGGCCGACCTTCAGGATGAGAAAATGGTCGGCGACCAGGCGGGCGAGGAACTCCGGGCTCTGATAGTCCGTGGCGTGGACCTCGTAGGTCATGATCCCGGGGAGACGCTCGTGGAAGGCCGAGAGCGAAGCCGCCTTCTCGGGCCGGTAGGGCAGGGCCCCCCCGTGGCCGAACTCGACGCCCGGCTGCACGACCACGGCGAGGACCCGTTCCCAGGCCCTCTCCAGGCCCGCGCGGCCGAGCTCCTCCTTGACCCGGCTGAGGAATTCGGCTACGTGCTCCGGCCGGGTCACGGCGATCTCCTCGAGCGGGCCGGCGCGGCCGCCCGGCGGGGGGACGTCGGAGCCGACGACATACAGGGGAAGGGCCGCATCGGCCGGCCGCCGGGCGGCTTCTTCTTCGGCCGCTCGGCAGAGGATCGCCGTGCGGCGGGCCGTGGCGGCAAGGTCCGGGCCCGAGGGCGGGTCATCGGCGCAGGCGGCCGAGAGGTCGAGGTGGAGTTTCCGGAAGCCCGCGGCCACGCATTGCCGCGCGAGCTCGGCCGCCTGCTCGAGCGCCCGGGCGGCGGGCCGGTTGCGCCAGACGTAGGGGCCGAGGTGGTCGGCCCCCAGGACGAGGTTGTTTCTGCCCAGGCCCAGGCCCTCCGCCAGGGCGGTCAGGCGGGAGGAGAACGCGGCCGGGGTCATTCCGCTGTAGCCGCCCTGCGGGTTCACCTGGGCCGCGGTCGCCTCGACCAGGAGCGGCAGCCCCTCCTCGCGGGCGAGGCACACGGCGGCCGCCAGGACCTCGGGGTGGGAGGAGCAGATCGAGACGACCCCGCCCCGGTGGCCGGCCCGGTGATCGGCTTTGAGCTGTTCGAGAAAGGACGCCATCCGGCACCGGCCTCGAAAATCTCCCCTGTCGGCGTTACCTTAGTTTGTTTCGCCACGGCCGGTCAACGGCCGGGTCGATTCCCGGTTGCGAAAGGTGCCCCATGGCCCGGGTGACGATTCCCTTCGGTGGAAAGCCTCTTTCCTTCGATGTGCCCGACAAGAACCTGGCCGAGGTCCTGGGGCCCAACCCCTCGGTGCCGCTCGAGGACCTCACGGCCGCGATCGAGGCCGCGCTCGCCCGGCCGATCGGGCAGCCGCCGCTCGAGGAATGGGTCCGGCCCTCGGACCGCGTGCTGCTCGTGAGCGACGACAACACCCGCCTCACCCCCGTCGACCGCATGATCCCGCCGCTTCTGGCGCGGTTGAACCGCGCGGGGGTGCCCGACGAGCGCATCGGCTGTATCCTGGCGCTGGGGACCCACCGTTACATGACCGAGGAGGAAATGCGCGCCAAGGTGGGGGAGGCCGTCTTCCGGCGCATCCGCGTCTTCAACCACGAGTGGAGAGACCCGGGGCGGCTCGTCGATCTCGGCCGCTCGCGAGCCGGGACCCCGCTGCAGGTCAACCGCGCCGTCACCGAGGCCGATGTCGTGATCGGGCTCGGGGCCATCGTCCCGCACCACATCCCCGGGTACTCGGGCAGCTCGAAGATCATTCAGCCCGGCATCTGCGGGCCGAAGACCACGGCCGAGACGCACATGCTTTCCTGCGAGGGCGGGGGGGATTCCTTTCTCGGGATCGAGGACAATCCCGTGCGCCGCGACATGGACGACATGGCCGACCGGGTGGGGATGAAAACCATCTTCAACGTGGTCATGGACAGCGAGGGCCGGGTGACGGGGGTGTTCTTCGGCGCGATGCGCGAGGCTTTCCGCGAGGGGGTCGCCGCCGCGCGGCGCATCTACGGGGTCCGCTACCGCGAGACCCCCGACGTCGTGATCGCGAATTCCTTTCCCTGCGACCTCGATTTCTGGCAGTCCCACAAGGCGCAGTACCCCGCCCAGCGCATGGTGCGGCCGGGGGGGACGATCGTGCTTTGCACGCCCGCCCCGGAGGGGGTGAGCCCCGTGCACACCGATCTCCTCGACTACACCTTCTGGCCTTCGGCGGACATCAAGGCCGCCTACCGCGAGGGCCGGCTCAAGAACGGGGTCGCCTGCGCGCTCGCCGTGGCCTGGGCGCTCGTCCGGGAAAAGGCCTCCGTGATCACCTTTTCGCCGGGGATCCCCGAAGAGCACAAGAAACGGTTGGGCCACACGCACGCCCCCGACATCGACTGGGCCGTGCGGGAGGCCCTGAGAAGGCAGGGGCCTCGGGCCCGCGTCGCCGTCCTCACGCACGCGCCCGACCTGCTCCCGATTCCTGCGCCGTGAGCGGAAACGGCGGCGGCCGGGCCGGCTCGAGTCGGCCGCCGCGCAGAAAGGAGACCCAACGCATGGACCGGCTGCCCATCGTCGGCATCAGCATGGGGGACCCCGGGGGGATCGGTCCCGAGATCTGCGCCAAGGCGCTCGCCGAGCCGGACATCTACCGGATCTGCCGGCCGCTGGTCGTCGGCGACGCCCGGGTGATAGCCGATGCGGTGCGCTTCAGCGGCCTCGATCTCCGGACCGCCCCCTGCCGGCGGGTCTCCGAGGCGCGCTTTTCCCACGGGACGATCGATGTCTTCGACCTCGAAAACCTCCCGCTCGAAAAGCTCCGCCACAAGCAGGTCACCGCCGAGCAGGGAAAAGCCTCCTTCGAGTACGTGGCCAAGGTGATCGAGCTCGCCCGGGCCGGCGAGATCGACGCCACCGTGACCGGGCCGATCAACAAGGCGGCGATCAACGCCGCGGGCTACCACTACGCCGGACACACCGAGATCTACGCCGAGCTGACCGGGACCCGGAACTACGCGATGATGCTCGCCGAGGGCGACTTCCGCGTGGCCCACGTCTCGACCCACGTTTCCCTGCGCGAGGCCTGCGAGCGGGTCAAGCGCGGCCGCGTCCTCGAGGTGATCCGCCTGGCGCACGACGCGCTGCGCCGCCTCGGGATCGACTCCCCGCGGATCGCCGTGGCCGGCCTCAACCCCCACTGCGGGGAGGGCGGGCTTTTCGGCCGCGAGGACGACGAGGAGATCGCCCCGGCCGTGGCCGACGCCCGCGCCGCGGGGATCGACGCCGAGGGGCCCCTTCCCGCCGACACGGTCTTCTCCAAGATGCGAGGCGGGATGTACGATATCGTGGTCGTCATGTACCACGACCAGGGGCATATCCCCACCAAGCTCGTGGGCTTTCAGTTCGACGCCCGGACCGGCTCCTGGGGGCAAATGGCGGGGGTGAACGTGACCCTCGGGCTCCCCGTCATCCGCGTTTCCGTCGACCACGGCACGGCCTTCGGCAAGGCGGGCGAGGGGCGGGCCAACCCGCAATCGATGATCGAGTCGATCCGCCTCGCGGCCCGGCTTGCGGGCGGACCGGGCCGCACCTGAGGGCGGGGCGACCCCCGCGCGTCCCGGCGCGTCAGCCGACCACGCGCAGAACCTCGACGTACTTGACCCAGACGTTCCCGTAGCGGTCCTCGGCGACGAGGCGCAGGGGAAACCCGTGCGGCTCGGGAAGCGGAGCGTTGTCGATCGCCCAGGCAAGAAGCAGGCGGTCCTCGGCGACCTCCGCGAGGGGGAAGCGTTCGACGCGGCCGCCGTAGGCGTCGGGGCGGGTGGCGATGTCGATGAAGCGCGCCCCCGGCCTCCTTCCCGCGCGCTCGAGGATCTCGCTCAGGCGCACCCCCCTCCAGAGCGCGAGAAACGAAAACGTCCCGGGGCAGACCAGCAGCACGCGGCGCTCGACGGCGGGCAACGCGGTCAGCGCGGCGTAGTCGAGACGCAGCGGACGCTCGACCCGGCCCTCGACCGCGAGCCGGAAGTCTTCGGCCGTGACGGGGCTGGTGCGCTGGCCCATCACCCCGCGCAGCTCGGCCGGGGTGAGCTCGAGGTGGCGGATGTCGAGATGGGCCGGGTTTTCGTCGACGAGCGACGCCGCCGAGGTCCCGGGCGGCAGCAGGCGCCGGGGGGCGGGAGAGGCGGCGGCCCCCCCCGGCCCGGAGGCCGGCGAGGCATCCCGCCCAGGCGAGAAGGCGGCCGAGAAAACGCCTCCGGCCGGGGAGCCGCGGCCCAGAGAGCGCCGGCCCGCTTGCCTTTTGACGCCGCTGTGGTAGGGTTCGCATGCCCGGCCACGGTAGCAGAGCCCCGCGCGGTTTCCAAGACCCCGGAGGCCAGGTGATCGACGACCGGACCCACTGGAACGAGAGATACCGCAGCCGGCCTTACCCCCAAGAGGCCGCGGCCCTCGTCCGTGCCTACGCCGACCTCGCCCCCGGCCGCCGTGCCTTGGATGTGGCCGCCGGCAACGGGAGAAACGCCCTGTTTCTCGCCGCCAAGGGGTTCACGGTCGATGCCCTGGACATCTCCGACGAGGGGCTCTCCCGGTTCACGGGGCTCAGCCCCCGGGTGCGGCCGGTCTGCGTGGACCTCGACCGCTTCGACATCCCCCGCGAGCGCTACGACCTGATCGTCAACGTTCTCTACGTGAACCGTAGGCTCTTTCCGGGCCTGCGGGAAGGCCTGCGGCCCGGCGGGGTGCTGATCTTCGAAAGCCTGCTCCTGCCCGCCGAGCCCGCGGCCGCGGCCGGCCGCTGCCTGGATTACTACCTAAGGGAAAACGAGCTCCTGCACAGCTTCCTGTCGCTTCATCTTCTCTTCTACCGCGAGGCGCAAGCCGAGGGGGAGGAGGACCCGTCGCGGCGAATCGCCTCGCTCGTCGGCCGCCGCCGGCCGGGAGGCTGATGGATGTGGCAGAGCGCCTGCGGTGTCCTTTTCTTCTTGCTGCTCGCCTGGGGACTCGGGGAACGGCGCATGCGGGTGAACCCGCGGCTTGTTCTCAAGGGGATTCTCCTCACCTTCGGCGGCGGGATTCTCCTGTTGAAAGTGCCGCTCGCGCGGGATTTCTTTTCGCTCCTCAACCGCCTGGTCGTTTCGCTCCAGGAGGCCTCGCTCGCCGGCACCTCGTTTGTCTTCGGCTACCTCGGGGGAGGGCCGCTCCCCTTCGCCGAGCCCTACCCCGGGGCGGGGTTCATCCTCGCTTTCCAGGCCCTGCCCATGGTGCTGCTCGTGAGCGCGCTCTCCTCGCTTCTGTTCTACTGGAACATCCTCCCCCTCGTCGTGCGTGCCTTTTCCTTCGGGCTGAAAAAGACGCTCGGCATCGGGGGGGCCGAGGGGCTGGCGAACTCGGTCAACGTCTTCGTCGGCATGGTGGAGGCCCCGCTTTTCATCCGCCCCTATCTGCCGCGCCTTACGCGAAGCGAGCTCTTCTCGGTCATGACCTGCGGCATGGCGAACGTCGCCGGCACGGTGATGGCGCTCTACGCGGCGCTGCTTCGCGAGCGGGTGCCCGACGCCCTGGGGCACATCCTGGTCGCCTCGCTGCTCAGCCTGCCCGCCTCGATCACGATCGCGAAAATCATGATCCCGGAGACGGAAGAGGTCACCGAGGGCGAGGCGCGGTCGCCCGAGACCGCCTCCGGCGCCATGGACGCGATCACCCGGGGCACGGCCCAGGGAATCGAGCTCCTGGTCCAGATCATCGCCATGCTCGTCGTCCTCGTGGCCCTCGTCCACCTCGTGAACCTGGGCTTGGGTCTCCTCCCCGCCTGGGGCGGCTCGCCCGTCACGCTGCAGCGGGTCCTCGGCGTGTTGATGGCGCCGGTCTGCTGGTTGATGGGCGTTCCCTGGTCCGAGGCCCAAGCCGCCGGCACCCTCATGGGCACGAAGACCGTCCTGAACGAGCTGATCGCCTACATCGAGATGGCCCGCCTGCCGCAGGGCACGCTCGGCGAGCGCAGCCTCCTCATCCTGACCTATGCCCTGTGCGGCTTCGCCAATCCCGGCAGCTTGGGGATCCTGCTCGGCGGCCTGGGGGCCATGGCGCCCGGCCGCCGGCCGGAGATCGTGGCGCTCGGCATGCGCTCGCTTCTCTCCGGGACCCTCACCTCCTGCCTCGTCGGCGCCGTCATCGGAACCCTGACCGCCTGAGCCGTCCCCCAAAGGCCCGATCGCGGACCCCGGGGCTAAGGGATCGCCGGAGCCGCCCTTGACACCCTTGCGCGAAATTGCTTACAGTCGCAGCGGATGATGAGCATCCACGAGGAGGCCCCCATGTCGGTGTTCGAGTGCGAAAATTGCGGCAAGCGCGTGGAGACCGCCCAGGCGGAGAGCGGGGTGCCCGAGTGCTGCAGCCGGCCGATGCGCACGACCGAAAAGCTGCCCGTCTGCGACCTGAGCAACACGGCGGAGCATTTCCGCTTTCACCGCGAGGACGACGCCTGCGACGACGGCCGCGGCGGCGGCAACTGAGTCCGAAGCCCCCGCAAGCCGGGGACGCAAATGCCTTGTGATCGGATCGGGCGGCGGAAACGCCGCCCGATCCGTTTCGGGAAAAGGGGGGAAACCGTGCCCTACGAACGAATCCTCTACGAAACGCGGGGGACGATCGGCTTTCTCACGCTCAATCACCCGCAGCGGGCCAATGCGCTCTCCCGCCGCATGGTCGCGGAGATCACCCAGGCCCTCCAGGACGCGGCCGCCGACGAGGAGATCCGCGTGCTCGTGCTGCGCGCGGCGGGGCGGCATTTCTGCGCCGGCCACGACCTCTCGGAGATGGCGGGCACCGGGATGCGCGAGGCCCGGGAGATCTTCGAAAACTGCAACCGCATGATGCAGCTCCTGCACGACATCCCCCAGCCCGTGATCGCCCAGGTGCAGGGGACGGCGACGGCGGCCGGCTGCCAGCTCGTCGCCTGGTGCGACCTGGCCGTGGCCGAGGAGGGCGCACGCTTTGCGACCCCGGGGGTGCGGATCGGCCTTTTCTGCACGACCCCCATGACCGCGCTGAGTCGGGCGATCGGCCGCAAGGCGGCGCTCGAGATGCTGCTCACGGGCCGGGAGCTGCCGGCGGCGGAGGCCTGCCGGCTGGGGCTCGTCAATCGCGTCGTGCCCGCGGGGCGCCTGGCGGAAGAAACCGAAGCCCTGGCGGCCGAGATCGCCCGGGCGAGCCGCCTCGTGCTCGCCATCGGCAAGCAAGCCTTCTACGCCCAGGTCGATGCTCCCGACGAGACGGCGCTCCACTACGCCAAGCACACAATCGCGCTCAACTTGCTCGCCGAGGATGCCCAGGAGGGGATTCGCGCCTTTCTCGAAAAGCGCTCACCCGTCTGGAAGAACCGCTGACGGGTGGAGGGTGCGCCGAAAGGACGTCTTCCCCCGCGACCCGGAACGCTTTGCCGCAAGCGGCCGCGCCCGAGGCGGTGAGGAAACGGCCGGCGTCGGCGCCGCCCATCGCCCGCGTGCCGCCCCCCGGCTCGGCGGTTCCGCCGCACGATCGCCCCAGGGGGCCGGCAGGGGGGCTCGGCCCGCGTCGGGGCGGGCGCTCAAAACGGCCAGAAGCGGTTGTCGTGCCAGATCGACTCCGTGACCTCGCGGTCGATCTGCGCGAGAAACTCGAGGTGGGCCGATTCCCAGCGGGCGAGCCACTCGTAGAGGGACTTCTCGTCCGGATCGACCGCCTCCGCGGCGCGCTTCGCGTAGAGCGCGACCGCCGCCTGTTCCATGCCCATGGCGGCGGCCACGGCCGCGGCCTCGAACTCGGCGGCCGCGATCTGCCGCCGGACCTCGGGCCCGAGCACCTCGGCCGCGGTGCGGAACTCCTCCGGCCCCGCCTTCGCCCGGTCCAGGAACCGACCGTTCTTCAGGTAGGACTTGAACTGCTCCGAGAGCAACCGGATGTGCCGGTCTTCTTCCTCGGCCATGAGTCGAAAAAAATCGGCGACGGGCTTTGAGCCCGCCTGGGAAGCCACCTTGCCGTAGAAGGCCTTGCCTCGTTTTTCCAGAAGAAGCGCGCTTTTGAGGATCTCGATCGTCCGGTCTTCGCTCATGGAGCCCTCCCGCGGTGAACTGGAGCTCACGATAGCCATCCCGCGCGGTGAAAGCAAGAAGCCCGAGGTCACTCCCCCCTCGCCGCGGCGTCGGCCGCGGGGGCTTCCGGCGCCCGGTAGGCGGCGAGTGCCCAGAGACCGCTCCGGGCCTCGCGGCGCAGGATGTAGAGGCCCTGGTCTTCGGCCCGGATTTTCACGTGATCGAAATCCTCGCCCGCCCAGCGGTCGAGCACTTCGAGCACGGCGAGCCTTCTTTGCCCCAGCCAAATCGCCCGCGGCGAGAGCCGGTCGCGGCCGCCGCGTTCGTCGTCCAGCTCGACCCGGAGTTCCATGCGCTTCTGGGCTCCTTCGCTTCAGGAGGCGCTGCGAAGGGACGCGGGGATGCCCTGCCCCGTGGCGGACACGAGCAGGCCGAAGGCGACCGCGTAGCAGCCGAGGCAGGCGATGAACAAACCGTGAAGTCCGATCTCCATCGCGATTCCCGCCGAGGCGATGGAGGCGACGGCCGACGCACAACCGTTGGCCGCCCAGGCATAGGCTTTCTCCCGCGGCCGGGGAACGAAATGGCGCAGGGCCGGGGCGAAGGGAAGGCCCGGGGCGAAGCCGGAAACGAGGATCAGGCCGGCGTGGGTGAGGACCCGGAGCGGTGCCGGCAGGGCGGCGACGAGAGAGAGGACGGCGAGCGCCGCGGCGGCCGGCAGGGCGAAGCCGGCCCCGGCCAGGGCGGCCGCCCGCCCCAGGCTTGCGCCGCCGATGCGGCCGGATACGAGCCCGCCGAGGCTCGAGGCGATGAGGAATCCGCCCAGGGTCAAAACGAGGCTGATCGCCGGGTCCCCCAGCCAGAAGGTGCCGACGTGCAGAAAGAACAGCTCGGCGAAGAGAAAGCCCCCGCCCAGCGCGAGAAACGCCAAAACCCCGGCCGCTTGCGGCCGGAGCGGGTCGCGGACGGAAAAACGCAGGGGAAGCAGAAGCAACACGACGCCAATGCCGAGGGCCCCGGCCAGGGTCACGGCGACGAGGATTTCGCCCGACCAGCCGAGGACGTGGGCGCGGCCGCCCGTTGCGCGGTAGAGATCGGAAAGGCGGCCCCACTTGAGCTCTTTTCCGGGGAAAGGCTGCAGATCGCCCTGCGGTGCGGCGGAGAGGAGATGAGCGCGAAAGTACGCCTCGGCCGCGCCTTGCTCCCAGGCGTCATCGAGCCGCCGGTGTTCCTCGAAGAGATAGGGGCGATCGAAGGCGTGGTAGCGGTTGGCGAGCCCCGGGTCGGCGTTTCGCGCGTAGACGAGATCGAAGCGCGTGGCCGCGGCCCGGGCGAGAAGCCCCTCGCGGTCCCGCGGCGGGTGGCGGAAGACGATCAGGGCCACGCTGTCCCAGGAGCGAAAGAGAAACAGGTGGTCGCGAGGCGCCGGGGCGCCCAGGCGCTCGAGGGCCGCGACCGCGTTCGACCACAGGCGCAGCGTGTCGGCGGGGGGAAGCCTGAGCCTGCGCAACACCGCGATCGCCCCTTCCGGGGAAAGGCGCTCGAGCATGGCGGCGAAGGACTCGCGGGTGAAGAGGTGCTCCTGGTCGAGCGCCTCGGCCCCCGGCAGACTCGCCCCCCAGTGCTCCACCTGGATGAGATCGTAGGGCGCGGCCGCAAGCGGTAAAAGGCTGCGCAGCTGGCCCGAGGAGGAAGAAACCCCGTAGTGCGCCCCGAGGCGGGCGGCGACGTGCGGGTTGGGGTGGAAGGCGTGGATGGATTTCGCGCCCGCGGCGCGGGCGGCGGCGAGGGAAAGGCCGCCGGTGGAGACGACCGCCAGGACGGACTCGGGAGGCCGTTCCAAAAGCCGGCAGGCCAGCGCGGCGAGGGTCCTTGCGGCGAAGCGGTCCGTTGCGGGCCCGGGCGGGTAGAGAAAGACCGGCCGGTCGCCGTCGGTCACCAGGGCCTCGGCGGGGGGGAGCGCCTCGGTGTGGGCGAGGCTGAGCCCGGCGGCGAAGCGGAGGTGGGGGCTCTTCACGAGGTCCACCTCGCCGCGGAGATCCTGCGCCACGCGGCGGATTTCGGTTCCCGGAAGCGAGCGGGCGTGTGCGAGAAACTTGAACTCGGAAGGGGCGAGCCGGCGAAGCCCCTCGGCCCAGGGAGACAGGGCGGCAAGCGCCAGGAGAAGGACGATCACCGCCGGCGCGTTCGCCTTCAAAGCGGTGAAACGGCCCGGGGCCGCCGTCGGCTCATTTCGGAAAGAGCGAAGAAAACACGGCACGAGAGGCGGAAGCGCCGCGGCCGCGATCAGCGTCCCCGGGTCGCAGACGGTGAGCAGCACGGCCGGGGCGGTGACCCCGAGGGCCGAGCCTGCAAGGGAGGCGGCGTAGATGCGGCCGCTTGCTTCGGGCAGCGCGAGGTAGGCCGCCGCGGTGAGCCGGCCCGCGAAGAAAAAGGGAAGCGAAAGGAGAAGGCAGGCACCGAACAGGAAGGCCGCCTGGGTCGGCTCGAGGAGCAGCCGCTGGTAGTCGAGGGGGATGAAGCGCAGGGCGCCCAGCGAGGAAAGAAACGAGAGCGAGGCGAGCACAAGGAGCGGGCCGAACGGCTCCCGCCGGCCGGGGCCGGGCGGAGTACAGGCGACCCACGTCCCCGAGGCGGCGAAGCCGAAGAGGGCGATTCCGATCACGAGGAAGGCGAGGTGGTTCCATTGGGTGATCGCGAAGGCGCGGGCAAGGAGCACCTCGAAGGCGAGGGCGGAAGCGGAGAGGAAGAAGACGGCGGAGAGCATCCGGCGACCCGCACGCGATCAGTTCTTGAGGGCATGCCCGGTCAGCGGGACGAAGAGCACGCCGGTCACGTTTCTTATCTTCGCCTCGCCCGCCGTTTTCGTGACCAGCACCAGGTTCTGGTAGCCGAAGGGGCTCCCCAGGGGCAGGACGAGCCGGCCGCCGTCTTGGAGCTGGCCGAGAAGCGGCGGGGGAATGTGGTCCACGGCGGCGGTGATCATGATCTTGTCGAAGGGGGCCGCCTCGGGCCAGCCGAAGTAGCCGTCCCCGAGGCGGGCAGTCACGTTGGCAAAACCGTGAGCGGCCAGGACACGGCTCGACGCTTCATAAAGTTTCGATTTGATTTCGATCGTATAAACCTTTGAAACCAATTTGGAAAGAATCGCGGCCTGGTATCCGGAGCCGGTTCCGATCTCGAGCACGCGGTCACTCGGCAGGGGGTCGATCAGCTCGGTCATGAGGGCGACGATGTAGGGTTGGGAGATCGTCTGCCCCTCGCCGATCGGCAGCGGCTGGTCACGGTAGGCGGAGGACACAAGGTGCGGGGGCACAAACCAGTGACGGGGGACCTCGAGGAGCGCGCGGAGGACCTGAGGGTGGGTTACGCCGCGGCCGCGGATCTGCTCCTCGACCATGAGCCGGCGCGCTTTTTCCAGGGCCTCCTCCGTCGCGGCGGCCGAGGCGGGGGAGAAGCAGAGACAGGCGGCGAGGAAAAGGGATCCAAGGCTCCGCATGGCAGCGGTTTACCACGGATCGGCCCTCGCTGTCATGCAGGCGGCGCGGTTTCGCCCCCGGTTGCCAGGGGCGTTGAGGCATGGTAGGAAAAGGCTCTTCATCGCCGCCGAGGAGGGAGAACCCAAGGGCATGGGTCTTTTCTCATCCAAAAAGAGAGCGGATACGGCTTTTCCCGGCAAGGAGGGACGCTCAAGTGCCGAGACCTCCCTCATCGGCCCCCGGCTCTCCATCCAGGGAAAGATCAGCGGCAGCGGAAGCCTGATCGTCATGGGGGGCCTCGAGGGGGAGATCGATCTCTCCGGCGAGCTGGTCGTGTCACCGCCTGCCAGGCTCCGCGGCGAGATCCGCGCCCGCAGGATCGCCGTCGCCGGCACCGTCGAGGGCAAGGTTTCCGCCCAGGAAAAGATCCACCTCGAAAAAAGCGCCGTTTTCTCAGGAGAGCTCAAAGCCGGCCGACTCTCGGTCGCCGAGGGCGCCGTCCTGAACGGCAGCGTGGCCATGAACCGCGAAAGCGTCCCCCCGGAGAGCTGAGGCGTGGCCGGCGACCCCCAACCCACCGTCACCTCCCTCATCGGCCGCTCGCTCGCCGTGGAAGGGGACGTGCGCGGCGAGGAGAGCCTGCACGTGGAGGGCAGGCTGAAGGGCACGCTCAAACTGAACGGCGACCTCGTGGTCGGCCCCGCGGGCGTCGTCGAAGCCGAAATCGAGGTCCGCGACATCTTCATCTTGGGAACCGTCACCGGGCGGGTGACGGCCCACCGGCGCTTCGAGGTGCAGCCTTCCGGGCGCTTTGAGGGGGAGGCCGCCGCCGGCGCCTACGAGATCCACCCCGGGGCGGTCTTCGAGGGCATCTCGCGCATGCTCTCGTCGCGGAAAAGTATAGGCGATGCCCCAGCCCCGAAGCCGCAACCGCCCCCGCCGGGCACCCCGCAAAACCCCTAAATTTTTTTAACCCCCCCTAAAGCTTTTTCACGTCCCGCTTTCCCGATCGGCCACCCGATCCTCCCGGTTCCGGTTCAGAACGGGTGCCGCTTACTTATATTCATTGACAAACCGACATGTTAACTCGGTTTTCGAAGAAAAGGCCGGGGATTTTCGGGAGATGGCACTTTCTTTGCTTTCCTCGTGTTTGCCTCATGTTTTTCACGATGCGCAAAAGGGAGGCCGTGTCATGAAGGCAACGCCCAAGACCTTTCGCAGAATGACCTCCGTCCTGCTTCTCCTCCTGGGAAGCGCGCTTCTTTTCCCCCTGGGGGCGGAGGCGGTGGAGAGGACGATCGAGGTGCGCCTTTCGGGCAGCGCCAACGACGCCGAGGAAAATGCCTTCGGCATCGTCACGCTGAACGGCGAAACGCTCGAGATCGGCGGGGCCTATCGCAAGCTCGGGCTCCGTTTCACGAACATCCAGATTCCGCGAAACGCCGGGATTTCCCGCGCCTATATCGAGTTCACGGCCGCCGCGGCCGATGCCGGGGAAACGGTCTTCACGATCGAGGCCGAGGCCGCGGACAACCCCTCCGAGTTCGCCGCTCTCCCCTGGAACATCCACGTGCGGCCGACCTACACGCAGACGGTCAGCTGGCCGATGAACTACGCCTGGTCGACCGTGGGCGAGGCCCACCAGACGGCCGACATCAAGGACCTGGTCCAGAAGCTCGTCAACCGGTCGGGGTGGTCCTCGGGAAACGCCATGGTCTTCATCCTCACCGGAAACGACGCCGTCCTGCGGAAAGCCGCTTCCTGGGATGCGGACGCGAACAAGGCCCCGAAGCTCCACATCGAGTACACGGCGAACATCATCGAGGTGCCGATCGCGCAGTCGAGCGACGACCTCTACCAGAAGGTCTTTTACCCGAGCGCCACCACCTACAACGGCAGCTCCATGATCATCGGCGCCGACAGCTACACCTACCCCGCGCTGCGTTTCCAGAACGTCGACATCCCCGAGGGGGCGACCATCAACTACGCGGCGCTCAAGTTCACGGCGAGCCAGGATCGGCCGGCCGAGTCCGGCTACGTTTATATCATCGGCGAAAAGCGTCTGAACCCGCCGACCTTCACCACCGCGAACACGACCAACAACCCCGCGGTGTACTATCGCCGCAACTATCCGGCCGTCGTGCCCAGGACCTCCACGTACGTCAGCTGGAGCGGCCACCCCGAGTGGTTGACGAACCAGGTGTACACCTCCGCCGACATCAAGGGCATCATCCAGGAAATCGTGGGCCAGCCGGGCTGGGGGACGAGCGACAAGTCGCTGGTGCTTCACCTGAGCCCGAAAGGCGGCTCGCTCACGCGCCACGCCTGGACCTACGACGGCGACCCCGCCAAGGCGCCGGTCCTCTACGTGGAGTTCGGCCAGGTGGACGGGGGCGGCTACTCCTATCCCGCCGCGATGCAGGTGACCGCAAGCGAGCTCGGCCGCAGCTGCTTCGAGGGGAGCACGGCGGACAGCATCGGCTTCGCCCTCATGAACAACGGCGGCTCGACCCTCAACTACACGATGACCCTCACCTCGGCCCAGGGGACCTCCTGGCTCAGCCTCTACCCCGGCGCGGCAAGCGGCAGCGTCGGCCCGGGCGAGGAGCAGAACTTCTCGGTCAGCTTCGACACCGCCTCCTTGACGGCCGGGACCTACGAGGCCTTCATCACCTTCAGCGACGCAAATGCCACTCCGACCGAGGTCTCCGTGCGCGTGAGCCTGCACGTGATCAAGGAGGGTTCGATCCGCTGCGGCGATATCCCCCTCTACACTCAGAACATCACGAGCCCCGCGGTCATGATCTTTCTGGATCTCTCCGGCTCGATGACCTGGGAGGTCGACCTGGTCGACGAGGACGATGTGCTCCCGGTCACACCGAACCTCGCGCCCGTGGTGCAGGAGATCGTCAACCGCGACGGCTGGCAATCGGGGAACGCGATCACCTTCATCATCGAGAAGGTCTCGGGAACCGGCTACCGCGAGGCGCGCTCTTACGACGGATTCAATCCTTCCAAGCCCGTCTTCACCGTGACCTACAACGACGGTAGCGGAACGAAAACGCTCGAAACCGCGGTCCAGCGCTCGACCGACGACGGCGACGCCTACAGCGCGATCCCCTGGCGCTACAACGGCGGAAGCCTCGTCCTCGCCCAGGCCGGAAACGGCTACGGCGCGGCCGTGCGCTTCGACGGGCTCACCATCCCGAAGGGGGCGACGATCGAGGACGCGCGCATCCGTTTCGTGCCCTACAAGACCCTCTCCGATCCCGTGACGGTCAAGATCCGAGCGCACGCAAGCGACAACTCGCCCACCTTCGCCGCCATCCCGACCGTTCAGCTCTTCGAATCCCAGCGGCCGCGCACCGCGGCCGAGGTGCTCTGGGAGATGGAGCCCTGGACCGGGGTCACGATCGAAAAAAAGATCGACGTGGCCAAGACCGTGATCAGCGAGCTCGTGAAAGACAGCGCCATCTCCTGGGGCTTCGGCTCCTGGGCGAATGCCAGCACGGCGGGCTACGTGAGCACCCAGGATTACACGAAGATCCACGTCGGCTGCCGGCCGCACACGGCCGAGCACCAGGCGAAGATCCAGTCGGTCGTGGCCGGGCTGCAAACCTATTCCAGCACGCCGTTTTCGCCCTCGATTCTCGCCGCCGTGAAATACTTCAAGGGCGAGCGGCCCGATCTCGAGTACGGCGAGTATTTCCAGGAAGCCTCCTGCCAGCCGAAATTTTTGATCCAGATCACCGACGGCATAGGCAACGTGGACTCGACGAACGAAAACGTGCGCGAACGCGTGAACCTCCTCGCCGACGCCGGGGCGAGCGGGGTCGGCCTGGGTTTCGGCGTTCCCCTGGGCGAGCAGGAGCAGATCTACGCCTTCGCCGAGACGGCGAACCTGCGCGGCAAGGCTTCCCCGGACGACACGCTCTACGCCATGCACCTGGAAGACGGCTCGGGGACGGCGATTCCGTATCTCGCCACGAACAAGGACGATCTGGTGGACGCCTTCCGCACGATCCTGAACAACGTGAAGGGCGCCGTGTATTACGGCTCGGCGCCGGCTGCGACCACCTCGACCGATCTCGGCGACATGGTGCTCTTGGCCTCCTTCAACGCCGCGAACTGGACGGGCGACCTCCAGGCGCTCACCAAGGACCCCGCGACCCAGCGCTGGGTCAGTCGGCTCTGGAAGGCAAGCGACAGCATGCCGCCCAAGGCCGAGCGAAGCGTGTGGACGGTGAACGCCGCAAACGCCGTCGTCTCCTACACCGAGGACACGCTCTCCGGCGACAACTTTCTCTGCAAGCCGATCGGCGACATCATCCACTCGACCCCGGTCGTGGTCGGGCCGCCGCCCTACTTTTACCCCTTCGACAACTACGGGAGCTTCAAGCGCCTCCATGCCGTGACCAGCCCACGGCCCAAGATGGCCTACGTGGGGTCCAACGACGGGCTGCTCCATGCCTTCAGCCTCGAAGACGGCGAGGAGAAATGGGCCTTCCTGCCCCGCAGCCTCCATACCAAGCTGAACGAGGCCGCCTCAGGCGAAGTCTACAACCCCTGCGCCACCTCTTACTGCCATCGCTACCTGCTCGACGGCTCGCCCCAGGTGGCCGACGTCTACGGCTCCTTCGGCGGGTCCTCGAAAGAGTGGCGCACGATCCTGGTCGTGGGCCAGCGGAGCGGCGGAACCGCCTATACGGCGCTCGATGTCACCTCGGGCCAGTCCCCGGCGGCGACGAACCCCGACCCGGCGCGCTTCCTCTGGGAGTTCACCGACATCGATCTCGGCCAGAGCTGGTCCGACCCCGCGATCGAGCGCGTCGCCTACGGGTCGAGCGACTCGGCCTGGGGCGTCTTTTTCGGCTCGGGCTACGCCGACAACCCCAACCAGCAGTTCACCAAGGAGGCCTACCTCTTCGGCCTGGAGGCGGACAGCGGAAGCGGCCTCTGGAAGGACGGCCAGAACAAGGTGAAGCTCATCTCCGAGCGCCGGCGCCTCGACTACAAGGAAATCGCCTCGGCCCCCTTCGTGCCCGGCGAGGTCGTGACCGGCGCGACGAGCGGGGCGACGGCGAAGGTCGTCTCGGTCGTCGTCTACGAGGGCGGCGCCGGAACGCTCTATGTCACGAACGCCACGGGGAGCTTCCAGAACGACGAGGTCGTAAACGGCAGCCTCGGCCACACGGCCAAGGTGAACGGGGTGCTCCAGTTCGTGGAGGCCGGGCAGCCGAACAACGCCCTCGCCGGCCCGGTCACGGCGAATTTCAACCCGGCGGACCGTGTGGAGGACTGCCTCTACGTCGGCGACCTTTACGGCACGATGTTCCGCGTCGATCAAATCGGAAAAGGCGAGGAGCCCTCGGTCTCGAAGCTCTTCAAGTTCACCCCCTACCCCACGAGCCCCGATGTCAACCCCATCCGCGGCAAGGCGGCAATCGCCTACGGAAGCGAACCGGAGAAGATCTGGGTCTACTACGGGACCGGCCGCTACGAGACCTCGGCCGACAAGATCAGCAACCATCCGCAGTACTTCTTCGGGATCCAGGACGGCAAGACCCCGCGGGAAACGCCGCTTTCGCTCTCCAACCTCGTTTCGCTTGAGGCGCGGTTTACGACCGCGACGGTGGGCGGGGCGACGCGTTTGGTCCGCACGATCCAGGGAGCGAACCCGGAAAAAAGCTCTTGGGTGTTGCGGCTGTACTACGGCCAGGCCGGCTGGGGCGGGCCCGCCGCGATCGGCGGGAGCGAGCGCGTGTTCACCAAGCCGCTCGTCGTGGGCGAGCTCGTCTTCTTCACGACCTTCATCCCGGATGTCGACCCCTGCGGCGGAAGCGGCGACACCTATCTCTTCGCCCTCGATTACCGCACGGGGCTTCCGCCGACCAAGCCGGTCTTCGACTTAAACGGCGACGGGAAGTTCAACGACGCCGACAAGGTGCTCCTGAACGGGCAGCCCGTCGTGCCCGTGGGGGTTTATGTCGGCCGGGGGGTCGGCTCGCAGCCGGTTCTCTTCAAGGACACGGTCTTCGTCACCACCTCCTCGCCGCAGCTGACGGGGGTTGTCGGCGGAAACGAGGCCATCACGGGCCTGAACGCCTTTCTCGTGAACATTCCGCAGAAGAAGATCCGCATCGAATCCTGGAAGCACGAGTGACGGCCCGGTACGGCCGAAGGCAGGCGGCCGGCGCGGGAGGGAGATCCTCCTCGCCGGCCGTTCGGTCTTTCAGCGGCCCCCCGGTTTTTCCTCGAAGGCCTGCACGAGGTAGGTTTCGATCTCGGTGCCGGCCTCCTTCCAGGCCGTGCGCGGCAGGCCGGCCTTGAGGCAGAGCTGGCCGAGAAAGTCTTCCTTGCGCGGGAGCTGTTCCCAAACTTGGGGAAGAAAGGTCGCGGAGCAGCCGCCCCGCCGGAGAATCACCCCGTCCCGGCCGGAAACGAGCCGCGCGAGCAGATCCTGCGGTCCCGAGAAGGCGAGCTTCCGCGGCACGGAGAGAACGCTCACCTCGATGCGCACGGTGTCGAACTCATCGGGCGCGAGAGGTGAAAAGCGCGGGTCGTGAAAGGCGGCGTGGAGCGCGTTTCGCCGCACGCTTGAAACGAGCGCATCGGTCGGTGCGAGATTGCCGATGCAGCCGCGAAGCCTGCCTTCCCGGGTGAGGGTGACGAAGGTCCCGGCGTGCACGGCGAATCGGGGGTCGCGCAGGGCCTCTTCCAGGGCGCGGCGCTCGGGTTCGGGGAGGCTCTTGCCGAAGGCCTCGAGGATCGCCTGGCGGGCAAGGGGCGGAAGCCAGCGGCCGATCTCGGGCGCGATGATCCCCGTGGGGTCTTGGGGGGGGGCCATGGGGCGTTGCTTTCCGGCGTGCGGGAACTTGCGGAAAGCCTACCCCGGGCAAGCGGGGGCGTCAACGGTTTCCGCGGGACGGCCCTCAGATCGTGGTCGCGAGCGAAAGCTCGTCGGCCGGCTCGCCCGGGGGCGCGCCCTCCCCGGTTTGGGCCCATTCCTCGCGGTGGAGGCCGAGCCAGACGCTGTTGAAGAGGACGATCAGGATCTCCCAGGCGGAGAGCCGGATGTGGCCTTCCGCCTCGAGCCTCGCCCGCAGGGCGGCCTTGCGCTCGCAGAGCGCCTTCAGGGCGCAAAGCCGATCGAGAAACGAGGCTCGCTCCCTGAGGGAGGAAGAGGGGGAACCTCCGGAAGCGCGCGCCGCGAGCTCTTTTCTCAGTCCGGCGATCCGCGAAGACGGGCAGGCCAGCAACTGCCCGGCGATCGGGGAGGAAGCGAAGGGGCTGCCGGATGCGACCAGGCTCCGAATCCGTTGCTCGAGGATCTTCGTTTCGTGTTTCAAGGTCCGTACCAAGAGCGCTCTCGCCGCCGGGCTGAGGTCCGCCTCGACCAAGCGCAAAAGCGGCTCCGACGCCCGCAGGCGCAGGCGGAACTCGGATGCCGCGCTCTGCCAGAAGGCGCGGCTTGCTTCCTCGAAGCGGCCGCGGAGGTCTGCCTTGGTCCGGAGCGCCTCGATCACCTGGGCCTTGGTTTCCGCGAACAGGCGGGCGGTGCGTTCGAAGAGGAGGTCCCCGGTCACGACCTTGAAGACCATCACCAAGACCGCATGCCAGTCCTGGAGGTGCAGCGCACGCGGCAGGTCTCGCAGCGAGGCTTCGAGCACCGGGTTGGGGAAAAGGTTCGCGGGGGTCGCGTAGTAGGGCGTTCCCCCGAGCAGCGGCTGCCGGACGGGGGCTTCGCCCTCGGGGCGGGTGAGGACGGCCGTTTCAACGTCGATGAAGCCGAGCGTGTACTCCGCGGGGGTGCGCAAGAAAGCGGGGTAGTTCGCGGGGTCGCCGGCGACGAGCAGGTTGTCCGGTTTGAGGTCCCGCATGGCGACCCCCCGCGCGTTCAGCCAGGCGAGAAGGTCGAGGAGATGGGAGACGATGCCTGCGACCGCCGCACGGTTCTGTTCCAAGGACAGGCGCCGGGCAAAGCCGCGGATGAGCGCCCGGTAGGCCTCCAGCACGCCGCGGTTTTCGGCGAAGCGGCCCGCGAGACAGGCAACGACCGCCTCGCGCACCCCGGCCGGGGTGTTGTCCATCTCCGCGACGTCCTGCCGCAGCAGGTACTCGACGATCCACCCCTGGATGCGGTAGGCGGCCGCGGCCGCCGGCAGCCCCAGGCGCTTGACCGCTTCCCGCAGCTCGGCCTCGCAGCGCAGGAAGAACTCGCGCATCTCGAAGCCGAGGGCCTCGTGTTCGGCCCCGTAGCGCTCGCGAAATTTTTCCGGCTGCCGCACCCATTCGGGCAAGGTCGCGATCTCGGCCTGGAGCAGGGGGTCCGTTTCGTGCAAATCCTCCAGGATCTGGCTGAGGAAATAGTAGCGCGAAAGATCCATGAAGTAGGCGAATCGGCCGCCGATCTTGAGCGTCTCCTGGTTCTCCGGGTTCTTGCGCAGCCACTGGATGTAGGTGTCTTCGCGGACGTCCTCGGGCGCCTCGAGGCAGGAGGCGATCTTGTGGACCATGCCCAGGATCACGGCGACCTGGGGCACGATGCACTCGCGGGGAGCGAGCCGCTCGACGATGTGGCGCTCCTTGTTCAAGCCGGCGACGTACTCGTCGAAGCTGCGGATCGGCCGGGGAGGGATCTTGACCACGAGGTGGCGGTCGAAAATGACGAAATAGCAGGTGCTCTTGCTTCCGCCTTCCTCGCCGATCGGGCCGATGGTCATGCGGCGGCGGACCCACTCGTCGCCCAGGCGCACGCGCAGCTCGTAGATGCGATGGATCCCGTCCGGCGCGAGCTGCAGCTGTTGAAAATCGGCCGGGGCGGTCGGCGGGGCGCCGATCTGCCGGCGGAAGAGCTGGAGGAAAAACCGGATCACATCGGCCCGGCCGGGCATTTCGCCTTCGGCCGGAGGCGGGGAGGGGCGCGGCGGGTGGGCCTCCTGCGCCGGGGCCCGCCGTCGCGGGGCTGCCTTCCGCAAGCGGGAAACGAGAAGGAGGGCGACCGCCGAGGCGGCCGCACCGGCGGCGAGCGGGGGGATGATCGGGGTTTCCTTCCAGGCCCCGACCCCGGCAGCCGCGAGCCGGTGGGCCAGCCCGCTCACGGCCGCGCCCTGCCTGCGCGCGGCCGCGAGAAGGGAGGCCGTGAACTCCCGCTTCTCGACCGACCGGATTTCGGCGACGGGAATGAAGCCGGCTTCCTTTTCGTTTTCGTAGTAGACGTCGCCGCCCACCTCCCACACCCGCTCGGCGAAGACGACCGCCCCGTCGTTGCGCACGATGAGCGTGCGGTTCCACTCCTCCCGCGCCGACCACGCGGCCGCCGCGATCGCCATCGCCAGCGCCGCCGTCGCCAAGCCGATTCCCCTGCGCATGAACTCCCGTCCCTTGGGTGCGCGAAGTCGCCTTCTTGGGTTATCGGTAGCGCCGGGCGATTCTTGAGCGGATTTTCCCCCGGCCGCGGATTGACCGAACAGGCCGGATCCTCTACGATTCCGCCGCACGGTTTGACCCGGAGGACGGCACCGCCCGTGGAAACGGCCCCTCGTTTCGCCGTCGAACGGACCCTCGGCAGGCTCGCCCGGCTGTTGCGCATGCTCGGCTTCGACACGATCTCCGAGTGCGAACACCCCCGCAGGGACTTCGCCGCCCGGGTCGATTCGGGGCGCGTCTTTCTCGCGCGCAGCCGGGGAGGGCGGGGGGAGCCGCATGTCCGCCGCCGGCTCCGGATTCGAAGCGATCGGCCCGCCGACCAGGTGGTCGAGGTCCTGCGTGCGCTGGGCATCCGGCCCGAGGCGATCCGGCCCTTCCGGCTCTGTCTTCTCTGCAACGAGCCGATCGCGAGGGTGGAGCGCCGCGAGGTGGCGGGCCTCGTGCCCGACTACACCTGGGAGACGAACGAAACCTTCACCCGCTGCCCGCGCTGCCGGCGAGTCTACTGGCGGGGGAGCCACACGGAGCGGGCGCTGGCGGAGATCCGGACTTGGGTGCGGCGGGCGACGGAGGAGGGCGGGGAAGGGGAACCCGCGGGCCACGCCAGCCGACCTGCGGGAAAGGATCCGACGGCTTCGGCATGAGCGCCTCGTTCCGCAGACAGGTCGTCGCCCTCGAGGGCCGGCTGCGCAAGTGCCGCAACGTCCTCACCCTGGGGGTGCGCCCGGATTTCACCGATTACCGCCCGGAGGAGCGCCGCCGGATTCTCGAGGCCGACATCGTCTACTACCCCTCCACGTTTTACGCCGACCTCCTGGAGGCCTGCGGCAAACGGATTTTCCCGAGCTCCCACACCTACACCTGCGCCCAGGACAAGATCCGCCAGACGGCCCTGTTGCGGATGCTCGGCATCCCCCACCCGCGGACGCGCGTCTTTTACGGCAAGGACCCCGCGGAACGGATCCTCCGGGAATTCTCGTTTCCCCTGATCGCCAAGATCCCGCGCGGCTCGGCCCTCGGCCGCGGGGTGTTTCTGCTGCGGGACCGCGCGCAGCTCGAGGCCTACTGCCGCCGGGTCTCCCCCGCCTACATCCAGGAGTACCTGCCGATCGACCGCGACATCCGCGTCGTCGTCATCGGCTTCCGGGTCGTACACGCCTACTGGCGGATCGCCCCGGCCGGGGACTTCCGCACCAACCTCGCCGCCGGGGGACGGGTCGACCTCTCGCCCGTGCCCGAGGCGGCCCTGCGCCTTGCCCGGGATACGGCGCGCGCCTGCGGCTGGAACGATGTCGGCATCGATCTCTGCCGCTGCGGGGAACGCCTTTTCGTGGTCGAGGCCAACATGAAATACGGCCGGCGGGGCTTTCGCGAAGCCGGCATCGACTACGAGCGCCTGATGGAGGAGCTGATCGAAACCCATGCCATCTGAGACGATCGACTTAAAAGCCCTGCGCGAGCAACTCGATCGCCGCCAGCTGGGGGAGCTTTCGCCCCATGCCACGCCGAACGCGGCGGCGTTCAGGCGCGAGCGGGAGGATTTTCTCGAGGAGGGCTGGCGCCAGGCGTTTTCCGTGGACAGCGACCGGATCCTTCATTCGCTCGCCTACGCGCGCTACATCGACAAGACCCAGGTCTTTTACCTCGTCCGAAACGACCACATCACCCATCGCGTGCTTCACGTGCAGCTCGTCTCCAAGATCAGCCGCACCATCGGCCGCTTCCTCGGGCTGAACGAGGACCTGATCGAGGCCATCGCCCTCGGGCACGATATCGGCCACACCCCCTTCGGCCACGACGGGGAGCGCTTTCTCTCCGAGCTCTGCCGCGAGCACGGCATCGGGGCCTTCCAGCACAACGTGCAAAGCGTCCAGTTTCTCGACCGCGTCGAGCGCAAGGGCCGGGGCTGGAACCTCACCTTGCAGACCCTGGACGGCATCCTCTGCCACGACGGCGAGGTGCACAACGAGGAACTCGCACCGCGGCCGGCGAAAAGCTTCGAAACGCTCGCCGCGGAGATCCGCGCGAAAAAGGAGACCCCCGAGCTCGAACTCGTCCCCATGACTCTCGAGGGCTGTGTCGTGCGCATGGCGGACACGATCGCCTACATCGGCCGCGACATCGAGGACGCGATCCGCCTGGGGCTCATTCGCAGGGAGGATCTGCCCCCGGCCTGCACCCGCGTCCTCGGCCAAACCAACGGCCGCATCGTCTTCACGCTCACGAGCGATCTCGTGCGCATGAGCCGGGGGAGAGCGAGCGTGCGTTTCGGCCCCGAAGTCTCGCGGGCCCTGAAGGCGCTCAAGGAGTTCAACCTGGAGCGCATTTACCTCAACCCGAAGATGAAACCCCACACGGCGCGGATCCGCGATCTCTTCCGCATCCTCTTTGCGCGCTACCTCGACGATCTCGAGCGCGGCCGCGAAGAGTCGGTGCTGTTCCGGGGCTTTCTCCACGGCATGGATGCGCGCTACGCCGCCGAGCACCGGCCGGCGGAAATCGTGCGCGATTTCATCGCCGGCATGACCGATCGCTACTTCCTCGAGCAGTGTCCCCCGGAGCTTCGGCCGGCGCCGATCGAGTGTCCGTGCGGGCCGTGAGCGGCCCGGAGAGAAAAGGGTTGAGTTTTCGACGCGGATCCATTAACCAGAAACAGGCCGGCAGGCGCCGGATCAGCATCGAAATCGAGGCGTTGCCATGAAGGTGCTCTGGGCCCCCTGGCGGATCGACTACATTCTGGGCGAGAAGGAGGAGGGCTGCGTCTTTTGCAAGGCCGAGGGCGCAGAAGCCGAGCTGACCCTCTTCCGGGGGGAGGCGACGCTCGTCCTGATGAACAAGTTTCCCTACAACAACGGGCACCTCCTGGTCGCCCCGCGCCGCCACGTGGCCGGGCTGGAGGAGCTCGACCCGGAGGAAATGCGGGAGCTCATGGAGACGGTTTCGCGCTCGGTTGCGGCGCTCAAGGCCGCCATGCGGCCCGACGGGTTCAACATCGGGTTGAACCTCGGCCGTGTCGCCGGTGCGGGGATCGAGGAGCACCTCCACGTCCACGTCGTGCCGCGCTGGTTCGGCGACACCAACGCGCTCGCGGTGATCGACGACGTGCGGGTCATCCCGCAGCACTTGAAGGAAACCTGCGCCCTGCTCAAGCCGCACTTTGGGAAGGTCGACTCCGCGGCCGCCCGGCCGCGTCCCCGGCCGGGTGCTGCGGCCGGCAGAAGGAGCCCCGGCCGCAGCGCCCCGCAGAGCTCGAACTCCCGCCGCACCTGACTCGGACCGGCGGCCACCCGATACCCGACGAACCCGGAGCCTGGATCATGAACAAAGTGAAGGTCGCCCTCTGGCTGTTGATCGCCGTGCTGATGGCCGTTCTGTTTTACCAGAACGAGGAGTTTTTCCTGAACACCGTCCAGAGCCTGAGGATCCATCTCTACGTGTTTCCCGAATACACCTCGCCCAGCCTGCCCGTGGCCGTTTTCTTCCTGGTCTTCTTTCTCTTCGGGGCGGTCGTCTCCTGGCTCTTCGGGCTCGCCGCGCGCCTGCGCCTAAGGCGCGCGGTCCGGCATCTAGAGCAGGCACGCCGGGCCCAGGAGAAGGAAATCGCCGGCCTGCGCGAGGAGATCGCCGGCCTGAAGGGCGGACCGCCGCCCTACCTCGGCGCCGAGGAGGAGGAATCCTCGATCACCTCGCCGCTCAAGCCGGCCTGATTCCCTCCAGCCGACCCCGTTTTTGGGTTCATGGGCATCGCCAAACCCACCCCCGTCATGCAGCAGTACCTCGCGGTGAAGCGCGAGCACCCGGAGGCGATCGTCTTCTTCCGCATGGGGGATTTCTACGAGATGTTCTACGAGGACGCCGAGGTCGCCTCGCGCGAGCTCGAAATCGCCCTCACCTCGCGCAACAAGAGCGAGGAATCCCCCGTGCCCATGTGCGGCGTCCCCTGCCGCTCGGCCTCGGGCTACATCGCCCGGTTGATCGAGCGCGGCTACAAGGTGGCCCTCTGCGACCAGATGGAAGAGGCCTCCGCCGCGAAAGGGCTTGTCCGGCGCGAGGTGGTGCGGGTCATCACCCCGGGCATGATCCTCGACGCGGAGTTTTTGGACGCGCGGCTGCCCAACTTTCTCGCCGCCATCGCCCACGCCGGCGGCCTCTGGGGGCTCGCCCGGCTCGATCTTTCCACCGGCGAATTCCGCGCGACCGAGTGCGAACGGCCGGAGGCGATCGAGGAGGAGTGCCGGCGCATCGCCCCGCGCGAGATCCTGCTTGCGGAGACCGCCCGTAACGACGAGCGCGCCTCCTGGGTCCGCCGGGCCTTCCCGGATTCGGCGTTCAGCTATTTCGAAGACCGGGCTTTCGAGGTGGCGCGGGCGCGCGACTACCTGGCCGGGCATTTCGGCACGCTCAACCTGGAAGGCTTCGGCTGCGGGAATCTGCGGGCGGCCGTTGCGGCCGCCGGGGCGCTGCTGCGCTACGTCGCGGAGTCCCAGAAGCAGAAGACCGGCCACATCGTCCGGCTCGAGCCCTACGTCCTCGAGGACACGCTGCGGATCGACGAGCAAAGCCGCCGCAACCTCGAGCTCGTCCAGGGGATGAAGAGCGGGTCGCGGCGCGGCAGCCTGCTCGCGGTCATCGACCGCACCGTGACTCCCTTGGGCGCGCGCACCCTGCGGCAATGGCTGCTCTACCCGCTCATCCGCCGGGAGGAGATCGAGCGGCGCCTGGATGCCGTCGCCGAGGCGGTCGAGCAGGCCTCGGCACGGCGACGGATCAGGGGGCTGCTCGAGCGGGTTCACGATCTCGAGCGCCTGGGAAGCCGGGTGGTCATGGGCCAGGCGAACGCGCGGGACCTCCTCGCCCTGGGCCGCTCGCTCGAGGTCCTGCCGGAGCTGTGCCGGGAGCTCGCGGGACTCGCCTCCGAGCTCTACCGTCCCGGGGAGACCTTCGAGGATCTTCGGGTGCTCGGGGGCACCATCGCGGCCGCGATCCGGGAGGACGCGCCGCCGGTCCTGAACGAGGGGGGCCTCATCCGACCCGGGTACTCGGCCGAGCTGGATGCGCTCGCCCGCATAGCCACCGACGCCCGCGGCGTTCTCGCGAGCCTCGAGGCCCGGGAGCGCGAGGCGACCGGGATCCCAACGCTCAAGGTGGGCTACAACCGCGTCTTCGGCTACTACATCGAGGTGCCCCGCTCGCGGGCGAAGGATGCGCCGGCGCATTACATCCGCAAGCAGACGCTGGTCAATGCCGAGCGCTTCATCACCGAGGAGCTGAAGGATTTCGAAGCGAAGGCGCTCGGCGCCGAGCAGGAGCGCATCGCGCTCGAGACCCGTCTCTTTCTCGAGCTCCGAGAGGAGGCTGCGCGCCGCCACCCCTCGATCCAGGCGGCGGCCAGGATCGTCTCCCGCGCCGACGCCCTCCTGGCGCTCGCCGAGGCGGCCGAGCACCTGGGCTACACCCGACCCGCGATCTTCGACGACGGCCGCCTGCACATCGACGACGGCCGCCACCCGGTCATCGAGACCCTGATCCCGGGCGGCCGCTTCGTCCCCAACTCGATCACCCTCGACGACACCGAAGCCCAGGTCCTCATCATCACCGGCCCCAACATGGCCGGGAAATCGACGGTGCTGCGCCAGACCGCGCTCATCGCGATCCTCGCCCAGATGGGCTCCTTCGTCCCCGCGCGGCGCGCCGAGGTGGGGATCCTCGATCGGGTCTTCACCCGCGTCGGTGCGCTCGACAACCTCGCCGAGGGCCAGAGCACCTTCATGGTGGAGATGCAGGAAACCGCGAACATCCTGAACAACGCGACCGCCCGCAGCCTCGTCGTCCTCGACGAGATCGGCCGCGGGACGAGCACCTACGACGGCCTGAGCATCGCCTGGGCGGTGGCCGAGTACCTGCACGACTGGAAGGGGCGGGGGGTGAAGACCCTGTTTGCGACCCACTACCACGAGCTGACCGAGCTCGCCGACCTCAAGCCCCGGGTCCGCAACTTCAACATCGCCGTCCGGGAGTGGAACGACGACATCATCTTCCTGCACAAGCTCGTGCCCGGCGGGACCAACCGCAGCTACGGCATCCAGGTCGCCCGCCTCGCCGGCGTTCCACGGACGGTGATCGAGCGGGCCAAGGCGATCCTGCGGCGCATCGAGCGCGAGGGGCACGTTCGCCTGGGCAAGAAGGAGGCGGCGCCGCCCGCCGTCCCGGCCGCGCTCCCCGTGCAGCTCGATCTCTTCGCCGGGGAGGAAAAGGACGTTCTCGAGGAATTGCGCCGCCTCGACATCGACCGCCTCACGCCCCTCGAGGCCATGAACCTGCTGCACCGCCTCCAGGAGAAGCTCGGCGGGAAACGGCCCTGAGCCCGCCCCGAGGAGCGCACGGGGGAACGAGAGAGACCGGAAGGGCGAGGATCCGGGTGGAAATGCGGCGGCCTTTGCGCTACACTGCAAAAATGTTTACCCGAGGCGCCGTGTCGTTGCCGCTCGTTCTCCTGGCCGTTCTGGCAGGACTCGCTTGCGGGCTGTTTTCCTCCGAGGCCTTGGCCGGCAAGGCCTCCGCGGCCGGCGAGGCCTTCTTCGAGGCCGAGGCCTGCGCGCGCGAGGTCCGGCGCAACCCGGCGAAGTCCCGGAAACAGGCCGCATGGAGCGCCTGCATCGAGCAATTCCAGGCCGTCTACCGGCAGGACCCCAAGGGGCCCTTTGCCCCCGCAAGCCTCTTCCAGATCGGGACCCTCCACGCGGATCTCTACCGCCGCTTCGGGGGCGAGGCCGACCGGCGCAGCGCAATCGAGCACTTCGAAGCCATTCCCAAGCGCTTCCCGGCGAGCGCCTACCGCGCCCGCGCCGCGGGGGAGCTCGAGAAGCTCCGGGCGGAGGCCGCCGCGGGTGGCCCGCCCCGGGAGAGCCCCCCGCCGGCTGCGGCCGCAAAGCCCCTCCCCGCGCGGCCTGAGCCCAAGCCGGCCCCGCCGAGGGAGCCTTCTCCCTCGCCCCAAACCCGCGAGCAGCTCGCCCGCGCCGAGGCCTGCTTCAAGCAGCTCTCCGGGAAAAAGCCGACCGAGAACACGCGCCGCGAGTGGATGCTCTGCATCGGGCGGTTTCGCAACGTCTATCTGAACGAGCCCTCGGGAAGCCTCGCCGCGCAGGCGCTCTACCACGAGGGACTCCTCTACCGGGACCTCCACCGGGGCCTGAAGTTCAACTCCGACCTGCGGGCGGCGGCCGAAAACTTCGAGAAGATCAAGGCCGAGTTCCCCGACCACCCCGTCGCCGCCAAGGCGGAGAAGGAGCTCCAGGCGCTTCCCCGGCCGCGGCCGCCCGCCCCGACCGCCCGACGGTCGCCCGCGCCGTCCGCCCCGCCGGCGAGGCCGGAGCCGCAGGCGGCGCCGGCCACCCCCGGCGCGGAGCCGGCCGACGAAACGCCCCCCGCCGCCGAGGCCGTCGAGGAGGGCCTGGCCGTCGTCCAGGACGTCAAGCACTGGTCCAACCCGGACTACACGCGGGTCGTCGTCTACGTCGACCGCGAGACCGAGTACTCCCACCGGCTGCTCAAGCGCGATCCCGCCATCGACAAGCCGCCCCGGCTCTACGTCGATCTCGCGCAGGCCACGCTCGCCGAGGGCAGCCAGCGCACGATTCGCATCCACGACGACCTCCTGAGCGACGCCCGGGCGGCCCGCTACACGCCGGACTCGGTGCGCGTCGTCGTCGACATCAAGTCCTTCGAGACCTACAAGGTCTTCTCGCTCCGCGACCCCTTCCGCATCGTGATCGACGTGTGGGGGAAAAACGGGGCGCAGGCCGCACCCCCGGGGGACCCGGCCGGAGTCGCCCCTCCCGCCCCGCCCTCGGATCGCGCCGGCAAGGTGCCGCGGGGGGCGCTCGCCCGGCAGCTGGCGCTCGGCGTGCGGCGGATCGTGATCGACCCCGGCCATGGCGGCAAGGACTTCGGCGCCCCGGGCTTCATCCCCGGCGTGCACGAGAAGGACGTCGTGCTGCAGATCGCCCGGCGCACGGCGAGAAAGATCCGCGAGGAGCTCAACCTCGAGGCGATCCTGACGCGAAACGAGGACCGCTACCTCACCCTCGAGGAGCGAACCGCCTTCGCCAACACCCAGCGCGCCGATCTTTTCGTTTCCATCCACACGAACGCCTCGCGCGACCCGCGCGCCTACGGCACCGAGACCTATTTTCTCAACCTCGCCACCGACGACGAGGCGATCCGGGTCGCCGCCATGGAAAACGCGACCTCGACCAAGAACATCAGCGATCTTCAATCCATCTTGAACGAGCTCTTGCGCAACGCGAAGATCAACGAGTCGAGCCGGCTCGCCGAGATAGTCCAGGCGTCGCTCGTGCGGAACCTGGAGAGGAACGGCTACAGCCGCGTCAAGGACAAGGGGGTCAAGCAGGCGCCGTTCTACGTGCTTCTCGGGGCGCGGATGCCCTCGATCCTGGTCGAGACGGCCTTCATCAGCAACCGCGAGGAGTGCCGCCTGCTTACGACCCCGGCCTTCCAGGAGCACCTGGCCGAGGCCATCGTGCACGGCATCCGCGCCTATATCCGCGAAATCCAGCCGACGGCGTTCGAAGCGCCCGCCGCCGGGTCGCCCGGTTGAGCGCGGCCTGGGCCCGGGCGGGGTTAAACCGTCAACCAGAGGAGGAGGGGATGAGCTACGAGAACATCCGGCTCGAGCAGGAAGCGGGGATCGCGACCGTCACCTTCGACCGGCCGAAGGCCTTGAACGCGCTGAACCGGGCGCTGCTCGCCGAGCTGGCCCAGGCGCTGGGGAGGCTTGCGGAGGACGAATCGGTGCGGGTGCTCGTGCTCACCGGGGCGGGCGAGAAGGCCTTCGTCGCCGGGGCGGACATCGGCGAGCTGGCCACCTTCGGGCCGCTCGAGGCGAAATTCTTCGCGCGCATGGGCCACGAGGTGATCGGAAGGCTCCAGGAGCTCCCCATCCCCGTGATCGCCGCCGTGAACGGCTACGCGCTCGGCGGGGGAACCGAGATCGCGCTCGCCTGCGACTTCATTTACGCCGCGGACAGCGCTCGCTTCGGCCTGCCCGAGATCACGCTCGGGCTCATCCCGGGATTCGGCGGCACCCAGCGGCTGCCCCGGCTGATCGGGCCGGCGGCCGCAAAGGAGCTGATCTTCACCGGCCGCATGATCTCCGCCGAGGAGGCCTTCCGCCTCGGCATCGTGAACCGCGTCGTCCCGGCCGCGGAGCTCACGGCCGAGGTGCGCAAGACGGCGCTCGAGATGGCCGCCAAGGGGCGGGTGGCCCTCCGTGCGGCCAAGGAGGCGGTGAACCACGGCCTGGGCGTCGACCTCGCGACGGGCTGCCGCCTCGAGGTGGATGCCTTTTCCCTCGTGTTCGCCAGCCCCGACGCCCGCGAGGGGACCCGCGCCTTTCTCGAAAAACGCAAGCCCGTCTTCCGCGGCCGGCTTCAAGGAGAGCCCCCGGCGTGACGATGGACCCCGAGCTTCGTTCGCGGCTGCAGCTCGTCTGGGGGGTGATCCTCGCGCTGACCGGCGTGGGGCTGCTCTTCCGCATCCCCCAGGTCATGCCCCGGATCCGGGAGATCGAATCCTTCGCGGCCGCCTCGCCCTTCATCACCTTCTGCTTCTACTTCATGGCCGCGGTCCTGATCGGCGGCGGAGTGAGAAAAATCTACGCTCATTTCCGCCGCCGGACCGCCCCCCCGCCGCGCTGAATCGCGCCCCGCGGCCGGGGAGTGCCGCGGGGCCGGCCGCCTGTTTCGTCAGGACGCCCCTCGCGCCTTTTCGCGGAACTTGCGGAGCTGTTCCTCGTAGTGCCGTCGGTCGCCCGCGGCGAGGCGCAGGGCGCGCTCGCCGGTGACGAGCGCCTCCTCGTAGCGCCCGTTGGCGAAGTAGCTCTCGGCCAGGGTGTCGAGGATGAAGGAGGACTCCTGCAGCCGAGCGGCCTCCAGGGCGAGCTCGAGTGCGCGGGGCGGGTCCCGCAGGCGCTCGTCCTCGCAGGTGGCGAGCAACCAGGCGAGGTTGTTCAGGACGACCGGGTTGTCCGGCTTGCGCAAGAGCGAGGCCTCCCAGGCGAGCCGGGCTTCGTCCCAGTTGCGGCGGCGGTACTGCAGATCCCCCAGCAGGCCATAGAGGCCCGCGCTGTGGGGGTTTTTCGCGATTTCGCGCTCGAGGAGGGTCGCGAAGAGATGGTCGCTCATGCGGGCGCCGACGGTCCCCAGGTTCACCTGGTAGCCCACGACCGCGAGCAGGGCGAGCACGGCGAGGTAGAGGCCGATCGCGCGCCGCACGCGGCGGTCGTGGCGGGCGAGCCGCCTGGGGTCCGCCTCGCAGGCGAGCAAAAACTCGATCCGCTGCCGGATGCTGAAATGGTGCCAGTTCGGCCGGTCGGGGGACTGGCGGCTTGCGGCGGCGATTTTCTGGAGCGTCGTCACCAGGGGCCGCGCGCTCGGGAGCAGCCGGAAGACGTAGCCGTCGGCCTGGCGTTCGAAGTTGCGCATGAAGAAGCCGAAGACGAAGCGGAAATAGATCAGGAAGACCCCCAGGATGGCCGCGCTGAAGACGACCGAGACGAGCGTCGCCTGCGAGATGCCGCTTCGGCGGAAGGCCTCCCAGAGGGGTTCGGCGTAGAGCATCCCGTAGAGGAAGAGGTCGTAGACAACAAGCGATAGCAGCAGGTAGCCGGCGAAGAAGAGGAGGTAGAAGAGCAGGTGCCGCCTTTTCACGTGGCCGATCTCGTGGGCCATCACGGCATCGAGCTCCTCGGGTTCGAGAACCTCGAGCAGCGAGGGGGTGACGAGGATGTAGCGGAAGCGCCGGGCGAGCCCCATCACCCCGGCGGTGATCATGCGGCCGCCGAAGAGCGGCCAGTGGAGGATGTCGGCGAAGGCGAGGCCCGCGCGGCGGCAGAGCGCCTCGATCCGGGCCCGCGCGGGACCCGCGGCAAGCGGCCGGCAGCGCCAGAAACGCTTGATGAAGCCCGGGGCGACGATCGCCGTTCCTAAAAGAAAAACACTGAAGACGCCGATCTGGCCCTCGGTCGTCTCGAGGACACGGCGCACGGGGCCGGGGGCGAAGGCGTTGAGCAGGTCGAGCGTCCCCGAAAGGACAAGCCAGGGAAGCAGCACCGGGAGGGCGAAGGAGATGTTGGACCACACGTACTCGCCGCGGCCGAACTCGGGCCGGTAGATGCGGCGGTAGGCGGGAAAGGCGGCCGACCAGGCAAGCGCGAGGTAGCCCGTGAAGAGGGCGAGGAAGAGGAGCGACTGCAGCGTGGAACTCCCCCCGACGAGAGGAAGACGCTCGACGAGCACGGGAAGCGAAAGCCCGTAGATCGCGAGCGCGTAGACGCCGACCGCCAGAATCGAGCAGCGCAAGAGCGCGGACTGGAATTGCTGGTAGGCGACGGCCTCCGGCGCGTGCCGCGCCGAGGCGTCGATCCGCCGAAAGCAGAGCAGGGCGTAAACCGCGTAGGCGCCGCAGAGGAAAAGAAACAAGGCGAGCGTTTCGGCGGCCCCCAGGCCCGGCTCCTCCGTGGGGTGATAGGTCGAGGTGATCAGCAGCGCGACGATGAAGTAAAGGAAATTTCCGAACATCGGCCGGCTTCAGCGGGTGCGCCCGGGCGCGGGCGGAACGAGGGCGGTGGGGGCGTTGGGTTTGCTGGACTTCCGCAGGAAGCGCTCTTTTTCGCTGTAGATGCAGCCGCAGTACTTCTGGCGGTACATCCCGAGACGGCGGGATTCGGCCACCCCTTCGTCCCAACCGTCGCGGAAGTCGCGGTACAGGAAGGGGATGCCCGCCTCGCGGCCGACCGCCTCGCCCATCGCGCGGATCACCTCGTGGGGCTGGTGGCGGCTGTAGAGCAGGGTCGTCGAAAAGGCCTCGCAGGAGGACTCGCGGGCGATCGCCGCCGTCGCCCGCAGCCGCTTGCGGAAACAGATGCGGCAGCGATCGGCCTCGCGGAAGGCGACGCTGCGGAGATAGCCCTCGAGATCGTAGCCGGGGGAGACGATCACCGGCAGCCCCTCCGCCTCGGCCCAGGCAAGGAGCGTCTCCTCGCGCAGCCGGCACTCGGTGAAGGGATGGATGTTGTGGCGGTAAAAATAGCCCGTGACCTCGTTTCCCTCGGCGCGCAGCCGCCGCAAGGGGACGATCGTGCAGGGGCCGCAGCAGGTGTGCAGGAGAATCTTCATCCGCGTTTCCCGAAGATCGCCGTGCCGATGCGCACGAGGGTCGCCCCCTCGGCGATCGCCGCTTCGAAATCCCCCGTCATGCCCATCGAAAGCTCGGGGAGCTCGATCCCGGCCTCCTTCTCCAGCCGGTCCCGGAGGGCCCGCAGCCGCGCGAAGTAGGGCCGGGCGCGCTCGGGGTCGTCGAAATACGGCGGGATCGTCATCAGGCCGCGAACCCGGAGATGCGCAAGGCGGGAGGCTTCCGCGATCAAAGCCGGAACCTCCTCCGGCGACGCCCCGGACTTGGTTTCCTCCCCGGCGAGGCTCACCTGGATCAGAACGTCCTGCACCTTGGGGAGACGGGCCGCGAGGCGGTCGATCTCGCGCGCAAGGCGCACCGAATCGAGGGTGTGGATGAGATCGAAGAGCCGCACGGCGAATTTCGCCTTGTTCGTCTGCAAGTGGCCGATGAGGTGCCACCGGAGGGGAAGACGGCCGAGGGCCGCGATCTTTTCGCGCGCCTCCTGGACGTAGTTTTCGCCGAACTCCGCAAGACCCGCTTCGTGGGCGCAGGCGACCGCCTCGGGCGGCCAGGTCTTGCTCACGGCGACGAGGCGGATTTCCCCGGGATCGCGGCCGCAGGCGGCCGCCGCCTCCCGGATCCTCCGCTCTACGGCATGCACGCGCGCGGCGATCCCCTCCCTCACGACGACAACTCCTTTCCCGCCGCCTCCGGCTCCGGCCGGGGCTGCGGTCGCTCGTAGCCCACGACCCCCTCGCGGATGAGGATCTCGATCACCTCGCAGACGGGAAGCCCCACCACGTTGGTGTAGGAGCCCTCGATCCGCCGCACGAGAAAGGTGCCGATCCCCTGGATGGCGTAGGCCCCGGCCTTGTCGAAGGGCTCGCCGGTGCGGATGTACCAGTCGATCTCCGCCGGCGCGAGCTCCTTGAACTGGACGGCGGTGCGCACGGTATCGGCAAAAAGGCGCTCGCCCTCGTGGCGATAGATGCAGAAGCCGGTCAGGACCTCGTGGGTGCGGCCGCTCAAGCGGACGAGCATGCGGCGGGCCTCCTCGGTCGAGGCCGGCTTTCCCAGAACGGTGCCGTCGACCACGACCACCGTGTCCGCGCCGATGACCCAGCTTGCGGGGTGGCGGCGTGCGACATCGAGCGCCTTGGCGATCGCCAGCTCGCGGACGAACCGCTCGGGCGGGATCCCGGCGGGCTCGCCCTCGCGGACGCGGCTGGGAATGACGGCAAAGCGCAAGCCGGCCCGCTCGAGGAGGTAGCGCCGCCGCGGGGAGTTGGAGGCGAGGATGATTTTCGGTTTGACATCGGGGGGTTCCATCGGATTGCGATTTTAACAGAGGGCTTGCGGTTTGACAAGGCAGAGCCTGCGGCATACGACTCGCGCATGGCGGGTGCATCCGGCCAAACGGCATGGATCGCGGGCGGCGGCAGGTTCGGACGGCGCGCCGCAAGGCTTCTTGCGGCCCGGGGCATCTCCTGCCGGATCCTCGAGAAAGACGCCCGGCGCTGCGCGGAGCTTGCGGCGGAGGGTTTCTGCGTCGAGTGCGCGGATGCGGTGGATGTGCTCGCCGCGCGGCTTTCGGTCGCTCCGCGGCATCCCGCCTGGGTGGTCGCGGCCGTCCCGTTCCATCTCGCCTTCCGGTTCCTCGAGCGCACGCTTGCGCCCCAAATCGCCCTGGGGCGGCGATCCTTCCCCGACCCCGCATGCCTCGGGTTGCCCAACGCCATGGCCGGCGTCTCGGGGGATCTTTACGCAAGCCATGCCGCGTTTGTCTGCCCCGAGGATTGTCGCGAGGGCGGGGTTTGCCCGGTGACGGGGAAGGATCGACCCCCGGCCCTTTACCGGAGGATCGCCGCGCTTTCCCTGCCGGGCGTCAACATTTTCGTCGTGAGGAGTTATCAGCTTGCCGCTGGTGTCGGCGGAATCCTAACCCGTGACCTCGAGAAAGCCCGAGAGTTTCTCTCCCGCGAAAGAGGCCCCTTCCTGCTTGCCACCTCGTGCAATTGCCACGCCGTTCTTACATACTTCGAAAAATCAATGAGTTGACACCTTGCATGGCTTCCGCTGGGATCTCTCTGGAGCCCGCCTCGATCACGTCTCCACGCCTATCCTGAAATCATTTCGTGTGGTGCCGATTTTGCATGTCCCCCGGCGACAGGGCGAACTTTCTTCGCAAGGAACCTTCGGCAATTGAACGAGAATCTCTTTCACGTCCTTGCCGTAGACGACGACCCGGACATTCTTTCGATCTACCGCGACATTCTCGAGGGCTTTCCCCCGCGAAAGGGGCAGGATCTCGAGAACGAAGGGGAGGCGCCGAGCGGGCCGGCCCGCTTCCGCGTCAGCTGTTCGACCCAGGCCGAGGAGGCCGTCGGGATCATTAAACGTTCGCTTGATGAAAAAATTCATTACTCGACGATATTCCTCGATATTCATCTTCCCCCGGGGCCTTCCGGCATCTGGGCCGCGGAGCAGATCGTGCGCCTCGATGCCGAGGTCAACATCGTTCTCGTGACCGGCTACACGCCGGGCGAGATCGGCGCGTTGCCGTCTTCGCTCGGCTTCTCCGACCGGCTTCTCTTTCTCCAGAAGCCGTTTCACCCGCGGGAGATCGTCCAGTTCGCCTCCTCCCTCAGCGCCAAGTGGCGGGCCGAGCGCAAGGTGCGGGCCCTGAACGCGAACCTGGAAGCGCTCGTCTTTCAAAAAACGGCCGAGCTGCGGTTCAGCAACGAGATGCTGCGGCGCGAGGTGGATCGCCGGCGGCGCTACCAGGAGGAGCTGCAACAGAGTCTCGACCGCCTGCGGCGGATGATCGGCGGCGCGGTGCTCGCCATCGCCAAAATGGTCGAAAAGCGCGACCCCTACACCTCGGGCCACCAGCGCCGCGTGGGCGAGCTGTCGCGGGCGATCGGAAAAGAGATGGGGTTTTCCGGGGAGCGGCTCGAAGGGCTCTTCATGGCCTCGGTGATTCACGACATCGGCAAGATCTCCCTTCCGGCCGAGATCCTGAGCAAGCCCGCCCACCTGAACACCATGGAGATGAGCCTGATCCAGACCCACCCGCAGGCGGGCTACGAGATCCTCCAGAACATCGACTTCCCTTGGCCCGTGGCCGATATCGTCCTGCAGCACCACGAGCGGCTGAACGGCTCCGGCTACCCGCGCCGGCTTTCCGGGGAGGAGATCCTCGAGGAGGCCCGCATCGTCGGCGTCGCCGACGTGGTCGAAACCATGTCCTCCCACCGGCCCTACCGCCCCTCGCTCGGGGTGAAACGCGCCCTCGAGGAGATCGCCTCGCAGCGCGGCCTCCTCTACGACCCACGCGTCGTGGATGCCTGCATCGCCCTGATCGAGGAGGATCGCTTCCGCTTCAGCGACCCCGTTTTCGCTTGAACCGCCGCGGGCTTTTGCATATCCTTTCCCGCACCTCGGCCCGCTGGAGTCGGCGGCCGCCTGCCCGTCTCGACGAACGTCGCCTGGGTGGCGGAACCTGGTAGACGCAAGGGACTTAAAATCCCTCGGCCCAACGGCCGTGCCGGTTCGATCCCGGCCCCAGGCACCAAAAGCACATCGGATGATTTTGCCGCACGCCAGAATCATTTAGAAGCAATCCGGCTTTTCACGGCGCAACTGTCCAGGCGCCGCTTCCCGCCGCGCCCGTCCCGCGCCCCCTGCCAGCGTCGATGGGAATTGCCCGCCGCCGGACCGCTGGCGCGATGTGTTGCACCCGGGAATCAAAGGCGGCAGCTTTCGGGTTCCTCATCCCGAGCGGGTCGCATCACTCCGGCGTCAATAGAACCGGCCTATCCGGCATCCTCATCGGATAGAAATTACCGATTTGACAGATAGACAAAGTTCCATTAGAGGCGAAAAAAAGCGACCGCTTCGGGGCGAATTTCATGGTGATCTGGTTTTCCATCGGCTTTACCTGAGCGAGTTCTCAGGGCGCGATCCGGGTGACCTGCGTGAAGGATCGGGCGGAGGGCTCGCTCGCCTACGCGGCGAATATCCGCGCGTGATTATCTCCCCCGCCTGAACCCCATTTCCATCCCGATCGAAGCAAGCCGTCGTGTGAAGGGCCGGCAGGGTTCCGTTCGCAGAGCCCGGGTGGGACGACGAGCGAAGGTTGCGTCTTCACCCAAACGGCCGATCGCAGCCCGCCCGCAGAGGGTAGTAGCGCTTCGGCAAAAATCACCCTTTTCCTCGAGGAGGGCATCATGAGCCAAGACCATCGCAGCATGTGGCAGAGCTTAGGTCTCGATCTCGTCGCCCATGACGCGTTGTTGGGCGTCCTGGGCAAGTTCTATCAGGACATTTACCTATCCCAGAAAAACCGGCCGGAAGGGATGGGCTACTTCGATTTCGTCATGAGCGAGGTGCACGGGCTGAGGATTAAGGAGCTGCTGGATGAAAAAAAGCCGGACGCAAGGTGATCGGCTCCTACTGCGTCTTCGTGCCCGAGGAGATCGTCCTTGCCGGCAACGCGACCCTGGTGGGGCTTTGCGCCGGGGCGGACTTCGCCCTGGAGGAGGTCGAGAAGGTGCTGCCGCGCAACACCTGCGCGCTGATCAAGTCCACCTTCGGCTTCAAGCTGGGCAAGGTCTGCCCCTACCTCGAGGTCTCCGACATGATCGTCGGCGAGAACACCTGCGACGGAAAGAAAAAGGCCTACGAGTCCCTCGGGCCGCTCGTCGCCAACCTCTACGTCATGGACATCCCCCAGATGAAGTCGGAGGCGGGGCGCGCGCTTTTGCGGAGCGAGTACCGGCGCTTCAAGGCGGCCGTCGAGAAGCTGACCAGGGTCGCGATCGATGCCGGCCGCCTCAAGCGGGCGATCGAGACCGTGAACGCCAAGCGCCGGGCGATCCACCGGCTCTCCCGGCTGCGCGCGGCCGACCCGGCGCCGATCTCAGGGCTGGACGCGCTTCTCGCCAACCAGGTCTTTTTCTACGACAACCCGCAGCGCTTCACCGACTCGGTCAACAAGATTTGCGACGAGTTGGAGAAGCGGGTCGCCGAGAAAAAAGGTGTGTTCCCGGCCAAAACCCCGCGCATCCTCCTGTCGGGCTGCCCCATGGCGGTGCCCAACTGGAAGCTCCCCTGGATCGTCGAGACCAGCGGTGCGGTCATCGTGGGCGAGGAGTCCTGCGTGGGCGAGCGGGGCACGCGCAATCTCGTGGACGCCTCCGGCAAAACGGTGGAGGACCTGATGGAGGCGATCGTCGAGCGCTACTTCCAGGTCGACTGCGCCATCTTCACCCCCAACCCCGACCGGTTGAACCACATCGAGGAGATGGTGAAGGCTTACCAGGCCGACGGGGTGATCCACTACGGGCTGCAGTTCTGCACGCCGTACTTGATGGAATCGATCCCGGTCGTCAAGGCGCTCGAGGAGAAAAAGATCCCCACCCTGCGCATCGAGACCGACTACAGCATGGAGGACGTGGGCCAGCTCAAGACCCGCGTCGAGGCGTTCATCGAAATGCTGAAATGAGAACACCCCATCCCCCCGGAAAGGAGACGATGATTATGGCTAAAAGATTGATTGCCGCCTTCGCCATCATCCTGGCGCTCGTCCCGGCGGCAGGCTCCCTGGCTGCCTCCTCCGAAGGCTACAATTTCATCTCCGCCGCCGATCTTCAAAAACGGCTGCAGGCCAAATCGCCCATGATTCTGGTGGACATCTGCCCGGCCGAGCAGTTCGCCAAGGGGCATCTCGCCGGGGCGATCGAGACGAACGCCTACCCGGTCGACACCGACGAGCAACGCGAGCGGCTGGCGAAAGTGCTGCCGCAGATCCAGGCCTCCAAAGATGACGTCATCATCCTCTGCCCCCGCGGCGGGGGTGGGGCCAAGAAAACCTTCGATTTTTACAAGTCGAAGGGGGTCGACCCCAAGCGGATGCTCATCTTGGAGAAAGGCATGGACGCTTGGCCTTACGAGATCGAGAAAAAGTGATCGGCAGATCGATGCTGCATCGCAACCTGACCCTCGAGGCCCTGAAATCACAGCAGGTGCGGCTGCAGGAGCTCTATGCCCAGCGGCCGTCGGCGGTGATCGCCGCCTTCACCGCCATCTACATCCCGGTGGTGGCGCTCAATCTTCCAGGCGCCGCCGTTCTGGGGCTGGCGGCGGGCGCGCTGTTCGGTACGCTCGCCGGGACGATCCTGGTCTCCTTCGCCAGCTCGATCGGCGCGACGCTCGCGTGCGCCCTTTCGCGCTATCTCCTGCGCGATTGGGTGCAGCGCCGCTTCGGCGACAAGTTGAAGCGAGTCAACGCCGGAAGCCAGCTCGGCCGGATCGAGTCGCTGTCGGGAATCCTCTCGCCCGGCCTGATCCTCTCCTTCGCCCTGATCGGGCTGTTTCCCCTGGCCGCGCGGCGGGGGCTCGAAGCTTATAAGAAACGATTTCGAAACGCCCCGCAGCCCGAAAGACCGTCCTCCACGGCCGCGGGCCAAGCGCCACCGACAGACCTAAAGCCTTTCCTGGAGGAGATCCGCGAGCGCTGCACCGAGTGCGGCGCCTGCACCAAGGCGTGCGCGTTTCTGTCTCATTACGGAACCCCGAAGGCGATCGCCGCCGGGCTTGACTTTTCATCACCCCGGCATCAGGCCATCGCCTACGAGTGCAGCCTCTGCAGCCTGTGCCATGCCGTTTGCCCAGAAGGGCTTGACCCCTGCCGGTTGTTTCTCGAAATCCGCCGCGAGCACGTCGAGGGCGGGCACTTCGACGAATCGGCATACAGCGTGATTCTCGGCTACGAGAAGCGCGGCACCTCAGCCCTTTTTTCTTGGTATGGGCTGCCCGAAGGCTGCGACACGGTGTTCTTCCCCGGCTGCAGCCTCCCGGGAACCCGGCCGGAAGTGACGCTGCAGATGTTCCGTGATATGCAACGGTTGATGCCGACGCTGGGAATCGTGCTCGATTGCTGCACGAAGCCCTCGCACGACCTGGGCCGGCGCGCGCACTTCGAATCAGTGTTCGGTGAGATGACCGGCTATTTGACACGCCAGGGGGTGAAACGGGTGCTGGTCGCCTGCCCGAACTGTTTCAAGATCTTCAAACACCACGGCAACGGGATCGCCGTGCAGACGGTTTACGAATTCATCCATGCCAAAGGATTCCAGGCGAAGTCCGAAAACGGAGGCCGGGAGATCAGCGTCCATGACCCCTGCGCCCTGCGCGAGGAGGTCGCGGTGCACCAAGCCGTCCGCGGCTTGCTCTCCGGCATGGGGCTCACTGTTGCGGAAATGAGGCACCGCGGCCGACGCACGGTGTGTTGCGGGGAGGGCGGCATGGTGGGGTTCGTGAAGCCCCAATTCGCCAAGGCCTGGGGGGAGATCCGCCGGCGCGAGGCGCAGGGCCGGCCGATGGTCGCCTACTGCGCCGGCTGCGCCGGATTTTTGAACCGGGTTTCGCCCACGATCCATATCGCCGATCTTCTCTACCGGCCCGAGGCGGCCCTGAACGGGAACCTGAGGGTGGCGCGGGCGCCCTTCACCTACCTGAACCGGATCCTGCTCAAGCGCCGCCTGAAACGGGAGCTGAAGCCGTCGACCAGCCGCGTCAGGCGCCTGGATCCGGTTTCGAAAGGGCTCTGAGCATGCGCTGTGCGGGCATCGACATCGGCTCCCGGGCCGTCAAGCTGGTGGTCGTCGAAAACGGCGCGATCGTGGAGCACCGCCAGGCGGACACCGGTTATGACCCCATGGCCGTGGCCCGCGGGCTGCTCGACGGCGTAGCCTACGACCGGATCCTTGCCACCGGTTACGGCCGCGGTCAGTTCGAGGTGGACTTCGATGCCCCCACGGTGACGGAGATCAAGGCCCATGCCGCCGGCGCGCGTTTCTTGTTCCCGGAGGCCCGCAACGTCCTGGACATCGGCGGCCAGGACAGCAAGGCCATCGCCATGAACGCCGCGGGCAAGGTCATCAAGTTCGAGATGAACGACCGCTGTGCCGCCGGCACCGGGAAATTCTTGGAGATCATGGCGCGCTCCTTGGGCTTCAGCCTGAACGAGTTCGCCTCCGAGGCCCTTCGCGCCGACAAGGAGATCCAGATCAACAGCATGTGCACGGTCTTCGCGGAGTCCGAGGTTACCTCCCTCGTCGCCCGCGGCGAAGACCGGCGCAACATCGCTCTCGGTCTCCACAAATCGGTCGTGCGGCGCGCAGCGGGCATGCTGAGCCGGGTTGCGACCGAGGGACCCGTGGTGTTCTCGGGCGGGGTGGCCAAGAACCGCTGCATGCACATGCTGCTGCAAGAGACGCTGCAGCGGCCGGTGCTCACGGCGGAAGACCCCCAGCTGACCGGGGCCCTGGGGGCGGCGTTGTTGGCGGCGACCGGCGACCTTCCGGGGAAATGCTCTCGCGCGGCAGGTTGCACCTGAGGCACCGTGCTCTCCGGCGTTGAGACAGTTTCCGCGGAATGGCCGGTTTTTCGGGCGCGGGCGGCGGAGGAACGGGTCTTCTCCTTCGCGAGCGTTCGGGGGGATCACGGGGAGGGGCGCGAGGCGATGGCGCGGATTTCGTTGGCGATCTCGCGGCTCAGGGCGGCGAGGGCGCGGCTGTGGGCGAGAGCAAACCCCGCGTAGCCCGGCGCCTCGCAGGGGATCCGGATGCGGGTCTGCCGGAGAAGCCTTTCCCCCTCGCCTTTCCGTTGGGCAAGGCCGAAGAGGGCGTTTAGCTCGACCTCGCCCCCGGGCTGCCCGTCGAAGCGCAGCACCTGGACGGAGACGGTGACATCCGGATCGTGGGCGAGATCGTCGGTTGCGGCCACGGCGGGAAGGTCGCGCAAAAGAAGGTTCAAGTTTTCGACCACAACGCGCGCGATTTCCCGGTTCAGGCTCCCCGCCCAGCGGTGATACTCGGCGACGCGAACCGTGGTTTCGCCCGTCCGCACGACGAGATGCGGGCGCTCGAGCACATCGGGCAGGGAGACCGGCCGCAGGGCGATTCTTCGCTGCGGCCGGGACCCCGTTGCGGCGGGGGCGGGGGCAGGATCCGCGATGGGGGTCAAGAGGTAGTATTCGACCGGCGGGCTTGCGGCCGCGCATCCCAGGAGGAGAAGGCAGAGGCAGGCGTTCGCCGCCCGTGAAATCGCGCTTCGTTTTGCTGCGGTCATTTTTCTTTTCCCTTGCCGAACACGGCCGCCTCGGGGTGGCGCTCCAAGAAATCGGCCAGCGTGCGCAGCGCACGCGCGGCCGCAGCGAGCTCGTCCAGTGCGGCGTTCAGGCGCGACTGAAGGGGGGAGTCCGCGGCGAGCGTCGCCTTTGCCGCCGCCAGGGACCTTCTTGCCTCCTCGAGCGTCGCCGATAGCTCCGGGGCCGCCCCGCTCCGGAGCTCGCGCACGAGTTCCCGCACCTCCTTCAGGGCTTCGTTCAGCGACTGCACGGCTTCCGCCAGGGCGGGGGAATCGGCCACGCGCCGCGCCCCCTGGACCGTCGCGCGCAGGTCGCGGCCGATCTCCTCGAAAGGCAGGCGGTCGAGGTGGTCGATCAGGCGGTTCAGCTTCGCGCCGATCTCCTCGAAGGGGGTGGGGGTCGTCGGGAACTCGGGGTACCCGTAAGGACCCCTCGGGCGGATGCGGGCCGGCGGCGCCTTGGGGAAAAAGTCGAGCGCCACGTAGAGCTGGCCCGTGAGCAGGCTTGCCGTGCGCAGCTGGGCGCGCAGGCCCCGCTCGACCAGGGAGGCGAGCAGCTCCTCGCGGGCCGGTTTTCCTTGCGGCCCTTCCCGGAGCGTGATCCGCTCCGGGTCGAAGGCGATGACGACCGGGATGCGCACGCGGGTTGAGGCGAGATCGAGCTCGGTCTTGATGTCGATCACCTTGCCGACCTGGAGCCCGCGAAACTCGAGCGGGGCGCCGCGGGAGAGGCCCCGCACCGACTCGTCGAAGAGCAGGACGAAAAAGTTCCGCTCGTCGTACTCGCGTTCCCGCGCGGCATCTGCGTTCGCGTAGAGCCGGAAGACGGCTTCCTCGCGGGCCTCTTCCGCGTTCTCCCCGTGTTCGGCAAAGGTATCGAAGGCGATCCCGCCGGCAATCAGGGAGACCAGGGATTCGGTGCGCACGCGGATGCCCGCGGAGTCGATCCGCACATCGAGTCCGCCGGCGGACCAGAAGCGGCTGTTCGTGCGGACGAACCGGTGGTAGGGGTCGTGGACGAAGATCTTGGAGACGATCTTCGCCCCGTCCTCGCTCAGTTGATAGGAGACGACCTCGCCCACGCGGATCTGCCGGAAGTAGACGGGACAGCCGATCTCGATCGATTCGCGGCGCTCCGACTCGAGGATGAAATGCCTCCCGGGCAAGCCGGTTGTGACGACGGGGGGCTGCTCGAGACCGGTGAAGTGCCGCTCCGGCCTCCCGGGCGGTCCGGGGTCGAGGTCGATGTAGGCTCCGGAAAACACCGTCCCCAGGCCGTAGATCGCGCTCGCCGAGACCCGGGCGCGGACCACCCAGAAGCGGGTGTTCTCGGAGATCAACCGCTCGGCGTCGCGGGCGAGGGACGCGCGCACCAAGACTCCTTTCAGGTCCGCGCTCAGCTCGATCGCCGTGACCTGGCCGATGTCGACGTCCTTGTAGCGGACCTTGGTCTTGCCGGCCTCGAGCCCCTCGGCGGACTTGAAGGTGATCGTGATTTCCGGACCCTGTTCGCTGAGCGCCTTGTAGACCAGCCAGGCGCCGATCAGCGCCGCGGCGAGGGGGACGACCCAAACCAGCGAAAGGCTTCGCCTGCGCCGCACCTCGGCGCGTGGTGCCGCGGAAAGGTCGTTGGTCTGGGGATCCGGCTCATTCATCGCGCTTCCTCCCGGAACATCGATCCCAGATCAGGCGCGGATCGAAACTCATGGCGGCGAACATGGTGAGGACGACGACGGCGGCGAAATAGGGGGCGGCCGGGCCGGCCCGGATGGTGGCGATCGCCCCGAGGTTGACCAGGGCGACCAGCACGGTGACGACGAAGATGTCGAGCATCGACCAGCGGCCGACCAGTTCCGTGATGCGGTAAAGCCGTGTTCGGTCCACGGGCCGGAAGCTCGATCGCCGCTGCACGGAGACGAGGAGACAGGCGAGCACGGCGATCTTGAGCAGGGGGACCAGGATGCTGGCGATGAAGATGACGACCGCGATCGGCCAAGAGCCGCTCCGGATGAAATAGATCACCCCGCTCAGGATCGTGTCCGACTGCGCCCGGCCCAGCGTGACGACCGTGGTCATGGGCAGCAGATTGGCCGGGAAATACAGGATCAGGGCGGCGATCAACAGCGCCCAGGTGCGCGGGATGCTCTCGGGCTTGCGGAGGTGAAGGCGGCTGCCGCAGCGCGGGCAGCGCGCCCGATCCCGGGGGCTCAGGAGCAGGCAGACCTCGCAGGCCGCGAGGCCCGCCTCGGAGGCCGTCCTGAGAGACGGGGTGCTCAGTCCGCTTTCTTCCATAAACGCCACACCTCCTGGGGATCGAGCGAGGACGACGCGGCGGCCGTGAGCAAAAGAAAGGCCGCAAGCGCATAGAGGGCCACTCCCGGCTCGATCCGGGCCATGGCCGAGAGCTTGTTCAGGCTCACCAGCACGCCGAGCAGGAAAATTTCCACCATCTGCCACGGGGCGAGGATGCGCAGCCAGCGGAACACGAGAAACATCCCCGGCGCCGTGCGGCGGAGGCTCGCCGGCACCAGGACGTAGAGCGAGGAGAGGAGGTAGAAGGCGGGGACAATGACGAGGGTGAAGCCGACGAGCGCGGCGAGCGGGAACATTCCCTGGCGGGCGAGCTCGCGGATGCCGGTTGCGACATGGGCCGTCTGCTCGAGCCCCCCCTTCTTGAAGGTGAGGAGCGGAAACGCCTGGAAGATCGCAAAGAGGATCGCCGCCGCGCAAAGCAGCGCCAAGGGCCGCTCGAAGCTCCGCGGCCTGTTGTCCAGGAGCTTGGTCCCGCAGCGCAGGCAAAAGGCGGACTCCCCCTCGGCCAGGGGGGGGACCTCCTGCAGCAGATCGCAATGAAGGCAAGCGAGACGTTCCATGGAAACCGGCCCGCTTCGGACCACGCATCCTCTCGGCTGATAGCCCGGCTGAAGCCCCGGATCAAGGACCCAATGCCTTCGCCGCCAGGACAAGGCGGCAAACGACCGGGCGGGCCGCCGCGTCAACATCCGGCCGCGGCCCGCCGGTCGATCCCGGTTCGTTCTCGGGGTGCTTCAAGGGCATAACATGGAATCGGGAAAGCAGCGCTCCCCGCAGCAATGGAAGCCTGGGCAGCAGGGAAGATCCGCGCAGGAGGTCTTGCTGCAGGTCTGCGACGGCGGCGAGCCGCTCACGCAGGGGGCATCCCCGATCACGGCGAGCGGCTGCGAGTAGGCGATGTTTCCGTTTGCGTCCTCGATCTCGATGCGGAGGTAGCCCCGGGGAACGGGGGGGCCGCCGGAGGCCGGGATGTAGCTTGCCGATCGCTCGGCGGTTTCGTCGCCCGGGAAGAACTCCTCCTTGAGGATCCCGCGGCAGTCGATGAACCGGATCGTGCCGGCGTTCGTGAAGGCGACGGAAACGATGCCCCCGAGGGTCTGGATGGAGCGAAAGGCGGGGGTGCGGCGGGCGTCACGGCCTCCGTTCTTGACGGCATAAAAGTTGCCCTGCCGCAGGTTTTCGAGGATGTCCGCGGGATCGGCGGGGGAGCGCGAGGAGTTGACGACGACCCAGCCCTTGGTCCCCGGCGAGCCGCTGTGAAAGTCGTCGGCCATGACCGCCCAGACGATCCGGCCGCGGTCGAGCAGAAATTTCCACTTGTCCACGGCCTCCATGATCTCGATCGCCTGGTAGCCCTTCACGCCGAGCAACTTGTGCTCGGGCCAGCCCCGCTCGATCGGCTCGTCGATCCAGCAATCGGGCCCGGTCTCGTTCAGGTGGTTGAGGGTCACAAAGCCGCCCTGCGCGAGGGCCTGGTCGATCCGTTTCTGGTTTTCCGGAATGCTGCAATTGGGAAGGCCCCAGCCGAACCAGCAACTCGCGCACTCCTCCGGGCAGCGCGCGACCCCCAACGCGTTCAGGTGATTTTCCCACCAGTCCCCGCTTTCGCAGCCGCGGACGAGCGCGATGCCCTCGGCGGGCTCCGGGTTCACGCGGTTGTGGTCGGTCAGGGCGATGAAGTGGTATCCCGCGTTGCGGTAGAGGTCCGCGACCTGGCGGGTGCCCAGGCTTCCGTCGCTCAGGCGCGTGTGCGTGTGGGTGTTTCCCCGGTACCAGTAGGCGTGCCCCAAGTAAGGGTTGCGATAGGCCGGGGTGACGGGGGTGCATTCCTTGAAGGTCGCCCCGCAGAGCAGGCTCACCCCCAGCAGGGCAATCAAGGCTCCCAGGCCGCCGCGGCTCCTTCGCCGTCTCATTGCCCGCCTCCTTTCTCCGTGGCGCCCGGAAAAAGGCGCCGTTTCGGGACAAGGGGGCGGCTGCGGGCAAATCAGATCGAGAGCCCGAGGACCGTCCCCTCGTAGATCGCCGCCTTGGCGTTGCGGGGTTCGACGCAGTCGCCCAGGAGGTGCATTTCGAGCCCCAACCCGCGGAGCTCCTCCACCAGCCGGTTCTCGGGACGGCAACCGACGGCGAGCACCACGCGCTCGGCCGCAAGCAGGCGCTCGCCCTGTTCGGGGTGCCCGATCACGGCGCCGTTTTCCTCGATGCGGACGAGGCGGCTCTGGGTGAACACCTCGACCCCGTGGCGCGCAAGGCGCTCCAGCAGGACCTTGCGGCTGATCGACTCGATTCCCTGGCCGATGCGGGGGGCCATCTCGACCAGGCTGACGGCCGAGCCCCCCTCGGCGAGGTGGAGGGCGATCTCGCAGCCGGTCGCCCCGCCGCCGATGACGACGGTGCGGCAGGCTTTGGCCCCCAGGCCGTTCAGCACTTGGTTGTAGGAGAAGACAAAGGGGCGCTCGATTCCCGGAACGGCGGGAATCGTGGGGCTCGACCCGGTGGCGATCACGACGGCGTCGGGCTTTGCGGCGGCCACGAACGCGGCGTCCGCCGCGACACCGAGCAGGCGCTTTACCCCGTTTCGCTCCACCTGGCGCGAAAGGAAGCGGATGAGGGACTTGAGTTCCCGCTTGAAGCGCGGCTCGCTTCCCGCGAGGAGCTGGCCGCCGAGTGCCGGCTGGCGGTCGCAGAGGGTGACCTCGTGGCCGCGCTGCGCGGCGAACCAGGCGGCGCTCAGGCCGGCCGGCCCGGCTCCGATCACGAGAATGCGGCGCCTTTTCGGCGCGGGCCGCAGGACGAGCTCCTGCTCGCGGCCGAGGAAGGGGTTGACCAGGCATTCCACGCGGCCGCGGCGGAAGATCGACTCCATGCAGGTATTGCAGGCGATGCAGAAGCGGATGGCGTCGAAATCGCCCGCGCGGGCCTTTCGGGGCATGTCCGGGTCGGCGAGGAGGCCGCGGCCCATGCACACGAGATCGGCCTGTTTCTCGCGGATGATCCGCTCGGCGAGGTGGGGGTCGTTGATCCGGCCGACGGCCATCACCGGGATGCGAAGCGCGGCGCGGATTCTCGCCGCGAAGGGCACCAGGCAGCCCTTCTCCATGAACATCGGCTGGCAAATCCACTCCGGCGTCGCGTCGTTTCCGGCGGAAACCTGGACGATGTCGACGCCGGCCTCCTGCAGCAGCTCGAGGACGGCGATGCTCTCCTCCACCGTGAGGCCGCCGGGAACAAACTCCTCGGCGCTGATCTTGAAGGAAACGGGGTACTCGGCGCCGAGCCGCCTGCGGATCTCGCGCACGATCTCGCAGGCGAAACGCGCCCGGCCCGGAAGATCCCCGCCGTATTCGTCCTCGCGGCGGTTGGAGTAGGCGGAAAGGAACTGGTTGACGAGGTAGCCGTGAGCCCCGTGAATTTCGACGAGGTCGAAGCCGGCCTCGCGCGCGCGGAAGGCGGCCGTGGCGAACTTCTCGACCAGCTCGCGGATGCCCTCCAGGGTGAGCGGCTCGACCTCGCCGCGAATGCTCGGGCAGGGGATCGGCGAGGGGGCGAGCGGTTTTCTGCCGATGACCTTGGAGGAGGTCTGCCGCCCGCCGTGGTGAATCTGCACGGCCGGCACGACACCTTCGCTGCGGATCGCCTGCGCGATGCGGGAGAGCCCCTCGAGGAAGCGATCGTCGTCGATTCGGGCCTGGTGGGCCGAGACCACACCCTCCGGCGAAACCGCGCAGGCCTCCACGATGATCATGCCGGGGCCGCCGGATGCCCGGCGGCGGTAATGCTCGACGGTCTTGTCCGTGATGGCGCCGTCGGGCTCGACCAGGAAGGAGGCGAGCGCGGGCATGACGATGCGGTTGGGAAGTTCGAGGTTCTTCAGCCGAAAGGGCGAGAACAGGTGTTCCATGGCTTCGTCCTCGTGCTCAGGGAAAGAGATGCGCGTATCGGGACCGGGGCGTTGACGCGGAGAAGCTGAAGGAAGCACCCCGCGAACCAACCTCGACGGGGAAGAAGAGACGATGGGGCCCGATGATCCAGCACATGGCTTCTGCGCCGTCACCGAATGAAAAAACGAGGTTTTTTCCTCTATCACGCGGCCGTGATGGAATCAAGAAGAATCTCCGAGTCTTGACCCGGCGCCAAGGAGCGTTAGGGTTCTTGTACCCCCGGGGGCCTCCCTCTCGGGGAAACGCCGGAACACCTCAGGAAAGGAGAGGGACGATGAACCAAGCGCTCGCGCAAAAAGTCGCCCTGGTCACCGGCGGATCGCGCGGCATCGGGGCCGCGATCGTCCGCCGGCTCGCCGCGGAGGGGGCGGAGGTCGCGTTCACCTTCAGCCGCTCCCGCAAACAAGCCGACGCCCTCGTGCGGCAAATCCGCCGCAACGGCGGCCGTGCCCGCGCCTATGCGGCCGATGCCGGACAGCCCAAGCTCTTGCCCCGCATCGTGAAGCGGGTCCTCAAGGATTTCGGAAAGATCGACATTCTCGTCAACAACGCCGGGGTGTTTCTCGGGGGAAAAATCGGGGAGATCCCCTCCGCCGATTACGAACAGGTCATGCGGATCAACGTCGATGCGGTCTTCTACCTGACCAACGCGGCCGTCCGGGCGATGGCGCCGGGAAGCCGCATCATCAACATCGGCAGCGTCCTGGGGGAGCGGGCGACTGGTCCGGACATGAGCGTCTACAACGCCTCGAAGTTCGCCGTGGCCGGCTTCACGCGAAGCTGGGCGAAAGACTTGGGCAGCCGCGGCATCCTGGTCAACGCCGTGCAACCGGGGCCGATCCACACCGAAATGAACCCCGAAACCGGGGCCCACGCCGATTTCATGCGTTCCATGACCGCCCTCGGCCGCTACGGCCGCACCGAGGAAGTGGCCGGGGCCGTCGCCTTTCTTGCCGGCCCGGACGCGAGCTACATCACCGGGGCGACCCTCAACGTGGACGGCGGTTGGAACGCTTGAGCCTGGGTTCCGAGGGCGTCATTTTCCCCTGGAACCCGGGGGACGGGTGAGGTAGAAGCCCGGGGGCGGCCCTTGTGTGATCCGCGGGGAGGAAACGATGAAAATCTGCATCCTGGGGGCGGGAAAGGTCGGAACGACGATCGGCGCCATGCTCGAGTCCTGCGATTTCTGCGAGGCGGTCTATTTCGCCGACAGCCGTGTCTCGGGGGCGCCTGCGCACCTCTCCAAGGCCGGGTTCGAATCCTTCGACATCGCGGACACCCGGCGCCTCAAGGCCTTCATCGCCGGCAAGGATGCGGTCTTGAGCGCGGCCCCGTTCTACCTCAATTGCGAGATCGCCAAGGCCTGCGCCGCGGCGCAGGTCGCCTACTTCGACCTGACCGAGGATGTCGAAACCACCTCCGTGGTGCGGCGGCTCGCGGAGGGGGCGAGGGTTCCCTTCATGCCCCAGTGCGGGCTCGCCCCGGGTGCAATCAACATCATCGGGGCGAGCCTCGCCAGCGAGCTGCCCTCGTTGCGCAGTCTCGAGCTGCGCGTCGGGGCCCTTCCCCTGTATGCCAGCAACGCCATGAAATACTACCTGAGCTGGAACACGGCCGGGCTGATCAACGAATACTGCAACCTCTGCGAGGTGATCTACGGCGGGCGGCACCTCCGGGTCGAGGCCCTCGACGGCTACGAGCGGCTGACCCTGGACGGCACCGAGTACGAGGCCTTCTACACCTCGGGCGGAGTGGGGACCCTCTGCGAAACCTACGAGGGCCGGGTGCGCGAGTTGAACTACAAGACCATCCGTTACCCCGGTCACCGCGACCTGATGAAGTTTCTGCTCTACGACCTCAACCTCATCGAAAACCGAAAGCTTTTGACCGAGATCTTCGACCAGGAAGTGCCCGTGACCGAGACCGATGTCGTCATCCTCTACGTCAACGTCGTCGGCCAGGACGCCGAGGGGGTGCGGCAGCGAAGCTTCGCCAAGAAAATTTATGGCGACACGATCGACGGCCGGCGCTACTCCGCCATCCAGCTCTCGACGGCGGCAGGCCTCGTCGCCGTGCTCGAGCTCTACGCCCGCGGCAGGCTCGCCGCAGGTTTCGTGAAGCAGGAATCGGTCGCCTTCGCCGATTTCCTCGCGACCCGCTGGGGGGGAAGGATCTACGCGGGCGAAGAGAGATCCGAGCTTCGCCCCGCGAGGCAATAATCCCATGCGCATCGTTACGGCGTGCTCGCAGGATTGCCCGGATGCATGCTCGCTGGTCGTGGAGAAAACCGGGGAGGGCCGGGTCCGGATCCGCGGCAACCCCGACCACCCCTTCACGCGGGGTTTCTGCTGCGCCAAGCTCAAGGCCTGGGAGCGGCGCCTGAGGAGCCCCTCGCGCATCACGAGCCCGCTCTTGCGGGGCCGCGGCGGCTTGCGCCCCGTCGGCTGGGAGGAGGCGCTTGCGGTCGCCGCGGAGAAGATCCAGGCCCTGCGCGACCGGCCGGAGGCGATCCTCCATCTCGACAGCTCGGGCAACTGCGGGATCGTGCTCCACGCCGTGCAGCACTTCTTCAACCTGCTCGGCGCCTGCCGCGCCGGCGGGAGCCTCTGCGCCGAGGCCGGCAAGGCGGCCGCGATCGCCGATTTCGGGGCCCTCGACCACAACCGTCCCGAGGACCTTCGGAACGCGAAGTGGATCGTCAACTGGGGAAGGGACCTCGCCCGCACCTCGATCCACCAGCTCGCGCTCGTGCAGCGGGCGAGGAAACGGGGGGCGCGGGTCTTGACCGTCTCGCCCGGGGGCGACGGAAGCGAGGCCTTCAGCGACGGGCTCATCCGCATCCGCCCCGGAAAAGACCGCTTTCTTGCGGCCTGCGTGATGCGCGCCCTCGATGCCGCGGGAAAAATCTCGCCCGCCGTCCCCGATCGCTCGGTGGGCTGGGAGGGGCTCGCCGCGCGGCTGCGGCAGGGGGACCCGGCCAGCTGGGAACGCGAGTGCGGCGTTTCCGGGGAGGATGTCCGCCGACTGGCCGCGATCTACGGCGACCTCACCGCACCGGTATCGACCCTGGTCGGCTGGGGGCTCCAGCGAACCCTGCGCGGCGGCGAGAACGTGCGCTTCATCGATGCGCTCGCCGTCGCCTCGGGTCAGGTCGGACGGCCCGGCGCGGGGGTCTATTACATCGTCTCCACGACGCGCTTTTTCGATCTCGGCTGGAAAGCCCCGGCCGCCGGAGGCCGACCGGGCCGCTTCTTCAAGCCGACCATCGGCCGCGACATCCTCGCTGCAGACCCCCCGGTCGAGCTCCTCTGGGTCAACGGGAGCAACCCCGTCAACCAGTCCCCGGACGCGGAAGGGGTCGCGCAGGCCTTCCGCAAGGTGCCCTTCAAGATCGTGGTGGACGCCTTCCTCACCGACACGGCCGAGCTTGCCGACCTCGTGCTTCCCTGCACGCTGAACCTCGAGCAGGAAAATCTCGTTTCCTCCTTTTGCCACGATTTCCTGAACTACGCCCGGCCGGCCTTCCCCCCGCCCGCGGGCGCGCGGTCGGACGCCTGGATCGTGGCCGAGGTGGGAAGGCGCCTTTCCCCACCGGTCGAGGTGCTTTCGATCGCGGAGGCCATCCGCCGGAGCCTCCCCGGGGGGGCGGAACGGTACGAGGAGCTCCGGGAACGGGGGTTCATCGAGGTTCCCCGGCCCCCCATCGCCTGGGAGGGCCTTCGCTTCGCCCACCCTGACGGGAAGTACCGTTTCCCGGCCGAGGGGCCCCATGCCGACCCGCCGCATCCGCCGGGGTACCCGCTCACCCTGCTCAGCCTCGTGCGCAAGGAGGCGACCCACTCCCAGATCCTGCCGGAGGATCAGGACGGCCCCTGCCGGGCCTTCCTAGCACCCGAAAGCCCGGCCTGGGCCGAATTCGATCCGCGAAAACCCGTCTTTCTCGCCTCGCCGAAGGGCAGGCTCGCCGTGTCGGTGGCACCGCTCCCGGGGCTTCACCCGGAGGCCGTGGTGGTCCGCCGCGGCGGGTGGGGGAGGCTCGGGTGTGGGGTGAACCGCCTGATCGAAGATATGGCAACCGACCTCGGGCCGAACGCCGCCTTCTACAGCCAGTCCGTCCGCCTCGAAAACTAGGCCGGCAAGAAGAAAACGGCGGCCCTTCCCACCCCGCTCACAGCCAGAACATCGACTCCGCAACCGCACCGAGGAGCCGTTTCATGTCCTCCGCGTGCACGTCGCCGATGTGCCCGATGCGGAAGGTCTCGAGCTCGGTCACCTTCCCGGGGTAGATCACGAAGCCCTTCTCCTTGAGCAGGCGGTAAAAGCGGGAAAATTCGTAGCGCTCATGCTCGGGGCGATGAAAGGCGGTGATGATCGGCGAGCGCAGGGCCGGGGGAAGGAGCGGACGGAACCCGAGCGCTTCCATGCCTTCGACGAGGATGCGGTGGTTTTCGCGATAGCGCGCATGGCGCGCAGCGACACCGCCTTCCGCCTTCAGTTCCACGAGCGCCTGGTGCAAGGCACGCACGACGTGGGTGGGCGAGGTGAAGCGCCATTTGCCGCCCTGCCGCTCCATCGTCTCCCACTGGTCGTAGAGATCGAGGCTGAGGGAGCGGGCCCGGCCGCGGGTCTTCTCGAGCTCCGAGCGCCGGGCGACGACGAGGGAAACGCCGGGCACCCCCTGGATGCATTTGTTCGCGCTGCTCACGAGAAAATCGGCGGAAAGGTCCGCCGCATCCAGGGAAATGCCCCCCAGGCTGCTCATGGCATCGAGGATGAAGACGCGGCCTGCCTCCTTGACGACACGGCCGATCGCGGCGGCGGGGTTGAGCATCCCGGTCGTCGTCTCGCAGTGGACCAGGGCGACGTGGGTGACCCCGGGCCGGCGCGCAAGCTCGGCGGCGATCCGTTCCGGGTCGGGCGCGGCGAGTTCCCCGCAATCGACCAGGCGGCAGGGGATGCGGCCGCGGCGGGCGATCTCGTGCATGCGGCGGCCGTAGGCGCCGTTTGCGACCACGAGAAGCTCGCCCTCGTCGGGAACGGCGGTCGTGAGGACGGCCTCGACGCCGAAGGTCCCGCTTCCCTGGAGGAGAACGCACGTGTAGCCGGGATCCGCGGTGGCAAGCGCCGTGACCTCGCGGCGGATCTCCTCGACCAGCCGGTTGTAGTCCTCGTCCCAGGTGCACCAGTCGCGGAGCATCGCCGCCTTGACCGTGGCCGTGGTCGTAAGCGGCCCCGGGGTGAGGAGAAGATAGGGGTTTGGGGGAAAGGAAAACGCCTCGCCCATCGAAGATCCCTCCAGCCTCTGCGGAGTCCCCGTGATTTGCTTTTCCGGTCTCACCCGGCGCCGTTCAACCCGCCATGGGGTCGGCCGCCGGAAGAGGGGCCTTCTACCACGCGGCCAGGCGCTTGCCAATTCCGGGGTGCTCCAAGAAGCAAAAAAATGGGTGATTCGGGACGGATCCTTTCGGTTCCGCCCGAATCACCCGCTCTTGAGGATTCGCCTGTCCCGAAGCGCTTATTGGAAGCGCGGGGCGCTCAGCACATCGATCAGGGCCTGGCGCTGAGCCTCGGTTACGGCATCTGGGCCGATATTCTCCTTGAGCGTTTCCATCCGCTCGAGCAGGATGTCCTCGAGCCCCTGAAGCTCATAGCCGTTGAGGAAGGGCGCCATGTCGTTGCAGTGGTTGAAGCCGGGGACCAGAGCCGGGTTCAGACCGTCCGCATCGTCCTGGGCCGCCGTGTTCTCCGCGTCGACGACGCGCAGCACCCGACCGAGTGGATCCCTTCTGTCCAGCATGGCCAAAACTTCCAGGTCGGTTTGATCCTCGGGCGGCAGGGCGTCCCAGGCCGCCTGCGTGATGTCGCAGCTTGCCGCGATCTCGCCCGCCATCCGTCGGCCGTAGACGATCTCGATGTCTTCGCGCAGCTCCAGGATGTGCGAGAGGGCGGAGGGCATGAAGGGCCCCGAAAAGTCATGGCGTTCGTTCAGCCAGTGCTGGGGGGCGGGATCGAGATTGTCGCGCTCGTAATGAAACTGGGTCGGATAGTTGTCCACGACCCACTGCACGGCGACGACCATGGGGATCGGCCAGCGAAGCGCCTGCCCCAAAAGGTTGCGAACCTGGAAGAACCCTCCGAGGCCGAGATAATCGGGGTCCGGCCCCTTGAGGGCGTCGATGGAGGCTTCGCACGCCGCCTGGTTTCCTGTGGCGGGGCAGACGCCGGCCTTGAGCGAGGCGATCATCTGGTCGAGCTCCTCGACGGTCGAGGCGCTCTCGGTCATGAAATTGTTGAACGCCGTCATGAAGGCCGTCTGCATATCGGCCATCTTGTTTTCCAGATCCTCGACCGCGGGCATCTGCTCCTCGTTTTCGAAGAGGCTCTCGAAGTCCGCGAAGATGGCGACCAGGCCATCGCTGAAGTTGTTGATCGCCCCGTTCATCCGCTCGATCTGCGCGGTCGAGGCGCCCAGGACGTCAAGACCGGAGGAGTATTTTTGTTTCACCACCTCGGCCATGACCTTGAGATACGTCGAGGCCATCACCACGTCCATGCAGGCCGTCATCTCCTCGGAGAGACCGGCGATATGGGTCTCCGCCTGGTCGGACATGGCCTTCATCGCCGGCGGGATCAGGGCCGGGTCGAAACCGGCTTGGGCCGCGGCCTCGACGAGAAAGCGCGAGAGCATGGCCCCGGCCTCGCCGCGGAAGTTCTGCTTAACGCCGGCATCGGCGCTGTCGATCAAGTCCTTGATTTTGGCCGTGTAGCCGCCAAGCTTGTTTTGGACGGCGTTGCGGAAGGCCTGCATCTTCGTTGCACCGATCTTGGCCTCGAGGTAGGCGTTGAAGCCATCCAAGACGGCCGCGCGGGCAAGCGTGCCCATGGTATCCACGTCCGCATCGTTCAGGGCACCGGTGCGGATCAGGGTGAAGCCGAAGAGCACCATCACCGGGTCGTCGCTTCGGGCATCGGCCATGGCCTTGAGCATCGCACCCGTCTGGCTGACCGAGGCGGGCGAGATTCCGACAAGGGTTTCCTCGCCCTCCGGGGGTGCCGGGGCGATCGCCTGGCGGACGATGGTGCCCGTGCCGTCTTTGATGCGGATCAAGAGAAAATTGTATGTGGGAAAATTTGGCAGGTTGGTAAACTGGAACGTCAATTTCCCGGCGTCGTCGGCGACCGCCTGGTCGGAGGACGAGCGGGATCCGACGCTACCGCTTGAGGTGATGGGATAGACCTCGACCGTATAGGGCGCACCCGGATCGAGCGCGGCGGCCGCTGTCGCGGCCCAAAAACCGGTAACAACAGTTCCCAGAATTATGAGCATGACCACTCGTTTCATCGTCTAAGCCTCCATGTGCTTGGAAAAAGGGGTGATCAGTTCACGCTGGCCGAGACAGTGCCGGTCCCGCTCGGTGGGGGGGTCGATGCGGAGGTGGACGAGCCTCCCCCACCGCCGCAACCCAGCGTCAAAAGGGCCACCAGCAGTACAGCCACCCCAACCAGCTTGACGATCCGTTTGCGCATGCTTTCCCTCCTGAAATCTTTGATGGTTTCGGTGTTTCCCGCCGAGGCGGCGCGAAAAATCGTCGGGTATGGAAAGCAATCCTTGTGCCACGGGGTCGGAAAGGCCGAGGCCATTCGGGACGGTTCGTGGGGAGGGGTTGGGTTGCTCGTCAGCCGCGTCGGCCAAGCGGCGGATGCCGCGTTAGGCGTGGAAGAGGAACCGATCGACGGGAGACGGGGGCGCTACGGGCGGAAGGCGGGGTAGAACGAACCGTTTTCGGCGAAAACATCCCGGTTCGCCCCGCGGATTGCTTTCGTTACAGAAGAAACAAAGCCTTGGGATGGCTCCCAAGGCTCGGTCTCGAACTTGGTAGCGGGGGGAGGATTTGAACCTCCGACCTTCGGGTTATGAGCCCGACGAGCTACCAGGCTGCTCCACCCCGCATCAAACTCGATCACTATATCGACGGCGAAAGCCTGAGTCAAGATCTCTTTTTTCAAGAGCGCGCAAGCCGATCCAGGGCGGCCGCGATCTCTTTTACCTTTTCCGGAGGGCAGTCGATGCGCACCCGTTTGCTGCGCGAGGATGCCCCGGAAAGAATCGTCACGGCCGATGGCGGGACCCCGAGCTCGCGGGCGAGGAAGCGGATCACGGCCTGGTTTGCTTTTCCCTCGACGGCGCGGGCGGTCACACGGACCTTAAGCGCCTTGCCGTGCAGTCCGGCCGCGATGTCGCGGGAGGCCCCGGGCTGGACGCGGAGGGTTATGGTCACGCCCTCGCTTCCGATGCGGTAGAAGGGCATCTGCTTGGCCGGGGGTCAGGGGGTTCTGATTTTCGCGATGAGGCCCGTCGAGGAAACCTCTTCCTCGAAGGGGATAAGCACGACGCGACCGCCCCACGACTCGACGAGGGAGCGTCCGACCACGGGCTTTTCCGCGTAGTCGGCGCCCTTGGTGAGGACATCGGGCCGGAGGGCCGAGATGACCGTTTCGAGCTCGCCCGTTGCGAAGACGAGCACGTAATCGACGCTGTCAAGGGCGGCGACCATGCGCACCCGCTGTTCCACGCCGATCACCGGTCGTCCGGGGCCCTTGAGGGCGCGCACCGAGGCGTCGTCGTCCACGGCGACGACGAGCGCGTCGCCCAGGGCGCGCGAGGCGGACAGCAAACGCACGTGCCCGACATGCAGGAGATCGAAGCATCCGTTCGTGAAGACCACGCGCTTTCCGAGCCGCCTGAGGTCGCCGCAGATCGCTGCAAGGGCATCGAGGCTCTTTCGCTTGCGGGCCGCGGGGTCGGTCTTTTCGCCGAGCTCGAGGGCGAGCTCTTCGCGGCTGGCGGTCGCCGCGCCGATCTTGCCGACCACGATCCCGGCCGCGGCGTTGGCGATCTCGACGGCGAGCGGAAGAGAAAAGCGGGCGGCGAGCGCGAGCGTGAGCGCGGCGGCGGCCGTGTCCCCGGCCCCGGTGACGTCGAACACCGGCCGGGCGCGGGTGGGGAAGCGCCGGGGGGGCAAGCCGCGGCTGAAAAGCACCATGCCGTCAGACCCGCAGGTGACGAGGACATGCTCCACGCCCGCGGCCTCGAGCAGCCGGGCCCCGGCCGCAAGGATCCCCTGCTCGTCCTGCGCTTCGGTCCCGGAGGCGAGCAGGGCCTCGGCGCGGTTGGGGGTGATGACCGTGAAGCCACGGTACTTGGAGAAATCCCGGCCCTTGGGGTCCGCGACGCAGACCCTGTCCCGTTCCCGGGCGAGCCGGGCGAGCTCGGCGCAAAGGGAAGGTGCGGCGACCCCTTTGCCGTAATCCGAAAGGAGAACGGCATCGACGCGGTCGATCCGGGAGCGCACCCCCTCCAGGAGGGCATCCGCCAGAGCGGGAGAAAGCCCGCCCGGCTCCTCGCGGTCGATGCGCAGCAGCTGCTGCGCCCCCGCGAGAACCCGCGACTTGCGCACGGTGGGGCGTGCGGGGTCGACGAGCACGGCACCGCGCTCGATCCCCTGGGCGTCGAGCGCGGAGAGAAGCCTCCGCCCCTCCTCGTCCGCGCCGACGACCCCGGCGACGGCGACCTCCGCCCCCAGGGCGGCGAGGTTGCAGGCGGCGTTTGCCGCCCCGCCGGGCCGAAGCTCGGTCTCCTCCAGGCGGACCACGGGAACCGGCGCTTCGGGCGAGATCCGCTCGACACGGCCCCGGAGGTACTCGTCGAGCATGAGATCGCCCACGACGAGGATCCGGCGGTGCTCGAAGGGGGAAAGGTCGACGCTCATGACCGCGCTTGGGTAGGCCGGGGATCCGAAACCCCGTCCAGGAACTTGCGGAAAAATGCCGGCGGCCGGACCACGCGGCCGGAGGCATCCACGAAGGCGTGGTGCGTGAAGCCCTCGGCCAGCAGCCCCTGGTCCTCCTTGCGGAGGATGCGGTAGCGGAAGCGGACGCCGCCGCGGATTGTCTCGTCGAGCTCGGTCTCGATGATCAGGACCTCGTCGTAGCGCGCGGGGGCGTGGTAGCGCGCCCCGCATTCGGCGACCGGGAGAAAGAACCCCCGTTCCTCGATTTCGCGGTAGGTCAGGCCCAAGGCACGGAAAAACTCGGCACGTCCGATCTCGAACCAGCGAAAGTAGTTGCCGTAGTAGGCCTGGCCCATGCGGTCGGTGTCGCCGTAGATCACCCGGGTCTCGGTGCGGTGGGTCATCGTTCCTCCGGAAACAGCAGGCCGGCGATGAGCCGCTCGAGCGCGACGTAGTCTTCGGCCACGGGGAGGCCGGGGTGTTCGCGGCGCACGGGGTCGGGCGGCCGGAAGAGAATGCCGTGGTCAGCCGCCGTCAACATGCCAAGATCGTTGTAGGAATCGCCGACTGCGATCACGCGGTAGTTGAGCCCCCGCATGGCGAGGGCCACGCGGCGCTTGCCGTCTTCTTGCCGCAGGCGGTAGCCGCGGACCCTCCCGTCGGGGTCGATCTCGAGGCGGTTGCACAGCAGCGTCGGGTAGTTCAGCTTGGCGATCAGGGGTCCGGCGAACTGGGTGAAGGTGTCCGAGACGATGAGCACGGGAATCCGGCGGCGCAGCCCGTCGAGAAACTCGCGCGCGCCGGGCAGCGGCTCCATGCGGGCGATCACGGCCTGGATGTCGGGGAGCCGCAGGCCCTTTTCGTTCAAGATTTCGATCCGCCGGCGCATCAGGACGTCGTAGTCGGGGACGTCGCGCGTCGTCAGGCGAAGCTCGGGGATGCCGGTTTCCTCCGCGAACCGGATCCAGATCTCGGGGACGAAGACCCCTTCGAGGTCGAAGCAGGCGAGGTGCATGCCGCGGCGTCTCCTTCAGGATTCGAGCGTGTCGTCTTCGATGCGGATCAAAACCGGCGCGGCGGCCGAGACGTCCAGGCGGGCGATCTCCGCGAGCGCATCCCGCACGTCGGCCTCGCGCGCCCGGTGGGAGAGCATGACGACCGGAACGGCCCCGCCGCTGCGGCGGCCCTTCTGCTGCACGGACTGGATGCTGATGCCGTGCCGCCCGAGGATCCCCGATATCGTGGAGAGAACCCCCGGGCGGTCGATCGCCGCAAAGCGAAAGTAGTAATGGGAGGTGATCTCCGCGATCGGGACGACCGGGATCTCCCGGATGCACCCCGGGGCGAAGGCGAGCGGCGGCACGCGGCCCGGGGAGCCGTGCAGGATGTTGCGGGCGAGGTCGACGAGGTCGGAGACGACCGCGCTCGCCGTCGGCATCATGCCCGCCCCCCGGCCGTAGAGGAGGATGTCGCCGCTTGCGTCCCCCGCGACCGTGACCGCGTTCAGGGTGCCGTTCACGTTGGAGAGGAGGTTTTCGAAGGGGATCATCGTCGGGTGCACGCGGATTTCCACCGCATCGCCCCGCCGCTTGCTGATGGCGAGCAGCTTGATCCGGTAGCCGAACTGCCCCGCGAAATCGATGTCGAGCGGCGTGATGTGGGAGATCCCCTCGATGAAGACGTCCTCGAGGTTGATGCGCATGCCGTAGGCGAGGGCGCTCAGGATCACGATCTTGTGGGCCGTGTCGTGTCCCTCGATGTCGAGCGTCGGGTCGGCCTCGGCGTAGCCCTCGCGCTGGGCCGCGGCGAGGGCGGCCGCAAAATCGATCCCCTCGTCGGTGATGCGCGAGAGGATGTAGTTGCAGGTGCCGTTCAGGATGCCCACGATCGAGGCGATCCGGTTTCCGACGAGCGCCTCGCGCAGGGTCTTGATGATCGGCATGCAGCCGCCGACGCTCGCCTCGAAGTAGAGATCGACGCCCTGCCGCGCGGCGGCCTCGAAGAGCTCGTTGCCGCACGAAGCGATGAGCGCCTTGTTCGCCGTGACGACGTGCTTGCCGCGGCGGATCGCCTGGAGAATGAACTCGCGGGCGATCCCGGTCCCCCCGATCATCTCGACCACGATCGCGATCTCGGGGTCCTCGAGGACCTCGCGGGCGTCGGCCACGAGAACGCCCTCCGGGAAGCGCAGGCCCCGGTCGCGCGCCGTGTCGATGTCGGCGACCCGCCGCAGGGCGAGCTCGGCCCCGAGCCGGGCCGAGATCACCTCCGAGCGCTCGAGCAACAGTTTCGCGACACCGGTGCCCACGGTGCCGCAGCCGAGAAGGCCGACCTGGATGCGACGCATGGTTCCTCGTTTCTCCTCGCGGGCGGCCGCCGGGCGGCGGATGCACGTTGCTTGCCGCCCACGGTCCCCGCTTTCACAGGATCCGCCGGATGCCGCGGACCGCCTGGTTGATGCGCATGGGGTTCTCGATCAGCGCGAAGCGCACGAACTCGTCGCCGTACTCCCCGAAACCCAGGCCCGGGGAGACGGCGACCCCGGCCTCGCGGATCAGAAACTTCGAGAATTCCACCGACCCCATGGCCCGGTACTTCTCCGGGATGCGCCCCCAGACGAACATCGTGCCGCGCGGCTTGGGGATTTTCCAGCCCGCGCGGTTCAGGCCTCGAATCAGGGCGTCGCGGCGCTCGCGGTAGGTCTCGCGGATCTCCCGCACGCAATCCTCCGGGCCGTTCAGGGCGATGATCGCCGCGATCTGGATCGGCTGGAACACCCCGTAGTCGAGGTAGCTCTTGATGCGTTTCAGGGCGGCCACGGTTTCGGGGTTGCCGCAGCAGAAGCCCAGCCGCCAGCCCGCCATGCTGTAGCTCTTGGAGAGGGAGAAGAACTCGACCCCCACGTCCTTCGCCCCCCGCGCCTGAAGGAAGCTCGGCGCCGCGTAGCCGTCGAAGACGAGGTCCGCATAGGCGAAATCGTGGATCACGAGGATGCCGTGTTCGCGCGCGAAGGCGACCACCTTCTCGAAAAAGTCGAGCGTGACCACCTCGGTCGTGGGGTTGTGCGGGTAGCTGAGGATGAGCAGCTTCGGCCGCGGCCAGGTCTGCTTGGTCGCCCGGAGGAGGTTTTCGAAAAAGTCCTCCCCCGGCCCGACCGGGATCCCGCGCACCTCGCCCCCGGCGATGATCGCGGAGTAGGGGTGGATGGGGTAGGTCGGGTTGGGGGTGAAGACGACGTCGCCGGGCCCCACGGCGACGAGGACGAGATGGGAGAGCCCCTCCTTCACCCCGATCGTGACGATGGCCTCGGTTTCGGGATCGATGTCCACGTCGAACCGGCGCTTGTACCAGGCCGAGATCGCATGGCGCAGCTTGGTGATCCCCATGGAGGCCGAATAGCGATGGTTCTGGGGCTTGCGGGCGGCCTCGACCAGCTTGTTCACGATGTGCGGCGGGGTGGGCAGATCGGGGTTCCCCATGCCGAGATCGACGATGTCCTTGCCGGACCGGCGCGCCTCCATCTTGATCTGGTTGACGGTGGCGAACACGTAGGGCGGCAGCCGGTCGAGTCTCGCGAAGCGGTTGCGCATGCTGTGGGCTCCTGTGGCCTAACCGGAGGCAGATAAATTTTGACTTCTATGCCGGGGTCTTGTATTTTTCAAGAGTTTTTGGGACGAAAAGGAGAACGCATGGACAAGCCGATCACGTACGCCGACGCGGGGGTCGACATCGAGAAGGCGAACGCCCTGGTTTCCTCCATCGCGCGGATCGTCCAGCAGACCCGGCGGCCGGGGGTGATGAGCGACATCGGCGGCTTTGCCGGCCTTTTCTCGATCGCGCACCTGGTCTCGCGCATGCAACATCCCGTCCTGGTGAGCTCGACCGACGGCGTCGGCACCAAGCTCAAGATCGCTTTCCTCATGGACCGGCACGACACGATCGGGGTCGACCTGGTCGCCATGTGCGTCAACGACATTCTCGTCCAGGGGGCGAAACCCTTGTTCCTGCTCGATTACCTCGCCACGGGACGAATCGACCCGGCGCGCGTCGAGGCCGTGATCCGCGGCATCGCCGAGGGCTGCCGGCAGGCGCGGTGCGCCCTGATCGGCGGGGAGACGGCGGAGATGCCGGGGATGTACGCCCCCGGCGAGTACGACCTCGCGGGGTTCGTCGTGGGGATCGTCGACAACAGCGAGATCATCGACGGGACCGCCATCCGCGTCGGGCACCGCCTGATCGGGATCGCCTCCAGCGGGCTGCACAGCAACGGCTACTCGCTGGTACGCAAGATCTGCTTCGAGCGGCTCAAGCTCTCCCCCGACAGCTACATCCCCGAGCTGCAGGCCCCGCTGGGCGAGGAGCTGCTCCGGCCCACGCGGATCTACGTCGACATCGTCTCCGCGTTGCAAAAGGATCTGCCCCTTCACGGCCTCGCCCACATCACCGGCGGAGGTCTCGTGGACAACATCGTGCGCATCGTGCCCCAATCCTTCGGGGTCCTCGTCCGCAAGGGAAGCTGGCCCTTGCCGCCGATCTTCTCCTTCCTGCAGGAGGCGGGCAAGGTGCCCGAGCACGAGATGCTCAGGACCTTCAACAACGGGATCGGCCTCGTGGCCGTGGTCCCCCCGGAGGCGGAGGCGGAGACGATCGACCGGCTTCACGCGATGAACGAGGGGGCCTGGGCGATCGGCGAAATCGTCGAACGCCACGAGGGTTCCGAGCGGCTGCTCTGGGGCTGAGCGCCGTCCGCGGCCATGTTCGTTCTCGGCATCGAATCCTCCTGCGATGACACGGCGGCGGCCGTTGTCGGCGAGGGGCCGCGCGTGGTTTCCTCGGTCGTCGCCTCGCAGGTCGAAACCCACCGCCCCTACGGCGGGGTCGTCCCGGAGCTCGCCTCCCGCCGGCACATCGAGGCCGTCTCCCTCGTCGTCCACGAGGCCGTGGAAAGATCCGGCCTGCGGCTCGAGGAGATCTCGGCGGTCGCGGCCACCCGCGGCCCCGGCCTCGTGGGCTCGCTCCTCGTCGGCTTCTGCTTCGCCAAGGGATTCGCCCTGGCCCGCGGGTTGCCCCTGGTCGGGGTCAATCACCTCGAGGCCCACGTGCACGCCCTCTTCCTGGAGGGCCCGGCGCCCGCTTACCCCTTCGTCGCGCTGCTCGCCTCCGGCGGCCACACGGCGCTCTACCTCGTCTCCTCGCCGTTCGGCATGGAGCTGCTCGGGCAGACCCGCGACGACGCCGCCGGCGAAGCCTTCGACAAGGTGGCGAAGATGCTCGGCCTCGGCTACCCCGGCGGTCCGGTGATCGAGCGGCTCGCCCGGCGAGGCGACCCCCGTAGCCACCCCTTTCCGCGTCCCGCCCTCGAAGGGCCCGGTTTCGATTTCAGCTTCAGCGGCATCAAGACCGCCGTCGTCCGGCGGATCGAACGGGAGATCCCCGCGACGGAGCAGGCCGCGGCGGATCTCGCGGCCTCTTTCCAGGAGGCCGTGGTCGAGGTGCTCGTGGAAAAGCTGCTGCGTGCGGCCGCGGCCAAGCGATGTTCCCGGGTTGCGGTGGTGGGCGGCGTGGCGGCGAACGGGCGGCTGCGGGAGCGGGTCGCGGCCGAGGCCGCCGCGCGCGGGATCGAAGCCTTCCTGCCGCCCCCGCGCTGGTGCGGGGACAACGCGGCGATGGTCGCGGCGGCCGGGCTGCATCTCGCCCGCGCGGGCCGGTTCTGCGGACCGGAGGCCGACGTGTTCACCCGCAACGGCTGACCGGCGGCAGGCCGACGGGTTCCCCGGCCGACGATTCCCCGGCCGGAGCGCAGCGAACGTCCCTGCGCCCGGTTTCCCCCGATCCCCTAAAGCATTCAGGCGATGCGGCGCTTGGCCTGAAGGATGCGCGCGACCGAGCCGAGGGCCTCCCCCCGGGCCGCTTCGCCGGCCGCCCGCAGCTCCTCGACGAGCACGTCGTGTGCGCAGGCGGCGCGCTCGGCGTCGCGGCAGACGAGGAGGAGATCGACCCCGGCGCGAAAGGCGCTGCGCACCGCCTCCGGGAAGGGGAGGGCCTTGGCGACGGCCCCCATGTTCAGGTCATCGGTGAGGGAGAGCCCCGTGTAGCCGAGCTTCCCCCGCAGCAGCTCCTTCGCCACGGCGCGGGAGAGGCTTGCCGGCCGCTCCGGGTCGATCCGGGGGACGAGGAGATGGGCGAGGAGGATGCCCGCGACCCCGGCGGAGACGGCCGCCCGAAAGGGGAGGAGATCGAAGGCCTCGAGAACCGCGGGGTCCTCGTCCAGCACGGGAAGATCCTCGTGGGAGTCGAGGCGGGTTCGGCCCAGGCCGGGGAAGTGTTTGGCCACGCTCAAGATTCCCCGCGATTGAAGCCCCGCGACGATGGCGACCCCCAGCCGGCTGGCCGTTTCCGGGTCGGATCCCAGGGCACGGCCTTCCATCACGCTGCCGAATCCGGGGGGGGCGATGTCGAGCACCGGCGCGAGGTTCGTGTTGATGCCCACCGCGGCGAGCTCGGCCGCGGTGACCGCGGCGAAGCGTTCGGCGTCCTCGGGCGAGGCGACCGGCGGGGTGTTCGGAAACTGGGTGAAGGGCGGGCCGAGCCGGGCGACCTTGCCGCCTTCCTGGTCGACGGCCACGATCAGGGGGGGAAGGCCGAGCGAGGCGGCGAAGCCCTGCAGGGCGGCGGTCAGCGCCCGGAGCTGTCCCGGCGAGGAGACGTTCCTGCGAAACAGGATGACCCCCGCGGGCTTGCAGCGAGCGATCAGGTCCGCGAGATCGTCGTCGAAGAGCAGGCCCTCGAAGCCGACGATCAACCGCTGGCCGGCGAGCCGTTCGCTGTCCCAGCCTCCCGGGTCCATGGCCAGGATGCCTTAGCACGGGGCGGCCCGGCTCGGCAAACGAGGCAGCGAACGGGGAAGATCAGGCGACGGCGCGGGCCTCCCAGGAAACGGGCGACCAGACCCCGGGCTCCTCGGGGAAGATCGGCCCGCGAAGGAGCGTGAGGGCCTCTTGGGCCGGAACGGGGGGCGAATAGTAATACCCCTGGCCGAAGTCGCAGCCGATTTCGAGCAGGACGCGATGCTGCTCCGCGGTCTCGACCCCCTCGGCGACCACCGTGAGATGGAGCTTGTGGGCGAGCGAGACGATCGCCTCCACGATGTTGCGGTTGTCGGCCGGCTCGAGGTGGATTCGCGAAATGAAGCTTTGGTCGATCTTGAGGATGTCGAGCGGCAGGCGCTGCAGGTAGCTGAGCGACGAATAGCCGGTCCCGAAGTCGTCGATCGCCAGCCGAATGCCGTGGTCCCTCAGGCGTTGCGCAAGGCGCACGGCCTCCTCGGAGTCCTCCACGAGGGCCGACTCGGTGATCTCCAGGCGCAAGCAGCCCGACGGGAGCCCCGTTGCGGCGAGCGTCTCCTGGAGCTCGTCGAGCAGCCCGGGCTGCAGGAAGTGGCGGCTCGAGATGTTGACGCTCACACTGACCTCGGATTTCAGGCGGCGGCGCCACTCGCAAGCGTCGCGGCAGGCTTCCTCCACGATCTGCTTCGTGAGCGGGAGGATCAAGCCGGTTTCCTCGGCCACGGCGATGAACTGCCCGGGGGGGATGAGCCCGCGCTCGGGGTGGGTCCAGCGCACGAGGGCCTCGAAGCCGCCGATGGTACCCGTCTGCAGGTGGACGATCGGCTGGTAATGGTTGCAGAATTGGCTGCGATCGATCGCCTTGCGGAGATCGGTCTCCTGCTGGAGCTGGCGGTGCGCTTTCTCGTGAATGCTTTGGTCGAAAACCTGGATCCGGCCGCGGCCCCGTTCCTTGGCGTGGTACATGGCGGCGTCGGCATCGCGGATGACGGCGTCGGGCTGGTCGTAGGAACCCGTTTCCAGGAGCATCCCGAAGCTCGCCGGGGCGAAGACCTCCCGGCCGCGAAGCGGGAAGGGCTCGCGCAGAAGCCCCTGCAGCCGCTCGGCGATCTCGACGGCGACCTCGGGCCGGTCGAGGTCGTCGAGCAGCACCACGAACTCGTCGCCCCCCAGGCGGGCGAGCACGTCGGTTTCCCGCAGGCCGCCGCGGATCCGCTCGGCGAAGGCGACCAGGAGCTCGTCCCCGGCGCTGTGGCCCAGGCTGTCGTTGATCAGCTTGAAGCGGTCGATGTCGAGGTAGAGCACGGCAAAACGATAGCCGGGCTTGCGCTTGGCACGCTTGATCGCCATCCAGAGATGCTCGAGGAAGAGGGCGCGGTTCGGGAGGCGGGTCAGGTTGTCGTGGAACGCCTGGAACCGGATGCGGCGCTCGGCCTCCTTGAGTTCGGTCACATCGGCGAAGGTGGCGACGCTGGCGCGGCTTTCGGGGATCGGGGCGAGCGTCACGAGCACATCGCGTGCGCCGCGGTCGCGGCCCAGGAACTGGCAGCCGAACGGCCGGCCGAACAGCGCATCCGGCGTCGCCTTGCCTCCCGGGCCGGATTCCTCGATCCGGCGGCGGCTTGCCTCGTCGATGAAGTCGAGCCAGGTTTTACGCTCCAGGATCTCGCGCGGCCGGTAGCCGGACATGGCGACGAAACGCGAGTTGGCGAGCGTGATGCGGTGGTCCTCCTCGACGATGATCGTGGCCGCGCCCGTGTTCTCGAAGATCGTGCGGTACTTCATCTCGGAAGAGCGCAGCTCCGCGGTGCGTTCGCGGACCTTCTGCTCGAGCGTCTGATTCGCCTCCTGGAGCTTCCGGTTCGAGCTGTTGACGCTGTGAACGAGGATCTGGGTGCAGCCGCTGATGAAGAGAATCACGGCCACGGTGAGGAGCGAGGAGGGCTTCCCCCCTCCGAGCGAGTAGTCGACGTAAAAGTAGAAGAGCGCCGCCCCCGAGCCGATGATCAACAGCCCGATGCGATCGAGCAGGCGCAAGGGTTTGGGGGCTTCCGTGTCCATGGGCCGCCGGGAATCCGGGGAATTGTCCCGGTCCGTGGTTAGGTTATCGGCCGCCGTGAAGCACCGCTTGAGCCGTTTTGGGGAGCCACCGCAAACGGGCCTCCCCGGCCGGGAGGCTTTCCCTCCCCCCCCCCAAAAAAAAAGACAGAGCCCGAATGCCCTGTCTTTTTCTCCCGGCTTCCCCGAATGCCGTTATTCTCGTGGGGTGTCTTCGCGTACCCTGTGGGTGGAAGCCCTCCAGAAAAGATGCACGCACACCCGAGAAGCCATTTGCCCCTTAAGGAAAGCAAACCTCATGCCAGAATGGTGGCAAAAAAATCATGTCGAAATTCCAAATGGATGGGGAAAACGGGGTCTTCCCCTCGTCCGGCCTGGGGCGGTAGCCGGGTCAAAATTTTGACGCCTCCGGGGCCTTTCCATCGCCCAGCTGGTAGAAGCGCACGGCGCGCTGATGCTCGTCGTAGGTGCGCGAAAAGTGGTGGGTGCCGTCCTTGCGGGAAACGAAGTAGAGGTAGGGGCTCGCGGCCGGGAAGAGCGCCGCGTGGAGCGATTCCTTGCCGGGGTTGGCGATCGGCCCCGGAGGAAGCCCCTGGATGAGGTAGGTGTTGTAGGGGGTGGGGGTTTCGAGGTGGCGGCGCGTGAGGTTGCCGTCGAAATTGCGGATCCCGTAGATGACCGTGGGGTCCGTTTCGAGGCGCATGCCCCGTTTCAGGCGGTTGTGGAAGACGGAGGAAATGAGGGGCCGCTCCGCGGGGTCGCCCGTCTCTTTTTCGATGATCGAGGCGAGCGTCACCACCTCGTGCCGGGTCATCCCCAGGGTCGCGGCGCGCTCCTCCCATTCCGGGGGGAAGGCGGCGCGGAACCGATCGACCATCGCGCGGAGGATGGCCTCGGCGCCGACGCCGCGGGGGAAAAAATAGGTCTCCGGGAAGAGGTATCCCTCGAGGGTGTCGGCCGGGACGCCGAGGCCGCGCACGAAGCCCGGATCACGCGCCCGGGACTCGAACTCGGCGGCGGAGACGAGCCCCGCTCGCTCCACGAGGGCGGCCACCTGGGCGAGCGTCCACCCCTCCGGGACGGTGAGGCGATGCCGGCGGACCAGGCCGCGCTCGAAGCGCAGGAGGATCTCGCGCGGGGAGAGTGCGGGCGAGAGCGCATACTCGCCGGCCTTGAGCCGCCGATCGACCCCTTCGAGCCGAGCGAGCAGCCGGAACCATAGGGCGCTTCGGATCAGGCCCTCTTCCTCGAGGCGTCGGGCGACGGCGGAAAGCCTCTCGCCGGGCTCCACGACGAAGGAGGCCTCTTCCTTCGCCTCCCCGGCCGGAGTCCGGGCGTGACGCTGCAGCTCGACCCAAGCCAGCGCGAGGAGGCCCAGGGCGACGAGGGGAAGGGCCGCAAGCCCGGCCGCAAGGAAGCGCTTCTGGTTCACGGGTGACCCCCGAACACGTCCGCTTCGTTCCCGCACGGAAGGCCCGTCCGCGGGCGGCTCAGCCTAAACGGATTTGCGGCCGGCTGTCAAAACAGGGTTGAAAACATCTGTTGACAGGAAGAAAATCCGCGAACTAATATCTCAATTCTTTCTTTCGCCCCACCCCCTTCCGGCGCGAGGGGGATCCCTGCTCAAGGAACCGGCGATGGCCAAGCCGAAGCTGAAACGGCATCTCATCAACCGCGACTGGTGCAAGGGTTGCGGGATCTGTGTCGAGCTTTGTCCCAAGCACGTGCTCGAGCTCGACGAACAGGACAAGGTCACGGTCGTGCGGCCGCAGGATTGCATCTGCTGCCGGCTGTGCGAGCTTCGCTGCCCGGATTTCGCGATCGAGGTGGAAACGGAGGAATGAGTCGGCCATGGGCAAGACCGTGAAATTCGTTCAGGGCAACGAAGCCTGCGTCGAAGGGGCCCTCTATGCGGGGCTCAACTTCTACGCCGGATACCCGATCACGCCCTCCACCGAGATCGCCGAGCTGCTCTCCCTCAAGCTTCCCCAGAGGGGGGGCAAGTTCATTCAAATGGAAGACGAGATCGCTTCGTTGTGCGCGATAATCGGCGCCTCGCTCACCGGCTGCAAGGTGATGACGGCGACCAGCGGGCCGGGGTTTTCGCTGATGCAGGAGGCCCTGGGCTACGCCGTCATGGCCGAGATCCCCTGCGTCATCGTCGACGTACAGCGCGGCGGCCCCTCGACCGGCATCCCCACCCACGTCAGCCAGGGCGACGTGAACCAGGCCCGATGGGGGACCCACGGCGACCACGCCATCATCACCCTCACCGCCTCCAACCACCAGGACGTCTTCGCCATCACCGTGGAGGCCTTCAACCTCTCGGAAACCTACCGCACGCCGGTGATTTTGCTTTTCGACGAGGTTGTGGCCCACATGCGGGAGAAGCTCGTTGTCCCCGAGCCCGGGGAGCTGCACACGGTGGAGCGCCTCAAGACCGCGGTCAAGGAGGGGGTCGACTACCACCCCTACCTCCCGCGCGAGGACGGGAGGCTCCCGATGTCCGACTTCGGCGGGGTTCACCGCTACAACGTGACCGGGCTCGTCCACGACATGTGGGGCTTCCCCTCGACCGAGCCCCGCGTGGTGCACGGGCTGCTCCGCCACCTCGTGGACAAGATCGAAAACCGCGCCCACGAGCTCGCCCGCTTCAAGGAATTTCACCTCGAGGATGCCGACATCGTGCTCATCTCGTACGGCTCCTCGGCCCGCTCCGCCCTTCACCTGGTGGAGGAGCGGCGGCGGCGCGGGGAGCGGATCGGGCTGCTCGAGTTGCAGACGCTCTGGCCGTTCCCGGCCGACGTCGTGCGCACGCGCTGCTCCCGGGCGCGCGCGGTGGTCGTGGTCGAGATGAACATGGGGCAGCTGCTTCCGTCGGTGAAGCTCGCGGTCGAGCGCCCCGACCGGGTCTTCCTCGCCAACCGCATCGACGGCGTCTTCATCACGCCGGCCGACATCCACAACATCCTGCGCATCATCCAGGGCAAAGGGGTCTGACGATGGCCGTCAAGGACTATTTGCGGGAGCGTTTCTTTCCCCACCTGTGGTGCCCGGGCTGCGGGCACGGCGAGGTGCTCGGCGGGCTCATCCGGGCGATCGAGCGGCTGGGCCTGAAGAAAAACGACATCGTCATGGTCTCCGGCATCGGCTGCTCCTCGCGGATCGTGGGCTATGTCGATTTCCACACGATGCACACGATCCACGGCCGCGCGCTCGCCTTCGCGACGGGGGTGAAGCTTGCGCGTCCGGAGCTCACCCTGATCGTGCCCATGGGCGACGGCGATGCCCTGGCGATCGGCGGCAACCACTTCATTCACGCCGCCCGGCGCAACATCGACCTCACGGCGATCGTGATGAACAACCGCATCTACGGCATGACGGGGGGGCAGTTCTCCCCGCTTTCGGGCGTCAACGTGAGCGCCACCACCGCCCCCTTCCGGACGATCGACAAGAGCTTCGACATCGTCGAGCTTGCCCGAGCGGCCGGCGCCACCTTCGTCGCCCGCTCGACCACCTACCACGCCCAGCACCTGAGCGAGGTGATCGAGAAGGCCATCCGGCACAAGGGGTTCTCGGTCGTCGAGGTCCTCACCCAGTGCCCCACCTACTTCGGCCGCAAGAACCGCATCGGGGACGCCCCCGAGATGGTCAAGTGGCTCAAAGACCACACCACCCCGGTCGGGTCCAAGGCCAAGCAGGAAAACCCGGAGCTGATCGAGCGCGGCATTTTCGTCGACATCGAGGCCCCGGAGTACTGCGAGGAATACGGCCGGATGGTCGAGCGCGCGATGGGAGGACGCCGGTGATGGAACGCTGCAGGCTCGTCTTTTCCGGCTCCGGGGGGCAGGGGGTCATCACCGCGGCCATCATCCTCGCCGAGGCCGCGGTGCTGCACGAGGGATTGAACGCCGTGCAGTCGCAGTCTTACGGGGCGGAGGCCCGGGGCGGGGCGACCCGCTCGGATGTGATCATCGCCGACACGCCGATCTACTACCCGAAGGTGCTGCAGCCGAACGTGCTCGTGTGCCTCACCCAGGAGGCCTACAACAAGTTCTCGGGGATCATCCGGCCCGGAGGCCTTCTCCTCACCGACAGCCGCTACGTCAAGACCCAGCGCAAGGTGGACGCCCTGCAGCGCGAGCTGCCGATGTATCGGACGGTCCTGGAGACGATCGGAAAGCCCATCGTCTTCAACATCTGCATGCTCGGGGCGCTTCTCGCCCTGACCGATCTCGTCCGGCCCGAGTCGATCCTCAAGGTGCTCGAAAGCCGGGTCCCGCCCGATTTTCTCGAGATGAACCGCAAGGCGCTCGAGCTGGGCATGCGGCTCGGCGAGGGCGCACGGGGTTAGCCGTCATCCGCCCCCGGAGACGGCGCGGGCGAACAGCCGGGCACGGAAGTCGAGTCCCGAAACAAACCCCGCCTCGAGATCCACGAACCACGCCGCCGTGAAGGAGCGCCGGTCGCAGCTCCAGAGCCTACGCTGGAGGCGATCGAAAGGGGCTTCGGTGCAGAAATCCGCCCCGTGCGGTGTCGGCGCAAGCAGCGTGAGCAGCTCCTCGACCGTCGGCAGCCTCCAGGAGCGGATGCCCGCCGCGCCTCTCCGGTTGAGTTCCTCGACGTAGGCGTGCGCCTCCCGCCAGCCGAGCGGGCAGGGGGATCCGCCGCGCTGCCAGAGAAGGCCGTTGGCGGTGTCGCGGAGGATCTCCGCGCCCACGGGCTCGAAGCCATGGCGGGCATAGACCGCGGGGCGCCGGAGCTCGTCCAGGCCGAAGCGGGCGGCGGCCTCGGCAGGGGGCACCTTGAGGGCCGCGGCGCGGGGCGGTGCGGCCGCCGCCGGCCGCTCCGGCGGGGGCGGGGTCATGAGCGCGCAGGTCCGCTCCGTGCGTCCCCTCCAGTCCGCCTCGAGGGCCTCGAGCGCCGCCTTCGCCGCGGCGGCCGAGGCGAAGCGGCGCGCCGGATCCGGGTCGAGCAGACGCCGAAACCACTCGTCCCAGCCCTCGTCGAGATCGGGGTTCAGGCGGCTGGGCACCACCGGCCCGGGGCCGGGAAGCCTTCCCGTCAGCAGGCGGTAGCAGGTCACGCCGAAGGCATACAGGTCGGCCCGCTCGTCGGCCTCCTCGGGATCCCGCTCCTGCTCGGGGGCCGCATACCAAGGGGAGCCGACGTTCAGGTGGGAGGGGCGTTTCACCCGCTCGCCGCGCAGCCGCGAGAGCCCGAAGTCGGCGATGCGGACCGCGCCGCGTTCGTCGAGGAGCAGGTTGAAGGGCTTGATGTCGAGGTGGACGATGCCGTGGTGGTGGAGGCAGAGGAGCCCCTCCAGGGTCTCGCGGGCGACGGCGAGCGCCCGATCGAGACGCAGGATGCGCGAGGGAAGCTCGGCCCGGCGGCGCTCGCCGATCAGGACGCCCACGTTCAGGAAATGGTAATCCATCACCGCGAAGGGGCGGCCGTCGGCCTCGTTGTAGTCCTGGACCGCCGCAAGATGGGGGTGGCTCAGGCGCGCCATCTTGATCGCCTCGGCGAGAAACATCTCGCGGAGCGCCTTCTCCCCGAGGAGCCGGAGGAGCAAGGGGTCGGGCTCGAGGCGCTTGAGGGCCGCCATGCGACCGATCGGCGGCAACTCCACCAGGTAGACGCGGCTCATGCCCCCCCGGCCGAGCAGGCCCCGGACGAGGTAGCGGCCGATGCGTTTCATCGGAGAAGCCTCCGCGCGTGCTCCTCGGGCAGCCCGCGGGCGAGGATCTTCGCCGCCGCGGCGGCGGCGTCGTAGGGCACGCAATGGATTTCCAGCACCGCTTCCCCGGCGTCCCAGACCGCGTATTTGGCGCGCGGGTCGCCGTCGCGGGGCTGCCCGACGCTGCCGACATTGACGAGGTAGCGCCCCTGCGGGTCGAGAGGGTGCTCCCCCGGCCCGAGCTCCTCCTCCCGGGCCTCCCGGCCCTCCAGGCGATGCAGGCCGAGAAGATGGGTGTGGCCCACGAAGCAGATCCGTTCCGGAAAGGATGCAAAACGGTCGCCGAGCTCGTAGCGGGGGATCTCGAAGAGGTAGGTGGTCGGCGAGTCGGGCGGGAAGCCGTGAACCAGGCGCACGCCGTGCACCGAGCGGAAGGGGGGCAGGGCGGCGAGGAAGGCGCGGTCTTCCGGAGCCAGCCACCCCAGGGTGAGCGCAAGCGAGCGGCGGGCTGCGGGGTTGAACCAGGCGAGGGTCTCGGGCTGCTTCGCCGCGAGCTCGTGGTTGCCGAGGACGGAGGGGATCCCCCGGCCGCGCAGCAGCCCCACGACCTCCTCGGGCTGGGCGCCGTAGCCGATGTTGTCCCCGAGGCTGTAGGCCGCGTCGACCCTCCGGGCCTCGAGATCGCGGAGCACGGCCTCGAAGGCGTCGAGGTTGCCGTGAATGTCCGAGAGCAGCGCGATCCGCATCCTCGCCGGTTGCGCCCCGTTCAACCCATCGTCCCGAGATACCAGCCCACGAGCTCGGGCCCCCGAAAGAGGTACGCGATCGCCCCGATCGCCAGAAACGGCCCGAAGGGGACGGCGGCCCGCATGCCCTCGGTACGCCGCAGCATGACCGCCAGCCCGGCGATCGTCCCGGAAAGCGAGGCGATGAAGAGCGTGACGGCGACCCCTTTCCAGCCGAGGAAAGCCCCGATCATCGCCAGCAGCTTGATGTCGCCGCCGCCCATGCCCTCGCGGCCGGCGAGCCGCTGGTAGCCCCAGGCGACGAGAAAGAGGACCCCGCCGCCGAGGAAAGCCCCTCCCAGGGACTCCAGCGGGGAGACCAGGCCGGGACCGAAGCTCACGGCCAGGCCGAGGAGGATCCCGGGCAGCGAGATCGCATCGGGGATGATGCGGTGGTCGAGGTCGATGAAGGTGACGACGAGCAGGGCGCAGACCAGCACGAAGACCACGAGGGCCGTGGCGCCGAGGCCGAAGCGCATGACCGTGAGGGCGCCGAAAGCGCCGGTCAGGAGCTCGACCAGGGGGTAACGCCAGGGGATGGGGCTGCCGCAGTCCCGGCAGCGTCCCCGGAGCAGGAGGTAGCTCACGAGGGGGATGTTGTCGCGGGGCCGGATGGGGCGGCCGCACTGCGGGCAGCGCGAGCGCGGCCGGACGATGGACATCGATTGCGGGAGCCGGTGGATGCAGACGTTGAGGAAACTGCCCACCATCAGCCCGACGACGAACCCGATCCATTCCATATCGTGACCGTTCCCGGAAGTGTCTTTCGTACCTCCCGCGGCCGCAGGCGGGAGGGCGGTTTTCCGCCTGCCGGGCCGCGCCGCGGCGCAGGCACGCATTTTCGGTTGCAACGCCGGCGGTTTGTTTTACAATATAGACGGTTTTTGACGAATTGCCCACCGCTTTTTCCGGTTGCGCTACCCGCAGGGGACCGCAACCGGCTTTTGTTCTGGAAGGAACGGGCAAGGACCCGAAATGGCCGAAGTCGATCGTGACGACCTGATCACCGTCCTCGAGGAGGAGCCCCCGCTCGCCGACATCCCGGATTCCCTGCCGCTTTTGCCGGTGCGCGATGTCGTCATCTTCACCGACATGCTGCTGCCGCTTCTGGTCGGCCGGGAAAGCTCGGTCCGCGCCGTGGAGGAGGCCGTGGCCGGCAAGGGGTTCATCTTCCTTTGCACCCAGAAGGACGCCGCCCTGGAGGCGCCGCGGGAGGAGGACCTCTACCGGGTGGGGACCGTGGGCCGGGTGCTCCGCGTGCTCAAGCTGCCCGACGGCCGCCTGAAGCTGCTCGTCCAGGGGGTGGCCAAGGGCAAAATCGAGCGCTTCACGCGCCGCCGCCCCTCCTTTCGCGTGCGGATCGCGCTGTTGCCGGAAGAGACGCCGCCGGAGGCTTCGCTCGAATCCGAGGCCCTGATGCGCAACGTGCGCGAGCAGACGGAGAAGATCCTCTCGCTCCGCGGGGAGTTGAACACCGACATCACCGCCGTCCTCCAGAACGTCGAGGAGCCCGGAAAGCTCGCTGACCTCATCGCCTCGAACATCCGGCTGAAAATCGAGGAGTCCCAGGCGCTGCTCGAGATCCTCGACCCGCTCGAGCGCCTGCGCAAGGTGAACGATCTCCTCAAGCGCGAACTGGAGCTCTCCGCGGTCCAGGCCAAGATCCAGTCCGACGTGAAGGACGAGATCTCCAAGAGCCAGCGCGACCACTTCCTGCGAGAGCAGGTGCGCGCCATTTACCGCGAGCTCGGCGAACAGGACGAACGGCTCGCCGAGATCGAGGACTACCGCCGGCGCATCAAGAAGGCCCGAATGAGCCGGGACGCCCAGGAGGAGGCCCTGCGGCAGCTCAAGCGACTCGAGCAGATGCACCCGGACTCGGCCGAGTCGACCGTCGTCCGCACCTACCTCGACTGGCTCGTGGACCTGCCCTGGAACCGCGGCACGCCGGAGCGGATCGACATCCCGCGGGCGAAGGCCGTCCTCGATCGCGAGCACTACGGGCTGGCGAGCGTGAAGGACCGCATCATCGAGCACCTGAGCATCCGCAAGCTCAATCCCCGCAGCCGGGGGCCCATCCTGTGCTTCGTGGGCCCGCCCGGCGTGGGCAAGACCTCCCTCGGCAAGGCGATCGCCCGCGCCCTGCAGCGCAAGTTCGTGCGCGTCTCCCTGGGCGGCCTGCGCGACGAGGCCGAAATCCGCGGCCACCGCCGCACCTACATCGGGGCCATGCCGGGCAGGATCCTCCAGGGGCTCAAGCAGGCCGGGGTCCGCAACCCGGTCTTCATGCTGGACGAGATCGACAAGCTGGGCCTGGACTTCCGCGGCGACCCCTCGGCCGCGCTGCTCGAGGCGCTCGATCCCGAGCAGAACGTCGCCTTCAGCGATCATTACCTCAACCTGCCCTTCGATCTCTCGCAGGTCCTGTTTCTGCTCACCGCGAACATCCCGGACACGATCCCCTCGGCGCTGCTCGACCGCATGGAACTGATCCCTCTTTCCGGCTACACCGAGGAGGAAAAGACGGCCATCGCGCGGCGGCACCTCATCCCTCGCCAGCTGCGGGAAAGCGGCCTCAAGGCCCGCCAGCTCGAGATCACCGACGAGGCCTTACGCCGCATCATCCGCCTCTACACCTGCGAGGCCGGGCTGAGGAACCTCGAGCGCGAAATCGCCTCCCTGTGCCGCAAGGTCGCCCGCCGGGTCGCCGAGGGGAAGAAGGACCCGGTCGTGATCACCGGCCGCAATCTGCCGCGCTTCCTCGGGCCGGCGAAGTTCATCCCTGAGATGGACCCGGAGGGGAGCCAAGTCGGCCTCGCCACGGGCCTGGCCTGGACCTCGGCGGGCGGCGAGGTGCTCTACATCGAAGCCTCGATCATGAAAGGCAAGGGCGAGCTGATCGTCACCGGCCAAATCGGCGAGGTGATGCAGGAGTCGGCGCGGGCCGCCGTGACGTACGCGCGGTCGACCCTGAACGGCAGCCTCGAGCGCCGGCTGCGGCTGGACGCCCGGGACATCCACATCCATGTGCCCGCGGGGGCCATCCCCAAGGACGGCCCCTCGGCCGGGATCGCCATGGCGACCGCACTGGTTTCCGTGTTGACCGGCCGGCCGGTGCGCGGGGATCTCGCCATGACCGGGGAGGTGACCCTGCGCGGGAGGGTCCTGCCGGTCGGGGGACTCAAGGAAAAGGCCCTCGGCGCGCTGCGCGCGGGCATCAAGACCGTGCTGTTTCCCCGCAAGAACGTGAAGGATCTCGAGGAAATCCCGGCGAACATCCGCCGCCGGTTGAATTTCCTGCCGGTCGAGACCATGGAGGAGGTGCTGCGCCAGGCCCTGGTCGACCCGCGCCGAACCGGCGGCCGACGCTCCGCGCGGAGCTCCTGAGGGCGCCCGGCCGAGACGATGCGCATCCTCGCCCTGGATACCTCGACGCGAAGCTGCTCCGTCGCCCTCCTCGAAGGGGAAGAGGTGGTCGTGGAAACGGCGGTCGGCGTCGCCCGCACCCACTCCGCGCATCTCCCGGCCATGGTGGAGCAGGCGCTCCGCTTGGCGGGCTGGACGTTCGGACGGCTGGAAGGGATCGTCGTCGGCGTCGGGCCGGGCTCCTTCACCGGGCTGCGGATCGGGATCGCGACCGCCAAGGGCATCGCTTACGCGGCCGGGCTCCCGTGCGTGGGGGTGGGGACGCTTGAGGCCCTCGCCGCCTCGCTTTTGCCCCGGGAGGAGACCCTCTGCGCCCTGATCGACGCCCGTCGCGGGGAGCTTTACGCGGCCGTTTACCGGGCCCAGGGCGAGCGGCTCATCCCCCTGCTCACGGAGCGGGCGACCCCGATTGCGCCGCTTCTCGCCGCACTCGAGGGCCCGCACCTCTTCATCGGCGACGGAGCCTTGCTGTACGCCGCGGAGATCCGCGCGGCCCTGGGGGACCATGCGCGGTTTGCCCCCGCCGGGCAGCACGCCCCCCGGGCGGGCGTGATCGGGCGGCTCGGCCGCGGGCTGCTGTCGCAGGCCGAGGCCGATCGGGGGTTGACGCTTCGGCCGCGTTACCTCCGGGCCGCCGACGCGGAGACGGCCCGGGGAGCGTGATCGCGGGCGGGGGGTCCGGGAAATCCGGTTGACAAGGATAACTCGTTAAGATAACTTGGCGAAATTCGATCGGGTCAGGAAACCGGAGGTCATGCAGAAGGATTACTCATGGGCCGATCCCCCGCAAAGGACGGCTTTTCCCGTGGCCCGGGCGGGTTACCCGTTGATCGCCGCCGCCGCCTTCGCCACCGGGGTGTTCGCGCTGCTGGGGCTTGCCGCGCCGGCGCTGCTCGGGATGGTCGCCACCTTTTCGATCGCCGGCTTTTTCCGGGATCCCGACCGCATCGTCCCCCAGCGCCCCGGCCAGATCGTCTCCCCGGCCGACGGCCGGGTCATCTCCGCCGATGTCGTCGCGTCGTGCCCCTTTCTTGAGGGGGCGGCGTTCAAGATCAGCATCTTCATGTCGGTGTTCGACGTCCACGTGAACCGCGTGCCCCACGAGGGGCGCGTGGCCGGAATACGCTACCGACCGGGGCGTTTCATCCCCGCGGACCGCGGCGAGGCCTCGAGCCGAAACGAGCACAACGCCGTGTGGATCGAGACGCCCGCGGGCGAGCGGATCTGCTTCGTCCAGGTCGCCGGGTTGATCGCCCGGCGCATCCTCTGCACCCTGCAGGAGGGCGAGGCGGTGAAACGCGGCCAGCGCTGCGGCATGATCTGCTTCGGATCCCGGCTCGACGTCTACCTGCCGCCCTCGGTTCGCCCCGCCGTCGCCGTCGGCGATCGGGTGCAGGCCGGAACCTCGGTGCTGGCCACCTTTTCCCAGGAGACCGCCCATGCCTGAGAAGAGCTTCCACGTCGCCGTCGCCGGGGCGACCGGCGCCGTCGGCAACCAGATGATCGCCTGCCTGGAAGAGGCGAACTTCCCCGTGCGCTCGCTTCGGCTGTTCGCCTCGGCCCGCTCGGTCGGGCGCACCTTGCGCTTCAAGGGGGAAACGCTTCCGGTCGAGGAGCTGCGCGAGGACTCCTTCCGGGGCATCGACATCGCGCTCTTTTCCGCGGGCGGCAGCGTGAGCGAGAAATTCGCCCCGCTGGCCGCCGCCGCCGGCTGCGTCGTCGTCGACAACTCCAGCGCCTGGCGGATGGACCCCGAGGTCCCCCTGGTGGTGCCGGAGGTGAACCCGCACGCGGTGGCCGGCTACCGGCGCAAAGGGATCATCGCCAACCCCAACTGCTCGACCATCCAGATGGTCGTCGTGCTGAACCCGATTCACCGCCGCTACGGCATCCGCCGCGTCGTCGTCTCGACCTACCAGTCCGTGTCGGGGACGGGAAAGAAGGCGATCGAGGAGCTCTTCGACCAGACCCGGGCGCTGCTCAATTTCCTGCCGGTGCCTCGATCGGTCTATCCCCACCGGATCGCGTTCAACTGCCTGCCGCAGATCGATCGCTTTCTCGACAACGGGTACACCAAGGAAGAAATGAAGATGGTGAACGAGACCCGCAAGATCCTCGAGGACGAGACGATCGGCGTCACGGCGACCACCGTGCGGGTGCCCGTGTTCTACGGCCACTCGGAAGCGGTGAACGTGGAGACCCGCAAGCCTTGCCCGCCGCAGGAAGTGCGCGAGCTCCTCTCGCGGTCGCCGGGGGTCCTCGTGGTCGATGAGCCCTCGGCGGGGCGTTACCCGATGCCGATCGACGCCGCGGGCCAAGACTTGACCTGGGTCGGCCGGATCCGGCGGGACGAGTCGGTCGAAAACGGCCTCAACCTCTGGATCGTCGCCGACAACATCCGCAAGGGGGCGGCGACGAACGCCGTGCAGATCGCCCAGCTTCTCGCCCGCGACCATCTCTGAAGACAGGCGTGTCCGGAACGGGGGCCCCCGCGGCCGGCGGGGGAAGGGCGTTTCTTTTCGGAAAACGCATCGGGGATCAGGAAACAGGAGAGCATTGCCGTGGAACGCATCCCGGTCACCCCGGAGGGTTACGAAGCCATCCGGCGCGAATTGGAAAATCTGAAACGGGTCATCCGGCCCGAAAACATTCGGGCCATCGAGGCCGCCCGGGCGCACGGGGATCTCAGCGAGAATGCCGAATACGCGGCGGCCAAGGACCGCCAGGGATTCATCGAAGGACGCATCAGCGAACTCGAGCACAAGCTGGCGCACCTGGAGGTGATTCGTCCCGAGGACGTGGCCCGGGACCGCGTGGCTTTCGGCTGCCGGGTCCGCCTCGAGAACCTCGAGACCGGCCAGGAGGTCGAATACCGCCTGGTCGGGCCCGACGAGTCCGACGTGGAACGCGGGCGTCTCTCGGTGACTTCGCCGATCGGCCGGGCGCTGCTCGGCAAAAAACCCGGCGACGAGGTGACCGTCGACGTCCCCGGCGGCCGGCGCCGCTACGAGTTGATCGAGATCCTGTGAGCCTCCGACCGCGCGGGCGCATCGTGCCCGAGGACGCCGGCCGGGGGATCGCTGCGGGAGGACGTGAGGCATGGCCAGAATCACCGTCGAAGACTGCTTGAGAAAAGTGAACAACCGATTCTTGCTCGTCAACCTGGTCGCCAAGCGCGTGCGCCAGATCCGGGAAGGGTCGGATTACCTCGTCACCGCACCCAAGAACGAGGACATCGTGATTTCGCTGCGCGAGGTGGCGGCCGGGCGCATCCGCCTCAAGGAACCGGCCCCGGCCTTGGAAGAGCAGGAGACGTGAGGGCGGCGGGGCCGGAATACAAGGCCCTAAACCGCGCGCTGGGGAAAGCGCTCCACGACTACGAGATGATCCGGGAGGACGACCGCATCCTGGTCGGCCTCTCGGGAGGGGCCGACAGCCTTTCGCTGTTGTGGATGCTGGCCGAACGCCGGCGCCGGGTGCCCGTCCGCTACTCGCTGCGGGCGGTTTACCTCGAGCCGGGCTTCGGCGGAGGGATGGAGCAAGCGCTCGAAGATTTCTGTGCGCGCCTGGAGGTGCCCTTCGTGTTCGAACGGACCGACTTCGGGATCCGGGGACACAGCGCCGAGAACCGGGAAAACCCCTGTTTTCTCTGCTCCCGCCTCCGCCGCAAGCGGCTCTTCGAAATAGCCGACGGGTGGGGGTGCCGCACCCTCGCCCTCGGGCACAACCAGGACGACATCATCGAGACCCTGCTCCTGAACATGTGCTATGCGGGAGAGATCGGCACGATCAAGCCGCGTCAGGATCTTTTTTCGGGGCGCTTCACCGTCATCCGGCCCTTGGCCTACGTGCCGGCCGCTCTCATCCGCCGTTTCGCCCGGAAGCAGGGGCTGCCGGTCGCGGGGAACCCTTGCCCATCCGCGGGGCGTTCGCGGCGCGCCGTGATCCGGCGGCTGTTGTCCGACCTCTACCGCACCAACCCCAAGGTGCGGGGCAACCTTTTCCATGCCCTGAGGAACGTCCGCCGCGACTATCTCCTGCCATGACCATCCCCGACGTTCAAAGCGAGCGCGACTTCCGCAACATTCCGATCAACCAGGTCGGGATCAAGAACCTGCGCTACCCGATCACGGTGCGCGACCGACGCGACGGCTTCCAGCACACGGTCGCGACGATCAACATGTACGTGGACCTGCCGCACGAGACCAAGGGCACGCACATGAGCCGTTTCGTGGAAATGCTCCACGCGCTCAAGCCCGAGGTTTCGCTCAAGAAATTCGCGGTCATCCTGGAAACCATGAAGCGGCACCTGCAGGCGGCCTCGGCCCACCTGGAGATGTGTTTTCCCTACTTCATCGAAAAGAAGGCGCCGATCAGCCTGGCCGCGGGGCTGATGGATTACTCCTGCCGCATCGCCGGATCGAGCGACGCCTCGGGCAAGGTGGATCTGCTCTCCGAGGTCGTCGTGCCCATCTCCTCGGTCTGCCCCTGTTCCCGGCAGATCAGCCGTTTCGGGGCGCACAACCAGCGCGGGGAGGTGCGGCTCGCCCTGCGCTTCAAACGCTTCCTCTGGCTCGAAGACATGATCGAGCTCGTCGAGTCGAGCGCTTCGAGCGAAGTCTACTCCGTTCTCAAGCGGGTCGACGAGAAGTGCATCACCGAGCGCGGCTACCAGAACCCCAAGTTCGTCGAGGACATCGTGCGGGACATCGCCCGGCGCCTGGTGTCCGACCCCAACATCACCTGGTTTTCGGTGAGCGCCGAGAACTTCGAATCCATCCACAACCACAGCGCCTACGCCCACATCACCTCGGGCTGAAGGGCGAAAGCGCCAAGCCGCGGTGTCCGAACGCCGCCGCCGGCCGCGGCGGCCCCGGCTAGGGCAGATCGAGCACCAGGGTCACCGGCCCGTCGTTCACGAGGTGGACCTCCATGCGGGCCTGGAAGCGCCCCGAGCGGACGTTCACGCCGCGCGCGGCCAGCCGGGCCACAAACTCCTCGTAGAGCCTGCGGGCCTCCTCGGCCGGGGCCGCCCGGGTGAAGGAGGGCCGGCGGCCGCCGCGGCAGTCGGCCGCCAGGGTGAATTGGGATACCACGAGCGCCTCCCCGCCGGTCTCGAGGAGGGAGCGGTTGAAGCGGCCCGCCTCGTCTTCGAAGATCCTCAGGTTAGCGACCTTTTCCGCAAGCTGATCGGCCTGCCGTTCGGTGTCCCCGCGTTCCACCCCGAGCAGGACGAGAAGCCCCGCACCGATCCGCGCGACCTTCTCTTCCGCCACCCGAACGCTCGCCTCGCTGACCCGCTGTACGACTGCGCGCATGGCGCCTCCTCGAGCTCCCCGGGGTTCGAGGACCGCAAACGACCCCGGATTCCGTAAAGAAAAGGGGGACGAAGGCCGATATTCCCACTGCACGCCCCTTCCCGGAGGGCTTTTCACGACATGGGCATGGAACCGATCCTCGAGCGGCCGGGTCCCCGCGCGGCCCGCCCGCGCCCGGTCCCCGGCGCCGCCCCGCGCGGCCTGCGCCGGGCGACCCTCCTGGCGCTCGACATTCGCGGCTTTTCGACGATCCTGCGGCGGGAGGGGGCGCTGAGGGCGTTCGATCTGCTCGAGCGCTTTTTCGCCGCGATGGGCGAAGCGGTGGCGCACGGCAAGGGTCGGGTCGACAAGGTTCTGGGAGACGGGTTGCTCGCCCTCTTCGAGGACGTTTCCGGCACGTGCCCCCACGCCGACCGGGCCGTGCTCGCCGCGCTCGAGATGCGCCGCCGGCTCGAGGATCTGAACCGGCTGTTCCAGGCCGAACACGGGGTCCGCCTGCGCACCGGCTGCAGCATCGAAACCGGCGAGGTCGCCTGCGGCGAGATCGGGGTCGGGGGACGCCGGGAGACGGCCGTGATCGGCGCGCCGGTCAACGCCGTTTTTCGCCTGCAGCGGCTCTTACGGGCCATCCCCGACGGCATCCTGCTCGGACCGGCAACCCTCGAGGCCGCCCGGCTTCCCTTCGCGGTGAGGCCGCTCGAGGTGCCCGCCGGCCTGCGCCGTGCGCTGGGGCATGTCATCGTCTACGAGCTCCTGGGCGTGGGCGACGCGGCGGCCGCCCCCCTTACTTGACAAAGGCAGGGGATCCCTTTAGAAGCCGGCGAAGGCGTCGCCGCCGCCACGGCCGTGCCCGTGGAGGTCCGGGCGGCGCGCGGGGAAGAACCGATGAGCGCCGAAGCGCCCGCAAGCTATCCGGGATCCCTGAAAGGCCATTTTCTCATGGCCATGCCCGGGTTGCTGGATCCGAATTTCTCGCAAACCGTGACCTGCATTTGCGAGCACACGGAAGAGGGCGCCATGGGCATCGTGGTGAACCGGCTGATCGAAGGGCTGCGGATGAAGGACATCTACGAGGAGCTCGACATCCGCTATGTCCCCTCCGAAGCCGAACGCCCCGTTCACCTGGGGGGGCCGGTCCACGGCGGGGAGCTCTTCGTGCTGCACGGGCCGCCTCTTTCCTGGCAGTCCACCTTGCAGGTCACGGAGCGGATCGCGCTGAGCAATTCGCGGGACATCCTCGAGGCGATCGCCCGCGGCGAGGGGCCCTCCCGGGTCTTGATCAGCCTCGGGTGCGCCGGCTGGGGGCCGGGGCAGCTCGAGTCGGAACTCCGGGAGAACGCCTGGCTGACGCAGCCGGCGTACGAGGAAAACCTGTTCCATCTGCCCGTCGACGAGCGCTGGTCCGCGGCGCTGAAAAAGATGGGGGTGGACCCGGCGGTTCTCTCGGGGACCGCCGGTCACGCCTGAGCGGAACTCCTCCCTGCGGCGGATTCCCGATTTCTGGCTTTTCGTTTCTTGCGGCAGGTCTTGTCGGCGCGCACGAAGGCGCACAAGTGAGGGTTGTTGTGTTCCTTGCAATGGAGGGGGTTCTGCAGGGGGCAATCCGGATGTTTCGCGGTCATGGGCCGGCTTCCTTCATCCTGAGGGCTCCACGGGAAGGGGCGGGCGCGGTGCAAGGCCCGGCCGCACATGCGGCGTATAGCATGGCCCGTGCGAAACGGCAAGGCGTCCGGAACCACCGGCGCCCGCAAGGGGGAGCGAAACGACCATGATCCTCGCCACGGAGTCGGAAGTCCGGCGCACGGTGCTCGAGGCCTGCCGCGGGCTCGAATCCCTCGTTCGCGAAGCCGAGGACCTCGGCGGAGCCGGGGAGGCGTCCTTGCAGCAATGGAAGGATCTCCTCGGCGAGCTGCCCGGCCGGCTCGAGGAGGGGGTGCTGCGGGCGGCGGTGGTCGGCCCGATCAAGTCGGGCAAGAGCACGTTCCTCAACTGCCTTTTGGGGGAGGAGGTGCTCAAGCGCGGCGCGGGCGTGGTCACCTCCATCATCACCCGCATCCGCCGGGGCGAGCGGCGGGAGGCCCGGCTCGTCTTCAAAACCTGGCCCGAGGTGAACGAGGAGATCCGACAGGCGATGATCCTGTTGCCGGGGCAGGCCGAGAATCCCGCAGACGGCGGCTTCGACCTGCGCCGCGAGCGCGACCGCCTCGCCCTGGGCCGAGCCCTTGCGACACTCGCCGTCGAGCAGCGCGTGTCCGAGGACGCCCTCGACAGGAACCTCGTTTTGCTCTCGGCCTACCTTCGGGGCTACGAGACGGTCCGCCCCGTTCTCTCCGAGCAACCCGCCGAGCAGCGCTTCGCGGGGGAGCGCTTCCTCGAGCACTGGACCTTCTCGGGCGACGAGGCCCACGCCGTCTACCTGAAGGACATCCAGCTCGAGGTGGCGGGCGTCCCCTCGGCCAACCTCGAGATCGCCGATTGCCAGGGCAGCGATTCGCCCAACCCGCTGCACCTGGCGATGATCCAGGACTACCTGCATCGCGCCCACCTGTTGCTCTACGTCATCAGCAGCCGCACCGGGCTCCGGCGCGCCGACGTGCAGTTCCTCTCGATGCTGCGCCGCATGGGGATTCTCGAAAACGTGCTCTTCGTGGTCAACGTGGACTTCAACGAGCACCCCACGCTCCAAGAGCTTCTCCGGCTGCTCGAACGGGTGCGCGGAGAGCTCTCGCTCCAGGTCGCCGAGCCCGCCCTGTACGCCTTTTCTGCGCTCTACCACCTTTTTTCCCGCCTCGAGGAGCACCTCTCGCCCAAGGAGCGCAAGCTCCTCGAGGGATGGCGGGCCGATGCCGACATGACCGCCTGGTCCGAGCGGGAGATCGGCCGTTTCCAGGAGGAGCTCGATCGGCTGATCGAGCGCCAGGCCGGGCGCCTGTTCTGGCGGAACCCCGTCGAGCAGCTGCGCGGAATCGCTGCGGGCCTGTCGCGCTGGGCCTCCGTGGCGGGCGAGCTTCTCGGCCGCGACGCCGAGGACGTGCGACGGCTCAACGGCCGCCTGCGGCGCCGCAGGGAGCGCTTCGCGGACCTGAGCGGGCTGCTGCAGGCCGCCCTGGCGGGGGCGCTGCCCCAGCTGCGCGAGGAGCTGAAGGCGGACGTCCATCGCTTTCTCGACCCGCAGTCGGGCGAGGTGATGGCCGCTCTTGCGGCATTCATCGACGGGTACCGCTTTCCGGATCCGCCGGTTTCCTCTTCCGCGGGCAAGACGGGGTTCTCGCAGGCCCTCTATCGGTCTTTCCAGGAATTCAAGCAGGCCCTCGACCGGTTCATCGCGGAAGAGGTGACACCGGACATCGTGCGTTTCGTCAACGCCGCCGAGCGCAAGATCGAAACCCGCCTCGCCGCCGTCGCCGCCCCTTACCGCGGATGGATCGAGGAGGCCTGCGAGGCGATGCAGCGGGAGCTCGGGGAGCTCGGCCTCGCCTTCGAGTGTCCCCCGCCGGATCCGTTGCCCTCGGTCGCCGCGTTCCTGGAGGCGGCGCACGCCCGCATGCCGACCCTGTCGGCCGGGATCGGCTACCCCGCGAAGATGCGCTCCGAGGCCCTCTTGCGCCTGGGAGTCTACCGCGTCGTGGGGAAGGTGAGGAAGGTTCTCCAGAAGCCGGAGAAGGAGGGCGCGGCCGATCTTCGTGCCTTCCGCGAGGCCATGGCCCGCCTCCGGCGCGAGACCCGGGAGGCGCTGCGGTTCCAGTTCACGGATTTCCGCGAAAACCTCAAGTTCGCCCACCTCTTCCGGGTAGCCGACGAGGCGGCCCGCCTGCTTGTTCGACGCTTCGAGGAAAGGCTGGGATTTTACGCGGCGGATTTCGGCGGGATCGCCGAGCGTCTCGAGGCCTCAGGCGGCCGGAAGGAAGAAACCCGGAAGCGACTCGAACGCTTGCACGACCGCTGTCGCGAGATGATCCCCCCCCTGGAAGAGCTCCGCGTCGCCGTCTCCAGCCGGCCCGGGTGAAAGTCGCCGCGACCCCGACCCCCTTCAGCCGGCGGGGCCGGCCCCGGGGGTGCCGCGGGAGGAAAGCAGCGATTCCAAGCGCTTTCTTGCGAACTCGATTTCCGGGTCCAGGGCGAGCGCCGTCTGCAGTGCGGCGATCGCCTCTAATTTTCGGCCCAGCTCGGCGAGGTTGACGCCCAGGTTGGCGTGGTCGATCGCCGACCCGGGGTCGAGTTCGATCGCCCGGCGGAAGGCCGTCGCCGCTTCCTCGTAGGCCCCGAGCTTGTAGTGGCAGAAACCGATCAGGTTCAGAAGATCGGTTCGGTCGGGGTCGTGCTCCAGCCCTTTCCGCAACCCGGAGATCGCTTCCGCGTAGCGGCCGCATTCCTTGAGCGCGGCGCCCAGATGGCTGTAGATCCCGGCCGTTTCCGTGGGATGCGGGTTGCGCTCCAACGCTTCCCGGAACCCGGCGACGGCCTCCTCGGGCCGCCCGGCGCGAAGCAACGCGAGCCCGCGGTAGAAGGACACGTAGTAGCGGCCCGGCAGCCGGCGCTCGAGGTCGGCGAGCAGCGCGAGCGCGTCCTGGGGCGCCAGGTGGTTGGCGGCGTGCCGCGCGGCGAAGAGGGCAACGCTCGTCGAGCGCGAGCGCTCCCGGAAGTGGGCCCCCGGCACGATCACGTAGCAGGCCGGTATGCGAAGCCGCGGATGGGTCGTGTCCACGACGAAGGCCTCGAGCCCCGCGCGGCCGAGCGCCTCCAGGCAACGCTCGATTTCCGTTTTCATGTTGGGGTGGGAAAGGTCCGGCAGGGCGTCGAGATCGACCTGGGCTCCGGGTTCGAGGATCCAGCGCACCTCCTCCAGGGTTGATGGTTTGGGCAGTCCGCTCGGCACGTAGCGGCCGGCGGTGTCGAAGTCGCCGGCGAGCTGAGCCGTCTCGGTGAGCGCGCGGGCGAGGGCCTTCACGGGGCTGGGGGTCGTGCCGGCGGTCCAGACGATTTCGCTTCGCCGCGGGAAGGTGGCGGGGTCCCAGGCGATCACCCCAACCGTGGGGATGCCCGAGTCGAGCGTGAGGTCCGAGAGACGGAGCTCGACGCCGCAGGCGGAAAATCGGTCGAGCAACCCGCGAACGACCGGGTCCCGCACCGACTCCGGCCGGATGCCCGGCACGGGAAGGCGCTCGTGGCAGACCCGGCTGCAGACGTGGCGCTCCACGACCTCGCAGAGCCCCTGCAGCAGGGCCTCCTCGAGGCAGTTGCCGGCGGAGGGGCCGTTGAATTCGTTGATCGCGAAAAACCAGTCGAAGGGGATGTACACGAGACGCCCCCGGGCCAAGTCGGTCGCCGCCGTCCAGCGCAAGGGAAGAGCATCGAACAACCGGCGCCCGGCGTCGAGGTCGTCGGATTCGTCGTGCACGGAGCGGGCGATGTAATCGAACTCCATGGCCTGCGGCCCGATTTCGGCCCGGGTGGCGACCCGGAAAGCGTGCGGGTTGCCGGCGAAGCTGAAAAAGCTGTAGCGCTCGGCAAGCTCCATCACGGCGCTCGCCTCGGCCTGCTCCGGCGTCGCCCCTTTCCCCATTTGCTTGAGCGTGCCGATGACCGCGCGGGCGTCGCTGCCGCAGCGGCTGATGAAGACCGGGATGCCCAGTCGGCCGCGGTCGATGCGGCGGGTTTCCTCGATCAGGCGGATCCCGGCGCGCTTCACCCGCTCGCGGAATCGCACGAGCGTCTCGCCCGGGGCGATGAGCTTGTCCTGGTCATCACGGTGGGTCTTGAAGGCATCGTTCAGGACGAGGGGGTGCACGGCGGCCCTTCCTTCAGGCGGCGGCGGGGGAGGAAATTTTTCATTGACCATTTTGTCGAATCCTGATATGCAAACTAGGTTCATGTGGGGATGTAGCTCAGCTGGGAGAGCGCGGCGTTCGCAACGCCGAGGTCAGGGGTTCGATCCCCCTCATCTCCACCAAGCTTCCCGGGATTTTTCGATCCGCGGTCGCAGCCGCCAGAGTCGGCGACCCTACCACAATCGTCTGCAGCGGGAAAGATGATTTTCGGGCCGCCGACGCCGCGCGACCTTGCCGGAACGAAGACCCAAATCGCGGGTGGCCGCCCCCAGGCGGCCACCCGAGTTTTTTCCGCGACAGGCCGGCCCGAGGGGAAGGCCCGTGCCGAGCGGGGGAAGGAACGGCGCCATGGAACGCAAAGCGGAAAGTGAGCGCAAGACACGCGAAACCGCCGTCTCCGTCGCCCTGTGCCTCGACGGGGAGGGCCGGGCCGAAATCGACACGGGCATCCCGTTTTTCGACCACATGCTCACCCTCGCTGCGGTTCACGGCTTTTTCAACCTGACCCTCAGGGCGCGGGGAGACCTCGACGTCGACCGCCACCATACGGTGGAAGACGTGGGGATCGTGCTCGGCGAAGCGATCGACCGGGCGTTGGGGGAACGCCAGGGCATCCGCCGTTACGGGTACGCCGTCACCCCCATGGACGACGCCCTCGCCTCGGCGGCGATCGACCTGTCCCGTCGGCCCTATCTCGTGTTGCGGCTTCCCGCCGGAACCCCCCCGTGGGAGGACCCGCGCACGCTCCCGGTCGAGGAATTTTTCCGCGCGCTCGTGCACCGTGCGGGGATGAACCTGCACATCGACGTTCCCTACGGCCGCAACGGGCATCATATTCTCGAGGCGGTCTTCAAATCCTTTGGTCGCGCCTTGCGACAGGCCGTCGAGCCCGATCCCCGCGTTCAGGGGGTGCGGTCCTCCAAGGGCGTCCTCTGAACCCTCGCCCGCGGACCCGCGCCGCGCTGCACGGAGGAAGGCTGCGCCCCATGCTGTTCATCCCCGCGATCGACCTGCGAAACGGGCGTTGCGTGCGTCTGTTTCAAGGCCGCTTTGACCGGGAGACCGTCTACTCGCAAGACCCCGAGGCCACCGCGCGCCGCTGGGCGGAGGCGGGCGCCCGGCTCCTTCATGTCGTGGACCTCGACGGCGCGGCGGGCGATCGATCGGCGAACCGCGAGGCCGTCCGCCGCATCCTCGCCGCGGCGGGGATCCCCGTGCAGGTCGGAGGCGGCCTGCGCGACCGGGACACGGTCCGGCGCATGCTGGAGGAGGGGGCTGCGCGAGTGATCCTGGGAACGGCCGCGGCGGTTGACGAGAAGCTGCTCGCCGGTCTCTGCCGCGATCACCCCGGGCGCATCCTGGTCGGCATCGACGCCCGCGAGGGGCGTGTGGCCGTGGAAGGGTGGAAACGCCAGACGGATACTCCCGCCGTCGAGCTGGCTCGCCGGGCCGAGGGGTGCGGCGCCGCCGGCATCGTCTTCACCGACATCGGCCGCGACGGGACCCAGGCCGGGCCGAACCTTCTCGAAACCCGCCGCCTGGCCGAGGCGGTGGGGATTCCGGTGATCGCCTCCGGCGGGATCGGCTCCCTCGATCATCTGCGGGCGCTCCTTCCGCTGGAGGAGGTGGGGGTGACGGGGGTCATCTGCGGCAAAGCCCTCTACAACGGGGCGATCGATTGCCGGGAGGCGATCGCCCTCCTCGAGGGGCGAGCCGGGGGGCCGGGGGGCGTTGCTTGACAGCCGCGGCACCGAACCTTAGGTTTCAAAAATTCAATACGTTGGAACGCCATCCCCCTGCAGCGCGGCCGACCCGCGCCCCGGTCCTCCAGGCGGCGCCGCCGGGCACGGGAGAACCGGGCCGGGAGGCCGAAGCGGCTGCAGGCCGAATGGAAAAGCGGGCGACCTTGATCCCGGAAGACAAAATCGCCGCCATCCGCCGTGCCGTCGACATCGCCGAGGTGGTCGCCGAGACGGTGACCCTGCGGAAGGCGGGGAAAAACCTCCTGGGGCTTTGCCCGTTTCACGCCGAGAAAACCCCCTCCTTCACCGTGAGCCCCGAAAAGCAGATCTTTCACTGCTTCGGCTGCGGCGCGGGGGGAAATGTGTTCAGCTTTCTCATGCGCCGGGACGGCCTCTCCTTCCGCGAAGCCGTCCGCCTGCTCGCGCGGCGCGCGGGCATCGACCTTCCGGAAGGGCTGCCCCCGAAACCGGGCCGCCGGGAGGAGGAGACCGAGCTTCTCCATCGGGCGAACCGCTTGGCGGCCGAATTTTACCACCGATGCCTGTGCCGGGAGCCGGCCGGGGCGGCCGCCCGGGAATACCTCGCGCGGCGCGGGGTTTCGGAAACCGCGATCGCGAATTTCGAGCTGGGCTATGCCCCGGCATCGTGGGACGCGCTCATCGCTTACCTGACCCGGCGCGGCCTCGGCATCGCCCTCCTCGAGAAGGCCGGCCTGGCGGTGCCGCGCAAGAACGGAAGCGGGCACTACGACCGCTTCCGCAACCGGATCGTCTTTCCCATCCGCGACGAGCAGTCGCGGGTGGTCGCCTTCGGCGGCCGGGTGCTCGACGCCTCGACCCCCAAGTACCTCAACTCCCCCGAAACGCCCGTCTACCGCAAGCGCGAGACGCTCTACGGGTTCGACCGGGCTCGGGAGGCCTGCCGCGCCCAGGGCGCGGCCTTCATCGTGGAGGGCTACCTCGACCTGATCGCCCTTCACCAGCGGGGGATCGAAAACGCGGTCGCGACCTTGGGAACCGCGCTCAGCTTGGAGCAGATCCACCGCCTCTCGCGGGTCGCGGGGCGCTTGATCCTGGTCTACGACTCCGACGAGGCCGGGCTCCGTTCGGCGCGGCGCTGCATCGACCTCTTCCGCAAGGCGCATGCCGATTTTCGGCGCGGCGACGTCTTCCGGGAGGAAGAGGCCGACACGCAGATCCTGGTTCTGCCGCAAGGCCACGACCCGGATTCCTTCGTCGGCCGCCACGGCGCCGAGGCGTTTCTCGAGCTCGCCCGCAGCCGGGCCATGAGCTTGGTGACGTTTCTGATCGAAAACGCCGTGCGCACCCACGGGCTCGGCACGGAGGGAAAGATCCGCATCGTCCACGAACTGATCCCGACCCTGCGGGAGATCGACGACCCCGTCGCCCGGGCCCTGTATGTGCAGAAGCTCGCCGAACGGATCGGCCTTGCCGAGACGGTGATTCTCGAGCGCCTGAAGGCGCCTGCCCCCGAAGCGACGAAGCCTGCGGCGGTGCCTCGGGCCGCCGCCCCTTCGGCGGCCGACCGGATGGAGGAGCGGCTCGTCGCCATGATGGTGCAATTTCCGGAAATCCTCTCCGAAATCGACGTCGAGGCGGTTCTCGCCGAGTTCCGCGACCCCGAACTTCTCGCAGCGGCCCGGACGATCCTCGACCATGGACGCGAAGCTCCGGATCGGTTCGCGGAGCTGCTCGGCCGCCTCGAGGAGGGGCCGGTTCGCCGGCGCATCAGCGCCCTCGCCCTCGATGAGGAATCGTGGACGCGCAAGGGCTGTCTGAACCTGGTCGGACGGTTCTTGGAAATCCGCCGCCGCCAGGACCAGGCGATCGAATTGCAGAAAGCGATCGAAAAGGCGGAGCGCGAACGAAACGACGCCGAACTGGAGCGTCTGCTCCTCGAAAAACAGCACCTCGCTCGGCGCCGGAGGCAGGAGAGCCGCGCCTTGCTGAAAGGAAAATCGACCGAGGCGTGAACAACCGGAGGTCCTCATCCATGACGAAAAAAGGAGTGGCTGCCCAGGTCAAACCTCGAACCGCCAAGCCCGGCCCCGGCAAGAAAGAGTCTTCGAAGCCGAACCCCCGCTCGGCTCCCGACAAGGCGAAGCGAGCGGACGCCGGCCGGCCCGCCGCGGAGCCCTCCCGGCCGGCGCCGCCGAACGCCCGGGAAAAGGAAGAAAAGGAGAAGCCGAAAGAAAAGAAAGTCAGCCGGAAGGCCATCCAGGAGCTCCTCAGCCGGGGCAAGCGCCAAGGGTTCCTCACCTACGACGAGATCAACCAGGTGCTTCCCGACGAAATGCTCACCCCCGAGCAGATCGACGAAACGCTCATGCTCTTCGACGACAACGGCATCGAGGTCGTCGACGAAAAACACAACCGCAAGCTGGTGAAGGCCGCCTTGCCGCCAGAGACCCGCGCGCCGATCGAAGACGTCGACGGCCTCGACTACGGAGCCGTCACCGACCCGGTGAAGATGTATCTGCGCGAGATGGGCATGGTCACCCTGCTCAGCCGGGAGGGCGAAGTCGAAATCGCCAAGCGCATCGAGGCCGGCGAGCAGGAAGTCCTGCGCGCGTTGCTCGAGACGACGATCGGGGTCGAGGCGATCCTTGAGCTCGGCGAAAAGATCGAAAACGGCGCCCTCCGCGCCAAGCACGTCCTGCGGGACATCGACGAGGGGGATACTTACAGCGACGAGGTCGAACAGACCCAGAAGTTCCTGGAGACGATCCGGCGCATCCGCACGCTGCACCAGAAAAGCCGGCCCCTGCGCGACCAGGTCTTCCAATCCGACCCCGAGTCGGAAAAACACCGCAAGGCCAAGCGCGAGCTCGAACGCCTGCTGGACGAGATCTTCGAGCTGCTCAAGGACTGGCGGCTGGAATCCTCCGTCATCGACGAGATCGAATCCAAAATCCAAAACGAGATCGACGGCTTCGACGCCGCCGCAAAGAAAATGTCCCGCTACGCGGAGCGACTGGGCACCTCGGTCAAGGAGCTCAGGGAAAACCTCAAGAGCCGACCCGCGTTTCTGCGCTGGGCGGAAGGCAAGGCCAAGGGGCGGCGCGAAGAGCTGCCCGGTTGGTACGCGGAGCTGAAGGCCCTGCAGGAGAAAATCGCCTCGCGGGAATCCGAGCTTTGCGCCAACAGCCGCATGCTCAAGCGGACCATGGCCAACGTGCAGCAGGGGCGCCAGACGGCGAAACTCGCCAAGAGCGAGTTGACCAAGGCCAACCTGCGGCTCGTGGTGAGCATCGCCAAGAAGTACACCAACCGCGGGCTGCAGTTCCTGGACCTGATCCAAGAAGGAAACATCGGCCTGATGAAGGCGGTCGACAAGTTCGAGTACCGCCGGGGATACAAATTCAGCACGTACGCCACTTGGTGGATCCGGCAGGCGATCACCCGGGCCATCGCCGATCAGGCGCGCACGATCCGCATCCCGGTGCACATGATCGAGACCATCAACAAGCTGATCCGCACCTCGCGTTACCTGGTCCAAGAGCAGGGCCGGGAGCCGACCCCCGAGGAGATCGCCGAGAAAATGGAGATCCCGCTGGAAAAAGTCCGCAAGGTGCTCAAGATCGCCCGGGAGCCCATTTCGCTCGAGACCCCGATCGGCGAGGAGGAGGACAGCCACCTCGGGGACTTCATCGAGGACAAAAAGTTCATGCTGCCCTCCGAGGCCGCGGTGAGCATGAACTTGGCCGAGCAGACGCGCAAGGTCCTGGCCACGCTCACCCCGCGCGAGGAAAAGGTGTTGCGCATGCGCTTCGGGATCGGCGAAAAGGCCGACCACACCCTCGAGGAGGTCGGCCAGGATTTCGCCGTCACCCGGGAGCGCATCCGCCAGATCGAGGCCAAGGCCTTGCGCAAGCTCCGGCACCCCACGCGCAGCCGGAAGCTCAAGCAATTCATCGAAACCTGACCGGCCGGAGAGGAAAGGGATTCGCTTCCGCCGCGTCGGGCTGAGCGATCGGCCATCGAGGCCGACGCCACGCGGGCTGCGAACCGGCCGGGGGACGCTGAAACGCGCGGACGGCACTTCCAGCCTCCGCAACGCTCCTCGGCGGCTGCGGCGGGGGGCCGCGATTCTTGACAAACGAAGGGCGGCCCATTAGGCTCCTTGACCAGGGGCCCATAGCTCAGCTGGCAGAGCCACCGGCTCATAACCGGTCGGTCCCTGGTTCGATCCCAGGTGGGCCCACCAGCCACCCCCAGGCGAACGGGAACAGGGCGGGAGGCGGCCCCCGGCAGGCGGGGATGCGGCCCACCGCCTTTTTTTGGAGGCGCACGGTCCCGCAGCGCAGACCTGCGGTCCCAGGCGCGAGGGGTTCGGAACATGACCGTTCGGTTGGGGGAGATTCTCCCCCTGCTTGACGAGATCGCCCCGGGCGATCTTGCCGAGAGCTGGGACCGCGTCGGTCTCGAGGTGGGGGACGCGGGGCGCCCCGTCCGGCGGGTCCGCGTGCTGCTCGAAGCCAGCGAGGCGGCCGTCGCCCAGGCCCGCCGGGACGGCATCGACCTTCTGGTCGTCCATCATCCGCTCCTCTTCCGGACCCTGGCGCGCATCGACACGGCCTCCCCGCTCGGGCGCATGCTGACCGCCATCCTCGAAAACGGCATGTCCGTCTACGCCATGCACACCAACCTGGACGCGGCCCGGGGTGGGCTGAACGATCTGTTCGCCCGGCGCGTCGGCCTCGCGGGGCGCCTACGGCCCCTTGGCGCAGGCGGCCGGCCGGTAGTCGGCCTTGGCCGGCTGGGGTCATTTCCCCGGCCCCGCCGCCTGGAAAGGCTCGCGGCACGCCTGAAACACGATTTTGAGGCCTCGACCGTGCGCCTCGTCGGCGACCCCTCCCGGGCCGTCCGGCGCGCAGCGGTTTGCACGGGATCGGGCTCGGGTCTCGTGCCGGAGTTTCTCTCCTCGCCGGCCGAGGTGTTCATCACCGGCGACCTGCGCTATCACGACGCGCGGGACATCGAGGCCGCCGGCAAAGCGGCGATCGACATCGGCCACTTCGCCTCCGAGCGCTGGATGGCCGAAGCGGTGGCCGAGAGACTCGGGCGCCTGCTGCGCAGGCGGCGCCTGCCGGTCGTCGTGGACGCCGGCAAGGATGAAACGGAACCTTTTCGAACTCTGTGAGGCCGCTTGAACGCGAAAGATCAACCCCGCGGAGGAGACATCCGGCCGACCATCGCCCTGCTGGTGCGGCTTCAGGAAACCGAGCTCGAGATTCGCATGCTGCGCCGCGACCTGGCCGGGGTGGATCAACGGGTGGCCGCCCTGGAGGCCGGCCTCCTCGAGGAGCGGGCCGCCCTCGAGGCGGTGCGCGAGCGGCTACAGCAAATCGGTGCAAGGAACCGAGCCCTCGAATCCGATCTCAAGGATTTTCAGGCCAAGATCGATCACAGCCGCGAAAAGCTCCGGGGGGTCAAGACGAACAAGGAGTACCAATCCGGGCTCAAGGAGATCGAGGACCTGACGGCGATGACGTCCCGCGTGGAAGACGAGATGCTCGCCCTCATGGAGGAGGCCGAAGCCGCCCAGCGGGATCTGCGCGACCGGGAAGCGAGCCTGAAATCCCGCACCGCGGAAATCGAAGCCGAAAAGGCCGTCGTCCTGGAAGAGGCGGAACGCTCCCGGCTCCGGCTGCACGAGCTCGAGGAACGCTCGCGGGAACTCGAAGCCCAGGTCCCGGAAGCGGTCCTGTCGCGTTTCCGCCGCGTTCAGAGCGGAAAGAAGGATGGCGTGGCCGTGGCGCCGGTGACCGGCGCGGTCTGCCGCGGCTGCAACGTGAACATCCCCCCCCAGATGTACAACGAGTTGCAGCGCAGGGACCGCTTGCAGAACTGCCCGAATTGTGAGAGGATCGTTTATTGGAAAGAGGAAGATGACCGGCCGGAGTAGTCCAGGCGGTCGCCGGTCCGTTCGGGACGGGAGGAAAGTCCGAACACCGCAGGGCAGGGTGCTCCATAACATGGAGTCGTGGCGACACGAAGGAAAGTGCAACAGAAAGCATACCGCCGTGGAGGCGGCGCCGCAGGCGCATCGCCTCCGCGGTAAGGGTGAAAAGGTGCGGTAAGAGCGCACCAGTCCCCCGGGTGACCGGGGGGCTCGGCAAACCCCACCCGGTGCAAGACCAAATAGGGGGGCGTTTGAGGGCGGCCCGTCCGAGCCCCCGGGTAGGTCGCTGGAGGTGCCGGGCAACCGGCATCCTAGAGGAATGACCGCCACCCCCACGAGGGGGAACAGAATTCGGCTTATGGACTGCTCCGGCCGGCATCGCCTCCTCCTTCCCCCTGCATCGCCGCAGACCCCCCGCCGATCCCCGTGACCCCCGCACGACCGGACATGAACCCCTCGGCCATGAGCGATGCCCGCGACGCATCCGGGGCGGATCTCTTTCAAAACCGGATCGGCGTCTTCGCCCACGACTTTTTGCGCTGCGCGCTGTTCATCGCCGAAACCGGGGGAAAGGGCCATCCCTACACCCAGAAGTTTTACTCGACGCTCGCCTCCGCCTCCACGCTGCTCGAGGACTTTCTCGACTACCACGGGGCCAAGAACAACAAGAACTGGTATTTCTTCCGCGAGCTCGTGGCCACCATGCGGCACATCGGGCTCGCCTCGAATTTTCAGAAGCACATCTCCAACCGCATCGTGCATTACGATCTGCCGGAAAGCGGCGAGTTCGAGGCCGAGGGGGTCCAGGCGCTTCAATTCCTCACCGGGTGCCTCGAAAAGGCGGCCCCCGTGATCCTCGCCGAGGCCCGGCGCCTTACGATCGCGATGCCCACCGAGCGGCTGCGCGAAGAGGATTTCCCGCACATCCAATGCAGCGACTCGCTCGCCTACGACATCGACGACGAGGACAAGGACCGGCAGAAGCATCACCTCGTCAAGATCGCAAGCGAGTTTCTCAACATCGTCAAGAACTTCGAGTCGATCAAGTTCTACGAGCGGCTCAGCCTGAAAGAAATCGTGGCCCTCGTGCCCGAGAAGGTGAACGAGGTCGAGATCCGCCGCTACGAAATGCTCTTTCACAACCTGCAGTCGGCCTTTGACACCTACGTCATTCACGGCGGCATCCTCATCGGCAGGCGTCGGCTGAAACAGCTCCGGGGGTTCTTCTCGGTCGTCTTCCACCTCCTCCAGATGACGGGCCGGCTGCTCCATTTCTACGAGCGCCACCTCTTCGACGCCGGGTACAAGGACACCTACAAGAAGGTCCACGATCAGCTCTGTGCCCTGATCCCGCCGGAGCAGCTCCTCGAGTGGACGATCAACTACGGCCTCTACTACGTCTGTCACTTCCTGACCCTCGGCCGGGAGCACGCCCGCCTGATCCTCAACGAGAACATCGAACGCGGCGCAATCCGGGTGCCCATCCCGCAGAAGCTCGGCTTCCACGCCCGACCGAGCCTGCTCGTCGCCAAGATCGTGCAGCATTACGGCGGCCAGGTCGACCTCGTGGTCGGCGAGGACCGCTTCGACGCCAGCAGCGTCCTTGACATCCAATGGGCAGGGGGCAAGATCCAGAAGGAAAACCTGCAGGAGGTCGTCTTCGAGGGGGACGTACGGGCACTAAAGGACATCGAGATCCTCGCCTCGGTCAATTACGGCGAGGACCTCATGGGGAAAGGGGTGCCGCTGCCCCCCGACCTCAAATACCTGCGATGACGCCGGGGGGCGCACCGGATGGTCTACGCGCTGGTGACGGCGGGCGGGCGCGGCCGACGCTTCGGCGGGACGGTCCCGAAGCAATATGCGGACCTGGCGGGCCTGCCCGTGGTCGCACGCAGCCTGCGGGCCTTCGACGCCTGCGCGGCCGTGGATCGGCTGCTGCTGGTCGTGCCCCCCGGAGACGAGCCCTGGGTCAGGCGATCGCTGATTCCTCGGGCGGGGGTGGCCAAGCCGCTTCTCGTCGTCGCGGGAGGGGCGACCCGCCAGGAGTCGGTGTTTGCCGGGCTGTGCGCCATCGGCGAGGAGGACGGCCTGGTCGCCATCCACGACGCCGTGCGTCCGCTTGTTCCACCGCGCCTCATCGAGGAGTGCATCGTCGCCGCCCAGGAGACCGGGGCGGCGATCGCGGCCGTTCCCTTGCAGGACACCCTGAAAAAGATCGGGCCGGGTGAGACCGTGATCGCCTCCACCATCGCGCGGGAGGGACTCTGGCTCGCGCAGACCCCGCAGGTTTTCCGGCTGGGGCTGATCCGCGCCGCGCACGAGGAGGCCCGCCGCCTGGGGCTCACGGCGACCGACGACGCCGCCCTCGTCGAGCGCCGTGGTGGAGCCGTCCGGATCGTGGAAGGAAGCCCCCTCAACGTCAAGATCACCACGCTCGCCGACCTGGAGCTGGCCGCCGCCATTCTCGGCCGTGGGCTCGGCCGGGCCGGCGGCGGCAGGAAAGGAGAACACGCATGAAGCCATCCCCCCCCGCGGGCGTAGGCGGATCCGATTTCGCCGCCGAGGCCTACCTGCGGCAGCTGCGCCAGGCGTTCGAGAAGCTGCCGCACGGCATCCCCCTGGTGCTCTTCACCGACCGGCAGTCCGACTCGGTCTTCGCCCAGGGTGCACGCCAGGTGATCCGCGCCTTTCGCGAGCTGAACCCGCGGATCACCCTCAAGGAATACGATATCCGGCACGAGGAAGCCCGGCGCCAAGGCATCGAGGGGGCGCCGACGCTGCTCATCGCTCCCGACCGCTACGCGATCCGTTGGCGGGGGGCGCCCATGGGCGAGGAGGCGCGAAGCTTCCTGGAAATCCTGCTGCTTGTCGGCCTGGGCAAAAGCCAGCTCTCCGAGCAGGCACGCCGGGTGGTGCAACGGATCGACAGCCCGCGGCGGGTCAAGGTCTTCGTCAGCCCGACCTGCCCGTACTGCCCGCAGCAGGTGGTGAACGCGGTCAAGGCGGCGATCGAAAAGCCCGAGCTCGTTTCCGTGGAGATCATCGACATCCAGGCCGAGCCCGAGATCGCCGACCGCTACGCGGCCCAGAGCGTGCCGCAGGTCTTCGCCGAGGAGACCCTGATCGGGCTGGGTGCCCAGGCCGAGGAGGTCTTTGCCCTCTCGCTCCTCAAGCTCGAGCCGCAGACGATCTTCATCCCCGAAAGCGACGCCGAGGAAGTGCAGACGGACCTGCTGATCGTCGGCGGCGGCCCCGCGGGGCTCACGGCCGGGATCTATGCCGTGCGGAGCGGGCTGAAAACGGCGATCATCGAGCGCCAGGCGCTGGGCGGCCAGGTCGCCCTCACCCCCGTCGTGGAAAACTACCCGGGGTTCACCTCGGTCGGCGGCAAAACCCTCGTCGACATCATGGTGAGCCACGCCCTGCAGTACGTGCAGATCTTCCTCGGGGAAAACGTGCTCGAGATCCAGCACGGACGGCCGATCCGCGTGCGGACCAGCCGGCGGCGGTTCGAGACGAAAAGCCTGCTGCTCGCCACCGGCGCGAGCCATCGCCACCTCGGCGTCCCCGGCGAGCGTCGCCTGTCGGGCCGCGGCGTCAGCTACTGCAGCACCTGCGACGGGCCCCTCTTCCGGGGAAAGAGCGTCCTCATGGTGGGCGGCGGCAACAGCGCGGTGACCGAGGCGCTCCACCTGCACCACATCGGGGTGCAGGTGACGCTCGTCCACCGCCGGGACAAGCTCCGTGCGCAGGAGGTGCTCGCCCGCCAGCTCTTCGACAACGGGATCCCGGTCCTGTGGAACACGGAGGTGCGCGAAATCCGCGGCGAAGACCGCGTGCGCGAGGTCCTTCTCCAGAACAACCGCACGGGCGAGGCCCGCACGCTCGCCGTCGATGGGGTCTTCATCGCCATCGGCTACGAGCCCGCCGTGGAGCTCGCCCGGCAGCTCGGTCTGGAGTTGACCGAGGACGGCTACATCAAGCACGACGGCCGCCACCGTACGAGCCTGCCGGGGGTTTATTCCGCGGGCGACGTCGAAGGCGGCTACAAACAGATCGTCACCGCGGCCGGCCAGGGCGCCGAGGCGGCGATGACGCTCTTCGAGGACATGATCCACCCCTACTGGATCGAGGAACCCACGGCCCGGAAGGTCTCCGCCTGACCGTCCCCGAACGGCCGGCCCCAAGGATCGCGCCGCCGCCGGCGAGCCCGCGGCGGCGCTTTTTCCTTTTAGATGCGGCAGAGCCGCTCGGCCGCGGCCCGGAGCGTTTCCTCCTTCTTGGCGAAGCAGAAGCGCAGCAGGCGGTGGTCGGTGCCGTCGTGGTAAAAGACCGAGGGGGGGATGGCGGCGACGCCGTGCTCGCGCGTGAGGCGCCGGGCGAAGACCCCCTCCGGCTCGTCGCTGATGCGCGAGTAATCGAGCAGCAGGTAATAGGTGCCGCGGCAGGGGAGGGGGCGGAAGCGGGATCCCTCGAGCAGGGAAAGGAACAGGTCCCGTTTTTTCTGGTAAAAGTCGGGCAGCCCCAGGTAGCGGCGCCGGTCTTCGAGGAAGGCCGCGTAGGCATGCTGGATCGGCGTGTTGACCGAAAAGACGATGTACTGGTGGACCTTGCGCAGCTCGCGCGTGAGCTCCGCCGGGGCGAGACAGTAGCCCACCTTCCAGCCGGTCGTGTGGTAGGTCTTGGCGAAGGAGCTCACCACGAAGCTGCGGCCGCGGAGCTCGGGGTGGGCGGACATCCCCCGGTGCCGCAGGCCGTCGAAGACGACGTGCTCGTAGACCTCGTCGCTCAGGACGAGGACCGGGGTCGGCCGCAGCACGGCCGCGAGCTCCTCGAGGTCCTCCGTGGTGAGAACGGCGCCGGTCGGGTTGTGGGGGAAATTGAGCAGCAGAAGCCGGGTACGCGGACCGATGCGTTGCCGAAGCCCCCGCCAGTCGATGCGCCAGGAGGGGTATTCGAGCGGGAGCGGCACCGGGATCCCCCCGCTCAGGCGCACGATCGGCGCGTAGCAGTCGTAGGCGGGCTCGAGGAGGATCACCTCGTCGCCGGGATGGACGACCGCGGTGATCGCGGCGTAGAGCGCCTCGGTGGCGCCGGCCGTGACCGTGATTTCCGTCTCCGGGTCGTAAGCGGCGCCGTACAGCTCGAGGGTTTTCGCGGCGATGCGCTCGCGCAGGGCAAGGACCCCGGGCATGGGGGCATACTGGTTGTGCCCGGCACGCATGGACCGGGACACCAGCTCCTGCAGCTCGGGGTCCGGGTCGAAATCCGGGAAGCCCTGGGAGAGATTGATCGCCCCGCATTCCTGGGCGAGCTGGGTCATTTCCGAAAAGATGGTGGCTCCGACCTCGGGCAGTTTGGAGAGAAGATGCATGGGCATGATCGTTCCTTGGGGTTCGTGCGGTTCCTCGAATTCAGGGCTTCGTAAGGAAAAACCGGGGGGCTGTCAATGACGGGAGCGACGGGGCGGGAAGGGGCGAACGATTATCCCGACCGGCCGCGGCCGGCCGTGGGGGCGGTGGTCTTCCGCGACGGGGCCGTGTTGCTGGTGAAGCGGGCCTTTCCGCCCTCCGCGGGGGTTTGGGCCATCCCGGGGGGCGGGGTGCTTCTCGGGGAAACGCTCCGGGAAGCGGCCGAACGCGAGATCCGCGAGGAAACCGGGGTCGAGATCCGGGCACTCGAGCCGGTGGCGGCCTTCGACGTGATCGAAAAAGACGATGCGGGCCGGGTCCGCTTTCACTACGTGATCGTCGATCTCGCGGCCGAATGGGTGGCGGGCGAGCCGCGGCCGGCAAGCGATGCGGCCGATGCCCGCTGGGTGACCCCGGAGGAGCTGAAGAGGCTCCCGGTCAGCAAGAGAACCCTTCGCCTGCTCGCCGAGCGCTTCGGGTTCGGCATCTGAAACCGAGGGCGGCAGCGTCAGTCGCGGAGCGGCTCGATTTCGACGCGGCGGTTCCGCTCGCGTCCCTCGGGGGTGTCGTTGGAGGCGATGGGGTCCTTGGGCCCCAGGCCGATCGCGACCAGGCGTTCGGGCTCGATCCCCTTTCCGGCAAGGTAGCTCCGGACCGAGTTGGCGCGGAACTGCGAGACGCTCAGGTTGTACGTGAGCGGGCCGACGCTGTCGGTATAGCCGGTGATCCGCACCTTGAGGCGTTTCTCGGCCTTGAGGTACTTGGCGATCTCGTCGAGGCCTTCCAACACGTCCTTGCGCAGCTCGTTGGAGTTGTGGGGGAAGAAGAGGATGATCTTCCCCTGGGCGAAGGGGTTGGTGCGCAACGCCTCCCGCGAGACCTCCCGGGGCGGGCTGTCCCCGCCCGCCGCCGCGAGGAGCGGGGCGGGGGGTGCTGCGGGCGCGGCTTGCGGCGGCGCGGCTTCCCGGCCGGCCTCTCGCTTCGCCCCCGCTATGGCGGGGTAGCTCTGGGGGGCGATCTCCTCGGTCGCCCAGCGCCGGGGGGGATCGCTGCGGTACTGGTAAAGGACGATCCCGGCGAAGGCCGTCAAGAGAAGCGCGACCAAGAGCGCCGGAAGCCTCCAGGCGGGAGGGCCTTCCCCGTCGGGGCTTGGCGGAGGATGGGGCGCCCCGCCGCCGGGAGCGACGAAGCCGCTTGCGGTCTTTTCCTTGAACTCGGCCGCCCGCATTTCGGGGAGACGCAGTTCCCGCTCGCACTCCTGGACGATCGCGGGGTCGATCGTTCGCACCCCCCGGGAGTACCCGGTCAGCAGGGCGTGATCGCAGAGGATGTTGATCAGACGCGGGTTTCCCCCCGAGAAGGCATGGACGCGCCGGATCGCGGCCGGCGTGAAGATCGCCTGCCGGGCCCCGGCCACCTTCAGGCGGTGCTCGATGTACTGGGCCGTTTCCTTCTCGGCGAGCGGCTCGATGTGATAGCTCACGGTGATCCGCTGCCGCACGGCCCGCACGCTTTCCTCGAGCAGCGTGCGGTTGAACTCCGTCTGCCCCACGAAGAAGATGTTGATGAGCTTGCGGTTTTCGAGCTCGATGTTGGAGAGGAGCCGCACCTGCTCGAGCATGTCGGGGCTTAGCCGTTGGGCCTCGTCGACGATCAGGAGCACCTGGCGCTTTGCCGCATGGGCCGCGAGCAGGAGCCGCTTGAACTCGATCAGGAACTCGCCTTTTGTGGTGAACCGCCGCTGCATGCCGAACTCGTCGGCGAGAAAATTGAAAAAATCGATCGCCTCGAGGCCCGGGTCGGGGACCGTCGCCACGAGGACGGAGACGTCGATCTGCTGCAGGAGCAACTTGATCAGGGCGGTCTTGCCGGTCCCCACGTCGCCTGTGAGCAGGAGAAACCCCTTGTTTTCCTGGATGCCGTACTTCAGGGTCGCCAGCGCCTCGGCGTACTTTTCCCCGAGCCACATGAAGGCGGGGTCGGTCGTGATTTGGAACGGCTTGCGCTGGAGCTGGTAGTGCCGAAGGTACATGGGGTGCGCCCGTGCGGCTCAGCGGCCGCGGATGAAGCCTCGCCCGTAGTAGAAATAGATGGCGACCCAGAGGATGAAAAAAAGAAAGATGTAGGCGCTTCGCTGGCGTTCGAGTTTTTCTTTGCGCTTGTCGAGCAGGTTCGAAGAGTTCTTGAGCTCGCGCTTGACGATGTCGAGCTCGTTCATCAGGCCGTCGATGTCGGCGCTTTCGGAATAGGCGACGAGCCGCTTGGACTTGGCTTCGAAATCGCGGACGTTGAAGGTGTCGAACATGATTTTCTGTTTTTCGGTGAGGTAGGAGGTCTCGTGGATCTCCTTGGCGAGCTCGGCCGCGTAGAATTTGCGGTAGGGGTTGCGCTGCGGCACCTCCCCGAGCATGCGCACACGGCGTTCGATGCCGCCGTTCAGCTCGGCCGAGATATCCCCGAGGAGCTTTTCGAGCTCCTTGATCGAGCCGTGGTTCTTCAGCAGATCCTCGCCGGAGAGGGCCGAGATGAAGAATATGAGCAGCCCCGCCGTGACACAACTGGCGATGATCTTGACGAGGATCAGCACATCGCGGCTGATGCCGATCATCAACGCGTTCGCCTGGCGCATGCCCGCTCCGATCCACTTGCGCATAACGTGTTAAATTGACAATAGATATTTTTTAATCGTATCGGAAAGAAAAAGCGCTGTCAACCGCGACGGGAAACGCCCTCACGGTTTTCCCGCGGCGAGTGCCTCCTGGAGGGCGCGGCGGATGAGCCCGGTGTCGTTTGCCTCGCCCATGTGACGCTCGACCCACTCGGGGGGCTTTCCAAACTCGCGCGAGAGCGCCTGCAGGGCTTCGGCCAGCGTGTCGTGCTGCGCCTCAGGCGAGGTCCAGTAGCGCTTCGGGCGGCGCGGGTTGTAGAACTCAACACCCGAAGCGGCAAAGGCGGGTGGTTGGTCCCCGGGGCGGCCGGTTTCTTCTGTGTCCTTCAGCCCCAGCCGCAGCCGTTCGCGGATCTCGTTCAGATCGTTCGTGTCGGCGAGTCGTTCCTCGACCCAGGCGGCGGGTCGGCCGAACTCGGCGGAAAGCGCGGCAACTGCCTGCTCGTAGCTGTCGTGGTGCCGATCCGGGGCGCTCCAGTAGCGCTTGGGACGCCGGGGGTCGTAGAAAAGAGGTCCTGCGCCCCGGGCCGGTGAATCCGCGGGGAACGCCTTGGGGGTCTGCGGGGCAATCGAGCGGCCGGGCGCGTCAGTTGCCGGAGAGCGGGGCGGGGCTGCGGATTGGGGTTTTGGGGCCTCTTCGCGCGCCGCGGGGAGGGGAGCCTTCTCGATGCGGAGAACATCCCTGCGCGGGTAGGTGAGGACGGCACCGCGGTATTCGCAATGCACCTGGTCTTTCTCCTCCCAGGCCCGGCCGGTGCACAGGGTGCGCATCCCGTCGTGGAAGACAATGACGTCCCCGGCGTGCAGCGGGCGAGGCATGGCCGTCCCGAAAAAGACGGCCGACGCGAAAACGAGGAGGAGGCGCCGAATCAGGATCCTGTGGGAGGGCATGCGGGAAGCCGGCTTCGCCGCGGACTTGCAGATTGCGGGAAAATGGGCCTCAGGCCGCTGGAGGGGCATCGGCCTTCAGGGTGTCCCGCACGACCCGAACCAGGTCCTGGCGGTTGATGGGCTTGGTGAGTGTCGCCGCGGCGCCGAGTTTCTGCGCACCGCGCAGGTAGCCCTCCGGCCGGTTGAGGCCGCCGCCGGACATGGCGATGATCTTGACCCCGGGGAACTCCTTCTTGAGTTCGATGATCATGCCGATCCCGTCCTTGTTCGGCATGATCAGGTCGGTGAGGATCAGGTCGGCCGGTTTTTCGCGGAAGATTTTCAGGCCTTCCGCACCGTCCGCGGCCTCGAGGACCGTATAGCCTTCCCGCTCGAGAATCAGACGGACCATGGAGCGGATTTGCGGTTCGTCGTCGATGATGAGGACGCGTTGCATGTGGCCATGCCCCCTTGAATGAGGTTCGCCCCCGGAGAGGTTCCACCCGATTCCACAACATTATCGCACATCCCGGTTGCGGGTGCAAATCCGCCGTCCAACCGATCCGCACCGGGCAATCCGAGTCCGGATCGTTCGTACGAAATCAAATCTCTTTACACCGCAACGGGCTTTCTCTATAAGAATAGAGCAACCTCCAGGTTGAATTATTTTACAAGTTATTTCAGCATCTTATTTTCGTTTCCGCGAAGGAATCGAGGAAGCGGAGCTATTCGAATAAAGGCGGACCCATGAAATTTGCGGCTCAAGAGACCAGCTTGCCCGGTGTTCTGTTGATCACCCATGAATTCGCCCGCGACGAGCGCGGCTTTTTCGCCGAGACCTTCCGCGAGGAGGCCTTCGCCGCGCTGGGGCTGCCCCATTTCGTCCAGGACAACCATGCCGGCTCCATCAAGGGCGTTCTGCGGGGCATGCACTACCAGATCCGTCCCGCGGCGATCGCGAAGCTCGTGCGCTGCCTGCGCGGCCGCATCTTCGATGTCGCCGTCGATATCCGCCGCTCATCGCCCACTTACGGGAAATGGGTCGGGGTCGAGCTTTGCGAAAACGACGGCCGCATGCTCTACATCCCGGAGGGGTTCGCCCACGGGTACCTGGCCCTGACCGACCACTGCGAGGTCCTCTACAAGACCTCCGGCTACTACGCCCCCCAATATGACCGCGGCTTCCGCTGGAACGACCCCGAGGTGGCCATCGCCTGGCCGTTCGAACAACCGATTCTTTCCAAGAAAGACGCGTCCTCTCCCCTGCTGAAGTCGGCGGAAAACAATTTTTTTTAACGTAGGGGGCGGACTGAAACGATGTCAAATGATGGATCCGGATTTCGATTAAAATCCTTCCTGAAACAAACGCTATTGATTCACCGCCTCATTTTCTTTCGCGTGTTCTCAGAAAACTTGGACCCAAAGTCTTTTACGGGATGAATACAAAATTGGCGGGCATATAAAAATGCCGGAGTCTTTTCGCATGAGCAAGAAAATCCCCTCCGGGCCCTTGGTCATTCGCCCCCCCGACCGGGAAAACTGGTTCAATTTACGCGAACTGGCGAGCTACAGATATCTCCTGTGGAGCATGGCTTGGAAATCCATCCGTCTGGAATTCGACCAGCTTGCGCTCGGGTATTTTTGGGCGGTTGCTCGACCGATCGCCATGGTGCTTATCTTTACTTTTATCAAGAACCGCTCAGGCGCGAACCTTCATGTCGAAATCAGCTATCCGCTATATCTCTATAGCGGGATCGTCCTTTGGTTTTATTTCCGCGACGCTACGATGGCAGCGGCCAAAAGCGTCCTCAAAGACGCTGGCATGATAAAACGCGTATACTACCCTCGAATGATCACCCCCATGGCCCCAGTTCTTTCACACTATTACAGTTTATCGATCGCTTTTTTACCGATGATCGTGCTGATGATCGGGTATAGCACTTATCCCGGTTGGCGTCTTGCATTGCTTCCGCTCGTCTTGCTGCAATGCTCCATGCTCGTGCTGGGCCTCGGCCTAATTTTCGCATGTCTCATCATCGTCAAGGCCGATTTCGAAAAACTTCTAAATCTATGCCTTTACCTTGGTCTGTTTGTCTCGCCCGTCATCTTTGCTCCCGAGATGATCCCTGAACGGTTTCGTGTAATTTATTTTATCAACCCGATGGCGGGAACTCTCCTGGCGTTTCGTTCCTGTCTATTTCAGCAGCATCCATTCCCACTTGGGCAGTTTGCGTATTCCGCAGCGTTGACAGCGCTGCTCCTCTTTATCGGGGCACGAATCTATCGGAGGGCCGAGTCCTATCTGGCGGATCATCTATGATGGAAGAGCCTGTCATCTCAGCCAAGAGGCTTTCGAAGCGCTATTATCTCGACACCCTCAAGAAGTCTAATTCAAAGCCTAGAATTCTCGACTGGCTCCGGCTCCCTTACGATATCCTCCAGGGCAATTTGCCGCAATTCCGAAACAGCGGAAACAGGGTGATATGGGCGTTGAAGGATGTCAGCTTCGACCTGCAGCGGGGTGAACGACTCGGGGTGATTGGACGCAACGGTGCGGGAAAGACCACCCTGCTGAAGATCCTATCACGATTGATTTACCCGACCGAAGGCGAAGCGGTAATCCGCGGAAGGACTACCGCGTTGTTTGGAGTGGGAACCGGTTTTAAGCCGAAACTGTCCGGTCGAGAGAACATAATCTACAGCGCAGCCCTACACGGCATGACGAAGAAGGAGATACGGGACAAAATGCCCGAAATTATAGAGTTCTCGGGAATCGGGCGCTTCATCGACATGCCAATTAATCATTACTCGAAGGGGATGTATGCTCGGCTGGCCTTCTCGGTCGCGGCACATTTAGATTCCGAGATTCTCCTGCTGGACGAAGTTCTCGCAGGAGGGGATATTGGCTTTCAAAAAAAATGCCTTGCAAAGATGGAGGGGCTCGCGGTTGCCGGTCGAACGATTCTCTTCGTATCCCACAACATGAATGCCGTGATCGGCCTCTGCAACCGCTGTATTTGGATCGAGGAGGGGCAAATTCTTGAGGAGGGGCCGCCGCGGAGCGTCGTTCAGGCGTATGCCAAACGAATGCTCAAACTTCAAGCTTCTTTTGTAGTTTCCGATTCCAATCCCCCCGAAAAGGTGCAGAAACTTCTACCGCAAACCGAATGTTCCCCGTCTGAACCACGTGACGCCGGGACCATTGATCGCGGACCCCGCGGTGCGGAACTGTTACGGATTGAACTCCTCGACCAAAACGGCCAAACGAAGGAGCTATTTATCCGAGATGAGGCCATCCGTGTTCGGGTTGAATACCGGGTTTTGCGAGATGACATCCCCATTGTTCCCGTCCTGCATCTTCACCGTGAAGGGGTTCATGTTTTGACGACCCATCCTCAGCAAGTTAAGCCTGAGCCGAAAGGAGCTGTATTCTTCGCCCAGGTTGAGATTCCCCCGCGTTTGCTGAATACGGGAGAATACGATTTTTCGGTCGCCCTCGTCACACCGGCACGACCGAAATGGCGGCATATTTTCCTGGAAAACGTCTTGAGCATCAAGGTTGTTCCGGAGAATGATTCGAATCGAATCTTTTCCGGTGACTATCGGGGATGCGTCCGACCAGATCTCGATTGGATTTCTAAATGTATCGCAAGTTAAGGGAATTTTTTGTCATGTCCAAGATAAGTTTTTTTAAATATTTTTGATTTCTCTTTAAATCAATTTTTCAAATCTTTACTGATTGTGAAAAAGCATCAAGGATAAAAAGAACAACATAACTACATGAACATTCTGAAAGTCGATGCCATCCGTCATTTGAGACTTACTATCATATCGAAATACCATCTTTTATAAAAATGTTTCAAAATATACTACCCCGCCGCAAGCAGCGAGGTATTAGAACAAATACAACTGCCGATCTTCATGCAGCTTATGATACTTGTTTCCCTGTTTCTTAACGTAATCGCTAACCGTGTTCTCATTGCCATGTTTGCTGACCGTGGTCGCAAAGGAACCGTCGGACCAAAACTCGCCGCCCCAAAGACTCTTCTTAACGACTGGGCAACGCTTGAATACTTCTCGGGCGGTTAGACCCTTCAGCAGGGTCACAATTTTAGCGACGCTATACGTCGGCACTGACTGGATCAGAAAATGGACATGATCCTTATCCGTCCCTATCTCCAAAAATTTCATCTGGTAGCGCTTCTCGATGTCCAGACAAACCTCCTTGATCACGCCATCTACTGCCTCGTCGAATACGGCTCGCCTGTACTTGGCAGGAAGAACCAGATGATAGATCAGTACCGTAACATTATGGCCCTTATGTAGATACTCACTCACACCCTAACTTTACGCCGCAAGCGGCGGGGAATTTAACCCGGAGCGATTAAATAAAAAGCGTTCGAATTTCCCCTGGTTCGCTTTAACTAATTCGGAGGAGATCCAGCGATGGAAACTCTGCAAAAACCACCCACTGGCACGGGTCGTGCGTTATTGAGGCCATGAAACAGATGAGCCTGGACAGAACCACCAACGGATTCGAACGCAAGACCAAGAGGCCGCGCAAACGCGAGTTCCTCGACGAGATGGACCGGGTGGTGCCATGGTCCGAGCTGGTACCGCTCATTGCTCCTTTTGCTCTAGTGCGCAGCGTCAAGGACGGACGCCCACCATTTGCCGCGAAAACCATGCTGCGTATCCGTTTCCTTCAACAGTGGTTCAACCTGTAGGACCCGGCCATGGAAGAAGAGCTGTACGACACACCGATGTTGCGCGTGTTTGCCGGCCTGGACATGGGCGAAGACCACCTACCCGACGAGAGCACCATCCTGAAATTTCGCCACTTGCTAGAAGCGAACAACCTGAGCGTTCAAATCCTGGCCACCGTCAACGCCACCTTGACTGAAAAAGGCTTGCTGCTCAAGCAAGGCACCGTGGTCGATGCCACGCTGATAGCCGCACCGACATCCACCAAGAACCGCAACGGCACCCGTGACTCACAGATGCACCAGACCAAAAAGGGCAAGCAGTGGTACCAAGGCATGAAGGCGCATGCCGGTGTGGATGCGGACTCGAATCTGGTGCACAGCGTGGCGACCAAGGCAGCCAACGTGCATGACGTCACACAGGTCCATGCCTTGCTGCACGGCGAGGAAAACGTTGTCTTTGCCGACTAGGGCTACCTGGGTGTTGAGAAAAGCGAAATCCAGGCCCGACACCCGGATGTGAACTGGCACGTTGCCATGATGCCTGGCAAGCGCAAAGTCATGAACAAGAGTACGCCAATGGGGATGATGCCGGAGCAACTGGAGCAGACCAAGGCCAGTATCCGGGCCAAGGTAGAGCACCCGTTTCGGGTCATCAAACGGCAGTTCGGCTACGTCAAGGTCACAAGTACCGTGGGCTGGCCAAGAACGCCGCGAATCTGATGGCGCTGTTTGCGCTGAGCAACCTGTGGATGATGCGCAAACGGCTTTTGAGCGTGAGGGAACAGGGATGAGTGCGCCCGCAAACGGCCAAAAGGCCACGAACGGGTGCAAAGACGCCCCGAATCTGACCTTTGAGCGCCAAAAAGTATCGTCATCTGAAATTTCAACCAACAACGGCCGCATCAGCGGTGGTTGTGCATACCTTCCCTATATCGCAATTTACACATTGGCAATATCAGGCCTTATTGTTTTCCTTTCATACATTTGGCAGGGCAACAAAGGGTTTAGTCTATGGGATGAGGGTTTCCTTTGGTATGGCATCCAGCGTGTCTTGCTGGGTGAGGTTCCAATTCGAGATTTTATGGCCTATGACCCCGGGCGATATTATTGGACGGCTGCGCTTGTAAGCCTGTTTGGCGATAGTGGCATCATGAGTCTGAGAGCTGCTGTAGCTGCCTTCCAGGCGTTGGGATTGTTTGTTGGTCTGTTTTTAATCGCCCGATCGCAGCGAATAGAACACAAGAGCGATGCCATTTTCATCTTTCTTGCAGCAATCACTCTGGCTGTATGGATGTTTCCCCGGCATAAGATTTTTGATATCGCTATATCCATTTTGCTTATTGGTGTTCTTGCTTACTTTATTTCAAATCCGGTTTCAAAGCGCTACTTGGTTGCAGGCGCTTGCGTTGGAATAATTGCCGTTTTTGGCCGTAATCATGGGGTTTATGGGGCAGTAGCTAGCCTCGGTGTTATCGCTTGGCTCTCGATAACTAATCAGTTAAAGATAGGTTTTATAAAAGCGGTTGTGCTTTGGGGCGTGGGGGTGTCGATAGGTTTTTCACCAATCATCCTGATGGCACTTCTTATACCCGGATTCGGTGTTGCTTTCTGGGAAAGTGTTCGGTTTTTGTTCGAACACAAGGCAACCAATCTGCCACTACCTATCCCATGGCCATGGACGGTTAACTTTTCTACAGCCTCAGTTGGCGAGGCCGCACGAGGAGTATTGATTGGGCTGTTTTTCATAGGAACTTTAGCATTTGCGGGGTTTTCCTTGGCTTGGGTTGTTTACCGAAGGTTCAGAAACGAAGCAATATCCCCAGTATTGGTTGCATCGGCTTTTCTTGCCCTCCCTTACGCTCATTATGCTTTCTCACGGGCTGATGTGAGCCACCTCGCTCAAGGAGTATTTCCCCTGCTGATTGGTAGTTTTGTTCTGCTATCCCTTTCCTCAGCAAGGATCAAATGGCCACTCTCTCTGGTGCTCTGTGCGTCTAGCTTCTGGGTCATGCACGTCTTTCACCCCGGATGGTATTGCCTTGCGAGCAAACGATGCGTAGCAGTAGAAATTTCAAAGAGTCAGCTTAAAGTTGACCCTGACACGGCGAACGATATCGCCCTACTTAGGTGGCTTGCCGAAGACCTTGCTCCAAATGGGCGAAGTTTTGTGGCAACGCCATTTTGGCCTGGCGCGTATGCCTTGCTAGAGCGCAAATCGCCGATGTGGGAAATTTATGCCCTTTTTTCACGCTCAGAGCCCTTTGAAAACCAAGAAATTGAACGAATCAAGGCCTCCAAACCTGGGTTTGTTTTTGTTTTTGACTTGCCGCTCGATGGCCGCGAAGAACTGCGATTCAAAAATACTCACCCGTTGACTCATCGGTTCATATTAGAGAATTTTGATCCGTTAAAAGTCTCTCAGAACCCCGCTTACCAAATTTATAAGGCCAGAGACGAGAAGCAATGAAAAAAGTCGCTATTTTGCAGTCCAACTACATACCGTGGAAGGGCTACTTCGACATGATTGCAGCGGTCGATGAATTCATTCTGTACGACGACATGCAGTACACGCGACGCGATTGGCGCAATAGAAACCAGATCAAAACCCCGCAAGGGGTTCAATGGCTCACGGTTCCTGTGCGGGTGAAAGGTAAGTACCACCAGAGGATACGAGAAACCGAGATTGACGGCACCGACTGGGCCGCTGCACATTGGAAAGCTCTGGTACATAACTATCGTCGTGCTCCCCATTTCCGGGAAATCGCTTCTTGGTTGGAGCCACTCTACCTTGAACATCATTTCACGCATATTTCGCAACTGAACTGTAGTTTTATAAAAGCCATATGCAATTACTTGGCAATAAAAACAGTGATTACGAGCTCTTCAGATTACAGGTTGATTGACGGGAAAACGGAACGACTCGCTGATTTGTGTAAGCAGGCTGGAGGCACCGAATACATCTCAGGCCCTACAGCCAAAAAGTACATTGATGAAAATATCTTTTCGGATTTTGGAATTAAGCTTTCCTGGTTCGACTACGATGGATATCCCGAATATCCACAGCTTTGGGGTAAATTCACTCATAGCGTCACAATCCTTGATCTTCTGTTTAACTGTGGTAAAGACAGCCCTCGATACATGAGGTATGTGGCATGAAGCTTTCAATAGTCGCAACCCTCTACGAGTCTGCTCCTTATATAAATGAATTTCATGGGCGTGCAAGCGCCACTGCAAAGCAGCTGGTTGGCGACGATTATGAAATTGTGTTTGTAAATGACGGATCACCAGACAACAGCCTGGATCTGGCTATCAGACTGACCGAACATGATTCACACGTTGTTGTAGTTGATTTATCGCGCAACTTTGGTCATCACAAGGCGATGATGACTGGCTTGGCGCACGCCAAAGGAGATCTGGTTTTTCTCATAGATAGCGACCTTGAAGAGGAACCGGAGTGGCTCCTTAGCTTTAATGAGCAGATGGCGCGGCAGCGGTGTGATGTGATTTACGGAGTTCAGGAGCGTAGAAAAGGAAACTGGTTCGAACATTGGAGCGGTCAGTGGTTTTATCGCTTGTTCAATGTACTCACGGGATTGTCCTTGCCGGAAAATATCGTAACAGCGCGGTTAATGTCGAGACGCTATGTTGACGCGCTGGTGTGTCATCAGGAGCGCGAAGTTTTTATGGCGGGCCTGTGGCACATCACCGGTTTCGACCAGCGACCGCAGGTTATCAAGAAGCACCATTGCAGTGAAACCACTTACACATTCCGTAGGAAGATGTCATTGTTGGTCAACTCGGTGACGTCATTCAGTAATGCGCCATTGGTCAGCATTTTTTACATCGGCGTAGCAATCTCGGTGTTCGCGCTAGCCTACATCGCATATCTGGTTACGCACTGGCTATTTCTTGCCAAACCCTTGAGCGGATGGACTTCAATCATGGCCTCTATTTGGCTCCTTGGGGGCATGGTGATCTCTTTTATCGGTGTCGTGGGTATCTACCTATCCAAGATATTCTCTGAAACCAAGCAGCGCCCCTATACCATCGTGAGGCAGATTTATGCAAAGCAACAAGACTAGCCTGCTCCACGAGGTTGCAACGTATTACGCTGAAAAACTTGCGGAACATGGTGCTACGCCTCGCGGAGTCGACTGGAACGGTGAAGAAAGCCAGAAGCTCAGGTTTGGGCAATTGTGCAAAATCATTGACCCGAAGACGCCAAACTTTTCCCTGAACGACCTGGGTTGCGGTTACGGCGCCTTGCTCGACTATTTGCGAGAAGAACACGCAGCTTGCAGATATCTTGGAGTGGATGTTTCCCACGAGATGATCAAGGTTGCTAAGCAACGGCACGCTGCTGCCGTTCGAGCTCGTTTTATCACCGCGGCAGAGCCGGACGAAGTCGCTGACTATGGCGTGGCGAGTGGCATCTTTAATGTGCGCCTTGCTCACTCGGATGCAGAGTGGTTTGATTATCTGCAGGCCACCTTGGACGTTCTTGACCGAACCAGCAGTCTTGGATTCGCGTTCAATTGCCTGACCTCGTACTCGGACGAGGACAAAAAGCGCGACTATCTCTATTACGCAGACCCATGTCGCTTGTTTGATTTATGCAAACGTCGCTATTCCCGTCAAGTCGCTTTGCTTCATGACTATGGTCTTTATGAGTTTACGATTCTGGTGAGGAAGATGCCATGAGAAAACCGCTTGTCATTTTTGGCACTGGCGACATCGCTCAACTCGCGCATTATTACTTCCGCACGGATTCTGATTACGAAATCGTTGCCTTCACCGTAGATGCAAACTACATCAGGGAATCTGAGTTTTGCGGATTGCCAGTTGTGGCGTTTGAGGAGATCACTAAAAAATACCCACCCGATTCGTATGATTTTTTTATTGCGCTTAGTTACTCGAAACTGAATGCCGTCCGTAAAGAAAAGTATATCGCTGCAAAGGAGATAGGCTACAAACTGGTGAGCTACATCAGCTCGCGTGCAACCGTGCTCAATGAAAGAAGAATAGGTGATAACTGTTTCATATTGGAAGATAACACCATTCAACCGTTCGTAACGATAGGTAACAACGTGACTTTATGGAGTGGTAATCATATCGGTCATCATTCAGTGATTCACGATCACACCTTCATCGCATCGCATGTAGTCGTTTCTGGTGGGGTAGAAATTGGAGAACAGTGCTTCATCGGGGTGAACGCGACATTGCGCGATCACATCAAAATCGGGGATAGATGTGTTGTCGGTGCTGGAACTTTACTGCTCGAAGATGCCGCGCCCGAAGATGTTTATATTGGCACCGCTACCGAGCGGTCAAAGGTGCCTAGTATGAGGTTGAGGCGTATATGAAGCATTGCTGGAAAAAGTTAGGACAGATTTATGAGCCAAAAGAAAATAACCGACATCCAAAGCTGATCTCGCACGCGGCTAATCCTTTGCCCGTGCATCTGGAAGAGAATCTCTATCGAGTGTTTTTTTGTGGTCGGGATAAGAAAAATCGTTCCTCAGTTGGCGCAGTTGATATTGATCTGATTAAGCTCAAAGTTATCAAAGAACATCAGTTGCCATTTTTTGAGCATGGACCGAACGGTAGTTTCTTTGCCGATGGAGTAAGTATCGGCAATTGTTATAAAGCTAATGGTATTCACTACATGCTTTTTATGGGCTGGCAAAATCATGAGAATGGACATTGGCGGGGTAATATTGGACGTCTGATACTGTCTTCTGAATATACTCTTGTGTTGGATAGTTGGGATCCACTTATGGGTTGTGACGAGACTGATCCGATCAGCTTGTCTTATCCATGGGTGCAGGCGACGCCATCAGGTGGATTCAACATGTGGTATGGCTCAACTATCACTTGGGATGCGGGTAATGGCGAAATGTTACACGTTATTCACCACGCTTATTCTGAGGATGGTCAACAATGGCATCGTTCTGGCTTGGCCGTTCCCTTTGAGCTTGGCCGCGCCCAAGCCTTTTCCAGACCCACTGTGGTCCATAACAAGAGGGGAAATTTAGAGATGTGGTTTTCTTACCGGAGTGGTTCAGGTAAGAAATACCGTATTGGATATGCCAAAAGTGAAAATGGTGTGAACTGGAAACTCGACTTGGATAACGCAGGTATAGACGTTTCTAATACCGGTTGGGATTCAGAAATGATCGAATATCCTTTTGTGTTCGACCACGATGGTGCTCGATACATGCTTTATAACGGCAATGGCTATGGAAAAACGGGTTTTGGTTTGGCGGTTCTTGATGGCTTCTAAGTAGTTCGGTCCAACCAAGAGTAAAATTTTACGCCAGCTTTTTAGTTATGGGATGATTAGACTTTTGAGTAATTTTCTCGGTCATGCCTTGTACCTTTTTTTGACCTACCTCTGGAGTTGACCAAAATTAAGAATGACAATGCTCTATTTTTCAGGCGCTCTGATTGGTTACTTCGCTAATCGTCGCTTTACGTTTTGCTATGATGGACGTATTGGTGTGGCCGGCATGCGATATATGTTTGCTCAACTTCTTGATTATTTACTCAATTTGAGCTTGCTGGTGCTGTTTGTAGAATGGCTGTGCTTTGCGCATAAAATCGTCCCAGCCGTAGCAATTGTTGTGGTAGCAATGTTCTTGTTTGTTTTATTGCTGTTCTTCGTATTTGCTTCGCAACTGCCTGAAAATAGCGCAATGCGATCATGAAAATATGTCTTAAATCACTACTGTCCCAACGTTAATCGAATAATTGCAACTGGTTAGTGTGGTAGCAATTGGAATTTGTGCAGTTGACCTTCGCGAGTGCCTGTAAAATGGGCGTTTTCTCAAAAAGAGTGATGCTCAAAATCTGTAAAATTGTGTAGAGGCTCTGGTCCAGTTTCAAGGTCTTCTTCATAATTGCTACCAGTATCACTACTGTCCCAACGTTAATCGAATAATTGCAACTGGTTAGTGTGGTAGCAATTGGAATTTGTGCAGTTGACCTTCGCGAGTGCCTGTAA
>FWPV01000437.1_pt1 | contig 132125 bp, 128 predicted proteins | sample 2228371 | NCBI WGS metagenome assembly FWPV01 (sample SAMEA103939776, study PRJEB20133) | metagenome | reverse complement strand
ATGTAGAACACGTCCAGTCCTCCACCGAAGGTGGAGGTTTATTCACTTCATAAAAAGGGCGGGGAATGATCCCCGCCCGAAACTCATCAAAGCCCGCTCAGTAGTAGGGCGAACGGCAGACCTTGAAATAACCGCTGGTCGACAGGAACCGGTTGGTCTGCGGATTGTACGAACGGTAGCGGTTGAGGCACCATTCGACGTGACGGCTCCAATTGCGCCCGCCATAGACCGGCGGCGGAGGCGGCGGTGGCCGGCGATAGATCGGCGGCGGCGGCGGTGGCGGGCGGCGGTAACCGTCATCCCACCAGACCGGCGGGGGCGGCGGCGGACGCCGATAGATCGGTGGTGGCGGCGGTGGCGGACGACGATAGCCGTCATCCCAGCCCGGCGGCGGTGGCGGGCGACGATAGCCATCGTCCCAACCCGGTGGCGGACGGCGGCGATGGCTGTCGTAGCAACCGTAGCGATCGCAGACGACCTCGACATTGACCACATCCGACGGACCGGCGACCAGCTTCATCGCCAGCGCAGGACCGGCGGCCGCGGCCGGGCCGGCGACGAGGCCGGCCAGGCCGAGCAGCGAGCCGAACAGCATATGGGCCAGTTTGTTCATGGCGCTTCTCCAGAATACGGAGCATCCGGCCTTGCCGAGGGACCATCCCCCGTTCTGCCGCATGTCCGGCAATCCCTCCCGCGAACCGGTGTTTGCCGATCGCTGCGGGGAAGACGAAACCATCAAGATTTCGTGAGCGATGATGGCTTTTCCAAGACGCCGCGTAAAGCGCCCGAAGCCGATACGGCCAGAACAGGCCGCGATTTTTTTGCATGTCGAGAAACCTGCATTTCCGGGCTTTCCGAAGGGTGCCGCAGCGATCGACACGAAAACTTCAAAAAGCCAGTTGACAGCCGGAGTCGCTGCCTTTACACGGCTCCTCGTCGCCCAGATGGCGGAATTGGTAGACGCGCAGGTTTCAGGTACCTGTGCCGCGAGGCGTGGAGGTTCGAGTCCTCTTCTGGGCACCAAATTCCCGTTTCAGATTGTTACCAACGATCTGAAAACACACAAAGAAGCCTGGCTCGCCGGGCTTTTTTGTTGCCTTGATTTCCGATGTTCCGTCGCGCTTCGCCCCCGTCCTACCGGTCGATGACGCGCGGATTGACGCCGGGGTACCAGCCGCCGGAGGGGTTCGGGGGGTTAAGGCTCTCGTAGACGGCGCCGTCCTTCGTGCAGCGGTAGACGCGCACCGGCATGCCCTCGCCGCGGTAGCCGATCGCGTCGCGCGACTTCATCATGCGGATCACCGTTTCGCAGCTGTAGGGGGAGCCAAACGTCATCTCGCCCTGCGGCCGGACGCCCGGCAGGTCCTGGAAAGCCTGGGGCGGGGCGGTGAGTTTCGGCGGCTTCGTGTCGGCGGCCAGTCCGCCGGTGGCGCCCATCCATGTCGCGGCCGCAGCGCAGAATACGACCATGCGAGCCCGGCGGGGCCGATGCTTCGCCGCCTGCTTTGTCCGCAACCCATCCACGTCAGACATCCTTCATCCTTGCCTCTGCCTCATTCTATATGGGCGCCCCTGGCCGGCGATGGAAGAGCGGGCTGCCACGACCGATATCAGGTCTTGGGACTCCACCCCCAGTCGCAAGCCCCGGCCTCCAATCTCGGGCCACGGCTCTCAAGCCGGTGGCCTCAGGCGACAGGACGGCGATAGCCGGTCGGGTATTCGTAGAGCCAGCCGATCCGCTGGACCGCGGCCTCGAAATCCTCCAGCGCGACGGTCATGGTGTGGCCATTGGCGTGCAGCAGCGTCCGCTCGTCGGCCATGATGCCGGCATGTCCCTTCCAGAAGACGAGATCGCCGCGACGCAGTTCCTCGCGGGCAATCACGGCGCCGAGGCCGGCCGCCTGCATGTCCGAATCGCGGGGCGCGGGGCGACCCGTCATCTGCAGCGCCAGCTGGACGAGCCCCGAGCAATCAATGCCGAAGCCGGAGCGTCCGCCCCAGAGATAGGGGATCTCCAGAAAACGGGCCGCGATCGCCACATAGTCGTCACTGGCATAGTCCCCGAGCGCCAGGCAGTGCTGCGCGACCACAGCGCGGCCGTCGGCGAGCAGAAGATAGCGGGTGCCGCGGGTCTCGGCCTCGCCGACCACCGTGATCCGGCTGCCCATCGACAGCGCCGAGGAGACGGGAAAACGCAGATCCGGCCCGGGATAGACGAAGGTTCGCGGCACGATCACGTGATGGGTCGGCTGGTTGGCGTCGCTCGCAAGCGCGCTCTCCGGCAGATAGCCCACATAACCATCGGACTTCGCCTGGACCCAGGCCCAGCCGCCGTCGCGGTCAAAAACGGTGACGGCCTCGCCGAAAAGCAGTTCGGTGTCGATGCCGCTCGCCGCATCCGGCCGAGGGCGCAGGGCCGCGACCGGAACACCGAGCCGGGCGGGCTGGCCCTCGACGAAGCGGGCGGCCTTAACGCTACCCTCCAGCGCCTTGTCGGCAAGATCATCACGAAAGGCATGCAATCTGCGGTCAAGCGACATGAAACTCTCTCTCAAAGCCTTTCCGGCGGGACGCCGCAACGATCCGGGCACACTCCGCGGCATGAACAAACCATGGCGGCGGCGCTCCTTGCGAAACGTTCGCCCTAGTAGTCGAGCCGGCGACCCTGATCGATGATCAGGTCGCCGAATTTTTCGAGGAATAGCGCTCCGCCAACGGTGCGCTTGATCACGACGCTGCGGCGGTCACGCTCGTCGCGGACGCGATCGACCAGCCCCATTTCGCCCATGGTATCAAGGGCGCGGGTGATGACCGGCTTGGTCACGCCCAGCGTGGCGGCAAGGCCGCGCACTGTGTGGGGCGGCGGCACGAGGTAGATCTGCAGCAGGATCGCCATCTGCCTGAGCGTCAGGTCGCGCTTGTCCTCCTGCACCTGCTGCAGGGTCACCTTGTGCCACAGGCCGAGGGCCTGGCTGGCGGTCAGTTCCACACTCATCGACCGATCCGGACGTTCTTGACGCTTCCTCTTTTCCGGCAATCCGGGCGGCTTTGCAAGCGCAGCCGTCTCGCCTGCCGGCGGAGCCGCACCGGCTTAGCGCTGGTGTGTGCGCAGGTAGCGGTAGAGGGCGCGGATGCCCTGCGCCTCGCCCCCGACCGGCGAATGCGGACGCTCCGACTGGGCCCAGCCGAAGATGTCGCAATGCAGCCATTTCGTCGACTTGCCGACGAAGCGCTTGAGGAAGAGGGCCGCCATGATCGAGCCGGCCATGCCGCCGCTCGGCGAATTGGTGAGGTCTGCGATCTGGGCGCGAATGTTCTTCTCGTAGCCCCTGTAGAGCGGCATGCGCCAGAACGGATCGTCGGTCTCGAGGCTCGCCTCGATCAGATCCTCGGCCAGCTGCTCGTCATCGGTAAAGAAGGGCGGCAGGTCGGGACCGAGCGCGACGCGCGCCGCACCGGTGAGCGTCGCCATGTCGATCAGAAGATCGGGGTTCTCCTCGTCGGCATAGGCGAGCGCGTCGGCCAGGATCAGACGGCCTTCGGCATCGGTATTGTCGATCTGCACCGTCAGGCCTTTGCGGCTGCGATAGATATCGCCAGGGCGATAGGCATTGCCGGCAATGGAATTTTCGACCGCCGGCACGATGACGCGCAGATCGATCTTGAGCTTGGCATCCATGATCATCAGCGCAAGGCCCATGACATTGGCGGCACCGCCCATATCCTTTTTCATCAGCGCCATATTGGCGGCGCCCTTGATGTCGAGGCCGCCAGTATCGAAGCACACACCCTTACCGACCAGCGTAACCTTGGGATGCCCCTTCTTGCCCCAGCGCATTTCCAGAAGGCGCGGCGCCTGGGCGCTGGCGCGGCCGACCGTATGGATGAGCGGGAAATTGCGCTCGATCAGACCATCGCCGACGACGACCGAGACTTCCGCCTTGTAGTGATCGGCGAGCGCACGGAAGGCCTTTTCCAGTTCGGCGGGGCCCATGTCGTTGGTCGGGGTATTGATGAGGTCGCGGGCGAGATAGACGCCGGCGAGCTGGCGCTTGATGTCGGCGGCATCGGCATCCTGCGGGATCAGGAGCCGCGGTTCGGGCGGACGCTCCGAGCGATAGCGGTCAAAGCTGTAGGCACCGAGACCATAACCGAGCAGCAGTCGGTTGGCGGTGAGCGGCGCGGTCTCGATATGCCAGTCGCCGGCCGGCAGGGTACGGGCGAGCTTGCCGGTCAGGAAGGGGTTTTCCGACGGATTGGAGCCGAGGCCGAAAAGTGCGCCGCCGAGATGTCCGTCACCCGTGGGGATCAGCAGCAGCGAACCCGCCTCGGCCTTGAACCCGGCCTTGCGGGCCCAGTCGAGCGCGATCGGATCGATGGTGCCCGTCTCGATATGGGCCGGCGTCACCGCAAAGACCGGAAGCGTCTTGCCCCCCTTGGTGCTGAAGGGGGTTTGTCTTTCGATGTACTGATACGGGACCATGCTCTGCCTTCTTCGGGAATCAACTCGGGTTGCGCCATTAACACTCCGTTAGGGTTAACAGATTATTGCTTGAGTGGAGGTTGCGCCGCCTCGTCCGCCCGGACGGGCCTGCGGCGCCGGCAAACCGGTCCAGGAACAGACGACATGGCACTTCGGCAGATTTCCGCACGTCATCGCATCGGCACCTTCGGCAGCGTCTGCCTGCTGGTGGCGGCAGCGACCCTCAGCGGATGCTCGACGACGAAGAAGGAACTGACGACCGGATCGATCCCGAGACTGTCAAAGCCGGTGGAGAACATGACTGCGCCGGAACTGGCGCGGGCCGCCGACAGCATCGGCGCGGCATACGAGCGCAATCCCAAGGATCGCAACAACGGGCTGGCCTATGCCAATATCCTGATGATGACCGGCCGCAACACCCAGGCGCTGGCGGTGATGCAGCAGGTGGCGATCGCCCACCCGGCCGACCGCGACGTGCTGGCCGCCTTCGGCAAGGCGCAAGCCGCAGCCGGCCAGCTGGACCAGGCACTGGCCACGATCGGCCGCGCCCAGACGCCCGACCGTCCCGACTGGCGCCTCTATTCCGCCGAAGGCGCCGTGCTCGACCAGCTCGGTCGCTCGCAGGAAGCCCGAAACCGCTACCGCATGGCGCTGGATCTCAAGCCGAACGACCCGACCATCCTGTCCAATCTCGGCATGTCCTATGTGCTGAGCGGCGACCTGCGGACCGCCGAGACCTATCTCAAGTCCGCCTCGCAGCAGCCGGGCGCCGACAGCCGCGTGCGTCAGAACCTGGCGCTCGTTGTCGGTCTGCAGGGGCGTTTTGCCGAGGCCGAACAGATCGCGCGGCAGGAACTCGATCCGCAGCAGGCCGATGCCAATGTCGCCTATCTGCGCTCGATGCTGAGCCAGCAGAACTCTTGGAAACAGCTGGCCGCCAAGGACGGCAAGCCGGACAACGGCACCAACTGAGGCGCACCCGGCCTGACGCCGGGTGACGGCCGTCAGACAGCGCGCATGCGTAGGGCGTCGAGGACGAGCCGCAGGCCAAGTCCGACCAGAACCGCGCCGGCGATTCGATCCACCACGTGCTTCGCACGCCCGTAGGCCGCCCGCGGGCGTTCGGCCGAAAAGATCAGCGCGACTAGAACATACCAGCCCGCCTCGACGACGAAGACACCCAGCGGCAGGGCGGAAAACAGCCAGCGTTCCGGTGCGGGCGGCAGAAAGGCCGCAAATATGCTGCCATAGACGATCGCGGTCTTCGGATTGCTGAGCTGGGTGGCAAGCCCAAGCGCGAGGCTTTTCCAGACCGAGGCGCTACCGGCCGACGGCCTTGCGCTCTCGGGCGGCAAGGGCACGCTCGCCCCCCGCCAGATGCGCAGGCCGAGATAGGCGAGATAGACGCCGCCCAGGAGCTTAAACAGCAGATAGGCCCATTCGACCCGCATCAGCAGGGCATTGAGACCGGCCAGGGCAAGCAGCGCGAAAATCGCACCGCCAATCCCCATGCCGAGCGCGGCGGCGAGACCCGCACCGCGCGAGCGGATGATGGCGGTGTGGGAAACGAGCACGAAACTCGGCCCCGGGCTGATCGCACCGATGAGGACGGTGCCGACGATGCTGATGAAGACGATCAGGGATGACATGCGGATGCGGAACTCCGTTTCGCGGCCGGCCGCCGGAAGGCAACCCGGCGGGCAATGCCGATCTGTTTGCCGAGGTCGCCGGCGGCGGCAATCGGCTAGGCCGGATGCCGGTTCAGAAGCGATCCGAAACCTGGATGCCAGCGGGACCGAGAATGACGGCGATCAGAACCGGCAGGAAGAACAGGATCATCGGGACGGTCAGCTTCGGCGGCAGGGCGGCCGCCTTCTTTTCCGCCTCGTTCATGCGTTCGTCGCGGCCTTCCTGGGCGAGCACGCGCAGGGCCTGCGCGATCGGCGTGCCATAGCGCTCCGCCTGGATCAGCGCCTGGGTCACCGATTTCACGCCCTCGAGCTGGGTGCGGTTGCCGAGATTCTCGAGCGCCGTGCGGCGATCCTGGAGGAAGGAGAGCTCGGCCGTGGTCAGCACCATTTCCTCGGCGAGTTCCGGCGACTGGGTGGCGATTTCCTCGGCGACGCGGCGCATGGCCGCCTCGATGGAAATGCCCGATTCGACGCAGATCAGCATGAGGTCGAGCGCATCCGGCCAGGCGCGGCGGATCGAGTGCTGGCGCTTCGTCATGCGGTTGCTGACGTAGATGTTCGGCAGGTAGAAGCCGACATAGCCGCCGACGACGGTGATCAGCAGGCGCACGGTCAAGGCCTTGTCCGCCATGTTGCCGAGGCCAAAAATCCAGATCGCCGTCAGCGTCAGCGTCAGGAAGGGCAAAAGGAAGCGCGCGACCAGGAAGACGTTGAGAGCGTTCTGCGAGCGGAAACCGGCGGCCTTCAGTTTGTCCGTGGTGGCGTCATCGACCAGCGCCTGGCGCAGATTGAACTTCTCGACGATCTGGCGGACAGAGCGGTTGTTGTTGGTGCGAAGGCTCGTGCGACCACGGCTGGTCTCGGCATTCATGCGCGTGCGCTCACGGGCACGGATCAGTTCGCGCTCAGTCGAAACCGCCTTCATCCGCTTGTTGAGATCGCCGCGCTCGAGATAGGGGATGGCGATGGTGTAGAGCGTCGCGAAGACCGCGATCGACACCAGGACGGCGACGATCAGCGCGGGGTCGGTCAGTCTTGCGGCCAGCTCTTCCATGACGCGCCCTTCCTAGATATCGAACTGGATCATGTTGCGCATGACCAGAATGCCGATCGACATCCAGACCGCCGAGCCGCCGAGGATGAGGTGTCCGCGCGGATCGGTGAACAGGATCATGATGTAGTCCGGCGAGGTGAGATAAACGAGCAACGCGACAATGAACGGCAGGGCGCCGATGATCGCCGCCGAGGCCTTGGCTTCCATCGACAGCGCCGACACCTTGGCGCGCATCTTCTTGCGGTCGCGCAGCACACGTGACAGGTTCGACAGGGCCTCCGAGAGATTGCCGCCGGCCTGGGACTGAATGGCAATGACGATGGCGAAGAAGTTGACCTCCGGCAGGGGCATGGTCAGCATCATGCGGTTGCAGGCCTCGGGCACGCTTAAGCCCACCTGCTGGGATTCGACGACGCGGCGGAACTCGGTCTTGACCGGCTCCTGCCCCTCGGCGGCGATCAGCCGCAGCGCATCGTTGAGCGGCAGGCCGGACCGGATCGAGCGGACCATGACGTCGAGCGCATTCGGGAGCTCGGCGAGAAACTTCTTCTGGCGGCGACCGATCAGAAAGCCGAGGACCCAGCGCGGAATGCCGAAGCCGGCGACAAAGGCCATGCCGAGCGCGATGATCAGCGGCATGCCGCTCAGGAAGGCGAAGACGAGAACGACGAAGCCGAGCACGAAACTGGCGATATAGTAGTGGCTCTGCGTGAACGACAGGCCGGCCTGGACGAGCCGCGACTTGAGGCTCGTGCTCGCGATCTTCTTGGTCTTTTCTTCCTGTTTGCGCTCCAGATCTTTGAGCGAATCCTGCACGGATTTGCGGCGCTTGGAGATTTCCTGCACGCGATCGCGCGCGGCCTTGACCTTGGCCGTGTCGGTTTCGGCGGCCTTCACCCGGTTGATACGGGTGGCCGTCTTCTTCTCCACCTCGATGCGGGAGTAGAGAAGCCCATAGGCGATGCCCGCCGTCGCGATGGCCGCGAGGGCGATGATGGCAAGGACCATGGGATTGACACCGAACATGGCGGCTATAGCTCCTGGCTCTTCTTTTCCATGGCGTCGAGGGCGGCGGCGAGGCGACGCTCCTCGTTGTAGTAACGGGCCCGATCCCAGAAATGCGGCTTGCCGATGCCGGTCGAGACATGGCGGCCGATGATCTTTCCGCTCAGGTCCTCGCCCTCCATCTCGTAGCGCATCAGGTCCTGGGTGACGATAACGTCGCCTTCCATGCCGATGACTTCGGTGATGTGGGTGATGCGGCGCGAGCCGTCGCGCAGACGCGCCGCCTGGATGATGACGTCGATCGAACCGGCGATGATCTCGCGCACGGTCTTTGCAGGCAGCGAGAAGCCGCCCATGGCGATCATCGATTCCATACGGCTGAGGCATTCGCGCGGCGTATTGGCGTGGATCGTGCCCATCGAGCCGTCGTGACCGGTGTTCATCGCCTGCAGCAGGTCGAAAACTTCCGGTCCGCGCACTTCGCCGACGATGATGCGTTCGGGGCGCATACGCAGGCAGTTCTTGACGAGATCGCGCATGGTGATCTCGCCCTCACCCTCGATATTCGGCGGACGGGTTTCGAGGCGCACCACATGCGGCTGCTGCAGCTGCAGTTCGGCAGTGTCCTCGCAGGTGATGACGCGCTCTTCCTTGTCGATATAGCCGGTCAGGCAGTTGAGCAGGGTCGTCTTACCCGAACCGGTACCGCCGGAAATGACGACGTTGCAGCGGACGCGGCCGATGATCTGCAGGACCTGCGCCCCTTCCGGCGTGATCGCACCGAACTTGACCAGCTGGTCAAGATTCAGCTTGTCCTTCTTGAACTTACGAATGGTAAGCGCCGGACCGTCGATGGCGAGCGGCGGGGCGATGACGTTAACGCGGCTGCCGTCGGGCAGGCGCGCGTCGCAGATCGGCGAGCTTTCATCGACGCGGCGGCCGACCTGGCTGACGATGCGCTGGCAGATGGAAAGGAGCTGGGCATTGTCGCGGAAACGGATTTCCGATTCGATCGTCTTGCCGCCCACTTCGATGAAGGTCTGGCCGGCGCCGTTGACCATGATGTCGGCGATGTCGTCGCGGGCCAGCAGCGGTTCCAGCGGGCCGTAACCGAGCACGTCGTTGCAGATGTCCTCGAGCAGTTCCTCCTGCTCGGAAATCGACATCGCGAAATTCTTGATGGTGATGATGTCGTTGACGATGTCGCGGATTTCCTCGCGCGCGCTTTCGCCGTCGAGCTTGGCAAGCTGCGACAGGTCGATCGTGTCGATCAGCGCCGAGAAGACCTGGGACTTGGTGTCGTAATAGTCCTGGGTACGCGGAGGCCGCTTGCGCCCGCCGGCTGCAGCCGGCGCCTGCATCGGCGGCGGCGCCACCTGCTGGCGCACCACGGGCTCCTCGCCGATGGGATCAAAGGATGATGGACGCTGAGATTGAACGGCAGCCGGCGGCGACGCCGGGGATACCGTGCCGGTCCCTGCCCCGCCCTTGCCAAAACCTTCGCTTCCGCGTCTGCCAAACATCACTGACTACCTGTTTCCGTCGAAGACACTATTTCCGGCCGAGCAGCCCCAGCACCTTGCCGAGTCCGCCCTTCTTCGGCTTCTTCACCGTGGCGCGACCGGTCACCAGATGGGCGATCTGCGCAAAGGTTTCCGCCATCGGCGATTTCGCGTCGATTTCGGAGATCATCCGGCCGCTGTTGGCGGCATTGCCGAACAGCGCCGCATCGAAGGGAATGATCGCGGCCGGCTCGATCTCGAGCGGCTCGAAGAAGTCCTGGGGTGCAATCTCCGGCCGCTTGGGCATGCCCACCTGGTTGAGCAGGAGATGCGGCAGCTTGTCATTCGGCCTGAGCTTCTTCAGCGCGTCGAGCATGTTCTTGGCGTTGCGCAGATTGGCGAGATCCGGCGCGCAGGTGATCACCACCTCGTCGGCTTCGGACAGCACGGCACGGGTCCAGTCCGACCAGGCATGCGGAATGTCGAGGACAGTTACCGGCGCCGAACGCTGCAGCAGTTCCATAAGCGGCTGGAAGGCACTGCGATCGAAATCATAGGCACGATCGAGCAACGAGGGAGCGGCCAGCAGCGACAGGTTCTGCGAGCAGGTCGTCAACAGACGATCGAGGAACACCTCGTCCAGCCGATCGGGCGAAAAGACCGCCTCGGCGATCCCCTGCGCCGGATCCTGGTCGAAATCGATGTTTGCCGTGCCGTAGGCGAGATCGAGGTCCGCCAGAATGGTCTCGGTCGAAAACAGGCTCGAAATGCCGAAGGCACAATTGTGAGCGATGGTCGAAGAACCGACCCCGCCCTTAGAACCGATGAAGGCGATGGTGCGGCCGAGCGGCTCAGCCTCGGGATCGACGAAGATCGCGGAGATTGCCGACATGATCTCGGCCATGCCGAGCGGTGCGACGAGATATTCAGAGACGCCGTTGCGGATCAGCTCGCGATAGAGCGCGATGTCGTTGTGACGACCGATGACAATGACGCGCGAGCTGGGGTCGCAGACCTCGGCGAGCGGCGCGAGTTCCTGCAGCAAGTTCTGGGGCGTCGCATCGGTTTCAAGGATGATCAGGTTCGGAGTCGGCGTTGAGGCGAACATGGCAGCGGCGGCGGCGATGTTGCCGCCGGTGATCCGCAGGCTGACCTTGGCCATGCGCCGGTCCTGGCCGCATTGCTCCATCACCCGCTGGACGCCCTGCGAAACGCAAAAGGCATGCACCGAGATGCGCGGCAAAGGCCGCAAGTTTTCCAGATCACCCGTGCCGACCCTGCCCTCGGGCAGGATATCGTCGGCGGCCCCCGTGTCGAATTCGTAGTCGATCGCACTCATGCTTTCATCCTGCCTTCGAATGACGCCTGCCATCCTAGTTGCTCGACGTGCTCTTGCCCGAGCGGTAGAGACCGATCACCGTCGAGCGCCGGGTGGCGTCGATCGGGGCCTGGGCGCGCGGTGTCACGAGATCCATCGGGTTGGCGACCTGCGCTGCCAGGTTGGCCTGGGTGGCGCAGCCGAAATTCTGCCAGTTCTTGTTGGAGAACGTGTTGTCCTGCAGGTCTTCCGGCCACTGGCCGCAGGGGTTGGTGACGGCGGTGATCGCCACATAGCTCAGACGAACGGGAGCGGCATCGCCCTCAGGCCCGGCCTGATAGCTCGTTTCGATGATGCGCGGGCCAGGCACGCCCCGGCCGACCAGGACCTGCCGGATCTGCTTGCGCATGTTGGATGCGGCAGCCGCGTTCGGCGAACCGTGCGGTACGAGGATCTGCAGGGAACCGGACGAGCTCGACAGATAGTCGGCGGCGAAGCCTGCCACGGAATCCGAAAGGCCGACGGTCAGCTGGCGATCGCCCGAAGCGATCGGAATGTCCAGGGTGTGTTCAACCTCGGTCAGCGTGATGGGGTGACGGGTGCGGTAGTCGTCGGGAATGGATCCCGTCGTCAGGTCGTCCCGGTTCGTCCCGCATCCGGACAGTGCGATCGTCGCGCCGAGAATGGTCGCGGCGAGCGCCGTGCGGGCAAAGCGCGGAGCGGCGAAAATCGATCTCTTCACGGCCATGGTGTTACGGCTTTCGCTGTTGCCGGGATTGGTCTGGTGCGTCTTCATCCTCGCCTCCCCGCTCACTTGTAGATGAACCCGACGGCGCCGTGGTAGCGACCGGAGGCTTCAGCCTCGCGCCGGCCGTAGACCTTGTTGACCTTGTTGAGGAAGAAGGTCGCGGCATCGTTCTCGGGGTTGAAATTGTCGTCGGGACGCTGCAGCTGGTTGCGCGCCACCGGGCGGACCAGATAGGGCGTCGCGATGATGACGAGTTCGGTCTCGTTGCGCTGGAAGTCCTTGCTGCGGAACAGCGTTCCAAGCACCGGCACCTTGGCGAGGCCGGGAACGCCGGACATGGCCTGGCGGATATTGTCCTGAACGAGGCCGGCGATGACGATCGAGCCGCCCGAAGGAAGTTCGACGGTGGTCGAGGCTTCGCGCTTGCGGATCGACATGTAGGTGGAACCGGGGATGCCGTTGGCCGTATTGCCCGTCACGGCCGAGCCTTCCCAGGTCGGCTCGGAAACATTGGTTTCGATCTTCAGGCTGATACGGCCCGGGGCGAGCACGACGGGCCGGAAATTCAGTTCGATCCCGTAGTTGACGGTTTCGGTGGTCCGGGTGATCGTAGGAGCTCCGGTGTCGTCATCGTAGGCAATCTCCTGCTCGGCGGCCAGCCGGAATTCACCACCGACATAGAACTTCGCCTGTTCCCCGGAGATGGCGGTGAGGCTCGGTTCGGCCAGGGTGCGCATGACACCGGCCTGTTCCATGGCATTAATGTAGCTGCCGATCGTGTAGCGGCCGATCGAGGCGACCGCCGTCGGCAAGGTCCCGCCGAGCGCATTGGTGACGCCCACCGCATTGCCGAGGTTCGCCGGGTTCTGGAAGGTGATGCCGCTCGAGCCGTCGGAGACGCGGCCGTTGAAGCCGAGCTGCTTGAGGACCTGGCGGCTGACTTCGGCGACGGTGACCTTGAGCGAGACCTGATCCTCTCCTTCGATGGTCAAGAGGTTGACGATCGAGGAAACCTGGCGCTCTTCCGCGAAAATGGCGACGTCGCCACCATTGTCGCCGCCGGATGCGGTCTCGTTGCGGGTCGTCGCCTCACCGCCCTTGAGAAAGGCAGAGGCGAGGCTCTCGGCCCGCGCGGCATCCTGGGGCGTGCGCACCGTGCCGGTTAGCACGATGTTGTCGGAGACGATCTCGACGGTGATGTCGGATTCGGGGATGAACCGGCGCAGATTGTTTTCAAGCCCCGCAATGTCACGCTCGATCTCGATGTCGAGGCTGACGATCTCTTCGCCGTTCTCGCCAAAGATGAAAATGTTGGTCTGGCCGACGGCCTTGCCGAAGAGGTAGATGCGGCGCGAGGTGCGGGTGACCGCATCGGCCATTTCCGGATCGGCGACAAGAATGTCATGCGCATCCTGCGGCAGATCGACGACGAGCGCCTTGTTTAGGCCGAGCTTGACCGTGCGGCGAGCGCCCGGTCCGGCCTCGGCGATGCGCAGCACGCTCTGGCTTGCGGCCGCTTCAGCGTCCGGAACGGCCAGGAAATGCGGCACATAGCCGCTCGGCATACCGGAGCAGGCAAGGCCCAGGGCCAGGATGGCGGCGATCGACGAGCGGAATTTCTGTTTCAAGCTGTTCATGACATCCCCGCTCATTGCGACTTGGCATCAGAGGCCTTGACCACCGAACCCGACTTGATGACCTGAATGGTTGGCGAACCCGAGCCGCCGCTCAGCAGATAGTCGGCGGCGGACGTGTCTTCCTCCTGCGCATCGGCAACCGAGCGAAGGGCAAGCGACAGGCGCTCGGCCATCTGCTGGGCGACCGTGATGACCTTGGCCTGGTCCGGCGTCAGCTCAAGCGTCGCCGTCGTGCCGACGACGGCCTTTTCGCCGTCCGGCTTCTCCTGGATCTGCTGGTCGATCGCGAGCACACGCACGTTCGAAAGAACGGTCTCGGTCAGATAGGTCTCCTGATCACCGCGGCGCACCATGATCACGTCGACACGGTCGTTCGGCAGGATGAAGCCGCCGGCGCCGGTGACGACGGAAATCTCGGTCGCGACCGCGCGCTTGCCCGAGGGCAGAAGCGAGGACATGACCCGGCTGGAAGAATCGGCAATCTTTTCGCGTCGCACCGGCTCGCCCTCGAACATCGGCAGGCGAACCACGGCTCCGTTCAGTTCGGACATGGCCTGCGGGCGGGCGGTTTCGGTGATGAAGCCTTCGACGACATTGGACTCCGGCCAGGCCATCCAGCGCATCGACTTGTCATTCAGTCGCGATCCAACCGGCAGGTTGGCCGCGGACACCAGAACCTTGACCGTCGGTTCCTTCTTGATCACCGACTCGGCCTGCTGCATCACGATCGATTTCGAGCCGCTGAGCCGCATGGCCAGCAGCCCGGCCATGCCGGCGGCGACGATAGCCACTGCGAGAATGATGATACGCGCGGGTTTCATGATCGTTCCTTGAGGGACACAAAGGTCTATGCCTCGCAGAATGGTCAGGAATTGGTATAATTATGGTTAATAAGCCGCTTACGATCTTGGTTAACGATCGCTTTCTTTTGTGGCGAGCCCTCGCCTCACCGGATGGTCTCCAGCGCAGCCGAAACCAGCGGTGACTGGGGATAAGTCATCAGCCCCGCCAGGCCGATGGCGATGGCGTAGGGCACCTTCTTCGCGCCAATCAGCGAATGGGGCAGCGGAAGCCCCATGGCGAGTACGCTGTTCGAGCGGGCACGAAGGATGAGCAGAAGAATGGTCAGAATGCCCCCGAGATAGGCGACGTGGACCAGGAAAGACAGGAGCGACGGGCTGAACCCATACCAGACAGCGGCAGCCGTCAGCAGCTTGGCATCGCCTCCACCCATGACGTTGAAGGCGAAGAGTGTGAAGCCGACCGAAAAGACGATCAAGCCGGCCAGCAGATGCAGACCAAAGCCGGTGAAGGTGAAGCCGACAAACGGCGCCACGACGAAGAATGCGCCAAGCAGGATGACTGGGATGCGGTTGGGGATCGTCATCTCGAGAAAATCCGTCAGCGCCGCAAGAACGAGGCACATCGGAAAAATGACGAATATCGCGGCTTCAACCATGACAATATTCCACACCGAGAGGGATTAATTTTCCGCAAATCCGCGAACCGCCGACGCAAGAAAGCCGGCGCTCCTGCCATAAAAAATGCCGCCCCGAAAGGCGGCATCTTTGCAAGCCGAAGTTCGGCGAGCACTTATTGCGGCTGGTTGGCGTCGAGTTCGCCAGCGATGTTGCTGAAGGTGGTGTCCAGCGATTCGCCGAGCGTCTGGGCGCCGGCGATGAGGGCGACGGAGATCAGGGCTGCGATCAGGCCGTATTCGATCGCGGTTGCGCCGGATTCATCCTTGAAGAAACGTGCAAAAATCTTGGTCATGTTACTCTCCTACTCCACGAAAGTTGTTCAGCACTCCCGGCAACTGTTCGCCGTTGCTCGGATGACTGCAAACTACACAGCGCCCATTGCTATCGACTTAACAAATACGGTTAGCGAGTTCTGAAGAGGCAAATGCACGAGGCGTGGTAAATGAGTGTGTAACAGGATCCGCCGCATTTGAAGCAATCGCCGCCAGGCGGGTAGAAACCGGATAATAGCATCGAAATATCAATATCTTGGCGACAATCCCTCAAAATTGCTGGTCGGGGATGAGCTCGTGGGAGAGCCGTCCGGAACGACTGGCAACGGCTTCCGGAGGTATTAACGTCGATACTTGCGCCCCAGAGTGGGACGGCTTGGCAGCGCAAGATCACACCAAGCCGGAAAACGACCCTTGCCCTCGGCGAAAGATGCGTGCCGCCGCCTTTCGAACCGATCTGGGCTGAAAACACCGTCCACCGGACTTTCCTTAGCCCTTGGGCCACCGACTTAACGGTTCGTTCACCATTCCCGCCCATGCTCTCAACCCAGTCATTCCAACTGGCGGTTCCAAAGGCTGGCACGTATGTTGTCTCGCAGCGCTCTTATCTCGCTTGCCGGCGCCCTCGCGCTGAGCAGTCTTCTTGCCGCCGGTCCCGGCCGCGCCGATGACGACGGCGTGCTGCGCGTCTATATGAACAGCGCCCGCGTGCTGAAGCTCGATCGTCCGGTCAGCAAGGTCATTGTCGGCAATTCCGACGTGGCGGATGCAACGGTGGCAGACGCCAAGACGATCGTATTGACCGGAAGGGCTTTCGGCACCACCAATCTCGTTCTGCTCGATGCAGACGGTAATGCGATTGTCGACGAGCGCATCCTGGTGTCAATCGATGAGGGCAATACGGTGCGAGTCTTCAAGGCGACCTCGCGCACCGTTCTGTCTTGCACGCCCAATTGCGAGGAGCATGCCGCAACCGGCAGCGCCACCAGCTCAAACTGAACAGATACAACGCCGGACCCGCCTCAGGACGCCTTGAGAGCAGTCGCAAAGCTTGAATTGTAAAGAAGCGGGAAACGGAAAATCAATACTTGGCTCCTAACGTCTGATCCAGTTCCGAAGTTCGGATTCGAGCGATGAGCGCAGACGTGCAGCACCATGACGGGCAAACGACAACCGGCCGGCGGAAACGACGCGCCTGGAAGCGACTGCTGCGCTCGCGCGACGGCGCGGCGGCCATCGAGTTCGCCATCCTGTCGATCCCCTACTTCATCATCATCTTTGCGATCATCGAGACCTTTGCCGCCTATACGGCCGAGCAACTGGTAACGAATGCTGTCAATACGATGGCGCGCGAACTGCGCACCGGCAACATTACTTTCAACCGCGGCGGTTCGACAGACATGACTGAGGCGCAGTTCCGCGAGGCCTTCTGCGACGAGATCTCGATCATGATCTCCTGCTCGGCGGCGGAAGTGGAGACGCCGGCGAAGCTCTATCTCGATGTCGAGACCTTGCCGAGTTTTGAAGCGATCGCCGACAAGGCCAGCATTCCGCGCGTCGGTGGGGACTTTTCGGATCTCGACACATCGGCCTTCCAGTTCGCCCCCGGCGGACCGAACACGATCAACCTTTTGCGCGCCTATTACCGCTGGAACGTGACCTTCGACCTCTTGCGTTCGCTCACGCATATCCGGCCGGACAGCGACACGCAGCAAATCCTGATCATAGCGACGACCGCCTTCCGCAGCGAGGACTATCCGTGACGAAAAGGAGGCTTCTCGCACCAAAGGAATTGCCGCTTCACGGGGGCGGGCCGCATCCGCAGCCCAAGCGGGCTACTCTTCTTGGCCGTTTCCTCGCCGATCGGGAAGGGCTAGGCGCAGTTGAATTCGCGCTGCTCGCACCGATGCTGATCGTCGCCTATCTTGGCATGTACGAATTGATGACCGGACTTAGCGTGTCGAAAAAGGTGACAATGGCAGCCAGTACCGTCGCCGACCTCGTCAGCCGCAACGACAAGGTGTCCAAGGCCGATCTCGACGACATGGTCGATGTCACCAATGCCGTCTTTGCCCCCTACGCCGTCAACGAACTGTCGCTCACGATCACCGGTATCGACATTGATGACAACAATCGGGCCACGGTCGCCTGGTCCTGGTCCAACGCGGGGGATGCTCCCTATGCGGTTGGATCGAGCGTTGACGTTCCGGCAGACATGCTGTCCGAAGGCACATTCCTCGTCCATTCCGAACTCAGCGTCGACCACGAACTGCTGATGTATCTGCCGGCGGTCTCCGGTTCGGAGATCAAGGACATCACCATCAGTCGCGAATTCTATTTCCGTCAGCGTATCAATTCCGACATCAGCTGCACCGACTGCTGAACGCCATGGACCTCAGGCATCGATGACTTCGGCGAGCCGGATCGGCCAGGCGCGGTTTGCCAAGCCCGCCGCTTGGCGCTAAACATGCCGCTTCGACCGCCCGGACGACACGTGGCCATGACGGCCGTGTCCCGTGGCGCAGGTGAACCATGGCACGCGCATTTCTCTTCGTTCTTGATTCCTTCGGCATCGGCGGTGCACCGGACGCCCCGGTCTATGGCGACGACGGTTCCAACACTCTGGGCCATATCGCGGAATTCTGCGCCGCGGGCGCCGGCGATCGCAAGGGTCTTCGCGAAGGACCTCTGACGCTTCCCAACATGTCGGCGCTGGGGCTTGTAACGATCGCCAAGCTGGCAAGCGGGCGCGCGCCGGCCGGCATGCCGGAGCCGGAGCGGGTGTTCGGCCTCCACGGCGCGGCCAACGAAGTCTCGCACGGCAAGGATACGCCGTCGGGCCACTGGGAGATTGCGGGTACGCCCGTCATGTTCGACTGGGGCTACTTTCCGGCGGAGGGAGACGCCTTTTCACCCGAACTCGTCGAGGCCATCTGCCGCGAGGCGGAGCTTCCCGGCATCCTCGGCAACTGCCACGCCTCGGGAACGGAGATCATCGCCCGGCTGGGCGAGGAGCATATCCGCACCGGCAAACCGATCTGCTACACGTCCTCGGACTCGGTCTTCCAGATTGCAGCCCACGAGACGCATTTCGGGCTCGAACGCTTGTTGTCGCTCTGCCAGATCGTGCGGCGGCTGATCGATCCGCTCAATATCGGCCGGGTGATCGCCCGACCCTTCATCGGCGAGACGGCCTCCACTTTCCAGCGCACCGGCAACCGGCGCGACTATTCCGTCGTGCCGCCGGAACCGACGCTGCTCGACCGGCTGGTGGAGGCCGGCCGCACGGTGCATGGCGTCGGCAAGATCGGCGACATCTTTGCCCACAAAGGCGTGTCGCGCGTTCTCAAGGCCAACGGCAACATGGCGCTGATGGACGCGACGCTTCAGGCCATGGACGAGGCGGAGGATGGCGATCTCGTCTTCAGCAATTTCGTCGATTTCGACATGCTCTACGGCCACCGCCGCGACGTGCCGGGCTATGCCGCGGCACTGGAAGCCTTCGACCGGCGCCTGCCGGAGGTGCACCGCAAGCTGAAGCCCGGCGATATGGTGCTGATGACGGCCGACCACGGCTGCGATCCGACTTGGCGCGGTACCGACCACACGCGCGAGCGCGTGCCGATCATGGCCTTCGGACCGGGCATCAAGTCGCGCATGGTCGGCATCCGCAATACCTATGCCGATATCGGCGAAACCATCGCGGCTCATCTCGGCATCCCAGCCGGGCCGCACGGACGGAGTTTCCTTTGACCGCACATCTGAAGAAGGCGGCGCTGCATTGCCATGTGGAGGGTGCGACACCGCCGGCGCTAACGATGGCGCAGGCCGAGAAATACGGTGTGGCGACCGACGGCTTCGTCAAGCACGGCGCCTATGTCTGGCATGACTTCACCAGTTTCATCGCCTGCTATGATTTCGTGGCTTCGGTGTTTCGAACCGAGGAAGACTATGCTGCGCTCGCAGAAGCCTATCTGCTTGAGCTGGCACAGGAAAATACGATCTATAGCGAGCTGTTCGTTTCTCCGGATCACGGCGAAGCCGTCGGCCTTTCGCCCGACGCCTATATTGGCGGGCTCGCGGCCGGCATTCTTGCGGCCCGGGAGAAGACGGGTATCGAATGCCGCATGGTCATCATCGGCGAACGGCATCTGGGACCGGAGAACGTGCTGGCTCGCGCCAAATGGGCGGCGAAATTCGATCACCCGCTGGTCACCGGTTTCAACATGGCGGGCGAGGAGCGCATGAACCGCGTGGCAGACTATGCGCCGGCCTTCGACATCGTGCGGGAGGCGGGCCTCGGCCTCACCATCCATGCCGGCGAGCTGTGCGGCGCGTTTTCCGTGGCCGATGCGCTGGATCTGGTGAAGCCCAGCCGGATCGGCCATGGCGTGCGCGCGATCGAGGACGCCGATCTGGTCAAGCGGCTTGCCGATCTCGGCACGGTGCTCGAGGTCTGCCCCGGCTCCAACATCGCACTCAAGGTGTTCCCCGACTATGCCAGCCACCCGCTGCGCCGCTTTGCCGATGCCGGCGTCCGCGTGACGCTCAACTCGGACGACCCGCCATTCTTCCACACGACCCTGGCGCAGGAATACGAGACGGCATCCAAGGTCATGGGTTTCTCCGACGCGGAGATCGACGCGATGACGAGAACGGCAATCGAGGCGGCCTTTGTCGATGAAACCACGCGACAGGCGCTGCTTTCCCGCCTTTAGCCGCGTCGCATTGGGGATGACCGGCCAAATTTCACCGGCACCCTTGCAGGCGGCCGAGGGAATGTGGAAAACATTGACTGTCACATAAGAAAAACAGAAGGGCCCGACCATGGACGGCGTCACAGTCATCAATCATCCGCTGGTTCAGCACAAACTGACCATCATGCGCCGCAAGGAGACCTCGACTTCGAGTTTCCGGCGACTTCTGCGGGAAATCTCCACCCTGCTCTGCTACGAGGTCACGCGCGACCTCGAACTGACCATGGAAACGATCGAGACGCCGCTGACGACGATGCAATCGCCGGTTCTCGAAGGCAAGAAGCTGGTCTTCGCCTCGATCCTGCGCGCGGGCAACGGCCTTCTCGAAGGCATGCTGGAGCTGGTGCCGGCTGCACGCGTATCGCATATCGGCGTATACCGAGACCACGAGACGCTGAAGCCGGTGGAATACTATTTCAAGGCGCCCGATGCGCTGGACGAGCGCCTGATCATCGTCGTCGACCCGATGCTGGCCACCGGCAATTCGTCGATCGCTGCCGTCGACAAGCTCAAGGAACGCGGCGCAAAGAACATCCGCTTCCTGTGCCTGCTCGCCGCCCCCGAGGGCATCAAGAACTTCCGCGAGGCACATCCGGACGTGCCGGTCTTCACCGCCGCAGTCGATAGTCACCTGAACGAAAAGGGCTATATCATGCCCGGCCTCGGCGATGCCGGCGACCGCATGTACGGCACGAAGTAAATCCTTAACCAGGATATCGAGATCACGGCCCGGAACGCCCGTTCCGGGCCGTTTTCGTTTGCATCTTAGCCGCTTCTCAACCGGCATGATCTATGGCCTTCAGAACAGCCGGATGGGGAGACATGCCATGCTGATGCGTGTGATCGGACTTGCCGTCGTAGCCACCGTGGCGGCGACCCAGGTGCCTGTGCTGTTCGATGCCTTCAAGGACCCCACATCTGCGGGTGGCGGCAACGGAGCTGCGCCGGAGGCCATGCCCGTCGCCCTGTCGACTCCGGGTGCGACCGTGCTCGAGGCGGATGCCACGGGACATTATCGCGGCACGTTCAAGCTCAATGGCAAGGCGACGGAAGCACTGGTCGACACCGGGGCTTCGCTGGTGGCGATCAACGAGACAACAGCGCGGCGCATCGGCGTCAGCGTTGCCTCGCTCGACTTCAAGTATCCGATCAGTACGGCGAACGGCGAAACCCGGGCGGCGCATGTGCGCCTGCAGCGGGTCGAGGTGGGGCAGGTGCGGGTCGATGACGTCGATGCCTTCGTGCTGCGCGACAAGGCGCTGTCCGGCACGCTGATCGGCATGAGCTTCCTCAAGCGGCTCAGCGCCTATTCGGCCGAAGGCGATCGCCTCCGGCTTGAACGCTAAGGCCTCGTCCTTCAGGCGATCCGTTGACCGATGGCCGGGCGCAGGGCCGGCTGATCCGCATCAATGCCGAAGCTTGCGGTCACCATCTGGGCCGCCCGTTCGCCGCTGTCGCGGTCATTGGCATGGACGGTGGCGATGACATCGCCCTTGGCGATCGCCGAGCCGAGCGGAAGCAGACCGGTGAGGCCGACACGGTGGTCGATGGCATCGGTCGGGCGCTGGCGCCCGCCGCCGAGCGCCACCACGCAGAGACCGAGGCCCCGCGTGTCGGCAGAGGCGAGATAGCCATCGGCGGCCGCCAGAACGGGGATCTCGATGGCCGCCTTCGGCAGATAACGGTCGGCGCGGTCCATGAAGTCTACCGGGCCGCCGAGCGCGTGTACCATACGACCGAAATAGTCCGCCGCCTTGCCGGACGACAGCGCGTCACGGCACCGGGAAAATGCCGTCTCGAGATCCGCGGCGACGCCGGCATTGAGCAGCATTTCGGCACCGAGCGCGAGCGTCACCTCTTCGAGCCGCGTGCCCGACTTCTTGCCCGCGAGGAAATCGACCGCATTCTGCACTTCGACGGCATTGCCGGCGGCATCGGCGAGCGGCTCGTTCATGTCGGTCAGAAGTGCGGTGGTGCGCACCCCTGCCCCATTGGCGACGGTCACCAGGGAGCGGGCAAGCGCTTCGGCATCCTCGGCCTTTGCCATGAAGGCGCCGTTGCCGACCTTCACGTCGAGCACGAGGCTTTCAAGCCCGGCGGCAAGCTTCTTCGACAGGATCGAGGCGGTGATCAGCGGAATGGATTCGACCGTCGCGGTGACGTCGCGGATCGCGTAGAGCCGCTTGTCGGCCGGTGCCAGATCGCCGGTCTGGCCGATAATGGCGCAGCCGACCTCGTCAACCACCCGGCGGAAGGTCGCGGCATCGGGCATGACGTCATAGCCCGGAATGGACTGGAGCTTGTCGAGCGTGCCGCCGGTATGGCCAAGCCCGCGGCCGGAGATCATCGGGACGGCAAGCCCGCAGGCCGCCACGATCGGCGCCAGCATCAGCGAGACATTGTCGCCCACACCGCCGGTCGAATGTTTGTCGGCGATCGGCTTGCCAACGCCCGCCCAGGACAGGACCTCGCCGGAATCGCGCATGGCAAGCGTCAGCGCCACGATTTCCTCCGGCGTCATGCCCTGGAAAAAGACCGCCATGGCAAAGGCCGCGACCTGGCCCTCGGAAATGGTCTCCTGGCTCAGACCCTCGACGAAGGCTGCGATTTCGGCTGCTGTCAACACGCCGCCGTCGCGCTTGCGACGGATGATTTCCTGAGGAAGCATCGTCAGTATCCCGTGTTGTCAGCTGTCGATCGCCCGCCCGAGAGCACGGCGAGAATATCGTCGAGCAGGCCGGAAGCCCCGAAGCGGAAGGTGGACGGCATGACCCAGTCTTCACCCATGATGGTGTCGGCGAGCCTCAGATAGAGCCCGGCATCGGCGACGCTCGAAATACCGCCGGCCGGCTTGAAGCCGACCTTCTTGCGGCTGTCGCGGATCGCCTGAAGCATAATGTCGGCTGCCTCGAGCGTCGCGTTGACCGCGACCTTGCCGGTCGAGGTCTTGATGAAGTCGGCGCCGGCGGCAATCGCCAGCTCGGAGGCACGGCGAATGAGCCCCGTGTCCCTGATCTCGCCGGTCTCAAGGATGGTCTTCAGCCGAACGGGTGCGTGACAGGCCGCGCGCACCGCCTGGACCATGGCGGTGACTGCCGCCTCGTCGCCGGCGACAAACGCCCGGTAGGGAATGACGAGGTCGATCTCGTCGGCCCCATCGGCGATTGCCTCGCGGGTTTCGGCCAGCACGTCCTCGAGCTTCAGCGCGCCCGAGGGAAAGTTGACCACGGTGGCGATGCGAACCGGGCTTTCCGGGCCGAGCAATGAGCGGGCGCGGGCGATGAAACGCGGCCAGATGCAAATGGCGGCCGTGTGACCATAGGGCGTGACCGCCTTGGCGCAGAGCGCATCGATCTGCTGCGGCGTGCAATCGTCCTTCAGATTGGTCAGGTCCACCAGGGCCAGTGCCCGGGCGGCGATGGCTCGTAGCTCGTGATTATCCAAGGTGCGTCCCTCCACCGGCGATCATTTTCTTGAGGATGGCGGAAAGGCGTTTGCCGCCGATCGGTGCCATGTCCTTGGTCTCGGCATGACTGAGTTCCGCCCCGGTCATGCCGGCGCCGAAATTGGTGATGACCGAAGCCGCAGCAACGCGCAGCCCGAAAAAGCGGGCGAGGATGACTTCCGGCACGGTCGACATGCCGACGGCATCGGCCCCGAGAATGCGCGCCATGCGGATTTCGGCCGGCGTTTCGAAACTGGGGCCAGAGAACCACATGTAGACGCCGGTGGGAAGCGTTATCCCCTCCTCCACGGCCGCGCGCTGCATGGCGTCGGCGAGATCGGCGTCATAGGCCGACGTCATGCCGACGAAGCGGTTGTCGCTTTCCTCACCGATCAGCGGATTGACGCCGGAGAAATTGATGTGGTCACTGATCTGCATGACCGAACCGGGCGGCAGGTCCTCGCGCAGCGAGCCGGCGGAGTTGGTCAGGATCAGCGACTGGACGCCGAGGCCGCGCAAAACCTCGATCGGCACGCGCATCGCATTGGCATCGCCGTGCTCGTAGTAATGGATGCGGCCGGCCAGCATGATCACCGGCTCGCGGCCGAGATAACCGGCAACCAATTCCCCGGCATGGCCCGATACGCCACTGACCGGAAAGCCCGGCAGGTCGTGATAGGAGACCCGGATCGGATCACGAACCTCTTCGACGAGGCCGCCCAGACCGGAGCCGAGCACGATGCCATAGCGAGGCAGCAGTCCGTCCAGCCGGTCGACCAGGAAGTTGATGGCGTCCCTCATCCGAGGATGTCCGTCTTGAACGAGAAGGGCAGAAGCTCGTCCATGGTCATCGTCTTCTTCACACCGACCTCATCGCAGAGGTAGATCTTCGTGCCTGCCTCGGCAAATTCGGCGATCTTCTGGCGGCAACCGCCGCAGGGCGGGCAGAGCGCCATCTTCTCGGCGATGACAGCCATTTCGACGATCTTCTTCGCCCCGCCCATGATCATGCAGCCGATCGCCGTCGGCTCGGCGCACCAGCCTTGCGGAAAGGACAGGTTCTCGATGTTGGCCCCGGTATAGATGCGTCCGTCGTCGGCGCGGATGGCCGCCCCGACCGGGAACTTCGAATAGGGCGCATGGGCGAACTTCATCGCGTCGCGCGCGGCCTCGAACAGGTCATGGGACATCTAATCAACGCTCCTTTACATAGGGTACGCCGCCGGCCTTGGGCGGATTGGCCGAGCCGATCAGGCCGGCCAGCAGGATGCAGGTGAGGATATAGGGCAGCGCCTGGAAGATCTGCACCGGAACCTCGCCGATCAGCGGCACCGACTTGCCCTGCATGAAATTGGCGAGCGCATCGAGGAAGCCGAACAGCAGGCAGGCGAGCAGAACCGGCACCGGCTTCCACTTGGCGAAGATCAGCGCGGCGAGCGCAATGTAACCCTTGCCGGCCGACATGTTGTTGATGAAGGCCGCCGACTGGGCGATCGCCAGATAGGTGCCGGAGAAGCCGCAGAGGAAGCCGGCGACCAGGACGGCCCGATAGCGAAGCCACACCACCGAGATGCCGGCAGTATCGACCGCACCCGGGTTTTCGCCGACGGCGCGCAGGCGCAGGCCGAAACGGGTGCGGTAGAGCACCCACCAGGAGATCGGAACCGCAAGGAAGGCGAGATAGGTCAGGATGTTGTTGCCGGAGATGACGTTGGCGTAGATCGGCCCGATGACCGGCACGTCGCGCATCATGTCGGCCCCAGGCAGGGTGATCGGCGAGAAGCGCGCATCGCCCGAAAGCTGCGGCGTGCGGCCGCCCTGGCGGAACCAGGCCTGTCCGAGAACCGCCGTGAGGCCGGCGGCGACGAAGTTGATCGCGACGCCCGAGACGATCTGGTTGCCGCGGTTGGTGATGGAGGCGAAGCCGTGCACCAGCGAGAAGGCCAGCGAAACGCCGATGCCGGAGGCCAGGCCGATCCAGGCGGAACCGGTCAGGTAAGCAGCCGTTGCGGCCGCAAAGGCGGCGGCCAACATCTTGCCCTCAAGCCCGATGTCAAAAACACCGGCGCGTTCGGAGAAAAGGCCAGCAAGGGCCGTGAAGATCAGCGGGATCGACAGACGGATGGTGGATCCGAGAATGCTGACGACAATGTCCAGAAAATCCATGGCGTGATCCTCAAGCTTTCACGAATTGCTGGTAGACCCTGACGATCGCCGGGCGGAACATGTATTCGAGCGCGCCGGCGAACAGGATCACCAGGCCCTGGATGACGACGATCATATCGCGGGTGATGTTCGGCATGTCGAAGGACAGTTCTGCGCCGCCCTGATAGAGCACGCCGAACAGGATCGAGGCGAGCACGATGCCGATCGGGTGATTGCGCCCCATCAGCGACACGGCAATGCCGACGAAGCCGGCACCGCCAACGAACTCGACCTGCAGGCGGGCAGAGGCGCCCATCACCGGATTGAGCGCCATCATGCCGGCGAGACCCCCGGAGATCAGCATGGTGACGATGACGATCTTCACATAGGGAATGCCGGCATAGGCGGCGGCCGAACGGGAGATGCCCATGGTGCGCATTTCATAGCCGAGCTTGGTGCGCCAGATCAGCACCCAGACGACCACGCACATCACGAGGGCGATCAGGAACGAGACGTTGAACGGTGCCGGGCCGAGCTTCATGCCGAACATGGCCATCAGCCAGTCGAGCTTCGGCAATTGGCCGCCGGGCAGGAAGGTCCGGGTCTCGGGCGCCATCTTGCCCGGCACGATCAGCACGTTCACCAGCAGATAGACCATCAGGGCCGCGCCGATGAAGTTGAACATGATCGTGGTGATGACGATGTGGCTGCCGCGCTTGGCCTGCAGCCAGGCGGGAATGAAGGCCCAGGCGGCGCCAAAGAGAGCCGCACCGATGACGGCGAAGGGCATGGTGACATACCACGGCACATAGTGGTCAAGCGCGAGCGCGACCAGCGCCGCCCCGAGGCCGCCGACATAGGCCTGGCCTTCCGAGCCGATGTTGAACAGGCCGGCATGATAGGCAACGGCGACCGACAGGCCGGCGAAGATGAAGTTGGTGGCATAATAGAGCGTGAAGCCGATGCCCTCGCCGCGGCCGAGCGCGCCCTGGAGCATCAGCTTCAGCGCCTCATAGGGGCTCTCACCGATCACCCAGACGACGAGGCCCGAGACGAGGAAGGCGAGCATGAGGTTGATCAACGGCAGCAGCGCATAGTTGATCCAATTGGGCAGCGGTACGGAAGCGGTGCTCATCAAAACCTCATGCGGCAATGCCGGCCATCATCAGGCCGAGCGTCTGTTCGCCCGTATCCGGGCTCTTCTCGCCGACGACCTTGCCGGCGAACATCACCAGCACGCGGTCCGACAGCGAGCGGATCTCGTCCAGCTCGACCGAGACCAGGAGAACGGCCTTGCCGGCGTCTCGCGTCTCGACGATCCGGCGATGGATGAATTCGATGGCGCCAATATCGACGCCGCGGGTCGGCTGGCCGACGACGAGCAGTTTCGGGTCGCGCTCGATCTCGCGGGCGACCACGATCTTCTGCTGATTGCCGCCGGAGAAATTGGCGGTCTTCAGCCGCGGATTCGGCGGGCGGATATCGTATTTCTCGATCTCGTCGACGGCAGCCTTGCGCACCGCTTCGGGCACAAGGAAGGCGCCCTTGCCGTAGCGATCGTCGCGATGATAGCCGAGGATTGCGTTCTCAGCCTCCTCGAAGGCCAGCACCAGACCCATGTGGTGGCGGTCTTCCGGAATGTGGGCGAGCCCCATCTGCCTCAGCCGCGCCGGGTCGAAACCCGCGACCGGTTCGCCACAGAACAGGATCTCTCCCGAGGTCGGCTTGCGGATCCCGGTGATCGCCTCCAGAAGCTCGCTCTGGCCATTGCCGGCAACGCCGGCAATGCCGACGATCTCGCCCGCGCGCACATCAAAGGAGACGTTGTCGACCATCACGACGCCGCGATGGTCCTTGACCGTCAGGTTGCGCACCGAAAGGAAGACCTCGCCCGGCTTGGCGTCGCCCTTCTCCACATGCAGGAGCACGCGGCGGCCAACCATGAGTTCGGCCAGTTCCTCGACGGTCGTCTCGGCGGTCTTGCGGGTCGCGACGATCTCGCCGCGGCGCATGACCGAGACCGTATCGGTAATGGCCATGATCTCGCGCAGCTTGTGGGTGATCAGAATGACCGTCTTTCCCTGGTCGCGCAGCACGCGCAGGATCTTGAACAGATGATCGGCCTCGGCCGGCGTCAGCACGCCCGTCGGCTCATCGAGGATCAGGATCTCGGCGCCGCGATACATGGCTTTGAGAATCTCGACGCGCTGCTGCAGGCCGACCGGAAGCTCCTCGACCACCGCGTCGGGATCGACCTCGAGTTCGTAGTCGTCTTCCAGCTTCTTCAGCGCGTCCCGCGCCGCATCCGTGCCCTTGCCGAGCAGGGGGCCGCCCTCGGCGCCGAGCATCAGGTTTTCGAGCACGGTGAAATTTTCGACCAGCATGAAGTGCTGGTGGACCATGCCGATACCGGCAGCAATGGCCGACTGGCTATCGCGGATATTCACGGGTTTTCCGTCGATACGGATCTCGCCGCTGTCGGCGTGATAGAAGCCGTAGAGGATCGACATCAGCGTCGACTTCCCGGCGCCGTTTTCCCCGATAATGCCGTGGATGGAGCCCTTGGCGACGGTCAGGTTGATGTTCTTGTTGGCGTGCACGGCACCGAACTTCTTGTCGATGCCGATCAGTTCGATCGCCGGCGCTTGGCTCTGGTCGTTCATTCCGATCCCCCAGACATAAAAAGGGCGCAAGGCGGATGGATCACCGCCTTGCGCCCGTATTGGCTCACTTCGGGCAGGAATTGTCCGACATGTAATCGTGGACCTTGATCGTACCGGCAATGATGTCGGCCTTGGCCTTTTCGACCGCCGCCTTCATCTCTTCGGTGATGAGCTTGGCATTGTTGTCGTCCAGCGCATAGGCGACGCCGTCTTCCTTGACGCCGAGCGCCTGGGTGCCGGCGGTGAACTTGTCGTTCTTGGCATCGGCATAGGCGTTGTAAACGGCGAGGTCGACGCGCTTGACCATCGAAGTCAGAACCGAGCCCGGATGCAGGTGGTTCTGGTTGGAATCGACGCCGATCGACAGCTTGCCGTTGTCGGCGGCCGTCTGCAGAACGCCGAGACCGGTCGCGCCGGCTGCCGCGTAGATGACGTCCGCGCCCTGGTCGATCTGGTTCTTGGTGAGCTCACCGCCGCGAACCGGGTCGTTCCAGGCAGCACCGGTCGTGCCGGTCATGTTCTGGAACACCTCGATGTCAGCCTTGGCCGCACGGGCACCCTGCTCGTAGCCGCATTCGAACTTACGGATCAGCGGAATGTCCATACCGCCGACGAAGCCGACCTTGCCGGTCTTCGACGCCATGCCGGCGAGAACGCCGACGAGGTAGGAACCTTCCTCTTCCTTGTAGACGACCGAGCGTACGTTCGGCAGATCGACGGTGGCGTCGACGATGACGAACTTGGTGTCGGGGAATTCGGCGGCCACCTTTTCAATCGCCGAGGTCCAGGCGAAGGACACGGCGACGACAGGGTTATAGCCCTTGGAGGCGAAGTTGCGGATTGCCTGCTCGCCCTGGGTATCACCGGTCGGCTCGAAATCGCGGTAGTCGATGCCGGTTTCGGCCTTGAACTTTTCCGCTCCGGCATAGGCTGCTTCGTTGAACGACTTGTCGAACTTGCCGCCCGTGCCATAAACGAGCGCCGGCTTGACGTCGGCGGCGAGCGCCGTTGCCGACATGGCGGCCAAGGCAAAGAGACTCAAAAGGGTTTTCTTCATTTTGCAGCCCTGTTGTTGCTATTGATCTTATTGGGTCCTCCCGCAAGCGCTTTGACGCGCATGTCTGCGGAACCACCGACCCCTTTCCGGGAGGCCAGTCTGGGCTTATCCTTGCATGGCTTCCGGAAAATTTCACTCGATTTTTTTCAACTGGTAAAGAATAGTCGAAGTGACGAATGTGATCGCGCCTGCGCCCGAAAACCAAGGCAGATCAAGGGGCTCGCTGCATCCGTGGCCACCGGCCGCCTCACCGGGCGACCGGCAGCGGGCATGCGACGCCCAGTCCGCGCAGCGTGCAGGAGGCGCCGGGATTTTTCGCCAGATATTGCTGGTGGTAGGCCTCGGCATAATAGAAGGGGCCGGCCTCGGCAATCTGCGTTGTCACCGTCTGCTTGCGGCCTGCGGCGATCAACGCCTCCTGGAAGGCGTCGCGCACCTTCAGCGCCGCATCGACATCGTCGACGGTCTCGGCATAGATCGCCGAACGATAGGTGGTGCCGATATCGTTGCCCTGGCGCATGCCCTGGGTCGGATCATGGTTTTCGAAGAAGATCTTCAGCAACGCCTCGAGACTGGTGACCGCCGGATCATAGACGACCTTCACCACCTCGGCATGGCCGGTCAGGCCGGTGACGGTTTCCTGATAGGTCGGATTGGGCGTGAAGCCACCCTGGTAACCGACGGCGGTGACATGGACGCCCGGCACCTTCCAGAACAGGCGTTCAGCGCCCCAGAAACGGCCCATGCCCAGATAGACGAGCCTCGTGCCCTCAGGGTGAGGGCCCTTCAACGGACGCCCGGACACGAAATGGATGTCGGCGGTCGCCAGCGGTTCGGCGCGCCCGGGAAGCGCGGTCTCGGCCGTCGGCATGGTGGTCTTGCGGTTGAACATGTCGATCAGGAACATCGGCTTCTCCTCGCGCCCGGCTGCGGCATGCGCACGACCTTGTCAGGCGGCAAAGCGGCCCGCGGGCGACGGCTTCTTGTATCCGACCATCCAGAACACCAGCGCAAGGGCAAAAAGCACGGCAAAGGCGGGCTGCGGCAAAAGCCAGGCATCGAGCATCTGCCATGCCGTCGAACCGAGCTGCTGCTCGATCACGTCCCGCAGCCGAACAAGGGTTGCGGGGCTCAGCTCCACCCAGGCCAGGCGCAACGGCGTGAGCGCGATCTGCGAGGCCGAGACGGAAGCGATCGAATCCATCGTTGCGGCGATCACGGCCGAACACAGCGCGGCGAAACTCGCCAGGCGGAATACAAAACGCACCATCCATGCCCCCTCATCTGCGACGCATTGCCGGCGACGCAAGCCCCTGGTCCGCAACCATCGATGGACCTCAACCAGCTAATAGAATGACTTTTGTCGAGGCAAGTCAAAAAACCGTCAGATTTCGGTTGATCGCCCGGAAATCCTCGTTATATATCGCGCCCGACCGGCCGCTTCGCCTTGACGAAGACGCTGGCCGTTACGGACAGGTGGCCGAGTGGTTTAAGGCGCACGCCTGGAACGCGTGTGTACGTGAAAGCGTACCGAGGGTTCGAATCCCTCCCTGTCCGCCATTTTTCCAAGCACCACCTGGTTCTGTTCGGTGTTCTCCGGATCTCACTCGTCCCGCCATTCAGCACGCCACTTATCCTGCCGGCTCTCGACGGGGGGAGGAGAACAGTTCTTAAGACCCTGCAGACGGCCGGGCGCGGCTTGTGTGACTGAACCCGCACCGGCTGGCGCGCCACAGGCCAGCCAGTGCGGGTTCGGCAGCAGCAGCCTTTGGACCATCCGGGGCAAGGTCACGCGCTTCAACGCGCGGTCGTCCCAGACGGACCCATGGCGGATGCGCCTCGCCGGAGGATGCGGCACGGGGACATGGCCGATCCAGGGGCGTCAGGGCCGCCATGGGTCGCTTCCCCTGGTGTCGGGAGCGTGCGCCTCACCCGACGCGGTCGTAATCGATGGCGCGGGCGAGCCAGCAGCCGATGGTGAGCCCGGAAACCAAGCCGTCGGCATTGCGGCGAACCCGGACCGTCCAGTCGCCCGGCGGCGAGGCATCGATGGAGCGGCGCGAGGTGACGATCCAGATGTCTTCGGCCAGTGCATACATGCGCTCCATCGGCCCGGTGCCCAGCATGCCGATAAAGAGCGCATGCACGGCCCCGTCCCGGGCCTCGATCTCAAGACCAGCGTCCAGTTCTTCCGAATGATAGCGGCCGGCGATCTCGCTGCCATCGGCATCATCGATGCGGGCAAGCGGGCGGGCGCGCACGTGCAGGTTCTCGTAGTAGCGGTGCATCACGAGCATGTCGCCGTCCCTTTCCAGGGACAGTCCCTGTCCGCGGGCAATCCCGTCGGCGCCGACGGTCAGGCGTGAGGGCGACGGACTGTAGTAGAGTTTGACACCGGCTGCGTCCTGAACGGTGCGCAGGATCAGCCCGCGTTCCTCGTCCAGCCACAGCCCGTCCCAGCCTTCCGGACGCACCGCCTCGTTCGCGCGTGGCGGCAGGCCGAGTGTTGCCTCCATCAGCGAGATCGCCGAGGTGAATGTCGCCGTGTCGTGATTGAACATCACCACGACCGACAGCCGTTCCTCGGCAGCATGCAAGCGATAGGAACTGAAGCCCCGCAGGCCGCCGCCGTGGCTGGTGTATTTCACGCCCGACCAGCTGTCGCGGCGCAGGCCGTAGCCGTAATCGGCGGGCGTGCCGTCGGCATAGGTGACAGGGGCTGCCAGGCGATTGTAGAGGCTCTTGGGGGCGTTGCGCGTCGCATCGATATGGACCTCCCAGGCCAGCATGTCGTCGAGCGACGCCGAAATGCCGGCGTCGCCGAACCAGTAGACGCCGTTGTCGGCCGGCAGGAAGCCGATCTCGTCATTGCCCTCGTAACCGATCACGCCATCGAGCGGCTGACGGGCATCCGGCGAAAGCACGGCCGTCTTCATGCCCGCCGGGCCAAAAAGCCGTTCCGACAGGAGTTCGCCGAAATCCCGTCCGGTGCCCCGTTCGATCAGTTCGGCCAGAATGCGGAAATTGGCATTGTTGTAGGAGTAGAGCGTGCCGGCGCGGAAATGCGCGGTCTTCGACCGGGCGATCAGCGGCAGCGCATCTTCGCGGCGGAAGCTCATCTCCGGCAGCGCGCCCTGCAGCACGGTCAGCGCCCAGTAGTCGCGCAGGCCCGACTGGTTGTGGCAAAGCTCAGCCACCGTCGGCAGCGGGTCCCGGTAGTCCGGCAGGAAATCGACCACCTGCGCATCGAGCGCGGACGGATCGTCAAACAGGTCGAGCAGCAGGGCGCAGGTGAAGTGCTTGGAAATCGAGCAGATCGGCAGGCGTGTCTTGGCCGTCATCGGCAGGCGACGATAGGTGTCGGCAAAGCCCCAGGCCCGCCGTGCGATGACCTTGCTGTCCTTCACCACGCCGGCCACGCCGCCGGGACCCTTGCAGCGGGAGGGAAGGAGGTTCAGCGCCCTTTCGAGCGCGGCGTTGTCGATCGTCGCCATGACGCAGTGTTCCGATGAGCTGTCGAGGAAGGGAGGCGGTGGGAGAGAAGCGACGCGGGATCAGTCCGCATCGCTGAAGCAGAGGCGAACCGATGGTTCGGCCCGGGCGAGGAATTCCAGAAGGTCTTCCCGCGACAGCGCTGCGCATCCGGCCGTCGGCGAATAGGTCTCGCGGGCAAGGTGCAGGAAGATCGCGCTGCCGGCGCCCGGCACCACCGGATCGTCATTGTGGCCGAGCACCACGACGATGTCGTAGAGCGCGTCCTCGCGCCACATCTCCTCGTGGCTTGCGGCATAGGGAAGCCGGACCTTGCGATTGTACTGCGGGTCGGAGGGCTCGTCGCACCAGCCGTCGAGGCGGTCGATCGGCGTGCAGGGCAGCGCTGTCACGGGCTTTTCCATGCGGTCGGCGCGATAGTAGACCTGCCGGATCGGCCAGCAGCCGACCGGGCTGACGCCGTCCCCCTCGCGCTTCTCCAGGTGAATGCCGCCGCGCCCGACGGCACAGCGCCAGCTCCGGTCGCCATGACGGGCTTCCCACAGCTCGTCGCCGATCTTCTTCACGATCAGGTCCACGTTATTTCCTTCCTCGATAGTGTGAGAGCCGCCCGGCTCAGGCGCCGAGCGGGAAATGACAGGCGACGCCGTGACCGTTGTCCTTCACCAGGGCCGGATCCTGGCTGCGGCATATATCCTTGGCATAGGGGCAACGCGTGTGGAAGCGGCAGCCCGACGGCAGGTTGACCGGGCTTGGAATGTCGCCGACCAGCACCGGCCGCTCGCGGTTGCGCTGATGCGGATCGGCACGCGGCACGGCCGAGATCAGGAACATGGTGTAGGGGTGACGCGGATTGGAGAAGATCTCCTCCGTGGTCCCCACCTCCACCAGGCGGCCGAGGAACATCACCCCGATCCGGTCGGCGAACTGGCGGACCACGCTCAGGTCATGGGTGATGAACAGATAGGTCAGCTTCAACTGTTCCTGCAGGTCGCGCAGAAGGTTGAGCACCTGCGCCTGGATCGACACGTCGAGCGCCGATACGGCCTCGTCGCAGACGACGAATTCCGGGTTGTTGGCCAGCGCCCGGGCAATGCCGATGCGCTGCCGCTGGCCGCCACTGAACTGGTGCGGATAGTGCCGCATCAGATGCGGCCTCAGACCCACGACCTCGAGCAATTCCCGGCAGCGGGCCTCGATCTCGGTCTCGGTGCCATAGCCATGGGCCCTCAGCGGTTCGGCCAGGATATCCTTGACCCGCATGCGGGGATTGAGCGAGGCGAAGGGGTCCTGGAAGACGATCTGCAGCTTCTTGCGCATCGCCCGCATCGCGCCCTCGTCGAGCGCATGCAGATCCTGTCCGCGGTAGGAAACGCTGCCCGCGGTGCGCTCGACCAGCCGCAGCATGGCACGTCCGAGCGTGGTCTTGCCGCAGCCGGATTCGCCGACCAGCGCGAAGGTCTCGCGCTCGTAGATCTCGAGGCTCACGCCGTCGACCGCCCGGATGACCTTGTCGTTGGAGCGGAAGAAACCGGCTCCCAGGCGGTAGTGCTTGGTCAGCTGATCCGTGGAAATGAGGACATCGCTCATCATGCAGCTCCCTGTTGGTCGTGCAGCCAGCAGCGGGCCTTGTGGCCCTTGCCCAGATCGACGAGGTCCGGTGATTTGACCCGGCAGATCGGCATGGCGTCGCCGCAGCGCGGATGAAAGCGGCAGCCCTGCGGCAGCGTGGCGAGATTGGGAACGACGCCCTTGATGCTGCTCATGCGGTCACCGCTGCGCTTCTCTGTCGCCTTGGGAATCGAGGCGAGCAGGCCGCGGGTATAGGGGTGCGACGGCCGGTCGAAGAGGTCGAAAACATCGGCCTGTTCGACGATCTGGCCCGCATACATCACGTTCACCTCGTCGCACATCTCGGCGATGATGCCGAGATCGTGGGTGATCATGATGATCGCCGTGCCGATCCGGTCGCGCATCGCCATCATCAGCCGCAGGATCTGCGCCTGGGTGGTAACGTCGAGCGCCGTCGTCGGCTCGTCGGCAATCAAGAGCTTCGGCTCGCAGATCAGACCCATGGCGATCATCGCCCGCTGCCTCAGGCCGCCCGAAAGCTCGTGCGGATAGGCGTCAAGACGCGCCGCCGGTTCCGGAATGCCCACCGTCTCGAACATGTGCAGCACTTTTTCGCGAATGGCGCGCCGCCCGAGGTCGGTGTGGATGGACAGGGGCTCGCCGACCTGCTGCACCATGGTGCGCACCGGGTTGAGCGAGGTCATCGGCTCCTGAAACACCATGGCCATGTCGCGGCCGCGCTTGTGGCGCAGCTCGTCGGGGTTGAGCTTGGTCAGATCCGTGCCGTCGAACAGGATGCTGTCGGCTGTGACCTTGCCCGACGGCGACGACACGAGGCCCATCAAGGACAGGGAAGTGACGCTCTTGCCGGAGCCGGATTCGCCGACCAGACCGACGATCCGGCCCCGTCCGACATTGAAAGAGACATTGTCCACCACCCGCACGGCGCCGCGATGGCCGCTAAAATCGGTGCGCAGGTTGCGCACGCTCAGCAACTGGTTTTGATCCGTCATCGTCACGGCCTCAGTCCTTCATATAGGGGTCGAGCGCATCGCGCAGACCGTCGCCGATGAAATTGAATGCGAGCACCGTGATCAGGATCGCGACCCCGGGCATGATGGCGACGAGCGGCGAGGCGAAGAGGTATTCCTTGCCCTTGGCGACCAGCAGCCCCCAGCTCGCCTCGGGCGGCTGGACGCCGACGCCGAGGAAAGAGAGGCTCGATTCCCACATGATCGCTTCCGGAATGCTGAGCGAGAACAGCACGATCAGCGTCGGAACGATGTTCGGGAAGATATGGCGCACCATGATCTTCGCCCGCGTCGTGCCGACAGCCCGGGCTGCCTCGATGAACTCCTTCTCTTTCAGCGCCAGGGTCTGCGAGCGAACCACGCGCGCAACGCCGGCCCAGCCGACGAGGCTGAGCGCGATGAAGATGTTGAAGAGGTTCGCACCCAGCGTGTACATCACCACCATGGCCAGCAGCAGCGAGGGAAAGGCGATCATCGTGTCGGCGAGCCGCATGATGATGAAATCGATCCTGCCGCCGTAATAGCCGCTGATGATGCCCATGATCGCGCCGATCATCAGCGAGATGAAGCTGGGCACGATGCCGACCAGCAGCGAGATGCGCGCGCCGTAAAGGATGCGGGTCAACAGGTCACGGCCGAAGTTGTCGGTGCCGAGCCAATAGGTGGACGACGGCGGCAGGAACTGCTCGTCGAGCGCCACGCGGTAGGGGTCGTGCGGGCTGATGAGCGGAATGAAGAAGGCGACGAAGAACAGCAGGCTGACGAGGATCAGGCCCAGCATCGCCATCTTGTTCTTGCGGAAGACCCGGACGGTGTCGCGCAGGAAGCTGTCGCTTTCCACGCTCTCGACGACGTCTTCCGGTGCTGCGGTCATGTCGGTCATTTCACGCCTCCCTTCATCTGGTGACGGATGCGCGGATCAAGGACGGAATAGAGGATATCGGCGACCAGGTTGCCCAGGATGACGAGGGCGGTGGCAAAGAGAACCGAACCCTGGAGCAGGGGCATGTCGCGGGCCTGGATGGCGTTGACCGAAATGCGGCCGACACCGGGAATGCCGAAGATCGCTTCGGTTATGACGGCCCCCGACAGCAAGCTCGCCACCTGGATGGCCATGATCGTGACCACCGGGATCAGCGAGTTCTTCAGGGCATGGCGCATTATGACCTTGATCTCGCGCAGGCCCTTGGCGCGGGCCGTGCGGATATAGTCGTGCCGCATGACTTCGAGCAGGCTCGAGCGGGTGAGGCGGGCAATCACCCCGGCCGAGCTCCAGCCCAGCACGATCGCCGGCATGATGACATATTCGAAACCGTAGAAGCCGGACACGGGGAGCCATTTCAGCTTGAGCGCGAAGATGTACTGCATGAGGAGCGCCGACCAGAAGATCGGCATGGAAACACCGAGCAGCGAAAAGCCCATGAAGAAGTGATCGAGCGCGGAATCGCGCCTGATGGCCGACAGGACTCCGACCGGAATGCCGATGACCCAAGAGACGATCGCCGCACAGACCGCGAGATAAAGCGTGTTCGGGAAGGCATTCAGGATCAGCGTGGTCACGCTGCGGTTGAGCTTGATCGACATGCCGAGGTCGCCCTGAACCGCTCCTGCGAGGAAGCGGAAATAGCGGGTGATCAGCGGATCGTCGAGATGCATCTGGGCGCGCACGCGCTCGATGACATCGGGGCTCGCATGCTCCTTCATCAGGAGCGCGATCGGATCGCCCGGAATGACGTTCAGCATGATGAAGAGCAGCGCCGTGATGCCGATCAGAACGGGGATCGAGGCCGCGATGCGCTTGAGAGCAAACATCAGCATCGGTGGGTTTCTTTCATGGTCGGTCGCCGGTTCGACGGCCGCAGCGGTGCGGGCCCATCAAGAACCGGGAGGATGGACAAGAGCGTGCCGAGATGGCGGGCCCCGGTGGAGGCCCGCCCTTGCAATGGGTCTTACTCGACTTCCATCTGGTAGTAGCTCATGTCGCTCCAGCCGTTCCACGGAACGGTGAAGTTCTTCACGCGCGGCTGAACGATGTAGGTGTGATCGAGGCTGAACAGCGGGACCCAGGCTGCATCGTCCTGCACGATCTTCTCGTTCATCTTCTGGTAGAGGGCGCAACGCTCCTCGGCATTGGTCATCGTGCGCGCCTTGTCGAGCGCTGCGAAGACTTCCGGATCGTTGTTGTTGTAGCCGCGCACGGCCGTGCCGCTCTTGGAGAAGAAGGTGTAGAAGAAGTTGTCCGGGTCGTTGAAGTCGGCCGACCAGGTCTGCGTGTAGTTATCGACGGTGCCGGCCTTGCGGGCGTCGAAATAGGCAGACTCGTCCATCATCTTGATCTGGGCGTTGAAGCCGGACGCCTTGATCTGGGCCTGGATGATCTGGTTCATGTCAGACCATTTCGACGACCAGCTGCTGACCTGGGTCAGGTTGATGTCGACACCATCCGGATAACCGGCTTCGGCGAGCAGCTGCTTGGCCTTTTCCGGATTGTACTCGATCGGGGTGGCCGGAGCATAGCAGGTCACGCCGCGCGGCATGACGCCGTTTTCGATCATGCCCTTGCCGTAGAAGTTCTTCTCGAGGATTTCCTGACGGTTGATCGCCATCTGGAAGGCCTTGCGGACGCGCACGTCGTCGAAGGGCTTCAGTGCCTGATTGATGTGGTAGTAATAGATGCCGACACGCGGGCCGGAACGGATCTGGTCCTTCCACTTGTCGCTGGCGAGGAAGTAGGGCAGCTGCGTCGTGGCGTAGTCGACGTCGAAGACGTCAAGCTCGTCGGATTCGAACAGCATGCGCAGGGTTTCGGCGTCGGCCACCACGCGAACCACGATCCGGTCCAGCTTCGGCCGGCCCTTGTAGTAGTTCTCATTGGCTTCCATCACCTGGCTGTCATTCAGGTTATATTCCGTCAGCATGAACGGACCGGTGCCGTTGGTCGTCTCCGGCGACAGGCCGAACTGGTCGCCGAGCGGCTCGGTGAACTTGCGATTGAAGATCGAGGCCTGCGGGCTCGCCATCAGCGCGATGAACGCGGCATAGGGCTCTTTCAGCACGATCTTGACGGTGTAGTCGTCGACAGCCTGCAGACCGCGAACCGTGGTGGCGGTGCCATCCAGACGCTCGCTGGCGCCATCGACGAAATCGAGAATGTCGGTGCCGAGCGCCTTGGTCTTCGGGTCCAGCATGCGGTCGAAAGTGAAGACGACGTCGTCGGCCTTCAGTTCCTCGCCATTGTGGAACAGCACGCCTTTGCGCAGGTGGAAAGTATAGGTCTTGCCGTCTTCGGACACGTCCCAGCTCTCGGCGAGGCCGGGGGTGAGCTTGGACTGGCCGGGGCCGCTGGTTTCGGCTTCGACGAGACGGTCGAAGATATTGAGCGGGAGGGTGTAGGCGTCCGAGGTCTTCTGTACGTCGGCCGTCTTCGGATCTTCGGTATAGGCGATCCGCAGCGTGTGGTCAGCGGCAAGTGCCGGCGACATCAGGGTCAGGCCGAGAAGACCGGTCGTGACCAGGAGTTTCAGTTTATCGAGCATTCAGTTCTCCTTCTTCTTTGTTTGTTCCCCAGTTCGCAGGTGCGGGCGCCTTGCTTGCCCGCCTCTGCGCCCGTTCCGGACCGGAACGGTTCACGGCCCGCCCTTGTCTGGGGCAGGCCGTGCAAGATGTTCAGCCGGCAGCCTTACGCGCCGCTGCGGAACCGCTCTGCCAATCACCGGCGTCTTCCAGAGCCAGCATTTCGCGAATGCTCTGCCGGCGGCGGATGATGCGGAAGTGATCGTCATCCACCAGGATCTCGGCCACGAGATCGCGCGAATTGTAGGTCGATGCCATCGAGGCGCCGTAAGCGCCGGCGCAGTCGAACGTCAGGAGATCGCCGGCCTTCAGCTCGCCAAGCCCTTCATAGGCGCCGAAATCATCCGAGCTTTCGCAGATCGGCCCGACGATCCTGTAGCGGGGCGATGCAGCCGCCCCCTTCACCTGGCGGAATGGCAGAACGGGATGCTTGGCATCGTAGAGCGCGGGGCGCATGAGGTCGTTCATGCCCGCGTCGACGATGGCGATATGACCGTCCTGGCCGTCCTTGAGGTAGAGCAGTTCGGTCACCAGCAGACCGGCGCGACCGACCAGCCAGCGGCCCGGCTCGACGGTCAGATGGCAGCCGAGATTTCCGACGGTCTCGGCGATGATCGAGGCATATTCGGCGATATCCGGCCCCGGATTGTCGCCGACGGCGATGCCAATGCCGCCGCCGAGATCGAGCCGCGGAACCTCAAGGCCCTGCCCGCGAAGCGTCGTCACAAGCTTCGCCATGGAGGCGAAGGCACGGCGAAACGGCGACAGATCCTGGACCTGCGAGCCGATATGCACGGCCAGACCCTGCACATCGAGTTCCGGCCGCGCCGCGGCTCTCGCGTAAAGGGCGGGAATCTCGTCGATCGCGATGCCGAATTTGCTGTCCTTCGTGGCCGTTGTGATTTTGGCATGGGTCTTGGCGTCGACATCGGGGTTGACGCGCAGCGCAATGGTGGCGCGCCGCCCGAGAGACCGAGCGACCTCCGCAATCACTTCCATTTCGGCGGCGGATTCGACATTGATCTGGTGGATGCCGGTTTCCAGTGCGCGGGCTATCTCGGCCCGCGTCTTGCCGACGCCAGAGAAGATGATCCGCGACGACGGCGCGCCGGCGGCGAGCGCCCGCTCCAGTTCGCCGCCCGACACGATGTCCATGCCACAGCCGAGTTCCGAGAGCAGCCGAAGCACCGCGATGTTGCTGTTCGCCTTCACCGCAAAGCAGATCGAAACGCCGATGGGGCGAAGGGCATCGGCAAGAACGGAATAAGCCCAGCGCATCGCCTCTGCCGAATAGCAGTAGAATGGGGTCGGAACCTCTCTGGCGATGTCACTCAGACAGAGGTTTTCCACATGGAGTTCGCCGGCGCGATAGTGAAACCATTCCTGCTGGTTTGGCTTAATCTTCCTGGGCTTGGATATTGCCATGTTGTCGTGTCATCCCATCACGAATGTCAGCCTGTCTGACCGTCGAACGGGTAAGTGATTTCAGATATCGTCATGCTTGAGAAATAAATACTGGCGCCGGCTTATTCAGAATTGATATATGCAAAAGGACGTATACTGATATTTATCAGTTCCGCGAGGGAGGCGGCCGGATGAGAGCGGGATCCCGGCTACGAACTGCGAAAGGAAGGGCCGGGCATGCGTCTCAACCAGCGCCAGATCGAAGTGTTCAACGCGGTCATGGTCAACAAGAGCGTGACCGCGGCAGCGGCCGCCCTTGGGACGTCGCAGCCGACCATCAGTCGCGAATTGCGGGAGGTGGAGCAGCGGATCGGGTTTGATCTGTTCCTGCGTTTCGGCAAGCGTCTGACGCCGACCAATCAGGCATTGCTGCTGTATGAAGTGGTGCGCCGGTCCTTCGTCGGCATGGACGAGATCAGCCGCGCGGCCTCCGCGATCCGCACCTACAGCGCCGCGAACTTCCGCATCGCCACCATTCCCGCCTTTGCCGAATCGATCATGCCCCGCGTCGCGCAGCGGCTGCAGAAGAGCCGCACGGCTGTGCATCTGTCCCTCCACTCGCTGGAAGAGCTTTCCCTGCAGCACGAGGTATCGACCACCGTCTTCGATCTCGGCGTCACCGAGGGACGGTTTGAGCAGCAGGGCGTCATCAGCCAGAGCATCGAGGTCGGCGACCTGGTCTGCGTTCTGCCGATTGGCCATCCCCTTGCCGCAAAGAAGGTCCTGCAGCCTACGGATTTCAACAACGAGCCCTTCGTCTATTTCTCCCAGGACGATCCCTACCGGCGAAAGCTGGACGACATCTTCTTTGAGGCCGGGATCACCCGCAGTTATGCGGTGGAAACGACCACGGCGGCGAGCGTCTGTTCCATGGTCTCCATCGGTCTCGGGGTCTCGATCATCAACCCTCTGACCGCCGAGAACTATATCGGCAAGGGCGTCGTGCTGCGTCGTCTCGGGGTCAGCGTTCCCTATGCCATCGTGGTTTGGCGCCCCGCCAAGAGCAGCCGTTCGCGGCTGGCCGAGCGCGTCATCGCCACGCTGTCAGACGTGGCCAGCGAAATGCGCGGGACGCTGCAGGCGGCGCTGAACAGGGAATAGGCGGCAAGGCTTTGGCGTTCCGCCGTCACCCCTTCCCCACCACGCGCAGGAACGCCGCTGGCGACAGCGGCGCTTCTGCAATGGCAATGATCGCGATGTCCCGGCAAGGCGCGCCAGGTTTGGCCTTGTCCGGTCCGGCGACTGTCAGCGGTTACCGATCAGCATGCGGTAGCGGAACTGGTCGATGACGACGGCGAGGATCAGCAGCGAGCCCAAGAGGACCATCTGCATGTAGGAACCGATCTGCATGAGGTTCATGCCGTTCTGCACCAGCACGATGAAGAAGGCGCCAAGCACGACGCTTTCGACCCGCCCCAGACCGCCGCGCAGCGATACGCCGGCAATCACGCAGGCCGCGATCGATTCGAGCGCGATCGTGCCGCCGAGATTGGTCTCGCCGCTTTCCACGCGGGCGGTCAGAAGCACGCCGGCGACAGAGGCCAGAAGGGCGCAGATGATGTAAGCGAGGAAGAGCGTGCGCTTGGTGTTGATGCCCGAGAGATTGGCCGCCTTGATGTTGCCGCCGATCGCATAGATGCGGGCGCCGGAGCGGGTGCGGTTCATCAGGATCCACATGCCGACGATGGCGACGAGAGCGATCAGGACCGGAACCGGCACGCCGAAGATGCGGCCGAAGCCGAAGAAGTCACCGAACTCGTAAGGCAGATTGCCGATCGGCACGCCGCCGGTGAGATAGAGTGCGATGCCGGCGCCGACCGACTGCGCACCAAGCGTCATGATGAACGGCGAGACGCCGAACTGGGCAATGCCGAGGCCGTTCAACGCGCCGATGGCCAGCGCGGCGAGGAAGCCTGCGAGGATGCCGAGCAGGATGATAAGCCAGACCATGTCAGGAAACTGGGCCGCGAAATAGACCATGACCGAGGCGGACACGACGGAGGTCAGCGCGATCGAGGTGCCGACCGCGAGGTCGAAACCGCCGGTGACCAGCACCAGCATTTGGCCGAGCGAGACGAGCACCAGATACACCGACTGGCGCGCGACATTGGTCAGGTTGTCGAGCGTCAGGAACTGTTTCGAGGCCACCGTAAAGAGCACGAGGGCCGCCACGAGGAAGAAGGGCAGGACGCCGAGCTTGATAAAGACGGCCTTGAGGGCCGAAAGGGCGGAGAAGGAGGGCTTGGCGTCGGCAAGCGACGCGGTGTCCAGCTTGGTGTTCATGCTGATTTTCTTTCCTGGTCGAAGAAGGCGCCGAGAACCGCCTGTTCCTGAATGGCGTCGCCCTCGAATTCCGCCGAGATGCGGCCGTTGCGGAAGACGATCAGGCGATGGGCGAGGTGCATGGCCTCGGGGAGATCGGAGGAGATGACGACGACCGCCTTGCCGGCCTCGGCAATCGCCTTGATGATGCGGTAGAGCGCGGCCCGCGTACCGACGTCGACGCCGACGGTCGGTTCGTCGAAGATGTAGATGTCGTAGTCCTCGCCGAAGCTCTTGCCGAACAGGATCTTCTGCTGGTTGCCGCCCGAGAGCTTGGAGGCGGTGCGCTCGAGGAAGGCCTCGCTCAGATCGACCTTGCCGCCGATCTCGCTGGTCAGCGCCTTGACGCCGCCCGGCGAGATCAGGCCGAGACCGGCATTGGTCTCACGGCGGTTGAGAACCGAAAGGGCGATGTTGGCGCGGGCCGTCGCGCCGAGCAGCAGGCCCTCCTCCTTGCGGTCGGAGGGCAGGAAGAAGACGCCGTCGCGCAAGAGTTCGCGGGTGGGGGCGCCGGTGCGGTCATGGCCATGGACGGTGACTGTGCCGGCTTCGACGGGCAGCAGCCCCATGACGGCGCGAAACGTGCGCGACTTGCCGGAACCGACGAGGCCGGCGACGCCCAGCACTTCGCCACGCCGGACATCGATATCGACGCCGTCGACGCCCCAGGCCTTTAGCCCGCGGATCGACAAGACCGGTTCGGCCTGTGTCTTGCGGTCGATATGCGGATAGATCTCGTCCATCTTGCGGCCGGTCATCATCTCGACCAGCACGGTCTCCGACAGGTTTTCCGCACCGATCGTGCCGATCAGGCGACCATCGCGCAGGACGGTGATACGGTTTGCAATGGCCTTGAATTCCTGGATGCGGTGGGAAATATAGACGATGCCGACACCCTTGGCCTTGGCCTGGCCGATGAACTCGAAGAGCTTTTCCGTCTCGCGCTCGGTCAGCGACGCCGTCGGTTCGTCGAGGATGAGGATGCGGGCTTCCTGGTGCAGCGCCTTGGCGATTTCGACCATCTGCTGTTCGGCGCGCGACAGCGAGATAACGGATCGGCGCACGTCGATCGGAAAGCCGAGGCCGGCAAAGAGCGCACGGGCTTCCTCGACCATGCCGCGGCGGTCGACCAAGCCCAGCTTTCGCGGTTCCTGGCCGAGGAAGATATTGTCCGCCACGGACATGGTTGGAACCAGGGAAAACTCCTGGAAAACGGCGCCGATGCCGGCTGCCCGTGCGTCTTTCACTGAAGAGAAGTGCTTTTCTTCGCCGTCGATGCGGATCACGCCGTCCGTCGGCGTGGTCACGCCGGCCAGAATGGAGATCAGCGTCGACTTGCCGGCCCCGTTCTCGCCGAACAGCACATGGACTTCGCCGCGTTCAAGCGAGAAGTCCACGCCGTCCAGCGCGCGCACGCCCGGATAGGACTTGGCGATGCCAGTCATTTCGACAAGAGGTGCTCTCAAGGCCATCCGCATCGATCCGTGAAGTCAAATTGTTTGAAGTATGAGGGCGGAGCCGGCGCATTCGCGCGCCGGCCCCTTGGGGTGTCAGTTGACCGAGAAGACCGGCTTGAAGCCGTCCGGCGGCAGGATGTTGGTCTGCGGCACGCTCTCCACGTTCGACGGGTCGACGACGAAGATCTTCGGGCCGACATGTTTGACGAGCTCCTTGCCTTCCAGGGCACGAACGGCCTGGTCGACGGCGATGCGGCCCTGGATGACCATGGAGTCGGCCGGGGCGGCGAGGATGAAGCCGCGCTTGATGCCTTCATAGACGCCGGGCGTCATGTAGAAGGCGAGAAGGTCGACCTTGCCCTTGAGGCCGCGTTCGCGGATGAGGCCCTGGGCGGCTTCGGCGGTGACGGCCGTGCCGGCGACATAGCGGACGTCAGGCTCGGCCTGCAGCACGTCCTCGACCAGCTTCAGCTGGGCTTCCTTTCCGGTGTCGCCGTATTTCGGCTCGAGCGCCTTGACGGCCGAACCCTTGATGGCCTCGAGGAAGCCCTTGTTGGCGGCTTCCACCCAGCCGGCGCCGGCCGGGCCCGGGAACCAGCCAACCTTGACTTCTTCCGAGCCGGCCGGGTGCTTCTTGGCGAGATAGGCACCGGTCTCGTAGCCCATGGTGTAGAAGGAGACGAGCGACTTGGCGGTCAGGTCCGGCGAGGACATGCCGTTGATGACGTCGATGACCGGGATGTTCTTCTTCTTGATCTCGCTGACGAGGTTGTTGAGGCCGTCAAAGGAGATCGCGCCGATGACCACGGCTTCAGCACCGCCGGCGACGCAGTCCTCGATCTGGCTGATCTGCTTGTTGAGTTCGGTATAGCCGCCGGCTTCGACGAGGTTCAGCTTCACGCCGAGATCCTTGGCCTGTTCGGCAACACCGTAGTCGACGCCGAGCCAGTACGCGTCCTTCATGTGCGGGAAGGAGACGCAGATGTTCCACGGCTTTTCCGCCTTTTCCAGCGGCATGTATTCGACGTCGACGGCCTTGCCGTCGGCCGAGAAGGCCGGCTCGATCGCCTGGGCCGGATAGGGATACCAGGCGTCGGCCAGAACCGGGCTTGCCATTGCGAGCGCCAGGACGGAGCTTGCCAGCGTCATTGCGATTTTGTGTTTCATGTCGTTCCCCTGTTTTGAGTTAGGCAATGCGTCGTTCAGAAAAGTGCGCGGATCTGGTTGATCAGCGCGGCCCGGTCCTTCCGGGCGGTCAGGGCGGTTTCCATGTCCACCTTGACGAAACGGGTCGGGGTATGCGGCTGCAGCTGGCCGATCAGGTCCATGTCGGCGGAGACAACGGTGCCGAGCATGAAATAGCCGCCGCCCGAGACCGCATCGCGGTGGAGGATGATCGGCTCGGTGCCACCGGGCACCTGGATGGAACCGTAGGGATAGCAGGCATCGACGATGTTGGACGGATCGGATCCGGCGCCGAAGGGCGGGGTGCGATCGACGAAGTCGAGCTTGCGGCCTCCACGGAACCGGTAACCCATGCGGTCGGCTTCCGGGGCCACCTTCCAGGTGTCCTCGAAGAAGTTGCTGCCGGCCTCCTCGGTGATGCGGTGCCAGTAGAGGCCCGGTAGCACGCGCAGTTCGGCGGGCATACCCGGCTTGCGGCGCAGGGCCTCCGGGATGGACTTGCCTTCCTCTGCCTTACCGGCCTGGCCGACCGGCAGTTCGTCGCCGACGGCGATCGGACGGCCCTTGAAGCCGCCGAGCGCGCCGATCGCATAGGTCGAACGCGAACCCAGGGCGACAGGGACATCGATGCCGCCGGATATGGCGATGTAGATGCGCGCGCCGGATTTCAGGAAGTCGAAGGTGAGGACCTGGCCTGCCTTGACCTTGAAGGCGGTCCAGCCGGGTTTCTCCTCGCCGTCGACCTTGATCGGCATGTCGGCGCCGGTGACGGCGACCATGGCGTCTTCGGTGAATTCCAGCTTCGGCCCGATGAAGACGGCTTCGAGGCCGGCGGCGCCTTCGTCGTTGCCGACGAGCAGGTTGGCGGCCTTCAGTGCGAGACGGTCCATGGCGCCGCCGAGCGGAATGCCGAGATGGAAGTATCCGGGGCGGCCGAGATCCTGGACGGAGGAGGCAAGACCCTGATGGAGAACCTTAATGGCCATGGAGAACGCCCTCCAGCTTCGCGTTGTAGCCGTCGATGTCTTTCTGGAATTCGGTGAGGTCGAACTTCACCTCGCGGATCGGCGGAACGAACTGTCCCTTGTCGACTGCCTCGACCGCCGCGTCATAGCCGTCACGATCGACAGGCTTGAACTTGACGATGTCGCCCGGACGGAAGAACACCATGAAATCCTTGAGGTAGGACGTGGTCTGGGTCGGGTCGTAGATCGGCATCGGCGTGATGCCGAACATCTGGTAGCCGCCGGCGCCGCGCACCGAGTAGATGCAGCCGAAGCAGCCGCCATGGCCAACGGTGAGCCGCGGCGTGTCGGTTCGCGGCCGCAGGTATTTCGGCACCTGGATCTGCCGCTTGCGCTCGACCATCTGGTACATGAAGGGCAGGCCGGAGACGAAGCCGACCATGGAGACGAACCAGGGCGAGCCCGCATGGGCGGCGATGAAATCGTCGACCGAGGCGTAGTCGTTGATGCGGGCGGCGTAGTCGAGGTCCGTGCCGGTCGGGTCCTGGTGACGTTCGCGGAAGCGCATGAGCGTTTCATGCGTCCAGGGGTCGTTGTAGAAAACCGGGATCTCGACGATGCGGGTGGTGATCACCGGCTCGGCCTTGGCGGCGGCTACCTCGATCGCCTGCACTTCCTTGAGGATGTCGTCCGGATGGATGACGTCGGGATCGAACTTGATCTGGAAGGAGGCGTTGGCCGGGCAGATTTCTGTCACGCCCTTGATGTCGGCCTGCTTGATGCCGGAGGTCATCGACAGCGAGTTGAAAAAGGCCTCGAGCGACATATCCTCTGAGCATTCGACGAAGAGGTGTTCGTCACCCCCGAATGTATAGCGCATGGGCATCAGGCAACCTCCTTGGATGCGACAAAGGCCTTGAAGTCCGTTTCAAGCCAGGGCTCGAGGAACCGGGTGTGGACATCGCCCGAGGCGACCGACGGGTCGGCGGCAAGGGCCTGGTGGAGCGGAATGGTGGTGGCAAGCCCGCGGATCTCGAAATTGTCGAGGGCGTCGGCGAGCCGGGCGATGCAGGCGTCGCGGGTCTCGCCCCAGACGATCAGCTTGCCGAGCAGCGAGTCGTAGAAGGGCGGCACCGTGTAGCCCTCATAGAGCATGGTGTCGAAGCGGATGCCCTCGCCTTCCGGCACGCCGAGCGTCTCGATCGTACCGGGACCCGGCAGGAAGCCGCGCGTCGGATCCTCCGCATTGATGCGGCATTCGATCGCGTGGCCGACGACGCGGATGTCGTCCTGGCGGACCGACAGCTTTTCGCCGGCGGCAACCCTGATCATCTCCTGCACGAGGTCGATGCCGGTGATCATTTCGGTCACCGGGTGCTCGACCTGGATGCGGGTGTTGACCTCGATGAAATAGAACTCGCCGCTCGTCTCGTCATAGAGATATTCGACCGTGCCGGCGCCGCGGTAGTTGACCTCGCGGGCAAGGGCGACTGCGCTGGCGCAGAGTGCCTGGCGCACGTCGTCCGGCAGGCGGAAGGAGGGAGCCTCTTCCCAGACCTTCTGGCGGCGGCGCTGCAGCGAGCACTCGCGTTCGAAGCAGTGCACGGCATCCTCGCCGTCACCGAGAATCTGCACCTCGACATGGCGGGCGCGGGTGATGACCTTTTCGACATAAAGGCCGCCGTCACCGAAGGCGGCGAGTGCTTCGGCCGAGGCCTGCGGGAAATGCCGCTCGAAATCCGCCATGTCTTCCGCGATGCGGATGCCGCGGCCACCACCACCGGCGGCGGCCTTAATCATCACCGGGAAGCCGATCTGTTCTACGATGGCGCGAGCCGTCTCGAGGTCGTCGATGCGTCCTTCGGAACCTGGGACGGTCGGGACGCCGGCGCGCTTGGCGACCTTGCGGGCCTCGACCTTGTCTCCGAGAAGGCTGATCGCGCCGGCCTTCGGACCGACGAAGATCAGGCCTGCATCTTCCACGGCCTGGGCGAAGGCTGCATTTTCGGAGAGGAAACCGTAACCCGGATGGACCGCGTCGACGCCGGTTTCCTTCGCCGCCTTCAGGACGGCCTCGATGTTGAGGTAGGACTTGGCTGCGGACGGTGGCCCGATCTCGACCGACTGGTCGGCGAGCTTGACGGCGAGCATGTCGCGGTCGGCGGCCGAATGGACCTGGACGGTCCTTATGCCGAGCGCCCGGGCGGCGCGGATGATCCTCACCGCGATTTCGCCCCGATTGGCAATGAGGATCGAGCGGATGGTCATGCCTCGACCTCGGCGACAGCCTGACCGGCCATGATCGGTTCCTGGTCGTCGGCGACGAAAGTGATCTTGCCGGCGGCGTCGGCGTGAACCTCGTGGAATGTCTTCATCACCTCGATCAGGCCGATCACGTCGCCCACGGCGACGCTGTCGCCATCGGCCTTGTAGGGCGCGGCATCCGGCGACGGCTTGCGGTAGAAGGTGCCGGGCAGAGGCGATCTGATCTCGAGCTTGCTCATGGTGGTCTCCGGTTATCTGACGATTTCTGAAATGGGGGCGATGCGGATGCCTTCCGCGACCAGCGCCTCGCGCATGTTGCGCACGATATCGAGGGCGCCGAGCGTATCGGAATGGAAGCAGATCGACTCGAAGGGGACTTCGATGTCCTTGCCGCTGACGGTGGTGACCAGGCCTTCCTTGCAGGCGCGTACCACCTTGCGGGCGATCGCGACCGGGTCCGGGCGGCCGACATCGCGGGTGAAGACGATCGAGCCGCTCTCGTCATAGTCCCGGTCAGCGTAGAATTCGCGCACCAGCGGCTGGCCGACCTCGAGCGCCGCCGTCTCGGTTTCGGAGCCTGCCATGCAGAAGACATAGGCGTTGGGCGCAACGGTGCGCATGTAGTGGACGAAGAGCTGGGCGAATTCCGGATTGACCGCCATCTCCATGTAGAGGGCGCCATGCGGCTTGACGTGCTGGAGGGTGGCGCCATGGCGGCGGGCAAATTCGCGGATCGCCCCGACCTGATAGACGATGTCGTTGACGAGTTCGCGGGCCGTGCCGTTGATCTTGCGACGGCCAAACCCTTGGAGATCGTTGTAGCCCGGATGGGCGCCGATGCCGACGCCGTGCTCGACGGCAACGCGGACGGTATTGTCCATGAGGTTCGGATCACCGGCATGGAAACCGGCGGCGATGTTGGCGGAACTGATCAGCCCCATGAGCACGCTGTCTTCGGTGTCGCCGACACGCCAGCGGCCAAAGGCCTCGCCCAGATCACAATTGATGTCTACGACCTCGAGTGCCACTTTTCTTCCCTGTTCTGCCTGCATTTTGTGCACCGCAGCGCGATGCCTGCCTATTTGTCAGAAAACCGTAGGAAGATTTTTTTCATTTGAAAAATTCTATTTTCAGAAGTTCGTTATCTGATATTTTGATATCGGAGAGTTGCAGGCACTTCGTTTTCATCGACATAAAAACAGGCACTTAGAGACGCTTGTCGACGTTGAAACCTGCATTTTTACAATCAGAACGTTTTTCGTTCTGATTTTCAGATCTTTGGTATTCCAGATTCAGATTGGCCGATATCATGTCCCTCAGCCTCAGACAAATCCGCTATTTCATCGCCACCGCAGAGGCGGGACAGGTGTCACAGGCCGCCGTCAATCTCTCGATTTCCCAGTCGGCGGTGACCACCGCGATCAAGGATCTTGAAGAGACCGTCGGCACAGGCCTGTTCGACCGCACGCCGCACGGGATGGAGTTGACGCTGGCCGGTCGCCGATTTCTCGCCCAGGCCTATGAGATCCTGCAGAAGGTGGAAGAGGCCACACAGCTCAATCTCGTGAGCCGCGAGGTGAAGGGGACGCTCAGCATTGCCGCGACCTATACCGTCATCGGCTACTTCCTGCCCTTCCATATCGAGCGCATGAAGCGGCAGATCCCGGGGTTGGAGATCCAGCTGTTCGAGCTCAATCGGGAATCGGTGGAAGAGGGCCTGCTGAGCAACCGCTACGACATTGCGGTGATGCTGACCTCCAACATTCTCAACCCGGAGCTGACGGCGGAAAAGCTGTTGAGCTCGCAGCGCCGTCTCTGGGTGCCCGCCCGCCATCGGCTGCTGGCGGAGAACAGCGTCGGCCTCAAGGATGTGGCCGAGGAGGACTATATCATGCTGACCGTCGACGAGGCCTCGCACAGCTCGATGAAATACTGGAGCCAGACGCCCTATGTGCCGCGGATCACCCTTCGCACGTCGTCGGTCGAAGCGGTCCGTTCACTGGTTGCCAACGGCCAGGGCGTCGCCATCCTGTCCGACATGGTCCACCGCCCCTGGTCGCTCGAAGGCAAGCGCATCGAGACGATCGCGCTGACCGAACCGATCCCCTCCATGGATGTGGGTCTGGCCTGGAAGCGCAATGCCGAGTTCACGCCGGCGATGGAGGCGGTGCGCTCGTATTTCCGCCGCTCCTTCAGCATTCCGGAATAAGGACAAAGGCAGCGCCATGCCGCCCGACGATCATTCCGCGGCTGAGGTGTGGACGGTTTACAGCCAGCCATCAACCTCTGGCAGGGATGCGGGGGACCCGCTATGAGGATCGCAGGAGCATCTGCATGTACAGCCTCGAGCGCAACGAGACATTTTCCCAGGACATCAAGAAGAGCCGGTTCATCGCCCAGGCTGCCCCGGTTGCCAGCGAAGACGAGGCCAAGGCCTTCATCGCCAGTGTCAGCGATGCATCTGCCAATCACAATTGCTGGGCATGGAGGATCGGCCAGGCCTATCGCTTCAGCGATGACGGCGAACCGAGCGGCACGGCGGGCAAACCCATCCTTCAGGCCATTGACGGCCAGTCGCTCGACGGCGTCGCCGTCGTCGTCACCCGCTGGTTCGGAGGCATTCTTCTGGGAAGCGGCGGACTGGTCCGGGCCTATGGCGGAACGGCGGCCGCGTGCCTGAGGCAGGCGGCAAAGACCGAAATCGTGCTTCGCAGCGAAGGCGAGATCGTTGCCGACTTTTCCGAGATCCCGGTCCTCAAGGCGCGCCTTTGCGCACTCCCCGGCTTCGCGATCCTCAAGGAGGATTACACTGCAACCGGCGCGGTTCTCAGCGTCGCATTGCCGGATGCCGCGAAGGACCTGGCCAACCGGCTGGTGACGGATATCAGCCGCGGACGAACAGCCATCCGCTTTGCGGACGACTGAACGGTCGCAACTGGCCAATGTCAGTGAAGGGTGTCGATCGCCTCTTCGCGCAGGAGATGCAGCGCGTCGGAAAGGGCCGCGACCAAGATGTCCGTCAGTTCGTCGCCCTTATTTTCGACCAGCATGGCCTGAATGGCAGCGTCCTGCTGTTCGAAAAATTGATCCGGTTCATTCGTCATTCCATCAGTCCCTTCATGGTGCCGATTCGTCTGCATCTTTAAGGACTGTTTAACGCCCGCTGGCTTGCGCCGGGCTGTCACGCCCGGCGGCCCTTGAGGGCAGGAACGGGATCACGCCTCGGCTGGTTCCCCTTCGGTCTTGCCGGCGACGATCGCGCCGAACTTGGCGAAGAACTCGCCGGCGAGCTTTTTCGAGGTGGAATCGATCAGGCGCGACCCGAGCTGGGCGATCTTGCCGCCGACCTCGGCCTTGACGGTGTAGGTGAGGATCGTGGCATCCGGTCCGTCGGCCGCCAGCGACACATCCGCCCCGCCCTTGGCAAAGCCCGCAAGCCCGCCCTTGCCTTCGCCGGCAATCGTGTAGGCGTTCGGCGGATTGAGGTTCTGCAGCTCGACCGCGCCCTCGAACTTCGCCTTGATCGGCCCGATCTTCAGAACGACCTTTGCCGTCATGGCCGTGTCCGAGGTCTTCTCCAGGCTCTCGCAGCCGGGGATCGCCTGGCGCAGGATTTCCGGATCGTTCAAGGCTTGCCACACCGCTTCAACCGGCGCCTCGATGCGTTCGCTGCCACTCATGTCCATGATGTCTTCCTCTTCCCTCAAGACTGTTGTGTGGTCTCGCCCCGCTGGCCGCGGCGGCGCAATGTGATGATTTCCGCAAGGATCGACACCGCGATCTCCTCCGGCGTGATGGCTCCGAGATCGAGCCCGGCCGGACCCTTGACCCGATCGAGGACGGCGGGGGCGATACCCGCTTCCGAGAGTTCCTGCTTCAGGGCGGCCATCTTCCGGTGGCTGCCGACGAAGCCGATATGATCGGCCTTGGCCGCAACGGCGGCCTTCAGCGCTGCCTCATCGCCGCGCCCTTGCGTCGACACGACGAGATAACGCTCACCCCGGCAGTCCGGCTCGATCGAAAAGCCGTCGATCAGATGATCGGCCTCCGGCGCCTCGCCGATGTCGTCGAAGGGTGCGGCGAGGGTAACGTTGAAACCGAGCGGTCGGGCCTGCGCGGCCAGCGCCATGGCGACCGGGCTCGCGCCAAAGACCACGAGCGAGGGGCGGGGCAGGACCGGCTCGACGAAGACATCCATGGTTCCCTGGCTCGGGCACATGTTGCGAGCGAACTGCACGCCGCCGCGCGCCTCTCCGGGCTTGACGCCGAGATCGGCCAGCAGGTCGCCGGGCTGGATCGACACGAGCCGCGCCTTGCCGTCGCGCAGCGCCTGGGTCGCAGCCCGCAACACCGCACCGCGGGCGCAGCCGCCACCGATCCAGCCGGCGGCAATCGTGCCGTCGGGGCGGATCACCGCCTTGGCCCCGGCCTTGGCAGCCGTTACCGACACGGTACGCACAACGGTGGCGAGAACAAAAGCCTCTTCAGACGATTTGAGCTTCGCCACGAGGTCCATCACGTCGACATGCATGGTCATGGTCGCTCCTTCATAGCTTCGCCAGATAGGGTTCGAGGGCCGCAAGGCTTTCCAGAGAGTGGGCAGGCGCATGGAGATCGACATGCGGTAGCGCCGCCTTGATGCCGGCGGCTTCCGGCGCGTAGCCGTCCCAGCCCATCATCGGATTGAGCCAGACGATGCGTCGGCAGCGCCGGCCGAGCGCCGCCATCTCCGCGCCGAGCTTTGCCGCGTCGCCGGTCTCGTAGCCGTCGGACACGATCATCACGCAGGTGCGCGAATGGATGACGCGGGCGGCGTGATGCCGGTTGAACGCTGCGAGACAATCGCCGATCCGGGTGCCGCCGCCGGCCCCTCGCGCCATCACCGAGAGCCGGTCCAGCGCGCGGGCCGGATCGCGTTCCTTCATGGCGTCGGAGACATGCGCCAGATGCGTGTGGAAGAGAAAGGCTTCCGCCTCGCGAAAGCTGTCGAGCACGCCGTGAATGAAACGCAGGAAGACGCCGGTATACATGCTCATCGAGCCCGAGGCATCGAGCAGCAGCACCAGCCGGAGCGGCTTCTGCCGGCGTTGGCGCATCACCAGCGAAACGGGCACGCCGCCGTGGCCGATATTGCGGTGGATGGTCCGGCGAAGGTCGATCCGGTAGCCGCGCCTGCGGGCAAGATCGCGCCGGGTCAGGCGGGCCTGCATGACGCGGGCAAGCTGCGCGGCGATGGCATGGGCACGCTCCAACTCCTCCGGGCTCGAGAGCTTGCGGAAGTCGGTGCTGGCGATGTTCTCGACGACCGAGGCGCCCTCCATCCGGCCCTCGCCGGACTGATCGATGCCGTCCTCACCGGATGACGGAACTTGATCCACGGCGTCGTTGCCGCCCTTGTTCGCCTGCCAATCCTGAAGGGTCTTGAGCGCGGGATTGCTGGTCGGGGCCGGCGAGCCGGACACGGCGGAGCGTCCGCGTACCCGTTTTCCGAGCCAGAAGGCGTCGAACAGGCAGTCGAAGCGCTGCCACTCGCTCTTGCGGGCGCAAAACAGCTGCTTGAAGGCCTGGCGCATCAACGACGGTTTCGATGCGTAGCCGGCTGCCATGAGTGCTGCTGCATCCTTGCCCTCGGAGAGCCCGATGGCAAAGGCATTGTCGCGCAGGGTCTTGAGAAAAGCCGCGAGCTTTTCCGACACCAGCCCGGAAACGGCGTCCATCTCGTCCTTGCTCATCGGCTGGCCGCAGCAGCTCATGCGACCCTCCCGAGCAGTCGTTCCGTCACCTCGCGGCTGACCCTCGAACGGTCCTCGCGCGTCTTCAGGAGACAGAGCAGCGTCTGGTGCACGGCTTCGGGATTGTCGTGCAGGTCGCGCAGGTCAAGACCGACAAGCGCCGCCGCCCAGTCCAGCGTCTCGGCCACACCCGGCACCTTGCGCAGGTCCTCCTTGCGGATCGCCTCGACCATGCGCGCAATCTGCAGCGACAGCGAGGCGCCGATACCGGAGAGATGCGCCATGATAATGCGCGCCTCGCGGTCCGGGTCCGGATAGTCGACATAGTGGTAGAGGCAGCGGCGGCGCAGCGCGTCCGAAAGCTCGCGCGTGCCGTTGGACGTCAGCACCACATGCGGGATGGAGATCGCCGGGATAGTCCCGAGTTCGGGGATCGAGACCTGGAATTCGGAAAGTACCTCCAGCAGGAAGGCCTCGAACTCCTCGTCGGCCCGGTCCACCTCGTCGATCAGCAGCACCGGCGCCTTCGCCTGACGGATCGCGGCGAGCAGCGGCCGTTCCAGCAGGTATTTTTCCGAGAAGATTTCGTCCTCGATCTCGACGGCGCCACGTCCCTGATGCGCCTGGATCGCCAGGAGCTGCCGCTGGTAGTTCCATTCGTAGAGCGCCGCCGACTGGTCGAGCCCTTCGTAGCACTGCAGTCGGATCAGCTTCGTGTCATAGAGGTCGGCAAGGGCAGCCGCCACGGCCGTCTTGCCAACCCCGGCCTCGCCCTCCAGGAGCAAAGGCCTCTTGAGAAACGCCATCAGCGAAACCGCCGTCGCCAGTTCGCCGTCGGCAATATAGCCGGCAGCGGAAAGACGGGTAGCGATATCGTCGCGGTTCAACGTGGTCATGGTTCGTATCGCTTTTTTCGAATGGTCATAGAACGCACGGCCTGAATGCCGGCTCGCCCCACAGGACGGGAACACACTCCCCTCCCAACCCTCCCCACAAGGGGGAGGGCTTAACCCAGCCGAACCCTCGCCGGACAAAAGCGAGCGCTTTCGGCGCGGTCTTCTCCCCCTTGTGGGGGAGATGGCCGGCAGGCCAGAGAGGGCCTTTCTCGTCGCCCCCCTTACCCCGTGACACCCAGACGCTTGGCCGCTTCCCAGTTGCGCCAGAAGTCGTGCGGCATCTGGATATGGGTCGAGCCGAGGAAGGAGAAAGCGTCGTTGACGGCGTTGGAAAACGCCGGCACGCCGCCGACATTCGGGCTTTCGCCGACACCCTTGGCGCCGATCGGATGATGCGGGGAGGGGGTGACGGTATAGTCGGTTTCCCAGTGCGGGGTCTCGACCGCGGTCGGGATGAAGAAGTCCATGAACGAGCCGCCGAGCACGTTGCCGGTGGCGTCGTAACGGATCTCCTGGCCCATCGCGATGGCGAAGGCTTCGGTCAGGCCGCCATGCACCTGGCCCTCGATAATCATCGGGTTGATGCGGGTGCCGCAATCGTCCAGCGCATAGAAGCGGCGGATCTTGTAGACCCCGGTATCGACATCGATGTCCATCACGCAGAAATAGGCGCCGAAGGGATAGGTCATGTTCGGCGGGTCATAGTAGCTGACCGCTTCCAAGCCCGGCTCCATGCCCGGCGGCACGGAATTATAGGCCGCCCAGCAGATGTCCTTCATCGACTTGTACTTCTCCGGCAGGCCCTTCACCCTGAAGCCGTCGACATCCCATTCGAGATCGCCCTCGTGGACTTCGAGCAGGTAGGCGGCGATCATCTGCGCCTTGGCGCGGATTTTTCGTGCGGCAAGCGCAATCGCGGCCCCCGCCACCGGCGTCGAACGCGAGCCATAGGTGCCGAGACCGTAAGGCGCCGTATCGGTATTGCCCTCCTCGACCATGATGTCGTCGGCGGGAATGCCGATCTCGGTGGCGATGATCTGCGCCCAGGTCGTTTCATGGCCCTGGCCCTGGCTCTTGGTGCCCATGCGGGCGATGCCGGCGCCGGTCGGATGCAGGCGGATCTCGCAACTGTCGAACATGGCGATGCCGAGAATGTCGCAGTTCTTGGACGGACCGGCACCGACGATCTCGGTGAAGAACGAGACGCCGATCCCCATGATTTCGCGCGTCTCGCCGCGCTTGAAGGCTTCGCGCTTTTCCGCCTGTTCGCGCCGGAGACCCGCGTAGTCGATGGTCTCCATGCCCTTCTGCATGGCGGTGTGATAATCGCCCGAATCATATTCCCAGCCGAGCGCCGAGTGATAGGGAAACTGTTCCGCCTTGATGAAGTTCTTCAGCCTTAGTTCGGCCGGGTCCATACCGAGCTTCTGCGCGAGAATGTCCATGCCACGCTCGATGCAGTAGGCGGCCTCGGTCACGCGGAAGGAGCAGCGATAGGCGACGCCGCCGGGCGCCTTGTTGGTATAGACGCCGTCGACGGCGAGATGCGCAACCGGGAAGTCGTAGGAGCCGGTGACGATGTTCATGAAGCCGGCCGGCCATTTCGATGGGTCGGCGCAGGCGTCGAAGGCGCCGTGGTCGGCGAGCACATGCACGCGGAGGCCGGTGACCTTGCCTTCCTTGGTGGCGGCGATTTCCGTCGTCATGTGATAGTCGCGGGCAAAGGACGTCGTGGTGAGGTTTTCCATCCGGTCCTCGACCCACTTCACCGGCTTGCCGGTGACGATAGTGGCGACGGCCGCGCAGATATAACCCGGATAGGCTCCGACCTTGTTGCCGAAGCCGCCGCCGATGTCCGGCGCGATCACGTGGATCTTGTGTTCCGGCAGCTTGGCGATCAACGCGACCACGGTGCGGATGACATGCGGCGCCTGGAACGTGCCCCAGATCGTCAGCTCGCCCTTGATCTTGTCGAATGAGCAGACGCACTGGCAGGTTTCGAGCGGCGAGGGATGGGTGCGATGGTAGGAGATCATCTCCTTGATCGTCACGTCCGCCTTGGCGAAGGCGGCATCGGTGAGCTCGCGGTCGCCGACCGTCCATTCGAAGATGTGGTTGTGATGCTTGCGGGGGCCGTGCGCCCCTTCTGTCTTGCCGGCCAGGTCCTCGCGCAGCACGGGCGCATCGGCATCCATGGCGGTGAAGGGGTCGATCAGGGGCGGCAGCGGCTCGTATTCGACCTCGACCGCGCCGATGCCGTCATCGGCGGCATAGCGGTCGGTGGCGACGACAAAGGCGACCTCCTGATTCTGGAACAGAACCTTGCCGTCGGCCAGCACCATCTGCACGTCGCCGGCGAGCGTCGGCATCCAGGCGAGGTTGACGGTCTTCAGCGTTTCCGCAGTCAGGACCGCAAGCACGCCCGGCACTTTCAGCGCCTTTTCCACATTGATCGACTTGATGCGTGCATGGGCGTGCGGCGAGCGGACGAAATCGCCATGCAGCATGCCGGGCAGCTTCACGTCATCGACATAGTTGCCCTTGCCCTGGGTGAAACGGATGTCCTCGACGCGCTTGCGCTTGCAGCCCATGCCTTCGAGGCGCGCTTCTCTCTGTTCCCGCGTGGGAGTCATGTCGTTCATTCTGCTGCCTCCTGGAAATCGGTGCCGTTGATCTTGGCGGCGGCGTACTGGATCGCCTTGACGATGTTCTGGTAACCGGTGCAGCGGCAGAGATTGCCGGCGATCCCGTAGCGGATTTCCTCTTCGGTCGGGTTGGGGTTTTCCTGGAGCAGGCGATGCGCCCGCATGATCATGCCGGGCGTGCAGAAGCCGCATTGCAGGCCGTGCATCTGGCGGAAGCCTTCCTGCAGCGCCGAAAGCGTGCCGTCTTCATTGGCAATGCCCTCGATCGTCGTGATGTCGGTGCCGTTCGCCTGCACGGCGAACATGGTGCAGCTCTTTACCGAACGCCCGTCGATGTCGACGGTGCAGGCGCCGCAATGGGTCGTCTCACAGCCGATATGGGCGCCGGTCAACAGCAGCTGTTCGCGGATGAAATGGATGAGCAGGGTGCGGGGCTCGACGAGGCCTTCGACCTCCGCTCCGTTCACCATCATCTTCACATGGGTCTTCGCCATAGTCTTCTTCCTCCTCAGGCCGCTGCACGGGACGCGGCGCGCTGCAGCGCCCGCATGACCATGATGCCGCCGACATGGGTGCGATATTCGCTGGTGCCGCGCGCATCGCCGGCGGGGTTCATCACTGCGCGTGCCGCGTCTGCGGCAGCGGCGAGTGCTGCATCCTCAAGGCTGGTGCCGATGACGGTTTCGGCAGCCGCCTCCGCCAGAAGCGGGGTTTCAGACAGGTTGGTGAGCGCGATGGAACAGGTTGCGACCTTGCCGCCTGCCATCGTCAGCGTTACGGCGGCGGCGGCTGTCGCGTAGTCGCCGACCTTGCGTTTCAGCTTCTCGTAGGCATAGCCGTGACCGGAAGGCTGCACCGGGATCGAAACGGCGGTCAGGATCTCGCCCGGCTCGAGTGCGGTGAAGTAGGCGCCCTGGTAGAAGTCGGTGGCGGCGACGTCGCGGCTTCCGTCCGGACCTTCGAGGCGGTAGGCGGCACCCAGCGCCATCATCACGGCGGGCATGTCGTTACCCGGGTCACCATTGGCGACATTGCCACCGAGCGTGCCCATATAGCGAACCTGCGGATCGGCGATCATCAGCGCCGTCTCCTTCAGGATCGGCAGATGGGCGGCGATCTCCGCGGAAGCGATGATCTCGTGCTGGGTTGTCATCGCGCCGATGATCAGCGCATCGCCGTCGCGACAGATTCCCTTGAGCTGGCCGATGCCGGAAAGATCGATCAGATGCTCCGGCGTTGCAAAACGCAGCTTCATCATTGGAATGAGGCTGTGACCGCCAGCTAGCGGACGGGCCTCGTCGCCCAGTTCGGACAACAGTTTGACGGCATCGGCGAGCGTTGCCGGCCGATGATACTCGAATTCGCCTGGAATCATGGTCTCCTCCCATTCGTCGGCCTGGCGTCGGCGACAACGATGGAAGAAGGGTGTTCGTGCTTCTCTTAGCACGCAAGCGGCAGGGCTCTCTCTCGTCACGAAGTCCGCTGTTTCGCACCAATGACGGCATTCGCTGCACGAACTGCGTCAGGCCCTCTGACTTACTGGCGTGCTACCACCCCGCGGGCCAGTCCGAGACGCGCCTTGACTTCGGCTATCTTCGCCCGGCTGACCGGAACGACGTGGCTGACCGGCCCGTCGAGTTCGATGATCGCGCCGTCGCCCTCCTTGCGCATGAAGCTCACATGTGGCAGGGCGACGATGTGGCTGCGATGGACGCGGGCAAAGAGTGTCGGATCGAGCCGGGCCTCGGCTTCGGAGATCGACCACGGGCACATCCGCTCCCGCTGTCCGTCATGGATGAGTGTGTAATGCGCATCGGCCCGGATGCTGCGGATCTCCGCAATGTCGATGAGAAGCGTTCCATCGGCACCCATCAGCGGCACACGGGCGACCGGCGCCGGCCGCGGTTGACCGATGCCGCCTTGCGGTAGCGCACGCAAGGGCGGTGGATCGAGGACCGCCGGCGGAGCGGGCCGATCCTCAAGCCCGTGCAGCGGATCGGCGAGGTCGGGATCGCCCTCGTTCGTCAGGCGCGCCGCCGTGCGCTGGCGCTGCTCGGGCACGAGGAACAGCAGGAAGCCGGCAGCAATCACGAAACAGAGAAGGGCAACCACCAGTGAGAGGAGCTGCGACGATGCGATCAGGCCGCCAACCGCATGGTGATGGCCGGACGTGGCGGGAACGAAATGCATGCCGTACATTGCCGTGTAGTGCATGCCGGACACGGCAATGCCGAAGGCGATGGCACTAAGGGCGAGTCGAAGCCCCCCCTGTCTAGCCAGATAAATCTTCAGCCCCCCGAAAGCGGCGGCAACGGCGATCATCACCGATAGCGCCAGCATCCCGTAATCGTGTTCGATCGCGAAATTCCCCGCGAGCCCGTGAATCCCGACATAATGCATGGATGCAATGCCAAGCCCGAGCAGAAGCGCCGACGCCCCGACCCGGATCTCCGAGGGCGTGCCGATGCTGACGAAGAACAGCGAGATGCCGACGACGAGCGCGCAGAGCAGGAACGAGATGACGGTTGGAAGGACGAGATAGCTGGCATCAGCCGGGATCGGCGCTGCCAGCATGCCGACGAAATGCATGGTCCAGATGCCGATCGCCAGAAAGGCGGCGGCCAGCGTCAGCAGCAGGCGCGGATTGGCGCCGGGCGCGGTGCGGATCCGCGCCGCGATGCCGAAACCGGTATAGCCGCCGAGGATCGCAACGGCGACCGAAAGTGCCACGAGGAACGGATCGTGTCCTTGAAACATCAGCGCTTCGGCCGCCCTGTTCCTCCACCGGCGACCACCTCCTGGCTGGAAGGTACAACCGCTGCGGCGAGATTGGCAAGCCGATGCTTGGCGGCTGCAGGCGATCACCGTAACGGGCGTGACGAGAGGCCAGACGGAAGGTCGAATAGGGGACGGTTGACGGCGGGAGCCAGCAATTCCGGTTCAGTCGATCATCGCAACCAGCGTTTCAAGCCTGTCCGCCTCGCGCGGCAGCTTGTCCTGCCGTAGCCTGGCAATGCGGGGAAAGCGCATGGCGACGCCGGATTTGTGGCGGTTCGAGCGGGCAATCCCCTCGAAGGCCACTTCGACGACGAAACCGTGTTCCGGCTCGGCCCTCAGAGCCCGCACAGGCCCGAACCGGTCGGTCGTATTGTTGCGCACATAGCGGTCCAGGATTTCGAGTTCGGCGTCGGTGAAGCCGAAATAGGCCTTGCCGACGGGCACCAGCACGTCGCCGTGGTCGCCTGCCGTCCACACGCCGAAGGTGAAGTCGGAATAATAGCTGGACCGCTTGCCGTGCCCGCGCTGGGCATACATCAGCACCGCATCGGCGTTGAACGGCTCGCGTTTCCATTTGAACCACGGCCCCTTGGCGCGACCGGCCTGGTAGACGCTGTCCAGCCGCTTGATCATCACGCCCTCGATCACCGGATCGGGAGGATGGGTGCGCAGACGGTCAAGATCCTCCCAGCTGGCAAACGGGACAAGCGGCGACAGGTCGAACCGGGTCGGCGGGCTCTTGTCAATCAGCCGGGAGAGCCGCTCGCGCCGCTCGAGGAATGTCTTGCCGCGCACATCCGTATCGCCCTCGAACAGGAGGTCATAAGCCCGCAGGAAGGCCGGGTAGTCGCCGAGCATCTTTGCCGACACCGTCTTCCGGTTCAACCGCTGCTGCAGGTCGGAAAACGTGCGGGTCGGCTCGTTCGACCGTGCGGTGCCGCCGACCAGAAGCTCACCGTCCACGACCCCTTCGAAATCGGCCGCCTCGACGATATCGGGAAAGGCGTTGGAGATGTCGTCGCCCGAGCGCGAATAGAGCCTTGTGCGGGCGCCGGAGCGCGACAGCTGCACGCGGATACCGTCCCATTTCCACTCCGCCGCGAAGTCCGCGGGGTCGAGACTGTCGAGATCGCCGTCAGCGACCGGCGTCGACAGCATGACGGAATGGAAGATTGCCGGGGTGGCGAGAACCGGCCTGTCCGCCTCTCCCTCCAGCCAGGCAAAGAGGGGGCCATAGGGAGGTGCCAGACCATGCCAGAGGGTCTCGATCTCGGTGATGTCCTTTTCCCCGAACACGGCGAGTGCCTGTTTGGCCAGCCGCGCGGAGACGCCGATGCGAAGCCCCCCGGTCACGAGCTTCAGAAAGGCAAAGCGGCCAGAGGTCGAAAGGCGGTCGAGCAGGTCGCGAACCGCGCCGCGAACCTCCGTGCGGCCCAGCGACTGCATCCTTTCTACGACCTCTGACAATCGCGGATCCGCCTCGTCCCCAGGCATCCGCGGCGCGTCGCCCCAGACGAGCGCGATCGTTTCGGCGAGATCGCCGACATAATCATAGGAATAGCGAAACAGCACCTCGTCCAGCCGCTCGAGCACGAGTTCGCGCAAAAGGGCCGGCTTGACGGTGCCGATGTCCAGCGTGCCGGCAAGGGCGGCCAGCGCATAGCCGCGATCCGGGTCCGGCGTCTGGCGGAAATAGTCGACGAGCAGCGTCAGCTTGCCGTTGCGGCTCGGGGTCAGCACCAGGCGGTCAAGCAGTTCGGCAAAGGCCTTCACGGGCGTCAGTCCCCCTCGTCTTCGTAGCCGACGAGATGGAGCGGGCGCGCTGCGATGTTCTGCAGCTCGCACCATCGGACCAGCGCCTCCTCGCGGCCATGGGTTACCCAGACCTGCTGCGGGCTCAGTTCCGAGATCGTGGCCGTCAGCTCCGGCCAGTCGCAATGATCGGAAATGACCAGCGGCAACTCGACCCCGCGCTGCTTGGCGCGCTGGCGCACCATCATCCAGCCCGAGGCAAAGACCGGCAGCGGATCGGAAAAACGCCGGGCCCACCGGTCGTTGAAGGCGGAAGGCGGGCCGACGATAACCTCGCCCCGGAAGTCTCGCGTCTTCTGGTCCTCATCGGTAGCGGGCCGAAGCTCTCCCAGATCGATTCCTTCGCTGGCGTAATAGGCGCAGAGTTTCGAAAGCGCTCCGTGAATGTAGATCGGTCGGTCATAGCCCGACCGGCGTAGGAGAGAGATGACGCGCTGCGCCTTGCCCAGCGCATAGGCGCCGATCAGGTGGCTGCGTTCGGGAAATTGCCGGAGCGACGTCAGCAGCTTCGCCATTTCTTCCGCAGGATTGGGATGATGGAAGACGGGCAGGCCGAAAGTCGCCTCGGTGATGAAGACGTCGCAGGCGACGGGCTCGAAGGCGGCGCAGGTGGGGTCGATGCTGCGCTTGTAGTCGCCAGAGGTGACAATCCGCGTCCCGTCCTTTTCGACCGCGATCTGCGCCGATCCGAGCACATGGCCTGCCGGGTGGAAACTGACGGAAACGCCATCGATGACGACGGTCTCGCCGAAACGCACAGGTTGCTCGCTGCGGCAAAAGTCGGCGCCGTAGCGGATGCGCATGATGTCGAGTGTCTGGCGGGTGGCCAGCACCTTGTCATGCCCGGCGCGCGCGTGGTCGGAATGACCGTGGGTAATGAGCGCCCGCTCGACCGGCCGAACCGGATCGATGTGAAACTTCCCGGCCGGGCAGTAGAGCCCTTCGGGTGTCGGATAGAGCAGGGTTTCGGGCTTCATCATCCGAAAACAGATAGGGCGCCTTGTCCTACCCTACCAGATGTCTTTACGGAGCGAGCCGGACGACGGCAAAATAGCCTGCGGTCGCCGCAATGGCGGTGAGGAAACTCCCCCAGGCCATGTCGACCAGGCTGACGGACAGCGACCAATCCTTGAGCGTGGCGAGATTGGTCATGTCATAGGTGCCGTAGGCGATCAGCCCGAGAAAGGCGCCGCCGACCAGCGCCGCCATCCATCCGCCACCCGCCACCGCCGGCATCACGGCGAAATAGACGATGCCGGCCACATAGACGAGATAGAACAAGCCTGCCGCGGCAAAATTGGGCGTCTCAAGCAGAAGGCCGCCAATGTGACGGCGATAGAAGCCGATGGCGATCCGTGACAGCCACAGATAGTCGATCCCGAAAAAGACGACGGCAGTCGAAACATAGGCGATCACATAGGGCATCATTCCAGGGTCCTGTGGTTGTTCAGGTCGTCGACTGTGATCAGATGCCGAGCATGGGCTGAACCAGCCGCACCAGCAGGCTCCGGAACTTCAGTGGCGCGTCGGTGACGGCCAGGCAGATGCAGTCCTCGTCCGGCGTGGCAATCGGCTGATGCTGCAGGCTCTCGTCGGCTTCCTCCAGATCGCCGCGCTTGAACAGCGCGTCACCGTCCTGGAAGCTGCCCTTCAGGACCAGCGTCAGCTCGCGCCCGCCATGGGAATGCTCGGGAACCGGCTTGCCGGCCGGGATCTTCAGCAACCGCACGCTCGTTTCGCGGTCCGCCGTCGGAATGCGGATGTGATAGGCGCCGCGACCGAGCGCCTTCCACTTGAGATCGGCAAGATCGGCGCCGAGATAGGACCGCAGCGGTTCCGGAATGACAATCTCCTCGGGCTGCGCCGTCTTGATCGTGGCGCCGTCGGAAACGGCCGGCGCGGTCGAAGGCTTGGCAGCGGTCAGGCGCTTCTTCATCGCTTCCCAGCTCGTGTCATCGGCCTCCTCGACACAGGCCATTTCCAGCATTTCGCCGCCGGCATGTTCCATGAAGTCGAGCCGGCGCCGACAGGACGGGCAGAGCGCGAGATGGGTGGCAACCGCAATGCTCCAGCCCTCGGCTAGGATGCCGGCGGCATAGGCGAGCAGAAGTTCGTCGCTGACGTGGTGATGAATGGTCATGCGCGTTCCTCCAGAGCAGCGCGCAGTTTGGCAAAGGCAAGACGGATACGCGATTTCACCGTTCCCATGGGCAATCCGAGCTTCGCGGCGATCGTGCTATGCGATGCCTCGTTGTAGAAGGACAGCTGCAACAGCTCCAGTTGTTCCGCTGGCAGCGTCGCCATGGCACGGCGCAAGCGGTCCGCCTCCTGGCGGCCTTCGAATTCGACATCGGCCGGTGGTACGTCATCGGGCACGAAGGCAGGATCGGTCGGATCGAAGGAGGGCCTCTTCTCCTTGCGATAGGCATCGATCCTGAGATTGCGGGCGATGGTGAAGATCCAGCTTGAGACATTGCCGCGGGCGGGATCGAACTGATGCGCCTTGTTCCACACCGCCAGCATGGTTTCCTGCATCAGTTCCTCGGCGGCCTGTCCGTCTCGTGCCAGCTTGGCCATGTAGGCGCGCACCCGCGGGCCGTAATGGCGAAACAGGGCTTCGAAGGCCTCGATGTCCTTCGACTGACCGACGGCTGCCAGCATGCGTGTGAGGTCCTGTTGTGAAATCTCGTCGTCGGTATCGCGCGCCAAAGCCGATTTCTTCCCGTGATTGAGCGGCGCGACGTTCTGAGGCCGCGCATAACGCCTCATAGCATGGTGGCAAGGTTCCGCCGATATCAAAACTGATTGTGTCATGATCGCAGTTACGGCCATCCGGTAACGTCGGATCACTGCGAGCGAATTTTTCAGAACCCATCGATCCGCTGCCCGGTCCGTAGCGTAATGAAGCCGACTGAACAAGAAATCGAGGGATTTGAGATGGATACGGGTTTGGGCAAGTCGAGTGTGTCGGCCAGGCGCAGGATTGCGGTGGTCGGCTCGGGAATTTCCGGCTTGTCCGCAGCCTGGTTGCTGAGCCGCAGCGCCGACGTGGTGCTGTATGAGGCCGAGGGCCGGCCCGGCGGACACTCCAACACGGTTCTCGCTCCCGCGGGTGACCGGCAAATTCCGGTCGACACCGGCTTCATCGTCTACAACGACCGCAACTATCCGAACCTTGTCGCGCTGTTCGACCATCTGTCGGTTCCGACCCTGGCGTCGAACATGTCGTTTTCCGCCTCGATCGACGGTGGTGCCTTCGAGTATTCCGGCTCCGGCCTCAAGGGTCTGCTCGGCCAGCGGTCGAACGTGCTGCGTCCACGCTTCTGGCGGATGCTGTCCGACATCCTGCGTTTCTACAGGCAAGCGCCAGCGCTTCTCGATCGCCCGGAACTCGCTACCGTGAGCCTCGGCGACTATCTCGCTTCCAGTCGTTATGGGGCCTCCTTCGTCGAGGATCATCTCTTGCCGATGGGCGCTGCGATCTGGTCGACGACGGCATCGGAGATGCGTCTCTATCCGCTCCACGCCTTCATCCGCTTCTTCGCCAATCACGGACTTCTGTCGCTCACCGACCGGCCGCGCTGGCGAACCGTGGCCGGCGGCAGCCGTGAGTATGTCAAGCGCCTGCTCGCCGACTTCTCCGGGGAACTGCGTCTCGGCCAGCCGATGAGGTCGGTCCGCCGCGATGCCTTTGGCGTGGAGGTCACCGACGCCCAAGGCCATGCTGACCGTTTCGACGACGTGGTGCTCGCAACCCATGCCGACCAGTCACTGAAGTTGCTGGCCGATGCCGACCAGGTCGAACACGAGACGCTGGGGGCGTTTGAATATACCCGCAATCTGGCCGTGCTGCATTCAGATCCGCGCCTCATGCCGAAACGGCGGAAGGTCTGGTCGAGCTGGAACTACATCTCCGAGCCCAAGGGGTCCGGCAGCAATGCGCTCTGCGTCACCTACTGGATGAACCATCTCCAGTCGCTCGACCCGATGCGCCCAGTTTTCGTCACCCTCAATCCTTGCCGCGAGATCGATCCGAAGCATATCATCCAGACGTTCGACTACGAGCACCCGCTCTTCGATCTCAAGGCCAATGCCGCCCAGCGTCGGCTCTGGCCACTGCAGGGGCGCCGCCGCACCTGGTTCTGCGGTGCCTATTTCGGCAGTGGCTTCCACGAGGACGGGTTGCAGGCGGGTCTGGCCGTGGCGGAAGCGCTCGGGGGCGTCCGGCGTCCGTGGTCGGTCGAAAACGAGTCGGGGCGGATTGCGCATGTCCGCCAGCTTGAGGCTGCCGAATGAAACTGGCGTCAGCAATATATACCGGCCACGTCCTGCACGTGCGGCATCGTCCGCGCCAGCACAAGCTGCGTTACGGCGTGTTCTCGCTGCTGCTCGATCTCGACGAGCTGCCGGCGCTCGACCGGAGCCTCTCGCTCTTCGGGCACAACCGCCGTGCCGTCTTTGTGCTTTACGACAGCGACCACGGCGACGGGACGGTCGGTGGGCTGAGAGCCTGGGCCGAGGGGCACCTTGCCCGCGCCGGGGTGCTGGAGCGTGGCATGGCGATCCAGATGCTGTGTTATCCGCGTATCTTCGGCATGGTCTTCAATCCGCTGACGGTGTTCTTCTGCCAGAGGGCCGACGGCTCGCTCGCTGCAATCCTTTACGAGGTCTGTAACACCTTCAAGGAACGGCACACCTATGTGATCCCGGTTTCGGGAGAGGGACAATCCGTGCGCCATTCCTGCGCCAAGGAGATGTATGTTTCGCCCTTCATTCCCATGGAATGCACCTATAATTTCCGGATAAATCCGCCCGGCCCTTCGGTGGCGGTCAATATCAGCGAAACCGATGGCGAAGGGCAGCTGCTCTTCGCCTCGTTTACCGGAAAGCGGCGTGCGCTCTCGAACCGCGCCCTCGCCGCCATGCTGCTCGCCTATCCGCTGATGACACTCAAGGTCGTGGCCGGCATCCACTGGGAGGCGCTGCGCCTCTGGCTGAAGCGGGTGCCGATCTATCGCCACAAACCGGCCGCGGCGCGCATTGCCAGTACAGTCGTTTTTAATCATGGGATGGACAAATCATGAGTCATGCCGAACAGAGTTCATCGACGGTCCCCGTGTCGCGCCCAGTCTGGCAGCGGCTGCTCTGCCACTGGGTCGACAGGATCGTCGCCGGCCGGCTCGTGCTGCAATTCGAAAATGGCGCAGAGCACATCGCCAAGGGTGATGCGCCTGGCCCGTCGGCGGTTCTTGCGATCCGGCGACCGCGCATGCTCTATCGCCTGCTGGCGGGCGGAACGCTCGGCTTTGCCCGCGCCTATATCGATGGAGACATCGACAGCCCGGACATAGGTGCCGTGCTCGAACTGGCGCTCGTCAACGAGCAGGCGTTTGCCGGCCTGATGGCACCCTCGGCCATCGTCGGCGGCCTTGCGCGCATCCGCCACCGGATGCGGCGCAATTCGACCAAGGGAAGCCGCAAGAACATCGCCTTCCACTATGATCTGGGCAACGATTTCTACAAGCTCTGGCTCGACCGCACGATGACCTACTCATCGGCGCTGTTCGACGCACACACCCAGTCGCTCGCGGAAGCGCAGGAAGCCAAATATGCCCGCATCGTGCGGGAACTCGAAATCGGCCCTGACGATCACGTTCTCGAAATCGGCTGCGGCTGGGGCGGATTTGCCGAATATGCTATCCGCACCACCGGCTGCCGTGTGACCGGGCTGACCCTTTCGGTCGAGCAGGCCAAGTTTGCCCGCGACCGGCTGGAGCGCGCCGGGCTTTCGCAGAATGTCGACATTCGCCTTGAGGACTACCGGCATTGCGAGGGCCAGTTCGACAAGATCGTGTCGATCGAGATGTTCGAGGCGGTCGGCGAGGAGAACTGGCCCGTCTACTTTAAGACGGTGCGCGAGCGTCTGAAACCGGGCGGTAGCGCCGTGGTGCAGTCGATCACCATCCACGACGACCGATTCCACAGCTACCGGCGCAATGCCGACTTCATCCAGACCTATATCTTTCCCGGCGGCATGCTGCCCTCGGTCGAGATGTTCAACGCCGGTGCCCGCAAGGCCGGGCTCGAACTCGGACACATGCTGGCCTTCGGTCGGGACTATGATCGCACGCTGATCGCCTGGGATCACGCCTTCGTCGCCAACTGGCCGGCGATCGAGAAACTGGGCTTTGACCGCAAATTCCACCGTCTCTGGCGGTTCTATCTGCATTACTGTGCCGTCGGCTTCCGCACGGGTCGCATCGACGTGGTGCAGTTCCGCCTAAACAGGCCGCACTGAGGCGTCAGTCGGTCGACCGCAGCATCCGGCGCGTCAGCTTGAACCTCAGGCGCGCCGGAAGCGCATGAAGAAGCTTCATCGCAAGCGCCATCTTCCAGGGGAAGACGATCTCATAGCGGCCGGACGAAAGGCCGTCGGCGATCGATTTTGCCGCCGCCTCGGCCGTGACCAGGAAGGGCATGGGAAAATCGTTCTTGCGGGTGAGCGGCGTATCGACGAAGCCCGGATTGACGATCGAGATACGGACACCGTGCGCGGCAAGTTCCGGCTGGAACGCCTCGCACATCACGTTGAGCGCGGCCTTTGTCGCGCCATAGCTTGCCGCCCCCGGCAGGCCGACATAGCCCGAAACCGAAGCGACGACCGCGATCTGTCCGGTTCGGCGAGAGATCATCACCGGCATGACGGCTTCCAGGCAGTGCGCCGTGCCAAGGAGATTGAGCTCAACCATGGCGCGGAAGCGGTCGCTGTCGAAATCGGCGGCGTAGTCGCGATAATAGGTGCCAGCCGCAAAGACGGCGAGATCGATCGGGCCGAGATCGGCAGCGATGGCCGTGCAGGCTGCGCGCACGGCTTCCTTGTCTGTCACGTCGAGAGGAAAGGCGAATATCTTTCCGGTGGCTTCGGCCGACAGGGCCGCCAGTTCATCGCCACTGCGCGCGCTGACCGCCACCGTCCAGCCATCCCGGGCAAGGTTCAAGGCGAGTGCCCTGCCGATCCCCGAGCTTGCGCCGGTAATCCAGGCAATGCGCCGGGAAACGCTGCCGCCCGTCGATGTGCTGCCCATCCTCATCAAAACCTCCACAACCGTTTGCCTTTGTTCTCGTTACGGCAAACGGTTGTGATCGGTTCAGCAAGGCTTCCCTGATCAGCGTCCACCGTTGACGGCGACGAAGCTCTCCATCCGCTGTCGCGCGAGCTCCGGGCGGTCCAGCACATTGGCCTGGTCGGCCAGACGGAAGACGTCGCAATAATGCACAATGCCCCGTGCCGACTGCATACCGGCCGGCATGGTGAAGTGATCCTGATGGCCGTTGAGCCAGGCGAGAAACACCACGCCGGCCTTGTAGTACTGCGTCGGCGCCTCGAAGATCTTGCGCGACAACGGCACGGTCGGCGCAAGCACCCGGCGAAATGCGTCATGATCGCCGGCCGCCAGCGCGGCAAGCGCCTGCGAGGCTTGTGGGGCAACCGCATCGAAAATGCCGAGCAGCGCGTGGCTATAGCCGTCCGGCCCGTCCTCGATCAGGTCGGCATAGTTGAAGTCGTCGCCGGTATAGCAGCGCACGCCCTCAGGCAGTCGCCTGCGCAGGGCGACTTCCTTGGCATTGTCGAGCAACGAGATCTTGATGCCCTCTACCTTGTCACGGTTCTCGTCGATGATCGAGGTCACCGTATCGAGTGCCTCATCGAAGCGATCGCTGCCCCAGTAACCGGCGAGCTGCGGGTCGAACATGCTGCCGAGCCAGTGCAGGATGACCTTGTCCCTGGCTTGGGAGAGGATCCGGCGATAGACGGCGCGATAGTCGTCCGCGGATTGCGCGACGCGGGCCAGCGCCCGGCTCGCCATCATGATGGTGCGCCCGCCGTTCGCCTCCACGAACTCCATCTGTGTCTCATAGGCCCGGATGACGTCGGCGAGTGACCGCGCCTCGGCGGGGGCAAGATGGTCGGTGCCAGCGCCGCAGGCGAGGTCGGCACCGGGAACCTGTCGGGCTTCCGCAAGCGAGCGGCGGATCAGTTCCTGCGCCCCTGTCCAGTCAAGCCCCATGCCGCGTTGCGCCGTATCCATGGCCTCGGCGATCCGGAAACCCAGGCTCCAGAGGTGATGGCGAAAGGCCATGGTGCGGTCCCAGTCGATCGCCGGCGAACCCCAGGGATCGCGATCGCGAAAAGGATCGGAGACGACATGGGCCGCGGCATAGGCAATCCGGTTGAACTGTGGCGCGGCCGCAGGCCGGACGGTCGGGGTGCCGACCAGCCGGTAATCCTCGATGGTTCCGTCGGCTTTCGGCAGGGTGATGCTGTGGCTCATGGCTTCCTCCTCCATGGTTCGCAGCGCTGGAATAATTTAGATCGTTCCAAATGGCAAGTCCGGATATTGGCGCATTTCCGCTTGTTGGCGCACTGTTTGAGCCGAGTTAGCAGAGAGCGCATCCGATAAAATGGTTAGGTAAAGCAATATAAACAGTCAGAAGGATAGGTGCATCTCCTCGTGACGCTGAGCCCCCGATCACGATCGAAGGAGAATCACTTTTCTCGCTTGACATATTTGGATCGTTCCAATTATGAGTCCAATCCAGATTGAAATTCGGGAGGATCTGCAGATGGGCGAAAGGGTGACGGTCATCGACATCGCACGCGCCGCCGGCGTGTCGAAGTCGACCGTGTCTCTCGTCCTGCAGGGTAGTCCGCTGGTCAACGAGGGAACGCGCGCCAGGGTCAACGCGGCGATCCGCGAGCTCGGCTATGTCTATAATCGCGGTGCCGCCAATCTGCGTCAGTCGAGTGCCAAGTCGAAGATCATCGGCGTCGTCGTCAATGACCTGACCAACAGCTTCTTTGCAGAGCTTGCCGTCGGCATCGACATGACGGTCCAGTCCGCCGGCTTCGTCCAGTTCCTCGCCAATTCCGCTGAAAATCCGGACCGGCAGCGCGAGGTCGTCAATTCGATGCGCGAGCACGGGATTTCGGGGCTGATCATCTCGCCCGCCCGGGGTACGCCCGCCGCTGACCTGAAGCCCCTTGCGGCGGCCGGCATTCCGGTGGTTGCCGTGGTGCGCAATGTCCCCGGCGCGAGGGTTTCCTCTCTGCTTTCGGACAACGCGGCCGGAGCCAAGGCTGCCGTCGAACATCTGATTTCGCTCGGCCATCGCCGCATCGCCTTTCTCGGCGGCTTTCCCGACACCACCGTCTATGCCGAGCGGCTGGCGGGATATCGGGATGCGCTCGCTGCGGCGAAGCTGGCCTGCGGCGAGGATCAGGTGATTGCTTCGGCGCCGTCGCGCGTCGGCGGAATGGTGGCGATCGAGCGCTGCATGACGCTGGCGGACCGGCCGACGGCCGCGCTGTGCTTCAACGATGCGGTCGCCTTCGGTGTCTGCGACGGCTTGCGAAAACAGCGGATGGAACCGGGCGCGGATTTCGCAGTCGTCGGCTTCGACGACGTGATCGAGGCAAAGACCGCGGTTCCGGCGCTGACGACAGTCGCCATCGACCCGCAGGGCATGGGGCGGCGCGCGGCGCAGCTGCTGCTGAAACAGATCAACGCCGGCAGAGTGGAGCCCGAGGCTGTCGTGAGCCCCGCGCATCTCGTCGTTCGCAAGAGCTGCGGGGCCTTGGGAGAAGGCTCCGTTGGCAACCTGGCCATGGAGGGCGCGGCCACCGCCGCGCTTTGAGGAATTGAGGAGTCGGGACAGCCGGTTCGGTTGCCCGGGAGGAGGAGAGAATGGTTCGCTGGGGCCTGATCGGCGCAAGCACGATCGCACGCGAATGGGTCATCGGGGCCATCCGCGCCAAGGGCGGCGAGGTGGTCTCGGTTCTGAGCAGCAATGCCGAGCGTGGCCGAGTCTATGCCGCCGAAAACGGCATCGCGCGTGCTGCATCGTTGCTGGAGGAGATCGTCAGCGATCCGACGATCGACGCCGTCTACATTTCCACCACGAATGAGCTGCATCGCGACCAGGCCATCGCGGCTGCGCGGGCCGGCAAGCATGTGCTCTGTGAAAAGCCGCTGGCGCTATCGCTTGAGGATGCGCGCCTGATGATCACCGAGGCCGCAAAAGCCGGCGTCGTCCTTGCCACCAATCATCACCTGCGCAATGCCGCCAGCCACCGGGCCATACGCGAAGCTATTGCCGAGGGGCGGATCGGCAGGCCACTCGCCGCCCGTGTCTTTCATGCCGTCCATCTGCCGCCGCATCTGCAGGGGTGGCGCCTCGACCGGCCGGACGCCGGCGGCGGCGTCATCCTCGACATCACCGTTCACGATGCCGACACGCTGCGCTTCGTGCTGAACGACGATCCGGTGGAAGTGACCGCCTTCAGCCAGTCGGCCGGCATGGGTCAGTCCGGTCTGGAGGACGGCGTCATGGGCGTCATGCGCTTCAAGTCTGGTCTGATCGCGCAGTTCCATGATGCCTTCACCGCGAAGTTCGCCGAAACCGGCTTCGAGGTGCATGGCACGGAAGGCTCACTGGTCGCCCGCAATGTCATGACACAGCGCCCCGTGGGCACAGTCATTCTGCGCAATGCCGATGGCGAGCAGGAACTGCCGCTCGACCAGCAGGATCTTTATGAGCGCGCCATCGCCAATTTCCATGCGGCGATAGCCGGCAAAGGCAGCCCCTCGGCCACCGGCGAGGACGGACTGTGGTCGCTGGCGACCGGTCTTGCGGTGGTCAAGTCCGCTGCCAGCGGCGCGGCCGTCAAGATTGAAACCGGACTTTGAGCAGGACCATGAGCAAGCAGATCACCCCGGCCGAAGCCGCCGCGCTCATTCCGGATGGCGCTATCGTCTCCGTCTCGTCGTCGAGCGGCCTCGGCTGCCCGAACCTGATGCTGAAGGCGATCGGCGAACGTTTCGAGGCGACCGGCCATCCGCGGAACCTGACGACCCTGCATCCGATCGCCGCCGGCGACATGAGCGGCATCAAAGGCATCGATCATATCGCGCGCAAGGGGCTGCTTTCGCGCATCATCGGCGGTTCCTATCCGTCCGGCCCCTCGACGTCCGAGCCGCCGCTGATCTGGCAGATGGTCACGGGCAACGAGATCCCCGCCTACAACATTCCCTCCGGCATTCTGTTCGACATGCATCGCGAGGCGGCTGCCAAACGGCCGGGCGTCATCACCAAGGTCGGCCTCGAAACCTTCGTGGATCCCGATCGCCAGGGCTGCGCGATGAACGAGGCGGCTGCGGCCGATCCGGTCGTCAGGAAGATCGAGTTCGACGGCGAGACATGGCTCTATTTCCCGGCCATTGTGCCGCAGGTCGCCATCATTCGCGCCACTACGTCCGACGAGCGCGGCAATCTCACCTATGAGCATGAAGGCGCCTATCTCGGCGGCCTCGACCAGGCGCTCGCCGCCCGCAACAATGGCGGCATCGTCATTGCGCAGGTCAAGCGTTTGACCAAGGACGGCTCGTTGAAGCCGCACGACGTGCGCGTGCCGGGCATGCTGGTCGACTATGTCATCGTCGACCCCGAGCAGAAGCAGACCACCCAGACGCTCTATGATCCGGCGATCTCGGGAGAAATCTTCCGTCCGCTCAACAGCTTCCACCTGCCCGAATTCGGCGTCCAGAAGGTCATCGCCCGCCGTGTGGCGCAGGAGCTTCAGGCCGGCAGCTGCGTCAATCTCGGCTTCGGCATTTCCGCCAATGTGCCGCGCATCCTGCTCGAAGAGGGCCTGCACGGCGCCGTCACCTGGGTGATCGAGCAGGGCGCCGTGGGCGGCGTGCCGCTCCTCGATTTCGCCTTCGGCTGCGCCTCCAATGCCGACGGCTACATGCCGTCGCCCTACCAGTTCACCTACTTCCAGGGCGGCGGCTTCGACGCCTCGCTGCTCTCCTTCCTCGAGATCGGCCGCGACGGCTCGGTCAACGTCTCCAAGCTCGCCTTCAGGCCGCATGTGACGGCCGGCGCCGGCGGCTTCGTCGACATTACGGCGCGGGCCCGGAAGATCGTCTTCTCCGGCATGTTCAATGCCGGCGCCAAGCTGTCGATCGAAGACGGACGCCTGATCGTCGAGAAGGAAGGCAAGCTGAAGAAGCTGGTCAACGAGGTCGAACACGTCACCTTCTCTGGCCGCCGCGCCGTGGAGCAGGGTCAGGACATCACCTATGTCACCGAGCGCTGTGTGATGAAGCTGACGCCCGATGGCATCATGCTCACCGAGATTGCCCCCGGCATCGATCTCGAAAGCCAGATTCTCGCCCAGTCGGAATTCCCGCTGTTGATCTCGCCGGATCTCAAGGGCATGGATCACGAACTCTTCCGCGATGCGCCGATCGGCCTGACGCTGCCGCAGAAGTCGAAGCGTGTGCTTGAGGTCTCCCATGGCTGAGAACCGAATCCACCTTTCCATCGAAGCCTCCGTCGCCACCATCACGCTTTCGCGTGCCGATAAGCTGAACGCGCTCGATCTCGACATGCTCGGCGAGCTTTCGACTGTTCTCGACCGGGTCGAGGTCGAGAGCGCCGTTCGTGTCGTCATCCTGACCGGCGAGGGCAAGGCCTTCTCCGCCGGCGGCGACATCGCCGCTTGGGGCGGCATGCAGCCGGAGGAATTCGGCCACCACTGGGTGCGCCATGGCCACCGTATCTTCGACCGGCTGGCGACGCTGCGCATGCCGGTGATCGCCGCGATGAACGGCCATGCCCTGGGCGGCGGGCTGGAGCTTGCCGGTGCCGCCGACATCCGCATCGCCGAGCGCCAGGCGAAGATCGGCCTGCCGGAAACCTCGCTCGGCATGGTGCCGGGCTGGTCGGGCACGCAACGGCTGGTGCGCCGCTTCGGCGCGCAGATTGTGCGGCGCATGGTGCTGGGCGGCGAAATGTTCCCGGCCGAAGAGGCAAAGCTGCACGGGCTGGTCGATCACGTGGTCGATACCGGCGAAGCGCTGAACGCCGCCAAAGACTATGCCGCGCGGATTGCGGCACGCGGTCCGGCGGCCGTCGAAATCTCGAAACTCATGCTGTCCATCGCCAGCGGCGAAGACAATGGCGCGGCCGTCGAGGCGCTGGGATCGATCCTGGTGGCCAAGACCGGCGACCTGAAGGAGGGCGTGTCCGCCTTCAGGGAAAAACGCGCCGCCGAATTCAAGGGAGAATGGTAATGCCGGTCCTCGTCACCCCCCGGAAAATCGAAGACGCGGCGGTTCGCGATTTCTCCATGCTGATCGACGGCCAGTGGGTCGGCGGTGCCGAAGGTCGCACGCTGGAGCGCGTGGCGCCCGGACACGGTGTGGTCGTCAGCCACTACCAGCAGGCATCGGCCGCCGACGCGGAACGCGCCATTCTCGCCGCCCGCAGGGCCTTTGACGATGGCCCCTGGCCGCGCATGACGGCTTCGGAACGCTCCGGCATCCTGCTGAAGGCAGCGTCCCTCATCGAAGTGCGGCTCGACGAGATCGCCTATCTCGATGCGGTCGAGGCCGGCAAGCCGATCACCCAGGTCAAGGGCGAGATCGCCGGTGCGGTCGACATCTGGTGCTATGCCGCGGCCCTTGCCCGCGACCTGCATGGCGAGAGCTACAACACGCTCGGCGACGGCACGCTCGGCGTCGTGCTGCGCGAGGCGATCGGCGTCGTCTCGATCATCACGCCGTGGAACTTTCCCTTCCTGATCGTCAGCCAGAAACTCCCGTTCGCGCTTGCCGCCGGATGCACCTGTGTCGTCAAGCCGTCGGAACTGACCTCCGGTTCGACAGTGGTCCTCGGCGAGATCCTGATGGAGGCCGGCGTGCCCGCGGGCGTCGTCAACATCCTGGTCGGGACCGGCCCGGAAGTCGGTGCGCCGATGACCACGCATCCGGCAGTCGACATGATCTCGTTCACCGGCTCCACGGGCGTCGGCAAGCTGACGATGACGAACGCGGCCCAGACGCTGAAGAAGGTCTCGCTCGAACTCGGCGGCAAGAATCCGCAGATCGTCTTCCCCGATGCCAATCTCGAGGAGTTCGTCGATGCTGCGGTGTTCGGCGCCTGGTTCAATGCCGGCGAATGCTGCAATGCCGGCTCGCGGCTGATCCTGCACAAGAGCATCGCCGACGATGTGGTCGCCCGGATCGCGGCGCTGTCCAGTGCGGTCAAGGTCGGCGATCCGCTTGATCCCACGACGCAGGTCGGCGCGATCATCACGCCGCAGCACCTGGAAAAGATCTCCAGCTATGTATCGGGTGCGGCGGCCGGCGGCGCCAATGTCGCCTATGGCGGCTCTACCATCGATTTCGGCATGGGCCAGTTCATGGCGCCGACCATTCTCGACAAGGTCACCCCGGACATGGCGGTTGCCCGCGAGGAAGTCTTCGGTCCGGTTCTTTCGGTCCTGACCTTCGAGACGACGGACGAGGCGATCCGTATCGCCAATGCCATCGACTATGGCCTTTCCGCCGGGGTCTGGAGCCGCGACTTCGATACCTGCCTGACGATCGGCCGCAAGGTCCGCGCCGGTACGGTCTGGATGAACACCTTCATGGATGGCGCGGCCGAACTGCCCTTCGGCGGTTATCGCCAGTCGGGCCTTGGTCGGGAACTCGGCCGTCACGCGGTGGAGGATTATACCGAAACCAAGACGCTCAACATGCATATCGGCGCGCGCACCGGCTGGTGGATGCCGCGCTGAATAAGGCCCGGAATACATAGTGTTCAATCGATTTAAGAATGTGTTTCGGTGTTCTTGACCTTGGTCAATTTATGACATCTTAAATACCCCGAGCGGTGGGAGACCGCTTGAAATGCCGGACCTGACGCGACCGCGGCCGGTCCACCCAAACGGCGGGGAGGAGTTCCGCCGGAACGACTTGCAAACGGGAGGAAAACGATGCGCAAGTTCCTGACTACAACGACAGCAGCGGCCCTGATCGCCACCATGGCCGCCGGCGTCGCCCGCGCCGCTGAAAACGTCGAGGTCCTGCACTGGTGGACGTCCGGCGGTGAAGCGGCCGCGCTCGACGTCCTCAAGAAGGACCTCGAAGGCAAGGGCATTTCCTGGACCGACATGCCGGTCGCCGGTGGCGGCGGTACGGAGGCCATGACGGTTCTGCGCGCACGCGTCACCGCGGGCAACGCCCCGACGGCGGTTCAGATGCTCGGCTTCGACATTCTCGACTGGGCCAAGGAAGGCGCGCTCGGCAATCTCGATGACGTCGCTGCCAAGGAAGGCTGGGACAAGGTCATCCCGACCGCGTTGCAGCAGTTCTCCAAGTATGACGGCCACTGGATCGCCGCGCCGGTCAATGTCCACTCGACCAACTGGGTCTGGATCAACAAGGCGGCGCTCGACAAGGCCGGCGGCAAGGAGCCAGCGAACTGGGACGAACTCGTCGCCCTGCTCGACAAGTTCAAGGAACAGGGCATCACGCCGGTCGCCCATGGTGGCCAGCCTTGGCAGGATGCGACGATCTTCGACGCCGTCGTGTTGTCGCTTGGTAACGACTTCTACAAGCAGGCCTTCATCGATCTCGATCCGGCGGCACTCTCCGGCGACAAGATGAAGGAAGCCTTCGAGCGTCTCGCCAAGCTGCGCACCTATGTCGACGATAACTTCTCCGGCCGCGACTGGAACCTCGCCTCCGCCATGGTCATCGAAGGCAAGGCCGGCGTGCAGTTCATGGGTGACTGGGCCAAGGGCGAGTTCATCAAGGCCGGCAAGAAGCCGGGTACCGATTTCGTCTGCATGCGCTTCCCCGGAACGCAGGGCTCGGTCACCTTCAACTCCGACCAGTTCGCGATGTTCAAGGTTTCCGAGGACAAGGTTCCGGCCCAGCTGCAGATGGCGTCGGCCATCGAAAGCCCGGCCTTCCAGTCGGCCTTCAACGTCGTCAAGGGTTCGGCCCCGGCCCGCACCGACGTCTCCGACGAAGCCTTCGACGATTGCGGCAAGAAGGCGATCAAGGACCTGGCGGAAGCCAACACCAACGGCTCGCTGTTCGGCTCCATGGCCCATGGCCACGCCAACCCGGCCTCGGTGAAGAACGCCATCTATGACGTCGTCACCCGTGCCTTCAACGGCGAACTGAACTCCGACGAAGCCGTCGAGGAACTCGCAGCCGCTGTCGAAGGCGCAAAGTAAGGTCCAGGGGGCGGGGGAGGTGCGTTGCCCCTCATCCGCCTGCGGCACCTTCTCCTCGTAAACGGGGAGAAGGACCAATGCCGCAGCGTCTCCGTCCCCTCTCCCCGCTTGCGGGGAGAGGGTTAGAGTGAGGGGCAAGCCCCCACAATTCACAACCCAAAAAGTCAACGGTGGTAACGACCATGGACAGCCGCAGCCGGCTGCAGGAGCTTTTGCCGAAGCTCGTGCTGGCCCCCAGTTTCCTCATCGTGCTCGTCTTCGTGTACGGCTTCATCGCCTATACGGGCTTCCTATCGATGACGGACAGCAAGATGCTGCCGTCCTATAATTTTGTCGGCCTCGCCAACTATGAGAAGCTTTGGGCGCTGCCGCACTGGTGGCGGGCGCTGACCAATCTCGGCATTTTCGCCTCGCTCTACATCGTTATCTGCTCGGTGCTGGGCCTGGGGCTCGCCATCCTGCTCGACCAGAAGATCCGGGCCGAGGGCCTGCTCCGGCCGATCTATCTCTATCCGATGGCGCTGTCCTTCATCGTCACCGGAACGGCTTGGAAATGGTTCCTCGATCCCGGCATCGGGCTCGAGAACACCATGCATCTCTGGGGCTGGGAGAGCTTTGCCTTCGACTGGATCAAGGATCGCAACTACGCCATCTACTGCGTGGTGATCGCCGCCGTCTGGCAGTCGTCCGGCTTCGTCATGGCGATGTTCCTCGCCGGCCTGCGGGGCGTCGACAATGAGATCATCAAGGCCGCGCAGATCGACGGCGCCTCCACCGCCACCGTATATCGCCGCATCATCATCCCGCTGATGCGCCCGGTCTTCCTATCCGCCTTCGTCGTGCTCGCCCACCTCGCCATCAAGGCCTACGACCTCGTCGTGGCGCTGACGGGCGGCGGGCCGGGGCAGGCGACCGAGGTGCCGGCCACCTTCATGTATTCCTACACCTTCACCCGCAACCAGATGGGCATCGGCGCATCCTCGGCGATCATCATGCTGATCATGATCTTCTCGATCATCGTGCCTTACCTCTATTCCGAAATTCGCGGAGGAAAACGCTGATGAGCGCGCCGAGCCCCGACAATGTCATCTCGCACGGCCGCCTGACGCGGACGCTGATCTACACGGCGCTGATCCTGTTCGCCGTCTACTATCTGCTGCCGCTCTACGTGATGGTGGTGAATTCACTGAAACCCCTGGAGGAAATCCGCCAGGGCGGCATGCTGAACCTGCCGAAGGTCTGGACGATCGAGCCCTGGCTGTCGGCCTGGTCGACGGCGCAGATCGGCGTGCAGCCGACGGGGCTGAAACCCTTCTTCATCAATTCGATCCTGATGGTCGTACCGGCGGTAGCAATCTCCACCATCATCGGTGCGCTCAATGGTTATGTGCTGACGAAGTGGCGCTTTCCGGGCTCCAACGTCTTCTTCGGCCTGCTGCTCCTGTCGTGCTTCATCCCGTTCCAGATCGTGCTGATCCCGATGGCCCGCATCCTCGGAATCATGGGGCTGGCCGGTTCGATCTGGGGCCTGATCCTGGTGCACGTGATCTACGGCCTCGGCTTCACCACGCTCTATTTCCGCAACTACTACGAGGCTTTCCCGACCGAACTGGTCCGGGCGGCGCAGATCGATGGTGCGAGCTTCTTCCAGATCTTCTACCGCATCCTGCTGCCGTCCTCCGGCCCGATCATCGTCGTTTCGGTCATCTGGCAGTTCACCAATATCTGGAACGACTTCCTGTTCGGCGCCTCGTTCTCCGGCGCTTCCTCGACGCCGATGACGGTTGCGCTCAACAACCTCGTGTCCTCCTCGACCGGGGTTAAGGAATACAACGTCCATTTCGCCGGCGCGATCCTCGCCGCCCTGCCCACCCTCATCGTCTATGTCGTCTCCGGGCGATACTTCGTGCGCGGCCTGATGTCCGGCGCCGTGAAAGGATAAGGCCCATGTCGTTTCTCAAGATCTCCCATCTTCGCAAGTCCTATGGCGCGCTCGAAATCCTGAAGGACATCAATCTCGAGATCGAGGAGGGCGGCTTCCTCGTGCTGGTCGGGCCGTCCGGTTGCGGCAAGTCGACCCTGCTCAACACGATTGCCGGGCTGGAGCCGATCACGTCCGGTGAAATCTCCATCAATGGCCGAAACGTCGCCGGCCTGCCGCCATCCAAGCGCGACATCGCCATGGTGTTCCAGTCCTACGCGCTCTATCCGAACATGACGGTGGCCGGAAATATCGCCTTCGGCATGGAGATCCGCGGCGTGCCGAAAGAGGAGCGCGAGAAGGCGATCGCCGGCGTCGCCGAGATGTTGCAGATCGGCCATCTCCTCGACCGCAAGCCGAGCCAGCTGTCCGGCGGCCAGCGCCAGCGCGTCGCGATGGGTAGGGCGCTGGTGCGCAACCCGCAGGTCTTCCTGTTCGACGAGCCGCTCTCAAACCTCGACGCCAAGCTCAGGGTCGATATGCGCACCGAGATCAAGCGGCTCCACAACCGCATGAAGACCACGATTGTCTACGTCACCCACGACCAGATCGAGGCCATGACGCTCGCCACCAAGATCGCTGTTCTGAAGGACGGTGTGCTGCAGCAGTTCGGCTCGCCGGCGGAGATCTACAACAACCCCGCCAACATGTTCGTCGCCGACTTCATGGGCTCGCCGGCGATGAACCTGCTGACGGCCAGGGTCGAGAACGGGTCAGGCGGCCTTGCCATCTCGCTCGAGCGGCCCGGCAGCGCCCCGCTCCTGCTGCCGCTTGCGATGGACAAGGCGGCCCTGGCGGCCAATGCCGGCCGCGAGGTCGTGTTCGGCATCCGCCCCGAAGCCCTGACCGATCCCGACGGATCTGACCGCAATGCCCGCACCCTGGTCGAGGGCGAGTGCCTGATCGAGGTGGTGGAACCCGCCGGCTCCGACACATTTGCTGTCACCAAGCTTGGCGGCAAGGAGGTCGTTGCCCGTCTCCGGGCCGATTCGCCGATCGTTGCTGGCCAGAATGCCAAGCTCGCCTTCAACCTCGACAAGGCGGTCTTCTTCGATCCGAAGACACAGAGCCGGATTGCCTGAGCGTCCCATGACCGAAACGCCCGACATCGTCATCATCGGCTCCGGGATCGGCGGCGCGACGGTTGCCGCAGGGCTGGCCCCCTCCGGCGCCAGGATCCTGATCCTCGAGTCCGGCGACCATATCGCCGACCGGCCGGAGAACCGCGACCAGCGGGCGATCTTCCAGCGCGGCCACTTCCGCCCGAAGGAGATGTGGTACGAGGCCGACGGCACGGCCTTCAATCCCGGCAACTACTACAATGTCGGCGGCAATTCGAAATTCTACGGTGCGGTTCTGGTGCGTTACCGTGCCGAGGATTTTGCCGAGATGAAGCATCGCGAGGGCGTCTCGCCCGCCTGGCCCTTCCCTTACGAAGAACTGGAGCCCTGGTACACCGAGGCGGAGCGGCTCTACCAGGTGCATGGCGCGCTCGGCGAGGATCCGACCGAGCCCGCACATTCGGCACCCTATGCCTTCCCGCCGGTGCCGGACGAGCCTGCGATCGCCGCGGTCCGCCACAAGCTGAGACAGAACGGCCTTCACCCCTATTCCCTGCCGCTCGGCCTCGATCTCGACCGCTGGCTTGCCAAGGCGAAAACCCCCTGGGACGCGCATCCGAACGCCCAGGACGGCAAGATGGACGCCGAGACGACGGCGCTGGCCATGGCGCTTCAGCACCCGAACGTCACCCTGCAGGTCCGTTCGCGCGTCACACGGCTGGAGACGTCGGAAGACGGCCGCCGCATCGTCGCCGTGCATGTGCTGCGCTATGGCGTCGCGGAGCGTATCGCACCGCGTATGGTCATTCTTTCGGCCGGCGCGGTGCAGTCGGCGGCGCTTCTGCTGCGCTCGGCGAACGATCGCCATACAAGCGGTCTGGCGAACTCCTCCGACCAGGTCGGCCGCAACTTCATGAACCACAATTCGAGCGCCGTGCTGGCGATCTCACCCTTCTACCGCAACACGTCGATCTACCAGAAGACCTTTGGCTTCAACGATTTCTATCTGTCGGACGGCAAGGGCGGGGCGCCGCTCGGCAATGTCCAGCTGCTCGGCCGCGTTTCCGGCCAGATCCTCAAGGCCAACATGCCCAAGGTGCCGGAATGGCTGCTGGACCGCGTGTCCCGCCACGCGATCGATTTCTACGCCATGAGCGAGGACATTCCCCATCCCGAAAGCCGCGTTTTGGTCGATGGCGACCGCATCATCCTCAAATGGCACCGCACCAACTGGGGTGCCCATCTCGATCTCGTGGCGCACCTCAAGCGGGCGCTCAGGGCGGCGGGCTTCCCGATCGTGCTGTCGCGCCCCTTCGACAAGCGCACGCCGTCCCACCAGTGCGGCACGGTGCGGATCGGCGGTGATCCGGCGACCGCCCCGCTCGATGTCTGGTGCCGGGCTTATGACCATCCCAACCTCTTCGTCGTCGATGCCGCCTGCCTGCCGACGTCCGCCGCCGTCAATCCGGCCCTGACGATTGCCGCCCAGGCACTGCGCGTCGCGGCGCATATTCGCAGGGAGGACCTTGCCGCATGACCCGTTCCCGTCCTCTTGCCATCGTCACCGGCGGCCGGCGCGGCATCGGCCTCGGCATCGCCCGGGCGCTGGCCGCCGATGGCTTCGACATTGCTGTCACCGGCCTCGGTCCGCTCGCTCCGGACGATGGCGTTCTCGCCGATCTTCAGGCGCGCGGTGTCGAAGCCGCTTATTTCGAAGCCGATCTGTCCGATGTCGCCGGCCATTCGGCGACGGTCGAGAGAATCATGGCGCGGTTCGGCCGCATCGATTGCCTCGTCAACAATGCCGGCATGGGCTCGGTCGTGCGCGGCGACTTTCTCGGGCTGACGCCGGAAAACTTCGACCGCATCATGGCGACCAATCTGCGCGGTACCGTCTTCTTCACCCAGGCGGTGCTGAAGGCCATGCTGGCGCAGACGGCGCCTGCCGCGGCGCGCGCGATCGTCAACATTACCTCGGTGTCGGCGGAGCTCAGTTCGCCGGAGCGACTGGACTATTGCATGAGCAAGGCCGGCCTCTCTGCCTTCAGCAAGGGACTGGCGCTCTATCTCGCAGAGACGGGTGTTTCCGTCTTCGAGATCCGTCCCGGCATCATTCGCACCGACATGACCGCGGGCGTTGCCGGCAAGTATGACGCGCTGATTGCGGACGGCCTGGTGCCGATGAAGCGCTGGGGGGAACCGGACGACATCGGCGGCGTGGTCTCGGCGCTGGTCTCCGGCCGTTTCGCCTTTGCCACCGGTTCGGTGATCGATCTCGATGGCGGGCTGTCGATCGGACGGCTGTGAACGACTGCCCCTCACCCTGACCCTCTCCCCGTGAACGGGGAGAGGGGACGGAGACGTTGCGGCACGCGTCCTTCTCCCCGCGTGCGGGGAGAAGGTGCCGGCAGGCGGATGAGGGGCAAATCTCCAGGGTATGACTTGAGGACGATGCGATGACCTACGACTACATCATCACCGGCGCCGGTCCGGCCGGTTGCGTTCTCGCCAACCGGCTGTCCGAGGATCCGGACGTCAGGGTCCTGCTGCTGGAGGCAGGCGGCGGCGACTGGAGCCCGCTGTTTCACATGCCGGCGGGCTTTGCCAAGATGACCAAGGGCGTTGCCAGCTGGGGCTGGGAAACCGTGCCGCAGAAGCACATGAAGGGCCGCGTGCTGCGTTATACCCAGGCCAAGGTCATCGGTGGCGGCTCTTCGATCAATGCCCAGCTCTACACCCGCGGCAATGCCGTCGACTACGATCTCTGGGCATCCGAGGACGGTTGCGAGGGCTGGGACTATCGCTCGGTCCTGCCCTATTTCAAGCGCGCCGAGGACAACCAGCGGTTCGCCGACGATTATCATGCCTATGGTGGCCCGCTCGGCGTCTCCATGCCGGTTTCGGCCCTGCCGATCTGCGACGCCTATATCCGCGCCGGCCAGGAACTAGGCATCCCGTACAACCACGACTTCAACGGAAGGCAACAGGCTGGCGTCGGCTTCTACCAGCTGACCCAGCGCAATCGCCGCCGCTCGTCGGCCTCGCTCGCCTATCTGTCGCCCATCAAGGACCGTCGGAACCTGACGATCCGCACCGGCGCCCGCGTCGCCCGCATCGTGCTCGAAGGCACGCGCGCGGTCGGCGTGGAGGTCGTCACCGGCCGGGGCGTCGAGACGATCCGTGCCGAGCGGGAGGTGCTGGTTTCCTCCGGAGCGATCGGCTCTCCGAAACTGCTCCAGCAATCGGGCATCGGCCCGGCCGATCACCTGAAGTCGGTCGGGGTGACCGTCCGCCACGATCTGCCCGGTGTCGGCTCCAACATGCAGGATCACCTGGATCTCTTCGTCATTTCCGAATGCACCGGCGACCATACTTATGACGGCGTCGCGAAACTGCATCGCACGCTATGGGCGGGCATCGAATACGTGCTGTTCCGCACTGGCCCGGTCGCTTCCTCGCTCTTCGAGACCGGCGGTTTCTGGTATGCGGACCCGCAAGCGCGCTCGCCTGACATCCAGTTCCACCTCGGTCTCGGCTCCGGCATCGAGGCGGGCGTCGAAAAGCTGAAGAATGCCGGCGTGACGCTCAACTCCGCCTATCTGCATCCGCGCTCCCGCGGCACGGTCCGCCTGTCGTCGACCGATCCGGCGGCCGCACCGCTGATCGACCCGAACTACTGGGAGGATCCACATGACCGCAGGATGTCGATCGAGGGGCTGAAGATTGCCCGCGAGATCATGAGCCAGGCGGCGCTGAAGCCCTATGTGATGGCGGAACGGCTTCCGGGGCCGAAGGCGGTGACGGATGAGGATCTGTTCGAGTATGGCTGTGCCAACGCCAAGACCGACCATCATCCCGTCGGCACCTGCAAGATGGGCTCGGACGCCATGGCCGTCGTCGGACTGGACCTGAAGGTGAGAGGGCTTGAAGGCCTTCGGGTGTGCGACAGTTCGGTCATGCCGCGCGTTCCCTCCTGCAACACCAATGCGCCGACCATCATGGTGGGGGAAAAGGGCGCCGATATCATCCGTGGCCGTCCGCCCCTGCCGCCGGCGGTCTTCACCCATGAACGCAACGACCAGCGCCCGCGGGCGCGGGCAAACATTCGATAGGGCCTTCCATGATCCGGCACTGCGTCTTCATCCGCTTCAAGCCCGAAACGTCATCGGCAACCAAGGCCGGCATCTATGCCGAGATCGCCGCGCTCAGATCGCGCTTGCCCGGCTTTCTCGCCGCCCATATCGGCGACAATGTCAGCCCGGAGACCGGCATGGACAAGGGTTATGGCGAAGGCTTCATCGTCGATTTCGATGGACCGGCGGCGCGGGATGCCTATCTTGCCGACCCGGAACACCAGAAGACCGGGGCCAGAATCGTGGACAACGCCGTCGGCGGCCTCGACGGCATTCTGGTCTATGACATCGAGATAGCGGACCAGAATTCGTGACCCCGACCGACCCACGCGCCTTCCTGACATCGCTTTTCGAGGCGGCAGTCCATGCCGCCGACCCCTATGCGGCGATCAGGGCGCATCTTCCGGAAAGACCGAAGGGCCGCACCATCGTCATCGGCGCCGGCAAGGCGGCGAGCCAGATGGCGGCCGCCTTCGAGCGGCTGTGGGACGGTGCGCTCGAAGGGCTGGTAGTCGCGCGCCACGGCCCGATCGAACCGTGCCAGCGCATCACGGTCCTGCAAGCGGCGCACCCGGTTCCCGACGAGGCGGGATTACAGGCTTCGGATGCGCTGTTAAAGAGGGTCGAAGGTCTCAGTGAGGACGATCTCGTCGTGGCACTGATCTCCGGCGGCGGCTCGGCGCTGCTGCCCGCGCCGCCGCCCGGCCTGACGCTTGCCGACGAGATCGCCGTCAACAAGGCACTGCTCGCCTCCGGCGCGCCGATCTCGGCGATGAATTTGGTGAGAAAACATGTCTCGCGCATCAAGGGCGGGCGGCTCGCCGCAGCCTGTGCGCCGGCCCGCGTCGTCAGCCTGATCGTTTCCGACGTGCCGGGCGATAATCCGGCCTTCGTCGCCTCGGGGCCGACCGTGCCGTCGAAATCCTCAGCCGCGGAGGCGTTGGCGATCATCGCCGAATATGGGATGCAACTCCCCGCCGCCGTGATGGCCCATCTGAAAACCGAAGTGGCCGGCGCGCCGGATCCGACCGACCCGGTCTTTACCCGCAACGAGGTCCACGTGATCGCCTCTGCCCGCGTCTCGCTTGAGGCGGCGGCGCAGAAGGCGGAAGAACGCGGCGTCCCGGCCGTCATCCTCTCCGATGCCCTCGAGGGCGAGGCGCGCGACATCGGGCGCATGCATGCCGCGATCGCACGGGAGGTGAGGGAGCGAAACCGTCCCTTCGCCCGGCCGGTGGTGATCCTCTCCGGCGGCGAAACGACGGTGACGATCTCCAACGACCGCTATGGCAAGGGCGGGAGAAACAGCGAACTCCTGCTGTCGCTGGCCCTCGATATCGACGGGACCACCGGCATTCATGCGCTGGCGGCCGATACCGATGGCATTGACGGTTCGGAAGACAATGCCGGCGCCTTCGCCGATGGCACGACGGCAGCGCGTATTCGCGCCTGCGGCGGCGATCCGCGGGCATTCCTCGCGGGGCATGACGCCTGGTCGGCATTTTCGCTTGCCGACAGCCTGTTCGTGCCGGGGCCGACCGGCACCAATGTCAATGATTTCCGCGCAATGCTGGTGACCGGCGACTAGCCGGGTTGCGTCCACGCGGCGAGCGTCGCAAGCCCCCTGGCAAGCAGCGCTTCGGCCGCCGCTTGGTCCGTGGCCTCGACATAACAGCGCATTTCCGGCGCATTGCCCGAGGGGCGGACGTGCACGACGCTGTCGTCGGCAAGCGTGACCCGCAGCCCGTCGATATCGCTCACCGACTTGACCTGGCCCAGCGGCGCGACGAATCCCGCCAAGTTGTCCGGCGATGCCCGCAGGTGTGCCATCAGGGCTGCACTGCGTTCGACGGCAAAATTCTCCAGCCGGTCGCTGAGCGCGACCGGCAGGCTATAGGCCGTCGCCAGCGCCGAGAGCGACTGTCCGGCCTTGGCCGCCGTGCCGAGCACGGCGAGCGCCGGCAGAAAACTGTCGCGGGTCGGAAGCGCCTTGAGTACGCCGGTCCCGACGGAAAAATCCGAGCCGAGCATCAGGCCGCCATTGGCCTCGAAACCGATCACACCTTGCCTGCCGGCGGCGAGCGCTTCCTCCATCGCGGCAATCACGAAGGGCGAACCCACCCGCGTGCGCACCACGTCGAAACCGCCGGCGGCCTCCAGTCCGGAGTTCGAGGTCACCGGCGTCGCCACCAGCTTTGCCCCGAGGAAACGGGTGGCGACGAGGCCGAGAAAGTCGCCGCGCAGCGGCTGGCCGTGTTCGTCGGCCACCAGCGGCCGATCGCCGTCGCCGTCCGTCGATACGATCGCATCGAGCGACAGCTCGTCCGTCCAGTGGGCCATCAGCCGGACCGTTTCGTCGGAGACAGCCTCGGTATCGACAGGGATGAACTGCTCGGAACGGCCGAGCGGAAAGACGGTGGCGCCGTAATGCTCGAACACCTTCACCAGCATGTCGCGCGCAACCGTGCTGTGCTGGTAGATGCCGATGCGCAGGCCCTTCAGAGCCTCCGGCGGCAGTGCCGCGGTGTTTCGCGCGAGAAAAAGGTCCGTCGCCGCCTCTTCCTGGTTCTCGGCCGTCCCGGCTTCAACCCGGTTTGCCTCTGCATCGTTTGCGAGGGCCTCGGCAAGCTTGGTGATCGCGGCCTCGTCGGCCTTGGTGATTTCTTCGCCGGGCCGGTAGAACTTGATGCCGTTGCGGTCCGCCGGGATGTGCGAACCCGTCACCATGATCCCCGCGGCGCCGAGCTTGCCGCCATAGAGCGCGAGCGCCGGTGTCGGGATCGCGCCGCAATCGATGGGCGAGAGACCAAGCCGCCGAAGGGCACCGATCACGGTCGCAACGATGTCCGGGCTGGAGGGGCGAAAGTCCTGGGCGATCACGACCGGGCTGCCGGGCCTGGCGATCCCCTCGTCGAGCAGGAAGCGGGCAAATGCCGTCGCATAGAGCGCCGAGACGCTGCCGACCAGATCCGTGGAAAGGCCGCGCAGGCCGCTCGTCCCGAATTTTACCGCCATGCCGTGGCGCTCCCTTTTTTGCCTCGAGTGAAGGCATAGGTAGAGTGGTGACCGGCGCGAGGCAATGGTGAAGATTGGCGGGCCGGGCCGGCGACGATGCGCCTCGGGCGGGCCAAAGCCGCTCGGCTAGTCTGCAAGCCCGTCGCGCACGAAGGCTTCGAACCGTTCGCCGCGCATCATGTGGATCTGTTCGTCGCGTGCGTGGCTAACGCCGACACGCTCGTAGAAAGCCTGGGCTGAGACATTGTCCCGATCGACGGAAAGCCGGAGATAACGCGCGCCGCGGCGGTGACCCCGGATGCAGGCTTCGCGCAGCAGGCTCTCCCCGATCCGCAGTCCGCGGAAGGCCGGGTCGACATAGAGATCCTGGACATAGATCCCAAGCTGGCCGCGCCAGGTGGAAAAACTCGAAAAGCTCAGGCACATGCCGGCGAACTGACCGTCCACCTCGGCAATCAGCGCTTCGAAGGCGGGGTCAAGGCCGAAGCCATGGGCGAGCAGATCGGCGGGCGTGCTTTCGACCTTGCCTTCGTCGCCGGTGTGGCGCGCAAGCGCCAGAAGGGCGTCATGCAGTGTGCCTACGTCGTCGGGTGTCGCTTCGCGGAGGGTGACAGGTCTGGCCGTGCTCATGCAAATCTCTTTCCGAACGCAAGGCCGCCGTGACGCGTGCGGCCGATCAATGCCGCACCATCCCCCAAGCGGAGCGAATTGCCAAATAATGCCGGGCAATAACGGTCATAGATTTCGGAAATGGAAAATGCCGCGGCGGCCAAACGAAAAGAGCCTGGCGCGGGAGGAGGTGCGCCAGGCTCTTGAACTTGATCGGCAATTGGGAGGAGGAGGAGTATTGCCGATCCTATCTGGCGGCGCTGGGAGGAGGAGTGCGCCGCTTCGATGGTTTTAATATATGCCGATTCTTCGGGATTTACAGTTCGATTGTTGCAATGCAGCAATGCATTGAGTGCATGGCTTGGCTGTTCACGATTGGTTTATTGACCCGATTTCCCTGGAAAGGCAGGGGTGGATCCAATCAATTCGCCAAGCTTTGACTATTTTTTGAGCCAAATCTCTCTGGATAGCTCTCGGAAATGCAAGGTCGAATGTCTCCACGTTTACAGAGATGGCGACCGAGGCCGCTCCGGTCAATCGGACAAAATGGCGCGCCCCTGCGTACCGACGTTACTTTTTGGGGGTTGCTTCCTGCCATCCGCCGGAGAAACTGCGCCTCGACCATCGCAGCACGACCTCAGCCCGCCGGAGCGCTCTTCCCATGAAACCGAACATTCTGCTCATCACCGCTGACCAGTGGCGAGGTGATTGCTTGTCGACGGCCGGCCATCCGACGGTACGCACGCCCAACATCGATGCACTCGCCCGAGAGGGTGTCCTGTTTCGCCGCCACTACGCCGGCGCCGCTCCCTGCTCACCATCCCGGGCGACGCTCTATACCGGCCTCTACCAGTCGAATCATCGCGTGTGCCAGAACGGTTCGCCGCTTGACGCGCGATTCGACAACCTCGCGCTCGCCGCGCGGCGCGCAGGATACGATCCGACGCTGTTCGGCTATACCGACGTCTCGCCCGATCCCCGCGGCGTCGACCCCGCCGATCCGGTGCTCACAAGCTACGAGGGCGTGCTGTCGGGCTTCACCATCGGACAGATCCTGCTCGAGCATGAGCGGCAATGGCTGTCCTGGTTGCGGTCGCGAGGGCGCACCGATGCCGTCTCGCGCGACGTCCATGGAAGCGACCGGCTCGCGGGTCCGCCGGCCTATTCGAGCGAGGAAACCCAGACCGCCTTCCTCACCGATGCCTTCCTCGCCTGGCGGGAGATCCAGGATCGTCCGTGGTTCGCCCACATCTCCTTCCTGCGTCCGCATCCGCCGTTCTGCGTGCCTGAACCCTATGCCAGTATGTTTCGGCCGGAAGAGGGGCCGGCCTATGCCCGCGCCGTCGACCGCGAGACGGAGGCCGCCCTCCATCCCTTCCTGCGGTTCGCTCTTGCTCTCCAGCAGAAGTCCAGCTTCGTCCACGGCGCCGAGGGTCCCGTCAGCGACTGGACGACGGAGGACTTCGATCGCATTCGCGCCACCTATTACGGCATGATCGCCGAAGTCGACGCGCAGTTCGGCCGCATCGTCTCGGCCCTTCGTGACAGCGGAGAGTGGGACAAGACCATCGTCATCTTCACTTCGGACCACGCCGAAATGATGGGCGATCACTGGAGCCTGGGTAAGGGCGGCTATCACGACGGCAGCTATCACATTCCCCTTGTCGTTCGCGACCCGGCAACCGCCGCTGCGGCCGGACGCCAGGTCGATCGCTTCACCAGCGCGGCCGACATCTTGCCGACGCTTCTCGAGCGCCTTGGCCTCTCGGCCCGCAATCATCAGGACGGTCGCTCGCTCATGCCGTTCCTCGCCGGCGAGGCGCCCAAGGACTGGCGCGATGCGGCCTTCTTCGAATTCGACTTCCGCGACGTCGTCGAGGGGACGCGCGAGGCGGCACTTGGCTTGCGCTCCAACCAGTGCAACCTGTCGGTCCTGCGGGATGAAGCTTTCAAGTATGTCCATTTCTCGGGATTGCCGCCGCTTCTGTTCGATCTGGCCGCCGATCCCATGGAGTTGCGCAATGTCGCGGACGATCCTGCCTATCTCGCGGTTCGCCTGCGCTATGCCGAAAAGCTGCTGTCTCTGAGGGCCGCCCATCTCGACCAGACGCTGGCCTTTACCGAACTGACGCCGGAGGGGCCAGTGAGCCGGCCGACGCTCTGATCGCACGCGGGAACACCGTCGTTTCCTGCCCGGTGAAAGCGGTAGTGCTTTGCCATGCTTTCGGTTATAGCCGGCGGCAATGACATTCATCGCAATCTGGAGACAATGATGGCAGCGACGATCCGCTATCACGAAGGTGACATTTCCGCAGCCGATGCGGCGCGCTATACCGGCGCCATCGCCATCGATACTGAAACGCTGGGGCTCGTGCCGCGTCGCGACCGCCTCTGTGTCGTCCAGTTGTCGCCCGGCGACGGTTCGGCCGATGTCATCCGGATCGCGGCGGGACAAAAGGAAGCGCCGAACCTCGTGGCCATGCTGGCCGACCCGGCTCGCGAGAAGATTTTCCATTTCGGCCGCTTCGACATCGCCGTCTTGTTCCATACCTTCGGGGTTACCACCACGCCCGTGTTCTGCACCAAGATCGCCTCCCGTCTCAGCCGGACCTATACGGACCGGCACGGCCTGAAGGACAATCTGAAGGAGATGCTGGAGATCGACATCTCCAAGGCCCAGCAGTCCTCGGACTGGGCGGCGGAGACGCTCTCGCCCGCCCAGCTGGAATATGCGGCCTCGGACGTGCTTTACCTGCATGCCCTGCGCGACAAGCTGACCGCACGGCTCGTTCGTGACGGCCGCATCGAGCATGCCAGGGCCTGCTTCGACTTCCTGCCGACCCGCGCCAAGCTCGACCTGCTCGGCTGGGAAGAGACCGACATCTTCGCACACAGCTGATCCCACGGCTCGCAAACGGTCCCTTACGTGTCGTTAAACATCGGGAGGCATGATCCCCGGTTGTTTTCCTGCGCAACCGGGACGATGATCGCTCATCCTAGGGATACGGCATGGCCATCGAGAAGGCGATCTCGGCGCTCGGTTATGCGTCTGCCATCCAGATCAAGGATGATCTCGGTCTCGATGATCTCGGCATTTCGCTCACCGAACTGCTTGCGGCGATCAAAAACCCGTACGGCAACGAAGATACCGAGCTCAAAAAGGCGCTGAACAAGCTGGCCGGCGACGGAAAGCACAGCAATCTTGAGATCGCCAAGATCTTCCAGCGTCTCGAAGACGCGGCCGATCCGAAATCGCTGGAAGAGCTCAAGGTCGGGCCGCAGGGCTGGGATCCGACGCGCGTCGAGGATGCTGAAACGCGGGCAGAGCGCCGCGCCGACATAAAACTGGCCGAGGCATCGGAGAAGCTCGAAGACGTCGAGGAGATGCAGGAGGCCGTCTCCGAGGCGAGGGAAGGAGGCGCCGCGTAAAAAGACAAAGGACGGCACCAGCCCCGATGCCGGCGATGCTCTGATGCTCCAGGTCCTCGCGGCAAGCGTCGAGCAGGCGGAGGACGTGCAGGAGACCGATTCGCCATCTTCGGCTCCGGGAGAGGGTGAGACCGATGCCGACGTGCCGCTGGAGACCGGCGAAACATTGGGTGAAGCGGAAGAGGCGGCCAAGGCAGAGGCCATTGGCGAGGCAGAGCTGGAAGCGCAGGTCGCCGATGCAATGACAATGCCGAGGGCGGAATCCTCTCGGTCTATCTCGACGAAGCCGGCATTTACGCCTTCCTCAAGGAAAAGGCGGCCGCAGCCGCCTGAAGAGCGGGTTAGCCCGTCTCGTTCCGGCCGATGCCGGCACCGACGCGGATGAGTACCTCGCGCGGTATCTGATAGCGCTCGACCGCGTCCGCCTGGCTTCGGAAACCGCAGATCTCCCGTTGGATGAAGAGCGCCCAGACAAGATCGGCCGCCGTGTTCACCAGAGCGGAGAGGACGTCCGCATCCGCGCCCGCCGCCTTTGCCCGGCTGAGCTCAGCCAGAGCCATCTCCGCCTTGCGCCCGGCCCGCCCGAGCGCATCGGCTTTCTCTGCCGCGAGTTCATAATCCAGCGCGAGCAGTGTCGGGCCGGTGGTCGATGCATACGAAGCCGGTGGGCGAAAGCTCATGTCATTCGATCGAAAGCTGTCATCCGAGCCAATATGGGACACCAGGACCCTCCCGACAATGCTGATCGGGTAAGCAGGTCTTTAACCTGTGCGGTGTATCTTTGCTGCTGGTGAAATGAGTTCGAAGACGTGAATGCGGCCATGATGGAAGCATCGACAAAACCTGTAGACGGCGGCCTGCGCGCGGCCGCAGCCTCCAATGACGCCCGACCTGCGACCGAAGACGGCGCCGTCGGCGCAATCTTCAGCCATTGGCTGGCCGAAGCCGTCCAAACCAGACCGACCGCTCCGGCCCTGCAATGGGACGCCGAGGAGCTTAGTTCCCCGGCGGAAGTTGTAGAACCGCGCGTTCCGGCGAGCTGGCTCGATGCACTCGGCAGCGACTACGCCGAACCGCGTGAAGACCGGTCCGACGCGATCGCGGCGGTCAATTCCGACGATAACGGCCTCTATCGCATGTTCCGCAACGTCTCGCCCTGACGTCTACCAGTGCATGGCGGCGTCGGCGCGGGCACGGATCTCCTCGAAACCCCAGTCCTTTAGCAGTCGGCCGTCCTGCCAGACCGGCTGCAGCATGTTGTCCCGGCGGCCGAGTTCGGCAAGCGGCATGCCGAGCAGGTCGAGCCCGTCCTTGACCACCGCCTGCCGTCCGGACGGCAGCGGCCGCTCGCGCGGATTGACCGCGCGCCGGCCGATATCGTGCCAGGAACCGCTGTCGTCCTGCATGGCGCTGGCGAGCATGGTGAAGGACAGCGTGTCCCGGCTGAGCTTCTGCAGCAGCGTCGAGCCGACGCCGAAGGAGATGTTCTCCGCCGCGAACCCCATGCCCTCGAGGCGACCGAGGATCATCTGTATGTCCTGCAGGGTGACACCGTCCGATTGCAGCACCCGCACATGGTTGTCGAGGACCTTGAAGCCCTTGCCGTTGAGATGGGTTCCGTAGGCATAGGCGAGCTGCGCAACCACCTGAACCGGCGTATCGATGGGGTCGCCACTGTCGGGGCGAACGATCAGCGTTGCGCCCGCGGCGCGCACCTGGGGCTGGAGCTGCTTTCCCCAGATCTCCGAGACGGCATTGTGCAGGTCGTAGCTGTCGGACACTACGGAATAGGCGCCGAAGCGGGCGAAATGCTCGATCATGTTGGCATAGGCCTGCGCCTCGCGGCTCTGGCCCCAGGCCGTCATCGTCGTATGTTCCGAAGCCGGTAGGGACCGGCCGGCCATCAGGGCGCCATAGTAGCGGCGCGCGTGGCGGATCGCCGGCAGCGAGTCGGAGAGGTGGAAATGCAGCAGATGGGCAACGCCGCCCAGCGCCGCCTGCTCCAGGCTCGTCGTGCTGCGGGCGCCGAAATCGCTGACCATCAGCGCCGAACGCTCGTCGGCATTGTCGGACGTGCGCGCAAGGAAGGGTTCGATCGTCTGGCGCAGCCGCCACGACAGCGTCGCCACCGTCGAGGGATACCAAACGGCGCGCAGGAGCGCGGTTTCCGTATAGGCCGTCAGCCACGGCAGATGCGGATCGGTGTTCACCACCTGCAGGACCGGAACCCCGCGGCGGATGGCCTGTCCCTCGGGCAGCGCATCGATCCTCAGCGGCAGGTAACCGCCATGGACGTTGAGGATCCGGGTCCAGCCGGCCCGGTCGAAGGGCTGGCCGTGCAGTGTGGCCAGTTCTTCCGCCTCATCGATGTCGGTCAGCGTGACGGGCCTTGCGAGATAGGCCTTGAGGAACATTTGCAGGCCAAAGAACATGATCTCCGGGCGCGAGGAATGACCGCGCGTGGTGATGTAGCTCGAGATCGCCCGCGTCCCTTGTGGATATTGCAGATAGTGTCCGAGCTTGTAGCTGTCGGTGTTCAGAATGAGATTCTGGTCGTTCATCTGCAGCTTCCGGCGATGTTTGTCGGGGCTTCAAGACCCGCGCGTGCGGGAATCGCTTTGGTCAAAAGCTGTACGTGAGGCCATCGGCAGCGGCAAGGCGCTGAATCCGATTTATGGTTAACTGAAAATTAACCATAATCCTGCAGGCTGTCGGATCATTGATAGGGCAAATGCCTGCGTGAGGGCTCCGCCGCAGAGCGGAAACGATCCGGCCGCATGAGCGGCGCGCCATTGCCAGTGTTTCTTCAGCCATTTGCAGGATGAGGAGCTCCCATGCTGCCTCCGGTCAACGCCGTTGCCAAGTCGTCTGTCGCTTTCCAGGATACGCGCATCGCACAGGATGGCGCGAGCGAGGGGCGTGGCAAGCCCGCCGGCCAGCCTCTGCAGGCGGCAAACGGGCTTGAGCGCAATGCTGCCATTGCCGGACGTCTCAACCTGCTGATGCTGACGGGCCAGGAGCGGATGTCTGACAATCTCACCCTCCTCGTCAATCTGCTCAGCAGCCGACTTGGCATGGAGCGTGGCGAGGGCGAAAACCTCAGCGCCTTTGCCGGACGGCTGATCCAGGCCCTCGCCGATGCCTCCCCGCAGATCCGCCAGTCGGTGCAGCGGCAGCTGGCGCAGATGTTCGGCGGTCTGCAACTGCGCACCCTGATCGAAGCCTTTCGCAATCCGGGTGGACCGGAAGCTGCGACTCTGAGCATCTATCTCGAACTCTATCGCGCCAAGGACAGGGACCTCGCCGCCCGCAGCGTCGTGATCTCCTACCGCCAGAATGGCGGCGAAGCGCGCCCGAGCGCAGCGCCGGTGTCTTCGCCGGCAGCGGGCGGGCACCTGGCCGCAGGCGCGCCTTCTCAGCCATCTGCCAACCCTGTGCGGGCGGAGGCTGCCTCAGGGCGCCCCCTTGGCTCTTTGAGCGAATCGGAAATGCCGGAGGATGGCGCCGGTCTCGACGACCCGATGGCGCCAGTCGCCAAGGGGCGGCTCTTCAGCATGCAGGACGAACAGTCCCGCAAGGTCCTGAAGCTCGCCGCCGCGCGGGCCTTGCAGACGGTGATGTTCCATGGTGCCCAGAAGGGTGCCGACCAGACCCCTGCCGCCGCGACGCAGCCATCGACGTCTACCGAGGCCGACGAAGCTGACAGACCGGTCCCGTCCTTGGCTGGCGCGACCGAAGTGGACGACGTCAGCACTGCCTCGCTGCGCACCAATGTTGAGCCCGTGGCTGAAGCGCGCACCGGTAAGGCGCGGAGTGATGCAGCCGACGCCGGCGATCGCATCGCCCGTGATGCGAAGGGAGAAGCCAAAACGACGGAAGGCCGGGGGCTGGACGGTCAGCCGAGGGCGCGTGCCGCCGACAGCGACCGGACACAGACGCTCTTTGTCCTGAAGGGCTGGCAGGAAGACGGCCCGCAGGAGGTTGCCAGCGCAGCGCAAGCGTCGCTGCCGGTGCCCGAAGACATCCTTCCCGACCCGGCCCGCCTTCTCTCGCATGCCGGGATTGAAGAAATGCCAGCGGCGGCCACGACGGCGGCTCAGGCGTCCGCATCTGGCGAACCCGCAGAAGCAGCCGATCAGACCCGAACATCCGAGCCGGAAGCCGAGGCGCTCGAACATCTGGCCGAGCCCGAAGGCGATCGTTCCGCGGCGGATCGGATGGTGCCGGACACTGCCGAAATGGCCCAGGCGATGCCGGATCCCGAATTGGCGCTTGCTCGCCCGCCCTTTGCCGCTCGCGAGGGCATTCCTTTGCCGTTGGTCAACTACCTGTTTGCCACCGACGATCCGGATGGCGACAAGGGTGTGAAGCATCGGTTCAGCCGTGACGACGGCGACAGCGGGGCGCAATCCGGCGAGGGCTTCGAAGACGAGGCCGGCGAAGAGGCGGCGCACGGCGAGCAGGGCGCGGAGGATGAAGAAGCCGCCGAGCAGCAGGAGGCGGCGGTGTCGCGCCGGCTCGGCGCGGACGCGGCCGAAACCGAAGGCGAAACCGCTAACGATCTTTACTGGCGTATGGCCGGCTGGTCCTGAGCCGTCACCGGCTGCGACCGCCAGACTGACTCGACCACAAAGAAAAACCCGCCGGCGAAGACCGGCGGGTTCTTTGTTTCTCAATGCCAGAAGAGGCTTATTCGCCGCTGCGATTCTTCAGAGCCGCACCGAGGATGTCGCCGAGCGAAGCGCCCGAGTCGGACGAACCGAACTGTGCGACGGCTTCCTTCTCTTCAGCGATTTCCAGAGCCTTGATTGACAGCATGACCTTGCGATCCTTCTTGGAGAAGTTGGTCACGCGGGCGTCGACGGTCTGGCCGATCGAGAAGCGTTCCGGACGCTGCTCGTCGCGGTCGCGGGAGAGATCGGCGCGACGGATGAAGGAAGTGATGTCCTCGTGGTTGACGAGCTTCACTTCGATACCGCCATCGTTGATGCCGATGACTTCGCAGGAGACGACGGCGTTCTTGCGCAGGTCGCCGGAAGCGGCGGCTTCGCCGACCGAGTCCTTGCCGAGCTGCTTGATGCCGAGCGAGATGCGTTCCTTCTCGACGTCGACGTCGAGAACGACGGCCTTGACGACATCACCCTTGTTGTACTCTTCGATGACCTGTTCGCCCGGACGGTTCCAGTCGAGATCCGACAGGTGAACCATGCCGTCAACGTCGCCTTCGAGGCCGATGAACAGGCCGAATTCGGTCTTGTTCTTGACTTCGCCTTCGACTTCAGTGCCGGCCGGGTGGCTGTAGGCAAAGGCCTGCCACGGGTTCTCGAGGGTCTGCTTGAGACCGAGCGAGATACGGCGCTTGGACGGATCGACTTCGAGAACGACGACATCGACGTCCTGCGTGGTCGACAGGATCTTGCCGGGGTGTACGTTCTTCTTGGTCCAGGACATTTCCGAGATGTGGATCAGGCCTTCGATGCCCGGTTCCAGCTCGACGAATGCACCGTAGTCGGTGATGTTCGTGACGGTACCGGAGATCTTCTTGCCGACCGGGTACTTGGCGGCAATGCCATCCCACGGATCCGACTCGAGCTGCTTCATGCCGAGCGAGATGCGGTGGGTTTCCTGGTTGATGCGGATGATCTGAACCTTGACCTGCTGGCCGATGGACAGGATTTCCGACGGATGGTTGACGCGGCGCCATGCCATGTCGGTGACGTGCAGCAGGCCGTCGATGCCGCCGAGGTCGACGAACGCACCGTAATCGGTGATGTTCTTGACGACGCCGTCAACAACCTGGCCTTCTTCGAGGTTCTGAACGATTTCAGAACGCTGCTCGGCGCGGGACTCTTCGAGAACCGTACGACGCGAAACGACGATGTTGCCGCGACGCTTGTCCATCTTGAGGATTTCGAAGGGCTGCGGGTTGTGCATCAGCGGGGTGACATCGCGGATCGGACGGATGTCGACCTGCGAACGTGGAAGGAAGGCAACGGCACCGTCGAGGTCAACCGTGAAGCCACCCTTGACCTGGTTGAAGATGACGCCTTCAACGCGCTCGCCGGCTTCGAACTTGGCTTCGAGCTTGATCCAGCTTTCTTCGCGGCGAGCCTTTTCGCGCGACAGAACGGCTTCGCCGAGAGCATTTTCGATGCGCTCGACATAAACTTCGACTTCGTCGCCGACCTTCAGCGAACCGTCCTTGGCCTTCGCGCCGAATTCCTTGAGCGCGATGCGGCCTTCGACCTTGAGGCCGACGTCAACAATGGCGACGTCCTTTTCGATGGCCGTGATGATGCCCTTGGTTACATAGCCTTCTGCCAGATCGGTCTTGGCAAAGGACTCTTCGAGCATTGCTGCGAAATCGTCGCGCGAGGGAGTAGAAACAGACATGAAATCTCCTAGACGCGTCCAATCGGGGACGCGGTATGCGCCGGGGGGTTCGAGTTCAACAAAGCCGGAGAGATCGTCCGCCCTTCAACAAGGGCTGTCCGGCGCGGGGACGATCGTATCGGCTGGTTCTTTCAGGTGCCCGGCAAGCCGGGCTCCGCATTTTCAATCTCTCTTCAAGGCAGCATCGATGATGTCTCGGGCCGCCCGGAATGCCGCGTCTATACTCATTTCCGAGGTGTCTAGCAAGTGCGCATCGTCTGCAGGTTTCAAAGGGCTGTCGGCACGCCCCATGTCGCGCTCGTCGCGCTTCTTCACGTCGGCGCAAACCTCTTCCAGAACCGCGGCGCCGCCGCCGGCGACAATCTCGTCATAGCGACGCTTTGCCCGGACCTCCGGCGAGGCCGTGACATAGAGTTTGACGGGCGCGTCCGGGCAGACGACGGTGCCGATGTCGCGCCCGTCGAGCACGGTGCCCGGATCCTTGGTCGCGAATCTGCGCTGGGCGGCCACCAGCGCGCGCCGCACCGCCGGCATCACCGCGATGCGCGATGCCGCTTCGCCGATCTGGTGCTGCGCAAGCACGGAGCGGTCGAGACCGGCAAGCTCAATGGCGAGCGCCGTTCTTTCCGCCACCGCCTCGTCATCGAGCGGCAGGCCGGCATCCAGAAGCGCCTTGGCAACGGCGCGATAGGTGAGGCCGGTATCGAGATGGTGGAAGCCGTAATGCGCAGCAATCAGCCGGGAGAGCGTTCCCTTGCCGGCCGCGGCCGGTCCGTCGATGGCGATGGTGAAGGAACGGGTCATCTCGGCACTTCTCTCGTAAACCTTGTTCGTACGGCCCCGACCGTGCCTGCCGTCTGTCGCGGGCAGGACCCGTCGGGCGGAGGTCGTTTCAAGGGGCTTGCGAGCTCAGAGCGCGCAGGCCGGACCCGGCCGAGGCTCGCATTTTTGGCGGTCGTTAACACAAAGCGGACGCACGGTCATCCCTGCGCCCGGAAAATGTCCGCTCGGCAGACGCGAAGAATGCCTTTGACAGAAGAGATTGCAACGACTAAGGGGACCCGCTAACAGTTTGACCGGTTAAAAGACCGGATTGGCCGCACGCGCCGGTATATTCTCAGGACTTCAAGAGGCTTTGACAGTGGCGAAAGCAGAACTTGGCACCAAACGCACCTGCCCGGACACGGGGAAGAAATTCTACGACCTGAACAAGGACCCGGTCGTGTCGCCTTACACCGGCAAGTCCTGGCCGCTTTCCTATTTCGAGGAGACCTCCGTCGCCACGATCATGGAAAAGGCCGAGGAAGAGGAAGTCGCCGAAGTCGATACCGAGAACACCGAGGTCGAACTCGTTTCGCTCGGCGATGCCGACGACAATGACGGCAATGACGATATTCCGGATATCGGCGACGACGACGTCGATCTCGACGACGATGACGACGACACCTTCCTCGAAGCCGACGAAGACGATGACGATGACGACATGACCGGTATCATCGGCGTGACCGGTGACGACGACGAAGTCTGATCGACCGCTTTCAGTCTCGGAAATGCGAAAAAGTTTCCGAGCCTGCAATTTTCGGCTTGCCATCTCCGAACACCGGAAGTAATAAGCCGCCACCCCGACGGAAGCACTGCTTCAACGGGGTCCCGGAACCGGCATCGCCGGACCCTTGATGGGGCTATAGCTCAGCTGGGAGAGCGCTTGCATGGCATGCAAGAGGTCAGCGGTTCGATCCCGCTTAGCTCCACCAAATCTTTCTACACCTCGATTTCAATGATTTGCCGCCGTGACGCGGATTTCATTCGTTGTTGGCCGCCTTGATGGTCTCCCGACTTTTGCCAAAACAAGTCGGCCCGCCCTTCTGTGCCGCGCTTGATGCCTCTGCTTGATTGTCCTAGGGAATCAGACCTGCCCGCGGGGTGGCGGGATGCAGGATTGAAGAGGGGGATGGCGCAATGAGCTTCACCGAAACGACAAGGACATCGTGGTTCGCACGCCTGAAGAATGCCCTGGTGGGTGCGGTCATCGGCATCGTGCTCGTGCTGGCTGCCATCTGGGCGCTGGTGTGGAATGAAGGCCGGTCGATCAAGGCCTATCGGGCCCTCACCGAAGGCGCCGGCGTCGTGGTTTCGGTCAGCGCCGACGAAATCGCGCCGACGAACGAAGGAAAACTCATTCATATCACCGGCACGGTGGCGCCGGAGGGCGTACCCAGCGATCCGGATTTCGCCATTTCCGCGGATGGGGCGGTAGCCCTGAAGCGCGACGTCGAGATGTACCAGTGGGTCGAAAAAAGCGAGTCGCGCTCTGAAACCAAGCTTGGCGGTGGCGAAGAAACGGTCACGACCTACACCTACAGCCGCGAATGGAAGTCGGGGCGCACCGATTCGAGTGACTTCCGCCAGCCGGATGGTCACGAGAACCCCGAACTCGTCGTCGACAGTCAGTCCTTCCGCGTTGACCGGGCCACCGTGGGTGCCTTTACCGTTTCGGGCGAGGAAGTCGCCGGGCTTGGGACCGGCACCGATCTCAAACTTGGCGATGAGGATGTGGCCCGGGCCGAAGACGCTCTGTCGCTCCCCGTTCGTCTGGAACGTGGCGGTTTCTATGTCGGCAACAACCCCTCCCAGCCGCGTGTCGGAGACCTGCGCATCCGCTTCAGCCGCGCCGATCTGAAAGAAGCGAGCTTCGTCGGCAAGCAGAGCGGGGAATGGCTGAAGCCGTTCACCGCCTCCAATGGTCGCGAAATCTTCCTCAGCGCCTCCGGCCAGTCGAGCGCTGCCGAGATGTTCGACGCCGCCCAGGCCGAAAACACCATGATCATGTGGCTGATCCGCATCGGCGGCATGGTCGCGCTGATGGTTGGCTTCAGCCTGTGCTTCTCGATCCTCGGGGTCATTGCCGACGTCGTGCCGTTTGTCGGTTCGCTGGTGCGCTTCGGCACGGGCATGATCGCGCTCGTCCTGACGGTCCTTGTCGGACCGTTGGTTATCGCCATCGGCTGGTTCGCCTACCGGCCGCTTCTGTCGCTGGGATTGCTGGCCGGCGCGGGCCTCGTCGCCCTGGTCGTTGTGGGGCTGCGCCGGCGCATGGTGGCGGCACCGGGATCCGGCGCCGCGGCGGCTCAGTAGAAGAGTTCGCCGCGATCTTCGCGCGAGGTCTGGTCGATCTGGAACCAGTCGGTGATGCGGTCGATGTCGAGTTCGGTCTCGCCATTGCGAAGTTGCACGCGCAGCTTGCCGCCTGACCGGCCGAGGGGCACACCGATATAGATCCGGCTGTTGCCTGCGTCGTCCAACGTATCGATTGCGAAGCGCATAAGGCCCCCAAATATAAGCGCGTAAAATCTTTATTTTCGAGTGGACGAGGCTTAAGTGAGCTGCCTTGAGCGAAGCTGTTGCCAAATCAGCAAGCGCTCATCTTCGCCGCCACCGATCGGCTCCACGGCCGACCGAAGGGAAAGTCGACACGCATGTTCCTCGTCTCCAAGCTGTTCTGGATGTTCGCCCAGCCGCTGTCGCTGGCCTTCTTCGCCACGCTGGCCGCCGTGCTGGCGCTTCTCTTCGGGCTCAGGCGTCTGGCGCTGGCGGTGAGTGTGGCCGCCGGCCTGATCCTGTTCGTGACGCTTTACACGACGGCCGGCTCCTTCGTGTTGCAGGGGCTTGAGGCGCGCTTCCCCAAGCCCGTCGCGGATCCGCAAAACCTGTCCTGCACGATCGTGCTTGGAGGCGCCTTCGAGACCGAGGTGACGACCGCCCGCGGCGGCATCGAGATGAACCAGGCTGCCGACCGTTTCGTCGAGGCGCTGCGGCTGGCGCGCGCCCATCCGCAATCGATCATTCTCGTCTCGGGCGGCGACGGGTCGCTGAGCGGCGCCTACGAGGGCGATGCCGTCGCCTCTGCCCGCTTCTTCGAGGCCTTCGGGATCGGCCCGGAGCGGCTGGCGCGCGAGACCGCCTCCCGCACGACGTCAGAAAACGTCGACAACAGCCGCGCGATCCTGTCGGAGCGGGGATTGAGCAATTGCCTGCTGATCACTTCGGCCTTCCACATGCCGCGGGCCGTCGGTCTCTTCCGCATGGCCGGGATCGACGTTACGCCCTGGCCGACGGATTACCGCACCAGTGGCAGGGTCACGCTCGGCCTTGATTTTACCCAGCCGACGCTGAACGCCCAGCAGACGGCGACCGCGGTGCGCGAGTGGATCGGTTTGGCCGCCTACGCACTGACGGGCCGCATCTCCACCCTCTATCCGGCGCCCTGACGGATCGCCGGTTACTTCTTGGAAATGGTCAGGAACTTCGTGCCGCGGACGCGCACCGTGATCTCGCAAGGCTTCTCGTCCGTGCGCTCGCAATAGCGCGGGTTCATCTGCATCACGAACACCATGTTGCCGAAACGCTTGATGAAGTCGTAGCCATACATCTTGGCGGAGGCGATCATGAAATATCCGCCCTCCTTGACCTGGAGGTAGAAATTGTAGGGGCATCCGTCGTCGGTGCAGTCCGGTCCGCGCAGCCCGTCGCAGACGAGTTCGCCTTCGTTGACCACGGCATCGATGATCCCGTCATTGTTGATGTCGAGACGGGTCACGAAGTTCGCGCCGAACTGCGCAATCTTGCAGCGCTTCTGAAAATGTTCCTTCTCGTATATTTCGGGATCGCTGATAAGCTCCTGCTGTGCGAAGGAGGTAGAGCTGGCGGTCAGAACAAAGAGGATTTGCAGAAGGCCAAGGCGCAGAAGTTTCACGATGCTCTTCCCAGGAATATGAAGACTCTTCCTTCTAACATATGTTCTGCTGCTTGCGCGGCCCTGACGCCGGCACGGTTTCCAAAGGCTTTCTCCCCGATGAGGTACTCATGACGCTGCTCGGATTTCTCGACTATGCGGGCGTCGCCGTCTTTGCCGCCACTGGGGCACTCTCGGCGTCACGCAAGGATCTCGACATCATCGGCTTCCTCTTCCTGGCGGCGGTGACCGGGATCGGTGGCGGCACGCTGCGCGACGTCGTGCTTGGCAGCCTGCCGGTCTTCTGGGTGATTGAGCCGGGCTATATCCTCGTCTGCGCCTCGGTCGGGGTCCTGGTCTTCTTCACCGCCCATTTGGTGGAATCGCGTTATCGCCTGCTGATCTGGCTCGATGCGGTGGGGCTTTCGGCCTATTGTGTGATGGGGGCGGCCAAGGGTTTCGTCGCCACGGGCTCGCCGACGGTGGCGATCGTCACCGGTACGCTGACGGCGGCCTGCGGCGGGATTCTGCGGGATATCATTGCCGGCGAGCCTTCCGTGCTGCTGCGGCCGGAGATCTATGTGACCGCGGCGCTGGCGGGCGCCTGCGTCTTCACGGCGGCGACGGTGTTTGCGCTTCCGCTCTATGCGGCCTCCGCCCTGGGAGCGGCAACCGCCTTTGCTATTCGCGGCGGTGCGCTGCGTTTCGGCTGGAGTTTTCCGCGATACAATTCGCGCCCCGGGCGGCCACCCGAAGATGTGCTTTGATGGGAAATGAAGGCTAAGGGCGGTTCAAGCCGCCCGACGGTTTAGATCTGGCGCTTCTTCGGTCGAAGACGAATCACGACGTCGACATGCGCGATCTCCATGCCTTCCGGCGGGGTCGGCAGGTTGTCGATCACGATATTGTTCACCGGGATGTCCAGCACCTCGTTTTCGCCCTCGACGAAGAAGTGGTGATGGTCCGAGGTATTGGTGTCGAAATAGGTCTTGGCGCCCTCGACGGCGAGCACGCGGATGAGGCCGGCTTCGGTGAACTGGTGCAGCGTATTGTAGACGGTTGCCAGCGACACCGGCACCTTGGCAGCGGTCGCTTCCTCGTGCAGTTCCTCCACGGTCAGGTGACGGTCGCCCTTGGCGAACAGCAGGCTGGCGAGCGCGATGCGCTGCCGCGTCGGACGAAGGCCGGACTGGCGCAATTTCAGTTCCGTATGGGAACGGTCTTCAGTCGTCACCAAGACGATCTCCGCATTACCTGTTGGTCTTTCGCAGACTTCATTGGACGATATAACTTTTGCCCGGCCTCGTTTCAATAGTGTCGGCGGTCCTCAGCGGCCAGAAAGTGCCGAAAAAGCCGCGGTTTGGCGGTTTTGGGTCTGGTCCTGAACGGGGCGTTCCTGTATGCGACGGCTAAAGTTTCCATGTGCCGACGGGGCAGGGAAGTCCCCTGTGACCGCATGTCGGCTATTGTGGGACTTCAATTTGTCCCTATCTTGCTCTAAGGGTCCGTGAACGCGAAGCCTGAGGGGGGAAGAAGAAGAAAAATGGCAGAAAGACAATCCAGCTATAACTATGAAGAGATCCTCGCCTGCGGTCGCGGCGAGCTGTTCGGCCCCGGCAATGCGCAGCTTCCCCTGCCTCCCATGCTGATGGTTCATCGCATCACGGACATTTCCGAAACCGGTGGCGCCTTCGACAAGGGCTATATCCGCGCGGAATACGACGTGCGTCCGGACGACTGGTATTTCCCCTGCCATTTTCAGGGCAACCCGATCATGCCGGGTTGCCTCGGCCTTGACGGCATGTGGCAGCTGACCGGCTTTTTCCTCGGCTGGCTGGGTGAGCCGGGCCGCGGCATGGCGCTCTCCACGGGCGAAGTCAAGTTCAAGGGCATGGTTCGCCCAGACACCAAGCTGCTCGAATACGGTATCGACTTCAAGCGCGTCATGCGCGGCCGGCTGGTGCTTGGCACCGCCGATGGCTGGCTCAAGGCCGATGGCGAGACCATTTATCAGGCAACCGACCTGCGCGTTGGCCTGTCGAAGGACAAGACGGCCTGAGAAGGCCGTCCACACCACCAAAAAATGAAGGTCTGAGAGATGAGACGGGTCGTTGTTACGGGACTTGGAATCGTGTCCTCCATCGGGAGCGACGCGGCAGAGGTGACGGCATCACTGCGCGAAGCGAAGTCGGGCATCCAGTTTTCGCCGGATTTCGCCGAGTACGGCTTCCGTTGCCAGGTCTGGGGCAAGCCCGCCCTCGATCCGACCGATCTCGTCGACCGTCGCGCCATGCGCTTCCTGTCGCAGGGTGGTGCCTGGAACCACGTCGCCATGAAGCAGGCGATTGCCGATTCCGGCCTCGAGGAAAAGGATTATGCCCGCAATGATCGCACGGGCATCATCATGGGCTCCGGCGGCCCGTCAACCCGCACGATCGTCGAGGCGGCAGACATCACCCGCAAGAATGTGAGCCCGAAGCGCATCGGTCCGTTTGCCGTGCCGAAGGCCATGTCGTCGACGGCATCGGCGACGCTTGCCACCTGGTTCCAGATCCACGGTGTCAACTATTCGATCTCATCGGCCTGCTCGACCTCCGCGCATTGCATCGGCAATGCCGCCGAGATGATCCAGTGGGGCAAGCAGGACGTGATGTTCGCTGGCGGCCACGAGGATCTCGACTGGTCGATGTCGAACCTGTTCGACGCGATGGGCGCCATGTCTTCCAAGTTCAACGACACCCCGGAAACCGCCTCGCGCGCCTATGACGTGTCGCGTGACGGTTTCGTGATTGCCGGCGGTGCCGGCGTGCTGGTGCTCGAGGAACTCGAGCACGCCAAGGCACGTGGCGCCAAGATCTATGCCGAAATCGTCGGCTACGGCGCCACCTCGGATGGTTACGACATGGTCGCACCGTCGGGCGAGGGCGCGGTGCGCTGCATGCGCCAGGCACTGTCGACCGTGAAGGGCGATGTCGATTACATCAACACCCACGGCACCTCGACCGTCGTCGGCGACTCCAAGGAGATCGGCGCCATTCGCGAGGTGTTTGGCGACAAGATCCCGCATATCCAGTCGACCAAGTCGCTGACCGGTCACTCGCTCGGTGCTGCCGGCGTGCAGGAATCGATCTACGCCCTGCTGATGATGCAGGAACGCTTCATCGGCGAAAGCGCGCATATCACTGAGATCGACCCGGAATTCGACGGCGTTCCGATCGTCCGCAAGCGCATCGACAATGCGAAGATGGACACGGTCCTGTCGAACTCCTTCGGCTTTGGCGGCACCAACGCAACCCTCGTCTTCCAGCGTCACAATGGATAACCGCATGATCGCCTCTATGCAGGGAAAGCGCGGCCTCATCATGGGCGTCGCCAACAGCCATTCGATTGCCTGGGGCATTGCCCAGGCGCTGGCCGGCGCCGGTGCCGAACTGGCCTTCACCTATCAAGGTGAGGCGCTCGGCAAGCGCGTGAAGCCGCTGGCCGCCGAACTCGGCTCGGACTTCCTCCTGCCCTGCGACGTCGAGGACATCGCCTCCGTCGACGCCGTGATCGAGGCGATCAAGGAGCGCTGGGGCAAGATCGACTTCGTCGTTCACGCGATCGGCTTTTCCGACAAGAACGAGCTGAAGGGCCTCTACGCCGACACGACGCGTGACAACTTCACCCGCACCATGGTCATCTCCTGCTTCTCGTTCACGGAGATCGCCAAACGTGCGGCCGAGCTGATGACGGAGGGCGGCTCCATGCTGACCCTGACCTATGGCGGCTCGGTGCGGCTGATGCCGAACTACAACGTCATGGGCGTGGCCAAGGCAGCGCTCGAAGCCTCGGTGCGTTATCTCGCTGGCGATTATGGTCCGCGTGGCATTCGCGTGAACGCGATCTCCGCCGGCCCGATCCGCACCCTTGCCGGTGCCGGCATCTCGGATGCGCGCGCCATGCTGTCCTGGCAGCAGAAGAACGCGCCGCTGCGCCGCACCGTCACGATCGAGGATGTCGGCAATTCCGCGCTTTACCTGTTGTCGGACCTCTCGCGTGGCGTGACCGGCGAAATCCATTACGTCGACTCCGGCTACAACATCACGTCCATGCCGACGCTGGAAACGCTGCGTCGCTCGGACGCCGAGTAAGGCCTTCCCGAATTCCCGAAATGAAAATGCCTGGCGCGACCTCATATCGCGCCAGGCATGAACACGGAGTGGTCCGCCAGCCGGGGTCTACCCGGCTTACTCCGGTTTAGGGCTATGACCGAGATCGATCTGGCCCGTCAGCATCGCCATGCTCACCGCATGCAGCCGATTGCGGGCACCTAGCTTGGCTTCGGCCGAAGCCAGAAGGCTTTCCACCTCGATCTCCGACAGCAGCAGCAGATTGCAGATGTCGAGCACGCGCTTGCCTTCGGCCACCATGGTCAGGCACTTCATTTCCGCATCGGTCAGTGCAGCATTCGGGCCGGACGAGCGCCCGGCGGAAAGATGATTCTTCGCCATGATTTACTGGATCGCCAAAAGTGATTCGGTACGCGGCCGCAGGTCCTTCGACCGCGACGACTATCTGGCTGCTATATAGGAGGGGCTCTGTGCGAAGCAATTCGCGACGGACGCCAATAACTTAACATTCACGCGAAGAATCACTCCCCGCATGCGCCAGTATCAGCAAACTGGGAACATTCCAGCCTGCTCCTGGTCGAAAGTCAAGAGACAAGGCAAGGCAGCATCCGGCGTGAACCAACGACTCAAGCGCTTTTGCGACCCCGCAATTCGCTCGGCGTGCGTCCGAACCAGCGGGTGACGGAGCGGGTAAAGGCACTCGGCGCCGAATAGCCGAGGCGATAGCAGATCTCCGAGATCGCCAGTTCACTCTCCGTCAGAAGGCTGAGGCTCAGCTCGCGGCGCAGATCGTCGCGGATTTCGGCAAGGCTGGTGTGCTCTTCGGCGAGCCGACGCTGGAAGGTGCGCTCGGAAATGCCGAAATGCGGCGCGATGTCACTGAGGGAGGAATTGGGCTCCGCCATACGCAGGAGCAGGAACTTGCGCACCTGGTCGATGAATTTTCCGTCCTCATAGTTCGCATCCGGCCGCAACTGCCGGCACTGGATGTCCATGAGCGAGAAAAGCCGCGCATCGGCCCTGGGATTCTTGATATCGAGCAGGCTTGCGGGCACCCGCAGCACGTTCGGCTTGCAGCCGAACCGGAGCTTCTTCGTGAGGTAGTCACGAAAGACCTGCGGATGCCGGGGCCTCGGCCGCTCCAGATCGACCTCGACCAGATCGGCCTGATCCCCGACGATATCGCGTAGTCGGGACATCGTCAGCGAAATCCCCATGTCGACATATTGGTCACGCTTGACGATGGCCGGCGCGAACGACCAGCAGAAGGACGCGTATCTGTCATCGATCGTGAAGCGCAGATTGCTGGCATAGGTCGCATATTGCATGTGGGCGGCGAGGAAGCGCACGAAGTCCCGAACGGTGGGTGCCGTCATCAGGCCGTAGCCAAAGGGACCGGTCGACCCCGCGACGAAACGATCGGCGCATTTGAGGCCGAAGGCCTCGTCATTGGTGAGCAGAGCGCAGGCCTCCAGCAGCCGGCACAGCCGATCCAGACTGATGCGGGCGGTCAGGCTCTGGAAGATCTCCGGATCGATCTGAAGTGCGTTGCAGATCGGTGCAATATCGATGCCATAGGACTGGGCATGCGTCGCCACTGCGGACGCAACGCCCGCCACCGCCGTGAGCTCGTCGGCAATCGATTTATTAGACATGGAACAAGTGGCGTCCAAAGATAAGCCGGTGACGTCGTAAGTTAAGTCCTGGCGCACGGTTTGTCGAGAGACGGCCCGCATGGCGGGTCGTCTTGATGATCGGCGAACACGACAGATGGGAAGGCTTATTTGCGCGCCCAGAGAACCTTGAAGCGCGCGTTGCGGCAGGTTTCGCCGTGCTCGCGGAAATCCTCGGCCAGGATCGCCTCGTAGGGCAGGCCACGGTTGGCAACCAGCAAAAGTTGCCCGCCGCCGCGCAGGGCCTGGCTTGCGGCCTTGATCATCGTCTGGCCAAGGCCGGGTTCGGCGGCATGCCCCTGGTGGAAGGGCGGGTTCATGATGACGAGATCGTATTTTTCCTTGGCCGGCTCGCGCGTCAGATCCTGCCAGAAGAAACGCGCCGTCAGTTTGGGGCAGTTCTTCGCCAGATTGAGCTTGGCATGTTCCAGCGCGTCGAAATCCGCTTCGAACAGGTCGATGCGCGCGGTGCGCGGTGCGCGCTCGGCCAGCATGGTGGAAAGATAGCCCCAGCCGGCACCGAAATCGGCGGCATTGCCGTCGAAGTTCTCCGGCAGGCGGCCGGCCAGCAGTTCCGAGCCGTCATCGATGCGGTCATGGGAGAACATGCCCGGCCTTGTGCGGAACCGGCCATCGACGAGGGTTTCCTGGGCCGCGAGCTTGGCGATCGCGGCATCGGCATTGTCCGGCCGGAAGAACCACACGGCGACTCCGTGATACTTCGGCATATGCTCGGCTTCGATGTCCAGCGCGGACAGCCGTTTGCGGAGGGGTTGGACGCCATCTTCCTTCCCCCCGGCAAAGACGATCAGCCCGCCCACCTTGACGCGCGTCAGGGCCTCGGCAAGGCGGTTGTCGTTTTCGCCGCGGTGCTTGCCGAGCAGGATCAGCGCACCGTCGAAGTCTGACCCTTCGACGTGGGGGAGGGGAGCGAGGCGGGCAGCCTCAAGTTTCAGGAACTCGCCGCGATGGCCCTGCACCGGAACGAGCGTGGCTGCAAAGCCGCTCGGAACCGCAAACCCTGCCTCCGCTGCGAGGAACAGGAAACGTTCTTCGGCAGCAGGGGCGTCGATCACTCCGCTGGCAAAGGGGTGGAACAGGGTCTTCAGCGTTTCGCGGCTCATGGCAGGCTCTCCGGACGAACAAAAAAGGCGCGGAAGGACATCCCGCGCCTTGGTTTCACAGGCTAGGCCGCTTATTCAGCGGCTTCACCCTCTTCCTTCTTCTTCTCGGCAACGATCTCCTTGCCGGTCGTCTGGTCGACGGCCTTCATGGAGAGACGAACCTTGCCGCGCTCGTCGAAGCCCATGAGCTTGACCCAGACCTTGTCGCCTTCCTTGACGACGTCCGAGGTCTTGGCCACGCGTTCGGAGGCGAGCTGCGAGATGTGCACGAGGCCGTCACGCGAACCGAAGAAATTGACGAAGGCGCCGAAATCGGCGGTCTTTACGACCGTGCCTTCATAGATCACGCCAACTTCCGGCTCGGCGACGATCGAGTGGATCCACTTGCGGGCCGCTTCGATTTCCTTGCCCGAAGAAGAGGCAATCTTGACGGTGCCGTCGTCTTCGATGTTGATCTTGGCGCCGGTCTTTTCGACGATTTCGCGGATGACCTTGCCGCCCGAACCGATGACTTCGCGGATCTTGTCGACCGGGATGTTCATCACTTCGATGCGCGGAGCGAACTCGCCGAGCTGGCCGCGGCTTTCGGTGATGGCCTTGGCCATCTCGCCGAGGATGTGCTTGCGGCCGCCCTGGGCCTGGTTCAGCGCGACCTTCATGATCTCTTCGGTGATACCGGCGATCTTGATGTCCATCTGCAGCGAGGTGATGCCGTCGGTGGTGCCGGCAACCTTGAAGTCCATGTCGCCGAGGTGGTCTTCGTCGCCGAGAATGTCGGAGAGAACGGCAAAGCGGTCACCTTCGAGGATCAGGCCCATGGCGATACCGGCAACCGGCTTGGCGATCGGCACGCCGGCGTCCATCAGTGCGAGCGACGTGCCGCAGACGGTTGCCATCGAGGACGAGCCGTTGGACTCGGTGATTTCCGAGACGACACGCAGCGTGTAGGGGAACTGTTCCGCCGACGGCAGCATCGGACGGATCGCGCGCCAGGCAAGCTTGCCGTGACCGATTTCGCGGCGGCCCGGGGAACCCATGCGGCCCGTTTCACCGACCGAGTAGGGCGGGAAGTTGTAGTGCAGCAGGAAGCGTTCCTTGTACATGCCGGTCAGGCTGTCGACATACTGTTCGTCTTCGCCGGTGCCGAGCGTAGCAACGACGATCGCCTGAGTTTCGCCGCGGGTGAACAGGGCCGAACCGTGGGTGCGCGGCAGAAGGCCGACTTCCGAAATGATCGGACGAACGGTTTCCAGATCGCGGCCGTCGATGCGGCTCTTGGTGTCGAGAATGTTCCAGCGGACGATCTTGGCCTGCAGGTGCTTGAAGACGGCACCGACTTCTTCGGCCGAATACTTGGCTTCGCCTTCTTCCGGCAGGAAGTGGGCCTTCACCTTGGCCTTGACGGCGTCGACGGCGGCGTAGCGATCGGCCTTCTGGGTGATCTTGTAGGCGTCGCGCAGTTCCGCTTCGGCGATCGACAGCATTTCGGTTTCAAGCGCCGAGTGATCTTCCGGCTCGAATTCGCGCGGCTCCTTGGCAGCCACTTCGGCGAGCTTGATGATCGCGTCGATCACCGGCTGGAAGCCCTTGTGGCCGAACATGACGGCGCCGAGCATGATGTCTTCCGGAAGCTCCTTGGCTTCGGATTCAACCATCAGCACGGCGTCCTGGGTGCCGGCGACGACGAGGTCGAGGCTCGACTCGTCCATCTCGTCGAGATGCGGGTTCAGCACGTATTCGCCGTTGATGTAGCCGACGCGGGCGCCGCCGACCGGGCCCATGAACGGAACACCCGACAGGGTCAGCGCAGCCGAGGTGGCAACCATGGACAGGATGTCCGGGTTGTTCTCGAGGTCATGCTGGATGACGGTGACGACGACCTGCGTGTCGTTCTTGTAGCCTTCCGGGAAGAGCGGGCGGATCGGACGGTCGATCAGGCGCGAAACGAGCGTTTCGTTTTCCGAAGGACGGCCTTCGCGCTTGAAATAGCCACCCGGGATCTTGCCGGCAGCATAGGTCTTTTCCTGGTAGTTGACGGTGAGCGGGAAGAAGTCCTGGCCGGGCTTCGGTGCCTTGGCGGAGACGACGGTCGCGAGAACGACGGTTTCGCCGTAGGTGGCGATGACGGCGCCGTCAGCCTGACGGGCGACCTTGCCGGTTTCGAGCTTGAGCGGGCGGCCTGCCCACTCGATTTCCACGCTATGGATATCGAACATCTATCTTGTCCTTCTGCCACGAGCAGCGGCCTGAATGGCCTGGTCCGCCAGGGGAGCCCTGGCGCTGGTGGCTGTGCTGACGCATCACGGGCAAGACAGCGGGAGGCTTTGGTTCGAGAGTGATCCTCCGTTCGGAGGTGTGCAGCTTCTCGCTCGAGGGGAGACCGGGTCTCCGCCTTATGGGCCGAATATCTTCGGCCAAAGCATCCTGCAATCCTGCCCCATGACAGGTCATCGGTTGGTTCTGGCAGCGCCGGCCCATCCGGGCTGCCCTTCATTTTCGGTCATCGGGCTCAAATGTCCCTGATGACCGGACGGGACCTCGGCCCCGAAAAAGAGCCGGCGGACCTCGCGAGGATGGTCCGCCGGAACAGTCTTAGCGGCGAATACCCAGGCTCGTGATGAGCTTGGTGTAACGGGCCTCGTCCTTCTTCTTGAGGTAGTCAAGAAGCGAGCGACGGCTCGAAACCATCGTCAGCAGGCCACGGCGGGAATGGTTATCCTTCTTGTGGTCCTTGAAGTGCTCGGTCAGGTTGTTGATCCGCTCGGTGAGGATCGCAACCTGGACTTCCGGAGAACCGGTGTCGCCTTCGACGGTTGCATATTCCTTGATGAGGGCAGCCTTGCGCTCTGCAGTGATCGACATCGGGAATCCTTTCTGAATATCAGGAGAGATGAGACGCCATATGCCGGGATGTCGTCCAGCAAGGGCCGTGATAAGCAGATGGCGCGCCATCATGCTGGCGTGCCTATAGCTCATTCGTGAGCGAAATGAAAGCGCTGATTGGCGGGGCGGCGATCAGGTGAAGACGCGCCGGGGACGGAACTCGCCTTCGCCGATCTCGCCGATTGCCACCAGCTTGCCGAAGCAGGTGGCAAAGGCATCGGCCTCGGCGACCGGCGCATTGCGGCCGCGCAGCAGGATGGGATTGCCCATCCTGAGCCGGTGCGCCTGATCTTCGGTGATGGCGATGTGCGGCAGTCCCGACAGCGCCTCGCCGGTGTCGATCAGGAAAGCGTCGAGTGCCGCCAAACGCTCCTGCTTGTCCTCGATTGCCTCGAGTGCGGTCAGTTCTGCAAGCGGCACCATGGCCTCTTCGGCAAACGGCGCCACGAAGGTCCGCCGCAGCGACGAGATGTGGCCGTAGCAGCCCAGTTCCCGGCCGAAATCGCGCGCCAGCGAACGGACATAGGTGCCCTTGCCGCATTCCACCTCGAACCGGGCACTGTCCTTGTCGCAGCCGATCAGCGTGAGGCGAAAGATCTCGACCTCACGGGACGGGATCTCGACGGTCTCGCCTTCGCGGGCCAGGTCATAGGCGCGCTCGCCAGCGATCTTGATCGCGGAGAACTGCGGCGGGATCTGCGAGATGACGCCGGTATAGGCGGGCAGGAGGGCGCGGATCGCTTCCTCGCTCGGACGCACGTCGGAGCTTGCGGTCACTTCGCCCTCGAGGTCGTCGGTCGTGCGCTCCTCGCCCCAGGTCACGGTGAACTCGTAGACCTTGCGGCCGTCCATGACGTAAGGCACGGTCTTCGTGGCATCGCCCAGTGCAATCGGCAGCATGCCGGAGGCAAGCGGATCGAGCGTACCGGCATGGCCGGCCTTCTGGGCATCGAAGAGCCACTTGATCTTGGAAACGGCCTCGGTCGAGCCGAAATCCAGCGGCTTGTCGAGGATCAGCCAGCCGGAAACCGGCCGGCCCTTGGGTTTGCGGGGTTTGGACATGCGCCTCTGTTCTTATTGGTCGTCGTCGCTGTGGTCCAGGTCGCGCTGGACCTCGGGGGAACGCAGCAGCGCGTCGATCTTCTGGTAATTGTCGAAGCTGGTATCGTCGCGGAACCGCACTTCCGGCATGTACTTCATCTGCCGGAGCTGCGGGCCGAGCCGGCCGCGGATATATTTGGCGTGGTGGTTGAGCGCGTCGATGACGGCCTGGTGATCGGCAACGCCAAGCGGCGACACATAGGCGGTCGCGATCTTCAGATCCGGCGACATGCGCACTTCGGAGATGGAGATCACCGTCTTTTCGATCAGCGGATCGCGGACTTCGCCGCGCTGCAGGACCTGCGTGATGGCAGCGCGCACCTGTTCGGCGACGCGCAGCATGCGCTGCGAAGGAGCGGAGGAAGTCGGTCTGTTCATGGTCTTTTCGCCTCAAACGAAGCGAGCGCCGGTTCGTCCGGCGCCCGCATGGTAATCCGGTGCAGATCGCCGCGTCAGAGCGTGCGCGTGATATGCTCGACGCGGAAGCACTCGATCGTGTCGCCGGCGCGGATGTCTTCGTAGTTCTCGAAGGCCATGCCGCATTCCTGACCCATCGGCACTTCCGAGACTTCGTCCTTGAAGCGCTTGAGCGTCTTGAGCTTGCCCTCGTGGATGACGACGTTGTCGCGCACCAGGCGGACGCCCGCACCACGTTCGACCTTGCCCTCGATGACGCGGCAGCCCGCGACCTTGCCGACCTTCGTGATGTTGAACACCTCGAGGATCTCGGCATTGCCGAGGAAGGTCTCGCGCCGTTCCGGCGACAGCAGGCCCGACATCGCTGCCTTCACGTCATCCACCAGATCGTAGATGATGTTGTAGTAGCGGATCTCGATCCCGGCGCGCTCGGAGGCCGTGCGGGCCTGGGCATTGGCGCGGACGTTGAAGCCGATGATCGCGGCGTTCGATGCCTCGGCGAGCGAGATATCGGATTCGGTGATGGCGCCGGCGCCCGAATGGACGATCCGTGCCCGCACTTCCTCCGTGCCGAGCTTTTCGAGCGCGGCCACAATCGCTTCGACAGAACCCTGCACGTCGGCCTTGATGACCAGCGGGAATTCCTTGAAGCCGGTATCCTGCAGCTTGCTCATCATCTGCTCGAGCGAACCGCGCTGACCCGACTGGCGGGCAGCGGCCTTGTCGCGGGCCAGACGCTGACGGTATTCCGAGATCTCGCGGGCGCGGGCCTCGTTCTCGACGACGGCGAACTTGTCACCGGCGGCCGGCGTGCCCGACAGGCCGAGAATCTCGACCGGCATGGCCGGACCGGCTTCCTTGACGTGGCCGCCCTTGTCGTTGACGAGCGCGCGAACACGGCCCCACTGGTCGCCGGCCACGATGATCTGGCCAGGCTTCAGCGTACCCTTCTGCACCAGAACGGTGGCGACGGCGCCGCGGCCACGGTCGAGCTGGGCTTCGATGACGGTGCCTTCGGCGGTGCGGGTCGGGTCTGCCTTGAGGTCGAGGATTTCCGCCTGAAGCAGGATGGCTTCGAGCAGCTTGTCGAGGTTCAGCTTGTTCTTCGCCGAGACTTCAACGTCGAGCACTTCACCGCCCATGGATTCGACGAAGACCTCGTGCTGCAGCAGCTGCTGACGCACCTTGGCAGGGTTCGCCTCATGCTTGTCGATCTTGTTGATCGCCACGATGATCGGCACGTTGGCGGCCTTGGCGTGGTTGATCGATTCAATCGTCTGCGGCATCACGCTGTCGTCGGCGGCAACCACCAGAACGGCAATATCGGTCGCCTGGGCGCCACGGGCACGCATCGCGGTAAAGGCGGCGTGGCCAGGGGTGTCGATGAAGGTGATCTTCTGACCGTTGTGCTCGACCTGATAGGCGCCGATATGCTGGGTAATTCCGCCGGCTTCGCCAGACACGACCGAGGTCTTGCGGATGGCATCGAGCAGCGAGGTCTTGCCGTGGTCGACGTGACCCATGATGGTGACGACCGGCGGACGCGGGACCATTTCGCCTTCGTCGTCGGCCTGGTTGAAGATGCCTTCTTCAACGTCGGATTCAGAGACGCGCTTGACGGTATGGCCGAATTCGGTCGCGATGATTTCGGCGAGGTCGGCGTCGATGACGTCGCCCGGCTTCATCATCTGGCCTTCCTTCATCAGGTACTTGATGACGTCGACGGCGCGTTCGGACATGCGCTGCGACAGTTCCTGAATGGTGATGGTCTCCGGCAGCACGACCTCGCGCATGACCTTTTCGCGCGTTTCCTGCATCTGGCTGCGGCGGAATTTCTCCTGCCGGCGACGCATGGATGCGAGCGAACGACCGCGGGACGAGCCGCCTTCCTCGTCGACATTTGCCGTCGTGACGGTCAGCTTGCCGCGGCGGCGGTCTTCCTCGGCCTTCGGCCGGGCCGGAACCTTTGCCGGTGCGGGAGCCGCAACCTTGCCACGGGCCGGCGCACCGCGCGCGGCACCGCGATCGTCTTCCTCATCGTCTGCAGCCTTGCGGCCGCGCACAAAGCCCGGCTGTGCCGGTGCTGCCGGTGCTGCGGCCGGCTTCGGTGCTGTGGGACGTGCGTCGACTGCGGCTGCGGCCGGCTTGGCTTCGACAACCGGGGCAGGGGCCGGCGCTTCTTCCGGTTCCGGCTCGGCGGCTCGGCGGGCGGCCTCTTCGGCTTCCAGACGAGCGCGTTCGGCAGCCTCGGCCTGACGGCGGGCTTCATCGATTGCGCGCTGCTTGGCTTCTTCAACTTCGCGGGCCTGCGCCTCGATCAGCGCACGGCGGCGGGCTTCCATTTCGCCGGCAGACAGGTCGTGCAGGACGGCGCCACGCGGACGCTCCTGGCGGAGCGGCTGCTGCGGCGCAGGCCGCTGCGGCTGCGGGGTGGGCTGATGGGTGCGGGTCTGGGTGACCGGTGCCGCGGGGCGGGCCTGTACGACCGGTGCTGCGGCCGGCTCCGGCGCCCTCGGGGCCGGCGCGACGGGCGTCACGATCTTTTCGTCCTCAGGACGGGTCGGGCGACGCTTGCGCGTCTCGACCACCACGGCCTTGGTCCGACCGCGACCCATGTCCTGGCGCACGGTACCCTGGGTCACGCCTGACGGTTTCAGGGTGAGGGTCTTCTTGCCCGGTGCGCTGAGTGTCTTGTCGTCTTTGTTGTCGGTCATTCCGTTCCGTTCCTTGGACAGGGCCGGATGCGGAACATCAGACCTCGTCGTTCAATGCGTAAATTCCGATAGTGCGTCCGGCTGAAGCCGTTGACCGCGTCATTGCTTCGGCATGTCTGCGACATCCTTATTCTGAGACAGTCCGCCATTGCGGTACCGTTCAAGCAGGTTTGCGCGCTTCACTACACCCTCACCCGCCTGCCCTGCAAGCACTGCTGCATGGATAAACGCGTTCTGGCCCATCAGTTCGTCCATTTCTGCCCCCGAAAGCAGACGGAACGACGGAATCTCCGCCTCCGCCCCCGTTCCGAGGTGCCAGGCCTTGCGGGCCTGGTCGATCTTTCGCACGCCGTCGGCGGCCGCGTCCGTCGCGTGGCAGACGGCAATCGCCTCGCCGCTGCGCACGGCAGCCTCCACCTTTGCCGATCCGGTGATGAACTGCCCGGCCTTGCGCGCCAGATTCATCATGCCGGCCAGCTGCTGTGCCAGCAGCCGGTCCACGGTTTCGCCGAGCGCGGCGTCCGCTTTCACGTCCCGCTTCAAAGCACGGGCAAAGAGCTTTTTGGCCACGGCCCGGTCGACAAGATCGCGCCGTGCCGTCACCCAGCAGCCGCGCCCGGGAAGCTGACGCTTCAGGTCCGGGACGATGGTGCCGTCGGGTGCCGCCACGAAGCGGATGAGCGTCTCGGGCGAGCCGCTCTCCCGCGTCACGATGCACATGCGGCCGTTCAGTTCGCCGTCAGGGTCTTTCTCCCCCGGCGCGATGGCGGCCGCATCCGTCATGGTCATTCAGCCTGACCGGCGTCTTCCGCCGCTTCGTCTTCGGCGGGAGTGGCAAGGTCTTCCTCGGTGATCCAGCCGGCGGCCAGACGGGCCTGCACGACCATGGCTTCCGCTTCGGCACGCGAGACATCGAACTTCGAGAACAGGCCCTCGAACTTCTTGGTCTCGCCGTCCTTGCGCTCGCTCCAGCCGACAAGATCGTCGGCGGCGCAGCCGGCAAAGTCCTCGATCGTCTTGATGCCGTCCTCGCCGAGCGCGACCATCATCTGCGAGGTCATGCCGTCGATCTGGCGCAGGTCGTCGGAAACGCCGAGCTCGCGGCGCTTGGCATCCATTTCGGCCTCGATCTTTTCCAGGTACTCACGGGCTCGGGTTTGGATTTCCTGGGCGGTGTCCTCGTCGAAGCCGTCGATCGAGGCGATTTCGTCGAGGTCGACGTAAGCCACTTCCTCGACCTGGGCGAAGCCTTCCGACGCCAGAACCTGACCGACCATCTCGTCGACGTCGAGGGCATCCATGAACAGGTTGGTGCGCTCGTTGAATTCCTTCTGACGGCGTTCCGATTCCTCGGCTTCCGTCATGATGTCGATGTCCCAGCCGGTGAGCTGCGAAGCCAGACGCACGTTCTGACCGCGGCGACCGATGGCGAGCGACAGCTGTTCGTCCGGAACCACGACCTCGATGCGCTCTGCGTCTTCGTCGAGAACGACCTTGGCGACTTCCGCCGGCTGCAGGGCGTTGACGATGAAGGAGGCCGGATCCTGGCTCCACGGGATGATGTCGATCTTTTCACCCTGCAGTTCGCCGACGACGGCCTGGACACGCGAACCGCGCATACCGACGCAGGCGCCGACCGGATCGATCGAACTATCGTTGGAGATGACGGCGATCTTGGCGCGCGAACCCGGGTCACGGGCCACCGACTTGATCTGGATGATGCCGTCGTAGATTTCCGGCACTTCCATGGTGAAGAGCTTCACCATGAACTGCGGATGAGTGCGCGACAGGAAGATCTGCGGACCGCGCTGTTCGCGACGAACGTCATAGACATAGGCGCGAACGCGGTCGCCGTAACGGAACGCTTCGCGCGGGATCATTTCGTCGCGGCGGATAATGCCTTCGCCGCGGCCGAGATCGACGATCACGTTGCCGTATTCGACGCGCTTGACGGTGCCGTTGACGATTTCGCCGACGCGGTCCTTGAATTCGTCATACTGGCGGTCACGCTCGGCTTCGCGCACCTTCTGCACGATGACCTGCTTGGCCGACTGGGCGGCGATGCGGCCGAAATCCATCGGCGGCAGCGGGTCGGCGATGAAGTCGCCGAGCTTGGCGTCGGGATTGCGGTCGCGGGCAAGCTCCAGTGCGATCTGGGTCGAGTAATCCTCGACCTTCTCGACCACTTCGAGAAGGCGCTGCAGACGGATCTCGCCGGTCTTGGAGTTGATGTCGGCGCGGATATTGGTCTCGGAGCCGTAGCGCGAGCGGGCGGCCTTCTGGATGGCGTCGGCCATCGCGGCAAGGACGATTTCGCGGTCGATGACCTTCTCACGGGCGACCGCGTCCGCGATCTGCAAGAGCTCGAGCCGGTTAGCACTGACTGCCATTGTCTTAAGTCTCCGTCTTCCTGCCGGGGCCTGGCCCTCGAGGCGGTTAGTCAAACGTTATGCTTCGTCGCTGTCTTCGTCATTCTGGTTGGCGGCCTGCGCCTTGGCCAGCTTGTCGGCACGCAGGGCGTCACGAATGAGATCGTCGGTGAGGATCAGCTTCGCTTCGCTCAGCGCATTGAACGGAATCTTCACCCGCGGTTCCTCACCATAGGCGACCTGATCGCGCTCCAGCGTGAAACCGTCGGCATCGACCTCGGTGATCTTACCGCGAAAACGCTTGCGGTTGTCGACGAGGATGGAGGTTTCGCACTTGACGATATGGCCGTTCCAGCGCTCGAAATCGGACTTGCGCACCATCGGGCGGTCAATGCCCGGCGACGACACTTCGAGATGATAGGCCTTGTCGACCGGGTCTTCGACGTCGAGAACCGGAGAGATCGCCATGGAGACCTCTTCGCAGTCCGCAACCGTCATCGTGCCGTCGTTGCGTTCCGCCATCACCTGCAGCGTCAGGCCGTTCTGGTTCATCAGCCGCGCGCGCACCAGCTTGTATCCCATCGCAACCAGAACAGGCTCGATGATGTCGGCGATCCGCCGGTCAAGGCCTGTTTCGGTGATGATACGTGCTTCGCCGGCTTCCGGCGTCGGCATGCTTTCGGACAATCGTATTACTCCTGGATGGATTCGATCGCCAACAAAAAAGAGCGGGTCCTTGCGGCCCCACCCTTCATCTGTCGATCAAGAATATGGGCGTTATATACGCCGCATTGGGCGGGATTGCAAGCTTTTCACGAAGAAGGGCATGTTTGTGCCTTCTGGCTGTCGGATGTTAGGTCCCGGGCAATGGGTTACTGGCAAGGTGCCCCGACCGGTCCAGCAAGGCTGACGGCCCGAACGTGGCTGAAGAAGAGGTTTTGAGATGCCCGAGCGCATATCCTTCCTGTCCCCGCTGAAGCATTCCGTCTACCGAAGCATCTGGGGGGCCAGCATCGTCTCCAATCTCGGCGGACTGATTCAAGGGGTCGGCGCCGCCTGGATGATGGCCTCGATATCGCGCTCGGAAAACATGATCGCTCTCGTCCAGGCGTCGACGACACTGCCGTTGATGCTGTTCTCGCTGCTGTCCGGCGCCATCGCCGACAATTACGACCGCCGCCGCGTGATGCTGACCGCCCAGGTGTTCATGCTCGGCGTATCGGCCCTTCTGGCGCTCTTTGCCTATCTTGATCTCATCACCCCCTGGCTCCTTCTTCTGTTCACCTTCCTGCTCGGCAGCGGCACGGCGCTCAACAATCCGTCCTGGCAGGCCTCGGTCGGCGATATGGTGCCGCGGGAGGATCTCCCCGGTGCCGTCTCGCTCAACAGCGTCGGCTTCAACATCACTCGCAGTGTCGGGCCGGCGATCGGCGGTCTGATCGTCGCCGCAGCGGGTGCGGCGGCCGCCTTTGCGGCCAATACGCTGAGCTATTTCACACTGATCTTCGCGCTCTCTCGCTGGAAGCCGGATCTGCCGCAGCGAACCCTGCCGCGCGAGGCGCTCGGCCAGGCGATCGGGGCGGGCCTGCGCTATGTTGCCATGTCGCCCAATATCGGCAAGGTTCTGTTCCGCGGCTTCGTATTCGGTCTCACGGCGAGCGCCGTGCTGGCGCTCTTGCCCGTCGTCGCCCGCGACCTCGTCGGCGGCGGAGCGTTGACCTACGGCGTCATGCTCGGCTCCTTCGGAGCCGGCGCCATTGCCGGCGCGCTGGCCAATGCGCGGTTGCGCGAGGCGCTGTCGAGCGAAGATATCGTGCGCTGCGCCTTTGCCGGCTTTGCGCTGAGCTCCTCCATCATCGGCATCAGCCCCTATGCCGCGGTCACCTGCCTCGCGCTGCTCGTTGCCGGCGCCTGCTGGGTGCTGGCGCTCTCGCTGTTCAACACCGTGGTGCAATTGTCGACGCCGCGCTGGGTCGTCGGGCGGGCGCTGTCGCTCTACCAAACCGCCACCTTCGGCGGCATGGCCGGCGGCAGCTGGCTCTGGGGTGTGATGGCCGAAAGCCAGGGCGTGACCAATGCCTTCTTCGCGTCCAGCCTCTTGATGATCGCAGGCGTCGCCATCGGCCTCTGGCTGCCGATGCCGGCCTTCGCCTCGCTCGATCTCGATCCGCTCAACCGCTTCAACGAGCCGCCGCTCAGGCTCGACATCAGGCCGCGCAGCGGTCCGATCGTCATCAATATCGATTACGAAATCGCCGACGAGGATCTTCCGGAATTCCTCGCGGTCATGGTCGAGCGGCGGCGGATCCGCATTCGCGATGGCGCGCGCAACTGGGCGCTAATGCGCGATCTCGAGAACCCGGATATCTGGACCGAGACCTATCATACGCCGACCTGGGTCGAGTATGTGCGCCACAACCAGCGACGCACCAAGGCGGATGCGGAGACGACCGACCGGCTGCTGGCGCTTCACCGCGGCAAGGAAAGCCCGAGGGTGCACCGGATGATCGAGCGTCAGGCGATCCCGCCGACCGACGACGTCTTCCACAAGCCGCATATCGAGCCGCATTGAGCGGCTCTTCCGGTCCTCAGCGCAGCTTGCCCTTCAGCGAGGCATCGGGATAGCAGGTGGGCTTGAGCCCGTTCTTCTCCTGCCAGTCGCCGAGCGAGCGACGCGTCTTGAAGCCTGGCAGGCCGTCGACATTGCCGACGTCATAGCCCTTGGCGACGAGCGCCTTCTGCATGGCCAGAACGTCGGAGCGCAGCATCTTGCCGACATCGCCGAAGGGCGCCTTGAACGCGCCGCTGCCATAGGCGATGCGGTCGGCCAGATTGCCGATGAAAAGGGCATAGAGGTCGGAGTTGTTGTATTCTTTCAGCACGTAGAAGTTCGGGCTGACGAGGAATTCCGGCCCGTGCGTTCCGGCCGGCACCAGCATCATCGTTGACGCAGAACGCTCGCTTGCCGGGAAAGGCTTTCCGGAAATGCGGGCAATGCCCTGACCTGCCCAGTCCGCCAGCGGCCGGGCGCGGTCCGGGCCTTCCTGGGCGCAGGACACGCCGTCGGGGATCGACACCTCGAACCCCCAGCCGCGCCCGGCCTGCCAGCCACTCTTCTTCAGATAATTGGCGATCGATGCGAGGCTGTCGGGCACCGAGTTCCAGATGTCGCGATGACCGTCTCCGTCGAAATCCACTGCGTATTTCAGGTAACTGGTCGGCATGAACTGCGGCTGGCCAAGCGCACCGGCCCAGGACCCCTTCATCTGGCCGGCCGCGATATCGCCGCCCTCGATGATGTGCAGCGCTGAAATGAGCTCGCGCCGGAAGAGATCCTTGCGGGTCGACATGAAGGCCTTGGTGGCCAGCACCTCGACCGCGGAATAGGGCAGCTTGGCGCCACCGAACCCGGATTCACGGCCCCAGATCGCAACGATGATCGAACCCGGCACGCCATAGGCGGCCTCGACCTTGCGCAGCGTTGAAGCATGGCGGTCGGCGAGGCTGCGGCCGGTGCCGGCCAGCCCCTGAAGACGTTTTTCCGAGAAGTAGGCGCCGGGTGAGGAAAACTCCGCCTGGCTCTGCTTCTGCTCCTTCGGCGGTGGTGTGCCGGGGGGGACGAGATCCGGCAGGTCCCAGTTGAGCTTCAGGCCCGCGACGGCCTTATCGAAGGCGCTGCGCGAAATGCCGGTGCTTTTCGCTTCGGGCCAGAGGTCGTTGGCCAGCCAGGACTGGAACTGCTGCTCGACGGCGGCCTTGGACGGCGCGGCGAGCGACGGTGCGCCGGACAGCAGGCAGGCCGAAAGCGCGAGCGCAAGGCTACGGGTGCCTCTTTTCGGCTTCAGCTGCCGGAAGCATCGGAGGTGGGCAGGGCCGGTCATGACAGGTCTCCCGTCGTGGTGCAGAGAATCAGATGACTGTCCTGGCGCGCAAAGCGGCCGAAAGTGTGCCTTCGTCGAGATAATCGAGCTCGCCACCGACCGGCACCCCATGCGCCAGCCGCGTGATCTTCACGTCGAGCCCCGCCAGGTGGTCGGTGATGTAGTGCGCGGTCGTTTGCCCCTCGACGGTGGCGTTGACGGCGATGATGATTTCGCGGATCCCGCCCTTCGCGACGCGGTCGATCAGGCCCTTGATGTTGAGGTCGTCGGGACCGACGCCGTCGAGCGGCGACAGCGTGCCGCCAAGCACGTGATAGGCGGCGTTCATCGCGCCGGCGCGTTCGAGTGCCCAAAGGTCGGAGACATCCTCGACAACGATGATGACGGACTGGTCGCGCCGATCGTCGGTGCAGACGGTGCAAGGATCGACGGTGTCGACATTGCCGCAATGCGAGCAGACCTTCACCTTGTCGAAGGCGTCGCCCATGGCATGGGCCAGCGGCCCCATCAGCTGGTCCTTCTTCTTGATCAGATGAAGTGCGGCGCGCCGGGCCGACCGCGGTCCCAATCCCGGCACCTTCGCCAGGAGCTGGATGAGTTTTTCGATTTCCGGACCGGTGACTCGCTTTGCCATTGGCCGCTTCTACCCCATATCCTCGTCGAACGGAATCGCCGAACGGAGGCCCGCCGCATGAAAATCCTCGCCGTCTGTCGCGGCAGCGCCGAAACCCTGCCGGGGAAGAAATACAAGACCGGCATCAACAAGATGGCGGTGAACGCACCGGTTCTGATCGATACCCATGGCATTGTCGGCGACGCGATCTGCAATGGTGAGCTGCATGGCGGCCTGGAGCAGGCCATCTATATCGAGGGCGCGGAGACCCTGGCCTGGTGGGCCGACGAGCTCGGCTGTCCGCTCGAACCCGGAACCTTCGGTGAGAACCTGGTGATCTCCGGCATCGACAATCGCCAGATCGCGGTCGGGGACCGCTTTGTCGCCGGCGATGTTGTGCTGGAGGTGACCTCGACCCGCATCCCCTGCGCCACCTTTGCGGCGAAGATGCAGGACCCGAAATTCCCGCGGCGCTATATGAAGGCCGGCCGCGCCGGCGCCTATGCCCGCGTCCTGCGGGGCGGCATAATCGAAGCCGGTCAGTCGGTTGATTATCAGCCCTTTGCCGGCGAGCGCATCACCATGCCCGAACTGATGGCGAGCAATGGCAAGAAGCTGGTCGGGCCGGAGCGGGAGCGCTATCTCTCCGTGCCGCTGCATGCCGGGCTGAAGGCCTTCCTCATCGGCTGACGAAGAAGGCCATCGTGGCAGGAGCATTCCAGGCCTTGCGCTTTCGTGCCCCTTAGAACGGCAGCTTCATGCCGGGCGGGATCGGCAGGCCGGCCGTCATTTCCTTGGTCTTTTCGGCCATCACGGCCTCGGCCTTGTCCTTGGCGTCCTTGTGGGCTGCGACGATCAGGTCTTCGAGAATTTCCACGTCGTCTTCCTTGAAGAGCGAGGGGTCGATCTTGACCCCCTTGAGGTCTCCCTTGCCGGTCATGGTGACGGTCACCAGGCCGCCGCCGGACTTGCCCTCGACTTCGAGAGAGGCGATCTCCGCCTGCATCTTCTCCATCTTGGCCTGCATTTCCTTGACCTTGCCCATCATGCCCATGATGTCGCGCATTGTCGCTGTCTCCTTGGATATCTCGGTAGAATTCGGGTTGCGTCAGAATTCGATGTCGTCGCCGGGCAGAATGTCGCCCTCGGCCGATTCCGCAGCGGCAGGCAGGCTCGGGGTCTCTTCCTCGACGATCGGCGCGCGGATCCTGACGTCGGTGATCCGGGCGCCCGGGAAGCGTGAGAGGATGGCCGCCACGTCGGGATCCTGGCGCGCATCGAGAAAACGCGCTTCGCGCATCGAGGCGTCGGCTTCGACAAGCGTCGGCTGTCCCGCCTCGCGGCTCAGAATCACCATCCAGCGGATTTCGGTCCATTCCTCAAGCCGCTTCTGCAGGTCGCTGACCAGCGACTTCGGCGCCTCCGAAGGCAGGTTGATCTCCAGCCGTCCGGGCTCGATGCGCACGAGACGCACGAAGTTGCGCAGAAGCGCCCTGAGCTTCGGATCACGGTTGCGGGTGCAAAGCTCCGCCAGTTCCTCGAGCGAGTTGATGTGCACCTTCGGCTGGGGCGGTGCTTCGTCCGGCCTTGCTTCCGTGCGACCGACGACGACCGGCATGTTGTCGGGCTTCGGCACGCTGTGCAGATGCGCGACGGGCTGCGCCGATGAGGGGCGTGCCGCGACCTCGACCGTCTGCTGGGCGACGGCCGCCGTGCGATAGGCCGCACTTGCCCCGCCGCCATTGCCGCCGCGCGGTGCTGTACCGGGCTGCAGACCTTCGCCGCCTTCCGCAATTTCCAGCAGCCGCCGTGCGGCATCCTCCGGCGAGGGCAGGTGAGCCGCATGCGCCAGGCGAATGATGACCATTTCCGCGGCGCCCGCGGGTCGCGAGGAATTCTCGGCCTCGGGAATACCCTTCAGCAGCATCTGCCAGATGCGCGACAGCGTCGAGACGGACACGCTTTCGGAGAGTTCCGCCCCGCGCACCCGTTCCACTTCGCTGAGCGAAGGGTCCTGCGCGGCGGAGGGGATGTATTTCAGCCGCGTGACGAGATGGGTGAAGTCGGCAAGGTCGGTCAGCACCACCGTCGGGTTGGCGCCGGCCTCGTACTGGCTGCCGAATTCGGCGAGCGCCGCCGTCACGTCGCCGCGGACGATATGCCCGAACAGGTCGACGATGCGGGCGCGGTCGGCAAGGCCCAGCATGCCGCGCACGGCATCGGCCCGCACCACGCCGCCGCCATGGGCGATCGCCTGGTCGAGCAGCGAAAGGCCATCGCGCGCGGAACCTTCGGCAGCACGCGCGATCATCGCCAGCGCCTCTTCCTCGGCTTCGATGCCTTCCTTGGCGGAGATCGTCGAGAACAGTCCGACCAGATCGCCGGCGCTGATGCGGCGCAGGTCGAAGCGCTGGCAGCGCGAGAGAACCGTGATCGGAACCTTGCGGATCTCGGTGGTGGCGAAGATGAATTTCACATGTTCCGGCGGCTCTTCCAGCGTCTTCAACAGGCCGTTGAAGGCCTGAGTCGACAGCATGTGCACTTCGTCGATGATGTAGACCTTGTAGCGTGCCGAGACCGGGCGATAGCGCACCTGCTCGATGATCTCGCGGATATCGTCGATGCCGGTATGGGAGGCCGCGTCCATTTCGATGACATCGACGTGCCGACCTTCCATGATGGCCTGGCAGTGCTCGCCGGGGACCTTGAGATCGATCGTCGGCTTGTCGATTTCGGCGGTCTTGTAATTCAGCGCGCGTGCCAGAATGCGTGCCGTCGTCGTCTTGCCGACCCCGCGCACGCCGGTCAGCATATACGCCTGCGCAATACGTCCTGTCTCGAGATGGTTGGTGAGGGTCCTCACCATCGGCTCCTGGCCAACCATCAGGTCGGAAAAGTCCTTCGGGCGGTATTTGCGGGCGAGAACCCGGTAGCCGGTGGCGCTACCCTCGGAATTCGATGCTTTCGGCTCGAAATCGCTCATCGCCCTGCCAGCGTCTCTCGAAGACCCGATACCCGGGCACGCACTGGCCAGCAACGTGGCCGACCAAATGAAATGGAAGGTGGGAGGCTGGCGCGATGACCCGTGCCGCGCTCGTTAGGGCTGCTTCCTTCCGGACCTGACCCGGTTGGCGAGTGGCTCGTCCACCACCAACCTCCCGAAGGCACATATCGGCAATATCCCGATCAAATGCAAGCCAAGCCGACAAAAAACTGCTACAGAGGAGAAAAACAGCAGGAGGGACGCCTTGGACACATTCGTACTCGACGAGCGGCTGGCCCGGGATAGCGACCTTCTGGTCCAGCTCGGCCTCTGCCAGCTCAGGCTGATCAATGACAGCCGCTGGCCGTGGCTGGTGCTCGTGCCGAAGCGGCCGGGCGTATCCGAACTCTTCGATCTCACGCCGCTCGACCAGGCCGTCCTGACCTTCGAGCAGAATATGGTCGCCACCGCCCTCAAGGCTTTGACCGGCGCCACGAAGATCAACATCGCCGCGATCGGCAACATCGTCCGCCAGCTGCATGTGCATGTCATTGCCCGGGTTGAGGGCGACGCCAACTGGCCAGGCCCCGTCTGGGGTCATGGAACCGCCGTGCCCTACGGCGAGGACGAACGCCGCGCCTTTCAGCAGAAGATTCTCGAAGCCATCCACTCATGAAAAAATCGATCTTCGACGTCGCCGGTCCGCATCCCGAGCCGAGCGACCTGACCGCCTTTTCCCGCAACGCCCTTGCCCGCGACAGCGAACACCGCGACGAGACCTCGCTGCAGAAGGCTCTGGCCGTGGAAGGTACTCACATCCTTGCCTTCTGCGATGCCAAGCTCGTTCTCAAGCACGATGGCGCGGTGCTCGACCCTCTTTTCGCGCCTTACGAGCTGGCCGAGCTGTCTCCCGATTTCGACAATGCCGTGCTTCTCGGCTTTCAGCCCACGGGCGAGCCGCGCATCGCGGTTCCGGTGCACTGCCCCGCAGACGATCTCGCGGGCCACTACAAGCCGGCCGACGCCCGCGCTCTGTTTCGCGACCGGCTGGTTGGCGATGATTTGGCCGGCGAGGCCGCCCAGGCGCTCAGCCTGTTGCGCTGGAACGCCGACAATCGCTTCTGCGGCCGGTGCGGAGCTGCCATGGAAAGCCGGATCGGCGGCTACAAGCGGGTCTGCACCGCCTGTAGCCACGAGATCTTCCCGCGCACCGATCCGGTGGCGATCATGCTGGCGATCGACGAGAAGCGCGACCGTTGCCTGCTCGGCCGCAACCATCGCTTTCCGGAAGGCATGTATTCCAGCCTTGCCGGCTTCGTCGAGCCGGGGGAGACCATCGAGAACGCGGTGCGTCGCGAAACGCGCGAAGAGTCCGGCATCGAGATCGGCCGCGTGCGTTATCACGCCTCACAGCCCTGGCCTATGCCGCATCAGCTGATGATCGGCTGTTTTGCCGAGGCCCTCTCGTTCGACATTCAGGCGGACGCGGCCGAGCTTGCCGACTGCCGCTGGTTCACGCGCGCCGAGATCGCCGAGCTGATCGAGCATGGCCCGGTGGTTGACGGCCGCAGCCTGCCGATCGAGGGCACGATCGCTCGCCGCCTGATCGTCGACTGGCTCGAATGGAAGCGCTGAGGCGTTGGAGCATGTCTCGCGAAAGTGTGCAGCGGTTTCGCGAAAAAGACATGCGCAAACAAAAGACGACAGCAGGTCGCGTGAATCCGAACCAACGCGACCTGCTGTAGGCCTCAGCCGCCGAGCTTGCCGCGCATCGGATGGCCCTTGTAGACGCCGAGGATGCGGACCTTCTCCGAGAAGAAGCGCAGCTCTTCGAGCGCCCGGCGTACCGGCGCGTCGTCCGGATGGCCCTCAATGTCGGCATAGAACTGGGTCGCTACGAACTTGCCGCCGATCTGGTAGCTCTCGAGCTTCGTCATGTTGATGCCGTTGGTGGCAAAGCCGCCCATGGCCTTGTAGAGGGCCGCGGGGATGTTGCGCACGTTGAAGACGAAGGTGGTGACGAACAGCTCCTCGGAGCTTGAGCGCTGGGCGATCTGCTCCTCGCGCGACAGGACCACGAAGCGGGTCACGTTGTTTTCCGTGTCCTCGACGTTTTCGGCGACGATGTCGAGCCTGTAGAGTTCGGCCGCAAGCCGCGGTGCAAGCGCGCCCATGGTGCGGTCGCCGCGTTCGGCGACCAGCTTGGCGGCTCCCGCCGTATCGCCGGCGACCACCGGCTTCCAGCCGTTCGACCGGATGATCTTGCGGCACTGGCCGAGCGCGTGGATATGGCTGTGGACGGTGCGGATCTCGTTGATCGACACGCCTGGCAGGACCATCAGCTGGAAGCGGATCGGCATGAAGTATTCGCCGACGATATGCAGCCGCGATTCCGGCAGAAGATAGTGGATGTCGGCCACGCGCCCGGCGATCGTGTTCTCGATCGGGATCATGGCGAGATCCGCCTCGCCGTTCTCCACCGCCACGAAGGCGTCCTCGAAGGTCGGGCAGGGCAGCGGCTCCATCTGCGGGAACATATCCCGGCAGGCCATGTCCGAATTGGCGCCGAACTCGCCCTGGAAGGCGATCCTGTTGGTTCTGGTGGTCATCGGGTATCCGTTCTTTACCGGGCCTTGGAGCTGAGGATCTGGCGAGCCTTCTCGAGGTCCGCGGGTGTGTCGACCCCGAGCGGGATGGAATTGACGATCTCGACGTCGATGCGCATGCCGGCTTCGAGCGCGCGCAACTGTTCGAGCGACTCCCGCTTCTCCAGCGGGGAGGGCTGAAGCGCGACGAAGCGCTCAAGCGCGGAGCGGCGATAGGCGTAGAGCCCGATGTGATGATAGAGCGGGCCCTTGCCGTGCGGCGCGGTCGCGCGCGTGAAATAGAGCGCCCGCAGCCGGGTGTCGGAGAGCGGTGAACCCACCACCTTGACGACGTTCGGATTGGTCTTTTCTTCCTCGTCGGTGATCTCGACGGTCAGCGTCGCGATGTCGACGGCCGGGTTTTCGAGCGGCCGGAGGGCAGCACGGATGGTGTCGGGCTCGATCGTCGGCAGGTCGCCCTGCACGTTTATGACGATCTCGACGCGACCGTCCGGATCAGCCTTGGTCAGCGCCTCGTGGATACGGTCGGAACCGGACTGGTGGTCGACGCGCGTCATCACCACTTCGAAGCCGGCGGCCGAGACTGCGTCGAAAACGCGCTGGTCGTCGACGGCGACGATGATTCTGCCGACATTGGCCTCGCGGGCGCGCTCGGCGACCTGGACGATCATCGGCAGGCCGCAAATGTCGGCGAGCGGCTTTCCGGGCAGGCGGGTCGACGCCATTCGAGCCGGGATCAGTACGAGGGTCTTGCCCAATTCGTCGTTCTTCATCGCCAGCCCCTTCAAATCATGCCGGAAAAGTGTCAAAAAGTCCCAATTCGGGGATCACAATCGTGTTGCAACTGTCAAGCAAAAGACATAGGTTCCGCGCGATTTCAAGATCGTCCGGTTTCTGATCCGCCGGCTGCATGGGAGCGTTTGCAGATGAACTCATATGTGAACATGGGCGTTGGTGCTCTTCTTGGCACCGTTTTCGTCCTGATGACAGTATCCATCGCGTCGGAAGGTATTTTCCACTCGCCGGTTCCGGAGAAGGAAGGCTTTGCGATCGTTGCCGAGGGCGCTTCCGAAGGTGAAGCCGGCGCCGAGGCCGCTGCTGCTGCAGAAACCCCGATTGCCACGCTCCTGGCAAGCGCCGATGCTGCAGCCGGCGAAGCCGTCTTCAAGAAGTGCGCAAGCTGTCACACCGCCGACAAGGGCGGCGCCAACAAGGTTGGCCCGAACCTTTTCGGCGTGGTCGAACGTCCCGTCGCCACCCATGAAGGCTTCGGCTACTCGGCCGCGATGAAGGATTTCTCGCAGGGCGGTTCGGTCACCTGGACCTTCGACAACCTCAATCACTTCCTGGCTGCACCGAAGAAGTTCATCGCCGGCACCGCCATGGGCTTCGCCGGTCTGAAGAAGGAAGACGAGCGTGCCAACCTGATCGCCTACCTGCGCTCGCTGGCTGACTCGCCGGTTCCGCTGCCGGCTGCCGATGCTGCCGCTGCCCCGGCCGAAGCAGCACCTGCCGCCGAAGCAGCACCTGCCGCTGAAGCTGCTCCGGCAGCCGAAGCTGCGCCCGCCGCGGAAGCTGCCCCGGCTACCGAAGCCGCTCCGGCGCCGGCCGCCAATAACTGATCGGCGAATAGATTTCATTCGACAGAAATGCCCGGCACTGCCGGGCATTTTTCGTTATGAAGTAAATAAACCTCCACCTTCGGTGGAGGACTGGACGTGTTCTACATAGTAGTTGAGAGACCTCCGGCTTG
>FWPV01000434.1_pt1 | contig 132411 bp, 98 predicted proteins | sample 2228371 | NCBI WGS metagenome assembly FWPV01 (sample SAMEA103939776, study PRJEB20133) | metagenome | reverse complement strand
GTCCGTTAATAACTCATCCCCCCGACCCCCTTCTCTTGCGAAGAGAAGGGGGAGCTAACTAATTTGAGATTGGGCATTGCCAGAAAAAATCGGGAAAAAAGTCCCCTCTCTCTTCCCAAGAGAGGAGGCCAGGGGGTGAGTTCAAGAGCTGATCTTGTCCAAGCGATCCTTGCATTTCGTCGCGCTATTCACTAACTCATCCCCCCGACCCCCTTCTCTTGCGAAGAGAAGGGGGAGCTACCAAATTGGCGAATGAGCTTTGCCAGAAAATATCGGGAAAAAAAATCCCCTCTCTTCCCAAGAGCGGGGCCAGGGGGTGAGTTCAAGAGCTAATCTTGTCCAAGCGAGCCTTGCATTTCGTCGCGCTATTCACTAACTCATCCCCCCGCCCCCCCTTCTCTTGCGAAGAGAAGGGGGAGCTACCAAATTGGCGGATGAGCGTTGCCAGAAAAAATCGGAAAAAAAGTCCCCTCTCTCTTCTCAAGAGAGGGGGTTAGGGGGTGAGTTCAAACGTTGATCTTTCTCCAAACGATATTCGATTTTCGGGGTGTCCGTTAAAAACTCATAACTCTCTTCCCAAGAGCGGGGCCAGGGGGCGAGTTCAAGAGCTGATCTTTTTCCCCGCAAAATCGGTAAGAAAATGTCCCCTCTCTTTATAAGAGAAGATTTAGAAGGGTGAATCTAAATAATTTTCGGAGGTACATCTGATATGAATTGCTACCAATTTTCTTTTAAAATGTGGAGCTTGCTTTTCGCGCTAATGCTGATTGTAATTCCCTGGAAATCCCAGGCTCAAATTACTATCGTCAAGCCCGTAGATTTGACCAGCGGATTAAGGGATAGCACCATCATTGCGAAGACAGATCCAGAGCTATCCCCGGATTTGATTCGAAAAATCTTCGATGGAAATCACTTCACCGAAGCGGCGCTTTTTAACTCCGATAGTTTGATAATTACGTTGAATTTTAAATCCTCAGTTGAAATTTCGAGAAGCAAGGTGTTTTTCTGGAACAATGGGAAGTGGAGTCTGGAAACCGCTGCAACGGAAACGGATTTGCTGAATAAAACCGGCTCCTATCAATCGCTGATCGAAAGCGCCGACTTTTTTAGCTTTCAATGGGATTCGGTTTCTTTTGAACCGATGAAGCCAACCTGGTTGAGGCTGAGCGCCAAAAATTATGAAAGCACAATGATGCTGATTGGCGAATGGCAGTTACTTTCGAGTGCAACTTTGATTGGCTTAAAAATCATGCCTCAGCCATTACGGCTGATTCCCAAAACATCGCTCCAGCTCAAAGTGAAAATTTATGATGACAAAGGCATGCTTTATCCATACACGCTCTCCGATCCTATCTACTGGAATTCAGATAATCCGAACGTTGCCATTGTGGACGATCTGGGGTTAATCACAGGAGTCGCCTTGGGTACGGCGAATGTGATTGCAGCCACACCAAAGCTAAAAGGGAGCACAACAGTTACTGTCGAATCTGATTTCACCTCGCCAAAAGCAAAAACTCTTTACCGCAAAGTAGCCGTGGTCCTTCAGGATCAGATCATCGATTTCGCCAATAAGCGACGAATCCACGAGGTTCGCGGATGGAACGACCCCATGAGGTACATTTATCAGTTGATCGATACATTCAATGAAGTCAGCGATGGCGTGGTGCAGTACCAGATTGCTGACGTTCGGAACGACCAGGTTGTCTTTAGCCGCATGGATGGCCAGTTCATGACCATCGATACCCTGGCGTATTTCTTTAGCTCGAACTCCAGACTTTATGGCAGAGATGTGCCAGGAACGCTGCAAAATCTGGCAGAGGTTCAGCATCGCGTCAAATTCGATTACAACGCGATGATCGACTATTATGATTTTGCCACCAAGCGGAATCAAGAGATCATCCACGAAGTCTGGGTTTATGCCTGGCCTTTCGCCAGCATGTATGAATCCCAATTGGTCGGACCAGGGGCATTCTGGTATAATTCTCCTCCGCTGGCACATCCTGGGTTGCAGAAACAATTACCCGTGATGGGCTGGAACTACGAAAGAGATCTGGCATGTGCGCTGGAGAGCTACGGCCATCGTTCTGAAAGCGCGATCTCTCATGCCTTTGGTGGCTGGAACACCCACTCGCCCAATCCAACCGACTGGGATATTTTCACTCGGATCGATAAAGATTTTCCTGGTATGGCTCATGTCGGCAGTATTCACTATCCGCCCAATGGCTTACAGGATTACGATTTCGGCAATCCAAGATACGTGGTAACCTATGCCGACAACTGGAAGCGTTATCCGATTATTTTGAACCAAACGCGTGTGATCAATGCCAGCGAATGGGGATTCTCGCATGAGGGATATATGCGCTGGTGGTTCAATCACTTGCCACGTTATGAGGGCGTTACCGATACCCTGCTCAATAACTGGTGGCATTACATTGTCGATTATGAAGGCGCGAGCAAATTAGCAAAAAAAATATCTACCAGCGTTAATCTAAATGAGTCGCCAAAAGGTCCTTCCTGCAATTATCGATTGGGCCAAAACTATCCCAATCCTTTTAACCCAATCACCACCATCCAGTTTGATTTGGCAGCGGCTCAGCCCGTTACGATTAAACTATACGATCTCTTGGGCCGAGAGGTCAAGACGCTATTAGATCGTGAATGGCGGCCTGCAGGACATCATGAGATAACATGGAATGGTAGTGAACTGGCCAGCGGCATCTATTTTTATCAGATTCAGGCAGGAAGCTTCAAAGCTACGAGGAAATGCGTTTTACTCAAATAGGTGCTGAAATAGCTTTCGCACCGCGTGGCTAAAGCCGTTTTCGGCATTGCTCGCAGTGCGACGAAATCGATCCTTCAACTCGGTCGGTGCATTGTCCATCACAAAACTATGGCCAGCCCAATTCAGCAGATCGAGATCGTTATAATCATTGCCAATCCCCAGAACTGCCTCCCGCTGACAGTGCAATCGCTCGCAGAGCCAGGCAGCGGCAGTGGCTTTAGACACATTATGGGGAAAAATTTCGACCCAGATCGACTGGTGATCCAGCGGCGAGGTGGCACGGATCACGCTAAATTGAGGCATTTGGGCCTTGAGCTGATCATAGATTGCCACCTCATCTGGGATGATCACCAGAAATTGGCTGGAGGGCCCGATAGCATGGATCGGGTGCTGAATCGGCGCGGCAAATGGTTTATAGAGCTCGATGCGGCGCCAAAAATCTGGGTTCACTCGCGTTCGGGATGCAAAAAAGAGAAAATGATGATTATTGGGAATGGGCATCTGGATCATGAAATCCATTTTTAATTGAATGAGAAGATCAGCGATGAACTCGGTTTCAGATGCTGTGAACGATCGCTCGAGGAGAATTTCGCGGCGTTGCCATTCCATCACACCAGCCCCAGAGGAAAAAATCAAATAATCGATCGGAAATTCAATTGGCAGAACCTTGTTCACTGAATAAACAGAACGACCGGTCGCCACCACCCGATATATTTCCTTGGCTCCGAGCAACTGTAACAATTGATAATCTTGTTCACTAATGCGATGATCCGGCCTTAGCAAGGTCCCATCCAGATCCGAGATGACCATTTTAAGCGAGGGTAAAGCCATATTCGTTATTCATGTTTTGGCAATTTCCAATTCACTAAGCAATCGGGCAGTTATAGTCAAAAGATAGATAGCTCATTATCTATCTGGCAAAATAACGAAACTCAGCCCAAAAAGCAATTCTTTTTTCAGAGGGAGCGCAGCAGGCGCCATCCCCGTATCCAGCTTTCATGCTATGCCCGCAATATGTCCATAAATGAGCGCTACGTTTTTCGTGTCATTGCACAAGCAATCTAATAACATGTATCTGATCTGATTGTATAGCATAACTTAGAGAGCGTATGGCAGAAATGTCGACGATTTCATACGACCAATTGCCTTTCCAAGAGAAATGCGCGCTGGATGCCCATACTCTGTCAGCGAAAGGCATTTTGAATTCATCAAACAATTATCTTGCTTTTAACATATTTTTTCATTATCTTTGACTACAAAATTCAGAAAATATTTCAGAGGTAAAATCAATGAATCACTATGAGATTGGCGATGAAGTTGAGGCTTACTGTGGCAAGTGCAAACTCGACACGCTCCATATCGTCACCGCGGTGAGCGATGATAAAATTGAAAAGGTGATGTGCAAGGTCTGCATGGGATATCACCGTTACAAGATGCCGCAAAGTGACGCTGCCACACTCGTGGTATCACCTAAAAATCGAACCCCAAAAACCGCCTCGAGAAGCGAACAAAAGCGGGCGCGCCGCGACAAATGGACCAAAATTCTGGAGGATTTGGATTCGACTGTCGCTGTTGAATATTCGATGGAAAAAACCTATCAGCCAGCAACTCCAATCCATCATGAAATATTCGGATTTGGTGTAGTTAAAAATATCATCGACAGCCGAAAAATAGAAGTGCTGTTTCATGACGGAGAAAAAATTTTGGTCCAGAACCTCCAAAGACCTTAGTGCGACCTGCTAATGTCTCAGCATTACCTCCAGCGTGACGATCTTATTCCTCGTGATGGTGACGGAAATTTTGTCCTCATGAAAATCCGCAGGCGATAAGTATTGCTCGTTTAAATTCAGCAAATTGGCTTGGGCGATCGGCTTCCAGAAACGGATGGTTCCCAAGACTGTTTCTTCAGTGGGATTGAACAATCGCACCACAAGCCCTTCGCCCCGATCGGATTTCTTGATAGCGGAAAGCACCAGTTGTTCTGGCTCAATCTGAACGAAAGCCATGGTATGCGGCAGCCATCCCTGGCTTCGTCCAGCCTGATTGAGATGAAGTCTGAGGTTAAACTGTAGCGCCTCGCGATAAACCTGGCCGGTGCTCCAATTGCCCTGATACGGATAGATCGCATAATCGAACACAAACGGTCGCAGGCATTGGCACATCGTCTGGGTCTCATCGGTCGCCACATCTTCTGGATCAGCGCCAATAATGGGGAACCGATAAGTGCGGAGCAATGTTAAGCCAATGGTCCGATCCAGATCCTCATGAACCGCATATTCCGGCAATCCAATATTCAAGATTGCCAGCCCGCTGTTTCCATCTTCGACCCCACAGAACATATATTGCGGATAGTAAGGCAACATGGGCTCCTTCCAGGTAGATGTATCGGGCAAGTGGATGGCTCGTTCGGTCACATCGAAATGCGTTTCTGAATACGATTGATCGACATGACGATAGCCAGATGGGAACATGACCCGCAGCTTATGATCGCGAATGGTATTATTGAATTCGGTGCGAATTTCCAGGCTTCGCGCGCCTTTCTTTAGAGTGACAAACGAGGTGATTTTCACGGGAACCTTGGTTGGATTGCGCCGACTTCGATCTTTTAACGCATCCATTGGCAGCATCATTGTGGTTTCGATCTGATATTGCCCATATATCGGACCGTCATATCGCTTCGAAATCGTGGTCGCTGCCCCAATACTGGTGATGATCTCATCCTCATCGGCTGACCGATGGGTTGCATGATCGCCTACTTCAGAACGATCCTCGAAATAATGCAGGCCCCGGTACTCCATCCCGTTTTGTTTATTCAGCAAGTTGATCCGACCGTCAGGCAGCAGCTCAGCGCGAAGAAACTCGTTTTCCAACACATTGGCTTGCGGCGACATTGTCCCGTAATTGATCTTAGGCCCTGGCTGCGGCTTTATGATAAATGTCTTATAGCCCAGCGCTGGCACATCCGCCAATTCTATCGCACAATGAACCCTCCTGGCTTTGTAAGGAATAGGGAATTCATAAGGGTTCTTGACGATGGGGCCAAAAGGATAATTGCGGAAAAATTGCGCTGGCAATTCTCGCCCATCAGCATCCTCCACCTTAAACCAATGCGCACCAGTTTCTTCTGGCAGATCAATGACAGCGGTGACCACTTCGTTTCTCACAAATTGAGTGGGATTGAAGGCGATGAGGCAAATGGCATCGGCTGGCAGATGACGATTATCGATACTTTTCACAATATGAGCCATCGCCCGGCGTGACATGTTATCAGCCAGGTGCCGCACCTGCCGATGCCGATATTCCACATCCTCGTGCACCAGGTCGATGCTGCAACCAGCAATGCTATCGTGCGATTGATTGGCCAGAAGATATTTCCAGGCTAATTTCATCATCCCGGTCGGGAATTCCATGCCCAATTGTGCAGCGAGCGCGCTCCAGGTGTCGGCGTTCTTCTGTAATTTGTTTTCGCTCACGCGATTCTGCTGCTTTAAATACATCCTCGCGCTCAGCATGCCAGGAAACAGATTCTGCCAAAGACCATCCACCATGGTATAGCGGAATTCGCCGCGCATAACCTTCAGCTCTGGTGCGCGAGCTTTAACTGCCTGGACGTAATCATAAAACGATGAATGCAGGTATGTATCCCCGGTATTCAACGCATTTGCATGAGCGATAATTTCTGGTGTGCGCGGGTAGGCGTTCACTTGATCCATGCCATCGAGGTAAAGCAACTGGTCGCAGGTGGCGTCTTTCACAGCGTACTGCTTGATCTCCGCCAGCGCGCGCGGCAGGTTCTCCAGATAGAGTTTATCCAGATGGGCTCCGTCCAACAGCCAATAATCAAAACCATGAAATTCTTCGTCGCAAGGATGAAACGGCAATTGCCCTTCGCTCCAATGATAATCCCATTGAAATGGCCACTTATTTAGCGCCAATGGGCGATAAACATGCACGTACCAATTGGCACGACCATACGGATTGACAGAACGCATGCCCATCACCTGACTGCCATCTGGTGCCTCCCAAATGAACTCGTGTTTGGTAACTCGGTTGTTATTGCCTCGATAAAAGAAAATATGATCCAGCCCAAAGCCCCGATAAATCTGCGGCATCTGTGACGACTGACCGAACGAAAAGGGGCTATAACCCGACCATTTTTGACCTTCCCATGCTTCAGTGATCAGCATTCCCATTAACAGATTCCGGATAATCGATTCGCCACTGATCTCTGGCGTATCAGGCAAACAATACCAGGGCCCGATATGGATTCTTCCTGCTTTAATGTGACGCTTCAAATCTGGCTCCTTCTCCGGCTTAATCGCTAAGTAATCTTCTAATGGGATAGTCTGAGAATCTAACAAAAAATATTTGTAGTCAGGGTTATTATCCAATAGCTCAATCAATCGGTCGAACATATCGACCAGCAACATGCGGAATTCCTGGAAAGGATAGCGCCATTCTCGATCCCAGTGGGTATGAGAGACAACATGGATGGTATAGGACTTGTGCTGTCCGGACATGGATTTTACTCCTCTACAAAAACGGGTTCTCAGTGGTTTGGGCATATTAATAAATGTATCTATCGATGGAACGATTGAATCGCATCTTACTTTTGAAGGCCAAATGTATAGGTTCGGGTGATCCAGAGGTCAGTCGGTTGACCATCCTTTTTTGCGGGGATATAGCGGCCTTTGAGCGCTGCAACTCGAGCGGCATTCGCGCAAGCTTCGCTTCCCGTGCTGTTTTCAATGACGATCACATTGATAACGCTACCATTGGCATCGATATGGAGGCTTAATTTCACTGTCCCTTCTATCCCTTTCTTCTGCAATTCTTCAGGATATTCGGGAATCACTTCAAACAAAGGTCGTGGTTGAATGATTTGTACTGGCTCGAATATCAATCCTGAGCCTGCGATCGAAGAGCCGCGGCTCAGATCCAGTTCTGTATCGTCAATAGTGATATCTTCAGGCATGGTGATGTCATCGCTGGGAATTGGAACGGCAGGCCGCACCGGCGGCTTCTGAGCTCCTATCTGACGCGTTACTGGAATTTCTTCGACTGTAATCGCTGTACCAATGAATTTTATCTTTTCCCGGCGAACCACTTCAAATCTTGGAAACAGCAAAAATAAAGCAATTATCACCAGCAATGTTAATGCAAGCGCAGCCTCGAGCCGGCGATAATAATGGCGATGAAAGGCTTGTTGAATTTTATGGGCCAATTCTCATATTACCTCGGACCATCCGCAACAAATCCACCGGATTTATGCGAACATGGACCATGATCGCGTTGGTTTATGCAGTAGCTCTGATCGATACGTCCTCTCATTCAACTTGATGATCAACCCAATGAATACACTTCGGCCTATGCTCAGTTTGAAACCGTATCCATCGCGACGGATCGTTCGATCATTAATAAAACTTGTTTGGCTAAAAACCTCTCTTTGCTATTTTTCCCGTTAGATAATCAGATTGACTGACGGAAGCTGATCGTACAAGACCAAATCATCTCAGGTTTTCGAGAATTTCAGGGGTCAATCTTGGACGATTGCCCTCGACAATTTTTAGATAATTTCGAAACTGTCGCGTTTCACCCAGCCGACTTTGCCATCGGCCAGCCGAATTCTCGCCCAGTTCTGGCGAATATCTTCAACTCTCACTTTAACGCCTTCATGCAGGGCAAAGAGCTCGGTAGCCTGCTCATCAGGGGAACTCAGTACCTCGATCTTATTGGCCAAAATGATCGCGTCTTGAATCGAGTTGTGCTCCTGCACTCGCACAATCAGAATTAAGGTAATAAGCACCAGAAGAACGATAGTTGGCACCAGCCCAATCGAAACAAGCCGCTGAATGCCGCGCTTCCGTACCAGGATATAGAGAATGATGAGTGCCGCGCCCAAGAGATATAATGCGATCAGTATATAAGTGAGGGTTTGAATCCCCCACATCATCTTGATCCCTTCAATCCACCGACTGAGGAAAAACTGCGGTGGGATAACGATCTTATCCACCACAGACAAATTGGCAAGCTGCAAGTTGAATTGAATGTCTTCGTTCTTTGGATTGAGTCTGGCGGCTCGTTCGTAATACAAAATTGCGCGACCTATTTGTCGGCTCTTGTAGTATGCATTGCCGAGATTATAATATAACTGCCAGCTTTCATAGCCGGCACTGATGATCTCAAGATAGCGAGCGATCGCCTCGGCGTACTGTTCTTGCTGATATAGCTTGTTAGCTTGATCAAACAAATATTGGTTATGATCGGCTCGGACTGGCGGGTTCAGCAGAGCCAGAAGTGCAATAATCGCAAAGAAACCGATTTTGATTTTGCGTCTCAACGTCATATTCATCTCAAACCAGATCTTCCTTGTTCAGCGCTCCGATTGGATTACATTCATGGTCAAGATAAGAGATTCCTAAACGATCTTTTCCAGCGCGATAATAGCCTGCTTTGCCTGCTCAAAGAACCGTTTCATCTCCTCCAGTCTGGAGTTTGCCGGCGCAAAGCGCTGGTAGTCACAGATCTGCAGGCAATTCAGGTATTGCTTGATCACCGTTTCATCAACCCCACGGGAACGCATCAAACTTTCGACTTCATCTGTGATAATCCCAGCCGCAGATATATTGAATTTGTCTCCCAAAAATCCCATCAAGGATCGGGAAACCTCTGCATAGAATTGCTTCTGGGTCTTTTCTGATAACAACTTTTTGGCATTATGGAGCCGTTTCATTGCTAATTGATTGGCCCTCAGGCTGCGGGCATAGGCGACATTTTCGCTGAGTTTGTCCAGATGCCTTCGATAACCCGCCGCTGCCACAATAAGCAGCACTGGCAGCAGGAGGATGAGTACAAAATATGCTGATTGATAGAAAAATCGGCCGATTTTTTTGAATTCAGGAGCAGTGAGCTGGATAAATCGAATATCCTTGCCGACCAAACGGATCTCTTCTTTGGAAAGACCTGAAGAGATCGTCATGAACTCATCGCTACCTTTTTCAACGCTGATCAGTATTTCTGGGGTTCTCAAGGTACGATATTGGCCGCTGGACAGATCGAAATAGGATAGCGTCACTGGTTTTATTTTCTGCTCCCCTGGATATCGAGGGATCAGCACATATTCGTAATTCTTAAATCCAGAGACCCCAGCTTCGGTCCGGTCAATTTTTTCTGTTACCTTCGGTTCGTACCGCTCGAAATCCGGGGGCAATTCCAGCCGTGGGGCTGGGATCATCTTGATATTTCCCTTGCCAGCGATTTTCACATTAAGGCTTATGGCCTCATTGGTTTTGACGGACTGTTTATCCACAGTGGCGGTGAGATTGAAGCTTCCCACCAGGCCAGAAAAATCCGATGGCCTCCCCTCCGAAGGCAATGGCACGACCTCGATCGTCACTGGCTTAGAAGTGACGATCTGCCGCAGCGTTCGCCCAAAGAACGGGTCATCGAAGAAACTATCGAATATCGATCGACGACGCGTCTGAACGCGCACATCGCATTCGATCGACATCGGCCCTACTGTTTTGGTTCCAGCGTCGGTTGGAAATAATGCTATTTTCTTGATTTCAGCCACAATATATCTTTTTCCATCTAAAATCTCCTCGTGGGTGATCGGCTGATTGCTACCGGGGAATTCCTCTACCCAGAATCCAGGTGTCTCCGGGGCTTTAGTAATGCCGAATTGAGTCACGGAAACGCGCGTATAGATTTTATAGCTCAAAATGACCGGCTCATTGACATAGACACGCCGCTTGCTGGCAATGACCCTGAGGAACAAATTGTCCTCAATGGCGACATCAGGCGATAGATCGGGCTGCTGCTGCGGCGTTCGCCTGGGCTGCGTTCCAGGCTGTTGTCCGCTGGCGACGACCTCGATTTCGATCGGTTGCGATCGATATTCGCTATCCCTATATTTGACCACCACTGCTGGAATGGTAAATTTTCCCACCGCAGTTGCCATGTACGTAAACGAAAACGAACGCGATACCGTCATCCGGCCATTGATGATTTGTATATTCTGAGATGTTCCGGAACTCCCCAGATAGCTGGCAAAGGCGCTTAAATCCGGCAATTGGGGGTCCCCAGCCGCATTGGCTTTATCGCCAGAAACCTCAATGGTCAACGTGAATGGTTGATTCAAACCAACCACCCTCCGATCCACTGAAGCCGAAATTTCCACGTCAGCGCCGGCTAAGGGGCAATTGATCATCACTAAAAATACCCCAATGATTGCGATCGAAAAGACCCTTTTGCCACTCATTGTCTTCCTCAATATCCAATAATTCGAAATTTTGCTCGGCTGTTGGAACAAGCTTTTCGACAATAAAGATATGCCATCACTAGCCTTCCTCATCGCCGACGATCTACCAATCCTTCAGAACCCGAGCCGAGCCAGTCCTAACATTTTTTCGATCTTTCTGCACTTCTTTTTCATCATTGTTCAGCGCGTCCAGAATGCGTTCTGCCTCCTCCTTGTTCATTTGGTTCTGTTCGCCTTGTTCGCCCGTCTGCTGCTGTTGCTGTTCTTGTTGCTCTTGTTGCTGTTGATCCTGTTGCTGGTCCTGCTGCGATTGATCTTCTCCCGATTGCTGCTGCTGTTCTTGCTGTTGCTGTGGCCCGCTTTGTGGTTGTTTCTGGGCCTGGTTTTTCAGTTGGGCGCGCACGAATTCGAGATTGTACTTCGCATCCTCGTCATCGGGATTCAATCGCAACGCTTGAGTATATGCCAGTATGCTCTCCGGCAGTTTGCCAGCGCGATAGAGCGCATTGCCCATATTGTAGTATGCCTTTGATTGCTTCAGCACATCCTGCGCTGACAGGCTCTTCTCATAAGATTTCAGTGCCTCTTCATAGTTCTTCTTCTTATAGAGGGCGTTTCCGATATTAAAATGGATGATCGGATTTTCTGGATTATTCACCAATGCATCGCGATATTTATTGTTCGCTTCATCGAATTTTTGTTCGCTATAAAGGCGATTGCCCTCCAGCACTTGTTTGCGCCCAGGCTGAGCCAAAACAACCAGCGGTAGCAAATTTATGATCAAGATACCGATCATGATCTGTCTAAAAACGCCCACGCCAGACCTCCTTCACTTTGCGTCGCTCGGAAATGAAAACCTCAGCAGTCAATAGGATAATGCTGAAAATCAAAACATATTGAAATCGATCCTCATATTGGGAGAACTTGAGAGATGCCAGTTCTTTCTTTTCCATCTTCGAAATTTCTTCATAGATTTTTTTTAATTCGCTCTCTCCTCCACTGGCACGATAATATTTGCCACCAGTCTGCAAAGCGATCTTTTCGAGTGTCACTTCATCGAGTTTGCTCGTGACCACCTGATTGTTCCGATCCTTTTTATAGCCGACATTGCGACCGGCTTCATTATAGATTGGGATTGGCACCCCCTGGACCGAACCAATGCCAACGGTATAGATCACTACCCCCTCTTTTTCAGCGATCTCCGCCGCCTTCAATGGCTCTCCTGCATGATCCTCCCCATCTGTGATAAGGATCAGCACCTTGTGCTTTCGCTCTCGCTCATCGAAAGTCTGCACTGCCTTCATAATCGCAGCGCCGATGGCAGTGCCAGGAGTCGGCAATAGATCGGTATCTATGATATCCAAAAACATCTTTGCTGCACCATAGTCCAGCGTTAGCGGACATTGGACAAACGCATCCCCTGCAAAGGCGATCAGACCAATCCGATCACCTTGCAGTAAATCGATGATGTTGGATACCATGTGCTTCGCCTTTTCGAGCCGATTTGGCTTGATATCCTCCGCCTTCATTGAAAGCGATACATCAATGGCAACCAGAATATCAACCCCCTCGCGTTTGACCTCTTCTAATTTGGTACCGATTTGCGGACGGGCCAACGCAAAGATCATAAAAATGACAGCGAAAATGATCAACACGACTTTTGCTACCTGTCGATGTCGGCTGATCGACTGTGTCAACTTTTTGATCAATTCTAAATTGCCGAACCGTGCCAACGCCTGCCTTTTCCATCGAAACGCCATCACATAAAATAGGACCAGCAGGGGGATCAGCCATAATAATTGCAAAAAAATTTGATGTCCAAACCGCAACATAACTACTTTTCCATATTAACGTATCATGGTCAACCAATGCTATTTGATCGTCCAAATCCCTGGGAGATACTTCCAATTGTCATGGGATCTTCCGAAAGCGCGTATTAGCTAAAATGATTTCCAAAACCAGTACGCCGAAGGCCAGTAGCACCAAATTAACAAACAGCTCATTGTAACGCGTGAATTGCTTCACTTCGATTTTGGTTTTCTCCATCTCACCGATCTCACGGTAGATGTTTTGGAGGCTCGTCTTATCTGTCGCGCGAAAATATTTGCCACCAGTGATATTCGCGATCTTGGTAAGCACTTCCTCATCGATATCGACCTTCATGGGAACATATCGTTTGCCCAAAAACGGGTCTTCAATCGGATAGAGCGCTTCTCCTTTGCCCCCAGCACCGATGGTGTATATCCGGACATTCATCGCTCGTGCAATCCGTGCTGCGGTGATTGGATCGATTTCTCCCCGATTATTGCGTCCATCCGTTAACAAGATCACCACCTTGCTCTTCGCTTTGCTTGTCCGAAGCCGATTGACACAGGTGGCAATCGCCATTCCGATAGCTGTACCATCTTCGATCATCCCAATTCGGATTTCTTTCAGAAAGCTCAGCAGGATGCCATAATCGAGCGTCAATGGGCACTGCGTGAAACTCTTGCCTGAAAAAACCACCATCCCAATGCGATCATTGGTTCTTCCTTTAACGAATTGTTCGGCGACTTCCTTTGCCACGTCCAGTCGATTTTGGTGACGAGCTAAATCCTCGGCCAGCATACTGCCAGAAACATCCATGGCCAGAATAATATCGATTCCCTCAGTGATCACTTGTTCCTCTTTGCTACTGGACTGTGGCCGTGCGAAACCGACAATTAACAGCGCAATGACTGCCAGGCGCAGCAAAAAAAGGATATGCCGATACTTCTGCGATGGTGTTTTGCTGACATTTTTAATGACCCCCAGATTCGAAAATCGCAGAGTGCCATTCACTTTGCCCTGCTTTTTCGAATACCAGAAGATCATAACGGGAATGATCCCCAACAAAACCAAAAATTCTGGATTAGCAAATCGGATCATTGCTTACTTCACCTCCTCAGCAATTGCTTCCGGTTGCTTGGCCAACTCACCATCCCCCGTAGATCCACCTTCCTGGGCAGCCGCGTCGCCCGTCACTTCAGCTTCCGCCTCAATAATGATCTTTGTCCGATCCACAATTTCAAATGCCTGCTCAATGACCTTTTGATTCTCTGATTCTGTCGGAATATATTTGGCAAATTTCACCAGATCGCAATTCAAAAGAAAATCTTCGACCATCTGGACCACTTCTGCTTCGATCTCCGCCTCTGTCATAGTATCGATCAATTGTGTCGTGGTCATTTCGATCGCGGGGATGAAAAACCGGCCTTCAATATACCTTCGAATGATTTCGGAGATCCGGATATAGAATAGTTTTATCTCTCCCTTTTGCAGCAATTGGTCTTGCAGGAGTTGCGTCAGCGCTTCAAGTGCAACTTCATGCGGCGGTGGAACTGGCTTTTCAATTCGTGGAATTAGCCCCTTGCCCTGCCGAATTCGTTGAACCACAATGTAAGTGAGAATGCCGATGATAATTACAATCAACGCCGCTATTCCATAGCGGATATATTGCTTCCAGTCTCGTTCCATCACCATGGGCGGCTTGATATCACGAATATCGCCCGCCTCACTGGGCTTCAAGCTCTCCACCGTTATCTTGATCTGTTCCGTCGCCAATTCTTTCCATGTGGTATCCCCACGGAGCTGATAACGAATTGACACAGGCGGAATCTCATATTCGCCGATATCGAAAGTCGAAATCACGTACTCGCGTCGCAGTAGGATTTCGTTCCCGCGCTTCTCAGGAGCGGCATCATCGTAATCCCGAATTTCAAACTGCCCCAAATTCGCCCCTAACTCTGGCAATTCCACAGTTACGTCGCTATCATGGCGAATGATGATCGAATAGCGAATCAGATCGCCAATTTTTATTTTATTTTTATCGACTCGGGCTTCTATGGTCACTCGCCCTTCTGCAATCAGCAACCCGGCTGCTAAGCTCAGCGACAACCATATCAAACCGAAAATCAATCCTGCTCTGTTCTTCTTCAAATGACCCATTCCATGAAACCTCTGGGTGACCCCATGAATTATTCTCGTAGAGGGTTTCCAAATTAACATTGCAATGAATGTTGTCATTGCGAGGAGCGTATTGAAGAAGCTATCTGATAATTATAAGAAGATTGCTTCGCTTCGCTCGCAATGACATTGTGTTGTAATGATAATTGAGAATCGTTCTTCTACATAAAGCACAAATCCAAACCCTGTTTAGATACAAGCAAAAGCCAATTGACCATCGAATTCTATATGCCAGCGTCCAGACCAAATCCGCGTTTATTTTAAAACATCCTCAAACACCTGGACCCCCTCGGCTCGCATCAACCGCTCCACCATCCGACGATATACCTCCTGCTGCCGTTCGATCAACAGATCCTGAGCTGCCTGCTGTTGCACCTCTTCGAACGATTTCTCTCGAATCACGTTTCCGTCTTTATCCTTTTCGACGTACTTTTCTTTGTTGGCGCGGTAATATAGTTCGACATCCGCAGGTTCGATTTTGATCTCCTTTCGGATCTGGTCCTGCAAATATTTTTGCACCATGATGCTCTTTTTTGCTTGAAAAGCGGCCTCAATGACCTCTGGCTCTTTATCCAGCCCCATGTTTTGGGCTGATTTGTACAATAGTTCAGTTAGGATAAACTGGTTCAAAAACTCCAATTTCTTTTCTTTGGTCTGATATTGTGCGCGGATGGAAGGTGGCAACTGGTTCAGCTCAAAATCAATATCGCCCTGGGTGATCTCGCGAGCACCAATGCGCGCTACAACTGCCCCGGGCCGTTTGGTCGGGATTGCCTGAGCATCCAGGCTGGTTGTTTCTTTCAGCGTCTGAGCAGCGTCCTCGCTCCGTTCCAATCGCTCGAGACAGGCAACGATTTTCTGATCCACTTGCCGGCGCAAATCGTCCTTGGGATGAAAATACTTGACACGAATATAATACTTCAAAGCGTTCTCATAGTCTTTCAATCGTTCGAAATAAATATCACCAATCGTATAGCTGATATTGGCTTGTTCCGTATCGTCCAATTTATAGCTATTCAAATATCGCTCGTACTCTGCAGCCGATTGTTTGAACAACTGACGGTTATAAAGCTCATTGGCATAATTGCGCGCCTGGTCTTTGCTCATATTAGGTTCCAAAGAACGAGAACATTGGCTCAAAAATGGCGCGATCAGCATCAAAACCAGGATCATCCCATTTTTCATTATGATTTTCCCTCCAATTTAAATTAATTCATATCTGCCATCCTTTGATCAGCGGCTGAATGAAAACTGTCTTTATTGCCTTCACCCCGGCCCTCTTCTGTGAGCAGGAAGAGATTAGAAGTTCCGCCTTTCCTGTTAAAGGAGCAACCAGGGGATGAAGTCTGAAAAAGCAAAGCTGGAAATTATCACCCTGGTTTAAAATTGTGATGTTTTCATTCAAACACGGATTGGCAGCTTGTGCTGCATAATATCTGCTTCAAGCTGGCTCAATCGATATCATGGATTTAGACCATAGCTTCAACAAAGCTGATAATGATTAGCCCATGGGCTGCTAAAAACTAATGAGACCTCTTGGCCCTTGCCCTGAAAAATTTGATCAGGGGCTCGATGTATGGTTGATCAGTTCGAATATCGATATGATCCACTTTGATGGATTTAAATAGTTTGTTGCGCTGCCACACATCCTGAGCGGTCTGCTTGGCGTAAAGATTTCGGACCCCGACATAAGAAGTATCCACCACCACAATCTCGCCGGTCTCGGCATCTTCCAATTCAATAAAGCCAACGTCGGGAAGTTCCAATTCGCGCGGATCTGTAATCGTAATTGCAACCATATCGTGCCGGCGATTGGCGATCTGCAATGCCTTTTCGTATCCAGTGTTCAAAAAGTCCGAGACCAAAAAAACAACGCTGCGCCGGCGTGTCACCCGATTTAAGTACTCCAATGCATTGGCAATATTGGTCTGGGTGCCCTGAGGCTTATGATAGAGCAATTCACGTAACACGCGAAGCACGTGGGATTTCCCTTTTTTGGGGGGGATAAACTTTTCGATCTTGTCCGTGAAAATAATCAACCCCACTTTGTCGTTATTCTTGATCGCTGAAAACGCCAACAGGGCACAGATCTCAATGGCGATCTCCCCTTTCATACGCTCGTGGGTGCCGAAATTACCAGAGGAACTGACATCCACCAGAAGCATTACGGTTAGCTCGCGCTCTTCCTCGAAAATCTTCACAAACGGATGTCCCATGCGAGCCGTGACGTTCCAATCAATAGTGCGAATGTCGTCGCCAATCTGGTACTCTCGGACCTCCGAGAACTCCATGCCACGGCCCTTGAACACCGAATGATATTCCCCAGAAAACACATCGTTCACCATCCCACGCGTGGTGATCTCGATCCGCTTCACCTTTTTCAAAATTTCCTTCGGAACCATATCCTCAACTTCTTCTCAATAATTCAGAATCAGGTCACCCCAGAAAAACGCATCACAGACGCTTAAATTCCAATCAGAATGCCTGAGGCTATCAGAGATTAGCTGCCTCTGCAAAAAAACGAATTTAATCAGTACACTGTCATGCCTGTATCCGAAGACACGACAGTGTGACCAGCGCTTAAAAATCTACCTCAAGAACAAACAACACAGTGCACTGGAAAAGGTTCCATAGCAACGGCCGATCAATTTGGCATAGAGCCAGTAACTGAATCATGGCACTTCGATCTTGTTGATGATCTTTCTCACCACGTCTTCGGCAGTCACCTCTTCAGCTTCGGCCTCATAGGTGACGATGATGCGATGCCGAAGCACATCCATCCCAATAGAGCGGACATCTTCTGGCGTCACATAACCGCGATGTCGCAAAAAGGCATGTGCTTTGGCAGCCATGGACAGATAGATCGACGCTCGCGGCGAAGCCCCATATTGGATCAAATCGGTCAGCTCGTCCAATCCGTATTCTTTCGGGTTGCGCGTAGCAAACACGATGTCAATGATGTAGCGCTCGATTTTTTCATCGATATAAATGTCATGAACAACCTCGCGAGCGCGGATGATCTCTTGTGGAGAGACAACTGGATTCGCCCGAGGGATACGTCGCTGCGTCATGCGCCGCATAATTTCCAATTCCTCCTCTTTACTGGGATAGCCAATGGCAACCTTCAGCATGAAACGATCGATCTGGGCCTCTGGCAGCGGGTATGTGCCTTCCTGTTCGATCGGGTTCTGGGTGGCCAACACCAAAAAAGGATCATCCAGGGGAAAAGTGGTTTCGCCAATCGTTACCTGGCGTTCTTGCATGGCTTCTAATAGCGCCGATTGGACTTTGGCTGGCGAACGGTTAATTTCATCAGCAAGAATCAAATTGGCGAAAATTGGACCTTTCTTGGTCGTAAATTTGCCATTGCTCTGATCATAAATGAGCGTTCCGATTAAATCAGCAGGCAATAAATCTGGCGTAAATTGAATGCGCTGAAACTTGGTCTGGATCGTGTTCGACAGGGTCTTGACCGCGAGCGTTTTGGCCAAACCTGGGACTCCTTCTAAATGGATATGCCCGTTACACAAAAGCCCAATAAGCAGCCGCTCGATCATATATTTTTGTCCAACAATCACCCGGCCGACCTCGGTCATGATCTTGTCGACAAATTCGCTTTCTTGTCTAATCCGTTCATTCAACGCTTGAATATCGACGTTCATCTTACCTCCTCGTATGATTAACCCACTTAAGCATGTTCATGATCAATTCAATAATCCGTCATTAGATCCGATCTTGCAGAAATCCGATAAAAAAGAGAGCCCCCAGTTCTATTTAAAAATCGGCATGAAGGACAAGCGCCAAAATGAGCGAAGGTCATTCCTGACTCCCCGCCGCTTTTTGCTCGCGAGCTTCGCCCAAGTTGCGTTCCAATATAGCCTCCAGCAATGTATAGGTTCGATCCAATGCACTGCGATCGGTCACATTTCCAGCAAACTTAGCCAGGTCACTCACGGTTAGGATTTCCTGAATATTGTTGACCAGTGTTGCATCCAGTCCCATTCGATTTAAATCGGCAATGATATTCTCTGTGGTCGATTCTAATGCTGGCACCTGATATTTTTGCGACAAATATTTTCGTGTGATTTTCGATAATGTCCAGAATGCATCATTGATTTTGAGCTCTTGCGAATTCAATTTGACTGATTCGCGAAGCTGCTGAAGAAATTGTTCCTCTAAAGGGATAACCTTAGCCGCCTCGGCTGCCTCTCGAGCTTGCTTTTGCCGTTTCTTGTACCAGACGATAAAACAAACGCCCAGACCGATAAGAAAAAACGCCAAGACCAGCCATTGAACCAGCGAGCGGCGAGAACCTGGCTCAGGAACGGGGTCAATGACCTTGGCATTTAGCCGCGGAGCAACCAAAACTTCCGCTTCACCAGTCTCATTATCGATGTAAGTAACCATCAGATTTTCGATATACCCCATGCCAAGAGATTTTGGTTGCAGAACGAATTCAAAGGTCCGGGCAGCTTTCACCTCTCCATTTTCGGTCCAGCGCCGATCCCCAGCAGCGGTCTTGACGATCTCAAAGTTCTCGAGTACTGGATTTTGAATCTCACTAATTTGATATCGCTTCAGATCGCCAGCCCACTCGACAGTCACCATGCAAATTACTTGACGATTGAGCGGGACCTCTTTCTTATCCAGCTCGGCTGAGATTTTTATTGAAGAGGTTGGGATGGTTGAACTGCTATCCTGCGCCGTTCCGTGCCAGGCAAAAGCGATCAAAAGCAATCCCATTAGATAACCGAGAATAATGACATGGCGATTTGGCATATTCTCCTCAACGATTCTTCTAAATAGACTTTTGGGCTCACCAAAAAGTTTTATGCTCCATGCTGCTTTTAGCAATCTCGAATGATGGACCGAGCATCTCAATGCCATGATAAGTGCACCAAATTTTCTTAATAAAAGCTAAAAATCGGGAAAAGAATTTTTGCATATAAGCTCTGATTGCTTGTTCCCGAAACCCTCTTTCGGTTCAGCATGTTTAGCCGTCATCCAAAAGGAAAAGCACACGATACTTAATGCATCTTCATGAATCTGTAGAATCAGATAGCGTTTTCTCACAAAGAAAAAGCCGATAATTAATTAAAACAGTCGCCCATATTAATTAACAAATCGGCTTTTCAAAAAGTCATAAAAATAGAAGTATGCAGTTTGCTTGAGAAAATTGCCATGAAGAGATGCATTGCTTATCGAGTCGTTGTTGGATTTGCAGCATCCGAGTCTGCGGTCGACTGGTCGATTGCGCCTTTTAAAAAATCGATCTCGTTAATATCTTTACCGAGATACTCTAACTCCCATTTTACTGAGCTGACCAATTCATGGTTGGGATATTGTTCTAAAAATTTTTCGTAGTATTTCCTTGCTTCTGCTGTGTCGCTGATGCTATTTGCGTAGTGGTAGCCAATCATGAACAGAGACTGAGCGGCAAATTTGCTGTTGGGGTATTTTTTAAGTAGCTGTTTGTGAGCTTCTACGGCATGCTCGAAGTCCATCAGGTTGTTTGAATACATTTGCCCAACCTTAAATAAAAGCGAATCGGCAAAATTGGTTTTCGGATATGATTTGATGAGCTGTTCATAGATCTCAATAGCTTCTTTAAATTTCTCCTGTCGTTCCAGTTGAAACGCTTCGGCATAAAGCTGTTCTTTGGTCTTTTTGGGGCCGCAATTTGCTATTAGAAATAAACCAACTCCCAAAATGAGGATCGTCGAAACAATGCGCTTCATTCTTCATCTCTCCCATTTAATGATTAAGCAGTCAATTTACCATCAAAGTGATTCATATTCTCCAGATCTTTCCAAAGCAGCAAAATGTAAAAAAGCCCTCAAATACAGCTCACTTAAATTTTAATTTTAATGGTGATAGCCTATGCTAAACGCGCTTATCACTCCCCTTCAACTTTTCTGCTCTCAAAAAGTTCCGGGCAAGACAGAAAAATAAAAAACCTGGCAATGATATCAACGCCAGGTTTCATGCAAAAGCAACCATTCTAAGGAGACGCTAGTCTATTTGAATATTCCACTCATTTTCAAGTTTATTACGACATCTGCTCATTCAGCCAGCTCACTCAGCAAATGTTCAACATTTCGCTGCCCTCATGATCGATTCGGTGATGAGCTCTTCCATTTCACTATTATTCTCGGCTCACCCAAAAATCATTTCTAATATTCGGTCGGACAATAAAGTTAATTGGCTCCTTGCAGCACGGCAAGGTTCGCTGAGATCGGCGCTTCATCCCGCTTTCCCAGCTCGTAATCGATCAGCCGATTTCTATCAACCTGGATCGATTCATCTCTTGAAATGCCCAGCAACGCTAATGCTCTGATCTTTTGACGATATCGAAAGTAGATAACAAAGCTAAAACCGATTGACAAAAGGCTGGCAAGAACTGCCAGTCCAAATAAAGTATTACTGGGATGCCATGCCGTTGTGTCCGATGTTTTATCAAATTTGGTCGGTAAGCTTCCGTATCGAAGCAAAGCAGTGCTCACTGAAACGTCATCGGCTCCAGTTAACAATTGCTCTGAGCCCTGATACTTCAAACTTGCGATCGCCTCATAACTTGGAATGATCAAATTAAAGTGACTGGTAGTTCGATTGAGCTGAACAAACCGATTCACCAATTCTAATTCTGGACCGAACTCTTTAGAGCCATAATATTGCATAGAAATCTTTTCAAAAAATGCCAATCTTTCTTTATCCAATTGAGTCGCTCTGGGATCATAACTGGAGCCACCCTGAGATAGGCTCGGTTGATTAAATAGCCCAAGAGCAATCGATATCGTCAAAATCACTACAAACTTCCTGGTCATCATCCTATACCTCCTTGGTTAGCCTTTTAATCATTTGCATTGCTACGAATGATTTTAGACAAAACGGTTTCAAATCATCATACGCACTTTTAGTATTTCGTCAACTCAAACCACATTGTTATCAACTGATTCTGTCAATCGTGCCTTCAACTATCGCATTCTTTATACAAATTGCCAATAGAACCTGAGTTCAGCGCTGCCGGCCCAGCCGGGATCAAACTGAATGATTGAAAACCACGCTAAAAAATCTATTGGATTTCTGCAAATATATTATTATTTTTGGGCGAAACAGAAAGTGATTTGCCGCACATTCTTCGGTTTTAGCAACATGAAAAAAGAAAAATTTTCTCCCTCAATCACATCAAATAAACGAAGATTGGAGGAACAATTATGGTCATGAAGACACTATTTGTCGCGATGTTGATGTTAAGCTCTGCTGTCCTCTTGTTAGCAACCCAACCTTACGATAAGAAAGTGCTCTATGATTTTTCTTCGATCAAACCGCTTCGAGGGGATCATTTGAAAGAAGTCGCTTTTCCTCTTGGAGGAATTGGCACAGGTAATATTACTTTGGGAGGTCGGGGGCAATTTCAGGACTGGGAGATCTTTAACCGGCCTGGGAAAGGCAAACAGCTCAATTTGACCTTTTTCAGCATCTGGGTACGTCCCGAGGGGCAAAATGCCGTGGCTAAAATTTTAGAGCGAAAGCTATTTCCGCCATATACTGGCTGGATGGGAATCCCCCGACACAACCTGGCTGGCGTTCCCCGGTTCGATGAAGTTGAGTTTCTGGGAGAATATCCCTTTGCCTGGTTGAAATTCAGCGATACGCAAATCCCTATCGATATCAAATTGGAAGCCTATAATCCATTCATCCCATTAGATCCCGACAATAGTGGCATCCCTGTGGCCATTTTAAACTGGATCATCGCGAATCCGCTTGAGGTGCCAGTAGAGGTGGCCATTTGTTTCACCATGCAGAATCCAATCGGTACTGATGGCAAGGATTTCGATGCTAAATGGGTACACAGCGGCATCAATGAATTTATCGCAGAAGGCAATCTGAGCGGAATCAAGTTCAGCTCGAATTACTTATCGGCCGACGATGTGAGATTTGGTAGCATGGCGGCAATGACCACCGTACCCGAGCTGAACGTGACGACCTGTTGGTACCGCGGCGGATGGTGGGACAGTGCACATCTTTTTTGGGATGATTTTTCCGATGATGGTCGGATCATCGAGTGTAGGGAAAAAACAATCTCACCAGACAACCATACCGATGTCGCTTCATTGAATATTCATTTTCAATTAGCACCAGGGCAGCAACGCACGGTACCGTTCTACCTCACCTGGCATTTTCCCAATCGAGAAAATTATTGGAATAGCGAGCCAGAAGTAAAAGGCAAAAAAATGATCAATTATTATGCAACGAAATTTGCAGATGCCGTCGCAGTCGCTCGCTATGTAGTCGATCATTTAGAGTATTTGGACGGGCGATCACGCCAATTCCATGATGTATTGTTCGGCAGTACACTACCCAGTTTTGTCATCGACGCGGTCTCATCGCAATTGTCAATCTTGAAAACCAATACGGTTCTGAGAATCGGAGAAGGGCAATTTTTTGGTTTTGAAGGGATATCCGATGATGGAGGGTGCTGTTGGATGAATTGCACGCACGTTTGGAATTATGCGCAATCCGTCGCATTCCTCTTTCCGACATTGGAACGATCGGCGCGTGAAACTGACTTTTTGCACAACACCTTTGATAACGGATATATGCCATTTCGATCTTTGATCCCATTGGGCGATTATCGTTGGAAATTCAAACCGTGTGCCGATGGCCAAATGGGGGCAATTGTTCGGGCATATCGGGAATGGAAATTATCTGGCGATAATGCCTGGTTAGCTATGTTGTGGCCAAAAATAAAGTCAGCGATAGAATTTGCCTGGAAGGGCGTTGGCGACGTCCCCGAGTCCTTATCGTGGCAAAAAGAGAACCTCCTAGTGCCCTGGGATCAAGATAAAGACGGGGTTATGGAGGGCGAGCAACACAACACGTATGATATCGAATTTTATGGTCCAAATACCATGACTGGTTCGCTCTATCTGGCAGCGCTCAAAGCGGCTGCTGAGATGGCCAGCGTCATGGGAGATCATGAAGCTGCGAAGACTTATCGGCAGCTCTCTGAACGCGGTAAAAATCGCTATGAAAAGCTGCTGTGGAACGGCAAATTCTATATTCAACAGGTCCGTGTTGCTGAGGGGATTCAGGTCCCAGCGCATCTGCGAATGCCAGGCAGTGGACCTGGTGCTCAGCCAGAATGTCAGTGCAAAGGATCGCCTGGAGGCAAACAGCCAGCGCTCGATCGCAGCAATATCCCCAAATACCAATATGGGAAGGGCTGTCTCTCCGATCAATTACTGGGCCAATTCAGCGCATTCATCACTGGGCTTGGCTACATTATGGAGCCTTCTCATGTAAAACAGGCGCTACGGTCCATATTTACGAATAATTTCAAAGCCAATTTCGCCAGTTTCTCGAACGTACAACGGGTCTATGCGCTGAACGATGAGGCTGGATTGCTGCTTTGTACCTGGCCAGAGGGCGACCGACCAGCGCTCCCTTTTGTGTACTCAGATGAGGTGTGGACTGGCATCGAATACCAGGTAGCTACCAGCTTGATCTACGCAGGTTTGGTCGATGAGGGCCTGACGATCGTGAAAGCAGTCCGCGATCGTCATGATGGTTTGCGCCGCAACCCCTGGGATGAGTTCGAATGCGGTCATCATTATGCTCGGGCTTTGGCTTCATGGGGGGTATTGTTGGCCCTGTCCGGATTTCAATACGACGGCGTGAATCAAACCATGGCGTTCGCTCCAACCATCCATAAAGACCACTTTCAGGTGTTCTGGTCGTGTGGAACTGGTTGGGGAAGTTTTTCGATCGATCCAACTGGGATTTCATTGAAAGTTCTCTTTGGAGAACTGCAGTTGAGAAAATTCGGATTTGCTTTTGAACCACTCCCAAACATTCGATCGGTTACATTAAATGGCGATTCGCTCGCATTCAAATCGATTAGAGAGCAAAACTATCGTCAGATCCAATTTGATGGTTCATTGAAAATGCCCGGCGGCTCGGAATTGAGGATCGAATTCAAATCGAAATAAGCATCGCTTGGTTGCATCCTGAAAGGCTTTTTTCAAAGCTGGTTCGATGATTTTGCTCGGTTGATGCAAATTGAATCGCTGATCTGAAACAATCGCAATCGATTTGAGCAGCCAAATAGCGAATCGAATGTGGCCATCAATTTGAATTATCCTCTCTGGAGAATTAGAATTGCAACAGAATTATTACTTGATTTTATGAGTAAAAAAGTTTATCTTGTTGTCGAATTGACAATCGATGGCTGATAACAATTTGGCGAGGACAACATGAACGGACAACGGGAATATGATTCCAATTATCAGCGGATCGCGCAATTGCTAACCAAAAATTATATTCATCGGCTTATCAAGCCGGATGCTCTATCAATCCTTCCGGAGCTGAAACTTCGGGAGAACATCAAAATTTTGGATGTCGGATGCGGGAATGGAAGATTGCTGTTTAAAATGGCCTCGTTTATGGACACGTGCGAGTTACATGGGATCGATATCCGACCTGATCGAATTCGAAAAAATCAGGCAAAGAATCGATTCCCCAACTTAACGTTCCATTGCTGTCCAGCGGACAGTCTTCCGTTTTCTTCAGAATACTTCGATCTGATCACTTGTACCAGTGCGCTTCAGAAATTTCCTCAGAAGGTTCGCTCGCTGGATGAAATGCATCGTGTGCTCAAAACCCGAGGGGATTTATATATACTGGAGGGAATTCGAGATAATGAATGGAAGAACAAATTTGAGAAGATCTTGCGGCAGTCGAAATTCATTCGTCCCGAAAAAAAATTCCTTCCCCAAACAGCGCTATTAAGCAAGAGCTATTTGATCCATTACGTGAAATAACGAGCTTATCATCAAGGATCGCAATTTCAAAAGCTTTTTCTCTTCATTCGATGGGCGCCAGGGAAACTGCTCAATAATTTTGGCCGCAGAGATTAGCATCTGCGGCCTTCTCTAATTTTAAATTGGAGTTTGAATGATTCAAAAAGTCTTTGGAGTACTGATTTCAATCTTTCTGCTGACTGTCTGCTTGATCAATTCTAACGCTCAAATTTCAACTCAAGTATTGGTGCTGGTCAATAATCCTGAGTTTGAGATCATCTCCCGGTTGCCGCAACTAAAACCCTACCACTTTGATGACAATTATGTGATTGGTGAAATCGATCCTGAGGATCTATTCAGGTTGACCGACTTGGGACTGAATTACCAGATAGTCGATTCTCGCGGTTGGAGCGACGATTATTACATTATCACCCCGATTCGCGGTGTGAGGGAAAAGCTCGCGCGCTTCAAAATCGGTTCGATGATTAAAATCGATGAGAGCCGCGCAATTATCAAACTGGAGGGCACCGAAGTCCCTCACCTCGCTGGGGCAGGATTTTCCTTCGAAAAGATTACCAGAACTATCAAACCTATTCCGCGATATGCTGAATTGCGCCTGTCAATTCCAACCCAGTCGGACTCGTTCATCATTCGAATTGCAGCTCAAGTAAGTGCCGAATCCCTGGCAGCGGCGGTGCAGCGCCTTCAGGATTTCAAGACAAGATATACCTACTCGGATTCCATCATTTCTGCTGCTCAGTGGATTTACGATCGGTATGTGAGTTACGGTTATAGCGATGTGAAATTCGATACTTTCTACATCAATAACCGACCGCATCGCAATGTGATCGCCACCAAGCCCGGCCTGATATATCCCGATAGCGTGATTATGCTCGGTGGCCATTACGATTCGATCGTTAGTGGTACAGGCACTAATCCCTATATTTTTGCTCCTGGCGCCGATGATAATGCTTCTGGAACGGTCGCAGCGATGGAGGCAGCCCGGGTATTGGCCAGCAGCGAATTTGCTGCGACCATCAAATTCGCAGCCTGGGACGCGGAAGAGATTGGGTTGCTCGGCAGCGATGCTTTTGCGCATCGGGCTCGCACCCAAAATCAGCCGATCTCCCTCTATATGAATTTCGACATGGTCGCTAATATATCTCCCAGATACGATGTTACGATCTATGCAGATAAAGCAACAACACCATTAGCCGAATTAACCGCTCAGATGGCCAGGCTCTACACCTCGTTAGGACCATCGCTTCCTGGGAACACCGGCGGTAGCGATCATCGTTCATTTCAGCTCTATGGCTATCGCGCTTATTTTGTCCAAGAGGGGGCTTTTAGTCCTCACTGGCATAAAACCAGCGACATCACCCAAAATATGGATTTCAATTACATGAAGCAGGTTGTCCAAATGGGCGTAGCAACCGCAATTTATCTCGCTGGCCCTACCGACCTTATTCATCAGAAACCATTGGTCAAATATGTCTCTGTCCAATTCGATGAAGATGCCTTTGGAAATAGCAAGGGAAATGGGAACGGGTTTATCGATGCCGGTGAGAAGATCGAACTCATTGTAACGGCCAAAAACTACGGCGATAGCACTGCCCATCAAGTCAATGCCGTTTTGTCATCTGCAGATCCTTATGTAACGATCATAAGGGCAGAAGCTGGTTTTGGCTCGTTGGAATCCCAGGCCGAAGCCAGCAATGTGAACCCGTTCGTGGTCCAGTTATCTCCCCAATGCCTTTCTGGGCATAAAATTTCCTTCGATATCAAATTCTCTGATCGTCTGGGCAATCGATGGACCGATCGATTCACCCTCATGGTTACGATGCCAACTTTAGTTTATGAGCGACAGGATTTCAGCGAAATTTCAGGGAATGGGGATCATAGAATCGATCCTGGCGAACTTGTGGCGCTCACTTTAATATTGAGGAACGAGGGCCTGAGACCCGCATCGGACATTATAGCCACCTTACGATGCGATCACCCAGGAATCGTATTGGTCGATAGCCTGGCCGAATTCACGGATATCCTGGTATCCGGCACTGGAGCGAACAGCACGGATCATTTTGTGATTCAAGTCCTACCGAATGCCTGGGCCGAGATCGTCGCGTTTTCGTTGGAGGTCAGTGAAGGTCAGGGATTCTATCAAACCTCAATTCCATTCAATCTCGCCATTGGCCAGAGCAAAATCCTGTTAGTTGAGGACGATGGCCGCTTTGATTTCAGCAAATATTATAAAAAAGCCCTCGACGTCCTCGGGATCCCTTATGATCACTGGGACACGCAACTTCGCGGAGAATTGTTTGAAGATACGCTTCGGCGTTACGAACGAGTGGTCTGGTATACTGGGATGGAGTCTCGAAATAGCCTGGCCGTTTTTGGCACAAAGCCGCTCGAACATTATCTGGCACAAGGTGGCCGCCTGTTCATTACAGGAGCCTTATTTCCGTTTTCTGTCCGCGATAGCCTGCTATTGTCCCAGTTCCTTCATAGCCGCTATGTGGGATTTGATGTCCGGCTCGATCATTTGCAGACCATTGGCGCGAATTCAGTGTTGGGGGAACTTGATTTCTGGCTGGCCAAATCAGGGGAAAATTATCAGAGCTTGAAGGGCGAAATCGATGTCAGTGCCCCAGCATTGCCCATCTTGCGCTACGATTTGAACACCTCGTCGGGAAAAGGAAACATCAAGTCCAGCGGCACAGCCGGCGTGGCAGTGGATGAAAATAGCTATCGCGCCGTCATGTTCGCTTTCGGATGGGAAGCGATTGAACGCGATGAGGTCAGGGAGCATCTCATGGCCAGCATCCTCAATTGGTTGAGTGGAACAGCAACCTCGCTCGGATCAAAGTCAACCGAGCATCATCCGAATGCATTTCGGTTGTCTCAAAATTTTCCCAATCCATTTAACAGCAACACGACCTTCATCGTTCAACTGCCCCAATCGCGCGAGCTCAATTTGATGATATTCGATCTGCTGGGCAGGGAGATCAAAACGATCGCACAGGGAAAGTTCGACCCGGGAGAATATCGAATCACCTGGCATGGAGATGACAACCAAAATCGCCCGGTAGCCAGCGGAATCTATCTGGCGAGGCTCTCTGTAGGCAGCCTCCAAGTCTGCCGAAAAATAGTTCTGCTGAGGTAGCGATAAAGAAGCGATATTTCAAAAATGATTTTCAAATCCCCCCAGGTCAGTCGAATTTTTTCGGCAATTACAACTGTGTTCGCCGCGAAAAAGCTGGACACGGAGAGTTCATGTTTTCGACCTTATTTATAAAATGAGGGATGCCATTCAACCATTAAATCTGGTTGTCAGCTCGAAATTCGAAATACCGAAGCTTTAATGGCAGTGTAATTCTTTGAATGCTCCGCGGACTGAAGAGAATCAAAATATTGCTCAGTTGAATTCAGTTTGAGACTTGTTTCGTGGCGACATGTCTCTTTGCCAGGCCTCTGCATCTGTTTGGCAAATTCAAGAAATAAACACATTACTATATTTGGAGCGAAAAATGATAGGTAAGCCAGTTGTCCCTCCGATCCATTTCAGTGCGACCTTTAAGTTCGAGAATTCAGATCAGCTCATCGATGTGGTGCAACATCGATCTGGTTACATTTATTCGCGATGGGATAATCCCACCGTTCGCGCGGTTGAAGCAGCGATGGCTGAATTGGAAGGTTATGAAGAAGCGCTCGCCTTTAGCTCTGGAATGGCGGCGATCACCACATCCATTTTGGCCTTCACTCGGCCCAATAGCCGAATCATTGGAATAAACGAGCTTTACGGCGCCACATTTCAATTTTTGTACGATTATCTGAGAAGGCTCAATATAGAAACCATCGGCATCAGCTACGACAACACAACCCAACTCTACAAAGAAATTGATGCGGGATTGACGATGCTCTATCTGGAGACACCCACCAATCCGCTGTTACGCGTTATCGATATCGAACCGCTGACCCGTGCCGCTCATCAGAAAGGGGCAATTGTGCTATTGGATTCCACATTTGCCTCACCGATCAATCAGCGCCCGAAAGACTTTGGGGTCGATATCGTGATCCATAGTGCGACAAAATATATTGGCGGCCATCACGATATCACGGGAGGATTCGTTTGCTGCAATAAACAATATGCGACTGCTATTTGGGAATATCGGAAGATTTTTGGTGGCGTCATGGATCCGCTAACGGCATTCTTAGCGCAGCGGGGGCTTGGCACTTTGGAGCTTCGCGTGCTCAAACAGAACGACAATGCAATGCAAATCGCTCAATTCTTGGAGTCCCATCCGAAGATCAGGAAGGTGAATTATCCTGGGCTTCCCTCCCACCCCGATCATGCCGTGGCAAGGCGGCAAATGCGGGGCTTTGGCGGAATGCTTAGTTTTGAAGTAAATGCCGACTTCGATGCAACCAAAAAATTTATGGATACACTCAAGGTCATTAAGCTTGCGACCAGCCTTGGTGGCATTACCAGTCTGGCAAACCAGCCCATCACCAATACCCATGCAGCGCTGAATCCAGAGCAACGCAAAACCGCTGGGCTCAGCGAAAGCCTGGTTCGCTTATCCGTTGGCATCGAATCCCCACAAATATTGATCGATGATCTAAAACAGGCTTTGGAGACCGTTTAATTCGGCATCTGATTACACGAACCGTGTTGATTCATCAACGACATGAGCAAATTATGATGGTTTGCGCGTGTTTCATCGAAGCCCGGTTCATTGGATCAGTGCCGCTTTTATCACTAAATGGTCATCGAATGAGCTTCGTTTGATCCAAAACAATAATATGATTTTTCCATGGGTCGTTTGAAGATTATTCGAGAGCTGAGTTTCAAAATATTCGGGTGATTTCACTCCAAGAACCGCAAATTCCATGATCCGCGATCTACTGGATACGCTGATCAGAAATCCGATACGATCAATTCGCCTGAAGTGAACAAATTGCGGTAAAAACCTTTTTCGAGACGACTGTTGGATTCAAACTGTAATCCACTGAAACAACGCCTTGACCCAAGTTCGCGGAGGCTTTTGATGAAAAAATGGATGATGCTCTTGCTGCTAATTCCCCTTGTGAGCCATGCGCAGATTCAGTTGCCATTAGCGATGCAAACGCCACCCAAGGGAACGAGCCACCCTGAAATGATGGGATTTCTCAAGCAACTCATTTCTGGCGCGACAAAACTCGAATTAGAAATTGCTGGTAAATCTACGCTGGGGCGAGAGATTCCAGTGGTATATTGCCCCAAAAGAAGCCTTTGGCGGAAGGATCATGCTACCGTTATGCTTTTTGCTCAGCAGCATGGCAATGAGCCCTCAGGAAAAGAAGCGCTGCTCATGCTTATTTATGAGCTGACCCTTAAAACCCATCCGGCGCGATACCGCAATTTGAATCTCATTTTTGTGCCAATGGTGAATCCTGATGGCAATGAAGCCCATCAACGCCGCAACGGAAACAATATTGATCTGAATCGCAATCATGTTCTGCTATCGGAGCCAGAGACACAATTGCTGCATCAATTGTTTGAAAGGTATAAGCCAGAGGTCACGCTCGACATTCATGAATATGGCCCGACAGGGTGGTTGAGGATCGGGCTATTGAAGGATCTTGGCGAGCAACTGGACTGCATCTCGAATCCATCGATACCCCTGGCGCTCAAACGATTTGCGGTGACGGAAATTCTGGAGCCTACGCTGGATAGCACAATGATGAAGGGGGTAAAAGCTGGCCGTTACCTGATTACTGGTGCTGATCCATCGCAGCCAGCCAGGCATAGCACGACCGATATCGATGATGGACGCAATAGCTTTGGCATTCATTGCACGCTATCGTTCATTTTGGAGGGAATGGCTGGATTCTCGAAATCCGATCGCATTTGGGAGCGCGCAAAAAGCCAGCTCACGCTGATCAAATCTTTTTTAACCATCTGCGAGGAAAAGAAAGATGAGATCCACAATATTGTCCGTCAATGGCGATCCCAATTCCTGAGCCAGATGCCGGATACCGTCATCATCCAGGCCGATTACACCCAAAAATATTCCCGTCCTCTCGCCATTAATATCGTCCGTTGCTGCGATCGCCGCGACACGACGATCATCCTATCAGACTACCGACCGCATCCCGAGCTGGTCCTTTCGGTCTTGCGTCCCAAAGCGTATTTGATCGAGCGCCCAGATTCGGCGATCATCACCGTGCTGAAGCGCCATTCGCTGCCATATAGAACCCTCAGAGCCGATACGTTATGCAGCGTGGAGCAATTTGAGATCACCGGGGACGATACCTTGCGATTTGAGGGCAGGGATACAGTGATCCCTGTTGGCCATTATAGCCGCAACGAAAAACGATTTTCGCCGGGCGACATCTTGGTTCCAACGCATCATGGACGCGCGGCTCTCCTGGTTCAGATGTTGGAGCCGCAAAGCTTCTACGGCTTATCGCACTATCGGGAATTTCGATTTCTGTCGCAAGGCAAGCAATATTCAATTTATCGGCTGGTGGAGTGAACAGATCCGTTGATTAGCAAGATTGACTTTGCTGATAAAATACCGAAGACCACATGAAAAGAAATCGATCAGGCGAATGGCACGCGCTATAAGGGTTCAATTTGATGATCATATATATCATGATTCCTGGGCAAAAAGCCTTCGCTATGCAGTTCCTTTGAGCCAGTTAAGCAATCAAGCGGTTACGCAAGCCCACTGGAGCAATCAAAATTGCAGTGGTTGAGGTTTTAAGCCTCCCAATCGGTTAAGCTTTCGATCTGTGGCCGGATTCTGCAAGCAGTGCCAAGATCACCCCGGCCAGGATAATGCATCCACCGATGACTTTCATTCCGCTGATGGTCTCTTTTAGAATCAATAGTGCCAATATCGATGCACCGATGGGCTCGCCAAGGATAATCACCGCGACGGCTGTTGCGCTGAAATACTTCAATGCCCAGTTGACCGTAGTATGGCCGATCACCTGGGGGATTAGCGCAATTAGGAGGAGCAACCAATAGGTACTGCTCTCATACCCAATGAACCGGCCTCCGCTGAGCCCAGCGAATAGAATCAACCAAAGCGCTGCAACCGAATAAACCACGGTGACGTAATGAAACGTCGCTATTTCAGCCCGCAATTTTCTACCGATCAGTAGATAGCCAGCAGCGCCAATTGCACCCGCAACGGCCAGCAAATTGCCCACGAGCGAATTTCGATCCAATGAAAAATCATGGGCGCTGATGAGAATTGTTCCGCCAAAGGCGATGAGGATCCCCAATAATAGCCATTTTGTTGGCTTTTCATGAAGGAACAGCATGCTGCCGATCGCGACAAAAACGGGAGCACTCTGAACCAATACAACCGAGCTTGCCACAGAAGTGAACTTCAGCGAAGTGATCCACGTGGCGAAATGAATAGTCAGAAAACTGCCAGAAATCAACAGCCACAGGCGTTGTGATTTTGGAATGTGCGAAATAATCGGCCCATATCGAATTCGGGTAAAAAAAATGTAGAACACCGAAGCAATACCCAGACGATAAGCCGCAATGACCAGCGACGGCGCTGGACAGAGCTTGATAAAAATCGATGCAAATGAGATGGCAATGAGTCCCATCCCGAGCACGAATACCGCTTGCCAATGATAGTTACGCCCCATGATCGCCTTTCTAAGATTGGAATTGCTATCTATTACTGGGCAATATGGCCGAAGTTCCATGATCACCGCATTCGATTTGTCTTTGATGAATGTACAAGAAAATAATTGACAGGTTCATCCTGATATGTCTACAAAAACTATGCGATATCTATGGCTGAACAAAAGGATGATCTTTAAAAATCCTGTTGTTTTTAAGCTCACCTTCCCGCTATTTCGCAATTAATTCGCTTGACTTATCGAAATATTATTGCTATATTATGATCGCAAATCGCAGGAGACGTTCAGCCAGCCGTGCAGCAAGCTGACTAAATAGCTTAATAGGAGGATTGAATGGCCTATTACATTGACCAGGATCTATGCACGGGTTGCGGGAGATGTAAACCAGTTTGTCCGGTGGGTGCAATCACGGGCACAAAGCAATACTATCAAATTAATGCCCAGACATGCAATGAGTGCAGCGGCTTCTCCGAAGATCCGCTTTGCGTCATCGAATGCCCCATCGCCGACGCTATCAAACGGCTTGAAGTTGAATAACTGGTCATTGCCAGCCTCTCTGCTAAACGATGTTTAGGAGAGGGGCTGATTCCGATTTAAGTGGCTGAAGGCTTTGTAGCGGGATGTTTTCTGGCGGTCTTGTTCTGGATGCTTGCCAGGTTCAAATATAAAAAGATCTCTGAAAAAATATTGGCGCTCTTCATCTGGAATTATTGAGCTGTTGGCTTCTTTTTATAGCGGTTGCTGGAAAAATTGAATGGTAGCAGAAAGAATGGGATCATGGTGAATCTTAATAAGAAATTTGGATTAGAAATTAATTATCGGTTTTTTTAATGCGTGCTTTATTCATTTTGATGATACTGGGCATCACTTGCGGCTGTGTAATTTCGGCACCGTCGCTTTTCATGCCGCTAAAAGATGTCAGATCTGGGATGCAAGGATACGGATTGACGGTTTTCGAAAATAATCGAATTGAAAGATTTGAATTCGAAGTTATCGACATTATTTATAACTATCGACCACAGCGAGATATTATTATCATCAAACTCCTTGGTGAAAAACCGACTCATACAGGCATTGTGAGCGGCATGAGCGGCAGCCCGATCTATCTCGAGGGGAAGTTGGCCGGGGCATTGGCTTATCGACTGGGGAGTTTCATGAAAGAGCCCCTCGCTGGGGTCACTCCAATTGAGCAGATGTTAGAGATTTTTTCAAAGGAACAGAATCGAGCTCAAGAACTCTCTTTTTCAACTTCTGCTGCCCAGCAGCGTCTCCGACAGTTTGTGACAACTCCGCATAACGATCCTTCTGACATTTTGCAGCTATTAGATCTATCCGCTGAAACCGATCCATTCGGAATCAGGCCTATTGAGCTGCCATTATTCATCAGCGGCCTTAGCCCTGCTTTGCAGCAGCAACTCAACCAATACCTCTCGGCTTCCAATTGTCTTGTGTTGACGGGCGGACGACCAGACTCGCTTTCAATCCAATCGGATGAGGTTATTGGCCCCGGCTCTTCGGTAGCCAGTGTTTTAGTCAGCGGTGATTTCGACATCAGCGCCATTGGGACTGTAACTTTTCGAGACGGGAATCGTTTGCTGGCGTTCGGCCATCCGTTCTTCAATAGCGGACCGGTCAACCTTCCGTTGGCGCAAACAAAGATCTTAACCACGCTCTCGAGCCTCTATGCGTCGAATAAACTGGGCATGGCGACCAAAATTATTGGCAATATTCGCCAGGATCGTTCCAGCGGAATTATGGCTGTCATCGGCGAGCTTCCGCCGCTAATCCCTGTGAACGTGTTAATCAACCTGCCGCCAAATGAACAGCGTCAGTTTCATTTCAATCTGGCAAATGATCGATCATTAGCTGCCATCATACCAGTCTTTCTCTGGATTACTCTCATCAATTCGTTGGAAAGTGCTCGGCTGGGAAACGGCGATTATGCATTGCAGCTCACCGGTCGCATCCAGTTAGACCGATATTCGGATGTGATTTTAGATAATTTCTACTCTGGCGGTGGCACTGGTTTATTTGATGGATCTGGGTCAGATATTCCCGAAGCGGCATACGACATTGTGATGAGCCTCGCCACCTTGCTGGCAAATGAGTTTGAGATGCCAACCATAAAGGCTATCGATCTTCAGTTCTCTGCTCAGCCTGGACAGAAATTGGCGCAGATCGAACAGGTCTATTATAGCAAAGAACCAGCAATTCCAGGCGACAACATGGAGATCACCGTTGTGCTCCGCCCTTATCGCGCGGATCGAATCGAATTGAGACATCGGATTTCCATCCCCCAAAACATTCACAGCAATTCGGTCATTTTAGCCGTTGGTTGCTCCGATGAATTAAAAAAATGGGACGGAGCGGCCGGGCTCAGTCGATTTTCCCCCGCAAGTTTGAATGAATTGATATTAATGCTTAATCGAAAACGGAAAAACAGCGATATTATCATTCAATTGAGAGTTGTCGATTCTGGGGCAGTGCTTCACGGTCGGGAGTTCCCGACGCTGCCGCCATCAGTCTATGAAACCATGATCAATCAAAAGAACCGTAAAACCTTTGATATCGCGACCGAAAAAGTAATCAGAGAATGGATAATCCCCACTGAAATGAAAATTAGAGGCGGGAAGCGATTCGCATTAAAACTCGAGGCACAAAGATAGCCGAATTCCAGTTGGGTTTGTGATACAGCAATAGCCTGTGGATGGGCGTTCAACGGCATCACGCATAGAGAATATATGGAATTTGCTTTTCGCGGCATAAGAGATATCGATTTCATGCTTAATGAGAATGCACGGGCATCTGCTAAAATTATTTGATGCGCTATCTTCGGTATCCAGCATTTCAATGAGCGACAGCGTGGTTTATTGTTTGCAATTGGTTTGCTAACAAACCATATCCCTAAAAACCTGCACAGCGCAAAGTTTCGACCGATGATAAAAAAGTCTATTGGTTCAGGAGAGTGAGATGCACCATTTTATCAGTGTGGTTTTGACGTTCATGTTTGTTACCCAAGCATTGGCATCGAGCGGTCAGATTAAAAATTATGATAAGCAAAGCGATCTTATCGAGGGAAAAGCCAATCGGGTTTCAATTTCATCTCAGGGCGAAATAATGCTTGCACTGAAAGGCATGCCAATTTTCGAGAGCGGACGTCCATTTATCTGGGATATGGAGATAGATTCAAAGGGGAACGTCTTCATCGCGACAGGGGACCGGGCATGTATCTACCGCATTCCGCCAGACGGCAGCGCGAAGATGATAGCCCAATGGAACGATGTCGAAGTATATGCTCTTGGATTGGATCAGCAGGGAAATTGCTATGCTGGTACCTCCCCGGACGGAAAGATCTATCGTGTTTTCTCTGATAAACCAGCGCAACTATGGGCTGATATTGATGCCAAATACATCTGGGATATTAGCTTTGACCAGCGCAATCGTTGCTATATCGCAACTGGAGATAGCGGTGCCATTTATGTTCTTGAGCAAAAAGCTTCCCCTAAGCTGCTGTTTCGGAGCTCTGAAACTCACATCCGATGTCTGAGCTGGGATAACAGTGGTCGCTTATTAGCTGGCAGCTATCCGCATGGGTATATTTATCGATTTGATCGTTCAGAGCAACCCATGGTGATCTACGACGCCCCATATCAGGAAATCCATCAGCTCTGCTGCAACGGTCAGGGGCAGATTTACGCTGCTGGAATGGGTCAGGATCTTCTTGCAAAGCAAGATAGTGAACCTGCATTTTCGGACAGCTTTGTGATTCTGGGTGAAAGCCGTGGGGACAAAGATACAAAATCAACATCTGGTGCCAAAAAGGATTCCGGCCCAGCCAGCGGCATCATCAAAATTCAACCTGATGGATTGATAAAGGATATCTGGCAATCTGCTTGGGGGGCGGTTCAATCGATCGCGCTCTTGCCAAATGGAACGCTGTTGGTCGGGACAAGCGATCAAGGCCGACTTTATCAGCTCAATGAGCAAGATGCAATCTCGTTTCTGATGAGCACAAGTGCATCGCATGTGGTTCGACTGAAAAACTCGGCAAATGGCAAAACCTATATCGCCACCTCAAATCTGGGCAATGTCTATCAATTGAGCACCAATTATGAATCCCAGGGCAGCTACGAATCCACGGTTTTTGATGCCAAAATCTCCTCCTTCTGGGGAAAAATTCAATATGAAGCAACAGTGCCGTCGGGATGCAGCTTCCTGTTCTATACCCGCTCGGGAAACACCGAGCAAACGAATAATACCTGGAGCCCCTGGGCAGAATTAGCCTCCGGCGATAACATCGCCAGCCCAGAAGCTCGCTTCTTGCAGTGGAAGGTCGTTCTCAACACGACGAATCCCACACGCACTCCAACAGTGAACCGCATCAGCATTTCTTACCTGCAAAATAATATTGCGCCCGAATTAATCAGCATCACCATTGATCCAGTCCAGCCCGCAAAACGGCAGGAATTGGGATCGCTTCAAGAGCCAGGCATATCTGAATTTGCAATGGAAGAAGAAATTTTTGTTGAACCAGGGCCTGCTATGAGAACGATTCCAAGTGCTGGCATGCGTCGCGCGCTTCCAGATGGCTATCGCCGCTTGAGCTGGCAGGCAAGGGATCAAAATAATGACAAACTTACTTTTGAACTGTATATTCAGAGTAAGGATGAACCAACCTGGCGATTGTTGAAAGCCCAATTGAACCAAAACTGGCATGTTTGGGATAGCCGGTTGATGCCTGATGGGATGTATCGGTTCAAACTGGTTGGCGATGACAGGTCCTCTAACCCTGTCCAGAGCGCCAAAAAATCAGAAAAACTCAGTGATTGGTTCTTGATTGATAATACTGGCCCGTATCTCGATGCAGTTCGCGTAAAAAAGGTTCCAGGGGATAGCATTCAAATCAGTTTTGCCATCAACGATGCCTGGAGTCCTATTCGGACGGTAGAAATCTCATTGGATATGCAAAATTGGCTGACAATCCTTCCCATTGATCGGGTGAATGACACACGCCGTGAAAATTTTATCCATCGAATCGCTGCAACTCAGCCTCGTCCGAATTCAATCGTCGTAAAAGCAAAAGATGCTGCCGAAAATATCAGTTATAGCCGAATCAAACTTGAGGAGTGATATGTTATCTGCTGCTGAGTTGACTAAGCTCAACGAACTTATCTCTACCCATCAAAAATTCGTTCTGACAACTCATATCAATCCCGATGGAGACGCTCTTGGTTCGGAAATCGCCATGGCCGAATATCTTCGCGGCTCCGGGAAAAAAGCGATCATCATCAATAATTCACCCACCCCAAACAATTACAAATTTCTGGATCGTCGCCAGGAAATTATCGTTTATAATGACGATCTTCATCGCCACTTGATTACTGAAGCAGATGCGTTCATCATTGTGGACATCAGCGATTGGGAGCGACTGCGCAAGATCGGTCAATTGATCCAGATCGTGTCCGCGCCTAAGATTTGTATCGATCATCATCATATTAATTATCGTTTCGCTGATGTCGATATCATTCATGAAGAGGCGTCATCAACGGGCGAGATAGTCTATGATTTCTTGATGGCAGTTAATTTCCCCATCAATGGCATCATCGCTGACGCGCTTTACACCTGTTTGCTGAGCGATACTGGTTCATTTCGATTCTCCAATACCACCGCTAAAACCCATCGTGTCGCATCCCATTTGTTGGAACTTGGCGTTAACGCCCGAGAGATCCATCACCTGGTTTACGAGCAGAACTCGCGGAGCAAGATGGCATTGCTGGGAGAGGCCTTACGCAACCTGAAATACGAATGCAATGGTCGGCTGGCCTGGTTTGTCTTGTCCCAGCAAATGTTCGAATCGTGTCAGGCATCGCAATGGGACACCGAGGGCTTCCCGGAAATCCCCCGGACCATTGATGGTGTCGATGTCAGCTTGATGTTCACCGAATTGGATCCCCAGAAAGTAAAGATCAGCCTGCGCTCCAAGGGGAAAATCACTATTAATCACATCGCGGAAAAATTCGGTGGCGGCGGGCACAATTATGCCGCCGGCGCGCTCGTCAATAACAGCTTGCAAGAAGTTATCCCCATTGTAATTGCAGAGATCAAACAGTTGCTCGGCTGCGAATAAACTTGGATGAGAATCGCCGGGCGTTCCATGTAATGATCAATCAGATAAGCTCTTCCTCATGTGGTTTCTAATTGCACATGACATTTGCTAATCTATATCCTGATTGGAAAACCCTTCGTCCTCTCCCCTATCACCTATTTGAGCGTATGTTTTCTATGCAATGGGATTTTGGTTCTGGTATTATTTATGTTCGATTGCTATGGCCCCCTCTGCCATACCGGCATGTTTGCCACACTCACATTTTTGTCATTCTCAAATACGAGCTCATCCAGCATTACCAATTGTCCACCGGATACACCGTTATTGCCCCCAATAGAAAATCAATGAATTAACTGCGCCAGATCGATTCGCCTGTAAGCTTCCTGTGTTGTCATTCTCCTTCAAAATCCATATTAAAAAAAAGCAATATGATTTTTTTGCCTTGCATTTCAGCGCTTTATCCATTAATTTTGGGGTTAATTTTTTAGTAGCTGGTTTCCGCGTCATGTAGTTTTCTTGGTTCGATCCAATTGTATTCTATGCTCCCCATCGATACGGTTTATCGATCATCAGAAATATGCTGAAAAATTCCAGGTTTTAGAATGAACACCCAACAGCAATTGATTGACAACAGTGACAGTCTCTATCAGAAGATTTTCGAGCGTTCCGATATACCGGCATTTCTATTCACCAGAGATGGAAGAATTGTGGCACTTAATTATGCTTTGAGACGCTTATTAAATAAAAAAGTGGATGAATTCACCCAGCCAATTCAAATTGAAGATCTGTTTCATTCCAGACAGCGCCGGCGGGTCATTCAATATTATCAAAATTACGATCGGCACAAAGCGTCTTCCTCACCTTTTCTGTTGGATACAATTGGCAACAAGCGCTATTTGGTGAGATTCAAAATCGACTCGATCGATGGGGCGGATTTGCTATGCGGGGCATTGCAAGATATTACGGCAAAGGAGCGCCAAAAGAGGCGACAACATCAGCTTGCTAACAGAATAGCCATCATCAATGAGATCGTTGCTGCTGTAAATTCCAATTTGAACAAGCAACAATTGATTAAAATCTTTCTGAACCAGATCGCCAGAATAGTTCGCTATGATTTAGCGTGCGTCTTGTTATGCGATATCGATGATCGGGAGCTGGAATTTCATTTATCCAGAGATGTTTCTGATATCGAATCCCATAAAGGGTCTGGTTATTTCTGCCATTCCCTGACTCATGCATTGATGAATTGTCAGAAAGTCGAGCAAGCCCCAGAAACAATTTCCAGAGTCGCTGAAGCTCTGGGCATACTACCAGAAAAGCAATATCGCTCCCAGGCATTGATTCAACTGAAGACCGATGATCAGCTTATCGGTGCGGTTTTGCTTTATTGTGATAAGAAAAATGCCTTCACCCGATTTCATGTCAGCGTGTTTCAAGAAATCTCAGATCAGATCGCCGTCGCCTTTATGAAATCTCGGCTGCTACAACGCTATCAGCAGTCCCTGACTAACTTATCGTATTTGGCCCGGATCAACGAAATCATCACCAGTTCATTGGAACTGGAAGAGGTATTGAAGCAACTGGTCGAATCCTCCCAGCAAATTACGCAGGCCAAGATTTGCACCATTCATTTGCTGACAGACCAAAAACCGATGCGCCTTTACACACGCCGCTTGGAATATCGCGACCACGAGATGCTGGATTGGCTACGTCCACAAATTCAGCAACTCATTAACAGCAAGCGGCCGCTCATTGTTGAAAATATCGATTATAATAATATTCAATTTTTCAAGAACCGGCATCTTATCCAGAACCTGAATTTGAAATCGCTCATCATTCTGCCCGTTGTTGCCAACGGGACCACGATCGCGTTGCTTTCCGTATTCCTGGACAAGATCCATTATTTCAGCGAACACGAGATCGAATTACTTTCGATGCTGGCAGACCAGGCTGCTATCGCTATCCAAAACGCTGAGCTATATCGACAGGTGCAGGAAACAAAAAATTTCCTCGAGAGCATCATTCACAGCTCAACGCATATTATCGTGGCAACCGACTTAGAAGGACGAATCACCTTCTTCAATCGCAGTGCCTGTCAAAAGACTGGCTACACCAGCGAAGAGGCTCTCAATCTGCCGTTTTTCGAAACGTTCATTAAAAATGGAACAGCGATATTTGAGGGGTTAAAGCACCAGCTATTTCGTCTTAACCGCAACCAGTGGTTCGAATGTGACATGTCCCAAAAGGATGGGCAATATTTTCGGATCGCCTGGTCATTCTCCGCTCTGGTCGATCATCAGCAACAGATCATCGGCAGCCTCGGGATCGGCCGAGAATTGGTTGCGCCTCAAGTGGGACCGAAAAATTTGGGGGTCGTATTTAGCACCAATGAAAGTGTACGGGCGAATTGAATTTTGAACCATTGCACGTTGGTGCGCTAGATTGGTTAGAAATTTATGCGTTTTGAAGATCTTTGCAGTAGTGACCTGAAGGCTTCCAACCTAACCTTTTTGTGCAAAAAAATTGATCCGCGATGCTAATTGCCATGGTCTTTTAAGAAAAACGATATCCCAAGACAGTAATGATAATGCTCCGAAAAGAGCAAATGCATCAGTTGTGTTTGGGGACTATTGATCTGAATCCAAGTGCTGGCACTGCACTATATCAGGCATTGCAAGAGCCACCTAATATCGAGGTTTGCAACTTGTCCGAATTAGAACGAACAACATCAACCCAGCTCGATGCCATTGATAAGGTGATCGATGCGATCCATCGCAGTGATGATATCATTGTTATCCTTGGAACGGCAACTGAGCAGATTTATCGGAGTATTAACTGCGATTTTGTGAATATCCTGTTCCATAATTCTTCTGCGAAACATTTCTATATTCATAGGTCGCTCACAGAGCAAAATTCCGTTGCGGGTAACATGATCATTATCCCCTACCATGAAACATCGATCACAGACATCATTCGCTCGCACAATAGCGTCGTTCGAGATGATTTAACACAGCGTGGACTCATGACGCCGGGGGATTTAAAGTTTCTTTCTCATGACATAAAATCCGATCTATCGGTGCCGATTATTCGCAAAAATCAGGTAATAGCAATTTTGCATTTGAGCAGTTTCCAGGCACATTTTTTTACAGAGGAACTGATATTTCAGGCCGAGCAATTCGCCAATCTGTTGTCACTCGCTTTTGAACGAACCGAATTGACAGAGCAACTCAATCGGCACCAATCCAATCTGGCGTTCTGGAAAAATAAATTCGACAGCCTGTTCGAACATATAGACGAACCAGTGGCGATGATCCGGACCAACGATGATATGATCTGCTGTTACAACCCAGCATTTCAGCATCTAACCGGCTTTCCTCCCGAAAAATTGAATGGAATGCGATTGTCCAGCCTGCATCCTGAACAAAACGAGCTGATCTTATCTAAATTGGACAAGTTTTCCCTGCAAACGGTGTGTTCTGATCTTGGTGAGATACAGCTTGTTGGAAACGATGAACGCCGGATATCAGCCAACCTACGCCTGGTAGCGGTTCCGGGCGATCATCATTTCGTTTATGCAATTTATCAACCATTATGTCCTGATCGGGTTACTCGCTATCAAGGAATAGCTGGTACATCGCTGGAATATGGCAAAGATCGCTCTCTTTTAGCGGTCGTTGAAAAACTGATGAGCTTATCTGAAGAACCGCGTAGCATGGAAAGCTTGATCCAATCTGCGCTGCTAATACTCAAAAAGATCGTCGATTTCGATTTTGCTCAGCTCTGTCTCATTGATGCTGACAAAGCGATCGTCAATATCCATACCATGATCTCGGATGCCTCTCGCCAGTTTAGCCAGTTTCAGGATTGGATGCTTGTTGAACAGTGCAAGTTTTTCTGGTATCGGGTTGATCAACAGAATTTGATGCAGCAGGTCATGAATCAGGCATCGAATCAAACGATCGAGCGGAAACTCCGATCCCGAATCGCAACCGCACTTGACAAGGGCAAACAGTTTCTCGGTACATTATTGTTGGGAAGCTTGAAGGCAGATCAATATCAGATGGATCATCTCGAAGTGATCAAGCAGCTCGCGGGTTCTATCACTTGGCTGATCGATCATGCCCAACGCGCTTCAGAGTCCCAAAAGCTAAAGCTGATCGAGCAGGGTAAATTCCGTCTGGAGAAACTTATCGATCAGGATGACCGAATCGAACCACTTCTGATGGCCCTGACCAAGCTTAGTGCTGAATGGCTTAATGCCAAATTCGCATCACTCCATTTTGTTGAGCCTGAATTTTCAATCTCAAGGAGTATTGTTAGCGATGTCCAATGCAACCCTTCGGCAATCGCTAATTTTGAGAGGGAAAAGATACTCTCAGTCGCTTTAGCCAATTCGGATTTTTATCTGATCGAAAAGATCCCGAATCAGGAAATCTTTGATCTGAATTGCTTGAAGATACCAATTGCTGATTGCATCTGCTATCTTGCCATTCCGCTGCAATGGAAGGGAGAACCGATAGCGCTCTTGATCAATTATTTTAGCAAGCCATATACTGATTCACCAGCCACAGCACTTCATGTCGCGGTACTCAAGGAGATAGGTGGCGATATTATTCGACAGGTCAAATTTTATCAGAATCTCGCGCAACGCCTGGAGCGTCTTGAACGCGCTGTTGAATGGGCCAGCGATACGATCGACAATTTTGCCCATGATCTGAAAGCACCGGCGGCATCGATCCAGGCCCTGGCCAGTGCGGCGATCGCGCATGTGGATCAAGCTGAGAATTCTGAAGCACTCGAATATTTGAAAAAAATTAGATCTCGGTCTCACCATTTGCAGCTTTACGTTGATGCGCTGGGCAAATTCGCTGATTTCGACCTGGCCGCTTTGGGCCACCAACCGATCGATAGCGGGGAGTTGCTAACGGAGGTCGTCCAACAATTTCAACCAGTCATTCAACAGCGGCATATTAAGCTGCATATCCAGAAGAATCTGCCAGCGATACAGGCAGACCGCCAATTGCTGTATCAGCTTTTTGCCCAATTGATCGACAGCGCGATCCATCAATTGGCGGAGCGAAATGTTCGGCCCACCATCGAAATTAGTTATAGGTCTGGATCCGGTAAGGACTTTTTTGTCATTAGCAATAACGGCCCTGTGATGCAGAATGGCCAATTGCATCAGTTGTTTGAGGTTCCGGATATGGGAGAAGATCTGCCCAACAATGGCATTCATCAGCGATTAAATTTGGCGATCGCCAAAAAAATCGTGGAGCTACACGATGGGCAGATCTGGTACGAATCAGCGCCAGAGAAAGGGAATCGATTCTACTTGCGGTTGCCTGTTAAAAGCTAATGGGTGATTTCCTTTGGGGTGAAATCGACTTCTGAAATGAAACAAAAATCTGAGGAATTGGAGCCATGGAAAATCTACCGTCCAATGTTGACGTTCAAGCGCTCATTCAGGAAAATATCGCTTTGAAGCGAAAATTAAAATCGAAAGAGCTTCTGCTCGATCAAAAAAACGCTGAAATTCAGCAATATCTCTATACGGTCTCCCATGAATTAAAGACGCCGATTAGCTCGATGCGTGGGTATTCCATTCTCTTGCAGGATTTTCATCTGAACGACATGAACCCAGAGATATTGGCGTACCTCCAGAAAATTGCCAACAATTTGGATCAGATGGATCAAATGATCGATAATTTGTTGGATTACACCCGCATTGAAGTCACTCAGGAAGAATGCGAAGAAGTCGATTGCGAGGAATTGATTCACGATGCGCTGGACGAACTCAATTACCTGCTACAACAGAATCAGTACGAACTGACCATTGCTCCCAATTTGCCGACGATCTTCTGCAAGCGCAGTCTGATGGTTCGCGTATTCACCAATTTGCTGAGCAATGCCATCAAATATTCGAAGAATAACGAACTGCCCAGGATCGAAGTCGGCTATATTCCTGACGAGATATTTCATAAATTCTATGTAAAAGATAATGGCGTTGGTATTGCCCCGGCTGACAAGGAAAAGATCTTCCAGATTTTTGGTCGATTAAATAATAAAAAAGAGGCCAAAGGCAACGGATTGGGTCTCATTATCTCTAAACGGATCATCGAAAAGCATGGTGGAGAGATTTGGGTGGAGTCTGTTCGGGGCAAAGGGAGCACATTCTTTTTCACCCTTCCGAGAAGATCATGTAATTGATTTTGATAAACGCTCTGGGCACAAAAGGGACTTGTCCATTTTTAACCATTGCCAAATCATCAAACCATTCACGATAACGAGCAAACCGACAATTTAATATCCTTCCACGGACCGAACTTTGCCTCTACTTCTACAAAAAGCTTTCGGGGCCAATAGGCCATGTTTTAGCTAAAAAGCCCTATCATCGGTGCTCATGTTCCCCCATCCGGTTCCTTCAATGGTATGGCCTGCGCTATCGGGGCATGGATTGCATGAGGAACATTTTCCAGTCGCCTTTGTTGAATAGTCGTTAGTTTGCCGCTATTCAAAATGCATAATGAACAAAAGCGATTGGACAAAGTGATTTTGATAGATTTTCATAGCACAAAAGATTTCGGAAGACGAGAGATAATCCGGTTCATTTGGGTTTGGAGCTTGTCGATCATTCTATTCTTTCTATTTTGTAGTTCGACAATGAAACCAGGAATGGCTCAAATTCCAAAGGACGAAATAGCCATTCAGGAAGAACAAAAGGCACTGGCACGTGGGAAAGCCATCTGGTATGACACGAAGCTCGGTAGCAACGGATTTTCCTGTGAATCATGTCATGAAAATGGAGTTGACACCAATGCCGAGCTATACCCCAGGTACAAACATATCCTCAGAACCGTTGCCACTTTGTCGATGACTCACAATTTCGCTGTGGTGAGGGAAAGCAAAGGACGTCCCTGGGAGATCGGCAGTGATGACGCGAATGCGCTGGTGCTGTTCGTCGTCTCGTTTGCAAACGGCAAGCCGATGAGAATGACAGAGCCAAGGTCTATTCATCAACAATGCATCCGGCGAGGGGATTCACTGTTTCATCATGCGGAGCTGGGGAAGAATCAGCTTACTTGTGCGCACTGTCATGAGCGTTCCAAAGCCAAGCGCTGGGAGGTAGAGGGAGCCGAGCAAGGACCGACATTGCGAGGTATTGCTGCATTTTATCCGCGTTATCGTTCTGAACTTGGCAAGGTTGCGACGTTAGAGCAGCAGATCAATTATTGCATTGTGAAACGGCAGGCTGGCGCCGGCTTGCCACTGGACAGCGAGGAAATTGTTGGGCTGTGCTGTTATCTTGCCTCTATCAGCCGGGGGAAGAAGATCTCGGTCGCGCGACGATGATTCGATCGGGCTGAATGTCGCCAGATAAAACCAGCGACCTCAAAAGGATTTCAGCGTAGCAGTTCGTTTTAGCTTTGCCAATTCAACCGCATTTTTGACAATGAATATTTGGACCAAACCAATCCGCAGTTTAATTAACATGCAAAAGACGAGTATCCGGGAGGATATTTTCGATTGCTGTTGATATTCGCTTAATTGCCCTGCGTTTTAGGTGTACAGGAATTAAATCGATCGAGCGTTGGGATTGGTTCAACCGCTTTCAGGTTTTAGAGGAAATTCAGCTAACCTTGAATTGAGGGACGCCGAATGAAACAACTGAATGAGCAAAAACCAAATTTAAAGCGAAGGGGCTTTCTGTCGATCATTGCCGGGCTAATTCTTTCTCTGGTGATGCCGGTATGGAGTTTTGCGCGTCGGCTCTGGCCAGTTCGTAGCGTGGAAAAATCCATTCCAGCGTTCGATCCAGTGACCTGGCGGCTGAGCATCACTGGCAAGGTTGACAATCCAATGGAACTTAGTTTTGACGAGGTGAAAAAGCTGCCATCGGTCCAACAGATCAGGGATCTGGACTGTGTAGAACTATGGTCGGTCAAAAAAATAGCCTGGCGCGGGGTACAGCTTAGCACCATCATAGAGATATGCAAGCCTCAGCCAGGGGCAAAATATTTGACCATCATTTGCAGCGGGGGAACATATTCAGAGAGCCTTTCTGTTGAACAAGCGCGCTGGCCCGATGTGATTTTGGCCTATGAGGCTGATGGAAAGCCCCTGGAACCCAAACATGGTGCGCCATTAAGATTGGTCGTGCCGCGCCTTTGGGGCTATAAAAGCGCGAAATGGGTAGAGCGCATCGAATTAAAGGCCGAGCGCCATTTGGGATATTGGGAACAGCGCGGTTACGATCCTGATGCCGGCCCTCAAAAATATCAAAACAAAGGCAAAAGCGGCCGATAGAGGTCTCTTACAGATGACCCAATCCAGTTTATTTGAACAGGTGCCCGAGCGCTTAAACGAATCCCTGAAATTCTAAAATGAAAATTTATTTATTTAAGCGGCCCACTGAACACACGAAAATACACTGAGAACACTTTTTATTTCTCTTCTCTCGCATGATTCCGTGGCTTTCGGTGGCATAGAATCTTTAGATTTCTCTACCGTGGTTCATTTTAGAAATTTTGATATGGGTCTTAGAAACGAAAGGTCTCAGAATTATTGGACACAAAAGCGCAACTCAAACGGAAAAAGGCATTCGGAACCTCATTTCTATGTATGTTCCAATTCTGTGTCCTTAAAAATCTTTATCACCTGAAATTCCCAAATGAAAATTTAATCTTTAAGGTGACCACAAACCACACGAAAATAGATTAAAAGCATTTTTTATTTTTCTTCTTTCGCGTGATACCGTGTGTTTCGCGGGCAAAAGGCTCTATTTTCCACTGTATTGGTTCACATTAGAATTTTAGTTAATTTTAAGTAACGAGATCTTCAAATACCGGTTTCGATAGCTTTGCTAACCGCCAACTCCCGTGGAAGTATTTCTGGCTAAATCACCACCAGACGAGATTGCTCTGTTCCAATCGCAATGAATTCACCTGGGAAACCTGGGCGTTTTGGTTCACGCACGGCGTGCAAAGCTGTCACGTTTCATTCAAGCTTACATCGATGGCGCATCTGTTCCGAGCATCATAAAGCCCCTTTGCGATCATAGCTCTGGATCTGCTGATTCGGTCCATATCTCAATGACATGAATAAGATGGCCATTGCACCGATAAAATAGCCGGGACGAACCAGCCTCAGGCCTCTAATGGAATTGGTTCTTTATTTAGATCACATCAATAGCTGTTGCAAGGCGATCGAGGCTTACTGAAAGCGGCTGAATTTTATCGAGGACATCTCAGTGGAGAATGCTAAAAACTACAAAAATTCGCTTGACATTTTCATCAAATAAAACTATATTCAATCCCAAAATCGGAGGATAACTGGTAGAGGAACAAATTAAGGGACAGGTTTGGATATGGATATAACAATAATTGGCTCGATTATCGGAGTTGGAGGTCTGGGGTTGTTGTTCGGCGCTGGTTTGGCTTTTGCTTCGAAGAAATTTGCTGTTTATGTCGATCCAAAAATAGAAAAAATTATCAATGCTTTGCCAGGAGCTAATTGCGGTGGGTGTGGCTATCCTGGATGCAGAGGTTATGCAGAGGCAGTGGTTAAAACTGGAGCTCCGATGACGCTTTGTTCCCCGGGAGGCGAGTCAGTGGTCCAAAAAATCGCTGAAATCATGGGCGTCGAAGCCATCGAAGCTGGAGAAAAGAAGGTCGCGGTGGTGCAATGCCAGGGGTCTCATGAAAATGCCCCCAAGCGATACCACTACGCTGGGATCACCAATTGCCACGCGGCTCAGATTTTGATGGGCGGGGATAAAGCTTGCGTTTATGGTTGCCTCGGTTATGGTACCTGCGTGGAATCCTGCCCGTTCGGCGCCATGCGAATGGGTGACGATGGCTTGCCGATCGTCATTGAAGAGAAATGCACCGCTTGTGGGATGTGCGTGACCGCCTGTCCCAGGGGAATAATGAAGCTCATACCGGTTTCGCAGAAGGTATTTCTTGGTTGCGTGTCTCAAGATAAAGGCAAAGCGGTGAAACAGGTGTGCAAGGTCGGTTGCACGGCTTGCACGCTCTGCGCCAATCCAAAAGTCACTCCTTCTGGTTCCATTCAGATGAAAGGAAATTTACCCGAAATTATCAATACCACGGCCGATGATTTAATGAATGCGGTAGAAAAATGCCCCAGCCACTGCTTTGTGGTGCGCGGCAAACTTCAACCAGCAGAGACATCGGTAGCAGTTGAACAAAACACCTAATTCGAAAGGATTATGTCCATGTTAGAAAAAGTCAAAAAAGCATTAGATAAAATTCGTCCCTCCCTCCAGGCGGATGGTGGGGATGTTAAATTGATCAGTGTCGATGATAATGTGGTGAAAGTGCAATTGACGGGAGCCTGCGGCGGCTGCCCATTCTCCCAGATGACGCTGAAAATGGGCATCGAGCGTGCGCTGAAGCAAGAGGTCCCTGAAATAAAAGAAGTGATTGCACTTTAATCCTGTATATCATGAAAAACGACCGCAAACTTGGTGATGAATGGTTAGGATGGGATGGCAACCTCAGCAAAACAACGCTGCACGCTGAAACAGGCAAGCGTTTGTTTCTTGGGCTTGCTGTCCTATCCATTTTGCTGGTCACGGCTGTGTTGCTTGCGATCTGGTATCTGATTTCCCCACGCATCTTTCAGCTTCATCCAGCCTTGGCGACTGCCATAAAATATTTGATCATCGTCTCGATATTTGTGCTAATGGTGATGTTCTTTCAAACCGTTCTTTCAATCATTTTCAGGCGAAACCTTCTCGTTCGATTTCCTAATAAGAATTTCTCCATCACATTTTTGACACCGCTGATACTGGCACTCGGCAAAAGGATCGGCATTTCCTATGATCGTATCGGCAATTCATTCATAAAAGTGAGCAATTCGCTCATTATGACCACCCCGCAGAAGATCAACAATAGCAAGGTCCTCATTCTCTTGCCGCGCTGTTTAAGGCGACCGATCAAAGAGCAGATCAATGCAATCGCCCAAAAATATCGTTGTGTGATCTTTACCGTTCCTGGAGGCGAGCTGGCAAGAAAAATCATTGCTGAGCAAAAACCTTCTGCGATCATTGGCGTCGCTTGCGAACGAGATCTGATGAGTGGCATCCGCGATACCCACCATATACCGGTCATCGGCATCCCCAATGAACGTCCCGAAGGCCCCTGCAAAAATACCATCGTCGATTACAAAAAGATTGAGGACGCGCTCCAATTCTTCCTGGGATAGCATGACACTCTATTCCTCCCCGAAATGTCTAATCGAGGATATTGCTATTTTCCGACGTTTCGATAGAAGCATCGCTATCGACTAACCATAATGAAAAAATCACTTGCTTTTCTCAGATTTTGGTAGTATAATGAAACTGCAATTCGGGTTTTGAGCGATCATGCAATCTTTGCAGCTCATTCAACTTCATCGTCTTGTTTTGAACTGACGATTGAATTGGCTCAAGCGAATAATATCGGCTTCAGCGCAAGGTACAAATGAACCCTGAATCTGTTTATCCGATTTTTCTCGACACCAATGATTGACGCTTCCTGATGATATGCTGCTGGTTTTTGAAATGAGAAGACCAGATATGTCAACGAATTGATCTGCTACTACATACCAATAGCTGCAATGCAGTTTTTCTCCTGGATATCACAGTTCTATCTCAACAGCAAGTCATGTCTGCGGATTTGATGATTGCATTTCGCCTGTGATCGCCGCGGGCTTGCACTGCCACCTTAAACCACATCGAAAGAGTCGCTCGAAAGCCCCCTGTTCATACTTTTTAAATCCATTACAAATCACCTATGAACCCATTGACAAGGAGGCATACCTATGGTTCACAAATCGTTCTACTGGCCATTGTTGCTGATCTTGATGTTGGGGATGGTTTCACAGGCTTCATCTCAAATGCCAATTCAGGTGACCCATGAGACCCAAGACCTGCGAGAAATGACCTTCGCTTGGTCACCAGATGGAACCCAAATCGCTTATATTGGCTGGTGCAATAATGAGGTGAAGCTATACCGCATCAATCTTGATGGCAGCAATAAAACGCTATTAGCTGATAGCGTAGAAACCAGCTATGGTTGCCCGGTGGATTGGAAGGGATCTTATATCGTGTTCAAGGCAAAATCCAAAACTGGAACTTACCCCTACAATTTTCTGTTGCGGCGCATCAAACCGGATGGGAGCGATAAAAAGAATATCATTGGGCCTTATTGGTATGGGGATTATGTGCTTCGACCGGGAGGGAATTGGTTGCTATTTCGTGAAGCGCCTGGCGGCTGGTGGGTGGCTCGTCGCATCGATATTAATGGTGCGAATGTTAAAACCGTGAGCCATAACACCCTGGTGCAAGGGATTGGCTGGCTGGGCAAATCCCATATTCTCTACACGAGAGGCGACAATTACGCGACCCCGTGCAAGCTCTACAAGGTGGATTTCAACGGTGGCAACCTCGTCACGCTCACCCCAGATTTTCTCCCGAGCAACATTCAATTCGCCGCCTCACCCGATTCGAGCAAAATCCTTTACTGTGATGGCCTCAGCGATAGCTGGGACATCTGGATCATGAATGCCAATGGCAGCAATAAAAAGCGACTCACTTCAGATCCAGCGCATGAATTGCTGAGCTGGCCGCTTCAGAATGTGTGGATGCCAGACGGCGCTTCGTTCTTTTTTGTGTCCCATAAATTCGGCAAAGGGAATATCTTCAGGATGAACAGCGACGGGACAGGGCTGACTCAGATCACTTTCGGCGACTCGATCAGCTATATGCCCAATGTATCTCCGGACGGTAAAAAGCTGGCCTTCCTATCGCGGCGCAGCGGCGTAACCGATATCTGGTACATCGATTTCGAAAAGGTCCATGTGGCTATTCCCGATACTTTGGGCAAACCGGGAACCATCATCGATATCCCGGTATATGTCAGCGATGTGACCAACAAAAACATCAAAAGCTTCGGCTTGACAGTCGAGACCAATCCGGCGATTTTGATCCCGCAAGAGGTTATTACAACTGGAACGCTATCGCAAGCCTGGGGGCCTGCGACCTTCAATATTATCGCCGGCAAAATCAAAATTGGCCATGCTGGGGTGTCTGCATTAGCTGGTGCCGGAAAACTTCTTTACCTGCGATACCGCGTGGCGCCAGGAGCCGCGCACAATAGCACGACCGATATTCGCATCAGTGATTTCATCTTCAATGATGGTCAACCGCAAGTGATCATCACCAACGGAAAATTCACTGTAATTGCCAAATACAACGTGTCGGGCAACATCAAGTATTACAGCAATCAGATCCCAATCCCTGGAGTGGAGGTAAAATTGGATGGGCTCACTCAAACGACTGGCAATACTGGAGATTTCCAGTTCATCGATGTGATCCAGGGCAATTATACGCTGCGCCCGAACAAAACTGGCGGATCTGCTCATGCAGTGGGACCATTCGATGCCGCGCTCATTCTCATGTACGCCGTCCAGGCGCTTGCCCTGACTCCATACCAAAAGATCGCGGGGGATGTGTCTGGCAATGGTGAAGTGACTGCTATGGATGCGTCATTGGTCCTTCAATACTACGTCGGCTTGAGGACTGAATTCCCAGTGAAGAAGGATTGGAAATTCGTTCCGCTGAGCTATCCGATCAATCATAGCAATTGGGCATCTGCCCCAGATTCGATCCGCTATGCTCCATTAAACGCGGATAAAACCGACCAAAATTTTGTCGGCATCGTTTACGGAGATGTCTCTGGCAACTGGCAGGTAGCACCCGGCCATTTGCAACATCTCGCGCGGGCCGACAACGCGGATAAAATTCTCATTGGCCAGCCCGAAGCTCAATCGAACGGGCTTCTGATCGTGCCCGTCGAAATTCGCAGCGCAAGCGAGCTATTTGCCCTGGGCATAACAGCCCAGTACCCGCAGCATCAGCTTCGCTTTATCAGCGCCGAACTGGTGGATGCGAACAAATCCCAGGCCTTGTTCTCCTACCACGAGCAGAACGGCACGATCAAAGCGGCGCTGGCCTCTGCACACGCTCTTGCCAATAACTCCAGCACGGTCCATTTTATCTTTAAACCCATCGCTGACCGGACTCGTCTTGTGACTACACCGATTTCAATTCAAGAGTTTTCGGCAAACGGAATGGAATACCAAATTAGCAGCGAGCAAGCACCACTGTCGGGCGAGGGGGTCATCCCACAAGATTATGACTTGCAACAGAATTATCCCAATCCTTTCAATTCAGAAACCATGGTGAAATATCAAATACCGCAGGATGATTTTGTGACGATTGCCATCTATAATTTGCTGGGGCAGAAGCTGCGAACCCTGGTATCAGCGCAAAAAGGGCCGGGGAGTTATCAGATTCTCTGGGATGGTCGAAACGATTGGGGTGAGCCGGTGGGAAGCGGAGAATATCTCTGTCAGATGAGAACAACCAATTTCGTTGCTGCGAGGAAAATGATTCTGATCCGCTAAATGGCTCTCCCCCACTATCAACTCCGTTTTCACTGATAAGGATCGGTCGTTGAAATCGCTGCTGAGGACCTGGGGCGTCTGGCTTTGAACGGCCGATCCTTTTTTGCTTGTTTGCCATTGCGTTCCAATCCATCAAACGACCTTTTCATAAATTTCGCTTGACTTTCATATCTTTTTTTAACATATTTTTGCATGAAGCCAACAGCACCAAATCCGGTTAAATTGTTCTGCGGTGTTCTATATTCGGACGCGTCACTGTTGGAGCAGGCGCGTTCCATGTTGATCGCACAATATGGTAAGATCGATTTTGAAAGCCAGCTATTTCAATTTGATGTTTCAGATTATTATCGTGCCGAAATGGGCTGGCCGATCTGGCGGGTATTTTGGTCATTCGAGCAGCTCATTGCTCCAAATCACATTGCCAGTATCAAGATTGCCTGCAACGCCATGGAACAAGCGCTCGCGGTGGAGGGCCATCGCAAAGTAAATCTCGACCCAGGCTATATGGATTATGATAAGATCGTGCTGGCCTCGGCCAAATACAATGGTCAGAAGATTTATCTTGATTTTGGCATTTATGCAGACCTTACGCTGCGCTATGAAAAGGGGGATTACTATCCCTTTCCCTGGAGTTTTCCAGATTTTCGAAGTGGCAAATATAATCGAACGTTTCTGCGGATGAGAGAACTATACAAGGCTCAGCTAAAAAAAGGTGAGCGCTAAACACGGACATTACCAGATCATTGCGACTTTAGGCCCGGCAGTCAAAGACCGGGTGGAACAGCTTGTGTTGGCTGGTGCTACCGGTTTTCGAATCAATTGCGCCCATGTCACGCTGGCTGAACTGTCGCGCTGGCTGATCGAACTGGAACGGGTGTTTCGGCAGCGCGGCGATGCCATGCCGGTCTGGCTGGACCTCCAGGGCTCGAAACTGCGGATTGGCCGACTGGCGAAGGTTAATCTCCTGCAGCGTGGCGATATCATCACCTTTAAAAATAGCTATAGTCAGATCGATAATGAGATCCCTCTTCCCTGCCCATCGGTATTTCAACGCATCAAACCAGGCGATAATATTTTGCTTGACGACGGCAAAATTCACCTCACCGTCCAACAGGTCAATAATGGCAGCTTTCAGGCTGAGGTGGTCAACTTCGGCGAAATAAGTTCGTTCAAGAGCTTTTTGATCGCTCAGAATGATCTGGAGCTTCATCAGGTTTCTGATCGCGATCGATTGTTCATCGAGCAAACGCGACATTGGCGCTTTATTGGCTATGCGATTTCCTACCTTCAGAACCCACGTGAATTGAAGTTGTTCCAGCAGCTTTTACAACACAAACCCGTTGTGGCAAAAATTGAACGACCGAAAGCTTTTTTGCACCTGCGAGATTTCGCCAATCTCTCGGATATGACCTGGCTGTGCCGCGGCGATTTAGGAGCGAACGGTTCTATTTATCAACTCTTCGAATATGAAAAGAAATTCATCGAACACATGGTGCTTATTGAGAAGCCAGCTTTGATCGCCGGCCAGGTGCTGGAGAACATGGTCCGCCAGAATTATCCATCACGTTCAGAGATCGCTCATCTCGGCTATCTATTGGAAAACGGCTTCTCCGGCATTGTGCTATCCGATGAGACTGCCATTGGAAAATACCCCATCGAGGCTGTCGAATTTTGCCGCAACTTCATCGACTATATTAAAAAATAGCAAGTCCACTTTGACCTGTTCAGATAGAACATGAAATTTGTATGTAACGCACGATCAAAGTGGACTTGTCTCAGAGATATTGCGCGATCAATAGGGTACCAAAATCGCCCAACGAATCATTGAACGAATAGCATTTTCCTCACCTGGGTGAATTTTTCAGTCTCCAGTTTAAATAGATAGACACCGCTACTGACCGGCTTTCCTGAATCATCCCGAGCGTTCCAAACTTTCATATAGATGCCTGGCCCGACCTCTTCATCGACCAAAGTAGCAATCACTTGTCCCATATTGTTATAAATGACCAGTCGGACATGGCATCGTTCTGGAACCTGGTATGTAATATTGGTTTCAGGATTAAACGGGTTCGGATAATTCGCTTCCAGGGCGTATTTCCCCGGCAAAGGATCGAGGTTATTGCTAATATCGGTGGTACCGATCTTGAATACGCCAACATTTTTACTCATTGTAAATCTACTCGTGGGATCGAAGGCAATAACCCGCCAATAATATGTCCCATGGTTGAGCGATTTCGTTCGGTAGGTGAAAATCGTGTCTTGCAAATTATTATACTGGGTCATGACATGATTGAACAGCACGTCCTGGCTCAGGCTCCATTGATAGATCGGCATTTCTCCTGGATCAGGATCGGTTGATTTCCCCCAGATAAAGCGAATCGAATCTGGAGCCTCAGAGAAAAATGTGCCGATTGGGAAGATCAGTGAAAAAGGTGTCGGAGGGTCTGGCATAGGCAGCACCACTATCTTCACGTTTCGGCTATCGTACCCGCCTGCATCATCGATGACCTGGAACTTTACCGTCTCGGTGCCACTCCAATTGGCATCTGCGTAGATCAGCAGGTCATTGGTGAGCGGATCGACCCGATAATGGGTACGCACCATATCCATGATGAAAAATTTTAGACTCTCCTTCGGACTATCAATATCGCGCACGATCGCCAATAAATCGGCTCGTTTCAATCGGAAGGTATCATCTTCAGGGAAATACAGATCAGAGATAAAACCCAATACTGGGGGATCATTGACTGGGATCACCTTGAAAACCGTCACGCAGCTATCCTTCTTGCCACCTGGATCAGTCGCGATAAATGTAACGATCTCAGTGCCAGCCCATTCTGAATCAGGGACCGTCACCGTCACAATACGATTGATTTCCGTGAGGATCAAATCCTTGTTCCCACGCCAATTCCACGTGATCTCTGAATCCTGATTATCTGGATCGTTCACATAAAGATCCAACTGAATCGGCGTAAAGCGACCATTTTCAAGAATTGTTTGATCTGGAATTTGGGATACCTTGGGCGGTTGATTAAAATCTCCCACTGTGAACGTAGCGGAATTCTGGCCCGACAATCCTCCTGGATCTTTTGCTGTAAAGGTAATGGTTTCGCTACCAGTCCACTGGCTGGATGGAACGGTCACTGAAGTGACATGGCTCACTGGGTCGATCCGGACGATCAGTTGTGTAGCATTATGACTCCAGACCAATTCCGATTTATCATTATCGACATCATTCACGTAATCATCCAGATCAAATGAGGCAAAAGTCCGGCTTCTATCAATGCTCTGATCAGGGATCTTTGAGACCACTGGCGGATCGTTGACTGGGTTAACTTTAAAAGTCACTGTCTTGCTATCGGACAAGCCACCTGGATCCGTCACCTTAAAGGTGATATTCTCAGTGCCGAACCAATCCTCATTGGGCGTAAGGATCGATGCAACTCGCTGAACGATATTGACGATCAATTTTACCTGGCCAGTAGCGCTCCAGCTTAATTCGCTATCACTATTGTCTGGATCGTGGACATAATCATCCAGGACGATATTGTTAAATACTCCCCCCTCATCGATTGTTTGATTTGGGATTTGCGTCATCACTGGTGGATCATTCACTGGCAGGACCGTGAAAACAGTGGATGTACTGGATGATAAGCCACCTGGGTCGGTTGCTGTGAAAGTGATCGTTTCACTTCCTGACCATTCGGGGTCTTTTACAGTAATGGTAGCGACACGATTCGTAATTGTCACATTCAGATGGTTCATGCCGCTGGCGGTCCATGTGATCTCTGCATCGCTGTTATCGGGGTCGGTGACATAATTATCCAGGGCGATAGGCGTAAATGTCCCACCCTCATTGATGGTTTGGGGAGGAATGCTGCTCACAACAGGAGCCAGATTCGAAATTATCACCTGCGCTTGCGCGGTCCCGACCCCACCATCATCATCGGTCACTTTCAATTTTACAATATGCGTTCCACCTGTCCTGAACGTCACCTGTGGCGATTGTCCATTCGTCTCATAAATGCCATCGTTATCCAGGTCCCATTGAAAAGTCAATACATCGTTACCCGGATCTGTTGCACTGCCAGAAAGTTGGACGGTCTTGTTGATCTCTCCCGAATATGGGCCGCCGGCGTTAGCTGTGGGGGCGACATTGGAAATCGTAACGCTTTTTGTATCAGTGCTCGTTGCCCCTTCATTATCGGTGACTCGGAGCTTCACCTGGCCCTTAAAATCGTCCATAAATTTAAAGCTGGCTGTCGGAGATGCACCAGTAAGATCATAAACGCCATCATTTTGAAAATCCCACTCATATTTCACAATCGTGCCGTCAGCATCCGAGGACTTGGAGCCATCGAATGTGACCGTGCTGCCTTCATTCGCTTGATATGGCCCTCCCGCATTGGCCACTGGTGGCTGATTTTGGGTCAATTTCAAATAGCGCAGTTTGATGCCATTGGGAGTGGGATAAACCAGGTAGAAATTGCTTTTATAGGCGCGAATGATCTGCTTGTTGCGACCCAAATCACCAACGCTTTCCTCAGCGATTTTGAACCGCTCGCCCCAACTGGCACCGCCATTATCGGATCGCCGCACAAACAAACGCTGACCAAATCCTTCGGAATAAGCAACGATTACAATATTGCCATCAGCGCTGGCAGCCACCGATCCGATGCCCTGCGGGGTATCGTCTCTCACTGGAATTTCGTTTTGCACGGTGACAGGAACATCCCGAACCAACTGTCGATTGACCCAACGAGAATAGCGCACCGATGGCTCTCCACCAATGCTCTCGTCAATTTCAGAACCATAAATAATGTGAACATTTCCAGATGCATCAACGAATAAATCTGGCGTGCCATTGGCCCCTTTGGCTTGGGAGCTATGGATTTCCAAACCTTCCCATTTTGCACCTCCATCGAACGACCGCCAATACCACACTGGTCCTCCAGCTACGGGATAATCGGGACAACCGAGAATCATGTGGACCTGGTTTTGATAGCTTGCATCGATTTCGATGCGATCGTCGCACCGATAGCGATAGATATCATCCTTCTCGGTTTGAATTTGGTTCTTCAAAAATTTAAAATATTTCACCGGACCGATCATTGGTTCGCTGCCTGAGCCTTCTGCCGAGCCTCGCGCAATATGTGCGTAACCATTACGGTCCACATCGATCGGAACGACATAGCCGCGGTAGACATCGATTGAAACCGGCACTGGTGAAGACCAGCCAGTGCTGGTGCGATAAGTATAATAAGAGTTGTAATAATTGCCGCCAATTGGCTCTCGGAATGTCACATGCGGATTGCCACTGGTATCCACAGCAATTGAAGCCCCAAAGGAATACTCTGATTTCTCCTTCTCTGTTCTGGGAATCACTTCCTGCCGAATCAATCTGCCAGAATTATCCATCTCTGTGTAGATGGCGCCCGTGCCATTTAGAATTGCAACAATGTGCAAATTGCCAGTTTTCGGATCGATATCCAAATCAGGGGATTTCCCATTGCACACCGAAATCTCCTCAGACCATGTCTGGGATCTTAATGGTAGCGCCATAATCAAAACAAATAAAACGACAACACCCAGTGCGATGACTCCATGTTTCATAAGCTTTCCCTCAATATGATTAATAATTCACCATGTCCGCTATGCAGCAAACCTCAAAATACCTGCAAGCAAGCTGAAGTGCGGAGTGAAGATTTTTTGCTTCCATTATGACCTTCACACTCGTGTTATGCTCAGGCCTGCTGCATTCGGCCGTCTTGTTGAAAATACCTTCGAAATTAAGAGAATTTTCTCAGCAACTTTGTAGCCAATGAAATTTGATTTGCAATTTTTTAATCAAACATATCAACAATGCCCAGCACCAATCCGAGAACGCCAAAAATTTCTCTTGACAGTTGCATGGAAAATTGATATAATATAGTGACATGATATGATAGCGAAGCCGGGGCTCTATCAAACGATTAATTTATTGGCTTAAAAATGCAATGAACACACGCGGCCTTTTGCCCCAAGGCACGGCTGCTTCTCGGCGCCATGGGATCTGCGCGCCTATGGATCCTTGGTTTTAGGGAGATTCAATTGTCCATCATTTCAAGCGACGCGAGGATCTTCCTTTGCAACAATAAAAAACAGCTTATTTTTGATATTGTTTACCCCAAAAAGCGAAAGCAATGAGACGTCGACTTTTTCTTGAAACAAGCATCAAGGCCACCGCTGCACTTATGCTTGGCGGCAAAACCGCAGCGATTTCATCGGATCGATATAATCCAGGACCAGGGGGGCTCAATTCGACAATTGTATTAGCACGAAACGATCTGGTTCGGAATAGAAACAACCTATTGGTGACTGAGCAGGTGCAAAAACTGCTCGATCGCGCAATGCAAGAATTATTTCAAGCCGACAAACCGGAGCAGGCCTGGAAGCAGTTGTTCAAAAAAGACGACGTTGTGGGGATCAAGATCAACTGCCTGGCTGGCAAAGGGATTTCCACTCATGCGGAATTGGTGGAGGCTATCGTATCAGGATTAACCAGTGCCGGCATTCCAGAGCGCAACATCATTATCTGGGATCGCGCCAATCGTGATCTGGAGAAGGCTGGCTATCAAATCAAAACTGGCCGCAACGAGCTCAAATGCTATGGCAATGACCAGTTCGGCTATACCTCTGAGATCTACGAGTATGGGACCATTGGTAGCCATCTCAGCAAGATACTGGTTCATCAATGCACAGCGGTGATCAATGTGCCAATTTTAAAAGATCACGGGATCGTTGGCATGACCAATGCGCTGAAAAATTTTTTCGGTGCTATCCACAATCCCAACAAATATCACGATAACCGCGGTGATCCCTATATCGCAGATGTCAATATGTTGCCAGCCATTCGATCCAAGGTCAGGCTGATCATCACCGATGCGCTGACCGCGCAGTGCGAAGGCGGGCCGCCCTTCATGCCGCAATGGGCGTGGAATTACAATGGTCTGATCATTGGATTCGATCCAGTTGCAATCGATATGATCGGCTGGGATATCATTGAGCAAAAGCGCAAAGAAATGGGATTACCGAGCTTGAAACAAGCTGGCCGAGAGCCCAGCTATATCGCCACTGCTGGTGACGCCGAACATCGTCTCGGCACCAGCGATCTAAGCAGAACGAAAATTATTCGGATTTGAGATATGAAGTTCAGTCCTGTTCAATCACGAAGGCAGTTTATTCGAACCATGGTACAAGTGGGTAGCGCCTGTTCGCTGCTGACCCCACTATCCCCGATCGTCGCAACGCCGATCCGAGGGCAGCCGACAAAATCGAAACTGACTGAAGCGCGATATTATGAAAAGCTACCGAATCGAAAAATTAAATGCGTGCTTTGCCCCCGGGAGTGCGTGATTGATGATCAGGAGACTGGCTATTGTGGTGTTCGCGAAAACCATAATGGCACCTATTACACCCTGGTGTATGGCCGACCGTGCAGCGCTAATGTCGACCCCATCGAAAAAAAGCCACTGTTTCATTTTCTTCCTGGTACACTTGCCTTCTCGATCGCAACGGTAGGCTGCAACGTGCTGTGTAAATTCTGTCAGAATTGGCAGATCTCTCAGGCGCGGCCCGACCAGGTGCCCAGCTATGATCTTGCCCCCCATGAGATCGCGAAATATGCGCGCGATACGCAAAGCCGTTCCATCGCTTACACCTATACCGAACCGGTCGTTTTCACCGAATACATGTACGATTGCGCAGAACAAGGTCATCGCTATAATATCAAAAGCGTCATGATCAGCAACGGCTACATCAAAGCGCAACCAATGAAGGATCTATGCCGCGTTCTTGACGCAGTCAAAATTGACCTGAAGGCTTATACTGAAAAATTCTATCAAGAGATGGTCGCAGGTCACCTTCAGCCAGTTTTGGACACGTTGGTGCTGTTGAAACAGCAGAATATGTGGACCGAAATCGTCTATCTGATGATTCCGACACTCAACGATAACCCCAAAGAACTTCAGCAGATGTGCCAGTGGATCATGAAGGAGCTCGGTCCTGATGTACCCATTCACTTCACCCGCTTTCATCCGCAGTATCGGTTGAAGAATCTGCCTCCAACGCCGATAAAGACATTGGAGACGGCGCGCAAAATTGCGCTTGACACGGGGCTTAATTTTTGTTATATTGGCAATGTGCCAGGCCACGAGGGCGAAAATACCTATTGCCCTGGTTGCAAAAAAGTAGTGGTCCAGCGGCTTGGCTTTCAAATCGTTAGCAATGCCATCACCAAGCAGGGCCAATGCCAGCACTGTGGCCGAAAAATTCCTGGAATCTGGAATTAGGGAATGAACAATGTCAATGCACCTGATTCGCTATTTGAGTCTAATTGGCTTTATTCTTCTTATCAACTGTCAAGCTCAACCCCAAAAGGAGGTTGGAAAACAGACAATGAACACTAAAGAAATTCGAAGACCTGCGGTTGCTGGGACGTGGTATTCTGGTGACCCCGACGCCCTGAGAAAAGAGATCAGTACCTATCTGGAAAACGCGAAGTTAGCGGACATCCAGGGCGAAATTCTCGCGCTGGTCTCACCCCATGCGGGCTATGCATATTCTGGCTTCACGGCCGCCAATGCTTACAAACAGGTAAAAGGAAATCGCTACGATGCAGTGATTGTATTGGCCCCTAGCCACCACGAGGCATTTTATGGGGCATCGGTTTTTAATAAAGATGGCTATGAAACGCCATTGGGCATCGTCCCCATTGCCAAAGATATCGCCGATGCGATCATCGCTGCGGATAAAAATTTCCGTTTTAGCTGGGAGGGACACGGCAGCGAGGAACACTCGCTGGAGATCCAGTTGCCGTTTCTCCAGGTGGCAATCCCGGATTTGAAAATCGTTCCAATATCTCTCTGGGACTACTCCTGGCAAAACTGCCAGCGACTGGCAACGGCCATCACAAAAGCGGTTCAGGGCAAAAAGGTGCTCCTGGTAGCCAGTAGCGATCTTTACCATGGCTACTCCTATAAAGAATGCCAGGAAACCGACCATCGCACGCTATCGACTATCCTCGAGATGAACCCCGAGAAGCTATGTCATGAGTTTCAGGGCCGAAATCTGATGGCTTGTGGCGCTGGCGGCATCGTGGTTGCCGAGCTGGTCGCGATGAACCTCGGCGCGAATAAGGCCAAAATCGTCTATCAGACCAACTCAAACGATGTCACCCGAAGCCGAGGTGGCTATGTCGTCGGCTACGGAGCTGTGGCCATTTATAAAGAGACCAAAACGAACAAAAAAGAGTCGAAAACAGGTTATGAGAGCGGTTTAACGGACGCTCAAAAAAAGCAACTTCTCAAGCTGGCTCGAACCGCCATTGCTAATGCCCTGCAAAATAAGCCTGACCCGGTTTTGGAATCAGATGATCCGATCTTCAAGGAAAAACGCGGGGCGTTTGTCACGCTCACCAAGCATGGCAATCTGCGCGGTTGCATCGGATATGTGCTGGCTTACAAGCCATTGGATGAAACGGTTATTGAAATGGCCAAAGCCGCTGCCTTTCGCGATCCGCGCTTCCCGGCTGTCACTGCCGACGAGCTGGATGACCTTGAGGTCGAGATTTCGGTGCTAACCCCAATCCGCGAAATTACCGATGTCAATGAGATCCAGGTCGGCAAGCATGGGATTATTATTGAACGCGGCGTTTACAGTGGTCTACTGCTGCCGCAGGTTGCCACTGAATATGGCTGGGATCGCGAGACGTTTTTAGAGCATACTTGCAACAAGGCCGGGTTGCCTTCCGATGCCTGGAAAAAAGAGGGGACCAAGATCAAGATCTTCTCAGCGGATGTATTTCATGAAGAGAAATAGCAACTAGTTCGGTTAGCTCAAATCTAACACATCAAAAAGCCGTCCTCGAATTTCAAAAGGACGGCTTTTTATTTGAATCTGAAATGCTAAAACCAAGATCTATTTTTTTTCATGCCCACGGAACACACGAAAATTCACTGAAAGCACTTTGCGTCTTTCGGGTTTCGCGCCATTCCACATATCTCATGCGCACAGGGGCGTAATACTCCTCTGCATTGGTTCATTTTAGAATTTTAGCAGATAATTTAAAATCCTTTTCCGTGGCAGTTCTTTTTCCGTGGCCCAAAAATTAAGGACACAGAAGCGGAACTGCCACGGAATTTTTTATTTGAGCAAAGATCTTTTGATTTCACATACCCGCTCGGGTTTAAAAGCCTCTCTTGAAAATTAAATGATGCCTGAATTCTAAAACCAATATTTATTTTTTAGCATGCCCACGGAACACACGAAAATTCACTGAAAGCACTTTGCGTCTTTCGGGTTTCGCGCCATTTTCTTTGCTTCGTGGCCGGAACGGCTTTTTTTTTCTCTGCAATGCTTCATTTTAAAAGCCTGGGATCAAACCTCAAATGCTAAAATAAAATTCAAGAAAATTGCCCTTAGCTTCTCGGGATGAATTGTGGCGATGGCTCATTTTAGAAGTTTAGATCATGTATAAACTTTCCCTTTCATGATCGCTCACCGCAACACATTCACACTCCCCAAAATCTTATTCCCCGAAACGCTACTCCTCACCACATCAATCCGAACAATATTCAGCCGATCGCTCAATCCTATGCCAAATTCATGATAGATCCCATCGGTAGTCGCTCTCGGCGTATTGATATTGTGGGCCAATTGCCTGCTTTCTTCTGACAGCTCGCTCCATCCTAATCCGCTCCACAGGTGCAGTTTCAGTCCCTTGATCCACCCCGCTTTCAACCCACAATGATAAAATTTGCTGCCATTGATCGAATACTCCAGGGTGGCATTGACCATTCGATCACCGGTGAAAGCCTTGTAATCAGTGCCCCGTAAATTGCCGTGGTAATTCAGAAATGTCTTACCACCAAAATCGAACCAGCGCTGGGGCGGGAGTTTGCCAGTCGCAGTGGCAGCAGCAGCGAACAGGGTCAGGTCGCTAAATTCGTTGGGACGGAACCGTTTCTGCGCGCTTCCTTTGATGAAGGCACAAGAAAAATCGCTGCGGAAATTTTTCATATCCGTATATTCAGCTAACAGGTCCAGATCGAAATTGTAGATGCGGTACAGCACAGCCGCCTGAATCCCATTGAATCTACCTTCGAGAATCTCTGGATTCAATCGAAATGGTTGGCTGTATTTGAACAGGCTAAACCGGGTATGATTGGTAGCGCTGGTTTCTTTTTGGGATATAAGCGAAACTTTCAGCGCCAGATTTTCGATCGGTAAAAAGCCAATTCCAAGGTTGCCGCCCTGTTTGTAATAATAATCACGATAATCCCCTTTGTACAGCAAACTGGTAAAGGTATTTTTGCCCGTGGTAATGAGGCGAGATGGTTCTTCAAATCCAAGGGCACGGTACAGATTGCTCTCGATAAAAATATTTTTTCGATTGTTCAAGAAGAATAGCAAGGCCACATCCCCTTTCCAGCGCTGGTCTTTGAAGCCATAGCCTGCATTGACTGAAATGGCCGAGTTTTTCAGAATTAAATTGGACAGGTTGAATCCATAGCGCACCGCCAATCCTTCGACACGATTGTAGCGAAAGTAGTTGGCAATTTGTTCGGCAAAATGAAAATAGGGACCGACCCGCTGCTCCCACCCGATTTTAATCGCCTGTTGCGCAATTTCATCTGATTGGAGCAAATCCGTTAGCAGCCTGGCCGAAGAAAATCGATCCTCGATCGTTTTGATGATCTGCTCCTGCTCCTCTTTTGTCAACCGATTTCGATAGGTCGAATCAGGAATGACTTTTTTTTCTAACTCAGGGTTGATCTGATAAACGACCTTTTGATTGATGATTTTCGTTGAGTCTGGCAATTCGGCATTCACGACATAATTGGCAAATTCAATGAGCCGATAGATCTTGATTTTAATGCCAGACCAGTGGATTTCAAATTCTTCTTCAACATGGACAGGAAGCCAATAGGATTCATACAGCAGTACCTTTTCGGTTTTCACTTTATGATGCTCTGAGCCGCTCAGGCTAAAAGTGAAGCTTTTTCGCTTGCCCGTTTTTTCACTCGTCAATGAAGGTCGAGTATAAGAAGCCGCTTCGTTAAAGACCACCTCAGAGGCGACCACTTCATGCTTATTGACATCCACCATAAATTTGCCGCTCACGGCCGGAATGTAAGATTTAGTCGGGGTCACTTTAATGGTGAGGACCTTATTGTCGCCGAACCCGATCTCATTGATCTTTTCATAATGATAAACAGAATCTGCTCCCATAGCGAATGGATAGAGCGGCCATCGCTTCTGTGCCGTCGAGTCCCCAGATCCCTTATTAATCCCAAATGCAGATGGGTCATAAGTAAATTGAAATGGATTGGGCAACGGAATGAACCCCCCATAGCGGATCCTTTGCGTATCCGGCTCTACGGTCCGCAGCGCTTTGATGATGATCCTGAGCGAATCCGGCTTCTGCCAGAACCCATCGAATAAATAGTCCTCCATGAAAGGCACCAGCTTGAGGTCAAACGGGCTATAACCGAAATAGATGTAGGTTTTCGATCGGCCTTCGAATGTCACAGCGTGGATCTCGTCATAAGTGCGCTGGCTGTTCTGCTGCACTTTTTTGATTAGAGCCGCTAAATCATCAGTGGCAGAACTAATCGCGAAATTCGCAATTAAAACAAGGTGGCTGATGAACCAGAATAGAGTAAATTTAATGATTGAGCAAATGGGGGTGTGTCTTTGCATGGCTACTGCTTATTGTGATTAGAATAATCCAGATTCATGCGTGCACAATAAATGAGTCCACTCTAAAATTCAATTTATGCCAGTGTCATGGCGAGCGGATGCGCCGACTGCTGGATGAGCAAGGCAATCCCGTCTGCCAATGTACTATTTAGATTGCTTTGGCACAAACCGTCTCGCAATGATTGTTACGGGTCAAATTTCTTGATTTGCGTTTTTAGAGCAGACACATAAAGAGTATTCCAAAAACCAGGTCTATCAATAAGACCTGGTTTTTGGATTCCGAAGCTCTATTTTACAAGCACGACTTCAGAACGAGATTCCTGATTGATCGGCATGGTCATATTGGCTGGTCCAGACACCACGATTGTCCCTTCCATAAAGCCTTCTAAGTTCGATTTAACGAACAGGCCTTCCTTGAAAGCGAAATACCAGATGCCGCTGCCTTCCAATTCACCTTCAAAATTGAGATCCGCTCCCATCTGCTGTCCCTCACCCTCCATAGTGCCTTTGGATTTGCTCGCGATCTTCAAACAGTCATAGCCCATCACCTGTTCCACCGATTCCACGGTATTTCTGGTCTCTGAAATCACCTGAATATGAAGCCCTGCCTGGCTCACATCGGACGTATCCAATTTGGTCCAGCTATCGCCGACTTTTATCGGCTGATCTGGCAAATCTGGCAATACATTTCTAAAAAACGATTTGATGCTTTGCTTGCCTCCAGCCATCATCCCCAAATTGACAGTGATGGAATCAGCGCCAGGCATCTCTAATTCCTTCCCCGCTTTGGTGAAAATCAAATCAAACGACTTGCCAATAAACCCACTTAAATCGGGGGTCATTTCCCTCCCCATCGCATTGCCAACTAAGTGGAGCGAATCGACTACAACAGCAGCGCGCAATTTCTTCTCATTATCTGGCCGAAAGCTTTTCATTGTGAAGCGGAGATGCGTGTCGACCGTTGTTTCCATGGCCTGCCCCATCTGTTCCATATTGGTCTTCTGATTGGCCTTGCTCTCGTATGTCCAGATGTCAGCTTGAGCGGGACGATAGCTCAAAATATAGCCACTTTTTGCATCCCCCCGAAACGGCTTTTTTGCTGCGCAGCCCATGGAAAGCCCAGAAATTAACATCGCGAGCAATAAGCATTGTGATAAACAAAGATTCATTTCACCTTTCATCGTTCTAATCCTCCGATTTGTTAAGTTCGCCGTCTCTGTTCCACCGTCCTGTGTCGCTCTTATCAAACCTATGATTATAACAATTGCAAAAAATTCTTTCAAGCTTGATAAAGCAATTCGAACGAGTCGAACTGAGCTGATGGATTAAATATCAACGGCTCAAAATGAGCCTGAAATTAGCCATTCCCACTAATACCCGGGATTCTAACATGAAACTTTATTATTCAGAGGCCCCCAGAACACAAGAAAATACTTTGAAAGCGTTTTCTATTTTTCTGACTTCGGGTCATTCATTGCGTTTCAGTGGCAAAGGGTCTTTATGTTTTCTTGCAATGGTTTATTTTAGATATTTGGGTATTCCATGACGCAAAATGACCGATCGTTTTTAAAAAGGAACTGTCTTTCGAAACGTCAGATACGCCGCGAAACTTATGAATCGCGAGCAAATCTGGACCATGGTGAATCCTCGAGATTGATGATCACCTCTGCTCGAGCTGCTTCAGCTTTCGAATCGCATTGGTATTTTGGGGATTCAATTCTAAAGACCTGCGGTAATTTTCGATCGCCAGCGCCCTATCCCCGTTGATCAGGTAGGCCTCGGCCAGGCTGTCGTATGTGTTAAACGCATCTGGATAGGCTTCCACGTTCAATTTGAAGATCTCAATGGCTGCCCCAATTTTTCCTTTGCAATCAAATGATAGCCAAGATTATTCAGTTCGGTCTCGGCAAAATTGTAGCGATCTGGATTGCGTCGCTTCAATTCCCGATACTGCTGGATCGCCGCGTCGATATCTTTATTGATCATCGTTTGATAGATCAGCTCGGCGATGGACTGTTTGGGCAGTCGATACGGCTTATCGTAAAGGATATTGACGATCGCCTGAGTCATCTCCCCCAAATTGGTCCCACCGGTGTTGTTCAACAGCACGATCAGATTTCTGTCATCGGTCAATCTGGTGATCAATGTACTGAATCCATTGATTCCACCGCCATGGGCCATTGTCGTCAGGCTATCCGTATACCCCTCCAACGCAGTCTTTCGCACACCCCACCCATAGGCATAATTGTTCAAAAAAGGTGTGAACATCATTTCTTTATATTTTTGGGACAGCAGTTTCTCTGTGTATAATGCCTGATCCCAAAGATAGAGATCCTCCACGGTAGAATATAAAGCCCCTGCGGCAAAGGGCAAAGACATGTCGAGATATGCTGCATTGACATAATCGGCAAACCTCTTCTCATATCCAGAAGCTCGTTTCGGAATAATCTCCTCATGATGATCGTAACCAGAGTTACTCATATCGAGGGGCTCGAAAATATTTTCTTTCAAGGCCTGTTCGTATTTTTTGCCAGTTACCTGTTCGATGATCGCTCCTAACAGAAAATAGCCCGAATTGTTATATCGGTAACTGCTACCAGGCTCGAATTCCAGATCACTGCTGCAAAATTTCTTCACAAATTCTTCGACTGGATAAGGGTCGCGGCTCACGTCCTGAAAGAAACCCGGCAAACTGGTGTAGCTGGGAATGCCAGATGTGTGCGTTAATAAATGATGGATCGTCACTTTTTCCCCAGTATCCTTTCGATAATAGGGCAAATAATCCGATAATTTGCCATCTAATTGGATCTGCCCTCTTTCCACCAGTTGCATGATCAGCATGGAAGTGAACTGCTTGGTAATCGAGCCGAGTCGAAATTTTGTATCGGGCTGATTAGGAATCTGCCATTCCATGTTGGCGAAACCATAGCCCTTTTTGAAGATGACTTTTCCCTGTTCAGCCACCAGCACCGAACCATTGAATTGACGATATTGATGGTACAGCGTCATCAATTCATCGATCTTTTTGGCTTTGGTCTGAGCAAGTGCAAAGTCTTGAATGAAAAAAAAGCTAAAGACAAGCACAATGAACAAAATAAATGAAGTTCGTTTGATCATATTTTTCCTTATGTCTTAATGCTATCAAAAAAGTTAAAGCAGACATGAAAACAGAAAGATTAAACATGGGGTGATAGAAGTGAAAAACGAAATATGAGAGGTGAGTTGTAGCTGCGTCTCGCAGCTCTCGTTTCACGTTTGTCGTCTCACGTTTCACATCTGCCGTTTCAACTTTTCCATCTCACTTTTCACCACTTCGTCACTCCATAACTCCAATACTCCAATCCTACATCTTCATCCCGAGCTGCCAGAAAAGGAACTGCAACTCATCAGCGCTATCTTTAATTTGTTTGCTGACCGGCATCCCGCCGGAGTGACCGGTTTTGGTGTCGTAGAGGAGTAGCACTGGATTTTCCGAGCCGGTGTTCGCCTGAAGCATGGCCGTCATCTTTCGGGCATGGAGTGGCGCCACACGTGTGTCTGCATCGCCAGTAATCAACAAAGTTGCAGGATACTTGGTCCCCTTCTTGACATTATGGTAGGGCGAATAAGCCAGGAGATATTGAAACTGATCGGGATCATCCGATGAACCGTACTCAGACACCCAGAATTTCGCCATCATAAAATGATGATAGCGGATCATATCTAACAGGGGATAAGTGCACACCACGGCCTGGAACAAATCGGGTCGCTGGGTGAGCGCAGCACCCACCAACAGCCCGCCGTTGCTACCGCCCATGATCGCCAGCTTCGAAGGACTGGTGTAGCCATTCGCAATCAACCATTCCGCCGCTGCGATAAAATCGTCGAACACATTTTGTTTCTTATCCAGCATTCCTGCTTGATGCCATTTCTCGCCGAACTCACCGCCGCCGCGCAAATTTGGAATGGCGAATGCCCCGCCTTTCTCGACCCATAACACGGCCACTGCTGAAAAATATGGCGTCATGCTGGCGTTGAACCCTCCGTACCCAGTTAACAGCGTTGGAGTCGATCCATCGAGCACCATGCCTTTTGGGTGGACGATAAACATCGGTATTTTCGTGCCATCTTTAGATACATACCAGACCTGATCAACAGCGATGATGTCGGTATTCACCGGCACCTTTAGCTGATCCCAGATTTGAAGTTCACCAGCCGTGACGTCGTAGCGATAGATTGTGGTCGGCATGTGAAACGAACTATAGCTAATGAACGTCTCATTGCTCTTCCATCGTGTGCTAATGCCATCAACTGTTCCCAACGAAGGGAATTGAATATCCCGAATGTGAGTTCCGTTAACATCGAAGACCTTTACCTTTGAAACAACATTTTCAATGTAAATGAGTAACAGATTGCCTCCAGCCAACGAAAATGCCTCGATAACGGATTCGCTTTCAGGAACGATCTCTTTCCAATATTGTTGCGCCGGGCGATTGAGGTCAACCAACAGCATTCGATTGTTTGGCGCATTCCAGTTGGTCTGCAAAAATAATTTATCATCCACGATCCAGCCATAGAAACGAGCGTTGATGCCGGTTACAATGGGAATGATTTTGTCAGCTTTTTTCAAATCCTGATAAAAAAGCTCAGAAACCTCGGCTGTCGATCCGTGCATCACGTGAATGAACAGATAGCGGCCATCTTCCGAAATGTTGGCGAATAATATCTTTTCTGGTCCATACCCATCGCCAAAATTTTTCACATCGCTGGCAGCGTCGGTACCCATCGCATGATAGTAAATGCGACCTCCTGTTTCATTATCATGCCTGGTGTAATAAAAACCGCTTTTATCTGATTTGATGGCAAAGCCAAAATAGAGCGCCTTGGGCAACTGATCCGGCAAATCAACTTTTCTATCCACGTCGAACAATAGGATGCGCTGCTCATCCTGCCCTCCCTCGCGAATCCCATAGACCATCAACGTGCCGTCGCTGGATACATCGATGAGGCCGACACTGGTCGTGTGATCCGGACTCAGTGGATGTGGATCGATCAATACTTCCTCCTCCCCATCAAGTCCCTCTCGCATGTAGATCACCCATTGCTCCTGATCGCTGGATCGTTTGCTATAAAAATATCGCCCGTTTCGTTCAATAGGAATGCTGATGCGATCGGTCTTCAGCAGCTCAGTCAATCGTCTTTCGAGCTGTTCGCGCCCTGGTAATTTATCGATCATTGAATGCGCATAATTGTTCTGTGCATCGATCCAGGCGCGGGTTTCTGGGCTCTCCTGATCTTCCAACCAGCGATAGGGATCAACAATCTGCACACCATGAATCGTCTCAATGACGTTATCGACCCGCGTTAAGGGTGGCTGTGGTTTCTTACTGCAGACCATAAAAATTCCGACAGCTAAAATGATCGAGCAGATGGTTATCGAAAACTTGTGTCGCACAATGAAAAAGAATAGATTTGTCATTTTGTATCTCCTTTTTTCGTTCATGAATAGAGTTCTGAAGAATTGATAAATCTGTCTATCTGAGCGAAGAGAGGAAATCTTATCGTTCTTTCAAGTGACGGATTGCTTTGTCGCTTCGCTCCTTTGACTCAATGTATGGTACACAGCCAAGCGTTCCTGAACCTCAGCAGGTTTAGGAACGCCTGGCCTACTGATTACTGAATACTGATTACTGAATACTGATTACTGATCACAACTATTTCACCGGCTTCCCATCCGTATCGATCAACTTCACCTCGCCAAACCCCAGCTCATTCAACGCTGGCTCCACTTTGGCGCGATCGCCCACCACGATCCACACCACCTGTTCGGGACGCAACAGCTTTTTGGCCGCTCTGGAGATATCGGTCAATTTGAGGTTGCGGAGCTTTGCGGGATAGGTCTGGTAGTAATCATCCGGCAGACCGTAAGTGATCATTTCAACGATTAAGTTTGCCACGGCGTTGATGGTCTCCCATGACCCAGGGAGGCCGAGGATTTCGTTTTGCAGCACTTTATCCAGTTCCTCTGGGGTCGCTGGCCGGGCGCTCAGGATGTCTGCCAGCTCCTTTTTGATTTCCATGATCGATTCTTTGGTTTTATCCCCTTGGATCGAGGTATAAGCAATAAAGGGTCGATTACCTCGAGCCGAGACAATGACGCTGCCAGCGCCATAGGACCAATGCTTGTCCTCACGAAGGTTCATGTTAATGCGAGAAGTGAATGTGCCGCCGAGAATCGAATTCAGCATGCTCATGGAGAGATCATCAGCGTCGGCTTTCGGAGGCGCAATATGTCCTGCCAGAATGACGGATTGAGGCGAGCCCGGTTTGTCGATTAAGTAAATGGTCGATTTTGCTTGATGCTCAACGGCACTGATATTTTTCTTGGGCACGTTGCCGGGCTTCCAGGTGGCAAAGAGCTTTTCCAGCTTTGGGGTGATCTCGCTCAACCTGGTATCCCCGACCACAACCAGCGTCGCATTGTTCGGCTTGAACCAGGTTTGATGAAATTTCACCAGATCTTTGGTCGTCAACTTGTTGACGGATTCCTCTGTGCCAGAGCCAGTGAAGGGATTGCCGTAAGCATGGCCTTCACCATAAAGAAAGCGCGGAAATACGCGCAACGCCATTTGAAATGGGGAAGCCTTCTCCTGTTTGATGCGGGCCAATCTCTGCTTTTGCAGCCGAACGAATTCCTTTTCTGGAAATGAAGGGTTCAAAATGACATCAGCGAAAATATCCAATGAAGCATCCAGGTTTTCTTTTAGCGCTGATAAGTAAACGGTAGACATATCCAGCCCAGAACCAGCGCCGAGCCAGGCGCCCAATAACGCCAGTTCCTCGCTAATTTGCAGCGCATCTCGGGTTTTAGTCCCTTCATCCAGCATATCCATTGCCAAACTGGCGGTTCCTGGCAGGCCAAATTGATCCGCTGCATAACCGGCATCGATCAACAAGTTGAAATAGACCACTGGCACGGCGTGTCGCTCAGCCAGCACTACCTTCAAACCGTTCGATAAAGTCGCGCGCTGCAATTTGGGGAATTTGACGTCCGGCGCTGGGCCGGTCTCTGGCAGCTTGGAACGATCCACTTTGGATTCGCTGCTCTGGTATTGCGGAAATGGATGGACTTCGAGGATATAGACCCCATCCGAAAGCCATCGCTTGGCCGTTTCCAATAAATTTTCTGCCGTGGCCTCACGGACGTGCTTGAGCGTCGTCTTATAGTAATCCGGGCTGCCGCCAAATACCTCATTGGTAGCCAGAATATCCGATTTGCCACCAAACCCACCGATGCGCTCGATACCGCGAACAAAACTGGCGACGAATTGGGTCTTCACCCGTTTCAATTCAGCTTCAGTTGGCCCTTCCTCCAAAAATTTTTTCAGTTCCTCATCCAATGCTTTTTCGACTTTTTTGAGATCCTCACCTGGCTTGGCAGTCGCCTGGATGTAAAACAGGCCAGCAATCTCGCGCTTGTCGATATAGGAGGACACATCGGTGGCGATTTGATCCTCATAAACCAGACGTTTGTACAGCCGAGAGGTCTTTCCAGATGCCAGCACATCGCTCACCAGATCAAGATAATCTGCGCAAGGAGTTCCCCAGGCTGGCACGTTCCACACCTTGTAAATGCGCGCCTGTGGAACGCGATCCTCAACGGTTTGACGGATTGTCCCGGTTCGTTTCGCGACGAACGTCTTGTGCTTTGCAACTGGAGGCCCTGACGGGACACCTCCAAAATAGTACTTCACCTTTTCCAACGCTGTCTTCGTATCGACATCGCCAGCAATGGAAATCACTGCATTCCCAGCACCGTAATAAGTCTTAAACCACTCGTGCACATCTTCGAGCGACGCTGCATCCAGGTCCTCCATCGAGCCGATCACGGTCCAGGAATAAGGATGTCCAGCCGGAAAACAGTTCTTGGCAATCAGTTCATCAACCACCGCATAGGGCTGGTTTTCGTACTGGCGCTTTTCATTCTGCACTACGCCGCGCTGCTCATCCAGCTTCGCCTGATCGATGGCGCCGATCAGATGTCCCATCCGATCGGACTCCATCCAGAGCGCCAGATCGAACGCAGAGATCGGGACGTTCTGGAAATAATTGGTGCGATCTTCATTGGTGGTGCCGTTCAAATCCGTAGCGCCGACCTTTTCCAGCGGCTTGAAATAGTCGTCATTATAATGCTCGCTGCCGTTGAACATGAGATGCTCGAACAGATGGGCAAAGCCAGTCTTGCCCGGTTTCTCGTTCTTCGAGCCGACATGATACCAGACATTCACCGCCACGATGGGCGCCTTGTGATCTTCATGGATGATCACAGTCAGACCATTATCCAGCACGAATTTCTGATAAGGAATGTCGATCTCCTGAGCGGTGGCAATGGATTGGGAGAACAATAACAGCGTTGATAAGATAAACAACGAGAGAAACGTTGAGAGAAGGGATTTACGTAGCACCATGGTTGCTCCTTATGAAAATTAGTTTGTACACTTCTGCAAAATAGCAAAATTTCAGTCATTCTGAACGAAGCGAAGTGAGGAATCTATGTAGCTTATAAGTATGTTTGATTAACCTAATTTCTCGCTTCGCTCGAAATGGCGCGATTTTGTATTTTGCAGGTCCCCAAAATTAGTTTGTGTTTAATTTTGGAACATATTACGAGGCAATCGATTTTTTGTTACCAAACAATTTTGATGAAAAAATCGTCCCGGCTCAAAAATGTAATCAACCACAGTTCTAAAATGACGCATGACGATTGAATGCGACATCCATTTGCCCTCGAAATACAGGGAGTGACACGAAATTCAAAAAATAAAAATTGTTTTCCGTGCATTTTCGTGTGTTCCGTGGGCGTCATAAAACATCGATTTTCATTTTAGCATTTCAGCATCAATTCAGTACGCTGTCGAATAAGAATATACAATTCATTAAACAAGCTATCTGCCTGGGTTTCGCTCCAATCGAATTTTGATTTGGATCGTCTCCTGGTTCATCTCCACCAATCCAAATTTGTTCTCAAAATCCTTAAAGCTGATGACGTTTTCTGATTTATCCAGCACTGTGAGATAAGGATCGAGATTGTTGACGAGATATTTAAATGCAGCTTGAGCCTCGGGCACTGATGGGTAGCGGATGAGGATAAGCTTATATCGCCCAAGCGACGGATCTTTGTAATCGCCAATCACGCCGAAGATTTTGCCCCCTAATTGGAGCATATCTCCTTCTCCGAACGTATAGATCGGCTGCAAAGCATAAGGACCACGGATGATCAGTTCCGAGTTCGGAACCAGATGCGCTTTAGGCAAGAGATCGAAAATGGTAACAGGCCGTTCTTTTGGGATATGTTTTAGGGTCTGCTGGCCAAGTTCGCGCATCACCGGGATCAGCTTTTCATCGCCAGCAAAGCTGTTGATCAAAATAAAATAGCTCCCCTTCACGATAGTGAACTGGTATTTATTCCCGGAATTGCGAGCATCGATCTTCTCGATGGGGGTCTCCTCGCCGCATTTCATCAAGTAGATTCCCAGCGCTGCCTCTGGACTATCCATTTGATAGACTTCTAATACCATTTCCCGATTTTTTTGTCGATACCCCTGAACCAGCAACTCTTTGAACCCGAATTCTAAAAACAGCTCGGCCCCACCATCGATGTAATTGTACAGATCAGTTCCGACGAAGCGAAGCGTTTTGCCCGAGGTGGTCCAGCCTACAACAAAATTATCATCGGGCAGAATGATACCAGCATGGCAATCGATCGCGAGGCAAATGATGATGCCAAGCAATAATGATGTCTGTTTCATAGCTGTACGTCCGATATATCCATTTCAAAATTGGTGAGGGAGCGATGGATTGTTGGAGTGTTGGAGAATTGAAGTATTGCCTCAAAAGGCCATCACTCCACTACTCCATGACTCCATTGCTCCCTGACCCCATCTAATGTTTTAAATTAAACACGAACGTGCTGAATCTTCTCCGGGTTGGCGATCCCCAATCCCAGCCGTTCCGCATAGCGCAAGTATTCTGTGAAGCGGGGATGCTCATTCACATTGACGTTCATGGCTTTTCGCTTTTCAACCATGAGGTTATGGCAGACCATATCCAGCGCAAACGGATCGGTGGCGAAAAACAGGGTATTGTAGATATAAGAGAAATTGGCGTTCGGCATGGGTCCGCCTTCGTACTGAGCACGCAATCCATCGGTGATGTTCAACACCAATTTATCGCGAATGACGGGAAACGCCAGCACTTCAGTGCAGACATCAAAAAACAAAGGACGATGGAGCCGATTGGTGTTGCAGATCGCGCCGTAGCCCAGGTTTTTGGTGGCCATGGAGATGCCATTGCCAGTATTTTTGAACACTGGCACATTGATGATCTTGGTTAGCTTTTGGGTCAGCAGTTTTCCGAAATATGAGTACTGGCCATTGAACACGTGCTGGTTCAAATAGGCCTTGTCTTCCTTCGGGCCATCGACATCTGCCCAGTAATAGACATCCATATCGAAATTCTTCGCGCTGACATGAGTGCCATCAGGGTTGAGCCAGCGGCTATCGTCCTTTGCTTTACCCTCTGCAGCCTCCTCGTCCATCGTTTGCAGCCCTTCGATGCCGATCCCAGCATACCTTTCCCGTGTGAAACCAGCATCCGCAAGCATGTAATCGAACCGATCCCAAATTATGATGTTTTCCGGCTTGATGCCATTTTTAACCAGCCAATCGATAATGGCATCCACGACTTCGAGTCGAGTGCTGATTAAGCCAGCACCAACTGGATTGACCTTGATTCCCACTACGTCATCCTTTTCAAAAAACAGCTTAAAACTTTTATCGAGATTCATACCAGTCAGCCTCTGAATGCCGGTCTCGACCATCTGCTTCACGATTTCGGCATTAATATTTTGCTCAGTCATGGCCTCGGCGTGATGAACCTGGACGACTTTGCCAGGAAAAGGACCAGGTAATGAATATTTGGTTCTGGGGATTTTCAAGGCGTCTTCAATATTGGTCTTGGGTTTAGCAGGAGGCTGGGGCTTTTGAGCGTCCTGAGCCCACAACGTCGGAGAGCCAAGTATCAGTCCAGCGCCCGCCGCGCTCAATTTCAAAAAATCGCGCCGCCTCACTTGAAAACGCTCTGGCATAGTTCGGTAGCCCCAATTGGTTTGATGGGCCATTCATTTCTCCTCGAATTAGACCATGTTTAATCGAACAGTGAATGCTTTCATTTCTTTTTTTCTTAGAAGCTTCCAAATCTCAGCATGATGACCGCGCTTGGACCAGTAAGGTCGGCATCGCTGCTCAATCGGGAATTTTCTTCGACACCATTGACATAGCGATAACTGGCACCGGCACTGACTCGAAACCACGTGGTCACGTTGAGATTCAATGTCACCCCAGGCTCAAGGATAAAAAGACCATCGCTCGGGCGATCACGAAATGTAATATCCCGTGCCTCATTGCGGTACTGAATAGATCCACCACCAATGAGCGTCTGAAAGGAGAAATGAATCAGCTTATTGGAATTGACCACCCACTCGATTTCCAGCCCACCATAGCCAAAATCAAGATATTTTTCATTGAGCGGCCCGAGTTGATTCGCTGCCACGTAGTTGGCAAGACCATATCCACCACCGCCGATGATCAACTTGTGATCGATGATCCAGCCGCCACGACCTCCAACGAATACACCGAATTTTCCGTTGACAGGACTGAACTTCACCACCGGCCCACCAAAACCGCCGTGATCGATATTGCCGCTAAATAATGTCTCCTGCTGACCCAGTGCTACTGAGGAGATTAGGAGCACCATCAATATGATCCCTGTCGTTTTCATCTTAGGTTCCTTTCGTTTGATTTTGAGTTCAGGGGGTTAAGAGTGAAGCGCGAGCTGTTACATCACCATCCGCAAACCAGCCCGCTTGCTCATAAATTGGGATGTTTCAGGTGGAAATCTGTCGCATCCTGATACGTCTTGGCAACCAGCAGAGTTTCAGCTTCGCCGAAAAGTCTCCCAATAAAGCTGATACTGGTGGGCGAGCCAAGTTCGTTGAATCCATTTGGAACGACGACGGCTGGATGTCCGGTCAGATTGGTCAACAGCAGAACATCGCCGCCGTAAGATGGCGTGACAAAGACATCCACCTGGTTCATGATTTTCGCCATGGCATGCATGATCAGGGTTCGCAGCCGATTGGCCTGAATATACTCCACTGCCGGGATCAGTCGAGAATGACGAAATACATTGGGCCAGGCGTTTTTGACCTGTCGAACCAGGAGATCGTCCCGATTGGAACGGGTGAGGTCATCAAAAGCAGCGGCTGCTTCTGCGTTGAGGATAAAGCGCAGCGCGCTCACTGGATAATCGGGCAATTCGATGGGGATAAGCTCGATGCCTTGCGCACGGAGGACCTCGAGAACGGCCGCGTCATTGGCTTTCGCACGCTGATTGTCCCTGTCAGCCTCAAATGCGCGCTGAAAATAACCGATGCGCAGCTTTCGCACATCTCGATTCGCATTCCAATTGAACGGCAGATCGACGACGGTGAGGTCTTTGCCATCAGGACCGTAAATCGCATTAAACACCAGGGCGCAATCCTCGACTGAGCGGCAGATAGGGCCGATTTTATCCATGCTCCAGCTCAATGCCATGGCGCCATGGCGACTGACACGTCCAAACGTGGGCCGAAGCCCAGTCACGCCGCAGCGAGTTGATGGTGAAACAATCGAGCCATAGGTCTCTGTCCCGATGCTAAAGCCCACGAGTCCAGCCGCTGTCGCAGCCGCAGGACCAGCCGAAGATCCGCTGGAACCTTGAGTTAAGTTCCAGGGATTTTTGGTGGTGCCGCCAAACCAAACATCCCCCCAGGCTAACGCCCCCATGGTTAGTTTCGCAATTAGCACGGCTCCAGCGTGCTCCAGCCGCTCGACCACTGTGGCATCATAATCCAGCACCTGATCTTTATGCGTCATCGCCCCCCAGGTGGTTCTGTAACCTTTGGTGGCCAGCAGATCTTTGGCGCCCCAGGGGATACCATGCAGCGGACCACGGTATTTGCCAGCGGCAATTTCCTGATCCGCTCGTGCCGCCTGGCGCAAGGCCAGATCCTCGGTGACCGTGATGACGCATTGTAATTGCGCATCGTAACGTTTCAGCCGCTCCAGATACATTTTGGTCAGATCCATCGAGCGAATTTTTTTGGTCCTGATCAATTGAGCCAAATGGGTGACCGGCAAATACGCTAATTCCTCCAAATTTGTCGGAACGGGTGGAACCGATACGCGACTGACTTTTAGAGGAAGTTTCTTGGTTTCAAATGTCATCCCTGGTAAGATCGGATTGAATTGCAGCGCGGGCGGCACGCTATTGTCCAGGGGAATGGTACGAATTTTTTCATAGGCAGCCAGATTTTCTGTGACCCCATCTAACATCAATTCGCGCTCGGAGTCAGTAAACTCCAGGCCAATAATTTGTTCCGCCTCCTGGATCATCGATTTTGTGATCTTTTGCTCATTCTGCCCTTGAAATTTTGCCAAGACTTTTTTCGGAAACAAAGCAGAGAAAATACCAAGGCTCGAAAAAATGCCGCAGAACTTTCGGCGCGTTACACGAACTTGAGCAGCCATATCAAAACTCCCTTATGAATACGTCACCATTTCTCTGGAATTAATGATCCAAGGTCCAATTTCATCGGCTATCTGACAGACAAGAATCAAGATTCGCACATGCACATGCCTGGCCGGTTTTAGACATTTTGCAGCAAGAACCATCTAACCCTCTTGATGGGAACGATGGCCAAAATCGAATCAATTCCCCAATTTCGGATACATATCCTCCCACCACTGAGGCTGATCCTTCAGCCATTTATCGAACCAGGCCAGGATCGTCTTTGTCCATTTGATTCGCTTGTTGTATTGCAAAATATGGTGATTTTGTCCTTCGATTTCGATAAGCTCCACCTCCCTGCCAAGCAACTTCAGCGCGGTATAGAGCTGTCGACTTTCGCCTGGCGGGACATTGGTATCATCAGCACCATGCAACAATAGCAGCGGCGTCGTAATTTTGTCCGCCTGGAACAGCGGACTTTGATCGACATAGATGTCCTTGCGATTCCAGGGGAAGCTATTGGCTGTTGCCACCGCGCTATATTCATAACCCCAATAGCCTTCCCCCCAGTAACTGGAAATGGAACTGATCCCAGCGTGCGCCACAGCCGCAGCAAACAGATCGGTTTTGGTCTGGAGCAACATGGTCATAAAGCCACCATAAGAGGCACCAATGCAACCAACGCGATGCTCATCAACAAATGGATGAGCTTCCAAAAATCTCTTCACCCCTTCGATGATCTCATCCGCCACGATCCTACCCCAATCGTTCACATGAAGCGCCGAAAACTCCTGGCCAAATCCAACTGCCCCGCTCGGTTGCAGCACATAGACAACATAGCCATTCGCAGCATAAAGGTTCTTGGGATACCTGCCACCAAAGTCACGGGTCACTGGTGTGGTTCCGCCATAATAATACACAATGCAGGGATATTTCTTGCTTGGGTCGAAATCTGGGGGATAATAGATGTGGCCATCGATCTCGACATTGCGGCTGTTCTTAAAGGTCCAGTTTTCCACCTTACCCAACAGCACATGGCGAAAAGTTTCAGTTTCGGGATCAGCCAGCAAACGGTATCTTTTGGTCTTCAAATCGATGCTATAAGCTCGATTTGGCGCAGAGCTGCTGGAACCAGTGTAAACCGCTAATGGTCGATGCTGGGCCAGATCAATGCTGTTCAGCACCTCGACGCCTGTATCTATCCGTTCGAACAGCCTCTTCCCTAAATCGTAACGGTAAAGCTGCCGGAACGAACGATCAGTGGTATTGAAATAAATGCAATTTTCGGCCTGGCTCCAGATCGCCTGCCCAATGGTCGGATTGAAATTCCGCGTGATAGGTTCAACCCGGCGAGTTGCCAAATCATAGATATAAGCCTGCGTATCATAATCATTGGGGATGGTCCCCTCTGGGACATTGACGCCGATATCGCCGAACAGTGAAGGCGCGCCAGTCACCAGCAATTTGGAACCATCAGGAGACCATTGGACACTGGCAGACCAGCGACTGGTCCATAACGTGTCGTACGATAAATCAGTCAGATCGAGGATGAAAACCTCATGCTTGAAATACGGCCGCTCGGAGAAATCCGGGTACGATCGGCTGAACACCAGTTTCTTGCTATCTGGGCTAATGCTATTCAATTGGGTCGACAGAATCCCGCTGGTCAGTCGCTGGCGCGTACCCTCTGGAATATTGAGCCGATAGAGAAAGCTTCGATTTCGCCATCCTGGCTGCCGATCGGGCATCCCCTCCAATCTCTTTAATCCAGATTTATCTGGCTCAGGCTTTTCAATAATACTATAAACGATAAAAGCGCCGTTGGGCGCCCAGGTGTGCTGACCCAGGTCCTTCACATTCTCCATGATCGGTGTGGACGTGCCCTGCTCAAGATCAACAATCCACAACGTTCTCCCCTCCTTGGATGAACTGGTGTAGGAGAATTTTTTGCCAACTGGCGCCCAGTTCACATCACCGATTTCCATGCCACCACGAAAGGTGTTGACCAATTTCGCATCACTCAAACGCCGGATCTCAAGCCATGAGTCCGAGTCATCGCTGGGAGGCATGCTTTGGCGCATCCGGATCGCCGCTAATTCTCCATCTGGAGAGATCGAAATTGATGCGATTTTGGGACCATCGAGCAAATGGCGAATGCTTTTTCGCTGCTGCGCTGAAACGGTTACCATTAATTCATCCGTGGACCAGGGCGCGCTCAATTCGAGCTTCGCCCTCAAATCAAGCGGAGAACGGTTGGATGGGTCTCTTAACAGTTTCATCAAGATCAGGTGCTTTCCTGTCTCCAATTTGATCTCATGGCTGGATTTTCCTGCTTCAACCTGGATAGAATCAGCGCTTGATTGCTCTGATGACGTTTTTTCTCCAAGCTTCTGTCCATCAACATAGATCTGCAATAGATGATGGCTATAAACCGACAACTTCAGTTTCATCCATCGGTTGGCTTCGATAAAGGAAGCGACATAAAAAATGAGTGGCCGATGAGTGCCAGTGAATGGGATCTGGAGCCATCCGAGCGAATCCCCAGTCATCCTTTTCCAACGAAAAGAACTCGATCCGTCCCATTTCAAAACATCACCTTCGCTGGGCCAGATTTTATTCAATTCGAATTGTTCAAACGCCAACAGGCTTTTGAGGTCAAATTGCTTGCCATTTATGTTCTTCGTATCATGAAAAATTGGCAGCGAAGTCTCAATCGGTCCAATCGCCAACCAATCAGTGATGAGGATTTCATTATTGTTTTGTTCAGCACTGGATAGGATTGAAGAACTGACGATCAAACAAGCAACTATCAAAAGCATCGCACCAATCTTCATAGCGTATTTGGTCATTGAATTCCTCCTTCATCATCTTGCATTGGAGCGCATTATCCTAATTGAACGATCCATCGAAATTCTCATCGGAACACCCGATACTTTTTGACGAACCCCACTGGTTGGTAACTCATCTTTGCTTGACGCAACCCCGGATCTCCCAAATCCTGCTCGCGATTGATGAATTGATATTTCTCCGGCAGAATAGATGCAAAACATTGATTGACGAACTGATAGATCCCCTTGTACTTGCCCAATGCCTTTTCGAAATGGATGACGAAACTTTGTCCCTGGGCCAGTTCTTCCCCTAAAGTAAAAGCAGCCGGCTCACCTTCAACATAATAGATGCCTCCGCATAATTGTAGCTCCTCTGCTTTCTCCAACGCCTCTCTGTTCGCTTTGTAATCGCCAGGATTATCCCGGCCATTTCGCCATAATTCGAGCACCCGAATTGCATCTGGGATGAATTCCTCCAGCAGGGGCTTTCCTTCGTAATGGTAGTTGTTGATAAAGGCATTGACCAAATTTTTTTTCTTGTGATATTTTCTTCCGGCTAATTTAGCCAGTGCTTCTCGATCATAGAGGTAATCGAAATTATCGCGGTCCTCCATTACCTTAAAACCCAACGACGCCAACGTGTTTGCCTGAGCTTCTGTAGCAGCCTTGATCGCTTTGTGCTGCTCGAAGAGAGTCAACAATACACTTGGTTCAGGCAATCCAAAGGGAAGCATGAAAAACGGCTCACCATTATCATTTCCCAGAATCACCAAGAGGCCGCCATCAAGCTGCGATAATCGATACTGATGCGTCTCACGAAACAAATAAATATTGGCAAAGCAGAATTCTGAAATGCCCTCAGCTAATGCCTGAAATTTTGGATGGAGCATTGGCCTCAAATTCATCGTGATTTCGATGGATTCTGGATAATCAGGAATCATAAAATTGTTCATACCTCTCGAATTTTGGTTTGCAAATTCAGGTTCTTTTTCATATCGGTTCGCTGAAAAAATCGGGAGATTTCCAGAGTCACCGTCTCTGGAATTGGCGTTCAAGCGGAACGGTACGCTTCAGAATAATTAACCGTTTCATCGAACCATTTTCTGTTGAAGCATAGACAGCAGGAAATTTATCCGATTCCATGAATCTTGTCATAGCGAGCCAGAATGATCTCAAAATCTTCTTTAAAATACAAAATTAATATCATAAAATCAATATTTCTTTTTCGTGGGTCGATCGTCCCCCGTGCCAAAATGAACAGGTTCAGCAAAGAGATAAGTGGCAACAGCCCCAAAGTCACACATGAATCCTTAAGAATGCTATGGACCGAAGTTATCAGAGGAGGAAAATTCAAAGTTGGAAATAATTTTTCTTGACAAATTCGATGATTTTAATTATATTCTGTCCCGTCATGAAAAAGGAAAAATCAAAAGACCGAGTGACAAAAAAGCGCGTAGGGCAAATCTCATTCGGTCGTGAAAACTTTATCATCTTTGCGATCGGCATTCTGACTTTGGTGCTGGGCTATATCTTTTTGGCTCAAGGGCCGGCTGATAGTTTTTGGTCACTTACTTTAGCGCCAATTCTTCTGGTGCTGAGTTATTGTGTAATTTTTCCATTGGCGATCCTCTATCGCAAGAAGAGCTCAGCGACAAAAGCTGAGCCATCAAGCCAGCAGTAATATTCTGAGTGGGAACAATCTGGAGTGGAACTGCGTTTAGCATTTTGCAACAGGCAAAATATCTGAGAAATTTAATGTGCCTGCTTAGAAGCTCAAACGAAGTTTTTTGCATAAAAGAAAGCTATTGAAATGAACCAGATAGGCGCTTCGCTCGATGGTTGATTTCGATCAATCAACTGGCGGAGATGCTATTGTTTCGGATCGGCTAAAACAAGATGGGCGATTAGCTCAGGTGGTTTAGAGCGCCTGCCTTACAAGCAGGAGGTCACTGGTTCAAGTCCAGTATTGCCCACAATCAAGCTGTATAAGATAACTTCAATGCGATTCAGAATAGACAGACATATTTAGCATAATAAGGGGTCGTGGTGCAGTTGGTTAGCACATCGGCCTGTCAAGCCGAAGGTCGCGGGTTCGAGCCCCGTCGGCCCCGCTTAAAAGGGCTATCAATTATCCTGATAGCCCTTTTTTTTCTGTGTAGATTCAAATTGCCTGAAAATTATTTTACCCCGCATTACTCAGATCGCTAAATCGTGGGGATGGTTGCTACTAAATAGTGTTTGAACGAAAACTGCCTATTCTGACATCACCCCCAGCCCTCTCCTGGGAGAAGATGCAGAGAAAAAGCTGCTTTTCAACAGTTGAGAGAGGTGAACAGGGATGGGGCTGAAATAACAAAGCCTGAAATTAACGCATGCCCGAGAATTTTGATGTTTTCGTTCAGCCATTAAAATAAATCGAGAATTGTCGATTGACATCATGCTTGAAGATGAATATCTTACAATCACGGATGAACAAAGTGCTGAATTGAAAGTGAAAGGCTCTCTATTCATTGGCGCCGCATGTCCCGTCTCCACAGTCGACCAAGCACAACAATTTATCCAGGGCATTGCACAGAGATATTTCGATGCGACGCATCATTGTTATGCGTATCAGCTTGGTTTTGGTCCCTCTGCGCTTTATCGAGTACATGATGCTGGAGAGCCCTCTGGAACCGCTGGACAGCCGATTCTCTCTGTAATTAGAGGAAAAGGGCTGACCAACCTCTGCGTGGTCGTGACGCGATATTTTGGGGGCATCAAGCTCGGCAAAGGTGGATTAGCCCGCGCCTACGCCGACTGCGCGAACCTTGTTCTTGACCAATGCATGGTAACCAGATATTACGTTGAACAGCAACTGCAACTGCATTTTGATTACCAATTCACGAGTCCTGTAATGAGCGTCCTGTCATCGTTTCAGGCGACCACTCATCGATCCGATTTCGATCAACAGGCGCATCTCTTGGTCTCCATCAGGATGAGCCAGATCGACAATTTAAAACGCCAGTTGCTCGAGGCGACAAAAGGAAAAATTCAAATCCAATCTCTTAGCTAAATGGAAATTTCATTAGTCATCCTGGCCCTTCTCTTGTCAGCGTTTTTTTCCAGTTCGGAAACAGCGTTTCTATCTGCGAGTCGACTGAAAATTGAAGTTTTGCATCGGCGCAAAATCAAAGGTGCGAAACGGGCTTACCATTTCATAAAGCGGCCAGAGTCGTTTATTGCGACCACATTAATTGGCAACAATTTCAGCAACGTGCTATTCACCTCATTCATTGTCCTGATTCTCCGAGAGTCTGTTCAGGATTTTCTGTTGGTCATCATCCCCACTGCTTTGCTTTTGATATTTGGCGAAATTATCCCAAAGGCCATCGCCTGGGAATATGCAAATCATCTTATCATTTCTTTTGGCCGACTACTAAATTTTTTTAAAGTGATTTTCAGCCCGTTTAGCCTGGTGCTCGTCGGTATCTCAAACTGGTTGATGCGCAGGCTTCATCTGTCCAATGAAACCTCCTTCTCAGAATTTCTCACCCGCAGCGATATCCAGAAGTACATTTATGAAGGTGAACTTTCTGGGGCAATCGCAACGGAGGAGCGGCAGATCATCTCTCGGATCTTTGATCTGCGAACGACTCGGGTCAAAGAGACCATGATTCCCAGAACAGAAATCATTGCGATGAGCATCGAATCATCGATCGATGAGTTGATCGAAAAAATAAATGAAACTGGGGTATCTCGGATCCCGATTTATGATGGAGATATTGATAACATCGTGGCTGTGGTCTATGCAAAGGACCTTTTTTTAAATCCCAAGGAGCTCAAAGAGATCGCGGAAGAGATCCTCTATGTGCCAGAAACGAAATCAGCGTTTGAATTGCTAAAGGAATTTCAACAACAGAAAATGAGCATTGCTGTGGTGCTGGACGAATACGGCGGCACGGCTGGCCTGGTCACGATAGAGGATCTCATCGAGGAGCTATTTGGCGAGATCTATGATGAATTTGATCTGGATCACGAGCCGATGTATGTCATGGAAGATGAACGGACGATTAGAGTTGTAGGGCAGGCGGAAGTTGACGAGCTGAATCAGAAATTTGGTCTTGGCATTGAAGAGGGCGATTATACCACCATCGGCGGATTTATCACTGATCATTTAGGACGAATCCCTCACGTTGGCGAATGCATTGAGGCGGAGCGATTTAAACTGGTCATCGAAAAAGCCAGTCGGAAGCGAGTTATTCTGGTAAAAATAATCTTGAAAGACGCTTCTCAAACGGCCTGAAGCGCTGGATGGCGTCTCAGAATCATAAAAATTTGAACCAGCGCTATCCCGGCCAATGACAATAGACTGACCAAAGTCAGTGTCCAATAGAGCCCGATCCTGTCGGCAAGCGCGCCGATCGGCGTCATGAATAAGCCAGACACTCCCCATCCCAATCCCATCATGATTGAGGACACCAGGCTGGCCTGTTGGGGAAGAGCTTGCTGTGCCAGGACAATGTTGACCGATGTCGATAATTGAATGAACAATCCCAATAGCGCCAAACAAACCAGGCTCCAACCCAAAGAAAAATGAATGAATCCTAAAGCACACGGCAAAATCGCAACAAATGATAATTGCAGGGTCTTCTCACTCCCAATTCGATCGAACAGATAGCCGCCGATCAGAATGCCTGCTGTGGTGAAAAGCTGAAAAATTGCCAGTGCTGTTCCTCCAACCGCATGACTCTCCCCTTTCGACGTCAGATAGAGCGGGATGAAGCCTACAAATGATTGGACTATGGTGGCGCGAACGAGGACCATCAGATAAAGATTCGTCAACAATAAGCGATGTGGTTTAAAGCTTTGGCTAATTTCTCCCCACGAGCGAAGGGGCTGCTGAAATTGCTTCTGGGCAAATAATATTTGACTGGCATAAAGCGAGAAGAGAATGGATGGCACAATGGTAAAAATAGTAGATTGGATCCCCCAGCGATCCGTTATCGGGATGATCACCAGGCTTCCCAAGGCAACCCCCAATGCGCCCGCCGTATTGAAAACCGACATGAAAAGCCCTCTGCGATGATGATTCACCATCCCAACTGCAGCGGCGCCAGTAGGATGAAACATCGCTGTCCCAATACCGCTCAGAAACAAAATCAGGATCAGCATATCATAGCGATTCACCCAGCCGAGAAAACCCATAAAAATCGCGGTGATGAATGGGCCAAGCACGAGAAAATAATAACGACTCAAGCGATCGGAGATGAGGCCTGCAATTGGCTGAACCAGCGAGCTGGAAATTGAGAAAATTGACAGCAACAAACCAACCAGCGCCAGCGACAGCTTCAATTTTACCACGATTAAAGGCAAAAGCGGGGCTAAAAAGCCGTTATAGAAGTCAGTAGTAAAATGACCGATTGTCGCCAACCAAAGCATCTTCTGACCGGATGCAGCGCTCGTTTTATTCGAAAAGCCGCAGATCGTGTTCCTCCTTCGATTCTAATACAGAATTCAGCAGACTCATGGCGTCATTCTCGTGATACAATCGTGCACGGGGCTTCATTTCAAGAAACCCCTTTAGAAGTCTTCATCAAAAAAACGAATCTAGTTTATCAATATCGAATATAAAACTCAGCCGGGCCAAATCGCATTTGGTCCACTTGATCTGGCTTTAAGCCATCAGGAGCGCCATCGGATTTAACAACATCAGTTGATTTTCGTCACGATCATTTTGCTTGCTTATTGGAGCAAATCTGTGGCGATCAATGCGATCAGCCTGGCGAAATCCATCAATTGCTGAATCTCGATAAATTCGTTGGCCATGTGTGCTGTATCACCTCCTGGCCCCCAGCCTACTGTCAGCACTCCGTGCTGAATCAAATTCTTGGCATAAGTACCACCTCCCATGCCCATGGGAGTCGCCGTGAAGCCCAGTTCCGATTGAGTATATTTTTGAATCAGCTTTACCAGGTCATTATCAGGAGAAACGCTAAAAGCGATGCTTTCAGATAGCGTCTCGATTTGAAATTTGCCATCAGGAATTCGATCGATACAGTCCCGAATTTGTCGTAAAACGCTGGTCTGGCTCATTCCAGGGACGGTTCGAATATCCAGATAAATGGAACAGCTTGCGGGAACAACGTTCGCAGCAATCCCGCCATGGATCTCCCCAAGGTTTAAAGTCGGCCCTCCCAGAATTGGGTGATGCTGATATTCCAACCGAAGCCGGTCTAATTGTTGAATCAGTTTCGCCATCATGAAAATGGCATTGATCCCCTTCTCAGGAGTTGAAGCATGGGCCTGCTGTCCGAGTGCGGTAATCCGAACCACCATTCGACCTTTTTCCGCGATATCAATTTCTTTCATTTCATATCCGATATCCGGCACAATGGCGTGTGTCGGATCAATCAATCGCTGGTTCAGCAAATAACCGATGCCATAATCGATGCCATCTGGATCAGCAGCCTCTTCGTCGGCCAGCGCCGCAATGAGCATCTGCCCATTCATTTGTGAATCCAACTCCAACCGCTTAATGACTTCGGCAGCGAGCAAAATGGCAGCCAATGGACCCTTGTTATCATTCGTGCCGCGGCCATATAGCCTGCCATCCTTTACCACGACTTCAAACGGATCATGATCCCATCCGTCCCCAGCCGGCACAACATCCATGTGCGCTGGCAGCAGCAATCGCTTACCTCCGGGATTATTCCCCAGCCTGCCGATAACGTTCGGCCGTTCTTTCTGTCGTGCAAACTCCTCGAACGCGATACCCAATCGAGTTAGTTCCCGCTTGACAATCTCCGCAACCCGATACTCTTCGCCCCGAACCTTCAAGTAAGGATGTTCAGGGAGCTTCTCTGGGATCACGTTGACGGTCCTTTGTTTTACCATCTCCGTCACCAATTCGATGAGCCGCTTCTCTAATGCGGCACCATGCTCTTGAAAATAACAATTGATCTTTGCACTTCGCTTATTCTGCGCCTCCATACTTCTCTCCAGATTATTTTGTCAAGCTGCGGGAATTAACAACTCTCAGGTATCTTGAATGTCCATAGGGACGATCGCATGTTTCTAAAAAAATTGCTGGCCAAAACTCCTCGGCAACCACGATCGATTCAATTATTCGGTTGATTTTTGTTGCCAAAGTTAATTCAGATATCGCAGCGCAATCAAGGTTATTACAGGACTCACGAATGAGATCTTCACTTGGTTGAAGCATAAATAAATTTCATCTCGTCGCCAGTTAGCGGACAGCTATGCCTGCGCTTTTCTATTTGGTTGCTCAGATGAAAGCACTATTATACAATTTTTTTGATGAAATGCAAGATATAATTTTGGGTTTAAAACAAAATTTAGCATCTGGCACATGAGCGACCATTGGCCCTTCAGATCGCCAAATCTGAAATATCGGATGATCAGCCCAAAGCCGAATTGCTCAGAATCAATAGGTTGACGGTATTATATGTTCAAAAATTGCAAGATTGCTTTTTACGACCGCTTCTATCCCAAATGGCAGAGCAAGTGAATAAAACAGCTTGAGTGAATCACTTTTTTATATCACCTAAAATTCTAGAATGAAGCAAAGCAGTAGAATTATAGAGATCCTTTGCCCCACGAAACACACGGAATGGTGCGAGAAAAGAAAGACAAAGAGTGCTTTCAGTGCACTCTCATGTGTTCCGTGGGCATCTGAAAAAATAGATTTTCATTTTAGCATTTCAGGGATGAAAGATTCTTTAGGACACGGAATTGGAACTGCCATAGAAATGAAATTCCAAAGGGCTTTTTTTATGTGAGTTCCGTTTCCGTTTATAACAATTTTGAGACCGTTAGTTTCTCAGACCAATATCGAAATTTCAAAATGAACAACACCAGAGAAAATTAAAAACCCTTTGCCCACGAGACACACGGAATGACGCGAAAAAAGAAAAACAAAGAGTGCTTTCTTTAGAGTATTTTCGTTTGTTCATTGGGCATCTTAAAGAATAGATCTTCATTTTAGAATTTCATGTATTAACCAATGAACCATTATTTATGGGGGGTATCATGAATCCTTCAAAATTCAGATTCAACTTATTCGTCGCAGTTCTAATTTTTGGATTATCCACTGTATTATCAGCTCAAACAATTATTCGGGTGAACTGCGGTGGCGGTGACTATTGGGATACGGAACGAAACCTCTGGCATGCCGATCAACCTTACTCGCCAGGAAGCTGGGGATATGAGAATCCTGGCTATTTTTTGTTCTATGATTATCCGATCAGCGGTACAAATGACGACCCATTGTATCAGTATGAGCACAACGCGCTGGACAACTACAAGTTCACCGTTCCCAACGGCACTTATGTGGTCACGCTGAAATTCGCTGAGCTCTATTATGACAATGTCGGGGAACGCGTGTTTCATGTCGAAATCGAAGGCGATCGAGTGCTGAACAACTTCGATATTATCTCCGAAGTTGGCTTTGCCGCCGCCTGCGACAAGACGTTCATCATTGATGTGAATGACGGGATTCTGGATATTCAGTTTATCACGATCGAAAAAGAGCCAGGCGTTACTTTAGCGCATGCCAATGTGAAGGCCATTGCGGTGGTGGAACAAGGCACGCATGAGCCCAAGTTATGGGTAGATCCGCATGAGCTCGACTTTTATGATTATTCCTACCGACAGTCATTCAAAATTAAAAATGGGGGCGAACTGCCTCTGGAATGGAACTGCGCAGAAAATCCAGATGAGCCATGGATCACCTCCGTGTCCCCGACCAGCGGGACGCTCTATCAGGGACAGTCGCAGTATGTGGAGGTTCAGGTCTCACGCGCGGGTCTGGCAGATGGGCACTACGAAGGCAACATTTCTATCACCTCAAATGGCGGCAACGATAATGTAAAGGTTTTGATGGATGTTGTTTCGAAAACTGCTATTTTGCAGGTGCAGCCGCTCAAGCTCGATTATGGTGCGATCTTGACCAAGGGATCGTTCACGGTCAAAAATGTGGGCAGAGCAGATTTGGATTGGAATGCCAAAAATAAAAACAGCGACTCGTGGATCAAAGACATTTCGCCCACCAGCGGAAAAATTGAACCAGGAAAATCTCAGGAAGTACAGGTGACCGTTGATCGCGCTGGTCTCACCGATAGCACCTACCATGGCATTATTTCGATCTCATCCAATGGTGGCGCTGACAATGTCGATCTATCTCTGAATACATACCATAAACCGCTCGCTATCAATTGCGGCGGGAACGAGTTTGTGGATAAGGATCAGCATCGTTGGTCCAACGATTTGGGATATGTTGGGGGTCAAACCAGCTACGCCAATGTGGCTATCGAGAACACCGAGAACGACCAACTCTATCAAACCAATCGTTCGGGAATGACCAAGTACCAGTTCGCGGTGCAAAAGAACGGCTATTATCAAGTTGTATTGCATTTCGCTGAACTCCAGCACAATGAAGCAGGCAAACGCGTCTTTGATGTGAAGATCGAGAATATCCTTGTGCTTCAGGACTTTGACATTTTTGCCCAGCATGGAAAAAACTATGCGATCATCAAAACGGTTAAGATCGAAGTCAACGATGGACAGCTTGATATTTCGTTCGTGAAAAAGACTGGCGAACCCTGTATTGCTGGCATCGAACTGCACCAGATTCCCTTTTTACAAATTGGGACGACCGAATTGAACTTCGCATCGATCCTGACCAAACGAACCTTCGTGGTGAGAAATCTCGGCTCTTTGGATATGATCTGGGCGGCAAAAAATGATGCCGGCTATCCATGGCTGGTGTCAGTTTCTCCATCAAGTGGGACCTTGGCCCCGCAGGCCTCACGGTCCATTACCGTTACCATTGATCGAGCTAATTTGGCTGATTCGCTCTATCAAGGCGATTTGGCACTGGAAACCAATGCGGGAAACCAAAGTGTTTCAATGCGATTCGATACCAAAAATAAGCCATTGCGCATCAACTGCGGCGGGACAGAATATCTGGATCGAAATCATAATCCCTGGTTCGATGACCTGGCGTATGTCGGTGGTAAAGCTGTTTCATGCCAGGACAGCATTGCCAATACCGATGAAGATCTGCTCTATCAAAACACTCGGACCGGCGTAAGCAAATACCAACTTGCCGTTCAAAAAAATGGTCTGTACCAGGTGGACCTGCATTTTGTCGAAATTCAGCATCAATCCTCTGGCAAGCGCGTATTCGATGTCATGATCGAGGATCAGCCTGTGCTGGAAAATTTCGACATCTTTGCTGAGGTCGGTCGTTTTGCGGCTTGCGTGAAGTCAGTACAAATTGAGGTAAAGGATCAGCAGATCGATATTTCCTTCAATGCAAAGGCGGGCGAAAGCGCTATTGCGGCGATCGAGCTCTTTCTGCGGCCAATCATGGCGGTTCAGCCTGCTACGCTGAAATTCGGCTCCCTGCTGACCAGAAGGCACTTCGAAGTCGTGAATGCTGGTCCTGTTGCACTGAACTGGCGAGCGATCAATGTGGGCAATGATTCCTGGATCAAATCGATCGCGCCAGCAAGCGGAAGGTTAGCCCCAGCAGACACGCAGATCGTCACCGCTATCATCGATCGAACCTCTTTGACAGATAGTTTATATTTCGGCCAAATTCGCATCGAGAGCGAGAGCGGTGTTCAAGATATCGTTTGTGAAGCCAAAACCGGGCACCAACCGCTTCGCATCAATTGCGCTGGGCGCGAATATTTGGATAAGTATAACCAACTCTGGCTCGATGATTCGTTCGCCACTGATGCTGAAATGCTATCATGCCGTGACAGCATCGCAAACAGCCTTGACGATGCTTTGTATCAGACGGCCTGGGTTGGCCTGACCAAATATGAACTGCCAGTTCAATATAATGGGCTCTATGGATTCGAGTTGCATTTCGCCGAGATCGAGCATCAGGCGGCAGGTAATCGAGTTTTTGATATTCAAATTGAGGATAGCCTCATGTTCAAAGATCTCGATATCGTTGCAGAGGCCGGTAGCTTTACGGCACTGATTAAATCTGGCAAAATAACGGTCACCGACAATCAATTGGATATTCGCTTTATTGCCAAGGCCGGCGCACCGCTGATTTCTGCCATCGAAATCTATCAGAGACCGCTGCTGGCTGTTGCCCCAACTTCGCTGAAATTCGGCTCTATGCTCACCCAGCGCCGTTTCAGCTTTATGAATATGGGTTCTATCGCGATGAATTGGACGATCGCCAATCCATCAAATTTGCCCTGGGTGAAGCAGATTGTTCCCACCAGTGGGGTGTTGGCGCCATCTGATACCCAAATCGTGGTGGTGACCATCGACCGCAGCGAACTACCTGATAGCTTAGATTTCACCGGCAACATTGAGGTGATGAGCGATGGCGGGGACCAGGAGATTGCCTTGCATTTTAATACAACAAAAGAACCGCTGCGCATAAATTGCGGTGGTCAAGATTGGGTGGATGCTGCTGGCAATTATTGGTTCGAAGATGCATTTGCCATGGATGGTCAACCGATGGCGTCTGTTGACAGTATTGCGACAAGCGAAAACGCGTGGCTGTATCAGACCGTGCAAACTGGAGCCATTCGTTATCAGGTGCCGATCCAGCGCAACGGTCGGTATGCGATTACGCTCCATTTTGTGGAACTGGAACACCAGGCCGCGGGCCAACGGATCTTTGATGTTCAGATCGAGGATAGCCTCGTCCTGGAAAATCTCGATATCTATTCTGAATGTGGCCATCTCACCCCGCTGGTTAAGCAGGCCATCGTCACGGTGGCTGATCATCAGCTCGATATCGAGCTGGTGTCGAAAAACGGGGAAACCGTCATCGCGGGGATCGAACTTGCTGAGGCCCCAGAATTGCCCAGTGGTTTGGCCACCAACGATGGTCGCCCAGCCGTACCCGATCGTTTTGAATTGGCGCAAAACTATCCGAATCCCTTTAACATGGAAACCCGCATCCATTTCGCGCTACCAGTGGCAGGCAGGGTTACATTGGAAGTATATAACCTGTTGGGCCAGAAACAATACACATTGGTGCAACGCGAGATTAACCCTGGCTTTCATTCGGTCGTCTGGGACGGTCGGGACATGAACGGTGTGGCAGTAAGCTCTGGAGTATATATTTACAAGATCCAGATAACACCCAAAGATGCGCGACAGCCTTCATTTCAGCAGGTGAAAAAGATGTTGCTATTGAAGTAAGCTGGACAGATCGTCCTGCAATTTGGCTGATTATCATCAGGCTTGTCGCCTGCTAAAAACATCTTTCTGTTTCTTTAGCGATTGAATAGAAATAAATCGCCAGTTGGTAGATTAAAAATTGCTTCCAAAATCTGCCAACTGGCGATTGCTGTTTTTGTCGATCCTCCTCCCTATTCCAAATACAATGGTCTTCTTCAATGAACAGCAACCAAAAGGACAGCCAATCAGCCGCCACTGACGCAGAACCGAAGATATTAAACATATTTTTGGCCGAATCTCAGCTCTGCCAACATTCTGCACCTTCGATCTCATTTAAAAAGATGATTTTTCCCTGGTCATACATTCCTGAAAAGATTAAGGCGAAAGTCATAGAGATGGAAATTTCAATCCGGCTTCCTATCTTTTTATTGTTGCCTTTTTTCTTTGGCCTTTTTTCAGGCACAGAATGATAATCAGCCCAACAGCGGAATAGTATTGCATTCTCATCTCAAGAATCACCGCTGCTCAAAAAGAAATAGTTGTAATAATAAAAAAACTGTTTTGCATTTTTCATGAAAATATTTTATATTGATGCCCAGCAAAAGCATTTATTCCGAGCAAATCGAACCATGTTGGTCTCGGGCAATCGTTTGAATAAAACGTAGCCGCGGCAACTTCATTCTTGTGTCCAGGATCTTGGGATGCTGCAACAAGCTAACACAGGTCGATCATTTCTTCGATTTAAATATCGAACAAAAAGCTTTGGAATATAGCCATAAAGAGGCTAATGGAGTGTTTTAAATCGAAGTGATTGAGGAGGCATAATGAAACGATTCATCCTTTTGCTTGCCTTAGTAGGTTTACTGGGCTGTGCTGCCAATCGAATCAAATTCGAACAGTTCTCGGTTTCGTTGAATCTCCCGGTAGCGCCAGATAGCTCGGTAACCATCGGCAGCGATGAACAATTCTTGGGGGTAATCTGGCTTACTGAAATTTTGCGCACTGAAAACGCGCCAGTTGAAAAAATTAAGCTGATCCAGAACTACGGCCTATATTTCATCTGCGCTGAGGGTTTCAAGCATGTCTGGATGGTCGATCCTCAAAAAGATGGCATGTCGGCGAAATTCAAGCCTATCGATGTGACTCCCAAGGATAAGAACGATACGTATCGTCAGATCGGGCTGTCACGCTACGGAACACGGGACAATGCCTGCGTGAAGTTTCGATTCAATCAGCAAGAAATTTTTATTGACAGAAAGGGAAACATCCATGAGAAATGTGGCAAGTAGGCTGATTTTTTTGATAGCGTTTTATTGGGGGACAATGGTATTCGCTCAAGATATCCAGGAGCTTTACGAGTCCGCAAAGGACGCTTTGCTGAAAGGCAACTATATGCTTGCGCTGACACGAATTTCCGATGCTCAGGCACAAATCGAGATGGACCCGAATTTGGATCCCAATCAAATGTATCGAAATAGACTGCTGCCCCAATTGCAAAAAGATGCAAATACCATGGCGGCCATCATCCGTAGTCTGGAAGGGCTTTACGATCGTGCGCAGGTTGAATTAATTTTCCCAGACCTGCCTCCCTCCATCGAGGCGATCGACCAGTACACCCAGATCGCACGAACCATGAGCGAGAAAATTATAGCTCACAGGGATTCTATCGTCTCGGCTTATGATTTGGCGCCAGAGTTCATCAATGCGCTGCGGAGTCTGCCAGCGTTCAAGCAGATCGAACAATTTTCCTCGATTGGGATCATGAACCGATTATCCAACAAATTTAGCATCATGGCAGGCGTACTCACCGATTCGATCCAATCCATCAACGCCAGGTATTCGGCATTGGCTGAAAACCTGGAAAAATTGAAAAAATCGGCTGCTGCCAGCCGGGCTGAACGCAAAAAATTGGAGCAACAATTGGCTGCGCTCTCCAAGGAAAGGGATAATTATATGCACGCCATTTCTGAAATCCTTTTGGGCCAGCCTGCTGCCGCAAATGAATCGCAACGGATGATCCTGCTCGATCAAAATCTCGATGCTGCTTTTAGCACTGCAATCGAAACAGAGATCAAACGCGTGGAAGCCATGGCTGAGGTGGACTCGCTTGGCCATCAGGAGCTATTGAAAAACCTCGAACGGATGAAACAGTATAACCAGATTTTCACCAATAATAATGTGGCGACAGACCAATCGCCATTGCTGGCTCGCTATGAAGCCGCTATTCAGCGAGTCAAAGTGGCCCAGCCTGAAAAGGCCAATTACCTTTTTTATATTGGGATCGCCATCGCAGTGATCATTCTGGCTTTCATCATTTATCGGCTCGTTGGATCATTGCGCAAATCGACAACAACACAGGATTCGTCTGACCAGGAATGACCCCAATACGAAGCCGATTTGTTTTAGCATGATGTTGGAACGTTCGAATGAACAGCAGTTATCGGAACGATTCAAAGCGATTGCACCGAGAGGCTTTTGGCTCTGAGGACAAATTTCAATTGAAGATGAGGGTATGCAGGATCGCGCTGGAAGTCAATAGCGCTTTGAGCATGACTATTTTCAATGTTCTTTATCTCAAGCACTCGAGATAGCGAGGGAATGATATGGCATCTTCGGATGAAATCATTCAGCGAGCGCAACAGGCAGCGCTCAAATTTCGAAAGCTGAATCAGCAGCAAACTGATCAGATTGTCCGAGCGGTTTATCTCGCTGCGATGGACAACAGGATTCGATTGGCGAAGATGGCGTTTGAGGAGACCCAATTGGGCATCTGGGAGCACAAGGTGATCAAAAATGTGATCGCCTGCCAACTGGTTTATGAGCACATCAAGGACCAGAAAACGGTTGGTGTCATCGCATCAGATTCATGCGCCGGGACCATCGAACTGGCACAACCGATTGGGCCTATTTTGGGCCTTATTCCGGTCATTAATCCAACCTCAACCGCGATTTTTAAGATACTGATCGCGATGAAGACACGAAATCCGATCATCCTCAGCTCGACCCCCATGTCAAAAAATTGCGTTTCTGAGACCAGTCGCATCTGCTATGAGGCAGCCCTTCAGGCCGGCGCACCGGAGCATTGCATCCAATGGCTTCCCAAACCGAATTTGGCAAAGACCAAGGAACTGATGAGCCATCGCGGATTAGCCCTGATCCTGGCAACTGGGACCAACGAAATGGTCAAGGCTGCTTATAGCTCGGGAACCCCGACGATCGGCGTTGGCGCGGGAAATGTACCGGTGTATATCGGCGCTTCGGCTGATATCCCTTTCGCTGTCAGCAATATTTTACTATCCAAGACATTCGATAACGGTTCAGTATGCGCCAGTGAACAGGCCATTGTAGTGAAACAGGAAATTGCAGACGCGGTGATTGCTGAGTTCAAACGGCAAAAAGCCCATTTCATGAGCGAAGATGAAATCGAAAAGGTTGGGCGCATTGCTTACGACAGAGATCGCGGGATGATGTCCCCGGCAGTTGTGGGTCAATCTGTTCAGCGGATCGCTCAAATGGCTGGTATCACGGTGCCAGCGGACACTTCAGTGCTCATTGGGATCCTTGACCGAGTCTGCCGCGATTGTCCGTTATCCGCCGAGATTCTGGCGCCGATTTTGGCATTTTATATCGAACCGGATTTTGAAACAGCCATCCAGCGATGCGCACAGATCACTCAATTTGGTGGGATTGGTCATACCGCGGTGATTTACTCCAATAACCCGGAACGCATCGAATATTTTTCGAATACCATAGACGTCGCGAGGATATTGGTCAATACGCCATCAACGCAGGGTGCCTTAGGGGGAACGTTCAATACGTTACCCCCTTCGTTCACGCTGAGTTGCGGCTCTGGTGGGAAAAACAGCACCACCGACAATATCTCCACGCGCCACCTGCTCAATATCCATCGCATCTGCCGACGCCGGGTGAATGAACGATGGAGAAATTTCGATCACAATCTTTATCTCGACCCTTCCTGGAGTGCTGAAGCAATCGAAAGAGAGTTCAATAAAAATATCTGAGCTTTACTCAGATCAAATTTTAGGCTTCGCTTATCCCACGCCCGCTTAAGAGGCTTGCTCGCTTTAACGTTCACTTCATGAAAGACAGCAGATCAGCGAGCCACTCCAATTCATCAGAAGACTTGTCCCGCGGCTCCTATCCATGAAATTTGAAAGGATGATAAGTCTCCAGCGAGGTCAAAATTGTCCTCTCCGCCTCCGGCTACAGAACTGGCAGGTATCGTTGCAGTTCCCAGCTCGTCACCTGGGCCCGATAGTTCTCCCATTCGATTTCCTTGTTCTCGAGGAATTTCTCATAGACATGGTCGCCCAAGGTCCGACGAAGCCATTCGCTCCGCCGGGCGATCTGAATCGCTTCATGGAGGTCTTTCGGCAGCGAGGCGATCCCCAATTGCATTCGCTCCTTCTCGGTCATCGCATAAACATTTTGCTCAACCGGCGGCGCCAACTCGTACCCTTTTTCAATGCCCTCTAATCCAGCAGAAAGCATCACAGCAAAGGCAAGATAAGGATTGCAAGCAGGATCGGGCGAGCGCAATTCCACTCTCGTGGCGACTTCTTTACCAGGCTTATAGCCCGGAATGCGAATCAGGTCAGAACGATTTTTCGTCGCCCAGGAAAGATATACGGGCGCCTCGTACCCTGGCACCAATCGCTTATACGAATTGACCCATTGATTGGTGATAACCGTAAATTCTGGAGCGTGTTTCAACAGCCCAGCGATGTACTTTTTGGCGATGTCTGAAAGATTATATGGATCGGTGGCGCTGAAAAACGCATTGGTATTGCCTTTAAATAGCGACTGATGGGTGTGCATTCCGCTGCCATTGTGGCCATAGAGCGGTTTGGGCATGAACGTGGCGTAAACCCCATGACGAATCGCTATCTCTTTCACCACCAACCGATAGGTCATGGCATAATCGGCCATCGTAAGGGCATCGGTATAGCGCAGATCAATCTCGTGCTGGCTCGGCCCCACTTCATGATGCGTGTATTCGACCCGGATCCCCATATCCTCGAGCATTAATACGGTTTCCTTGCGCAGATCGCTTGCCACGTCCAACGGCGTCAAATCGAAATAGCCACCATGATCCAAAACTTCGGGGATTCCGTTGCCGTTATTGCTTTTGAAATAGAAATACTCCAGCTCTGGCCCGACATAAAAATGATCGAAATCCATGCTTTTCATCCGCTCCAAATTCTTTTTCAGCACCCAACGCGGATCGCCCTCATAGGGTTTTCCATCGGGTGTGTAAATATCACAGAACACCCGAGCCACAACGCTATTGTCAGCGGTCTTCCATGGCAAAATTTGGAACGTATCGATATCTGGCTTGGCGATCATGTCGCTCTCATCGATTCGCGCAAAACCCTCTATTGATGAACCATCGAACCCCATCCCCTCTTCCAGAGCATTCTCAAATTCATCAATCGTGATGGCAAAGCTCTTTAAAAAGCCCAATAAATCGCTGAACCAGAATCGGATAAAACGAACCTTATTGCGTTTAGCTAATTCGAGCACTTTTTGTTTTCGCAGATTGTCCATGTCATTGTTGCTCCTCAATTATTAAATTCGATCCTTTGTTCGCTCAGATTTTTGACCTGGCATGAAAGAATCATAGTGATTTGAAATCAAAACTGAATACCGTTAAACTTGGATACATTTACCCAATGAGAACCATCACTATCGGTTGGCCAATCGAGCTAAAATTTTAAGCGGCAAATATAATCAGTTTTTAGCTCATTGTCAAATAAATTTTTGTTGCTATTTTAAATTTTATATCCTATCTTTGCGGGAACAAAGACGAGAATTTAAAATGACAGCGATCTTGTCGATCAACTAATTGCAATTTTGAACTTCAACAATTCTTAGGAGGGCGTTATGTTCGGTTACGTCTTGGCTTTCATTATCGGGGCGATCGTGGTTAGCTACATCTTTTCATTGAAGAATCGAGCCGGCATGAACCCGGCAGCTTCATTTCTTCGAGGAAATGTTAAATTCATCATTTCCGGCGTCATTATCCTGCTTGCGATCGTCTTCATCGCACAATCCGTCACAATCATTGATGCCGGAACGGTTGGCGTCGTAAAACGCCTGGGAGCTGTGAAGACCGAATTGCCCCCGGGTCTGCATTTCATCATCCCGTTGATCGATGAAGTAGTGATCTTCCCAACCGTAAAAAAGACTTATGAGGCCTCGGACGTCCCTCAATCCAGTCAGGCCGATTTTCCGGATATGATCATCACTGCGCTCACTGCCGACGGTCAAAAGATCCGCGTAGGGATCACCGCCCGATTTATGATCCAGCCCGGCAAAGCGACCTGGATCTTGCAAAACCTGGGGACAGAGCGGGATTATGTAGAAAAAGTTGTGAAAACCGAGATCCGCGGCTCTGGGCGTCGGGTACCGACCCGATTTGCGTCCTATGATCTCTACACCAAGAAGAGCTATGAAGCCCAACAAGCGCTGTTTGATGAGATCAAGCCCAAGTTCGAGGAGAACGGGCTGATCTTGGATGAATTGGTTTTGCGCAATATCATCTTCACCGATGAATACGCTCGGACCCTCGAAGAGAAACAGATTGCACTGGAAAATATTACGACCGAAAAGAATAAGCTCGAGCAGGAAAAAATACGCAAGGAGCAGAAGATCGTGGCGGCTGAAGGCGATGCCAAGAGCATAGAGATCCGGCAGGCGGCGTTAACCAAAAATCCGACCATCATCCAATGGGAATTTGTGCAGAAATTAGCGCCCAACATTCAGTGGGGAATTTTGCCGCAAAGCGCTATGCCGCTCATCAATGTGCCAGGATTCTCCAGCACACAAAAATGACCTGAGCGTTGTCCTTACAGAGAGCCTCCTTTTGAGCGCTTTCTTTTTATTCCAAGTGGAATCTGAGGTAGCTCGACCAGTCGCTGCTGGCAAATTTTTCGATAAAATACCCGGCAACTGATGGCGCATTGACCAGTTCGCCTGTTACCAGTTTCACCTGATCAAGCCGATGTCGCTGCTGATGATCGATCAAACCGTTTCGATGCAGCCGCACGATATTGTAGTGGAAATTAATGATCCGCTGTTTCGTGGTGACATCGAATAATTGACCAGTCATCGCAAGGACATCCGCGCTTTTTAATTCGAAATAATTGCGCATCGGATCGATCAGTTCTCGCGCGACCATCAAATCGCCCAACCCTATCAGATGGGTCCGAAAGCCCTTGATCGCAAACCGTCCCTCTGGGACATTGGCGATATAAAAATAGCCATTATCATCGGTGGTGGTCCATCGGCTGAAGTTTTTGACTTCCCCATTGACCACCACCTGGCCGATGATCGCCACCTCGATATTGCGCCTGATTACCGCCACATTGTCCCGATAGCCATCGATCTCAAAAATCAGGGACCCGATGATCAAATTTCCTGACTCTGTCGGATCCGGCAGCATTTGCGTCGTGCCCGCGCAATTGAAAAATATGCCGACTGCAGCGATTAAAAGGACCAGCTTAACGCTATCCATGTTATTGCTCCAACCTGGTTTCACCCTATTTTGCATACTGTCGTTTGAATCATAGCAATCCATTCTCGTTGTTTACTGTTCGGATAATGGCTCAAATATAGCAAATTTCAGATGAGAAACAAGGAGAATTTTTAATAGCCAAATTGACAAATGGCTCCCGATCGCCGGGTCTTTCATACAAAAGATCATTTGTTCAAAGGAGCAAAAATGAACCTTCAAGCCCATCGTCTTCAGCAGAAACACCCGCAACCGAAATTGACTTTGGTGATCCTTTCAGCCGCGCTCATTCTGACAGCCATTTTAGTTTTTCTCTATTTTTTCATTGCTGGAAATTTTCACATTCACTTTATCGTTGCGCTTGGTAGCTTTTGGCTGCTCGTTTGTGGTATATCGATCGCTTTGATCGCCTACCTCTATGGCTCCGCAAAATCAGTCGAAATAAATCATGAGATCGCTTTAAAGCAAATGCGGCGATGGTCGTGGTTATCTATGGCAGGCTTTTATCTCAGTAGCCTCTGTCTTTTTGCGGGATTGATGTTCTTTGCTCAATCTGGGGAGGCCTGGCGCAATTCAATCCCCCTTTTCGCCGTTTCGGTTCAAGCCTTGATCGTTTCCCTTTTTGGATTGCTCCAGCGGACCAATATCAAACATCATTATGAATTAAAAATGCATCAACAGGAAATCATCGATGTGCTAAATTCTATGTCCAGGGAAAAATCGAAAGAGCTTAGCGGGGGCGCGTTGCTGGCATAAAAAAAAAGTAACCAGAGACCTATCTAAGAGTTGGGGGGGCACCTCGTGATTTCAATCTCTGGTTACTTTCAAATGGGACATCAACTTTTGACAATATCATTATAACAAATATGGCGAACCAAAATGTGATCTAAAACACATTTATAAAATTTTTTCAAAATAAACCATGCAGCGTTAGCGGTCGATTTCATGAACGCTGGTCGTGCTGACTTGATACTGATTTCTGAAGGATCGATCAGATCATACTTGCTTTGCCCATGAGCTGCGGACTAACCGATAGAGTTGGAGCGAAAGGTAATTGATAAAGCGATCCGTGGGACGAAAAAAGTAGCGGGAATGTGTGGGAATCGAACCCACCTACCCCGACTGTTGCCGAGGCACTACGGATTTGAAGTCCGCGGGGCCCACCAGGTACCCTTCCATTCCCAATGCTTTGACATGATTGATTGCAGAGCGATGCAACCTCGATAGCATTTCTGATCAGCAAATTCGTCAGAATTCGTCGCCTTTCATGTCAGGATGAGAATGCTCAGAAATCAACCCGCGGTTGACTCTCTGTTTCAGCGGCGGCATAATATATAAAACTTAATTGTAAAAATCAACAAATTTAATTTTGCTTGACGGCATTTCAACGAAAATATTTCTTATTGGGGCGTGCAGAATAGCGATTGCATTCAGAAGCGCCAAACTCTTTCGATGCGAAGCCACATGCTACCAATCCCCATGCCAATCCGATGGCAACAGGATGGATTGACTCGCGCGAAAGATAGCTATTGTATCCGATCGATTTCAATTCTCCAATATTTCAGCTTGACTTTTACAAATTTAATAGCTATTTTATCGCCAACAAAATTGCGATAGTTGTGAGGAGCAAAAATGAAAGGGATTCCCAACCGACAGAAAAAAGTAGTCACCCCCAAACGAGATTTTAAGAAGGATCCGAAAAGGTTTCAACAAGACAAACAGCAAATCCCGAAACGAAAAAGCTGAGGGCATTCGGTATGGCGATCTTATATCGGATAAATCCTGATAATCCTCAACCTCGGCTGATCCAGAAAGTGGTGGATATTTTGCGGGATGACGGAGTCATTGCTTATCCAACGGATACGGTTTATGGCATTGGATGCGATATTTTCTGCAAGAAGGCGATCGAAAGGATATTTTTGCTCAAAGGGAAAGCTCACAAATCACCATTAAGCTTCATCTGTCCCGACCTGAAAGATATTAGCAAATATGCTTACGTATCGAATCGGGCCTATAAGGTCATGCGCCATTTGCTCCCAGGGCCCTATACTTTTGTGCTCAAAGCGACCCCTTTGGTGCCGAAACTAATGGTGACCAAAATTAAAACCGTTGGCATTCGGATTCCTGATAACAACATTTGCATCGCCTTGCTCCGAGAATTGGGACATCCGATCGTCAGCACAAGCGCCAGTTTTGGCGAATCAGATATCTTCACCGATCCTGAGGAAATCGATATCCGGCTGGGGTATTTGCTCGATGCCATCATCGATGGCGGAATTTTAGGGACCGTACCTTCCAGTGTAGTAGATTTAACCGATGATGATAATTTTAGAGTGCTGCGGGTCGGAAAAGGCGATATCAGTCTTTTCGAATAGGCCTCTCATTCTTTTCATATCGGGTTCTCTTTCAACAGAGCAATTGGATCAATAGCTGTACAAAAAGTTGTTTTCAGTCACTCCATGTTGCTTGGTTTGCCGGCAAAACAAATTGAACGGACAATCGCTTCCGATTTTGAACGGTGTCACACAGACTTCAAATTTTGAATTTCGTGAAGCGATTGCATATCACAGGATCAGATGCCAGTCGCTTTTTTAAGCGGAAAATTTCTGGGCTTTGCTATGATTCTCCCATGGACTCATCACATTTAAACAGCGCTATGATGAATGCATAATTTGCATCAACGATGAAAGCGAAAGGATATGGCGCAGGGCTAATTCACTATTCGTAACGAACAATATCTAATTCGAATCAGAGGAGGACATCCTTTATGATCACAATCGAACAGGTTACGGCTGTAAAGACCCAGCATGTGACAACGCTAAAGAGGAAACTCAATGTCAATGGGGTCGGTATTGGACATAAAATTGTCGCTGGCAAAGATACTGGCCAGCTCTGCATCACTGTGTTGGTGAAACAGAAACTCGCGCAATCAGAACTATTGGGCAAGGATCTCATTCCCAAGATGATCGATGGGATTGCGACTGATGTGCGTGAAGTTGGCGAGATTGTCGCGCTGCAATCTCGGACCGATCGCTGGCGCCCTGCCCCAGGTGGGGTAAGCATCGGTCATTACCAGATCACCGCTGGGACCTTGGGCGCATTTGTAAAGGATAAAACGACTGGTCAAACGCTGATCCTCTCCAATAATCATGTGTTGGCCAATAGCAACAGTGCCAGCATTGGGGATGCTATCATCCAGCCAGGTCCAGCAGATGGCGGGGCTTATCCGCAGGATCGAATTGCCACTTTGGAGCGGTTCATAACCATTCAGTTTCAAAGCGGAGGCGACGGCGGCAACGGGGATTGTTTTCTCGCCCGATCCGCGGCTGGCGTGCTGAATCTATTCGCTCGCTTGCTTGGATCATCGCATCGTCTGGTGCCGACCAAAATCTCAGCAGCCGCGAACGAGGTGGATGCTGCGGTGGCTCGGCCCATTGATCCGAGTTATATCACTGGCAGCATTATTGATATCGGCGCGATTACCGGAACCAAGCCGGCCGCCATCAATATGCCGATCCGAAAAAGCGGGCGAACCACGGGAACCACCACTGGAACGATTCAAATGCTCAATGCGACCGTGGATGTCGGATACGGCGGCAGCAAAGTTGCCACCTTCGAAAACCAAATCGTCGCAGGGGCCATGTCCAGTCCTGGCGATTCCGGCTCGTTGGTGGTCGATGGATCACAACCTCTGGCCGTCGGCTTGCTATTCGCTGGATCCAATACATCCACGATCATCAACCCGATCGATCGGGTGCTGGAACTATTGAATATCGAGTTCTAATACCACCTGGAAAGAGTTCATTTCATGCGTTCCTTAATTTGGCAGTGAGCGTGGCATTTGATCACCCCTTCAATATATGATCAGGCTGGAATTTCATTAGATCAAAATTGCAGCATTGAGGGCGATGAATGAAATCTAACTCAGTGGCATGAATCGATCTGATCCAAATAAAAAACCCTTTTGTTCTTTCAGAGCAAAAGGGTTTTTTGCTTTACTTTCGTTCAATATCCTATTTCAAATTCAAAATCGACCCTACGGATATGTACCAGCAATCATTTTCCAACTTCGATTGCACAGAACAGACTGGGCGAATGAGCAGCTTCGTTAGAGCTTCCCTTTTCCAGCGGCGCAAATATCCGATCGATGCTACTGGGGCAGTTTGCAGCCACGCTTTTTGAAAGCCAACAACTTCTGCTGAATCGCAGGATCATTGAGAGCCAAGATTTGCGCCGCCAGCACCGCTGCGTTGATCGCCCCAGCCTTGCCGATCGCCATCGTGGCAACTGGCACACCAGAGGGCATTTGAACCATTGAATAGAGCGCGTCGAGGCCATGGAGCTCAGAGCCGGCCAGCGGTACCCCGATGACAGGGAGCGTGGTATGTGCGGCGATAACGCCAGCCAGATGAGCGGCCATGCCAGCCCCAGCGATGATGATCTTAATCCCGCGTTCTTGCGCCTGTCGCGCGAACTGCGCCGTCTCATCTGGATTCCGATGGGCAGAGAGCACAACGCCCTGAAAAGAAATCCCAAAATATTCCAAATATCGCGTGCATTCGGCCATCACCGGTTGATCCGATGAGCTTCCCATCACCACGGCAACCAACGTTTCGCTCTTTGTTTCGGCCATACTATTTTCCCCTTTGATACAGATTCATTCAAAACTGAATACTTCGCTTTTTCTTTAGGTTGCCAAATCTGGGAGACTTAGTTCGAAAATCTCCGGTCGTCGCCAGCCAGCCAAAAGGAAAAAATTTGAACCCGGGCCATTGCTGTTTCGATCGGTGCAGAGGCTTCGATCCGCGGCTATTACTGCCCGATCTTCTGCTGAACCAGCTCCATGATTCGGCGATGTAATTCATTTGCTTCGGCGATCAATTGCTGGACCTTGAGCCTTTGCTCAGCGACAAAACCCTGGTCTTTGATCCCCGGCAGATTGATTTTAACATTCAAGCCAGCGCCCTCGACCGCGGCACGCGCCATGAGCGAGGCTACCCCGGCATCGCTTGCCGCATTCGGATTTCCTCGTTCGGCAACTACCCGAGCCAGTTTCAGCACTTCGAGAGAATTGGTCATCACCTCCAATGGGATCAAGCAGGCGTGCTTGGTGGCTGCTTCGATAGCGCGCTCTCGCTCGGCAATTTGCTCTGGGGTCTTCTTCGGCAATCGGTTGGCGGCCATGACCGCATCAAACGCCTCAGTATCTCGGTCGATCAAGCGCAATAGTTCATCCTTGCGGCGCTGGGCTTCTACCGCCACCCTTTCCATTTCCGGCCAATTGTCATGGTATTCTCGTCTCCCATAAGTGAGGTTGGCCACCATGCTTGCCAAAGCAGCGCCCAGCGCGCCAGCTAATCCAGCCACGCTGCCTCCTCCTGGCGCTGGGGAATCGGTGGAAAGCTCGTTGGCAAACTCCCGAAGGTCCATCTTGACCAGACGTCCTTTGAGCTCAGCCACCTGATATTCGATAATTTTCTTGGCAGGATCAAACTCTGTCAGGTCTCTCAACCCCATCGAGACAATAGCCGTCTCGATAAGTTGCTCTTCGGGGACCCCGGGAGATTTTCCTTGTTTGATCAAATAATGTCTGCCGGCATCCAGCATGGCCTGTAGCGGGATAAGGCCCACCAGTTCGCTGCCAGTCACTCGTAAGCCGCGCTTTTCCGCCTCCTGGCAAACCGTATCGAACGCCACATGAGGCGGCGTAATCTTATAATTGAGCAAATTGATCGATACCTGGGCCTGGCCATATTCATCAATATACCAGCCGACCGCCCGGGTCGCTGGCAACAACCCCGGTTCTTTAATTGGATTCCCTTGCGCGTCCTTAACGACATTGCCCGCTTCGTCCTTCTTGTTGCGTCCCGTCTCTCGAATACTTAGGGCAATATCATGCGCCAATTTGCGATCCTTCGTGTTCAAATTCACATTATATGCGATCAAAAATTCTCGAGCGCCGATGACCGTCGCCCCAGATTTTGGATTGAACTTCGGCTCACCAAAGTCGGGCCGCCATTCGGGATCCCGCAGTTTATCAGGCAACCCCTCATACTCACCGCTTCGAATATTGGCAAGGCTCTTTCGTTCGGGACGTGTCGCCGCCTCTTCGTACAAATATACTGGAATTCCCAACTCAGCAGCAACCCTTGCGCCGACTTCTTTCGCAATGGCGACACAATCGGCCATCGTCACGCCAGTCACTGGCACAAACGGACACACGTCCGTCGCACCCATGCGCGGATGGGCTCCTTTATGCTGCCTCATATCGATCAACTCGGCGGCCTTCTTAATCGCCTTGAATGCCGCCTCTTTCACTCCCTCTGGTGAACCAATAAAGGTCACCACAGTCCGATTTGTATCAGCACCAGGATCCACATCTAACAATTTGACCCCTTCGGTATCGCTGATCTCTTTGGCGATCGCATCAATTACACTTCGATTCCGACCTTCACTAAAATTTGGAACACATTCAACGATTTTCAGCATAATCTGCTTCCCACCAAAAATATTGCATCCTAATTTCTATGACAATCTGATCAAAAAGCGATCTAATTTTTCTTGTTCAGAAAGCCTGTATGTCACCTGAAATTCTAAAATGAAAACTGAATCTGAAAAACGCCCATTGAACACACGAAAATACATTGAAAGCAATTTTTCTTTTTCCTTTTTCACGTCATTCCGTGTGTTTCGTGGGCAAAGAGCTTTTGCTTTTCATTGCCAGGGTTTATTTTAGAAATTGAGGGGTCAATCGAAAACTGGCCCGGATGTTTTCTTTTCAATTGCTCGCCTGATCTGCACGCATCGACATCGCATTTGGGTACGCAATTTGTGCTTGCAAAGTATCGATGGCGACAAGGGCTAACCAAAAATTTCCTTTCGCAATACTTTATAGATATTGGCATATCGACGATAGCGCCAGCTTCCCAAGAGGAGAATAATCAAGCAAAAGATGAACGAAATCACCCCCAATATCTCAATCCAGAGATCCTGAAAGAATTTTATCAATCCAATGCCGGTAACAAGAAAGGCCAAAGCTGTTCGCACATAAGCTAAAAGCGTCCGTTCATTGGCCAAGATAGTGCGATCCATCGCCAGTTGATCGCGCAGAATAAGATCCGATTTCGAAACCAATTTGTAGGCTTGTTGAATCATGATAGTAAATCTTGTTCGTTTACTTCACCAAATAAATTTCTGTCTGTCTGGGAGAGAGAAACTGGCAACCTTGCTCGGTCACCAGCACTTCCTCTTCAATCGTCGCGGTGCCATAGCCTTCACAAAAAACGCGCGGCTCTAAAGTATACACTTGCCCAGCTTCTACTTTAAAATAGGGCATTTTGCCATAGCGGTCCCATCGGGGGCAAAGCGTGCCAGCCCCGTCGTGCGCAGCCCGACCTACTTGATGACCCAGGCCGTGAGGAAATTCTGCATAGCCCTGGGAGACAATATAGTCCCGCGCTACGGCGTCCACTTCCCAGCCAGCAACACCGGGCCTGAGAAAGGCTGCCGCATGGCTGATTGCATCCCGAACGGCCGCAAAAGCCTTTTGAACTGGCGCAGGCGCTTCTGTTTCGTCCTCGCGAAGGAAATACCAGGTCCGCTGCAAATCCGAAACATAGTTATCCACTTTAACGCCGAAATCGATGTTCAAAATATGGCCGCGCGCAGCCGCACGATCCGTCGGCCCATAGTGGGTGCCAGCCGTGTCCGGACCAGTAAATACCGAAGGGCAGGTGGTCGCATCCCAGGCAAGTTCTGCACCGGCACGTTTCACCTGTTCAACCATGAAAGCAGCGATCTCCCTCTCCGTGATCCCAGGCCGGAGCATTTCGGTTACCTGATTAAATATGGCAATCGTTAAATCGATCGCTCGTTTCATCCGGTTGATTTCGGCTGGGGATTTTCGTCCTCTCAGCGCGGCGATAATATCCGTAGCAGATACAAATCGATCGACATAGGGCGTATTTGCCAGGTATTCGCACAGCAATTGATACATCCCATGGGTAAGGCCATCTGCCATGTAATCGTCCCGGGAAAAATTGATGGCAATCTTCTGGGGCTGCAATCGGTTCAGCACGGAGATCAAATCATCGCGCATCGAGGCCGTGTAGCAAATCACTTCCTGAAATAGCCCTGCGTCAAGTATGCTATGGAAATCGAGATTCCCAACAATCGCCACGGTTTCGCCCGATTTAGAAATCAATAAGGCGGTAGGAGGTGTACAATGAAGTCCAAGGACCAAAGCCAGGCAGGGATCAGCAATGGCTTGTGTTTCGCGCACAAATATCAGCCAGAGGTCAATATCCTTTTCTTTAAGAATCTCGATTGCCTGGTTGATTTTCTCTTTTATCATATTGAACCTATCTTATTCACAAATTTGTTGATCAATATATCCGACAGCGGCCTTATTCATCAGCCTGGCGCAAGAACAATCGCGCTTGCGATCGCTCGCTATCTCGGGTCGAAAAGATTCAGATTATTTGTGGCAAATCCACTCAGCTCAACTTCTGCAAACAATTTTAAAATTTATCTCTCGAACTCTTTGCGATCCGATTGCCTGCATCACAGAGTCGTCCAGCACATCGGAAACAGCGTCGCGTAAGTGATAAAACAGTAAAAAGAAACCGAGAGATGATCTCGGTTTCTTAATTTCAACGATAAGCTGATGTCCACTGGAAAGCTATAACTTCGTCTCTTCTACTGCCTTTTTCACAGCCTCCAGCGAGTTCATAAGCATTTTGTGTTCCTCTTCGGTGAGCTTGATCTCCAAGACCTTTTCGACGCCACCCGCACCAATAACAACTGGTACTCCAATATAATAACCATTGATGCCATATTCGCCTTCAAGATATGCAGCGCAAGCGAGAATACGTTTTTTGTCTTTTAAGTAAGACTCAGCCATTTCGATCGCAGCGATGGCCGGGCTAAAAAAGGCGCTTCCATTGCCAAGCAGCTTTACAATCTCTGTGCCTGCTTCTCGGGTTCTGGTAATGATCGCATCGATCTTTTCTTTTGGCAGCAGTTCGGTCAATGGAATTCCACCAACCGTTGTGAGCCGAGGTAGCGGCACCATGGTGGGACCATGTCCACCTAAAACCGTCCCTGCCACATCTTCGGTAGAAACGCCCAATTCCATGGCAATGAAGGCCCGATAGCGACCCGTATCCAGCACCCCTGCCATGCCGACAACTTGATTCTTGGGGAAACCGGTAATCTTTTTAAACGAATAAACCATCGCGTCCAAGGGATTCGTTAGGATGATACAAAACGCTTTGGGGCAATACTTCTTGACATTTTGGGCAACCACGGTCATGGTCTTGATATTCACATCCAACAGATCTTCACGACTCATCCCTGGCTTTCTTGGTACCCCGGCAGTGACAATCACGACGTCAGAATCCTTTATCTCTTCAAAGTTGCTCGTCCCGCTCAGGTTGACGTCGGTTCCCATCAGCGGCGTACCTTCCAAGATATCCAGCGTCTTGCCTTTGGCCATGCCCTCGCGTTCTGGAATCTCGACCACCACGGCATCGCCCAGTTCCTTCTGAGCGACCAGCAACGCCAAAATACCGCCAATTTGTCCTCCACCAATTAATGCGATCTTCTTTCTTGCCATATCTCTCTCCTCGTTTTTTTGGTGTTTTGTGGCATGTTATTTATTGGTCTATCCATTCACAACAGTCGATGAATTGACAAGCACCGTAGCGAACCACTGGACCGTCACGCTTTAGCCGGGATTAGCCACGCAAGCTAACATCCGTGCTATGCTGCAACCACGTGGACGAACTTCTTGGCCCGGCCGCTGGTCGTATACTTCACGATCCCATCGATTTTAGCAAATAAGGTGTAGTCTCCGCCCATACCAACATTCTGGCCCGGATGGATTTTTGTGCCGCATTGCCGCACCAAAATATTGCCAGCCAGAACCCGCTCGCCACCAAACCGCTTTACACCCCTCATCTGCGGATTGCTATCACGACCGTTCTTCGAACTCCCAACACCCTTTTTATGCGCCATTGTTGCAACCTCCAATTTCGATTTTTTAATTCATCACAATATCTTCGATCTTCAATCGAGTATAATCCTGACGATGTCCTTTTTTCACTTTATAGCCTTCTTTGCGCTTCTTTTTGAAAATAACGACCTTCTTGCCACGCGTAAAGCCCATAATTAAAGCCTTCACTTCAGCTCCAGCAATGACAGGATTTCCGAGCTTAATCCCATTCTCATCGGCAATCATCATGACCCGATCTAATGCGACTGTTTCCCCCTCCTGTCCTTCAATCTTCGGAGCAAGAATCACATCATTTTTTGCGACCTTAAACTGTTGACCTCCCACTTCAACGATAGCGTACATGAATCAAACCTCCACTGGTTAACTTTCTCCCCTTCTCAATATCCAAGCCTACTAATCAATACACCTGTGCTATAAACTGATTGCTCACCATCTAACGCGCTTGTATCCTGTCAAAGCGATCGCAGCCTCTTGTGGCGCGATTTCAGTTCGATCACCTGTGTGTTCCAGTCGCGCGCACCGATAGCGCATTTTCGAAAGCAAATCTGTTTGATTAATATCGAAATAAGCCGAGCCGAATATAAGAATTTTTATCGATCTTGTCAAGCATTAAATTTGTCAGTGATATCAATGTTATTCTTTTTCGAAAAGAATCGGAACTCATCGATCTCCAGATTCGGATCCTCCTGAAGATCAATGAGCATTTTATGATGCCACATCAACCTTCGAATTGGGCTGCGAATTCCTTCCGTTAAATAGGCTTTGATCTCTGGATGCGTCACCAACTTGATCGTTCGTTCTTTGGCCGAAGCGCGAAACCTCCGCAACCAGCGCTCGATCTTCGTAAGCGTGGTCGATTTCGCCGTGATTCGGCCGAGGCCACGACAGGTGGGACAGGTCTCGCTGAAGGTAAATAGCAAGCTGGGCCGCACTCGCTCGCGCGTCATTTCGATTAAACCGAACTCGCTAATCGGCGTAATGTTTGCCTGCGCGCGATCCTTGGCCAATTCCCGCTTAAACTCTTCATAGAGCCGGCGCTTATTCCGTTCATCCCTCATATCAATGAAATCGATCACGATAATACCCCCCAGATCGCGCAGCCGAAGCTGCCGGGCAATTTCCACCGCCGCCTCCAGATTAATCCGCAATGAGTTTTGTTCGTGATCTTTATGACCGATAAATTTGCCGCTATTGACATCAATCGCGACCAGTGCTTCAGTCTGATCGAAAATGATATAGCCACCACTCTTCAGCCACACTTTGCGCGCCAGGCTCTTCTCGATCTCCGACTCGATGCCGAAATAATCGAAAATCGGCAATTTCTTGTCATACAATTCGACCGAATTAACCATGCTCCGGGCCACGTCCTTCAGGTAGGTGGTGATCTCTTTGTATAACTTCTTGGAATCCACCACCAAGCGGGTTACATCGCTGGTAAAAAGATCACGAATGACACTGGAAGTCATCCCCATATCTTTGTAAACCAACAGCGGTGGCTTAGCGCCCTTTAATTTCTTCTCTATCTTATTCCAGACTTTGGTCAGCGATTCAACATCCGCTCTTAATACATCCTCAGTACGACCTTCAGCAACCGTTCGGATAATCAATCCAAATCCCTCGGGCCGAATGGCTCGGGCAATTTTTCTCAGCCGTTTCCGCTCTTTGACACTTTCGATCTTCTTGGAAACGCCGATCATCGAGGAATTTGGTACCAACACACAAAATCGGCCTGGGAGAGAAATCTGCGTGGTCAGGCGTGAACCTTTGGTACTGATCGGTTCTTTGATGATCTGAACCAAAATCTCCTGTCCAACCTTGATTTGATCGGGGGTAAATTCCTGCGGCTGATGGTTTTCATCATCATGGTCGATCAAAGCGCTTACAGTAGTGAATGACTCTCCGATATCTGAGAAATGAAGAAACGCATCCTGTTTCTGTCCGATATTGACAAAGGCAGCCCGCATACCTTTAACGACATTCACCACTTTGCCGAGGTAAATATCTCCAACCATTCGCTCGCGCTCGGGCTTTTCAACGAACAATTCAACTAATTTCCCATCCTCAAGAATCGCAATTCTGGTCTCTCCGATGGATGCATTGATAATAATCTCTTTTTGCATAGAACAATTTATCCTATCTTAAAATATTTGTCCTGTTACACGTCCAGAGGGGTCGCTTTTACGTCGCCAAATTGGACGTAGAGCTGAGTTCGATGCACCCGACTCAGCGCGATCTCCTCTTCAGTTAATGACAGCAGTTCGCTGAGTATTTCTGATACCCGAGCCGTCTTGCCATTGTCAAAGCTCAGCGAGAGCAATAATTGATTGTCCGCTGGTGCCGCGATCGAAGCGATGAACGGCCGAATGTCCACCGGACGCGTCTCATCGCTCCGTTGCCGCTGGACAAGGATCTGGTCCCGGTTTAAGAACTCAGCGATGGCGTGATTAAGATAGGATTGATCAAAAGTGCGACTTAATTCAACTTCGTATTCAGCTCGATTGATGATCGATGTGAGGGATGGGTGCTTGCCGTACAAACTTCGAATTTGCAGGATCCTCAAGCCTTCTGGCAAAACTCGATTGAGAACCGCTTTCAGATCCAGTTCTCGATCTCGATAATATTCCACATCCATATACTCCGCAGAACTGGTATGACCTGTTGCCAGGGGTGGGCCGTATGCGATGCGCGGATGCGGATGATATCCCTGAGTATAAGCCAACCGAATTCCGGCACGACGAAACGCTCGCTCAAATAGCCGGATCAAATCGAGATGGGAAACAAATCGAACTTGCCTCCCCTTTTCATATTTGATACGAATCTCGCGAATCGCTGGCTCGCTACTCGGCTTGAGTCGCTTCATGGAACGACCAAAATCGGAAACTGAGGAAGAATCGAGCTCTTGGCCGATCTGGGAATTTTGCTTGGGATGGCGACTTTGATACAATATCTCCTGGCAATTTGGTTGGAGCATCATTCCGCAAGCATGGCAAAAGCTGGCTCGGCAATCCTCAGTGGTTTTTCCCTCCATTGCCCACTGAAATTCTCGTTCCAAGAACTTTTTGGTAACTCCTTTGCTGATGTGATCCCAGGGCAACGGCTCGTCCAATTCGCGCTGCCGCAGGTAAGAATCGGGATCAATCCCAAGTTGCGCAAATGCCTGTTGCCAGATATCAAATCTCAATTGATCGCTCCAGGCATCAAATTTTGCACCCATTTGCCAGGCACGATGGATCACTTCCGCCACGCGACGATCCCCTCTGGCTATAATCCCCTCCAGATAAGATGCCTCTGGTTCTCGCCAGTTAAATTTTACCCTTCCATTTGACAAGCGATCCTTTAAATAAAAGATCTTTTCACTCATCTGCTGGATCGAGTCCTGCCTGGCCCACTGAAACGGCGTATGGGGTTTCGGGCAAAATGGCGAAATCGACAGATGCACTGCCTTCCCCTTGTACTTGTTAGCCACTTTCAGGACCTCTCGGACCAGCGCGACGATGCCATCCAGATCAGCCTGCGTTTCGGTAGGCTGCCCAACCATAAAATAGAGCTTAACCTTCTCCCATCCCTGGCTAAAAGCGATCTCAATCGCTCGCAACAAATCTTCGTTGCGGTTGGTCTTATTGATGACGTTTCGCAGGCGCTCAGTGCCAGCTTCTGGCGCTAAGGTCAGGCCCGATTTCTTCACGCGTTTAGCGTGCATCGCCATTTCCACGGTAAAGCTCTCGGTCCGAAGCGATGGAAACGATACATTGACCATGAGCGGCTCCAATACCCGGTTCAGCCGGGTGAGCAGGACGCTTAATTGACTATAATCAGAACTGGAAAGGGAAGCCAGCGAAATTTCGTCATATCCAGTATTTCTGATCACCGCAGTCACATGCTCTACCAGCTCATCAACCGAGCGCTCTCTCACTGGCCGATAGATGATCCCCGCATTACAAAACCGGCAACCTTGGGTACAACCCCGCATAATCTCCACAGAATAACGATCGTGGGTCACTTCCATCAGCGGGACCAACGGCTTCAGAGGATAATCATCCGGCCTGAGCTGATCAACGGTTCTGGCAACGATTGTCTCTGGAATTCCGTCACGAACCGGCTTAAGCTTCTCCCCCTTTGCGAGGCCTTCGGTCGATGGCAAATAAAATGAGGGAACGTAAACGCCAGGGATCTGAGCGAATTGCACCAGGATATCCTTTCTTGAAAGTCCTTGGCGCTTCGCTTGCAGAACCATTCGGCTTATCTCGAGGGCGATCTCCTCTCCATCGCCGATGACAAAAGCATCAATGAACGGCGCCAGAGGTTCGGGATTAAACGCGCATGGACCTCCAGCAATTACGATAGGTTGTTGATCTTCCCGTTGGTCGGAGAAAATGGGGATGCCAGCCAAATCTAAGATATTGAGCACATTGGTATACTGAAGCTCGTATTGCAATGTGAAACCCAAAATATCGAACGCTTTTAGGGGGCTTTTACTTTCCAATGAGAAAAGTGGCAACTTTTTTTCGCGCAACCTTTGTTCCAGATCGGCTGCCGGCGCATACACGCGTTCGGCAACAATATCGGTCTCTCGATTCAATATATGATACAATATCTCAAAACCGATATGCGACATCCCAATCTCATAAAGATCCGGGAAAACCAACGCGACCTTCAATCGATCTTTTGACCAATCCTTTTTAATAACATTTATCTCATTCCCGGTATATCGCCCGGGTTTGCTCACTAAAGGAAATATTTCGTTATCTAAAATCGTCTCTAATTCATTCATGAAATTTATTATTCACTAGCCATACAATATATTGAACTAGCCAATTATTCTTTACAACAATAAGCAGCAGAACTTTCAATTCGCTGTCCCCTGTGCATTTTGTCTCAATAGAACTATATACATGAAGCTGAACAATCAGCTCAGGATATGATTCAGAGCCATAGATCGGTCACCCGGTGCACAGAGCATCCAAAGATTGGGAATCGGCAAATGGTAGCCTTATTTGAAAAAAATCTGTCTATTCAACGTGTCAGTAAAATTAAAAGTTCCTAACTCATTTACTGAGCTCATTGATGCATCTTAAAATGAACCAGTCCATGCGATCTGAAATCATATCGCATCGCCATCGCTTCCACGTTCCACCGATCGATTACGAATAGTTTTCTCGGATAAATCGAACGCCTTCCTCCACAGCTTTAAGATTGATCTCGATATACTTTTTCTTTTTGATCGATTTGCGGATGGCATCAAAGGCAAGTCGATAATCCATGATTTTGGTGTATTCGAGATAAGCGCCAATACAAACCATATTCGCTGCAGCGGTCAACCCCAGTTTCGAAGCCATTTCTGTCAATGGGATATAGATGACCCGAACATCGCCTCGCTTTACTTTTCGATCCACAATCGAAGAATTGACGATGATCAATCCCCCCGGGACCACGCTGTCTTCAAACGCATCGAGGGAGGGACCGTTCATCGCGATCAGTACATTGGGATTGGTAGCGAGCGGCGAGCCGATGCGTTTGTTCGATAGGATCACGCTGCAATTCGCCGTCCCCCCGCGCATCTCCGGGCCGTACGAAGGGATCCAGCTAACCTGGAGATTCTGGTCCATTGCAGCGGCGGCCAGGATCACGCCAGCGGTCAACACCCCTTGACCACCGAATCCAGCAATCTTTAATATTTGTTCCGGAAACTGACGGATAAAGTCGACATCATATTCTTTTTTGCTCTCAAGCCCTAATAAGCCCAAAATCTCCAAAACTTCTCGATCGGAATACTGTTTCTGCTCATATATTCTTGGCTCAGCCTTATCTGAAATGTCTTTAAAGACCTGAACTGGAAAATAGGTCATCATATTCTCTCTGATCCAGCGCTGCGCCTCGACCGGCGTCACCTTCCAGCCTGTTGGACAAGGCGATAAAACTTCGATAAAAGAGAAGCCTTTGTTATCCACTTGATTCTTGATCGCCTTTCGAATTGCTCTCCGCGTGCGATTGATGGTCTTAAAATCCACCAGCGCCGTACGCTCAACATAGACCGGCGCTTCTAATGTACTGATTATCTCACACATCCGGATCGGATAGCCCTCATTGCTCGGTTTTCTGCCGTAGGGGCTGGTGGTAGTTCGTTGTCCCACCAAGGTAGTCGGGGCCATCTGTCCCCCCGTCATCCCATAGATCGCGTTATTCACAAAAATCACCGTGATATTCTCCCCCCGATTGGCCGCATTGATGATTTCCGCACCGCCGATGGCCGCTAAATCGCCGTCGCCCTGATAGGAAATCACAATGCTCTCTGGATTGGCACGCTTCAGGCCAGTCGCCACAGCCGGAGCCCGACCGTGAGCTGCCTGAATGTTCCCAACATCGAAATAATAATAGGCAAAAACAGAGCAGCCCACTGGCGAGACCAAAATGGTTCGGTCAGCGATATTATATTCATCCAGCGTTTCGGCCAAAATTTTATGGATATTGCCGTGACCACATCCAGGGCAGTAATGAGTAGTCTGAGGATGGGTCTTGCCCTTTCGCTCAAATATATCATAAAAAGACTTCGGTTTAGCTAATAATTGGGCCTTCATGTTTGCTCCTCTATGTTAAGTTACCCATTGGCGCAATTGCAACAACCAACATAAAATTTGGGCAATATAAATCGCCCCGGCTGATCTCCCGATCAATGAATATGTTTTCGAGCTTGCTCCACCAGTTCTTCCACCGTCGGTATGGCGCCGCCCATCCGAGAATAGAAATGCACTGGCCGTCGACCATTGACCGCCAGCCGCACATCGTCCAGCATCTGGCCGTTACTCAACTCTACCACTAAAAATTGCTTCACATGCTCACAAAGCTCTCTCAGATGCTGGCTGGGAAACGGATATAATGTAATCGGTCGAAAGAGCCCGATCTTCTTTCCCTCTGCTCGAAGTATCTCGGTGACATTCAGCAACAACCGCGAGACAATCCCATACCCAGCCACAATTAGCTCGGCATCATCCGCGAATAGCGTCTCATACCGAACCTCGTTTCGTTCTATTTCTTTATATTTTTGCTGCAGCTTCTTATTATGCTCCTCTAAAAGCTGGGTATTCATCAAAATTGAGCTGATCAAATTATTCTTGCTATCCCGAGTGCCATATAGTGCCCAATCCTTGTGAGGAACTTTTTTGCGAGTGGTTGGAAATTCCACTGGCTCCATCATTTGTCCAATATAAGCATCTGTTAGTACAACGCATGGGTTTCGATATTTATCAGCCAGCTCAAATGCCAGCATAGTTAAATCGCACATCTCCTGGGCAGAGTTCGGTGCCAATACAATGTTTCGATAATTGCCGTGTCCACCGCCCTTGACAATCTGATTGTAATCGCCTTGCTCTGGCCAGATATTGCCCAATCCAGGACCAGCCCGCATGACATCGATGATCACGCATGGCAATTCAGCTCCTGCACAATAGGAAATTCCCTCCTGCTTCAAGCTTAATCCTGGTCCAGATGAAGCGGTCATTACCCGCTTCCCGGCAGCAGCAGCCCCATAAACCATATTGATCGAAGCGATCTCACTCTCTGCCTGGACGAACGTGCCCCCCATTAATGGAAAATAATAAGCCGCCGCTTCCGCGATCTCACTGGCCGGTGTGATCGGATAACCGAAATAGAGACTGCAACCTGCCAGCAGCGCCCCTTTTACAACCGCCTCGTTGCCTTTGATCAATTCTTTCTGCATGCTCATTCTCCTTTACTCTCCTTAACCTTTTTGTATACGATGATGGCTCCAGGCTCAGGACAACAATAAAAGCAAACACCGCATCCAGTGCAGCCTTCACCGAGATAAGCAGCATACTTATACCCCATGTCGTTAAACTTATCCGTAAATTGAATCACTTGCTGGGGACAGTGCTCAATACACAAACCGCATCCTTTGCATAAACTACTCACCACCTCAAGCCGTGGCACCGCTCCTTCAACCTCAATGATCTCATCAACCATGAGCGTCTCCTTACTCCGTTTTATCGGTTTGCTCTTTTCACGTAATGTTATTTTAAAAAAAACGAAGATACCAATATTAGATAATTCAATCTCGAATTTCATTATAATGATTTTTTTTAAAAGTTGCAAGCTCTTTTTCAATCTGATCTGGCTTTCAAATTGCTTTGCGAATCATTATGCACCAACGAATTCGGCCCAATTCTGGTTGATCTCCTTTTGAACCACTGAGCCGTTTACATTCTCAATCGCTAAATAATGCCCTGACGAATAAAAGATGATTGAGCAGGTCTTTCTCAACCATCGGCGAACCAGCTAACAATCCCATAAACGCCGCACTCTATCACACATGGACGCCGCAAACCATAATTGATTCGATCCGGCTATTCGAATCATCTTATCTGAAAATCTCATAGAATTGAAATGTCTTTCCTCTAAGCCCGTCTAAAATGAAGGACGCCTCCGTGTCAGTCCTTTTTCCGTGACCAATGAAATTTTGGACTCTTAACTCGAAATCACAATCAAATCTCGATCTAAAAATGAATCTGTCTCTGGATTCTTGCTATCATCCATTTAGACATATTTTAACAGAAAGCTTCAATTCAAATACATAAACCTGGCGTTAGAAATCTCCAATGTTGTCCTAACCTATTCGATTCTCAATTCATCAAAACTTGTTTTGGATAGAATTGTTGCCTGCTAACTTCGTCTGATGAATTCGGGCTCAATTCTTCGATGACAGCAACATCAATTTCATCAACTGCCGCAAATCTTGGTCACCTGGCCTTTCTTTATCGTTAGCCATCCCTCAGCAGGAAAATACCAAAACCTTTCTAAACAAGAACATTATATGCAATGGTCAATTTTTAGCTTGACAAGATGTAAAATTTTTTTTATGTTTATGATGGAAATTAGAAACGATAGCGGAGAGGGCGCTGAGATGACTACCGAGCTTGATGGGTGATCAATTTGATATTTTCATGCTTCAGATCAGACAAAAATGATTCACAATGTGATATAATTTTGTTTCTTCCTTTGAGTGCAATCTTTTCTTCAGTCTCTTCGCCCTATTCGATATGTTGGCCCTGTTCACCGGGCAAACTTCCATTTGATTTGGATTAGATCAACGATCGAGCGATTTATGATACTGCCTGGAAGCAAAATCATCTCTAATACGCATCCCGATAATCTTGCAATCCAGGCATAGACGATTATGCGAATATGGCTCGTTCAATTTTGCGGTGTCAAGAAAACGACTCGACAAATGATCGACTACCCGATTACCCATTTCCCCGAGTTTGAAATCATACTTTGGCCAATTGAAGCGAGGTGTACATGAAAAAAATAGCGACCGTAGTTGCTCTATTGATAATCGTTTCAATCTCCCAGGCAAATGCAATTCCCCCCAATACAGCAAGACACCAGGCCGTCCTCGAAAAGATGCCACCTCACAGCCTGATGGTCCTCCAAACACAGCGGCAAGGATATCGTTTTGGATATGGTTTTCGACAGGAGAGCAACCTATTTTATCTTACTGGCAGCAACGAACCTGACATCATCTTGATTTTGTCCAACTCAGGAATTCAATCGCCTCTCAAAGACAAACGCGTCCACTCTATTCTGATCCAAAATCCTCAGCCATCCAAAAGCGAAAAAAGTGATGAGTTTTATCGAACACTCGAGGATTCTCTGGGTTTTGACCTTGTCTGTGGATCTAAGGAGCTTCGAAAGATTTTTAATTCAATAACCAGCGCTGACCAGATTTTCACCAATGTCATTAAATCTGGCCAAAAAGAAGGGAACAGCATCCTCGAAAAACGTCTGATCGAATTGACCGAAAGACTGCCATCGATCACAATCCAGCAACCTGAGGCAGTGCTGGCGTCGTCTCGAATGATAAAAGATGCAGAAGAAATAGCCACCATCCAAAAAGCAATAGACATCACCACCTTAGCCCATAAAGAAGCCATGAAATCCATGACCCCGGGCATGTTTGAATATCAAATCGAAGCGGTGGTCGAATACATGTTTAAATTCAACGGCTCGGAGCAACTGGCATTTCCCACCATTGTTGGATCGGGACCTAATAGCCTCGATCTCCATTATGAACTGGGAGTCCGAAAGATCGAACCTGGCGATATGGTAGTGATAGATATTGGCTGTGAATACAACCATTATTGCGCCGACATCACTCGCACCATTCCCGCTTCGGGCAAATTCACTCCCCAGCAAAAGGAAATTTACAACATCGTGCTGGAAGCCAATCAAGCCGTGATCGACATGCTGAAGCCAGGTGTCACCATGGCGCAGATGGATTCCCTCGCCAGAGCTGTATTTGCCAGATACGGCTACGAGAAATATTGGCGCCATGGCTGCACCCATCATCTGGGATTGGATGTCCACGATGTTGGCGACACCCGCCTTCCGCTGGTGCCAGGCTGCGTAGTGACAGTTGAACCTGGTTTGTATATTCCACCCAAATCCGATTTGCCCAAAGAATATTGGAATATTGGCGTCCGCATCGAAGACGATGTATTGATCACCGAAGATGGCCATCGGGTGCTGTCGGCAGCATGCCCCAAAACAGTGGAAGAAATTGAGGCGCTGATGAAATTGGAGGGATTGGGGAATATCAAATTGGAAGCACCAATAATCAAAGAATAAAATACAAGAAAATTTCAAATCTTGATTTTCAAATTTAAAAATGGTAAATTAATAAGTTGAGAAAAGCTGAATAATGCTAATCTTTGAATGGGATCCGAATAAAGCAAAAAGAAATCTCGAAATTCACGGCGTTTCCTTCGATGAAGCAAGCACAGCATTTAAAGATCCTCTCTCTTTAGTCATTTACGATCCGTTACATTCAGACGAGGAGGATCGGTTCGTTTTAATTTGAACTTCTTATGCTAACCGTCTTCTGGTAGTTATTCATACCGAAAGAGGCGACCAAATTCGTATTATAAGCGCCAGAAAAGCAAATAAGAACGAAAGGAAATATTATGAAAAGAATGTCAAATGACCCAGATATGCTGGAAGAGTACGATTTCAGCAAAGGTATTAGAGGAAAATATGCCCAGAGATATGCTGAGGGAACCAATGTTGTTGTTTTAGAGCCAGATGTCGCTGAATTTTTTCCTGATCACGATTCTGTGAATGAGGCGTTACGATCATTGATTTCGATTATTAAAAAACAGCGGAAAAAGATTGATCAACAGCCAGCGGCCGTCAGCAGTTGATGCTGATCATTTAATCAAAATACCTGAATGCCATCCACGTGCGATTTTCGATAACTGGATTGTCATGGCGAAACATATCTATTGCATTACAATTTTGGGGGATTATGGTTTTCATAATGGGATTTGTAATATCGTTGTCGTTATCGGTGTCGTTGACGTAGAGAAAATTCATGAATTTTTTCTACGGCAACGAAATGAATTTTTTTGAAATAACATGGAGGCCGATTAATGCTCGATGACAAAACCAAAATTAAAGTTAAAAAACTGCATTCCCAATGGCAAGAACAAGCCAATCAATCAAAAACGCTAAACAAAAAATTCATAACCGTCTCAGGCGAGGAAATTAATCCGTTGTACACTCCCCTGGATTTAGAGGGCATCGATTTTGAGCGGGACATCAATTTCCCTGGGTTCTATCCCTATACCCGAGGGGTTCATGCGACGATGTATCGGGGCAAGCTGTGGACCATGCGGCAATTTTCAGGCATGGGCAATGCGCAGCAGACCAATGAGCGGTATCATTTTTTGCTCAATCGAGGTCAAACGGGTTTGTCCGTGGCCTTCGATCTCCCCACTTTGATGGGCTATGATTCCGATCATCCTCGCTCCCTGGGCGAAGTGGGCAAATGCGGCGTGGCTGTGGATTCATTGGAGGATATGGAGACGCTGTTCAAAGGCATTCAACTGGATAAAATCTCCACCTCCATGACCATCAATGCGCCCGCTTCGATTTTGTTCGCCATGTACATCGCCGTGGCTGAAAAACAGGGCGTGCCATCCGAAAAGCTGACAGGGACGATTCAGAACGATATTTTGAAAGAGTACATCGCCCAGAAGGAATGGATTTATCCGCCTGAGCCATCGATGCGACTTATCACCGATACCATGGCCTTTTGCGCCGATCACGTGCCCAAATGGAACACCATCTCCATTTCTGGCTATCACATTCGGGAGGCTGGCGCCACGGCGGCACAAGAGCTGGCATTCACCCTGGCCGATGGCTTTGCGTATGTGGAAGCGGGCATCAAAGCGGGACTGGATGTGGATGTATTTGCGCCTCGGCTGTCGTTCTTCTTCAATTCGCATCTGGATTTCTTTGAGGAGATCGCCAAGTATCGAGCGGCCCGCCGCATCTGGGCTCGGCACATGCGGGAGAAGTACAAAGCCAACAAGGAAGCTTCGTGGCTCTTGCGCTTTCATACCCAGACCGCTGGGTGCAGCCTGACAGCGCAGCAGCCCGAAAATAATATCATCCGAACAGCATTCGAGGCGCTGGCTGGCGTGCTCGGCGGTACTCAGAGTCTGCACACCAATTCGATGGATGAGACGCTGGCGTTGCCCTCGGATCATGCGGTGAAAATTGCCCTGCGAACCCAACAGATCATCGCCTACGAAATTGGCGTGGCCAACACCATCGATCCGCTGGCTGGCTCATATTTTGTGGAAGCCATGACCAATAAACTTGAAGCCCAGGCGGAAAAATATTTTGAAGAGATCGAGCGTCGGGGCGGCGTGCTCAAGTGCATTGAACAGGGCTATTTTCAAAAGGAGATCGCCAAATCGGCCTATCGCTATCAGAAAGAGATCGAGGCCAAGGATCGGATCGTGGTCGGCATCAATGAATTTATCGAACCCGATGAGGAGATCAAAATCCCGATCGTGTATATTGATCCGCAAGTGGAGAAAGACCAATGTGCGGCACTGAAAAAATTGAGAGAGACTCGGGATAATGACAAGGTCAAGCGCTCATTGGAAAATCTGCGCAAGGTGGCCCAGGGGACGGATAATACAGTTCCAGCGATTCTTGAATGTGTTCGATGCTACACCACTGAGGGGGAGATTGTGGATGTGTTGAGGGAAGTGTTTGGGGAGTATCAGGAGCCGCCGTTCTTTTAGTGATCAGTAATCAGTTGTCAGTGATCAGTTTTTAATCCCAACTGATAGATGAAACCAACGGATACATGCCAAAGAAAAATCAGTTGGATTCATCTATCCGTTGGGAAAATAAGGTGCGACAATCAATCGCCAGGCAGCAAGCATTTTGCGCCCAACTGATTGATGAAACCAATGGATAAAAGCCTTAGAAAAATCCATTGGGTTCATCTATCCGTTGGGAAAAATAAATTGGCATAATCAATTACCGAGCATCAGTTTTTCTATGCCCAACTGATTGATGAAACCAACGGATAAAAGCCTTCGAAAAATCAGTTGGGTTCATCTATCCGTTGGGAAAAATAAATCATCAGACAATTATTTCTAACTATCGTTTAAAAGAGGAAATCTGTAACATGAAACGAAAGATCAGAATTCTATTAGCCAAGCCAGGATTGGATGGACATGATCGGGGGATCAAAGTGATTGCAGCAGCGTTGCGGGATGCGGGAATTGAGGTAATCTACACGGGCTTGCGTCAAACGCCAGAGCAGATTGTCGAGGCCGCCATTCAGGAAGATGTGGACGGCATTGGCATGAGCATCCTCTCGGGGGCGCACATGACCTTATTTCCCGCTGTGATCAATTTGTTGAAAGAAAAAGGCGCAGAAAATATCGTGGTGTTCGGCGGGGGAATTATTCCCGATGAGGATATTGAAAAGCTGGAGCAGGCAGGCGTGGATCGGTTGTTCACACCTGGGGCTTCGACGAAGGAGATTGTGGATTATATTTATCAGAAATTTGGTGAAAAATAAATGAACGCTCAAATTAGAAATATTGTTAAAGAGTTTGTTCGGGATGCACAGAGCATATTAAAAGATAATCTTGTCGAAGGTTATCTATTCGGCTCATACGCTCGAAATGAACAAACTCCTGAATCTGATATTGATTTATTATTCATTGTCAAAAAATTTGATACCCAGGTAAGGAATGAATTAAGCTCGCTTGCTTCTGATTATTCCCTGGAGAGAGATTTAATTATTTCACCCATTATTAAAGATGTGCAGACCTGGGAAAAAAACCTAAAATATGATACTCTTTTCTACCAAGAAATTATTAAAGACGGGATCAGGTTATGTTAGATAGAACCACAATTGATCTATCAAACTATCGCATCGAAAAAGCCAGGGATCTATTGAGTCAAGCTGAATTGCTATCAGCAAATAAAAAATTTGATGGCAGTCTCAATCGTTCCTATTATGCAATTTTTTATGCGATGCGATCATTGCTGGCTCTATTAAAATTGGATAGCTCAACTCACGCTGGCGTCCTGTCATTTTTTGATCGTTATTTTATCAAGACAGGCATCATCGATAAAAAATATAGCAAGATCGCTCATTCCGCTTTTGACTCTCGACAGGATTCTGATTATGAGGATTTTTATACTCCATCTGAAAACGATGCCATTACTCAATTAGAAAATGCCAAAGCATTTGTCAAAGAAATAAGTATCAAACGAGAAAAAATTGTAAACGGAGAATTGGCTTTGCCAGCAATTCAGAAATGATTTAAGATTCACCTGTGAATTAGCTAAAAATAAAATCCGTTGGGTTGTTTTCCGCCAACTGGCGGATTGGAGAAAAATATTTTTAAGTATAGAATCATGACGCTCGATCCCAAACTCGAAAAACTCTACCGCCTCAAATCCGAAGCCAAACTGGGCGGCGGACAAAAGCGCATCGATGCCCAGCATCAAAAGGGCAAGCTCACTGCCCGTGAACGAATTGACTTGCTGCTTGATGAAGGCAGCTTCGAGGAAATGGATATGTTCGTCCGCCATCGCTGCACTGATTTTGGACTTGACAAAGAGAGCTACCTGGGAGACGGCGTGGTCACAGGCTATGGTACAATCGATGGTCGGCTTGTGTTTGTCTTCTCCCAGGATTTCACCATATTTGGTGGCTCGCTCTCGGAAATGTATGCCAATAAAATCTGCAAGATCATGGACCTGGCGCTGAAGGTCGGGGCGCCTGTCATCGGCATCAATGACTCGGGCGGGGCACGTATTCAGGAAGGCGTGGATAGCCTGGGCGGCTATGCGGAAATTTTCTTGCGCAATACGCTTTGTTCGGGAGTCATTCCGCAGATCAGCGTCATTGCAGGCCCATGCGCTGGCGGTGCCGTCTACTCTCCTGCGATTACCGATTTCATCTTCATGGTGCAAAACACCAGCTACATGTTCGTCACGGGACCTAATGTCGTCAAAACCGTCACTCATGAGGAGGTCACGTTCGAGGAGCTGGGCGGCGCCATCACCCACAGCTCGAAAAGCGGCGTGGCCCATTTCGCCTGCGAGAATGAGATCGAGACCTTCAATGCTGTGCGAAAGCTGATGAGCTATATTCCGTTGAACAATATCGACGATCCCCCCTATCTCGAACCGACCGATCCGATCGATCGAATCGATGAGGAATTGAACACCATCGTGCCCGAAAATCCCAATAAGCCTTATGACATGAAGGAGATCATCAAGCGGATTGTGGATGACGGCGATTTTTTTGAGGTGCACAAAGATTGGGCGCAAAATATCATCATCGGATTTGCCCGATTGGGGGGCTATCCTGTGGGGATCGTGGGCAATCAGCCTGCGGTGCTGGCGGGCGTGCTGGATATCGATTCCTCCTGCAAAGCGGGCCGATTTGTCCGCTTCTGTGACTGCTTCAACATTCCGCTGATAACGCTGGTGGATGTGCCAGGATTTCTGCCAGGAACGGCGCAGGAATTTGGAGGCATCATTAAACATGGGGCAAAGTTGCTGTATGCCTTTTGCGAAGCCACGGTTCCAAAATTAACGGTCATCACTCGCAAAGCCTACGGCGGCGCTTATGACGTGATGAGCAGCAAGCATATTCGTGGCGATTACAATATCGCCTGGCCATCGGCGGAATTAGCGGTGATGGGACCCAAAGGAGCGGTGGAAATTATCTTCAAAAAAGAGATCGAGGCCTCTCCCGATCCCGAAAAAGCATTGCAGGAAAAATTGGATCAATTCATTACCGAATTTGCCAATCCCTACAAAGCTGCCGAGCGGGGTTACATCGATGATGTGATCGAGCCGAAATATACCCGTCCCCGATTGATTCGAGCGCTGCGGATGCTGGAGACGAAGAGTGATACCAATCCGAAAAGGAAGCATGGGAATATTCCACTTTGATTTTAGATTTTAGATTTTTGATTTTAGAGTTAAAGATCTTTTTCCAACTGATAGAAACAACCCAACTGATTTTAATTTTTTTTATCCGTTGGGTTGTTTCAATCCGTTGGAGAGTTTTTATCTGTACTCAATTTTAGAGGAACTGAAATGCTATCCCGAGAAAAAATATTAGAGCGGCTGCGAAACGAAATGCCATTTTTTGCCAGAGAATATGGCGTTAAAAAGATTGGAGTATTCGGTTCTTTTGCCAAGGCTATGGAGACTGAAAAAAGCGATGTAGATGTTTTTGTCGAGTTTGATCGACCCATCGGACTGAAGTTCATCGAGTTTGGGGAATATCTCGAAAAACTTCTGGGTAGAAAAACCGATATTCTAACCCCTGTTGGAATCAAAAGCATCAGACTAAAGCATGTTGCCAAAGACATTGAGGAGAATATCATTTATGTCTAAACGAGAGGATATTGATCTCATCAAAGATATTCAGGAGGCGATTCGTAGAATCAATTCTTATATTAAAATGATGAGTCAAGATGACTTTTTTGAAGATACTAAGACTCAAGATGCTGTGGTACGCAATCTTGAAGTCGCTGGAGAAGCGGTAAAAAATCTTTCTGAAGATTTGAAAGAAAAGTATCCACAAATACAATGGAAGGAGTTTGCAGGATTGAGAGATAAGCTAATTCATCATTATTTTGGGGTGAATTATGATATTGTCTGGCACGTTGTGAAGAATGAGCTTCCTGATATTGTATATCAATTGAATGAAATTATTAGCAAAGAAGAAAAGAAAAAAAGTGCCGAAAACGAAAAGTGATACCAATCCGAAAAGGAAGCATGGGAATATACCGCTTTGATTTTAGATTTACGATTTTAGATTTTAGAATTGAAAAGATTAGTAAGAATCAATCCTTGAAGGCAGAGCAATAATTGGAGTGGAAAACAATTTGAAATTTGATAGAAACGTTGTAAAATTGAGGAGATAAAAATGGCCATAATTTCGATGTTTTATGGAATAATTATTTCGATGTATTATCTGGATACTCGGAAACATCACGTTCCCCATATTCATGTCAAATATCAAGACCAGGAAGCTGTTATTTCAATTCCAGAAGGTGAATTATTAGAAGGCGAACTTAAGGCAAATAAGATGAGATTGGTTTTAGCCTGGATCGAGATTCATCAAGAAGAACTGATGGCCGATTGGGAACTTGCCAGCAGCGGGGAGAATGTTTTTAAAATTGATCCTTTAAAATAAGAGGTAACATTAAATGAATCCAAGAGTCAAAAAAGTAAAACCGAATCGGGATTACACATTAATTTTAACTTTTGCCAATGGCGAAACAAAAATCTTTGACATGAAACCCTATTTAGAAATTGGTATTTTCAGAGAGCTGAAAGATTTGAGCTTATTTAATTCGGTCAAGCCATTTTTAGGTAGCATTCAATGGAGGAATGGACAAGATTTGTGTCCCGACACACTGTATCTGGAAAGCAAATCTCTAGATCAGCAGCATCCAGTAAATCTAGCTGAATTCTAATACCCAATATCTGATATCGAAAAATATGTTCAAAAAAATCCTCATCGCCAACCGAGGCGAGATCGCCATCCGCATCATGCGGGCCTGTCGGGAGCTGGGCATTGCCACAGTTGCTGTCTATTCTGAAGTGGATCGGACGGCCCAGCATGTCCGTTATGCCGATGAAGCCTATCTCATCGGACCAGCACCTGCTACTGAAAGCTATCTCGTCATGGAAAAGATCATCGAGGTAGCCAAAAAATCGCAATCCCAGGCCATCCACCCAGGCTATGGTTTTTTGGCCGAAAATCCCGATTTCGCCCAACTGGTCAAAGACAGTGGCTTGATCTTCATCGGGCCTGAACCAGAGACGATCCGATTGTTGGGCGATAAAATGGCAGCCAGGGCAGCGATGATCAATGCAGGTGTGCCCATTGTGCCTGGCGTGAAGCAGGCGCTTGGTTCGGTGGCTGAAGCTCAAAAAATCGCTGAGGAGATCGGCTATCCCATTCTATTGAAGGCTGCGGCAGGTGGCGGCGGCAAAGGGATGCGCATCGTCCAAAGTCCCGATGAAATGGGGCAGTTGTTCAAAATGGCAAGCTCCGAAGCCAGATCCGCCTTCGGCGATGATCGAATTTATATTGAAAAATATCTGGAAAAACCTCGCCACATCGAAATCCAGATCATTGCCGATCAGATTGGTCATGTCGTTCATCTGGGTGAGCGGGAATGTTCCATTCAGCGGCGGCATCAGAAAGTCATCGAGGAGTCGCCCTCCCCTATCGTTGATCCCGAAATGCGCCGACGCATGGGGGAAACGGCTGTCAAAGCTGCCCGAGCGGCCAATTATGTCAATGCAGGGACCGTTGAATTTTTGGTCGATCAAAATAAAAATTTCTATTTTCTGGAAGTGAACACACGTTTGCAGGTGGAGCATCCTGTCACGGAGATGGTCACAGGGATCGATCTCGCCAAAGAACAAATCCGCATTGCGGCGGGCGAGCCGCTCAGTTTCTGCCAGGAGGACGTTCAGTGGCGGGGCGCAGCTATCGAATGCCGCATCTATGCCGAAGATCCCGAGAATAATTTTCTGCCATCAATTGGCAAAATTCAGAGCTATCGAGAGCCGCAGGGCATCGGCGTTCGGGTGGATTCTGGTTTATCAAAGGGAGATTCGGTTTCGATGTATTACGATCCATTGATCTCCAAATTAATCATCTGGGGCAGGGATCGCATCGAAGCCATCGAGCGGATGAAACGGGCGCTGGATGAATATGTAATTTCTGGCGTCCAGACCGTGATCCCATTCCACAAACAGGTAATGAATCATCCCGATTTTATAGCGGGCAATATTTCGACCCATTTCATCGACGATAATAAGAATTTGCTATCCGATTTGAATGGTATCCCTGAAGCAGATTTAGAAGCGATGGCGATCCTGTCCTGTCTGTTTGATTATCAATTAAAGAAACGAGTGAATAAAATTGCCAAACCGCCAAACCTCAGTATCTGGAAATATGAAACTCGGAGAAGAAGGTTGAATTAAAAAAAATTCCAAAAATCAAATCCCAAATAACATATATTAAAGGAAAAAAGTCAATAAAAAAATATCTCCTGGTTCGATTTTTTCGTTTTTAAAAAATCGACGGCTTTTTGTTTTAGTTGGCTTTTTTCTAACGTG